>WBZS01000068.1_pt1 | contig 203825 bp, 196 predicted proteins | sample 5204201 | NCBI WGS metagenome assembly WBZS01 (sample SAMN12344357, study PRJNA552823) | activated sludge metagenome | biome: Activated sludge suspended growth; feature: Nitrification reactor; material: Wastewater; isolation source: activated sludge from nitrification reactor of wastewater... | reverse complement strand
ACGAGCTGAAGGACTACACCTTCGACCTGCTCTACGAGCTGTACGACAACGAGGAGAACTACACCGAGGACCTCTACGACCCGCTCGGCCAGACCGAGGACGTCAAGATGTTCCTGCGCTACAACGCGAACAAGGCGCTGATGAACCTCGGCTACGAACCGCTGTTCCCCAAGCAGGCAACCGCGGTCTCCCCGGCCATCCTTGCCGCGCTGTCGCCCAACGCGGACGAGAACCATGACTTCTTCTCCGGCTCCGGCTCGTCCTACGTGATGGGCAAGGCGGTGAACACCGAGGACTCCGACTGGGACTTCTGATGCTCTGCAGCCATCGATCCCGCAACAAACACAGCTCGGTGTCAGAACTCAGAAGGGCCAGATGAGTGGCACCAGCCCGACCGCCACGATGCCGAACAGCATCATACAGAGCGCGCCGAGCTTCCAGTACTCGCCGAATCGGTACGCACCCGGCTCTTGCACCATCAGGTTGCCCGGCGTAGCGACCGGGGTCAGGAAGGACGCCGCGCCGGCGATCGTGAGGCCCATCATCATGGGCAACGGGGATATGTGCGCCGCCTCGGTCACCGCCACCGCGACCGGAGCAACGATCAGTACGGTCGCGAGGTTGCTGAGGAACTGACCGAGGACGAACACGATGAGCACCATGACGGCGAGCAGCAGCCGCGGGGACCGTTCGCCGAAGGTGGCCACCAGCCAGGACGATACGAGGTCTGCCGCACCGCTGGTCTGGATCGCAGTGGACAGAGGAACCATTCCCGCAACCACCAGCAGCGTCGTGAGCGAGATGGAGCGCTGGGCGTGCTGCACCGTGACCACCCGGCAGGTGACGAGGAGGCCGCCCGCCGCGAGCACCACGATTGCGGCAGGCAGCACGTTCAGGGCGAGCAGCAGACACATCACTCCCAGCACGGCGACGGCGAGATAGGAACGCGGCCCGAGCTGCACCGATTGCCGTCGTACCCGCTCGGGAGCGTCGACGGGCAATACCCCCGCGTCCGCGGCCTTTCGTTCGAGCGCGTCCCACGCGCCGCGCAGCACGATGACGTCACCGGCACGCAGCCTGGCGCCGTCGACGTGGACACCGCCGCGCTGCACGGCGGCGACTATCAGGTCTCCTGACTCGGTGCGCATTCCGGGGTACACTTCGTCGCCGATGAACGGCGACCGGGGCGGGATCACGATCTCGGTCGCGCCACCCTCGTAGCCCAGCGCCGTCTCGCCCGCCTCGAGGGAGTACTCCTGGGCGAGGGTTTCCGCGTATGCCCCCAGATCGCGGGGCGCGTTCGCGGGATAACGGTGCGGCAGCAGTCTCGGTCCCAGCAGCAGGGTGATCAGGATCACTCCGCTGAGCAGAGGAACGCCCACGATGGCGAACTCGAAGAACCCGAACGGCCTGGCACCGGCTTCGACCGCGAGATCCGACACGATGAGGTTGATCGGCGTGCCGAGCAGCGTCAGCATCGACCCGGCGTGCGCGGCGAACGCGAGCGGAATCAGCACCTGCGACGGCGGCTGGCGAAGCCTGGCCGACAGCATGACGGCGACCGGGATCAGTGCCGCCACCGCACCGTTCACGCTGATCAGTGCGGTCAATCCCGCCGAGAGGAGCATCAGTGCGATCAGCACCGCGGATCGCTTCTCGCCGACACGGCGGGTCAGCTGTTGTCCGGCCCACGCGGTGACACCGGTCGCGTCGAGGGCCTCGCTCACCACGAAGAGCCCCGCGAGATAGATGACGATGGGGTCTCCGAATCCCGCGATCGCCTGCTCGAACGTCACCGCGCCGGTGAAGAACAGGGCCAGAGCAACGCCGAGTGCGACGATCGCGGGCGGCAATCGGTTCCAGATGAAGACGACGATCGCCGCGACCAGGATGATCGTGGTCGCCGTCAGCGCGTCCATCGTCGTACCCCCGCTCTGCACCCGAAAAGGGCTGCCAGGTTTTCGTCAGAAGCTGTCGAGTTGAGCGTCGATGTCCGCCAGACGGGTCACTGTCGGGTCTTCGATGAGCGTGCCGCGGGCGACTACCATGCGGGGCGATTCGAGCGCCCGCAAACCGTCGAGCGGGTTCTCGTCGAGCAGGATCAGGTCGGCCGAGGCCCCCTCCGCAATGATGCCGATCTCGGTTTCGAGTCCCAGAATGCGTGCATTGGTGCGGGTGGCGGCCTGCAGCGCCTCGGCGCGGGTGAGTCCGCCGAAGCGCACCAGGTGATCGAGTTCGCGCCAGGTGTTCGAATGGCTGACATAGGTGACGGCAGAATCGGTGCCCATACCCAGGGCGATGCCGTGCTCGCGGGCCGCGCCGATGCCGGCAACCATCTCGCCGAGGACGAGTTCGGCGTTGGCGCGCACCACGTCGTCGACGCCGGTGATCGACTGGTCGAGCTTCACCAGCGGCAGGCAAGCCTGCAGCGTGGGAATGAGGGCCGACCATCCGCGCAGCGAGCGGGGGTTGTCGAGGAAGAGGTCGATGCACTCCTGGTCGAGGCTGCTGCCGTGCTCGATGGTGTCGACGCCCGCGCGCAGTGCCCGGCGAACGCCCTCCGTGCTCTGGGCGTGGGCCGCCACCAGCACCCCTTGGGCGTGGGCCACTTCGCAGGCGGCCTGCATAGCCTCCACAGTCATCTCCGGAGTGCCCGCATGACCGATTCCCTTCGCATCCGTGACGCCGCCCGTCGCAGAGATCTTGATGGATCGCGCACCGGCAGCGAGGTTTGCACGCGTCCCTGCGGACGCCTGCTCGGGGGTGTCGGCGACGCAGGCGATCTGGGGAGCACCATGACCGCCGGTGATGGCCAGCAGCGGGCCGGAGGGCAGTAGGCGTGGGCCGGTGAGTTCTCCGCGGTTGATGCGATCCCGCACGGCGATCACCTCGGACGCGACGTCGCCCACGGTGCGGATGGTGGTGACCCCGGTGTGCAGCTGGGTCAGCGCGTTGTTGACCGCCCGGCGGCGCATCATGGCCTGGCCGAGTCGGCTGCGCAGCACCTTGGCGACAGCACGCTTCGTCTCCGGTCGCAGGTAGATCTTCGCGAGTGGGCGCCCGTCTGAGAACAGGTGAGCGTGGGCATTGATCAGACCGGGGAGGAGGTACTTCCCGGAACCATCGATGCGGCGATAGCCGGCCGGCACGGTCACATCGGCGTCCGGACCCGCGGCCTCGATGATTCCCGTCGCTGCGACGACGACCGTCCAACCGCTGGTCACGCTGTCCATTCCGTCCGTGGCCAGAATAGAGACATCGGTCAATGCGAAGGGGGAACTCATGGCGTCAGTGTGCCTCACCACGCTCGCCTCGGGAATCACCCTCGGCATCACCCGGCATTCACCTCAAACTGCACGCCACGCGGTGAGGCAGGGTGACGCCGAGGGTGAGGAAGTAGCAAGAAACGGCGCTCTCCGGACAGACTGAGTCCCCATAGATCGCGCAGTGACAAGGCGGTGCGACATTGTGCGCGCGGGTGGGTTGCGCGGAGGAGACGATATGTGGACGGCGATCGGCGATACGCTTCCTCTGGCGATCGGGCTGGCGCTGAGCCCGTTCGCGATCGTGACGGGGGTCGTCCTGCTGCTGGGCAGTCTCGGTCGGGTGAAGACGGCGATGTTCGGCCTCGGCTGGTTCGCCGCGATCCTCACCATCGCCGCGATTGCGTTCTGGGTCGTCGAAGCCGCGGAGGAAGTCTCGGACGAATACACCTCCGGTGGCGTCGACATCGTCCAACTCGGCTTCGCGGCGCTCTTCCTCGTGTTGGCGGGTGTCTCATGGACGAATCGGCCCAAGGGCGGTGACGCTGCAAGTGACGGTGCTGGCACCGCGGATTCCGAGCCGGCCAAATCGAAGCTGCTCGATCGTTTGGACGGACTCAGCGTGCCCGGTGCTCTCGGCGTCGGACTGGCCCAGGGTTTCATCGTGATCAAGAACATCCCGCTCGCGCTCGGCGCTGGGGCCCGGTTCGGCGAAGCGGGACTGCATGGTTCCGAGGCGATCGCGGCGCTCATCCTGTTCGCGTTCATCGCCTCGCTCGGCGTTGTCGTCCCACTGGTCGTCGCGCTGATCGGCGGGCCTCGTCTCGGGGTGAGGCTGCGAAGCCTGCGCACCTGGCTCGAAGCGAACATGTCGTCCATCACGATCGTCGTGCTGCTCGTGCTCGGTGGGTACTTCCTGGGTCAGGGCCTGGGCATCCTTGACTGAGCCGTCCATTTCACGAATGCCCGACGAACCTTCAGCAGCTTTCCCGCAGGCGGAGGCCTCGGCACGAAGTGTCGGACGCGCCTGGGCGATGCGCGTGGTGATGCTGGCACTCGCCGCCGTCGTCGTGATCGCCCTGATCAGGGTTTACCGCGGTGTTGATATCGACAATGTCCTGCTCGCCCTCGGACACCTGTCTTGGTGGCACGTGGTCGTTCTCACCGGGCTATTGCTGGTGCGGCAGCTGCTCAACGCGGCACCGCTGGCGATCTACATTCCCGGTGTGACCTACGCTCGCGCGGTGGTCAATGACCTGGCGGCCGGTACCGCGTCGGCTTTTGCTCCACCGCCGAGCGACATGGTGCTGCGCGTCGCGATGTTCACCTCGTGGGGGGTTGCGTTGCCGACCGCGCTCGCAGGGACGACGATGAACGCGCTGACCTTCTTCATCGTCCGCTTCGGCACACCGCTGGTGGGCTTCGCGCTGCTTCCCTTCACCGGTCAGTCGCTGGGTCTGCGGGCACTCGATCTGCTGAGCCTCGCCGTGTGCGCCGTGCTCGTCATCGGGTTGCTCCTCATCGTGCGGAGTGGTGCCCAGGCCGAGGCCATGGGACGCACGCTCGGCGGGCTCGCGCGGCGAGCGCGCGGCACTGTCGATCCGGACGGGTGGGCTGCAGCGTTTCGCGCCTTTCAGCAAGTGATCGCCGGCGGTTTCGCCCGGAAGTTCCCGATGGCGTTGCTGAGCACTGCAGGAATGGTGCTGACCGATCTCCTGATCCTGGTGACGGCGTTGCGCATCGTCGGTCTTTCTGGGGCGACGCTGCCGCTCGTCGTGATCGGTACGGCGTTCCTGCTCGCCTACCCCCTCACCCTCTTCCCGATGCAGGGGGCGGGTGTCGTCGACGCAGCCCTGCTGGTGTCGATCATCGATTTCGCCGGGGAGGGCATCCATGAGGCAGCGGTGGCGGCACTCCTGATCTGGCGGGTCGTCACAATCGCCGGTCCATTCCTGCTCGGCGCCGGCGCCGTCGTGCTGTGGCGCAGCTTCACGCGACGACGGCTCCCGGCCGACAACTCCGTGCCGCCCGGGGATGCGAAGTGACCCGCCTTCTGCCACCAGCCAGCGCACCCATCGGTACCATGCCCCTATTCGGAATGGCCACCGAAAGAAGTGGGTGGTGCGAATGAGTGAGTCTGAGCCCTCCCTCGTCGGCGACCAACTGGCGGCTGCCGTCCTCAGCGGCGACGCCACCCGGGTCGCCGAGGTGGCCTCACGACAGATCTATCGGTTGTTCACCGGTCACTACGCCGAGCTGATCCAGGCCGTGCACTCCCTGCCCCCCGAGTTGCTGCTGCGGTACCCGGCGCTGTTCCTGGTGCATCCCTCTGCCGGCGTGGTGGCTCGTTCGACGCGCCGGCTCGACGTATCTCTGTTCGACTCCTACCGCGGCGTCCCGGGTGAGGGGCAGGCGATGGCTGCTGCGTTGAAGATGCTCGCCGCCCGCGCCGGCGGCGATCTGGTCACGGCCCTGATGTGGGCGAAGCATCTCGGCGACCTGATCCGGGTCGGGCAGGCCGGCCATCCCGGCGACCCCAGCGGGCCGCTGTGGTTCTTCCACGAGCAGGTCGGTTCCACGCTGCTGTGCGCCGGCAACACCTCCTCCGCCCTGCGCGAGTTCGCGACGGCTCGCCAATACGGCGAGACCCTGGGCAACATCGATGCCCGGCGCACCACCGAGGGTCGTGCGGCGGTAGCCCTCGCCGTCCGAGGGTCCGTCGAGGACGCCGAGCGGATGCTGCGATCGGCCGTCGGACACCCACCGCTGTCGGAGGCGTTCCACCGCAACGCCTTGAGCACCGAGCGCACCGCCGCGGCCCTGATCGCGGTCGAGCGGATGGACGCAACTGCCGGGCGGCGGGTTGCGGAGCTGGATCAGGTCGACGTCTACGACGTCATCTGGCCCTTCATCTTCCTGGCACGAGCGCGCTACCAGCTCGCCGTCCAGCGGCCGGAGGACGCACTGGAGACCGTGCGTGCCACCGAGGCCGCCCATCTGGTGCAACCCGGCACGTTCGCCGCGGACGTGCTGGCCGCATGCAGTGTCTCCGCGCACCTCGCGCTCGCGGACGTGAACGCCGCGCTCGCCCTGGTGGACGCCCAGGCACGTCCGGGCCCCCACACCCAGCTCGCCCAACTCAGAACGCTGATCCATGCTTCGGATCTCGCGGAGGCGACGCGGGTGCACCGCATGCTGTCCTCGAGTTCCTGGCTGGCCCCGGTGCACCGTGCCGAGTTACACCTGCTGAGTGCCACGATCGAGAGTTCCCAGTTCGGGGAGGTGCCGTCCGAACTCGCCCTGCGAATCGGCGCACAGGCCGAGACCGGCCAGTTCCGGCGGCTGTTCACATCGGTGCCCGCCGGTGTGGTCGACAACATCCGCAGACGCCTCTACGCCAACCAGCGGGAGAGCTTCGACACGAGCGTGGCCGACCTCGAGTTCCCACCCGCGTTCCGTCCGCGGCCCCAGCTGACGTCCGCCGAGTGTCGTGTGCTGGTCACCCTGACCAACGCGGCCACCACCGCTGAGATAGCCCAGTTGCTCGGCGTCTCCGTCAACACCGTGAAGACTCAGCTACGTGCGCTCTACCGCAAGCTCGACGTCGGGTCGCGAACCGAGGCCGTCGCGGCCGCCGAGCGTCACGGCCTGCTGACTCCTCCGGCCACCGACGATGCGGTCGCGCAGTAGCGATCGCCGCTCAGGTGCGGGCCGCCCCATGCCGGGTGAGGAGCAGGGTGACGCACGCGTCGGTTCGCAGCCTGCTCTGGCACTCTGGCCAGGGCCCTGGTGGGTCGACGGAAGGCGTCCACCGCCACTAGCGAACAGGAAATCGATCCCATGACCATGCCCTTCGCACTCACCCACGTCACCGTCATCACCGGTGACCGGGCCGGAACCACCCAGGTCGACCAGACCGTGCTCGTCGACGGTTCCGGCACCATCGCGCAGTGCGGGCCGTCCGCCGAACTCCAGGTGCCGAGCGGCCACCGGATGATCGACGGCACCGGGCAATTCCTCGCGCCGGGTCTGATCAACGCGCACGCCCATCTCTTCGCGGACGGCAAGCCGCTGCCCGCCGTCCTGACCAGCGAATCGGCCGAGAAACTCGTGTCGGCATTCATGCACAGCCCCTTCGGACACCGTATGCTTCGTAACCGGACCAGGACGAACGTCGTCACCCAGCTGCACAGCGGCGTCACGACGATCCGCAGCCTCGGCGATGTCGGCTACGAGGTGGTCGACGCACGAGACGCCATCGAGCGGGGTGACCTGGTCGGGCCGCGGCTGATCGCGTCCGGTCCCCTGATGGCGGTCAGCGGCGGTCACGGTGCACCGCAGATCGCGCTGATCAGCGACGACCCCTGGACGGCCCGCCGGAACGTGCGCGTCAACCTGCGCAAGGGCGTCAACGCCATCAAGATCGCCGCGACCGGCGGGGTGACCGATGCACGCGCGATCGGAGAAGCGGGCCGACCTCAGATGACCGAGGAGGAGATGGCGGCGATCTGCGACGAGGCGCACAACGCGGGAGTGCTGGTGGCGGCACATGCGCAGAGCCCTCGGGGCATCACGGCGGCGCTGCGCGCCGGCGTCGACACCATCGAGCACGGCAGCCACATGACCGACGAAATGATCGAGCTGTTCAGGGACAACCCCCGCTCGCTGCATGGTTCGTCGGCGCTGATCCCTACGCTGCAGGCCTGCCTGCCCCTGGTGAGGCTCGACCAGTCGGTGACCGGTATCGACGACGTCGTGCGGGCGAATGCCGAGATGATCCTTGAGGAGATGCTGCGAGGCATCCACGACGCGGTCACCAACGAGATCGCCATCGGCATGGGGACGGACTCCGCGCTCACCTACGTCACCCACTACAACACCTGGCGCGAGATCGACTACGTCGCCCGGCAGGGTGGGCTCGGCGCCGCACACGCCTTCCATGCCGCGACCCAGGCGAACGCGCGCATCCTCGGCATCGACACCGTGACCGGGTCGATCGAGCCAGGCAAGGCCGCCGACCTGGTCCTGCTGGACGAGAATCCGCTGGAGAACCTGCGGACCCTCGGCCAGCCGCGTCTGGTGGCCGCACGAGGCACACTCATCGAGCGGCCGTCGGTGACGCGGTTCCCCGAGATCGACGAGAAGCTGGATTCCTTCTAGGCTCAATCCCGATGGCTGGGCCGGTGACGTAGACTACTTTTAGTTGAAACGTCTAATTTTCAGGAGTTGCTTCGCCCGTGGGCAAGATCGTGTTCATCGACTTCGACGGAACCATCGCCGACCGAGGCGTCATTCCACCGGCGCATGCCGAGGCCGTTCGCGAAGCCAGGCGCCGGGGGCACCGCATCGTGTTGTGCACGGGACGTCCACGCGCGCTTGTCAGCGACGAGGACCGGGCGCTCTTCGACGGCATGGTCGGCGCCGCGGGGGGTTACATCGAGCTCGATGGCGAGGTCCTGTTCGATCAGCGGTTCCCCACGGCCCTGGGTGCCCGCGTCGTTTCGGTTCTGGACGCGCACGATGTCGCCTACATCCTCGAAGCACCGGACGCCGTGCACGCGCGTCCGACCACACCGGCGCGGATCGCGTCGCTGATGCACGTCGACCGCGGCGACGAAGCGTCGACCGGACGCACCGGGCTCGACATTCTGGGCGCCCTCCAGGTGGGCGACGACCTGAAAGCGGTCTCCTTCAGCAAGGTCGCCTGCTTCGACGCGAACCTGCCGATGGCGGACGTCGCGAGCCGACTCCCGGCCGAAGTCGGATTCCTTCCGAGTTCGCTGGCCACCCTGGGTGAGCGGGCCGGCGAGTTGCATCTGGCCGAGGTGAACAAATCGGTAGGCATGCGGTTGGTCGCCGAGCACTTCGGTGCCGATGAAGCCGACGTGGTGGCGATCGGCGACGGCTACAACGACCTGGAGATGCTGCAGGAGGCGGCCACCGCGGTGGTCATCGAGGGTGCCCCCGAGCCGGTGCTGGCCACGGCCGACCTGGTCGTGCCGCCGCCCGAGCGGGCCGGCCTGGTCGACGCGTTCGCCCGGCTCGGTCTGACCGGCTGATCGGTCGGCCGACCGGTGTACCTCAGCGCGCTGGGTCTCGCAGTCCGCGGAGCCGCCGGACCGCTTCGTCGATGACCTCATCGCGCTTGCAGTAGGCGAACCTGACCAGGTGGCGAGCGCCCGCCGGGTCGTCGTAGAAGACCCGCATCGGCACCGCTACCACCCCGCACAGGTCCGGTAGCGTCCGACACAACTCATAGCCGTCGTCGAAGCCCAGGCTGCGAGAGTCCGCGACGACGAAGTAGGTGCCGGACGGCCGGAACGTGGTGATTCCTGCCTCGGTGAGCCCCTCCATCAACCGGTCCCGCTTGCCCTGCAACGCCGTGCCGAAGCCGTCGAAGTAGCTGTCGGGCAGTTGCAGCGCCTCGGCGACGGCGGGTTGGAAGGGTGCACCGTTCACATAGGTGAGGAACTGCTTGGCGGCGCGGACGGCGGCGACGAGGTCGGCGGGTCCGGTGGCCCACCCGATCTTCCAGCCGGTCGCCGAGAACGTCTTTCCGGCCGACGACAGCGCGAGGGTGCGCTCGGACATGCCCGGCAGGGTGCTCAGCGGCAGGTGACGGACGCCGTCGTAGGTCAGGTGTTCGTAGACCTCGTCGGTCACCACGAGCAGATCGTGGCGCACGGCGAGATCGGCGATGAAGGCAAGATCGTCGGCGCTGAGCACGGCACCCGTCGGGTTGTGCGGCGAGTTCACCAGCAGCAGCCGGGTCCGCGGGTTGATCGCGGCGGCGAACGCCTCACGGGGCAGCGCGAAGTCCGGCGGTTCGAGGCGAATCGGACGCCGCACCCCGCCGGCAAGCGCGATGGTCGCGGCGTAGGAGTCGTAGTAGGGCTCGAGCAGAATCACCTCGTCGCCGGGCTCGAGCAGCCCGAGCATGGCTGCCGCGATCCCCTCGGTGGCCCCGGCCGTCACCAGAATCTCGTTGTCAGGGTCGAGCGTGATGCCGTAGAACCGCTCCTGGTGCGCTGCGATCGACCTCAGCAGAACCGGGTCACCGGCCCCGGGCGGGTACTGGTTGACACCGTCGGCGATGGCCTGCCGGGCGCGCTCGAGCATGCTGGCCGGGCCGTCGAAGTCGGGGAATCCCTGCCCGAGATTGACCGCACCGGTCCGCGCGGCCAGTGCCGACATCTCGGCGAAGATCGTGGACGTGAACCCGCTCAGCGCCCGGTTGAGCGGCCCTCGACTCATGGCGTCACCCTATCGGGCGTGGGCGGCGCGAGTGGTCCGGGCGATGGCGCCGCGGTGCTTCGTTCAGGCGCTGTGCGCCAGCACCCGGCGGGTCTCGGAATGCGGTTGGACGCTCGGCGAGTTCATCCGTCGGCTGAACGACCGGACCGGACGCAAGCCGAGGCTGCCGCCGCAGTTGGGGCAGGCCCCGCTCGGAAATGCGGCCGCACACGTCGCGCACCACGTGCATTCGAAAGAGCAGATATAGACGCGGTCATCGCCGACCGCAAGCTCGCGTCCGCAGCATTCACATCCGCGGCGATACTCCAGCATGGTTGCCGTCCCTTCGTGCTGGCCCTCCCCCTGCATCGGGGTTGCACTGCCACGACCAACCGCCACGATGCGAGACGTGACGGATGAAGACGTTGACTGAAACCGCAGCTGGCCGAATCGCCCCGCTCCCCCCGAACGAGAGCGATTCGGTCAACGGCGTCTAAATGTCCCCCCGACGAGACAGACTCTAGCGGTACTTTGCTGCCACATCAGTCACCCGCGCGAGTGACAGCGGTCGGGATCAATCGCCAGCCGGAGCTGCTCGGCTCGATCAGGCCCGACTCGGCGATCCGGTCCAGGATCGCGAGACAGCTACCCAGACTCAGGCCTGCCCGCAGCGAGACCTCGCCGGCGTCGAGTTCGCCCCGCGCAGGAAACGCCTCGTAGACCGCCAGTTCGTCGGCGGAGAGCACGTCGAGCCGGCGGTGCTGATCGGGCCGCGCCGGCGGCTGGCGGCCCAGCGGCCCGACCAGTTCGAGCACGTCCGCCACGCCGGTGCACAGCACCGCCTCGGCATCGCGGATCAGCCGGTGCGGCGTGATCGAGGTCGCGCTGTGCACCGGACCCGGCACCGCAAGCACCACGCGTCCGCAGGCGCCCGCCCAGCTGACGGTGTTGCGGGCACCGCTGCGCCATGCCGCCTCGACGATGATCGTCGCCGGGCACAGCGCCGCGATCAGCCGGTTGCGGGCCAGGAACCGCGCTCTGGTGGGATGCTCGCCCGGCGGCAGCTCGCTGACCATCAAACCCTGTCCGGCGACGCGTTGCAGCAGCGCGGCGTTGCCGGGCGGATACGGCTTGCCCAGCCCGCCCGCCATCACGGCGACCGTCGGCGCATCGGTGGCCAACGCGCCCGAATGCGCCGCAGCGTCGATGCCGTACGCGCCACCGCTGACCACGCTCACACCGTGTCCGCCGAGGCCGGCAGCCAGGTCGGACGCCACCGACTGACCGTAGGGAGTGGCGGCCCGCGAACCCACGATGGCGACCCCGCGGGCGGCCACGTCGGCCAGCACCGCGTCCCCCTTCACCCACAGCCCGAACGGCGGACCGCCCATCTCCTGGACGGAATCCGCGGTCGCCAGGTCGCCGAGAGACTGTGGCCACTCGTCGTCGCCCGGGATCAGGAAGCGGAGCCGGTTGCGCTCGGCCGCTCGTCGCACCGGGTTCAGATCGAGGGTCTGTGCGCGGCGCGCCCACCGCGACCGCGAGGCGGATCGGCGCAGGCCGGCGAGGACGGCTGAGGCGCCGTGCTCGGCCACCGCGGCGGTCATGGCGAGATTGCCCGGCTCCACCGCGCAGCACAGCGCCATCCGGGCCTCACGCTCGTCCATTGCCCGCCTCCGCCAGGTCGAGCCCGTGCCGCATGGCCAGGGCGGTGTGCAGATGATCGCGTTCCGGACGGTCGGTGCCGGCCAGGTCGGCAAGCGTCCACGAGATGCGGATCACCTTGTCCACACCGCGGGCCGACAGCCGGCCACGGGCGACCGCCTCGTCGAGCAGGTCGCTGCCGCGCGGCAGCGGCAGCCGGCGTCGCAGTGCCGGTCCGGGCACCTCGCCGTTGGTGGACCAGCCGTGCTCCGTTAGCCGGTGACGTTGCCGATCCCTGGCCTCGGCGACCCGCGCCGCCACCATCGCGGACGGCTCGCCTCCGCCGAGCGCGGCCTTCAGGTAGCTGCGCGACATCGGCCGGAGGTGGTGCCGGATGTCGATCCGGTCCAGGACCGGCCCCGACACCCGCTCGCCGTAGCGGCGCACCGCCATCGGTGCGCAGACGCACTGCGTGCCGGGAGTTCCCGCATTGCCACAGGGGCACGGGTTGGAGGCCAGAATCAGCTGGAAGCTGGCCGGGTAGGTCGCTTGCGCCGCGGCCCGGCCCAGCACGACCCGGCCCGACTCCAACGGGACCCGCAGGGCCTCGAGCACCCGTGGCGAGAACTCCGGTGCCTCGTCCATGAAGAGCACGCCGCGATGGGCGCGGCTGATGCTGCCGGGCTGGGCGATCCGCGCACCACCGCCGACGATGCTGGCCAGGGACGCGGTGTGATGCGGATCGGCGTAAGGCGGACGCCGGATCAGGCCACCGTCGAGCGGCAGCCCGGCGAGGGAGTGGATCGCGGACACCTCGAGCGACTCGACCTGGTCGAGGTCGGGCAGGATGCCCGGCAGACGTTCGGCCAGCAGGGTCTTGCCGACGCCGGGCGGTCCGTGCAGAAAGAGGTGATGGCGTCCGGCTGCGGCGACCTCGACCGCCCATTTGGCGGCCAACTGGCCCACCACGTCACTCAGGTCCTTGACACCGGCCGGCTCCGCTACAGCGGACGGCTCGGCCACCGGCGGCGGTTTGGGCGGCTCGCCGACCAGCACCGCCACCAGGTCGAGCAGGTCGTTCACACCCCACAGCGTGAGTCCGTCGACCAGCCGCGCTTCGCCCAGCTGGGCGGCCGGCACCACGGCTGTCGCGAAGCCTGCGGACAGGGCGGCCAGCAGCGCGGGCAGCAGCCCCCGGACCGGGCGAACCCGGCCGTCCAGACCGAGTTCGCCGAACAGCACCATCCGTTCCAGGACGGCGCGGTCGAATTTGGCGTCGGCGGCGGCCACCGCGGCCACGATCGCCAGATCGAAATGCGAGCCCGCCTTCGGCAGCGTGGCCGGCGAGAGGTTCACCGTCACCAGTTGAGCGGGCCAGCCGAGGCCATGTGCGTGCACCGCTGCCCGGCAGCGTTCGCGCGCTTCGGCCAGCGCGGCGTCCGCCAAGCCCACGATCACCATCCGCGGCAGCCCGCCGCCGATCGCCGCCTCCACCTCGACGATGGTGCCCTCGACGCCGACCAGTGCGACCGAGAAGGCCCGCGCCGGCGTCACTGCCCCACTCCTTCCAGGTGGGTGATGCGGGGGCGTCCGTCGCGGGGCAGCAGGACGCCGATCGCGTCCAGCCGATAGCGCGGCACCCAACCCGGCTGCTCACCCAGCCACGTCAGTGCGAGGCGGCGCAGCCGGACGAGTTTGTCGGCGGTGATCGCCTCGAGCGGGTCGCCGAAGCCGGTTCCGGTGCGGCATTTGACCTCGCAGAACACCAGCACCGGGTCGGGTTGCCCGGTGTGGGCGATGATGTCGACCTCGCCCAGCGAACATCGCCAGTTGCGCTCCACGATCGTCCAGCCGCGGCACACCAGATGATGCACCGCGGCCACCTCACCCGCTCTCCAGACCGCGCTTCTCTCCACGCCCTCACCATGGGCACCTCGGCGCGAAAGTGTTCAAAATCGTCGCGACCTGTGGACGGAACCGCGGCGTCGTCACGGCACGAAACCCGGCGGCCCTCGCCACCGACGCGCGTATCTGGCATGGTGACCTCGACCGGGAGGGAAGCCGTGGGGCCATCGCTGCGAGCCCAGAGTTCCCAGTGGGACGCCCTGGTGGTCGCCGTGTTCGCGCTCGTGGCCGCGATGATCTTCCTGGGCGGACGGCTGTCCACACCTGCCGAGTGCGCCTGGTTGTCCCCCAATGCGAGTTCGTTCACGGAGGGCGGCGTCGTTCCCCGCGCGGCGGACGGCTGCCCGGTCCCGGCCGGAACCCTGGTGGTGGACGCGCGGGTGGCGGACAGCCACGTCCGGTATCTGGTGCAGCCGGGCGACCGCACGCTCGAACTGGCCCTGAGTTCGGATCGTCGGCCGCTCGCCCTCCGGCTCTGGCACGCGGCCGGCACGCTGGTGTTCGTATCCGCCCTGTTCGGACTGTCCGGCTACGCCCTCAGCCGGCGACGCCACGACCCCGCCGCGGGCTCGAGCCTGGTGTATTCGGCGGCACTGCTGGGCAGCACCGTCGTGACGGTGATCGGGCTGCCGCCGTCAGCGGCCTTCGACGGTCTGATGCGCTGGCTCTTCGTCGTCAATGTCGGATTCGTCTACAGCCTGGCCTGGGGGGCGATGGCGGCCTGGGCGCTCCAGTTCCCGACGCCACTCTCCCCCCGACTGGCCGGGTCGCGCGTCCGGATCGCCCTCACCTGGCTGCCCGCCCTGGCCTGGACCGCCGCGGCCACGGCGTTGGGCGCCGGACGGCCCTACCCGGCCTGGATGGCGACGGCGGTGCCGGTGCAGAACGGGATCACCGTCGTCTGCCTGGTCGCGATCGTCACCGCCGTCTGGCTCCAACTGGCCCGCAGCCGCAAACCCGACAGCGATCCGGTGCAGCGACAACAGCTGGTCTGGCTGGGCGGTTCGGCCATCATCTCCGGGCTGCTGGTCCTTGCACTGTGGGCGGTTCCCAGCCTGCTGCTCGGCGGTCCGTTGCTCCCCGAGGATCTGATCGGGGTGCCCGGGTTGGTGTTCGTCGCCGGGCTGAGCGTCGCGATGCTGCGCTATCGGCTGTTCGACCTCGACGTCATCCTGGCCCGGACGCTGGTCTACTCCGCCCTGACCCTGGCGGTGGTGCTGATCTACCTGGCAACGGTGAGCCTGCTGACCGGCTTCGTCGCCGAGCAGCCTGGCGGCATCGCCGTGATCGGTGCGGTCGCCGTCGCCGTCGCGGTGAACCCGCTGCGGGTGGGCCTGCAGCGGGTGGTGAACCGGGCCCTCTACGGCGACCGCGACGACCCCTACCGGGCGCTCACGCGACTCACCGAGCTGCTCACCGCCCGCGAGGTGGCCTGGGATCAGGTGGCCGCGGCGCTGCGCGGCGCCCTGCGCGTCCCCTTCGTGGCTCTGGCCGACGCCACCGGCGCGGTGGTCCGATCGGGAACGGCGCCGACGGGTCCGAACCGGATTCTGGTCGAACCGTTACGGCACGGGGAGGCGACCCTGGGCCGGCTCGAGGTCGGCACCCGGGGCCGCGGCGAACGGTTCACCACGGCCGAGCGACGGCTGCTGCAGGAACTCGCCACCCAAATCACCGTCGCGCGACGCGACGAGCTGCTCGACCGCGAGGTCCGGGCCTCGCGCGAACGCCTTGTCCTCGCCCGGGAGGAGGAACGCCGAATGCTGCGACGCACGCTGCACGACGAGGTCGGACCGACCATCGCCGCCCTCTCGCTGCGGGCCGAGACGGTAAAGAACCTGATCGGTCCACAGACCTCCGACGACGTCGCCCGGGTGCTGGACCGGATCGAGCAGGACGCCACCCAGGCGGCCGAGATGGTGCGGCGGCTCGCCTACGACCTGCGTCCGCCCAGCCTCGACGAGCGTGGGCTGGCCGAGGCGCTCCGCGAGCAGTTCGCCGCCATCGCCCGGCCCACCATCCACTTCGCGGCCGATCCGCTGAGCGCCGACGAGACCCCGCTGCCGGCCGCGGTCGAGGCCGCGGCGTACCGGATCGCGATCGCCGCGGTCGCCAACGTCGTCCGGCACGCGGGCGCCGGCAGCTGCTGGGTGCGGCTCGGCCATGATCCGGGCGGTCTGGAACTCACCATCGCCGACGACGGGACGGGCCCCCCAGCGGACCTGCGCGCAGGTGTGGGCATCACGGCGATGCGGGAGCGAGCCGCCGAACTCGGCGGCACCTGCACGGTCGCGAAACGTCCCGGCGGCGGCACCCTGGTCCGCGCCGTGCTGCCGATCGGTGGACGGTCATGACCGGGGATCCGATCACGGTGCTCGTGGCGGACGACCATCCCCTCTACCGGGACGGCCTGGTCGGGCTGATCGCGACCACCGGGCTGGTCGTGGTCGGGCAGGCGTCCGACGGCGCGGAGGCGGTGCGGCTGGCGGCCGAGTTCAACCCCGATGTCGTGGTGATGGACGTCAGCATGCCGGTGCTGGACGGGATCGAGGCCACCCGGCGGATCATTGCCGCGAACCCCCAGGCTCGCGTCCTGATCCTCACCATGCTCGAGGACGAGACCGTGGTCGAGACGGTGCGCGCCGGGGCCCGCGGCTATGTGGTCAAGTCGTCCAGCCCGTCGGCGACGCTCGCCGCCATCGCGTCGGTGGCAGCCGGCGACGTGACCTTCTCGGCCGCCCTGGCGCCACGGCTGACCGAGCTGCTCGCCGCCGGCACCCGGCCCCGATCGCCCTTCGGCTCGTTGACTCCGCGCGAGCACGAGGTGCTGGAACTGCTCGCCCGCGGCTGGGACAACCCGCGCATCGCCACCCGGCTCGGCATCGCCGACAAGACGGTCCGCAACCTGGTCTCGGCGATCCTGGTCAAGCTGCAGGTGTCCGACCGGGTGGCCGCGATCGAGGCAGCACGGAAGGCTGGGCTGAGCTAGGGAAGCCTAACGCGCCGGCTATTCGGGATGGTTGGCATGCTCGCCGCCGACCATGAACGGGGTGCTGTAGCCCTCGTACATCAGGTGGGTCATCAGGCCTTCGGCGGCGTGCGGCAGGTTGTGGCAGTGGTCCATCCAGATGCCCGGGTTGTCGGCGACCATCGCCACCTCGTAGCTCTCCCCGTTCTCGACGTTCAGTGAGTCGACCAGCCACGGGCTGCCCGTCGCCCGGACGCCGTCGCGGGCCAGCACCAGCAGGTGATGCCCGTGCAGATGCATCGGGTGCACCTCGCCGCTGACGTTCGACACGCTGAACCGCACCACCTCGCCGGCCCGGACCATGAACATCGGCACGTTCGGGAACATGCCGTCGTTGATGGTCCACCAGGACCCGGGACGGCCGTTGAGCAGGCCGAAGCGGCGTCCGATCCGGTAGTCGAACCTGCGGTCCGGCCGGTCGGCGTCGAAGCGGGGCGGCAGCGGGCTGCCGTAGTGCAAGAGGTCGACGAACTCGCGCGGCGCCGGCCCGGACGGCGCCCCGTCCGCGCCCAGCGCGATCGATGCCCCGGCGACCTCGACCCGTGCCCCGCCGTCGGGCACCCGTAGCTCCAGATCGGCCCGTCCGCCGGCGGTGACCAGCATCGCCCGGCCGGAGACCGGCGGCGGCTGATTGACCGTGCGGCCGTCCACCGCCACCACCCGGTAGGCGGCGCCGGTGACCCAGACCGGCATCGGCCCCTGATCGGTGTTGATCACCCGGACGCGCACTGTCGCGCCGGCGCGGGCCGACGAACGCACCACGCCGGGGACGCCGTTGATCGTCCTCAGCCCGCCGTAGAAGTGCACCAGCGCCGGCACCTCGACGCTCCGCGGCACGGCGTCCGCGGGGGCCACGATCAGTGCGCCCAGCAGCCCGCCGGTGACCTGCGGATGGGAGAGCTGGTGGGAGTGATACCAGTAGGTGCCCTCCTGCGCGACGAACCGGTAGACGTAGGAGTCACCCGGCCGGATCGCGTCCTGGGTCACCCCGGCCACACCGTCCATGCCGTTGGGCAGGTCGACCCCGTGCCAGTGCAGCGTCATGCCGCCGAGCACATTGTCGTTGGTCACCCGGACCTCGACCAGGTCACCGGCACGCGCGTTGATGGTCGGTCCGGGCGTGCTGCCGTTCAGCGTGTAGCCGTCGAACTCGCCGACACCGGGAAGGCTGACCCGCTGGGCCCGGGCCACCAGGGCGACGCGGACATCGGCCGGACGCGCCGGGTCGGGAACCAGCTGAGTGACCGGAATCCCTCCCGCCGAGTGACCGTGGCCGTGCGGCGTCGGAGCGGACGGCCCACCGCCGTAATCGGGGTATCCCATCGATGTCATCGGATAGCTGCCGGGCAGCAGGCTCGCCGACCACAGCCAGATCGCGCCGGCCACCACGATCGACGCCGCCGCGACCGCCACCCAGCCAGGGCGGCGCGGCCGTCCGGTCACCTCAGGCCTTGGCCAGGTCGCTCGCCTCGGCGTCCGAACCGGCGAGCACCGCCGGCGGCCGGACGACACGAGCGGCAACGATCGTGCAGCCGAACAGGATCAGCGCGTTCAAGCCATGGAACAAGGCGAGCAGCGGGAGACCGTGGCCCTCGTAGCCGAGGGTGATCTGGATCGCGACCACCGCCAGCACGATCACGGCCCAGCGGACCGCACCCTTGACCTGGGCGAAGAAGGACACCACCAGCAGGGCCAGCGCGACCGCGGGAATGATCATGCCCCCGTTGATGCCGTGGACGATGATGCCCACCACCTCGGGGAAGGGCAGCGGTCCACCGGTGTCCTCCATCATCGACTTGTCCACCACGCCGCCGTTGGCGATGAAGAAGCCGATGCCGGCGGACGCCCAGGCGTGCGAGGCGGCCTGCACACCGACCAGGACGGCGATCGTGTAGGCGAGGATCCGGTAGGTCGTGATCATCGTGAGTCCTTTCCGGGACGGGACGCCGCGGCGTCCGGAAGTGGGATCAACGCGCGGGGTCGGCACGCCGGAGGTGACGGCCGAGCAGGACGTACCAGAGCGGCCAGGCCAGCCAGGCCACGCCGCCGCACGCGACGCCGGGAATCAGCAGCAGGTTCGCGGCGGTCGAGCCGAACGGCAGCAGCAGCGAGGCGCCGACCAGAACCATCCCGGCCAGCAGGGCGAGACCTGTGGTGAGGCCGAGGCGCCAGATCGACGCCGGCACCTGCGGGTCGCGCACCCAGGTACGGCTGAGCCAGATCATCCAGGCGCACTGCAGCACGATCGCGACCATCGAGATTGCTGTCGACGGCTCGAAGGCCAGCACCCCGGCCACCAGCAGCAGGCCGGAGACGGCGCTGACCAGGCTGGCGACCGCCGTCGTCCGGACGAAGCCGCGGGCCGGTGCCGAGCGGGCGGCGTTCCGGCTGATCCGGGGCACGACGAGGGTGAGCAGGATGTTGCCGGCGGCCGCCAGTGCGTCGTTGATCGGGCCCCAGGGCGCCGCGCTGCCGCCCTGGGCGAGCGAGACGAACATCACGATCAGGAAGCCGCCGGCAACCAGGTTGATCACGCCCAGCGCCACCGACAGATTGCCGGTGCCCCGATCCGGTGCGGGTCCGAGCAGCACGACCACGAGCGGTTCAGGGCTCTGTTCGCCAGGCGCGTCCGCACCTGTGGAGACCGCGGGCTGCTCGGCTGTGTTCATGGCATCCACCATCGGACGGCGATGTCCCGGGCGTCACGGGACATCCGTCCCGGGGATGCAGGAGATTCGCTCAGGTCGATCCGAGGGGTCTCGACAGGCTCGACCAACGGAGCGCTCGGCGGAGCCTCAGAGGCTGTCGGGGACCTTCAACTCGCTGTGCGCGATCTCCTCGATCGAGACGTCGCGGAAGGTGAGCACCTTGGCCGACTTCACGAACCGGGCCGGGCGGTACATGTCCCACACCCAGGCGTCCCCCATGGACACCTCGTAGTAGACGTCGCCGCCCTCGGTGCGCACCTTGAGGTCGACCGCGTTGCAGAGGTAGAAGCGCCGTTCGGTCTCCACCGCGTAGGTGAAGATCCCGACCACGTCCTTGTACTCCCGGTACAACTGGAGTTCGAGTTCGCTCTCGTACTGTTCAAGATCTTCGGCGCTCATAGCGTCGCCACTCTAGCGCTAATGCGAACGTTGCCGGCGGAGGCGGGTTCCGGAGCGAGCGACGACGCTTCCACCCTGTCGCCGATGGGCCGGAGCCGGCCCCCCGCAACGGACGCCGCCGCCCGCCGCACGTTCTCGAACCGCCAGCGGTGGATCTCACAGGGGCCGTTGGCTTCCAGGTGCTGTTGGTGCAGCGGCGTGCAATATCCCTTGTGGACGTCGAAACGGTAGTGCGGCCAACGCTGGTGGGCGGCGGTCATCAGCCGGTCGCGGGTCACCTTCGCGATCACGGACGCCGCCGCGACGCAGCCGGCCACGGCGTCCCCCTTCCAGACCGCGAGCGACGGCGCGCCGAGGCCGTCCACTCCGAAGCCGTCGGTGAGCACGAAGTGGGGCGCCACGCCCAGCCGCCAGACCGCCCGCCGCAGCGCCTGGATGTTCGCCACGTGCATGCCCAGCCGGTCACAGTCCCCCGGCTCGATCAGCACCACCGACCAGGCGACGGCCTTGACCAGGATCTCGTCGTAGCAGCGTTCGCGCTGGGCGGGGGTGAGCAGCTTGGAGTCCTTCAACCCGGTCACCTGGGCGCCGGGGGTGCTCCCGAGGATCACCGACGCGGCCACCAGCGGGCCCGCGCAAGCCCCGCGTCCGGCCTCGTCGGCGCCCGCGATCAGGCCGAAGCCGGCTCGGCGGAGCGCCCGCTCGTAGCCGTACAGCCCCGCGTCCCTGCGCACCACGAACGGCATGGGGGTCTCAGCAGACGGGTATCGGTCCGGTGATGACCGGACGGTCCGGTGCGGGCGAGGTGGCCGCCGGCACGTGGGCGAACGTGTCGGGGCGCGACAGTCCCCGCCATCGGTCGAACGGGAAGACGATCGCGATGGCCGAGCCCACCACGTTCGCGCTCGGCACGAAGGCGGCCATTCCGCCCGTCCCTTCGTTGAGGTGGCAGCGCGAGTCCTGGGAGTTGTTGCGGTGGTCGCCCATCACCCAGATCCGGTCCTTCGGCACGATGACATCGAACGGCATTGCCGAGGGCTCGACGGTCTGCCCACCCTCGGAATACAGATAGCTGCGCTCGTCCAACGGCTGGCCGTTGACGGTCACCCGGCCCTGCGAATCGCAGCACTTCACGTGGTCGCCGGGCAACCCGATGACCCGCTTGATCAGATGGTTGGAACTCTCGTCGGGGGCGAGCCCGATGAAGATCAGGGTCTTGCGGACCGGGTCGGTCTCTTCTTCGGGATCGGCCAGCCAACCCTGGGTGTCCCGGAACACGACGATGTCGCCGCGGGACCAGCCGGCGACCTTCTGCACCATGACCCGATCGCGGATCAGCAGCGTGTTCTCCATCGATCCGGACGGGATCACGAACATCTGGGCGATGAAGAGCCGCAGCAGGGTGGACGCCACCAGCGCACCGATCACCACGATGGCGATCTCTTTCGCCCACATGCCGGCCACTCGTCCGGCCGAGGGCTTCTCGGTGGGGGCTGAATCGCTCACCGCGGACCTCCTGATCCCGATCGCGTCCGCAGTACGGCGGACGGGCTCAGCGGTCGCGCTTTTCCTTGATCTTGGCCGCCTTGCCGCGCAGACCGCGCAGGTAGTACAGCTTGGCGCGCCGGACGTCGCCGTGGCGCTCGACCTCGATCTTGTCGATGATCGGGGAGTGCAGCGGGAACGTCCGCTCGACACCGGTGCCGAAGCTCACCTTGCGGACGGTGAAGGCCTCACCGATGCCGCTGCCGGTACGGGAGATGACCGCGCCGGCGAAGACCTGGATACGGGAGCGGTTGCCCTCGACGACCTTCACGTGCACCCGCACCGAGTCGCCGGGACGGAACTGGGGAATGTCGGAGCGCAGGGAGGCCTCGGTGACCTCGGCAACGAGCTTGTTCATGTGAGTTTCCTCGCCGGTGCCACAGGACACCTCGTGGTTTGATCGAACGTGAGTGCGGACGCCTTCCCCCTGTGGCAGGGGCGTCCGGCACCGAGGGTAAAGTCTGCCACAACCGCTCCCCCGGCCCGAAATCGGACCGGGAAGCCCGCCCAACCACCCCACCGCTCGCTGAACTGTGTGGAACTCGCTGAGTTCAGCGAGCCCCACACAGTTCGGCGAGCGGTGGGGATGGGAGCCAGCCTACTTGTCCTTCTTGAACAGCGAGTGCATCAGGTCGCGGTTCAGCTGGCTGATGGTGTCCAGCGGGATCTCCTTGGGGCACACCGCGGCGCATTCGCCGATGTTGGTGCAGTTGCCGAAGCCCTCGATGTCGTGCTGGGCCACCATGCCCTTGACCCGCGACCAGCGTTCCGGCTGGCCCTGGGGCAGCATCGCCAGGTGGGTGATCTTGGCCGAGGTGAACAGCATCGCCGAGCCGTTCGGGCAGGCCGCCACGCAGGCGCCGCAGCCGATGCAGGTGGCGGCGTCGAAGGCGCGGTCGGCGTCCACCTTGGGCACCGGGGTGTTGTTGGCGTCCTGGGCGGCTCCGGTGTTCACCGAGATGTAGCCGCCGGCCTGGATGATCCGGTCGAAGGCCGTCCGGTCGACCACCAGGTCCTTGATCACCGGGAAGCCGCCGGCCCGCCACGGCTCGACGTCGATGGTCGCGCCGTCGGCGAACGAGCGCATGTGCAGCTGGCAGGTGGTGGTCGGCACCGGCGACGATCCGCGTCCGTGCGCCGAGCCGTTGATCACCACGCCGCACATGCCGCAGATGCCCTCGCGGCAGTCGTGGTCGAAGGCGACCGGTTCGTCGCCCTCGATGGTCAACTGCTCGTTGAGCAGGTCGAGCATCTCCAGGAACGACATGTCCGGGCTGACGTCGGCCAGCTGGTAGGTCTGCATCGCGCCCTTGGCGCCGGCGTTCGCCTGCCGCCACACCCGCAGAGTGATGTTCACTTGTAACTCCGTTGCTTCAGCTCGATGAACTCGTAATCCAGCGGTTCCTTGTGCAGCACCGGGACGTCTCCGGTGTACTCCCAGGCAGCGACGTAGAGGAACTGGTCGTCGTGCCGCAGCGCCTCACCGTCCGGGGTCTGCGACTCGGCCCGGAAGTGGCCGCCGCAGGATTCCCTGCGGTGCAGCGCGTCAATACACATCAGCTCGCCCAGCTCGATGAAGTCGGCGACCCGGCCGGCGCGCTCGAGGGTCTGATTGAACTCCTCGTTCTGGCCGGTCACCTTCACATCGCGCCAGAACTCCTCGCGCAGCTCACGGATCAGCCCGATCGCCTTCTTCAGGCCCTCCTCGGTGCGCTCCATGCCGCAGTACTCCCACATGATGTGGCCGAGTTCCTTGTGGAAGGAGTCGACGGTGCGGCTGCCCTGGATCGACAGCAGCGTGTCGATCCGCTCCTCGACGCTGCGCACCGCGGCCACCACGTCCGGGTGGTCGGGGCTCAGCTTCGGGAACGGCGCGGCGGCCAGGTAGTCGTTGATCGTGTTGGGCAGCACGAAGTAGCCGTCGGCCAGCCCCTGCATCAGCGCGGACGCCCCGAGCCGGTTCGCGCCGTGGTCGGAGAAGTTGCACTCCCCGGTCGCGTACAGCCCGGTGATCGAGGTCATCAGGTCGTAGTCGACCCACACCCCGCCCATCGTGTAGTGCACCGCGGGGTAGATCCGCATCGGCACCGCATAGGGGTCCTCGGCGGTGATCTGGGCGTACATGTCGAAGAGGTTGCCGTACTTGGCCGCCACCGCGTCCTTGCCGATCCGCTTGATCACCTCGGCGAAGTCGAGGTAGACGCCGCGGCGGATCATGTTCACCGAGCCGTCCGGCTGCTTCTCGGCGACCGCCGGGCCGACCCCGCGTCCCTCGTCGCACATGTTCTTCGCTTGGCGGGACGCGATGTCGCGGGGCACCAGGTTGCCGAAGGCGGGGTAGATCCGCTCCAGGTAGTAGTCGCGGTCCTCTTCGGGGATCTGCCGAGGGTCCTTGTCGCAGTCCTCGGCGCGTTTCGGGACCCAGATCCGGCCGTCGTTGCGCAGCGATTCGCTCATCAGGGTCAGCTTGGACTGGGTCTCGCCGTGCACCGGGATGCAGGTCGGGTGGATCTGGGTGTAGCACGGGTTGCCGAAGTAGGCGCCCTTGCGGTGCGCCCGCCAGCCGGCGGTCACGTTGCAACCCATCGCGTTGGTGGAGAGGAAGAAGACGTTGCCGTAGCCGCCGGTGGCCAGCACCACGGCGTCCGCCAGATGGGTCTCGATCTCGCCGGTGACCATGTCGCGGGCCACGATGCCGCGGGCCCGGCCCTCGGCGACGATCAGCTCGAGCATCTCGTGCCGGGCGTACATCTGCACCGTGCCGGCCGCCACCTGACGTTCCAGCGCCTGGTAGGCGCCGATCAGCAGCTGTTGGCCGGTCTGGCCGCGGGCATAGAAAGTGCGCTGCACCTGGACGCCGCCGAAGGACCGGTTGTCGAGCAGGCCGCCGTACTCGCGAGCGAATGGGACGCCCTGGGCAACGCACTGGTCGATGATCCGGGTGCTCACCTCGGCCAACCGGTAGACGTTGGTCTCTCGGGCCCGGTAGTCGCCGCCCTTGACCGTGTCGTAGAACAGCCGGTAGACCGAATCGTTGTCGTTGCGGTAGTTCTTCGCCGCGTTGATGCCGCCCTGCGCGGCGATCGAGTGGGCACGGCGGGGGCTGTCCTGGTAACAGAAGTTCAGCACGTTGTAGCCGGCCTCGCCCAGGGACGCCGCAGCGGCACCGCCAGCCAGGCCGGTGCCGACGATGATCACCGTCAGCTTGCGCCGGTTGGCCGGGTTGACCAGCTTGGCCTCGAACTGCCGCTTGGCCCACTTGCCCTCGATCGGACCGGCCGGTGCCTTGGTGTCACGCACCTCGGCGCCCTCACGCCAGTAGTCGACGCCGACCGCCGTCTCGTCCCGCTCAATGGTCTGAGTCGCCATCACTTCACCACTCCGAACAGCACCGCGACGGGCGCGATCATGAATCCGACATACAGCACCACGGCGACCGCCCAGGCGCCGATGTTCCACCACTTGCGGGCCTTGGCCGAGGTGTTGGCGCCCAGGGTGGCGAACGCGCTCCAGAAGCCGTGCCGGATGTGCATGCAGACGGTCACCATCCACAGCGCATAGGCCAGCACCAGCCACCACTGCTGGAACGACAGTACGAACATCTCATACGGGGTGGATTCGCTGGTGAAGCCGGTCTCGACCACCCGTGCGGTGAACTGCAGCAGGTGGAAGACCAGGAAGCCGGCCAGGATCACCCCGCCCCAGCGCATCGTCCGGGCCGAATAGGTCTGCTGGATCGGTTTGGAGGTGACGTACTTCGAGCCGCGGGCTCGGCGGGCCCGGATGGTCAGCGTGGCCGCCGACCAGATGTGCAGCACGATCGCCGCCAGCAGGAACGTCCGGAAGATCCAGATGAACCAGCCCTTCGGCACCGCCGGGTAGAGGATGTCGCTCTTGAGCCACTCGGCGTAGTGATCGAAGGATTCGGCACCGAAGAAAACCTTCAGATTGCCGTACATGTGCATCAGCAGGAACCCGATCATGATCAGGCCGGTCACCGCCATCAGGGCCTTCATTGCCACTGATGATCGGACGGCCCGAGCGCGTGGGGAAAGAGTCGTCGTCGCCACGAGAGTCACCATATTCCCCTTGCGGCGACCGTGTTGGACACCACCGGAAAGTCGTCTGCGCTGAGACGCGGGGTCTCGTGAGGTGGTCAGCCGGCGTGCCCAGGGCCGCGCGCCTGCCGCTCCGGCCACGCCGCTCATGGCACGATGAGCGGATGGCATTGCTAGTTCCGGCGCGGAGCCCCCGACGCGAGGAACACCGTGATCACGCTGGCGCCGAATCCGGGCCTCGTCCGGACATTCAGGGACTCCGTGCATTAGCCGTCCTCGGCGTGCTCGTGTTTCACTTCTGGCCTGCTCGGCTGACCGGCGGCTACGTCGGCGTCGATGTGTTCTTCGTGATCTCCGGCTTCCTGATCACCAGCCACCTGCTGCGCAAGCCGTGCGTGGACTGGCAGAGCCTGCTGCTGTTCTGGGGTCGCCGGGTCCGCCGCTTGCTCCCCGCCGCGTCCCTGGTCCTGCTGGTGACCCTCGTCGCGTCGGTCCTCCTGTTGCCCGAGACCGTCCTAGGCTCGACCGCCGGCGAAGCGTTGGCAGCAACCTTCTACGTGGAGAACTGGGCGCTGGCGGCGGCGTCCACCGACTACCTCGCCGCGGACAACGCTGCGTCGCCGATCCAGCACTACTGGTCGTTGTCGGTCGAGGAGCAGTTCTACCTGCTCTGGCCGATTCTGATCGGCGGACTGTTTCTGCTCGCCGCAGCGAAACGCGGATGGTCGCTCTCGCGGACGCTGTGGCTGGGTCTCGCGGGCGTCGGCGTGACGTCCCTCGGGGCCTCGATGTGGCTGACCGTCAACGATCCCGGGCTCGCATACTTCGCCACCCACGCCCGCATCTGGGAACTGGTCATCGGTGCCCTGGTCGCGCTGGCCGTGTTCAGCGGACGGCGCATTCCCGGCCAGGTGCTCCCGGTCGTGCTGGCCTGGGCGGGCCTGGCGGCGGTGGCGATCGCCATGATCCAGTTCAACGACCAGACTCCGTTCCCGGGTTATACGGCGCTGCTACCGACGCTGGGCACTGCCGCGGTGATCATGGCCAACGCCGGCCCGAGTCGACTGTCGCCGACCCGGGTGTTCGCGTGGCGCCCGATCCAATACATGGGCGACATCTCGTATTCGGTGTACCTGTGGCACTGGCCGGCGATCATCCTGCTCCCCTACTTCCTGCATCGCCCGCCCACCTGGACCGACAAGCTGGTGTTGATCGCGCTCACCATCGTTCTCGCAGGGCTGACCAAGCGGTTCGTCGAAGACCCGTTGCGGGCGCAACGTGGCTGGCTCAAGCCGCTCTGGCGCACCTTTGCGATGGGTGCGGTCTGCATGGCCCTGGTGGCCACGGCAGCGATCGCGATCACCTCGCAGTTGGAGGGCGGTGTACGACGCGACACCGAGGCGGTGGCCCAGGCCGAGCTGGATCCGGACCGATGCTTCGCGGGTGGCGCGATCCGGGACAAGGAGTCCTGTGGGCCGGTAGGCGGGGCCGCCCTGATCACCAGTCCCGGCTTCGCCCGTCGCGACACTCCACGGGTCTATCGCGACGACTGTGTGACGCCCCGCCCCTACCTCGCGCGGCCGGAATGTCTCTACGGCGAGCGCGGCTCGGACACCCGTGTCGCCCTGCTCGGCAACTCGGTCGCAGCACAGTGGTTCCCAGCCGCGGAGGGCATGGCGAAGCGAAACAAGTGGGAGCTGCGGACGTACCTGGCCGCCACCTGCTACCCGGTGCTCACCGAGCGAGTCGACTTCAAAGAGCCCGGCGTCGCCGACAGCTGCCGCGACTTCCAGCGTTGGGCGATCGACGAGATCATCCGGGCCAAGAGCGATCTGGTGGTGGTGTCGTCCCGCACCAACGCCGAACTCAAAGACGTGCCGACGTCTCAGAAGAGGGAGCGAGCCGCTCGCGCGTACCTGGCGATGCTGAACCTGCTGACCGACAAGGGCATCCGGGTCGTGGTGATCGGGAACAATCCCGATCCGGGGGTCAACGTGCCGGATTGCGTGGCGGAGAACCTGTCCAATCCCCGGAAGTGCGACGTCACGCGCGACGAGGCCGTCAGGGACGACCCCCTGATGGTTGCCGCCGGCCGCAGCGAGTCCGGCCTGATCTCGCAGCTCGACGCCGCGGACCTGGTCTGCCTTGAGGATCGCTGCCCGGCCGTTGTCGGCGGGGTCATCGGCTACCGCGACTTTACCCACCTCAGCGCGACCATGACCCGGAGTCTGCGGCCAGAACTCGAGCGGACCGCCGAGCGGGCGCTGGCTCTGCGCTGAGGCTGTCCTAGTCCTCGCTCACCCGCGTAGCCGGCGGATCGGCGGTTGTTCGTCGGCCGGACGGCCGTCCACGCGTCAGCTCGACATCGACCGCCGGTAGGCGCCGGGTGGGCGACCGAATGCCGTGGTGAACACGCGGCTGAAGCCCGACAGGTGCGCATATCCGAGCCTGCGCGCCACGGCCGAGAGGGGTTCGCCCTCGTCGAGCAGGTCTCGGGCGATGCTCATCCGCAGCTTCGACCGCCAGCGCTCGAACGGTTCCCCGGTGGTGGCGATGAACTCACGGCGCAGGCGCGCGGGCTCGACGTCCAGTCGTACGGCCCAATCGGTCAGGGAGCATGCCTCGGAGGGGACAGCCCGGATCCGATCGGCGATCGCACCGACCAGCCCATCCGGACGATGCGGCGGCGACTCGGCCGCCGCCAACGCAGCGCTGAGGGCGTCCGACTCGTCCCGGTCCGGCCGCAGCGCGGTATGGCTGACGATCAGCGCGTGCAGCAGACGCACCTCCGCGTTCCCGGAGAACCGGACGACCCGGCCGGCCGCAGGTGTGCCGTGGGGCTCCCGTCTGGCGATCGGGACCACGATGGTGCCCTCGTCGAGCTCCATCGCGTGGGTGATGTCGGCGGGCAGCCACACAACATCGCCGCGGTGCAGGTGCCTGACCTGCCGGCCGATCCGGATCCGAGCGGTCCCGCGGTAGGTCCACATCGCGATGTCGACGTCGTTGACGCAGTCCCAGGTGGTGATCGCGGGCACCCGTGGCACCGGCAGCGCGAGGGGGTCCGTTCGAGTCGCTTCCCGCGCCGGCCGGCCGGCCGCGCCCTGCATCAGCGTCGAGACTGTGCCGATCAGGTCGGGAGCACCGGTGCCGGCGTCGCGGAGCCGTCGAGCGTGCTGAGTCGGAGTCAGCCCCGTGTGCCTGCGGAAGATGCGCGTGAAGGACGCGGCATCGTGGATGCCGACCTGGCCCCCGGCCCAGCCGGCCTGGTGACCATCGGCAAGCAGCGCCGCTGCCACCGTGATTCGCACCGCCGTTCGCCACCGGGTGAAGCTCATCCCGGTCTCACCGGCGAACTGACGCTGCAGCGTGCGCGTGCTGACGGCCGCTCCGGCCGCGAACTCGTCCACGCTCGACTCGTTCGCCGGCTCAGCGAGGATCGTGCGCGCCACGTCCAGCGCCTCCCGGGACGACGGCAGCGGCGGCATGGCGACCCTCACCCCAGCCGCCGTCATCCGAGAGCCGGCGACCAACTCGACCAGACCGGCGGCGTCCGCGGCGACGCCGTGCAGGTAACCGAGCGTGCAGGTGTACCGCCAGAGCAGCCAGTCGCTCCACTGGGCGGGGATCACCAGCGTCGCGATGCCGCGGAGATCGTCGGGCACGTCGGTGGCCGGCACCAGGATCGGGACGGCGAGCGAGTCCTCGTCGACCACCACCGTGTGCTCCACGCCGGGTGGCACCCACAGCGCCTGGCCCGTGCGCAGTTCGTGGTGGGTCACATCGGTGGTCACCCGGGCCGTTCCGGTGTGCACCCAGAACAACAGCGATTCGCGGTCATTGGTGATCGGACCGGCCTGGCAACGTGGCACGCACCGGTCGATCGGGGACGCCGGGAGCACCGAAGGCTTCATCTCGAAAAGGGTCATGCGGATAAGAACGTGTCAGCAGTGAACAATGGATCTAAGTAAGGCAAGCCTTATCTTACCTGTGGTGCCGGAACCTGCTCGACGCGACCGCGCCACCAGTCCCGTCCTATCGCGGCAGCCGTCGGCCTGCCGTCCTTCCGCACGAACGGTCGCGCAGCGGCTGTCCCGTCCCAGCAACCATCGCCCAACGCAGAACACATCCGAGGAGATCCTGTCCGATGCCCTTCGCGCGACTCTTCCGCCGCGGATTCGCCGCGCTCGCCGCCGCCGCACTGCTACTCACCGGCTGCTCGGCGAGCAGTTCACCGACGCCCAGCCCCTCCGTCTCCTCCTTGCTGCCGCCCGGCGAGGGCACTGCCTCCTACCCGATGACCCTGCAGTCGGGGTGGGGGGAGACCGTGCTGCGGAAGCGTCCCGAGCGCATCGCCGTGATCGACGGCCTCGGCGACTTCGAGGCCGTCCTGGCGCTGGGCGTTTCTCCTGTCGTGGCACCCGCGAAAGCCGACGACGAACCCTGGTATGCGAACTACGCCGAGGCACTCAAGGACGCTGCGGTGATCGATCCCTGGGCGGACACCTTGGCCGTGGAGAAGATCGCCGCGGCCCGTCCGGACCTGATCATCGCTCTGGGTTACTCGAATCTGGACCAGGTCTTCAACAAGCTGAAGACCATCGCGCCCGTGCTGGCGGTGCAGAAGAAGGGCGAGTCGATACCTGAATGGCGCAACACCACGACCTTGATCGGCGCCACCCTCGATCTACCGAGCCGAGCGGCCGCGGCGATCGCCGCCACCGACCAGCACATCGCCAAGGTGGCCCAGGAACATCCGCAGTGGCAGGACCGGACCGTCGGGATCGTGATCAATCGGGGCTCCGAGTTCGGCGTCGAACTGGTCAACAACAAAGGCTCCCAGGCCGAGAAGCTGCTCACCGCACTGGGCTTCGCGCCGCACCCGAACGCCACCAAGATGATCAACAAGGAGGGCTTCACCACGGTCAGCCTGGAGAACCTCAGCATCGTCGATGCCGACGGCATCTTCTTGTACCAGCACGGCGGACGCGGTGAGGCGAAGGACGCGGCGGCCTGGCTGGCCAAGAGCCCGCTTTACCAGCGACTGAGGGCCGTGAAGGCGGGCAATGTCGCGATCGTCAGCTCCGACGACAAGGCTTCGACGAGCCTGCCGTGGGCGCTCAGCTGGCCCAATGCGCTGAATCTGCGCTGGACGGCTGACCAGCTCGACCAGGCCTTCGAGGGCCTGTTCGGCCAGTGACCGCCCGCACCGACTGACCACCACCGCCGAGGTCCAGGAGACTCCATGCCCGCCAGCCTTCGCCGGCTCGACATCTTTCCGATCACCACCCGTCGCCTGGAGGTGCTGCGGATCACCGATGTCTCCCCCGGCATGCGCCGGGTCACCCTCGGCGGGCCGGCCCTGCGGGCGCATGTCGCGGAGAACGGCTACCCGGTGGCCGCCTTCCGCTCCGACGGCTTCGACGACGAGTTCAAGCTGTTCATGCGGCATCCGGACGTCGTCGAGGCGGTCGGCCCCACCCAGGCGGACGGGGTGCTGAACTGGCCGCGGGATCCGCAGCTGCTGACCCGCACGTACACGGTGCGCCGCTGGGACGCCGAGCGTGGCGAGGTCGATGTGGAGGTGGTGCGGCACGGGGTGGGTCCGGCGACCACCTGGGTGACGCGGGTCCAGCCCGGGGAGCAGATCCAGGTCGCCGGGCCGAAGATGTCGGCGGGGCATCCGCGCGGCGCCGATTGGGTGCTGATCGCAGGCGACGAGACGGCCCTTCCGGCGATCGGGCGGTGGCTGGAGGAATGGCCGCCCGGCGCCCAGGCCCAGGTATTCATCGAGGTGGCCGAACCTTCACACCAAGTCGCGCTGCCGGCACCGGATGGCGTCCGGCTGACCTGGCTGAGCCGGGACGGCCGTCCCGCGGGCAGTACGACGCTGCTCTACGACGCGATCACGACGGCCGACTGGTGGGCGGGCACGGTGTTCGCCTGGGTGGCCGGCGAATCGCTGACGCTGACCCCGATCCGGCGCTGGTTGCGCGGTGAGAAGGGGTTGGCCAAGGAGCAGGTCGAGGTGACCGGCTACTGGCGAGTGCAGCCGGGCGTCGCCGATGCCCACGCGGCGGCCGAGCAGCCGTCCGACGAGATAGTCGAAGGCGACGAGGAGCGGTTCCACGAACTCACCGAACTGGCCCCCGGCTTCGCCGTCCGGGTCGCCGCGACGATCGGGCTGGGCCGCGCCCTGGCCGGACGCCGCCGGACGTTGGCGGAGCTGGCCGCCGACACCGGCGCCGACCTGACCGGGCTGCGCAAGCTGCTGCGCTACCTGGCCGCCCTCGACCTGGTGACCCACGACGGCGAGCGGTACACGTTCACCTCGCTGGGCCGCGAACTCGAGGACGACGACACCAGCGCCGCGCTCGACCTCGACCGGCTGGCGGGCCGCACCGAACTCGGCGGGCTGCTGTCGCTGCTGGCGGCCGTGCGGAGCGGACGCGGCGACCACGCCCGCTGGTTCGGCTCGGACCACGAGCAGTCCGTGCTGGACGACCCGGGGCTGGCCCGGGAACGGGCGGAGGAGGCGGCCGAGCGGGCCGAGTACTCCGCCGGCGCGCTGGCCGCCGCCGCTGTTTTCGACGAGCTGCACAGCGTCGCCGTGATCGGCCGGGGTGCGGGCGCGCTCGCCGAAGCGCTGGTCGCCGCCCGGGACGAGGTGGCCGTGACGATCGTAGCCGCGCCGTCGGAATTGGCGGCGATGAGCCGGGTGCATGACGCACATCCGCGGGTGCGGCACGAGCCGGGCAGCGCGCTGCATCGGCGCCCGGACGCCCACGACGCCGTCCTGCTGGCCGGCGTGCTGGAGCGACATGCCGACGCTGACGCCACGCACCTGCTGCGGCAAGCCGCACAAAGTCTCACCCCTGGCGGCTCGGTGTTGGTCTTCTCCGAAGTGATGGACCACGATCTTGCCGACGAGCACGACTACGAGGAGGACCTGGTGGGTTTCGCCCTCACCGGTGGCGGGCTGCGCGACCGGGACGAGCTGGCCGGGCTGTTCGCCCGCGCCGGACTCGGTGTGGCCGAGCGGCTCACCTTCGGCTGGGGCGAGAGCCTCTACCGGCTGCAGCCCCAGCGGACGGCCGGGTGAGTTCCTCCCCCCGCACGCATTCGAGTCCGCAGCTCGCTGCGGCCTCCGAGGCTCCCTCGACGACCGGCACCCGCAAGCTGCTCGGCCTGCTGCTGGTCGTCGCCGCATCGGCGATCGTGGTGCCGGCCAGCCTCGCCATCGGCTCGAACCCGCTGCCCTGGGACGAGGTGTGGCACGGGTTGTGGTGGCCGGACGATTCGGAGGCGTCGATCATCGTCTGGACGTTGCGGGTGCCGCGCACGGTGCTGGCCATCGTGGCCGGCGTCGCCGCCGGGATGGCGGGTGCGCTGATCCAGGCGATCACCCGCAATCCGCTCGCCGACCCCGGCATCCTCGGCGTGAACGCTGGAGCCGGCTTCGCCGTCACGATCGGCGTCGCCGCCTTCGGCGTCACCAGCATCGACGGCTTCATCTGGTTCGCGTTCGTCGGCGCGATGCTGGCCACGATCGCGGTCTACCTGATCGGCTCGGCCGGGCGCGGCTCGGTCTCGCCGGTGCAGCTGGTACTCGCCGGTGTGGCGCTCGGCGCCGTCCTGGGCGGTGTCTCCACGTTCCTGACCCTCATCGACAAGGAGACCTTTCGCACGCTGCGCCACTGGGGTCTGGGTTCGGTGGCCGCGGCGTCGCTGGAGGACACCATGGCCGTGCTGCCGTTCCTGCTCGTCGGCCTGATGCTCGCGCTGCTGATCGCCGGCTCGCTGAACGCGGTCGCGCTCGGTGACGAGCTGGCGACCTCGCTCGGTGCCAGCGTGCTACGCACTCGTCTGCTGGGGATCGTCGCCGTCACCCTGCTGGCCGGCGGCGAGACCGCACTGACCGGCGGCATCGGCTTCGTCGGGCTGATGGTGCCGCATGTGGTCCGCTGGTTCACCGGACCCGACCAGCGCTGGATCCTCGGGTTCACCATTCTCACCGCGCCTGTCGTGGTGCTCGCCGCCGACATCGTCGGCCGAATGATCGCGCGGCCCGGCGAGATCGAGGTCGGCATCCTCACCGCGGTGGTCGGCGCTCCGGTGCTGATCGCGCTGGTGCGTCGCCGGAAGGCGAGCGGACTATGAGCATCGACTTCGGCTACGCACACCAGGATCTGCGGGTCGGCCGCGTTGTGTCGGTTCGGCTCCGGCTGCGCAGTGTGCTGGTGAACGGCGTGCTCGCCGCCGCCACGGTGACGCTCGCCGTGGTCGGGCTCGGCTTCGGCGACTATCCGCTCGATCCGGGCCAGGTCGTCCGGGCGCTGCTGGGCGGCGGCGAGGAGTTCCATCGGATGATCGTCGTCGAGTGGCGGCTGCCGGTGCTGCTGGCGGCCATCGTCTTCGGGGCGCTGCTCGGGGTGGGCGGAGCCGTGTTCCAATCGCTGACCCGCAACCCGCTCGGGTCCCCCGACATCATCGGCTTCGACGCCGGGGCCTACACCGCGGTGGTGGTGGCGATGCTGATGTTCCAGGTGCGCGACTATTGGAGCATCGCCGGCGCGTCGATCGTCGGCGGCCTGCTCACCGCGCTGGTGGTCTACCTGCTCGCCTACCGGCGCGGGGTCCAGGGTTTTAGGCTGATCATCGTCGGCATCGGCGTGTCGGCCATGCTGGGTTCGCTGAACGCCTACCTGATCACCCGCGCGGACATTCAGGACGCGATGACCGTCGGGTTCTGGGGCGCCGGCTCACTCGGCCGGGTGGATTGGGAGAGCCTGACCCCGTCGCTGCTGCTCGCAGCTACCACCCTGATCGCCGCGGCGCTGCTCGCCCCGGCGCTGCGGCAGCTGGAACTGGGCGACGACGCGGCGCTCGCCCAGGGCGTGAACGCGAACCGGGCGCGGCTCGGGCTGCTGATCGTCGGTGTGGCCACCACCGCCCTGGTCACCGCGGCCGCCGGGCCGATCGGCTTCATCGCGCTATGCGCTCCCCAGGTGGCCCGACGAGTGGCTCGCACGCCCGGGGTCTCACTGGCCGCCTCGGCCTTCATGGGAGCGGCGCTGCTGACCGCCGCCCAGTGCCTGTCCCTGCTGATCGCGTTGTTCTACCGCGCTGTTCCCGTCGGTTTGATCACGGTCTGCCTGGGTGGCATCTACCTGATCTGGTTGCTGATCCGAGAAACGAGACGACACCTATGACCGTCCCCGATCCCGTCCGGCTGCTCGCCGAGCACGCCACCATCGGCTACGACAAGCGGGTGGTCAGCCGCAGCCTGTCGGTCGCCATCCCCGACGAGTCGTTCACCATCGTGGTCGGGCCGAACGCGTGCGGGAAGTCGACGCTGCTGCGCGGACTATCCCGGCTGCTGCGACCCACCCAGGGACGAGTGGTCCTCGATGGCGCGGACATCGCGTCCTACCCGGCCAAGGAGGTGGCCCGCCGGCTCGGCCTGCTCCCCCAGACCTCGTTGGCGCCCGACGGCATCCGAGTCGCCGACCTGGTGGCGCGGGGACGTTTCCCGCATCAGAACCTGATCCGGCAGTGGACGGACGCCGACCAGCGGGCGGTGGCGGAGGCGATGGCTGCGACCAGGGTCACCGACCTGTCGGCGCGGCTGGTCGACGAACTTTCCGGCGGCCAGAAGCAGCGGGTGTGGGTGGCGATGGCGCTCGCCCAGCAGACCGGCATCCTGCTGCTCGACGAGCCGACCACCTTCCTCGACATCACCCATCAGATCGAACTGCTCGAACTGTTCACCGACCTGCACCGCAGCGGTCGCACGCTGGTCGCCGTGCTGCACGACCTCAATCATGCGGCGCGCTATGCCACCCACCTGATCGTGATGAAGGACGGCCGCGTCGTCGCCGAAGGACCACCGGCGCAGGTGGTCACCGCGGCCCTCGTCCAAGAGGTCTTCGAGTTGCGTTGCATCGTGGTGCCCGACCCGGTCGCCGGGACGCCGCAGGTAGTGCCGCTGGGCCGGCTCCCCGAGCCCCCGGCCCAGGACTGGCGGTGAGAGGCTCCGTGGGCCGAGGTGCCGGCTGCAGCTAGTGCCGCGCTCAGAGCAGATCCGGACGCCGTTCCCGCGTCCGTTCCACGGCCTGCTCGCGGCGCCATGCGGCGACCTGGCCGTGATGGCCGGACAGCAGCACCTCGGGCACGTCCAGCCCGCGCCAGCTCTCCGGCTTGGTGTAGGTCGGGTACTCCAGCAGATTGTCGTGGCCGGGCGCGTGCGATTCCTCGATCAGGGACGCCGGGTTGCCCAGCACACCGGGCAGCAGCCGGACCACGGCTTCGATGATCGCCAGCGCGGCGACCTCGCCTCCGTTCAGCACGTAGTCGCCGAGGCTGACCTCGGCGGTCCGCATCCGGGTCGCGGCGTGTTCGACGACCCGGGCATCGATGCCCTCATAGCGCCCGCAGGCGAAGATCAGCCGCTTCTCGGCGGCCCATTCGTGCGCGATCTGCTGGGTGAACGGCGCCCCGGACGGCGTGGGCACGATCAGCACCGGCTCGTCCGCCTCGTGACCGGGCAGGGCGAGCAGCTCGTCCAGCGCCTCGCCCCACGGCTCCGGTTTCATCACCATGCCGGCACCCCCGCCGTAAGGGGTGTCGTCGACGGTGCGGTGCCGGTCGTGGGTCCAACGGCGCAGGTCGTGCACGGCGACGTCCAACGTTCCGGCGCGGATCGCCTTGCCGACCAGCGACAGCTGCAGCGGGGCGAAGTACTCGGGAAAGATGCTGACGATATCGAGCCTCATCGGCCCTCCTGGCTCGGTGCGGGTTCGAACAGTCCGGGCAGGTCGACCACCTCGACGACGCCCGCCGCCAGGTCGACCACCGGCACCAGTTCGGTGACGAACGGCACCAGATACTCCCCTGTCTGGGAGCGGACGACGAGAAGATCCTGCCCGGGGTTGTGCACGATCGAGGCTATCCGGCCGCGGACGGCGCCGTCGGTACGCACCTCAAGGCCGACCAGTGCCGCATCGTGGAAGTCGCCGGCGTCGTCCTCTCCGACCTCGACCTGGGTCCACAGTTCGGTGCCGCGCAGGGTCTCGGCGCGGGAACGGTCGGTGTAGCCGCCGAAGGCGACCACCAGCAGGTCTCCCTGCCAACGACTGGCCTTCACTTCCAGTCGCTCGCCGGCGACCGTGCCGGCACGTAGCACCGCGCCGGGCGCGAACCGCTCCTCGGGAAAGTCGCTGGACAGCCGGACCGTCACCTCGCCGCGCAGGCCGTGCGCGCGTCCGACGGTGCCGACCACCACGTCCACGGTGGGCGCCATCGTTCCTCCTGAGAGTCCACGAGGACGCCCCCGAGCAGGCTCGAGGGCGTCCGATGTGTTGGGAAGGTCAGCGGCGGCGCTGGCGTTGCCGGCGGTCGACGTCGACGAAATCGACCCGCACCGTCTCGCGTCCGGCCAGCGCACCGACGACGGTGCGCAGGGCCCCCGCTGTGCGGCCCTGGCGTCCGATCACCTTGCCGATGTCCTCGGGATGGACCCGGACCTCCAGGGTGCGCGGACGACGCCGGTCGGAATCGGTGACCCGGACGTCGTCCGGGTTGGCGACCAGACCACGCACCAGGTGCTCCAGGGCGTCGGCGAGCACGATCAGGCCTCGTCGGCGGCGTCAGCCGCGTCCGACTCGGCGGCCTTCTTCTTGCCGGTGCTGATCGCGCCGCTCGCGGGAGCGTCGTCCGCCTCGGCCAGCGCCGCGTTGAACCGCGCGACCTTGTCGGCCTTCTCGGGCTGCGGGGCGATGCCCGACTCCGAGGTGTCGCCGGTGAACTTCTGCCAGTCACCGCTGCGCTTCAGGATGGTGACGACGGCCTCGGTGGGCTGCGCGCCGACGCCGAGCCAGTACTGCGCCCGCTCGGAGTCGATCTTGATCACCGAAGGGTCGTTCTTCGGCTGGTAGAGACCGATCTCTTCGATCGCCCGGCCGTCGCGCTTGGTGCGCGAGTCCATGACGACGATGCGGTAGTGCGGTGAGCGGATCTTGCCGAGCCGCTTCAAACGAATCTTGACAGCCACGTGTGTGGTTTCTCCTGTGGAAAAGCCTGAGCAACGTCTGCCAGGCTGGACGGGTGAGGCCGGCCCCCATCGTGGGGAATGGGTGCGAGTCTCGGGTGGACCGTTCGAGCCGGCGATGAGAGGGCACCGACGTCGGACGACGCGCCCAACATTGTGCCAGATCGCTCCCGGAAACCGCGAACCGGCCCCTCGACGCCCGGGGACGGTCCTTCCCGTTCGAAAATCGCACGCCGGGGACGGTTCTCCCGATTCGAAAATCGCACGCGCGGGGACGGTTCTTCGGTGTCCTAGAACCGCACGCGGAAGAACCGTCCCCACGGGTTCGGTTTTCTAACGAGAAGAACCCGTCCCCCGCGTTCGAAATTCGCACGTGGAGAACCGTCCCCGGCGTGCGAGGCGGCCGGGGTGGGGGTCCCTGGCCGGGTGTCCGCTGGGCTATCTTGTGGCCGATGCGGCGAAGGGTGGGGACATGGCGCAATGGGACGCGTTCATCTCCTACGCGCGCTCGGCGTCCACCCTCGAGGCCGTGAATCTGCAGACCGCGATCCAGACTTTCGCCAAGCCCTGGCACCGGCTGCGGGCCGTCCGGATCTTCCGCGACGACTCCTCGATGTCGGCCAACCCCGCGCTGTGGTCGACGATCGAGGAGGGACTGCGCGACGCACGCTGGCTGGTGGTGCTGCTCAGCCCCGCGGCGGCGTCGTCGGAGTATGTCGCCAATGAGATCCGCTGGTGGCTGCATCACAAGGACGCCGCCCACATCCTGCTGGTCCACGACGAGGGCACCCTCGCCTGGGACCGGGTCCGCAACGACTTCTCGGAGGCCACCGACTGCGTCCCCGCGCCGCTGCGCGGAGCGTTCCGCGAGGAGCCGCGGTGGAGCGACCTCAGCTGGCTGGACGCTCCCGGGTCGTCCGGCACGGCCGATCCGCGCTTCCGCGAGCGGGTGGCTGACCTGGCCGCCGCGATCCGGGAGGTGCCGCGGGACCAACTGCTCGGTGAGGACGTCGCCCAGCACCGTCGGAGCTGGCGGCTGGCGAAGCTCGCGATCACCGGCCTGAGCCTGCTGCTGATCGCGTCGATCGTCGCGTCCATCATCGCCGTGTCGCAGCGCAACGAGGTGCTCCGGCAGGCCAACAGCCTGCTCGCTCGGCAACTGGCCGCCACCTCGGACTCGCTCCTTGCCCGCGACCTGCGCCGGGCCCAGTTGCTCGCCGTGCAGGCCTACCGGACCGATCCCAACCCCGACACCCACGCCGCCCTGCTGCGCGCCACCCTGGCCAGCCCTGCCCTGCGCCGGTTCGTACCGTTCGAGGCCACCATCACCGCACTCTCGGCTTCCTCCGACGGCCGCTACGCCGTCGCCGGGCTCGACAACGGCGAGGTGTACAGCTGGGACGTCGCCCGCGCCTCCCCCACCGCACGGCTGCGGCTCGGCCACGCGATCACCGACGTCGGCATCAGCGACGACGGCGCGACACTGGCCGCCGCGGACGGCACCGCCAGCCAGGCCGGCACCCCTTCGGGGGCGGTGCCGCTCGCCACCCCGTCCGGCCAGGCGGCCCGCCGGATCGCGGTCAGCCCGTCCGGCGCAGCGGTCGTGGTCGGATCCAGCGGTACGTCGACGGCCTCGCTGACACTGGTCAATCTCCTGACGCGCACCCAGCGCACCGTGACCGATCCGGTCGACACCGAACTAGGCGGGGCGTACCGACTCGGCTTCGTCGGCGAGGACAGGCTGATAGTGATCGGCAGCGCGCTCGAGGTCCGCGCGATGCCGTCGTTCACCAGGCTCAGCCGGGTCGGCTTCACCCTGGGCGCCCACCAGATGCCTGGACGCCTCGCGGGCAACGGCCGGTACGGCACCGCCACCAACGGTGCCGCCGAGGTGCCCGTCTGGCGCACCGACCGGGACAACGACGAGCCCGCCCGCTACGCCTTCGTGCCGCAGAACACCCCGGTCGCCCTCACCCTGAACCATGACGGCAGCCGCCTCGCGGTCGCGGACGCCAACGGCATCCATCTGGCGCAGGTACGAGCCACCAGCGACCCGGCCGGCTTCGGGCACTCGGCTGCCCCGGCGGTCACCTTCGTCGGGGTGACCGACGTCAACTACGACGGGCTGATGTTCCTCGGGAACTCGAACCGGTTCGTGGCCGCGTCCGGTAATGAACTCAGCCTGTGGGACCCGGATTCGGTAGGGCGTCCGTCGGAGGCCGCCGACCTGCCGATCGCACAGTCCTGCGTCGCCTGCGGTTCGCCGGGAGTCGCACTCTCTCCGGACGGTGCCAGCATGGCGATCCGGGACGGGGAGTTCTCCGCACTTCGGCTGCAGAGCGTGCCCGGCCGTTCGGGGGTTCCCCCGGCGAATTGGGATCAGCGGAGCGTCTCGGTGGGCATGCTGGCCAATCCGCTATGGCTCGACGGCGCGACCGTGCTCCTGGTCGCCACCGGCTCATCGACCGGCATCCGCTCCGGACCGATCCAGGGGCTTCCGGACGGCGTCCTGGGTTGGGCCACCGGCACCGAAGACGCCCGGCCGCTGGCGGTTCGTGCGTCGCCGGACGCCGCGACGGTGCTGACCGTGAACACCGCCGGGCGTCTGGCCCGCTACCAGTCACGCACCGGCCAGCTGATCGCCGAGGTGCCGGCGGCCTCCGACGACTCCGCTCAATGGTTCGATGCCGCGATCAGCGGTGACCTCACCGCCGTGGCGCTCGTCCCGTCGTTCGATCGATCCACCGTCGTCAGCGTGCGGGACGCGGCGAGCGGAGCGGAGCGCTACACGGTGCACACGGCCGGCGAGACGCCGGAACGGGTGCTGTTCGCGGCCGGGTCGCTGTGGGTGCGGTACAGCTCAGGACTGATCGAGCGCCGCGACCCGAGCACCGGGGCGCTGCAGGCGGGCCTGCCGGTCCGGCTTCCGGGTGCGGGCCCGATGACAGAGGCGTCCGGCCTGATGGCCGTGCCCACCGACGCCGGCGTCGCGCTCTACGACACCGACGCCGACGTCCTGCTCGGCACGATCGGCTTCCCCGCCAACTGGCAGTCCACCCGCCGAGGCGTCGGGATGGCTCCGGACGCGTCCGTGCTGGTGAGCGCCTTCGAACCGCTGGAGTACGAGAAGCAGGGGCTGGCCGTCACCACCCAGCTGGCCCCGGAAAGCTTGATCAGGGTCGCCTGCCGCACCTCAGGCGGCAGCCTGAGCGCGAAGGACTGGACGACCCTGGTTGGCCCGGACGTCCCGGCCGACCTCGCCTGCCGCTGAGCAGGTCCGGGCGCTACTGGTCGGGTTCGTCCGGCTCGCGAATCTCCAGGCCGAGCCAGTCGGCCAACGCCCTGATCTCCGCGCCGACCGCCTCGGACGTGCCGGGCGTCCAGTCGCCGTCGGCATGGACGTGGAACACCCGCAGCAGCCCGGCCTTCCGGTCGGCCTTCGCGTCGAGCTTTCCGATCAGCTGGTCGCCGTGCAGGATCGGCAGCGCGAAGTACCCCCAGCGGCGCTTGGCGGCGGGTTTGTACATTTCCAGGACGTACTCGAAACCGAACAGCGCCTCCGCCCGGGCACGGTCGAACACCAGCCGGTCGAACGGCGAGAGCAGCGCCGTCCGTCCCTCGAACGGACGGGCCAGGTCGTCCATGCCGACCGGATCGACCCGCCAGGTGCCGCCGATCCCATCGATCACCGCCGGTTCGCCCGCGTCGCCGACGTCCATCCTTTCGAGCGGCACTTCGGTCTGCTTGGCCCGGGCGATACCGAGGGACTGCAGCCGGCGTCGGTCGCGGCGGGCGTCCACCTCGGCGTCGGGCACCTCAGGGGCGGGCGGGTACCAGCGCTCGGCGAGATCCCAGCGGCGTTCACGTCCGTCGCGGCCCGCGATGGCGACCTCGCCGAGGCGGACCAGCAGCTCGAGCATCTGGGTGACGTTGCGGTTGTTGGTCCAACCGGTGGAGCCCCACGGCACGTGCGCGGTGTCGGGAATCTCGCCGGTCAGCAGCGGACCGCGTTCGCGCAGCAGTGCCAGGATCTCGCGACGGAAGCCCGCGTTGGCCGCCATCCACTCGGTCGGCTTCGCGTAGCGCAGCGGACGCCGCATCAGCGCCCGGTACAACGGCAGATCGGCGATCGGCCGATACATGCCGTCGTATTCGAAGACGGTCTTGTCGGTCTCGACCGAGGCCCGCAACTGGGCGTGTTCGTAGCCGCCGCCCAGCCTCGACCAGAGGATGTGGTCTTCGCTGGGGGCGATGGCGTTGGTCGGGTCGATATTCACCACGGTGAGCTCGTCGACCACCTCGGCGACCAGGGACGGGCGGTCGGCGCCGAGCAGTTGCGCGCGGATCGCCAGCCGGCGGGCGTCCCGTCGGCTCAGCCGATGCGGTTCCATGGCGGGACCCTAGGCACCCGCCGAGGGACGCGGCAACCGCTGGTTGAGCATGTCGAACCTGTGGGCGGCCGGTTGGGCTCTCGACATGCTCGAGCGAGAGCGCACCGACCACTATCCGACTGCGGTTCCGCCCACCACGCGGCCGTTGAGGATGATCAGTGTCGGCTCGCGCACCACCGAGATGTTCACCCGAGGATCCTCGGCGAAGACCACGATGTCTGCCGGCGCATCCTCCTCGACACCGGGGTGTCCCAGCCAGCGTCGAGCGGTCCAGGATGCCGCACCGAGCGCGAAGTCGTTGCCGCCGACCCTGGCCAGCAGTTCGATCTCGGCGGCGATCAGGCCGTGCCCGTGGACGCCGCCCGCGTCGGTACCCGCATAGACCGGGACGCCGGCGTCCACCGCCTTGCCGATGGTTTCGAAGCGGCGGGCGTGCAGCGCCCGAATGTGCGCGGCGTAGCGCGGGAACTTCGCCTCGCCGGCCGCCGCGAACTTCGGGAAGTTCTCCAGATTCACCATCGTCGGCACCAACGACACCTGGCGCTCCGCCATCGCGGCGATGGTGTCGTCGTCGAGACCCGTGCCGTGCTCGATGCCGTCGATCCCCGCATCCACCAGTTCGGCGGCCGAGCGCTCGTCGAAGCAGTGCGCGGTGACCCGGGCTCCGTGCTCGTGGGCCGCCTCGATCGCCTCCTTGGCGACCTCCTTGGGCCACAGCGGGGTCAGGTCGCCGGCATCGCGGTCGATCCAGTCGCCGACGATCTTGACCCAGCCGTCCCCCCGTTCGGCCTGCGTGATCACCTCATCGACGAGTTCGTCCGGCTCGACTTCTTCGGCGAAGTTGCGGGAGTAGCGCTTCGGCCGGGCGATGTGGCGTCCGGCCCGGACGATCTTCGGCAGGTCGTCGCGATCCTGCAGGAACCGGGTGTCCAGTGGCGAACCGGCGTCGCGCAGCAGCAGCGCACCCGCCTCACGGTCGGTGACCGCATGCTCCTCGGCGCGCTCCTCACTGACCGCCCCGTGCGATTCCAGCCCGACGTGGCAGTGGGCGTCGACCAGGCCCGGCATGATCCAGCCCGCGGTGGCGATGGTGATCGCGTCCGCCATCGGCTCGAAGCTGATCACGCCGTCGTGCAGCCACAGATCGCGCTCCTCACCCTCGGGCAGCACCACCCCACGCAGATGCAGCCGCTGCGGCGGACCGACCGGCACCTCAGTGTGGACATGGGTGTGGGTGTGCCCGTCGTGGGTATGCGTCAGCGAGGTCAGCGGCCCCACACCGGGAGGCATGTCATGACTGTGGGTCATTCCCCGATCCTGTCACCGTTGCGGCGGTGCGGTCGAAGTTCGGGCTGAGATCGCATGCTGACTGGCACATTGGCGAGACGCTGCCAGGCGGTGCGGTCGAAGTTCGGGCTGAGATCGCATGCTGACTGGCACATTGGCGAGACGCTGCCACGTTGCAGAGCGGTAGTGGGGCTCCCGTCCGGTCACTCAGCCGGACCGGGTCAGTCGGAGAGACAAGCGCGGCCTTCACGGTCGGCAGGGACACACCTCGAAAAGCCGAGTGGGCTGCACCCCATCCCGGTACGCGGGGACGGTTCTTTTCGGTCCACCACCAGTGAGCCAGGGGCACGGCGGCCTCGGGCCGCCCGACCGCCATTCGCGGGACCAGTTGGAATAGGGTCCTGGGGTGGATCGTGCACGCCTCGCCTGGGCATCGCGCCTGGGGGTGCCTCCGGACGCCTTCGCTCATCCGGGCATCGTGGTTGTCGAGCGGGTTGAGTTCGCCGCCCGGCGGTGGGCCAGCCATACCGATTCGGGAGTTCCCGCGGCCGTGGCCGGCTACCAGCAGTGGGGTGAACTCGCCCAGCTGGGCGTGCTGGCCGTGCCTGCACACCGTGGCCAGGGCTTCGCCTCCGCCGCGGCGGCTCGAACTGTGACTGAGGCGATCGCCACCGGACGGCTTGCGCAGAGGCGCTGCCGGGTGGGGAACGACCCTTCCGCCAGGCTGGCCAAGCGGCTCGGCTTCGTGAGAGCCGGCGTCCGGACTGCGATCACTGTCAGCCTCGACGACTGACCCCGCGTGCCTGCGGTGGACCGAAAAGAACCGTCCCTCCGTACCGGTACGCGGGGACGGTTCTTTCGGTCCACTCACGCTCAGGTCAGCGGGGGCCCTGGTTCTTCTGGTTGAACATCTTCTGCAGGTCGGGGGGCAACTGGAAGTCGCCCAGCGCCTTCGTCAGCTCGGCGTCGGACGGCTTGCCCGACCCACCGAGGCCGAAGGCGTCCGCCGGGTTCCACTCGGGCTGCTGTTGGGCTGCGGGCAAAGCGGCGGGGCCGGCGGCGCGCTTGGCGGGGTTGCCGGAGACGCCCTTGCCGCGCTTGGGCTTGGCGGCTTGGCGTTGCGGCTGCCGGCGTCCACCGGGCAGGCCGGGCATGCCACCCATCTGGCCACCCAGCTGCTGCATCATCTTGCGGGCGTCGAAGAAGCGGTTGACCAGGCCGTTCACGTCGGTGACCGTGGTCCCGGAGCCCTTCGCGATCCGGGTCCGGCGGGAGCCGTCCAGGATCTTCGGGTTGGCCCGCTCGGCCGGGGTCATCGACTTGATGATCGCCTCGAGCCGGTCGATCTCGCGCTCGTCGATGTTGTTGATCTGGTCCTTCATCTGACCCATCCCGGGCATCATGCCCAGGATCTTGCTCAGCGGACCCATCCGGCGGACGGCCTGCATCTGCTGCAGGAAGTCGTCCAGGCCGAACTCGCCGCGTCCGCCCAGCAGCTTCTCGGCAGCCTTCGCGGTCTGCTCGGCGTCGAAGGTCTTCTCGGCCTGTTCGATCAGGGTGAGCACGTCGCCCATGCCGAGAATGCGGGAGGCCATCCGGTCGGGGTGGAAGGCGTCGAAGTCCTTCAGCCCCTCACCGTTGGAGGCGAACATGATCGGCTTGCCGATCACCTTGGCGATCGACAGCGCGGCACCGCCGCGGGCGTCGCCGTCCAGCTTGGTCAGCACCACCCCGTCGAAGCCGACGCCCTCGGCGAACGCGTTGGCGGTGTTCACCGCGTCCTGGCCGATCATGGCGTCGACCACGAACAGCACTTCGGTCGGGTTCACCGCGCCGCGAATATCGGACGCCTGCTGCATCAGTTCGGCGTCGATGCCCAACCGGCCGGCGGTGTCGACGATCACCACGTCGTAGAGCTTGCTCATCGCGTGCAGGATCGACGTGCGCGCCACCTGAACCGGGTCGCCGACGCCGTTGCCGGGCTCGGGCGCATACACGTGCACCCCGGCCCGCTCACCCACCACCTGCAGCTGATTGACCGCGTTCGGCCGCTGCAGGTCGGCGGCGACCAACAGCGGCGAATGGCCCTGGCCTTTGAGCCAGACGCCGAGCTTGCCGGCCAGGGTGGTCTTGCCGGAGCCCTGCAGGCCGGCGAGCATGATCACGGTCGGCGGGCGCTTGGCGAACTGCAGCGGCCGAGCCTCGCCGCCGAGGATGGCGATCAGTTCCTCGTTGACGATCTTGATGATCTGCTGGCTCGGATTCAGCGCTTTGTGGATGTCGGCGCCGAGCGCGCGCGCCTTCAGGTTGGCGATGAACTCCTTGACCACACCGAGGTTCACGTCGGCCTCGAGCAGCGCCAGCCGGATTTCGCGCGCGGTGGCGTCGATATCGGCTTCTGACAGCCGGCTCTTGCCACGCAGGTTCTTGAAGACCTCGGAGAGGCGGTCTTGCAGAGTGTCGAACAACGGGGCTTCCTCACGCAGTCGGATTACCGGGTCACTCTACCGGCTCGGCCCGTCCCCCCATTCGGCGCGCCCACCCGAAGGGGAGGCTCCCGACCTCTCCGTCTCTAGACTGGCCGGACGCGAAGGAGGTCGCCAATGTCTCAACCCAACCCGCCCGACGGTCCGCGGCCGTGGGACTCTCAGCCGGAGAACACCTCTGGCCAGGACGAGCCGGGCGCACCGGTATACGGCTCTGGCCAGGGCGTCAGCCAGCCCTCCAACTACTCCTACCCGGCCTTTGGCGATCCCCGCCAGCAGCCGGGCCCACCCAATCCCGAGCCCACCGGCTACCACTACGGCGAGGGCTACCCCGGGCCGGGACAACCCGCCGAGCCCTACGGCCAGCCGGGCCAGTACGGACAGACTCCTCCGCAGTACGGCCAGCCGGCACAGTACGCCCAGACTCCGACGCCGTACGGTCAGCCGGCCCAGCAGTTCGGGCAACCGCCGCAGGCTTACGGGCAGTCGATGCCGCCGCCCGGCCAGCCGCCGTACGGTCAGCCGACGCCGTACGGGCAGGGCGGCTGGGCTCCCCAGCCGGCCCCCAAGCGTCCGGTCTGGAAGACCGTGGTGGGCTGGATCTTCGCGAGCCTGGCAATCCTGTTCACGCTGAGCGCCGTCAGCCAACTGGCCACCGGGCGGATGCGACTCGGCGGGGGTAGCGCCGCCTACAACGTCGGCTACCTGATCGGCATCGTGCTCGTCATCGGCGTGCCGGCGCTGGTGGCCTGGCTGCTGCTGCGCCGCAAGCGCTGAGGCTCCCGAATCGCTGATCAGCGGCGCGGCAGGTAGCTCAGAAAGCCGATGGCGCCGAACCGGCGCTGGTCGGCGAGTTCCAGCCGGGAGGTGTAGCCGTCCGGGAAGAAGCGCCGGCCCCTGCCCTGCACATGCGGGTAGACGAACATCCGGTACTCATCGGCGAGACCTTCGGCGATGAGCAGGTGGGCCAGCGAGATGCTGCCGGTGAGCACGATGTCGTCGCCGGGGCGCTCCTTGAGCCGGCGGACCTCCTCGACCGGGTCACCGGTGAGCAGGGTGGTGTTCTGCCATCCCGGCTCGTTGAGCGTCGTGGTGATCACGTATTTGCGCACCCGGTTCAGCTGATCGGCGACGCCGGTGGTGTCGTCACTCTGTTGCGGCCAATAGCCACGGAAGTCCTCGAACGTCTGGCGTCCGAGTAGGACGGCGTCGCAGGTTTCGTCCTGACGGCGGATCTCCGCAGCCAGTTCCTGGTCCTGGTCACCGGGGTCGAACCAGTCGTCCAGCATCTCGATGGCGCCGTCGGCGGTGACGTTCTGGGTGATGACGAGTCGCATTGGGGCCTCCTACCCTTGACGACTACCACCCTGCCGCGGGAGTCCGCGAGCCGCTACGCCCACAACGGCAGTACGCGGGTCACTCACTGAGCAGCGCGTCGACGAAACCCGCCGCTTCGAAAGGCACCAGGTCGTCCACGCCCTCGCCGAGGCCGATCAGTTTGACCGGGACGCCGAGTTCGCGCTGCACCTGGACGACGATGCCCCCCTTGGCGGAGCCGTCCAGCTTGCTGAGCACGATGCCGGTGATCTGTACCACCTCGGCGAACACGCGAGCCTGGATCAGTCCGTTCTGGCCCGTGGTGGCGTCGAGCAGCAGCAGCACCTCGGTGACCGGCGCGAGTTTCTCGATCACCCGCTTGATCTTGCCGAGTTCATCCATCAGGCCGGTCTTGGTGTGCAGGCGTCCGGCGGTGTCGACGATCACCACATCGGCACCCTCGTCGATTCCGCGCTGGACGGCCTGGTAGGCCACGGCGGCCGGGTCGCCGCCCTCGGGGCCTCGGACGGTGGCGACGCCGACCCGGTCGCCCCAGGTCTGCAGCTGGTCGGCGGCTGCCGCGCGGAAGGTGTCGGCGGCGCCGAGCACGACCGACTTCTCCTCGGCGACCAGAACGCGGGCCAGCTTGCCGATGGTGGTGGTCTTGCCTGTTCCGTTCACCCCCACCACCAGGACGACGGCCGGCTTGCCGTCGGCGCCCTGGAGGTTCAGCGATCGGTCTATGGCGGGGCCGACGAGATTGAGCAGTTCGTGCCGCAGCACCGCCTTGGCGTGTGCCGGGTCGCTGACGCCCTCGACCACCAGTTCGCGGCGCAGCGCTTCGGTCAGCTCCTGGGTCGGGCCGACCCCGAGATCGGAGGTGATCAGGGTGGCTTCGAAGTCGTCCCAGACGTCGGCGTCCAGCCGGTCGGACGACAGAATCGACAGCAGCCCGCGGGCCAGCGGGTTGTTGCTGCCGGCCAGCCGTCGTCGCAGCCGAGCCATCCGGGTGGCGGGTGCCTCGGGTCGCTCCAGGGTGGCGACGCCGGCCGCACTGTCGTCGTCCCCCTCGGCTACCGCGCCGGGCTCGGGTTCGGCCGGCAGTACCGGACGCGGCGGTGCAGGTGGCAAGGCGCGTCGGCGGGCCAGGAAGATGGTGCCGGCGACGACGACCGCGAGGGCCAGCACGCCGACGATGAGCCAGGTGATCCAATCCACCGGCTCATGCTACGGGTGGTCGGGGACGAGGTGATGGCCGTTCTCGCGACGGCACCTCGTCGGGGCGGACACCGCGGCGTGCTACCCGATCGCCGGTCTTCGCCGGTCGAGCTTGTCGAGGCCCCGGCCACCGCCGGTTGAGGCTGTCGAAACTCTCGGCCGTCCAGGGTCTCGGCAAGCTCGACCACCGGTGGCTGCGTCCGCCAGAGAACCCGACGTCTCGGGCGGAGTTGCCCCTGGTCAGTTGGCGGAACTCTCCGACTTCGCGGGCGCCGCCGACTCCACGGAGTTCGTGGAGTCGGGCGCAGTCGCCGGGTTGGGCGAGGTGGCGGAACCTGCTGAGGTCGCGGAGCCGGCCGAGCCACGCCGGGACGGGATCTCCTCGAAGAACTCGACCAGGCCCTGCGGCGGATCTGCGTCCCCATTGAGATGCCGGGCGGTCTCGGCCATCACGTTGGCGAGTTCGGGGGCCTTGTCGCGGCCCGCACCCTGCATGCCCATGGCCACGATCGCGACGATGCCGATAGCGAGGGCGAGGATCACCACCATCACCAGCAGTGCGACAGCCACGTTGAGAACCTTCCGGACGAATCCACCCAAGTATGCAACATCGCAACGGCCCGCCCCGAATCGCTGTCCACGAACGGCCCTGGCGCAGATCTCCCCGCGTCGGCCGCCTCAGTCCCGCAGCCGCTGGCTGATCACCGCGGAGACTCCGTCGGAGCGCATCGTCACCCCATACAGGGCATCGGCGATCTCCATCGTCCGCTTCTGGTGGGTGATCACCAGCAGCTGCGAGTTCTCCCGCAGTTCCTCGTAGATCTCGAGCAGGCGGCCGAGGTTGACGTCGTCGAGGGCTGCCTCGACCTCGTCCAGAATGTAGAACGGACTGGGCCGGGCCTTGAACAACGCCACCAGGAAGGCGACGGCGACCAGCGACCGTTCGCCGCCGGAGAGCAGTGACAACCGCTTCACCTTCTTGCCGGCCGGACGCGCCTCGACGTCGACGCCGGTGGTCAGCCACTCCCCCGGCTCGGTCAGCACCAGGCGTCCCTCACCGCCGGGGAAGAGCCGCGAGAAGGCGTGCTCGAAGGCCTTCTCGACGTCGGCGTAGGCGGCGGCGAACACCTCCTGCACGCGGGCGTCCACCTGGTCGATGATGTCGGCCAGGTCGGCGCGGGTCTTGCGCAGGTCGTCCAGTTGCTCGGCGAGGAAGGCGTGCCGCTCCTGCAGCGCGTCGAACTCCTCCAGCGCCAGCGGGTTCACCTTGCCCAGGACGCCGAGGTTCCGCTCGGCGGCCCGCAGCCGCTTCTCCTGCTCGGCCCGGACGAACGGCACCGGCTCCGGACGCTCGTCATCGGGCCCAAGCGCGGAACCATCCGCCCTGGTCAGCACGGGAATCAGCTGGTCGGGACCGTACTCGGCGACCAGCACGTCGACATCCAGGCCGAGTTCGACCAGCGCGCGCTCACCCAACGCCTCCACCCGCAGCCGCTGTTCGGCCCGAGCCAGTTCGTCGCGATGGACGTGGGCGACCAGATCTTCGAACTCCTTCGCCAGCTCGCGGCCGCGGCTTCGCGCCTGCGTCAATGCGGTCTCGGCGGCCTGCCGGGCGGCCTCGGCTGCGGTGCGCTCGGCGGCGGCCAGCTGCTGGGACGCCTCGATCCGGCCGAGCAACCAGGTGGCGGCCTGTCCGACTGCGCGGGCATCGGCGGCTTCCCGACGCAGCTGTTCGCGGCGGGCCGCCGCCCGGGCCCGGGCCTGTCGTTCGGCGCTGGCGGCGCGGGTCAGCGAGTCGGCGCGTCCGGCCAGCGCTCGAGCGCGTTCCTCGATGGTGCGCAGCGCCAGCCGGGCCTCCATCTCCGCCCCGCGGGAGTCCCGCTCGGCGGTGCTCAGCCGGTCACGCTCGGACGGGTCGGCCTCGGTCACCTCGGTCTGTTCCGAGGCCAGTTCGAGCCGTTGCTCCAGTTCGGCGAGCGCGGTGCGGTTCTGCTCCCGGGTGGCCTGGGCCGAGGCGATGGACGTCTCCAGCCGGGCCGCCTCGCCCTGCGCCGCCCGGGTGGTCTGGCTGAGCGTGGCCAGCTCTTCGGCGAGTGCGGCGTGCTCGGCGTCCGACTCGTTCAGCCTGGCCAGCGCGGCTTCGGAGCGGTCGCGAGCCGCCGCCAGTTCCCCGTCGGCCCGGGCGAGCGCGAACCGGGCGCGCTCCAGATCGGCCTGGACGGACGCCAGCCGTGATTCCGTCTCCTCGACCGCGGCCTGCACCTCGATCAGCGACGGTTTCGCCGTGGAGCCACCGGCGGCGAACCACTGGCTGAGCATGTCGCCGTCGGCGGTGACCGCGGTGACGTCGGGCAGGTCGGCGACCAGCACCTGGGCCGTCGGCAGGTCGTCCACGACGGCCACCTTGCGCAGCAGCCGGACCAGCGCCGGCCGCACCTCGTCGGCACAACTGACCGTGTCGATCGCCCAGACGGCATCGCCCGGCAGCGCCGGCCAGGCCTGCTCGTCGGGCGCGGACGCCCCCCCCAGCAGCAGCCCGGCGCGACCCAGATCCTCGGCCTTGAGGTGCCCGAAGGCGCCGACCGCGGCGTCGAGGTCGGCGACCGCGACGGCGTCGGCGGCCGAGCCCAACGCCGCCGAGATGGCGGTCTCGTAGCCCGGCCGGACGCCGATCAATGCGGCCACGGAGCCGAGCAGCCCGCCGACCGCGTCACCGGCTGCCATCAGGGCCGCGGAGGCGTCCTTGCGTTCCAGGCCGAGCGCGAGCGCGTCGAGCCGGGCGGCCAGGGTGGCCCGCTCGGTCTGCGCCTTCGCCTCGGCCCGCCGAATGTCGGCGAGCCCGGCCTCGATCCGTTCGACCTCGGCGGCGGCCGACTCATAGGCGGCATCCAGGCCCGACTCGCCGTCGCTGACGCCGGCGATCCGGGTCTCCAGCGTGGCGAACGACCGGGTGGCGGCCGCGGCCCGGGCGAGTGCGTCGTCGCGGGCGGCGGTGAGTCGTTCGATCTCGGCGCCGGCGGCCTCGGTGCGGCTGCGCAACGTGTTCACCTCGCCGGTCAGCCGGGCCAACCCCTCGCGCCGGTCGGCGATCGCGCGCAACTGCGCGGCGTAGCCACGTTCGGCCCGCTCATGGGCCTCCTCGGTCTGCTTGAGGACGGCGGTGGCGCCGGTGAGCGCTTGGGCAGCCTGGGCGACCTCGACGTTGAGCGCTGCCTCAGCCTTGCGGATCTCGGTGGCCTCACGCTCGATCAACTCCGGGTCGCGTCCCGGCCGGTCGCCGTCCCCTGACGCTTCGGCGTTCCGCACCCGCTCGCCGGCGATCGTCACCGTGGACGCGAGCCGCTCGCGCAGGCCGGCCAGCCCGTACCAGGTCTCCTGGGCGGCGTTGAGCCGCGGTAGGGCGTCCCGGGCGGCGGTCTCGGCGTCCGCCTCGGCCGCACGGGCGGCCTCCAGAGCCGCTTCCACCGAGGCACGGCGCGCCTTGAGGTCGGCTTCCACGGCCAGGTCGGATTCCAGTGCGAGGGTGGCCATGATGTAGTCGTCGGCGACCAGCCGGGCCTTGGCGTCGCGCAGCTCGGCCTGGATCACCGCCGCCTTGCGGGCCACTTCGGCTTGGCGTCCGAGCGGCTTGAGCTGGCGGCGGATCTCGGCGAGCAGGTCGGTGAGCCGGTTCAGGTTGGTGCCGGTCGCCTCCAACTTGCGCAGCGCCTTCTCCTTGCGCTTGCGGTGCTTCAGGACGCCCGCCGCCTCCTCGATGAAACCGCGCCGGATCTCGGGGGTGGCCTGCAGGATCGAATCCAGCTGGCCCTGGCCCACGATGACGTGCATCTCACGTCCGATGCCGGAGTCGGAGAGCAGCTCCTGGACGTCGAGCAGCCGGGCGTTGTTGCCGTTGATCTTGTAGTCCGAGCCGCCGGTGCGGAACATCGTCCGGCTGATCGTCACCTCGGTGTAGTCGATCGGCAGCGCGCCGTCGGTGTTGTCGATGGTCAGCGTCACCTCGGCGCGGCCCAGCGGCGCACGTCCGGACGTGCCGGCGAAGATGACGTCCTCCATCTTGCCGCCGCGCAGCGATTTGGCGCCCTGCTCGCCCATCACCCAGCTGAGCGCGTCCACCACGTTCGACTTCCCCGACCCGTTGGGCCCGACGACGCAGGTGATGCCCGGTTCGAAGGCCAGCGTGGTGGTGGACGCGAACGACTTGAATCCGCGCAGGGTCAGCGACTTCAGATGCATGGGTCTACCGGACGCCGGCGGCCGTCTCGCTCTGAGCGTGCCGCCTGCGGACGTGCCGGAACGTCCACAGCTTGTTGACCAGGAAGTTGATCGGCGTAGTGATCACGATGGTGAGCAGCTGCGCCCAGTACTCGCGCGACTGCAGGCCGGCGTTCTCGTGGAACCACGGCTCGGGCAGAAAGAACGGCGACGTCGGATTGGTGAAGCCGATCTTGATGAAGATGCCGATCACGGCGGCGGCGCTGCCGACGGCCAGGAACGGCAGGAACTCCTTCAGCCAGGGCGCCTGGTTGCGGTTGCGGAAGGTCCAGTGTCGGTTGAGCTGGAAGTTGAACAGGTTCGCCACCAGGAAGCTGACGATCCAGACCAGGGTGGTGTACCGGAAGTTGAACGGGGTGCCGGGGATGGTGAACAGGACGTTCTGCGCGTTCACCGTGCCGCCGTTGGCCTTGTTCATAGCGATCGCCACCAGCATGTTCACCACGACGCCGGCGCCGCCGACCAGCCCGAACTTCACGAACTGGCGACCGACGTAGGCGTAGCGGCGATACCACGGGTCGGCAGAAGTCACGAGGGGCACCTTATCTCGCCGCCGCGCCGGCGCCGCTGTGCGCCACGGGCCAGTCCGGCCGGGAGCCACCTCCGGGCCGCGGCTGTCGCGCGGTCCGTACACTCTCTAGTTCCGCCTGAACCACACCCACGACAAGGCTGAACCCATGGCCAGCACCGAGCCGTCCTCCGCGACCTATGCGGCCCTCCTGCCCGAGCCACGACGTGGGGCGGCGAAGGTCGCGCCGGAGGCGACCTGGTGGCAGTGGCGCGGGCACCAGGTGCACGTCGCGCGGACTCGCAAAGCCGACGCCGCGGCACGGGTGCTCGTCGTCCATGGCGCGGGTGCGCACAGCGCCGCACTCTGGCCGCTGGCCGCGCTGCTCGCGGAACGCGGCCTTGATCTCGCGGCGGTCGACCTGCCGCTGTACGGTCGCACGAGTTCACCCAACCCTGCTTCGGTCCGCTACGACGACTGGGTGACGCTGCTCGTGGAGTTCATCGCCGCTGAGCAGGACGGCCGCCCACTGATCCTGCTGGGCGCCAGCGTGGGCGGGCTGCTCGCCTGCGAGGTCGCCGCCCGGTCGGGTGGTGTTGCCGCGGTGGCTGCGACCAGTGTGCTCGATCCGAGCGACTGGCGAGTGCGGCTGCGGCTGACCCGGTACGGTCCGCTCAGCCTCCTTGGCAGACCCCTGTCGCTTCTCGCACGGGGGCGGCTCGCTGGGACGATGATCCCGATGCGATGGGTCGCGAACCTGAACAGGATGAGTCGCGATCCCCGGCTGTCGCGGCTGTGCGCAGCCGATCCCCGGGGAGGTGGGGCACTCGTGCCCTTCGGCTTCCTCGCGTCCTACCTGGGGTACCGGCACACTCCGCCGGAGCGGATGAGCGCGCCTCTCACCCTCGTCCATCCCAACCACGACGACTGGACGCCGGTCGAACTCAGCATGCGCTTCCTGCGACGCATGACCGCTCCCGCGAGGGTGGTCATGCTCCGCGAGTGCGGGCACTTCCCGATCGAAGAACCCGGAATCAGCGACCTGCTGGACGCGATCACCAGCATCGCCGACGAGCTGACCATCGGCTCGCCCGGGCCCGGATGAGCAACCGCTGGTTGAGCCGGAAGACTGCACCGTCTGCACGAACCGTGGCCCGGAGTTCACTCAAATACGTCTCCGCTTGACGAACGTCCGATTGTTCCGGCGCAGTCCCAGATCGAGGGCAGATCGCGCTGGGCAGTTGGAGTGTCGGTGCCGGCTCACGACTTCTTCGCCGCGATGAGGGAACCGAAATCGAAGGCTCCGGCGCGAGACGGGGGCATGGGGCGATCCGCTCCAATCGGTAGCCTGTTGCGCATGTCCGGGTGGCGGGGCGAGCTGCTCGATGCGGCGCAGTCAGCGTTCGTCGAGCGAACGCTCGGTAAGACCCAACTGATCGAGGACATGTCGTGGGGGCTCACCGACACCAAGGTTCTGCATATTCGGGCGGACGGGAACGATTTCGTCCTCAAGGCTGCGGACTCCGACAGTCATCACATCGGGCGGGAGATCAATGCGTATGAGAAGTACACCGCCCCGCTCGCCCTGCATGGGCGGACGGGAGAACTCGTAGCCGCCGACCGGGCATCGAATGCGCTCATCGTCTCGTACCAGTGGGGGGCATCGGTGGAGGGCACGGCGGCGGAACTCGACGCGGAGGTCCACCGCCAGGCCGGCCTTGCGCTGCGCCTTCTTCACGATCAACAAGCTCGGGTCGACGCCGCCTACGAACGCCTGTCGACCGAGAAGTCGACGGCCTGGCTGGATCGAGAGCATCGAATCGGACGCGGCACCGAGGCGAAAGCTCGGCGGATACTGAGGGCATACCGCCCATCGCCGGTGGTCGTCGTGGCGACCCATGGCGACTGGCAGCCGAGGAACTGGTTGATCGATGCCGGTCTGCTGCGCGTCATCGACTTCGGCCGCTTCGACTTCCGCCCGGCCAGCACCGACCTGTGCCGTCTCGCGGTGCAGCAATGGAGACGGTCACCTGGGCTCGAGGACGCCTTCCTCGCCGGGTACGGCGACGACCCGCGCGACGATCAGCTCTGGCCGATCGAGCTTCTGCGTGAGGCCATCGGGACCGCCGTCTGGGCGTTCCTCGTCGGGGACGCGGCGTTCGAAGCGCAAGGGCACCGGATGCTCGACGAGGCTCTCGATCGATTCTGAGTCCGCAGTCAGCGGTGTGGCTGCACCGTTGCTCGATCCGGCGCTGGTGACTTCCCGCAGCCGCGTCCATCGAGGCACCCCCGGCCGCCGCCAGTACGAGCGCTCAGGAACTCCGAGACCTGAACCGGCGTTGACACCACGGGCAGCGAAAGGACGACCGGTTCATGAACGGCTCGCGCACCATCGGACGTCCGCACCGCAGGCAGGGCAGGTCCTCGCGGCCGTAGGCGGCCAGCGAGCGGGCGAAGTAGCCCGACGAGCCGTTGACGTTCACGTACAGCGAGTCGAAGGACGTACCGCCCTGGTGGAGCGCCTCGGCCATCACATCGCGGACGTGCCCGAGCAACTCACGAGCCTTGGGCCGGGTCAGGGTGTCGGCCGGCCGGTCGTAGTGCAGCCTGGCCCGCCACAGCGCTTCGTCGGCGTAGATGTTGCCGATGCCCGAGACCACGGTCTGGTCGAGCAGCACCCGTTTGATCGCACTGCGCTTGGCACGGATCCGGGCGACCGCCGCGGCGGGATCGAATTGCGGATCGAACGGGTCGCGTCCGATGTGACTGAGTTCGGCGGGCAGTTCGGCACCACCGGGGCTGAGCGAGAGTCCGCCGAACATCCGCTGGTCGATGAACCTGAGCTGACTGGCGCTGGACGAACTCGTCGCGATCTCATCGGTTGTTCCTGCCGGTGACTGTGACGTGGTCTTGACAGGCTCAACCGCCGGATCACAGGCCCCGACCGATGGGCCGGCGACGGGGCCCAGATCGAACAGCACCCGGGTGTTCGGCAGCAGTGGGGCGTCCGGCTCGTCGAACCGAAACTGACCGCTCATCCCCAGGTGCGCGAGCAGCGCATCGCCGTCCGCGAAGGGCAGCCAGAGGTACTTGCCGCGGCGGCGGGGCTCGGCGAAGGTGCGACCGGCCAGGGTCGCGGCGAAGTCGTCCGGACCACCGGGGTGCCGACGGACGGGACGTGGGTGCAGCACCGCCACCGCGGCGACACGGCGTCCGGTGACGATGCCGGCCAGGCCGGCTCGGACGGTCTCGACTTCAGGAAGCTCGGGCACCCGGCGATTCTGCCACCCGCCCGGGAGCTACTCGGCTGCCGTCACCGCCAGCTCCGACTCGGACGCCGTCCGCTTCGACGGGCTGGCGAAGGGGATGCGGGTGAGCACGATCGCCGCGGCGACCATCATCGCCAGTCCGAGCCAGTACGGCGTCGAGTGCGCGAGGCTCGCATAGAGCACGCCGGCCAGCACCGGCGCGATGACGTTGACGCCGGTGGTCAGCGACTGCATCACGCCTGCGATCCAACCCTGCTCATCGTCGCCGGCCTGGACGGAGATGATGCCGTCCATGGCCGCCGTGGCCGGGCCCTGGCCGGCGCCGAGGGCCAGCGTGCCGACGATCAGCAGCCAAGGCTGGGCAAAGAGCCAGCCGACCAGCGCGAGCGCGAACAGGCCGACCGCCTGGGTGACCACGCCGGCGACGATGACGCCGCGTTCCCCGATCCGGGGCAGCAGCAGCTGCATCAGCCCGCCCTGGATCGCAATGTCCAGCACGCCGATGGCCGCGGTGAGCAGGCCGATCTGCGTCGCGCTCCACTGCACCTCGTCGATTGCGAGCACGCTGAAGTTGTTCACGAACATCGAGAAGGGCACCCCGATCAGGATCAGTGCGATCAGCAACCCGCGCAGATTGGGTCGCGCGAAGGCGTTGCGGAACACCCTGACCGGGTGCAGCTCTTCGAGTTGCAGCCGCGCGGTACGGTTCTCGGGTTTGAGGCTCTCGGGCAGGAAGAAGAAGCTCAGCACCGCGACCAGCAGAGCGATTCCGGCTGTGACGAAGACCGGCAGGTCGATGTCGATCGCCGCCAGCAGTCCGCCGAGCGCGGGGCCGATCATGAACCCGATGCCGGACAAGGCACCGAGCAGCCCGAAGCGCTTGGCGCGTTGCTCGGCCGGGGTGATGTCGGCCGCGTAGGCGAACAAGGCGGGCATGTCGCCGGCGGTGACGCCCTGGATGATCCGGCCGGCGAGCAGCACCCAGATGGAGCCGCCGATACCGAAGGTGGCGAAGCCGATCGCCGCCCCGAACGCGGCCAGCACGATGACCGGACGGCGTCCGTGGCGGTCGGAGAGGCCGCCGAACAACGGAGCGACCAGGAAGGCGCAGAGGGCATTGATGGTTTCGAGGACGCCGACCCAGACCGCGAGGTGGGACTGGTCGGTCACATAGCGGGCGACGACGAAGGGCAACACCGGCAGCACGACGGTCATGCCGATGACGTTGAGCATGGTGATCGCGATGAGCATCGCCCAGGCGCGCCGCGATCCCGCCGTCTGAGGAGTCCGATTGACTGAAGTCACACCATAACTGTACCAATACCAGTTTTGAAGTCAACCCAGTTGTGGATCTGTACCGCTAAGGTGAAGGGGTGAGCACGATCCCATCTCCCCCCGGCCGGCGCGAGCGGAAGAAGGCCGCCACCCGCAAGGCGATCTCGGACGCGGCCACGCTGCTCTTCCTCGAGCGCGGCTTCGACAACGTGAGCATCCGCGAGGTCGCCGAGAAGGCCGACGTGTCCCCGACCACCGTGTTCGCCCACTTCCCGCAGAAGGAGGCGCTCGTCTTCGATGAGGACGACGAGCAGCGCGAGCAACTGATGGCGGTGGTGCGCGACCGGCCGGCGGGCACCTCGATCTCGGCCGCTCTGCTCGCCTACTACCGCGCGGAACTGCTCCCGCCGTTCGACCACGACGGCACCCGGCGTCGCGAGTTCCTGGACTTCATCGATCGGACGCCTGCGCTCGGTGACTACGCCGCCCGGATGTGGCTGCGCCACGAGGACTCCCTGGCGGCGGTGATCGCCGCCGAGCACGGCCAGGACGAACCCAGTGATGAGGTGCGGGCCTACGCCCGATTCGTGCTGCAGATTCAGCTGCTGGTCAGCGGCAGCGAGGCACCGATCCCCATGCTGGAGGCCGGATTCCGGATCCTCGATCACGGCTGGGACCGCTACGAGACCGAGCTGAACGGCTGATTCGGGTCAGCCGCTAGCCGTCGTTGGCCGAGCCTGTCGAGACCCTTCCGCGCACTGACAAGGCGGTTTCGACAAGCTCAGCCGACAAAGTCGCGCTGAGGTCAGTCGCGATCCATCGCGTTGATCGCCCAGTTGAAGCGGGCGGCGCCGGAGCCGCGTCCGATCGTGACGCGCATCCACAGCGGCATCAGCAGTTCCTGCGCCGCCGCCGTCTCGATGCCGCCGAGATCGATCAGCTGCACCGGACGCCAGCCCAGCGCGTGGAGCAGCTCCCTGACCTGATCCTTGGCCGCGGCGTCGTCGCCACTGAGAAACGCCACGTGGTCGCCGGGGACCAGCGAGGGGTCCGCCATCACCGCGCAGTTCATCGTGCACAGCGATTTGACGATGCGCGCCCCGGGAAACGCGCGCTGCAGCCGCTGCGCGACCGAGTCGTCGGCACTGACCACCGGCGTCGGGAAGCCACCGGGGTTGGGAGCCAGAGCATTGGACAGGTCGAGGACGGTGAGCCCGGACAGCGTCGTCTCACCGACGGCGGCCAGTGCGTCCACGGAGTGCAGCCCGTTGGTGGCGTTGATCAGCAGATCCGCGGACGCGGCGGCGTCCGCGAACGATCCGGTAACTACACCAAGCTGTGCCGCCGCGGCCAGACTGTCGGAGCCCGCACTCCGGGCACCGACGCTCACCCGGAAGCCGAGGCTCGCTAGCCGCTCAGCCAGCGTGAGCCCCACCTGACCGGTACCGAGAATTCCGATCTCTTCCATTGCACTTCCCCCGATCGCCTGCTCCCCCGCAGGCTACGCCCGTGCGGCGACCAGTGCCCACGGCCATCACCGCTCGCGCGTGGGCCCGGACGGCGGCTCGCTGCGTTCTGCTCGGGCGCCATGGCCGTCTCGTCGGCCCCCACCCGAACGGGACCTGCTCGCCAGGGGCCCACGACGATGCCCGAGGTGCTGGAGGGCGGCTCAGCCCTCCGCAGCGTCGCCGTGCTCAGCCAGGTATACCGACGGCACAGCGTCGACCAGCCACACGCCGTTGGTGGATCTGAAGAACTGGTGACCATCGCGGAACATCGCACCGGCATCGACGCGGAATACCACCGACCGCCCGCGGCGACTTCCCACAGTGGAGGCCGTGCTCACGTCGGCGGAGAGATGGACGTGGTGCCGGCCCATCGGGCGCAGCCCTTCCGCCCTGATGCGTTCGAGGAAGCGGACTGCCGTTCCGTGGTACAGGACGTCCGGTGGACGAACAGCGTCCAGACCCAGGTCGACGTTCACGCTGTGCCCCTGCCGCGCTCTGATCCGTCCACCAGTTGGGTCGAACTCGTAGCGACCCTTGGCGTCCTCAGCGACGATCTGCTCGAGGACGGCCCGCCGCAGCGGCCGTCCGGCTGCTCCCAGGCCATGGAGCACCGTCGCCACCTCGGCCCAGCCCCCGTCGTCCAGTTCGGCACCGATACTGCCGGGATCGTGACGCAGCACGTAGGCCAACCGCTTGGAGAGCTGGGTGCGATCCGGTCGCGCCGCTCGGCCGGCTCCGGCAGCTGTCATGCCGTTCGTTCCCTCGGCGACCGACGACGGCGCCCTCGAACGATCATCAGCTGAGGGACTCGAAGGCTGCCTGTGCGGCGCCCTGCTCAGCCTGCTTCTTGGATCGACCACGAGCGGGCGGGAAGGCACTCCCACCAATGATGGCGACCGCCTCGAACCGCTTGTCGTGGTCGGGCCCGGACTCGGTCACCGCGTAGCTGGGCGCACCCAACTCGCGCAGGGCGCAGAGTTCCTGGAGGCTCGTCTTCCAGTCCAGGCCCGCGCCGAGGCCGTTGGCGGCCTCGACCAGCGGATCGAACAGGGTGTGGACGAAGGTGTCGGCGGCGTCACGTCCGGCCGACAGATGCAGTGCCCCCAGGACGGCTTCGAAGGCGTCGGCGAGGATCGAGGATTTGTCGGCACCGCCGGTGGCGAGTTCCCCCTTGCCCAGCCTGATCAGCGAGCCGAGTTCGAGACCGCGGGCCACGTCGGCCAGGGCGTGGGCGTTGACCACGGCGGCCCGCAGCTTCGCCAGCCGTCCCTCGGGCAGGTCGGGGAACCGCAGATAGAGGTGTTCGGTGATCACCACGCCGAGGACGGCGTCGCCGAGGAACTCGAGCCGTTCGTTGTGTGGAATGGCGCCGTTCTCGTAGGAGTAGCTGCGATGCACCAAGGCAAGCTCGAAAAGCTGGGGATCGATGGTGATCCCCAGCTCGTCGAGTAGGTCGTGGATGCGGCTCATCGCCGCCGGTGTCAGGGTTCGAGAATCTGACGGCGGGCGGCGCGAGGCCCGTACTGCCCACACTCCGGGCACGCGGTGTGCGGCAGGTGCTTGGCCCGGCAGGCGGCGTTGGCGCAGGTCACCAGGGTGGGCACGGACGCCTTCCACTGGGAACGGCGGTGCCGGGTGTTGCTCCGGGACATCTTCCGTTTGGGAACGGCCACGGCTCACTCCTTGTTTCTGGCCATTGCGGCCTCGTCTTCGTCGTCTGGTGCTGCCGCCCAGCCCGACAGGCCGGCCCAGCGCGGGTCGATCCGGTCGTCATGTGCGTGGTCCGGGTCGGCGTTCAGGTTGGCCCCGCAATCGGGACACAATCCTGCGCAGTCCGGCCGGCACAAGGACGTGTACGGCAGGTCGAGCACCACCGTGTCCCGCAGCAGGGGCTCGAGGTCGAGCAGATCGTCCTCGAGGCGGCTGGCCTCTTCGTCGTCGGGTTCCTTGTCGGGGTAGAGGTACAGCTCCTGGAGGTCGATCTCTTCATCGAAGGAGATCGGTTCCAGGCAGCGTCCGCACTGCCCCGCCAACGTAACCTCGGCGGCTCCGGTGACCAGCACCCCCTCCACCACCGACTCGAGCCGCAGCTCGAACTCGATGGAGGAACCGGGTGGCACTCCGATCACGTCCGTGCCGATGCCGTCCGGCGCCTCGGCGATCCGCTGGATCTCCTTCATGGCGCCGACTCGTCGGCCCAGCTCGTGGGTATCGATGACGAGCCCGGAGCGGGGATTCAGGTGGCGATGTGACATGGTCATGACCGAAGGGAGACTTTACCGGGCTCGCTTCGTCGGCGCCAATCGGCGGCTACTCAGCACCCTGCCGAGCGCGCCTCCACACCCAGCGCTCGCCCAACTATTGGGGCTCGTCGCTCTCAGCGGGCCCCAGATAGGCAGGCGAGCGCTTGAGATCGGGGGCTTACGCGTCGGCATCCAGGTCGGAACGGGCGGCGAGCCGGGCCCGCATGGTCTGAATCTGGCTGAGGGTCTTCTGCAGTCCGGCCTCCATCGCGGCGATCCGGCCGTCCACGTAGACATCGGCCTCGCGGCGCAAAGCGTCTGCCTCGGTCTCGGCTTCCGCATGCAGCTCGTCGGCGCGTCGCTGTGCGCTCTGGACGACCTCGCTGGCCTCGACCAGCCGCTCCGCCTCCTGCTGCGCGGCCCGGACGACCTCCGCGGCCTCGACCTTGGCCCGCTCCAACACCGGCGGGCTGGCCTCGGCGGCCAGGCGTGCGGCGTCCAGTTCGTCGGTGAGCGCCGAGCGGACGGCGCCGACCAGCGCCAGCGCGTCGGCCCGGTTGATCATGCAGGACGCCGACATCGGCACCGCCTTGCCCTGCTCGATCAGCTGCTGCAATGCGTCCAACCGCTCGGTCGATTCAGCCATGGTGGGGGTTCTTCCTCTTCTGTTCGATGCGTTCTGCGACCAGGGACGGCACGAAGGCGCCCACGTCCCCGCCCAGCGAGGCGACCTCGCGGACCATGGTGGACGACAGCGTGCCCCACTGCGCCGACGCGGGCAGCAGCACGGTTTCCAAGCCGGTCAGCGAGTGGTTGATGTGCGCCATCTGCAACTCGAAGTCGAAGTCGGAGGCGAACCGCAGGCCCTTGACCACCACGTCCGCGCCCTGTGTCCGGCAGAAATCGACCAGCAGGCCCGACAGCACCTCGACCCGGACGCCGGCCTGCTCCCCCACCGCGGCCCGCACCAGTTCGACCCGTTCGTCGGTGTCGAACAGGTAGTTCTTGGCCGAGTTCCGGCCGACCGCGACGATCACCTCGTCGAACAGGGCACCGGCGCGCCGGATCACGTCCAGGTGGCCATGCGTGATCGGGTCGAACGATCCGGGGCAGACGGCCCTCATGCGCCACCTTCCGTCGCGAGAAACAGCGTCGTCTCACCGTAGCGACGTTCCCAGCGATCCCCCAACCGATCCGGCCAGGCGAACGGCGGGTCGCGTCGCGCGCGCTCGACCACCACGATCGCCCCGGGCGCCAGCCAGCCGTCCGCCAAGCGCGCCAGCGTCGCCTCGACGGCGGTGTTCGCCAGCCGGTACGGCGGATCGAGCCAGCAGATGTCGAACCGCTGCGGCGGCCCGGCCAGGTACTTCTCGACGCCAGTGGTGATCACCCGTACGCCGAGCCCGGTCTCGCGCGCGTTGCGCCGGATCACCTCGGCCGCGCGCCGGTCGTTCTCGACGGCGACCGCCGACGCCGCTCCCCGGCTCATCGCCTCCAACGCCACCGCACCCGAGCCGGCGTAGAGATCGAGAAACACGCAACCGGCCAGCTGTTCCGCAGCGTCCCCGGCGCGGCCCAACTCGGAGGCCAGGACGCCGAAAGCTGCCTCGCGCACCCGGTCGGAGGTCGGACGCGTGCCGTCGCCGGGCGGGGTGTGCAGCCGATGACCCTTCCGGCTACCGGCGATGATCCGCGACATGCAGTTGACGCTAGCTCATGCGGGCGCCGCATCCAGGCGGGACAATGGGGCATGACACAGCAATCTCCAGTCACCAGGTTGAGCGAGGCGGAGGCGTGGGAGCTGCTGCGGAGTTCCCCGGTCGGTCGCCTCGCCACCGTGATCAACCGGCAACCCGACATCTTCCCGGTCAACTTCGTCGTCGAAGGCTCGTCGGTGATCTTCCGGACGGCCGAGGGTTCGAAGCTGCTGCAGGTCACGGTCAACGAGCGGGTCGCCTTCCAGGCGGACGGCTGGGTCACCGACACGGGCTGGAGCGTGGTCGTCAAGGGCACGGCGACCGAGGTGGAGGACGCCGCCGAACGCGACCGGATCGAGAACCGGCTGCATCCATGGGTGCAGTCGGTGAAAGCCCATGTGATCCGGATCGACGTCGACGAGATCACCGGCCGCCGGTTCGTCTTCGGCGATGAGCCCGAGCCGGACTACACCGGCGGCTGACCGCTCCCTCGTCGCCTCTGGTTGAGCTTGCCGACGCTTGGTGGTTGAGCTTGCCGGTTGAGTTTCGTGGAAGCCCCTTGTCAGCGGGCCCTCTGAGGTCTCGACAAGCTCGACCAACGGGGACGGGGACCGACCAGCGGGGTCAGGATTCCGCGGTGCCCTGGTGGAAGCGCTGGCGCCAATCGCCGTCCTTCACCCACAGCGAGCTGCGCAGGGCGGACCCCCGGTCGCTGACCGAGCGCCAGATCAGCAGGATGCTCCGAGCATCCAGCTGGTCTGCGGAAATGACCTCCAGGTGGACGGCCGCGGGCAGGGGCCCGATCTCGGCAAGCGTCTCCGACCGGCTCCAGAGTCGTCCGGACCGTCCGACCTCGCACCAGTCGGCGTGCAACAACGCCGCCACCGCCGCGGGGTCGGCGCGGACCTCGTCCGCCAGCAGGGACCGTTCCAGCGCGACCACCCGGTCGATGTCGGACGGCTCCGGCTCGAGTTGATCGGCCATCGCCGAGAACAGGTCCTCGGGCTCGTCCGGCGCCTCGGCTGCCGGGGCCTTCACCGCCGGTGCGGCGACGGCCTGTCCCAAGCCGGGGCCGGAGTCCGGGGTCAGGCCCTGGCTGAACGCGACCGCGGCGGCGTTCGCCAGTCGATCGGCCTCCTCGTTCAGGGGGTGGCCCGAATGCCCCTTCACCCATTCGAACGTGACCCGGCGTCCGGTCAGTGCGGCGTCGAGTTCCTTCATGATTTCGACGTTGAGTACGGGTTTTCCGTCGCCCTTGCGCCAGCCTTTGCGTTTCCAGCCCGGCATCCATTTGGTCAGCGAGTTGATCACGTACATCGAGTCGCAGTAGACGAGCAGCTCGTCGTCGACGTCGGCGGTCTGCCGCAGCAGATCGAGCACTGCGGTCAGCTCACCCATGTTGTTGGTGCCGTGCGCCCATCCGCCGCAGGCCCAGCGATCGGGGTCGACGTACCAGGCCCAGCCGGCGGGGCCGGGGTTACCGAGTGCGGAGCCGTCTGCCGCGGCGATCAGAGTCACCCGGTCATCGTGCCAGAGCTCGACCGATTCAGCTGAGTTCCAGGAAGTCGCCCGCCATCAGCTGCTCGGTCGCGGCGACCGCATCGACGAACCCCGGCGTGGAGCGATCCGGGTCACGCCGGACGGCCTCGGCAGCGATCTCCTTCGCCTGGGTGATCACCTCTGCGTGGTCCAACACCCGCAGCAGCCGCAGGCTGGACCGCGTCCCGGACTGCTCGGCGCCCAGTACGTCACCCTCGCGGCGCTGCAGCAGGTCGAGTTCGGCGAGTTCGAAGCCGTCGCTGGTCGCGGCCACCGCGTCCAGCCGTTGCCGAATGGTCTCCTCGGCCAGCGCGGACGAGATCAGCAGGCAGACACCCGGGTGCTCGCCGCGGCCGATCCGGCCGCGCAGCTGATGCAGCTGCGAGATGCCGAACCGTTCGGCGTCCCAGATCACCATCATGGTGGCGTTGGGGACGTCGACGCCGACCTCGATCACCGTGGTGGCGACCAGGACGTCGACCTCGCCGGCGGCGAAGGCGGCCATCGTGGACTCCTTGGCGTCGGACGCCAACTGGCCGTGCAGCACCCCGACCCGGACGCCGGCCAGCGGCCCGGTACTGAGCCGTTCAGCAAGCTCGGTCACCCCGACGCCCTCGTCGCTGGAGTTGATCCGCGGTACCACGACGAACGCCTGCCGGCCCTGCGCCACCTCTTCGGCGACCCGCTGCCAGGCCCGCTCGACCCACGCCGGACGCAGTGCGGCGTCCACCACGACGCTGCCGACCACCTGCCGGCCGGCCGGCAGCTCGGCGAGCGTGGAGATGTCCAGATCACCGAAGACGGTCATCGCCACCGAGCGCGGGATCGGTGTCGCGGTGAGCACCAGCACGTGCGGCCGCGCGGACGCCTTGTCGGTCAGTGCGCCGCGCTGCTCGACCCCGAACCGGTGCTGCTCATCGATCACGATGAACCCCAGGTCGGCGAACTGCACCTTGTCGTTGAGCAGCGCGTGGGTGCCGACCACGATCCCCGCCTCACCGGACGCCGCCCGCAGCAGCGCCGACCGCTTGGCAGCGGCGGGCATCGACCCGGTGAGCAGCACCACATCGGTCGCCACGTCAGGCGAACCCAGCAGCCGTCCGCCGGCCAGATCGCCCATCAGCGCCCGGATCGTCGCGTAGTGCTGCTGGGCCAGCACCTCGGTGGGTGCCAGCAGCGCGCACTGCCCGCCGGTGTCGACCACGGCGAGCATGGCACGCAGGGCGACGACCGTCTTGCCCGAACCCACCTCGCCCTGCAACAGCCGCTGCATCGGACGAGCCCGGTCGAGTTCGGCGAACAGGGTCTCGCTGACCGCCTGCTGCCCCTCGGTCAGCGCGAACGGCAAGCGCGCGTCCAAGGCGTCGAGCAGCCCGTCCGGGGACGCCCGCCGGCGGATCGCGGTGTGGGTGGCGACGTCCGCGCGCCGGTAGGCCATGGTCAGTTGGGTGGCGAACGCCTCGTCGAACAGCAGCCGCTGGGCGCCCGCCTCGGCCTCGGCGATCGTGTGCGGCTGATGGACGGCGGCGAAAGCGTCGGCCTGCCGCATCACATCGGCCTCGTCCAGCACCCAGTCGGGCCACGGATCGTCGGCGCCGCTCAGCGTCGCCAAACCCAGCCGGCAGCACTCGGCCACCTTCCAGGTCGGCAGCTTCGCCGTCGCCGGGTACATGCCCACCAGGCCGGACCGGCTCATGGTGGCAAGCCGCTGCTTCTCCTCCGACGAGCCGACGATGGCGCCCGAGGCGTCCAGCATGACGAACTCGGGGTGGGTCAGCTGCAGCTGATCCCGGAACCGGCCTACCTTGCCGACGAAGATGCCGCGCACCCCCTTGCCCAGCTCTCGCTCCCAGTACTCGACCAGGTGGTCGCGGCCGAAGAAGGTGACCGCCAGGTAGCCGTGGCCGTCGGTCAGGGTCACCTCGAGCCGACTGGGCCGGCCACCCCGCCGCGACTGGCCCGAATAGCCACCCGCGCCACGGACGACGCTGGTGCGGCTCACCCGGGCCATCACCGCCACGTGCTCACCCTCGTCGAGGGTGGCCAGATCGGTCAGTTCGGTGCCCGAGAGATAACGCCGCGGCAGGTGCCGCAGCAGGTCGCCGACGGTATGAACGCGGAGTTTCTCGAACTCTTTCGCGGTGCGGGCGCCCAGCACGTCGGCCACCGGCGTGTGCAGTTCGCGGTACGCCTGCGTCCGCCACATCACCATGAGGCGAAGCCTAACGGGAGGCTCGGACACGATCGGCGACGCACCACTACGCTCCTGTCATGGCCATCGCGCGAGAGGAACTGATCCGGATTCTGGCCGAGGCCGACCCGGTCAGGCTGATCGCCAACGGGGCTCCGGAGGACGAGTACGCAGCCGAGGCGGACGCCATCCTGGCGCTGCGCGGCTTCCCGCGGCTCACCGAGATCACCGGAATCTTCGGCGTCAGCTTCGCCGATCCCGGAGCGTGCACCCGGGAGACGGCCCGCTGGATCGTCGATGAAATGGCACGCCGGGCCGGCTAGTCCGGGACGCTGATGTCGGGCATGTTCGCCAGGATCCACGCTTCCGCCTCCGGCGACCACAGCCCGTCGTGGGAGGCGAGAATCCGGCCGAGCGGCGTCGCGGGATCGACCGTGCCCAGGTCGATCCGGTCGAAGGCCTTGTGGGTGTAGACCAGCTTCTTGCCGCCTCCGATCGCGGGCTGGTTCTGGGTGGTCTCGGCGACCGCGTCGAGACCGAGGACATGGGTGACCACCTTCGCGACGTCGAGCCTTCCCTCGGCGACCAGTCGTGCGGCCAACGCCGCGCTGTCCGCGGTGCCGCCGGAGTTCCCGACCACCCGGATGAGGTTGTAGTGGACGTCGTAGAAGTTGATCGGCACGGTGAAGGACGCGTCCCGCGGGCCGGCGAACTGATTCAGACAGCCGTTCCGGTTCAACAGTCCGGCCGCCATCTCCAAGACGTCAGCCACCGAGACCATGGAGATGACGTCGTCGAAACCGCCGCCACCCAGCCGCCGCAACTCGTCCGCCTGTTCCTCGATCGACATGTCGGACACATTCACGAAATGCACCTCGACCTCGTCGGAGGGGTAGAGCCGACGGGCTCGCTGGAGCTTCTCCTCACCCCGCCCGGTGACCACCAGCGTCTTCGGTTTGCGGTCGGAATGCAGCGCGTAGTCGACGGCGAGCAGACCCATCGGCCCGGTTCCGCCCAGCAGGAGCAGGCTGCCGCCCTCCTTGATCCCCGACACTGGCGTGTAGGTGTGCGGAATCAGATGGACCTGGGCGTCGAACGCCGAAATCACGCAGCTCAGCGGCTCGCACAGGGAGCCCTCGTAATAGCCCTGGCCGTCGAAGGGAATCAGGCAATCGAGTTCGATCACTTCCGCCGGGACTATCACCGCGGTGGAGTTTCCGCCGATGTAGCGATAGGAGTAGCCCGGCACCAGCGGATCCTCGCGCGGCATCGCCGGCTGCACGATCACCCGCTGTCCGACGCTGAACCGATCCGCCCAGACCGTGCCGACCTGCAGGATCCTGCCGCAGAACTCGTGCCCGAGCATCACCGGGTTCGTGGCCAGGTCCGCGGGGGCCTTCTTGTGGCTCCCGCCCGATTGCAGCAGCTTCCACGAGGACATGCACATGGTGTCGGTGACGATCTCGGCCAGTACCTCGTCGTCGCGGATCGGCGGAAGCTCGGTGCTTTCCAGCCGCAGGTCGTGTTTGCCGTACAGATTGACCGAGATGGCCTTCATTGAACCTCCTGATCGCCCGAGCCGGCCTGTACCACCCGGCCGGGCCGACGCGGAGGATTCCGCGTGGAACCGGGCAGATGCGTCAACGGTGGCGCCGATGCCGTCCGACTGCTGCGGAGATTAGTGCCAGTCCCAGGAAAGCAGAAGGACCCGCCGTAGCGGGTCCTTGCTCATGCCAGTCGGGTCAGCGGGTGACCTTGCCGGACTTGAGGCACGAAGTGCAGACGTTCAGCCGCTTCGGCGTCCCGCCGACCACCGCGCGCACGCGCTGGATGTTCGGGTTCCACCGACGGTTGGTCTTCTTCTTCGACCAGGGCACGTTGTGGCCAAAGCCTGGGCCCTTGGCGCAGATGTCACACACGGCAGCCACTGGTAACTCCTTGATTGCTTGGGAAACGGGCCCCACGACGAGGGCCTCGTCAACGATACCTGAGAGTCCGCCGGGGCACCTAATCGGTCTCCTTTGCGGATCTGGCCCACTCCGGGCCGCCCTGAACCTCGACGCGCCCATGGTGGCCGGGACGATCGGTAGAGCGGTGCGTCGATCAGGCCGCGACCACGACCGGAAGGATCATCGGACGCCGCCGATAGGTGTTGCTCACCCAGCGTCCCACCGTCCGGCGAACCACCTGCTGCAGACCACGGACGTCCTCGGAGCCGTCCGACATGGCGTCGACGACCGCCTTGGCGATCTGGCCCTTGACGCCGTCGAAGACCGAATCGTCCTCGACGAAGCCGCGCGCGTGGATGTCGGGGCCGCTGACCAGGCTCATCGAATGCAGGTTGACCACCACCACGACGCTGATGAAGCCGTCGGCACCGAGGATCTTGCGGTCGCTCAGCTCGGCGTCGCCGATGTCGCCCACGGTCGAGCCGTCCACGAAGATGTAGCCGCAGTCCAGCTTGCCGACCACCCGGGCCTTGCCCTTGGACAGGTCGACCACTGCCCCGTCCTCGACCACGATCGCCCGCTCGCGCGGCACGCCGGTCGCCACCGCCAGGTCGGCGTTGGCGATCAGGTGCCGGATCTCGCCGTGCACCGGCATCGCGTTGCGGGGCTGGATCAGGTTGTAGCAATACAGCAACTCACCGGCCGACGCGTGCCCGGAGACATGCACCAGCGCGTTGCCCTTGTGCACGACGGTGACCCCGTTGCGGGCCAGCCCGTTGATCACGCGGTACACCGAGTTCTCGTTGCCGGGGATCAGCGAGGAGGCCAGCAGCACCACGTCGCCGGGGCCGGCCTTGACCACCGGGTGCTCGTGGTTGGAGATCCGGGACAGCGCCGACAGCGGCTCGCCCTGGGATCCGGTGGAGATCATCACCACCTTGTCGTCGGGATAGTTCTCGAGCTGTTTGAGTTCGATCAGGGTGTCGGCTGGCACCTTCAGGTAGCCGAGCTCCTGCGCGACCGTCATGTTCCGCACCATGGAGCGGCCGATGTAGACCACCTTCCGGCCGTGCCGGACGGCGGCGTCCAGCACCTGCTGCACGCGATGCACGTGCGAGGCGAAGCAGGCCACGATCAGCTTCTGCTTGGCTTGGGAGAACACCCGCTCCATGGCCGGCTCGATGTTGCGCTCATGCGTGGTGAAACCGGGAGTCTCGGCGTTGGTGGAGTCGGCCATGAACAGGTCGACGCCCTCCTCGCCGAGTCGCGCGAAGCCCCGCAGATCGGTCAGCCGGCGGTCCAGCGGCAACTGGTCCATCTTGAAGTCGCCGGTGTGCAGCACCAGGCCGGCCGGCGTCCGGATCGCCACGGCGAGGGCGTCCGGGATGGAGTGGTTGACGGCCAGGAACTCCAGATCGAACTCGCCGACCCTGATCCGGTTGCCCTCGGAGACCACCCGCAGGTCGACGTCCCGCAGCCGATGCTCGCGCAGCTTCTCGCGGACCAGCGCCAGGGTGAGGCGCGAGCCGATCACCGGAATGTCCGGACGGCTGCGCAGCAGGTAGGGCACGGCGCCGATGTGATCCTCGTGGCCATGGGTCAGGACGAGGGCCTGGATGTCCTGGAACCGCTCCTCGAGTAGGTGCAGGCCGGGCAGGATCAGGTCAACGCCGGGATGGTCGTCGGAGGGGAACAGGACGCCGCAGTCGACCAGCAGGAGCTGACCGTCGAACTCGAAGCTGGTGCTGTTGCGGCCGACGTCGCCGAGGCCCCCGAGGGGGATCACCCGCAGGGTGTCTCGGGCCAGTTTGGGGGGTGTCTTCAAGGACTCACGCACGTCCGTCACCTTATCGCCGCCCACTTGGTGCCGGACTCAGCCGACTGGGTGCGGCGCGATCGGAACTCCTATCATGAACCCCGTGATCGCCGACTCCGTCCGCCTGGCCCTGCCCGTCGAGGCCGTCCAGATCGCGACGATCCAGCGGCGGGCGTGGAATCAGCAGCTACCCGCCGAGGTGGCAGGTTCGGTGCTGGGCGAGGTCGACCTGGAGGAGATGACCCGGTCGTGGCATGCGGCCATCGTCCGTCCACCGCTGGCCGAGTTCCGGGTGCTGGTGGCGGTGACCGACGACCGGGTGGTCGGCTTCGCCGCTCTCGGCCCCAGCGACGATCCGGACGCCGAACCGGGCGAGGACGGGCTCGTCGCCGAGTTCGCCATCGACCCGGCGGCGCAGCGCGCCGGGCACGGGTCGCGGCTGCTGAACGCCTGTGTGGACACCCTGCGCGCCGACGGCTTCGAACGGGCCACCTGGTGGGTGCGCTCCACCGACGACGCGCTGCGCCGCTTCCTCGTCGAGTCGGGCTGGGCCGCGGACGGCGGACACCAGGAGATCGGCCTGGACGACGACGCCCGGATCAAGCTGGTGCGCCTGCACACCGACATCTCGGCCTGACCTCCGCGCTCGGCATCCTCCGACCCCGCCCCAAGGGCCCTGCCTAACTACTTCAGGCCTCCCGTCGACGGGAGGGCACAGGTAGTTAGGGAGGGCCTGGCTGATGGACGGTGCGGCGGGCGTCCTAAGGTGGGCGGCGGAAAGGGGCGGACGTGAGCGAACATGAGGAACACAGCAAGGGCGGGACGTACTCCTCGCCGGGCAAGGAGTTCGTCCGCGACAGCACCTACATCACCGACCGGCTCGTGGCAGCACCGAACGGTCCCGACGAGTGGCAGGTCGAGCCGGGTAGGTATCGGCTGATCGCCGCCCGGGCCTGTCCGTGGGCGAACCGGACGCTGATCGTCCGTCGGCTGCTCGGGCTCGAGGACGTCCTGTCGACCGGCCTGCCCGGCCCCACCCACGACGCCGACTCGTGGACCTTCGACCTCGACCCGGGCGGCGTCGACCCGGTACTGGGCATCCACAAGCTGAAGGACGCCTACGAGAAGCGGTTCCCGGGCTATCCGCGAGGCATCACCGTGCCGGCGATCGTCGAGATCGCCACCGGCGAGGTGGTGACCAATGCCTTCGACCAGATCACCCGCGATATGGCGTCCGAATGGACCGAGTTCCAGCGTCCGGGCGCCCCCGACCTGTGGCCGTCCGAGGTCCGTGACGAGATGGAGGAGGTGATGCGCCGGGTCTACACCGAGGTGAACAACGGCGTCTATCGCTGTGGTTTCGCCGGTAGCCAAGAGGCCTATGACACCGCCTATGACCGGCTCTGGACGGCGCTGGACTGGCTGGAGGAGCGCCTCAGCACGAGGCGGTTCCTGATGGGGGAAGCGATCACCGAGGCCGACGTCCGGCTGTTCACCACGCTGGCCCGCTTCGACGCCGTCTACCACGGGCACTTCAAGTGCAACCGGAACAAGCTCAACGAGATGCCCGCGCTGTGGGGGTATGCCCGCGACCTTTTCCAGACGCCTGGGTTCGGCGACACCATCGACTTCGTGCAGATCAAGCAGCACTACTACATCGTCCATCGCGATCTGAACCCGCACGGCATCGTCCCCAAGGGCCCGGACCTCTCAGGCTGGCTCACCGCGCACGGCCGCGGGTCACTCGGCGGGCGTCCGTTCGGGGACGGGACACCGCCGGGCCCGGTTCGGCCGGGCGAAGAGGTGCCCAACCCTCTCGCCTGAACCAGGAACCACCCCTTTCGGTTGAAGGGAACGGTCCCCGGTGACCAAGAGAACCGTCCCTGGTGACCGAAAGAACCGTCCCCGGTGACCAAAAGAACCGTCCCCAGTGACCGAGAGAACCGTCCCCAGTGACCAAAAGAACCGTCCCCAGTGACCAAAAGAACCGTCCCCGGTGACCAAAGAACCGTCCCCGTTCTGGTCGGGTGGCTCGGGAGGGTTGAAAACAGACGGCGAACTCAGCCGGCGATGACCTCGAACCGGCTCAGTGCGCGGAGCTTGTTGGTGGCATCCAGCGCCGCCACCTTGTATGCCTCTGACAAGGTTGGATAGTTGAACACAGTATCGACCAGGTAGTCCACGGTGCCGCCACAGCCCATCACGGCCTGGCCGATGTGCACCAGGTCGGTGGCGCCGGTGCCGAAGACGTGCACGCCCAGCAACGTGCGGTCCACGCTGTGCACCAGCAGCTTGAGCATGCCGTAGGAATCGCCGACGATCTGGCCGCGGGCCAACTCCCGATAGCGGGACAGGCCGGTTTCGTAGGGCACCGATTCGCCGGTCAGCTCGTCCTCGCTCTTTCCGACGTAGGAGATCTCGGGGATGGTGTAGATGCCGATCGGCTGCAGCGGGGTGATGCCGCCGGGCTTCTCGCCCATCGCGTGCATCGCCGCCAGGCGGCCCTGCTCCATCGAGGTCGCGGCCAGCGCGGGGAACCCGATCACGTCACCGACCGCATAGATGTGCGGCTGGGTGGTCCGGAAGTGCTCGTCGACGACGATCCGGCCGCGTCGGTCGGCCTCCAGTCCGGCATTCTCCAGCGCCAGCGCCGAGGTGGCGCCTTGGCGTCCGGCCGAGTACATCACCGTATCGGCGGGGATCCGCTTGCCGCTGCCCAGCGTGGTGATGGTGCCGTGCGTGCTGCGCTCCACCCGCTCGACCGTCTCGCCGAAGCGGAAGGTGACCGACAGATCGCGCAGGTGGAACCGCAATGACTCGACGATCTCTGCGTCGCAGAAGTCCAGCATCGAGGGCCGGGCGTCCACCACCGTGACGCGGGTGCCGAGAGCCGCGAACATGGATGCGTACTCGATGCCGATCACTCCGGCGCCGACGACCACCATCGTGCCCGGGACCCGCTGGAGGTCGAGGATGCCGTCGGAGTCGACCACGTTGATGTCGTCGAACTCCACGTTGTCGGGGCGGGCCGGTTCCGTGCCCGGCGCCAGCACGATCCGGTTCGCGCTGACCGTGTGGTGGTCGGCGCCCTCCACCTTGATCGTGTGCGGGTTGAGGAACGAGGCGTCCCCGCTGTAGAGCGTCACATGATTGCGCAGCAGCTGGTTGCGCACGACCTGCGTCTCGCGTCCGATCACGTGCTGGGTGCGCGCGGTCAGATCGGCGATGGTGATCTCGTCCTTCACCCGGTAGGACGCGCCGTACATATCGCGCTGGTGCATACCGGTCAGGTACAGGACGGCCTCGCGCAAGGTCTTGGACGGGATGGTGCCGGTGTTGATGCAGACCCCGCCCATCATCTGCTTGCGATCGATGATGGCCACCGAACGGCCGAGCTTGGCCGCGGCGATGGCGGCACGATGACCACCCGGACCGCTGCCGACCACCAACAGGTCGTAGTCGTACTTCATCGCGGTCTCCATCCATGCGGCTGCCGCGATTATGTCGCCCGGCTAGCGCCGACGGCAATGATCTGCCGGTTACAGCCGCGTGATCAGGGCCACAGCCGGTGATAGGCGTTGATGGCCGGCTGGCCGCCGAGGTGGGCGTACAGCACGGTCGAGTCGCGACCGATTTCGCCGGAGGCGACCAGGTCGATCAGCCCGGCCAGCGATTTGCCCTCGTAGACCGGGTCGGTGATCATCGCCTCCAACTGGGCGCCCAGCGCCATCGCGTTCATGGTGGACTCCACCGGAATCCCGTACAGCTCGCCGGCCCAGCCGCCGAGCACGGTGATCTCGTCGTCGCGCAGGTCGCGGCCCAGATCGATCAGTTCGGCGGTGTGCCGGGCGATCCGTCCGACCTGATCGCGGGTCTGCTGCAGGGTCGCCGAGGCGTCGACGCCGATCACCCGGCGCCGGACGCCGGTCAGGTCCTCCAGCGCTGCGAAACCGGCGATCATCCCGGCATGGGTGGACCCGGTCACCGTGCAGACGATGATCGTGTCGAAAAGTACCCCCAGTTCACGCTCCTGCTCGGCGACCTCGAACGCCCAGTTGGCGAAACCGAGGCCACCCAGCGGATGCTCGGACGCCCCGGCCGGGATCGGGTACGGCTTGCCGCCGGACGCCTCCACCTCGGCCAGCGCGTTCTTCCACGAGTCGCGGATGCCGATGTCGAAGCCGGCGGGATCGAGCCGCGAGTCCGCGCCCATCATCCGGGACAGCAGGATGTTGCCGACCCGGTCGTTCATCGGGTCGTCCCAGGGCACCCAGTGCTCCTGCACCAGCCGGCACTTCAGCCCGAGATGGGCGGCGACGGCGGCGACCTGTCGGGTGTGGTTGGACTGGTAGCCGCCGATCGACACCAGGGTGTCGGCACCACTGGCCAGCACGTCGGGAACGATGTACTCCAGCTTGCGCACCTTGTTGCCGCCGAAGGCGAGGCCGCTGTTGACGTCCTCGCGCTTGGCCCAGATCTGGCCGCCGCCGAGGTGTTGGGTGAGCCGCTTCAGCAGATGGACCGGGCTCGGCCCGAAGGTCAGCGGATGGCGGGGGAAATCGGCGATGGACATCGGTTCTCCTCGGTCGGCTGGCTGGAGGTTAGCGCGCGCAGGGAGAACGAGTGCGCCGATCAGCCCAGGCCGAGGATGGATTCGATACCGACTGTCAGACCGGGCCGGCTGGGCACCGCCCGCACGGCGGCGATCACGCCGGGCATGAACGACACCCGGTCGAGCGAGTCGTGCCGAATGGTCAGCGTCTCCCCCTCGCCGCCGAACAGCACCTCCTGGTGGGCGATCAGGCCACGCAGGCGGACGCTGTGCAGGTGGATGCCCTCGACCTCCGCGCCGCGCGCGCCTGGCAGGGACTGTGCGGTGGCGTCCGGGACCGGGCCGAGACCGGCCTCCGATCGGGCCGCGGCGATCTTGCCCACCGTGCTCACCGACGTCCCGGACGGCGCGTCCACCTTGTTCGGATGGTGCAGCTCGATCACCTCGACGGACTCGAAGAACCGGGCCGCCTGCGCGCTGAAGTGCATCATCAGCACCGCGCCGATCGAGAAGTTGGACGCCACCACCACCCCGACACCGCCGGCCTCGGCCAGTTCGCGCACCCGGTCGAGCCGCTCGGCGGTGAATCCGGTGGTGCCCACCACCACGTTGATGCCGCGCTCGGTGCACCAGGCGATGTTGTCCAGCACGGCGTCCGGGTGGGTGAAATCGACCACCACCTCAGCCGCCTCCACCGCGGAACGGTCGTCACCGGCGTCCACCGCGGCGACCAACTTCAGGCCGTCGGCGGCCTCGACCGCCCGCACCACCTCGGAACCCATCCGTCCGCGCGCTCCGAAAACGGCAACCTTCATCGCTCTCTCCTTCACCGGGTCTCGTCCGGAGTTCACCCTACTGATCCCAGCTCGACCAGCGAGGGGTCAGGGCAGGTCCGCGATCTCCAGGGTCACCGACGCGGCACGGACGGCGTCGCGGTCGGCCTCCGGCAGGCCGGCATCGGTGATGACCGAGTCGAGTTCGGCGAGCTGCGCCACCCGGAAACGCTCGAAATCGCCATACTTGGTGCTGTCGGCCAGCATGACGGTGCGGGCGGCTATTGCCAGCGCCGCCTGCTTGAGCACCACCGTGTCGGCCCGCGGCGTGGTCACACCGTGGGCAACATCCCAGGTGCCGGTGCTCATGAAGTACAGATCAATGCCCAGAGCTCGGACGGTGCCGGCAGCCAAGGCACCGCTCGCCGACGAACTGTCGGAGTCGACCACGCCGCCGGTATGGATCACCTCGGGTCCGCGTTGCGCGGTGAGCATGCCCACCGTGTGAAAGTCATTGGTGACGACGGTTAGCCGGCTGCGCTGCAGCAACTGCGAAGCGAGCGCTTCGCAGGTGGTGCCGGCGTCCAGGAAGATGACCATGCCGTCCTCGACCAGCGATGCCGCCGCTCGCGCGATGCCCTGCTTCCGGGGTACTTCGAGAGCACTGCGCGCCAGCCGCTGCCGCGGCGGCTCCTTACCGACATGCTCGGCCAGCAACCGCACCCCTCCGGCGACCGCCTCCACCTGGCCGGCTGCCTGGAGCGATGCGATGTCGCGCCGGATAGTCATGTGCGAAACACCGAGCGCACCGGTCAACTCCCGCGTGCTCAGGACGCCCGAACTGCGCAGCATGCGCAGCAACTCCTGCTGGCGCTGCTCGGGGATCAGCGGATGAGCCACCGCACGTCCTTTCGTCAATCCGGACTCTAGCGATCGTGGGAATACGTGAACGAGTTGTGTCCGAACCAGTGACATCGTGTGAATATTTGATCTATCGTGTGAATCGATGTTTACGAAACTGGACACAATGAATGGTGTCGTGCAGACCGGCACCCTTCTGATCGTGCGTCTGCCCAGTGCCGATGAGGCACTGTCCGTGGCCCGGGCCGCCATCGAAGGCGGCATCCGTGCACTCGAGATCACCCTGTCGGTTCCCAACGCACTGGAGGTCATCCAGACCCTGAGCCGCCAGTACTCCGCCGACGGCATCTCCGTCGGGGCCGGCACCGTGCTGGACGCTCAGTCGGCCTTCGCCTGCGTCCAGGCGGGAGCCCGGATGCTGGTCAGCCCCAACCTGGAACCGGAGATGATCCGGGTCGCCAATCGGTACGGGCTGCTGTCGGTCAGCGGCGCGTTCACGCCCACTGAGATCGTCGACACCATGACCGCGGGCGCGGACATCGTCAAACTGTTCCCGACCAGCATCGCTGGGCCGAAGTACGTCCAGACCGTGCTGGAGCCGCTGCCGCAGGCGCCGATTCTTCCCGCCGGCGGCGCCACGCCGGAGAACGTGGGCGAATGGTTCGCAGCCGGAGTCGTCGCAGTGGGTGTCGGTAGCAGCATCACCAAGGCGGCTCGCATTGATGGCGACTACGACCGTGTCACCGACGCCGCGAAAAATTTCCTGGCCGCCGTCACGGACGCCCGCGCGGCCCACTGAGCCACCGATCCGGAATCACAAAGGAGTGTCATCCATGTCCAACCACGAGACCACGGACGCTGCCGCGCCCACCGCACCTGCCACCCTCAACCGGCTCCGCTGGGGATTCGTGACGCTGCTGGTGATCGGCGGCGTCGTCAACTACCTCGACCGCTCCACTCTGAGCATCGGCAACACCACCATCGCCAAGGAGTTCGGACTCGATCCGGTCGCCATGGGCCTGCTGCTGTCGGCGTTCTCGTGGCCCTATGCGATCGCCAACCTGCCGGCGGGCTATCTCGTCGACCGGTTCGGACCCAAGCGAATGTTCGCCTGGGCGGCCACAGGTTGGTCGGTGGTCGGCATGCTGATGGCAGTCGCCAACAGCTTCGGCACGATGTACGCGCTGCGAGTGGCGCTCGGAATCGCCGAGTCACCGTTCTTCACCGCCGGCCTGAAGGTCAACCAGAACTGGTTCGCGGCCAAGGACCGGGCCCTGCCGGTGGCGGTGGTGAACACCGGTTCTCAGATCGCCAATGCGATCGCACCGCCATTGTTGGTCGCGCTGCTGTTGACCATCGGCTGGCGCGGCATGTTCATCGCCATCGGAGCGCTTGGCCTGGTGGTCGTCGTCTTCTGGCTGCGCCTGTACCGCGATCCGAGCACGCAGGAGTTCCTCGCCATCCACGGCCACACGCCCGACACGACGGCGTCCGGAGCGAAGGAGGAGCAGATCGGCTGGGGGGAGCTGTTCAAGCGCTCGAACACCTGGTTCATGATCATCGGGGCTTTCGGCATCTTCTACACGGTGTGGGTGTACCTCACCTGGCTACCGAGCTATCTGCAGACCTCGCTGGGCTTCTCGCTGAGCCAGATGGGCTGGATCGCCATGCTGCCGTTCATGTTCGGTATCGCCGGCGTGCTGTTCGGCGGCTGGCTCAGCAACCGGCTGGTCAAGCGCGAGGTGAACACCGTGCTGGCACGCAAGATCCCGATCGTGGGTGGAGCGGTGCTCGCCGCGGCCGCAGTGCTGCCGGCAGCTTTCGTCACCAACGTGCCGGCCGTCATCGCGCTGCTCTGCATCGGCTACTTCGCCGCGCAGGTGCCGATCGGCTGCCTGTGGACGCTAGCCGCCGATGTCGCCCCCAGCAATCAGGTGGCGTCGTTGGGTGCGATCCAGAACTTCGGTGGCTTCATCGGTGCCGCCGTGGCCCCGATTGTGACCGGCGCGATCCTCGCGGCCAACAACGGGTCGTACACCTTGGTCTTCGTGACCGGGGGCGCGCTGCTCCTCGTCGGTGCGATCGCCTACGGCGTCTTCGTCAAGGACCGCAAGCAAGTCGCCTGAGGAAGTGTGTCCCGCGGCGCCGGTCGCCGCGGGACACCCACTTGGCCCAACTTCTTCGAGGCTGCGCCTCGTCACGTCTTCAACGAGGAGGACCCATGCCCCAACTCCTGTTCGTGGTCGGACCCGCCGGCAGCGGCAAGTCGACCACCAGCAAACAACTCGCCCGACGGCTGCGGGCCGCCTACGTCGATAAGGACACCACCTGCACGGGCTTCACCGAGGCACTGCTGAGCTTGGCCGGCACCGATCCGCACGAACGCGACAACAACGCCTACTACCAGGCGCACGTGATGGATCTGGAATACGACGCCATTCTGCGAGTCGCCACCGACAACCTGATGCTCGGTCTATCAGTGGTGCTGGACGCCCCGTTCGGCCGCTACCTGCCCCGCGAGCGATTCGTTGTGGAGGCAGCGGAACGGTACGGCTGGACGTCCGACGTCGAGCCGGTGGTGGTGCACGTCCACGTGGACGGCGAGGCGATCCGGCAGCGTGTCGAAGCTCGCGGCCTTGCCCGGGACGCCTGGAAGCTCGCCCACTGGGTCGAGTTCTGGGGCTCGGCCGGTGACGTCCGCTGCGATTGGCTCGCGGTCCGGCACGTCAACGTGGACAATACCGGCGGAGCGCCCGATCTGGACGCGCTGGTTGCCCAGCTGAGCTGACCGACCGGCTGAGGTCTCGACAAGCTGACCAGCAGTGGTCGTCCCCGGGAATCCCCTCAGGCGTCGAAGAGCGACGAGATGGACTCGCCGCTGTGGATCCGGCGGACGGCCTCGGCGAAAAGGGGGGCGACCGACAGCACGGTCAGCCGGTCCAGTTCGCCGGCCACCCGCGGGGGGACGGTGTTGGTGCAGACGATCTCCTTGAGATCGGGCTGGGCGTTCATCCGGTCCACCGCCGGGCCGGTGAACAGGCCGTGCACGCAGGCCGCGGTGATCGAGTTGACGCCCACCTCGCGCAACTTGTCGAACAGTTCGATCAGCGAACCGCCTGTGGCGATCTCGTCGTCGAGGACGATGACGTCCTTGCCGCGCACATCGCCGACGATGCTGTCGATCACCACCCGGTCGTCGGTCAGCCGGCGCTTGGCCCCGGCCGCCACCGGGACGTCGAGCAGCCGTGCGAAATGGTTGGCCTCCTTGACGTTGCCGAAGTCGGGCGACACCACCACCGCGTTGGACAGGTCGCCGTTGTTGCGGAAATGCCTGGCCATCACGTGGTTGGCGCTGAGATGGTCGACCGGCATCTCGAACATGCCGTGCACCTGCGGCGAGTGCAGCGCCATCGTCACCACCCGCTGGGCGCCTGCCTTGTGCAGCAGGTCGGCGACCAGCCGGGCGCCGATCGAGATGCGCGGGGCGTCCTTCTTGTCGCTGCGCGCGTAGGCGTAATGCGGCATCACCACGGTCAGATGCCCGGCGGAGGCGCCGCGGGCGGCGTCCAGCATCAGCAGCAGTTCGACCAGGTTCTCCTGCACCGGCGGCACCAGCGGCTGAACGATGAAGACGTCCCGCTTGCGACAGTTGCCGTCCAAATGCACCTGCAGGCAGTCGTTGCTGAACCGGGTCGTCTCCGACGGTGAGAGCGGGATGTCCAGCAGATCGCAGATCTCCTGCGCGAACTCACGATGTGCGGAGCCGGAGAAGACGGTGATGTCGCTGGCCACGGGACGTGACCTTAGTGGAGGAAGCCATCCCGGTGTCTACCCGGTCGAATACTGTTCGCCACGCACGCCGCTTGGCTATAGCCTTCGGCCATGTCGGAACCCACCCCCGCGAACCGACGCCTCCCACGATGCCGCCGCGCCCGCAGAACAGCCGGCCGGCGGTGAGCGCCGGCGCCCCGGACGCCGCCGCGCTGCGTCGCGCCGTCCGGGCCTCAGAGATCGTCCCCTGGTATCAGCCGATCATCAACCTCGCCACGGGGACCGCCGTGGGCGTCGAGGCTCTGGCCCGCTGGCCCCGACCTGATGGCCTCGTCCCACCGGCGGAGTTCATCCCACTCGCCGAGGCCGGCGAGCTGGTGATCGAACTCGATCTGGCCGTCATCGGGCGGGCCCTGGACGATTTGAAACGGTGGCAACGCAGCCGTCCCGGATTCGAACTCAGCGTCAACCTGTCCGGCCGGCACCTCGACACCGCCACCGGTCTCAGCGATCTGACGGCGCTGGTCGAGTCCGCCTCGGTCCGACCGGGCACCGTGTGCGTCGAACTCACCGAGACGACCCGTCCGGCCGCCGCGGATCAGGGCGCCCCGGCCCTTGACGCCCTGCGGGCGGCCGGCATGTCGGTGTGGCTGGACGACTTCGGCGCCGGCTTCTACGACCTGCGCGATCTGATCCGGCTTCCGGTGGACGGCATCAAACTCGACCGCAGCTTCACCGCGCGACTCGACCTGCCCCGCACCGCTCCCCTGCTGCGTGGCCTGGTCACCGCCGTCCACGAGATCGGCATGCGGGTCACCATCGAGGGCATCGAGACTGCCGAGCAGGCCGACTGGGCCCGCCGGTTGGACTGTGACCGCGGTCAGGGATTCCTCTGGTCGGCGCCGCGTCCCCCCGAGACCGTGGCCGGGTGGCTCAGCGGCTCGCCGGAGTGACCGGCAGTTCCCCGTACAAGGGTCCGAGGCCGAGTTCGCACCCGGCGGCGGCAAGCACCTCCGCCTCCTCCGGCGTGCTGATCCCGGGCGCGATCACGCCGTACCCGAAGGCGTTCGCGGTCTCCACGGTGAGCCGCAGCAGCAATGTCCCGCCCGCGACGCTGAGCACTCGACGGTCCAGCCGCACGTAGTCGTAGGGCACCCGCGCCCAGCGGTCGGTCCCGCTGTCGTCGGCGCCGAAGCTGTCCGCGCAGATCCGGACGCCGAGCCCGCGCACCTGCTGCAGGGTGTCCAGCACCCGCGCAGTCCCCACCTCGTCGGTGGGAACCAACAGCATCAACCGGTCGGGCGCCAGTCCGGCGTCCAGCGCCGAACTCACGTCGGCGACGATGGTGCCCTGGCCGAGGTGGCGGCCGGTGACCGGCACCATCAGCCAGCCGTCCCCCGGCTGGCTGAGCACGCCGGTGCGCAGCACCCAGCTGTCCAGGTCGCACAGCTTGTCGGTGCCGCGGATCAGCGGCACCAGGTCGGCCCGGGGCCAGAGCTCACCGTCCAGGCCCGGCACGGCCACTTCGAGTTGCGCGCCGGCGGGTGCACCGGTGCGCAGGTCGACAATGGGGCTCGGCTGCACGGTGGGGGGACTCCCTCCGCGCAACGCGCCGACGACCGCCGCCTCAATGGCGGCACGCTCCTCGACCTCGACCCGCAGCGACGGCGCGAACACCTCGACCCGTCCGCGGCCGCCGGCCTTGGCCCGGAACACGGCGTGGTCCGCCTCCTGCAGCAGCCGGTCCGGGTCGAGGGTGAGGTCGCTGTTGATCGCGACGCCGATGCTGGCCCCGATCCGGGCCTCCCGTCCGGAACTCAGCCGGATCGGCTCAGCCAGGTCGGTGACCAGCCGCTCGGCCACGCCGACCGCGCTCACCTCGTCGCCGACCGGCTCCAGTAACACCACGAACTCGTCACCGCCCAGCCGAGCCACCACGTCGCCGGCTCGGACACCGCGCTGCATGCGTCCGCTCACCGCGACCAGCACCTCGTCGCCGGCAGCATGGCCCAGAGTGTCGTTGACCTGCTTGAAGCCGTCCAGGTCGATGAACAGCAGTCCGATCACCTCCCCGGCCCGACGGGCCCGGTGGAGTGCTGCGGTGATCACTTGCATCGCGTGTGCGCGATTGGGCAGGCCGGTGAGCGGGTCGTGTGTGGCCTGGTGGACGAGGGCGGCGAGGGCACGCTCGCGTTCGGCCTGCGCCAACTCCATGCCCTTCATGGCGACACCGATCCGCGCCATCACCAGTCCGCAGGTCAGCGCCCAGCCGACCACGATGGCCCACACCTCGACCGGCTTCCCGGCGAGTTCCTGAGCAGCCAGGAGGGCGCCCGGCATGACCAGCGCGACGGCCAGAGCGATCAGTCCGGCGCGGCTGAACGACCGCTCGGTCTCGCGGGCCGGTCCCGCCGCTGCGGCGGCCACCGAGGGGTGCAGGGCGGCGGTCGCCCAGCACAGGTAGGAGAGCATCCAGATGGGTTCGAGCTGGTCGCTGGAGGTCCAGGTCAGCTGCTCGAAGGCCGCGGCCAGCACGTCGGCGCTCAACAGCAGAGCGATGGCAGCGGCCAGCAGCCAGAATGACGGCGTCCGGGCCCAGGGCGTCGGCACCAGCCTGATCAGGATGGCGGCGAGCACCACGTCTGCGATCGGATAGGCGAGGGCGACCACGGCGGCCGCGGTCGAGACGTCGACCGCGGCCAGGGTCGGCCGGGCGACGGCCACCCAGGTGAGCAGGCCGAGCGCGACCGCCAGAATGGCGCTGTCCAGTCGTCCGGCGAGGCCCCGCCGGGAGTGATCCCGGTGCAGCAGCAGCAGGCCGAACCCCACGATCGGGTAGCCCAGCAGGTAGATCACGTCGGCCGGGGTGGGGAACGCCACCTGGCCGAGGAGTTCGCCCTCGACGGAGCCGACGATGTCGGCACACGACCAGATCAGCTGACCGGACGCCATCAGGTACCAGGGCAGGGCCTGAGTGGGCCGGTGCAGCCGGACGCCGATCACGATGCCGGCCGCCGCCAGCATGCCGAAGAGCTGGAAGGGAATGGATCGCGGCATGCCGTCGGGCAGCAGCCGGCTGATCACGATGCCGACCGAGCCGACCGCCAGCGCGAGCCACCAGGCGCGGCCGCGCAGACCGGTCCCGGACGCCGTCCGTGGCGGGCTGGGAGGCACGGTCGGCTCAGCCATCCTGCGGCGGCCTGACCGCGACCGGGCCGTACTGAGCGACCAGGGTCGACACTCGGCCCGACGCCCGCCCGCTGCGCAGGGCCACCGCCGGCGCCTCGTCCGGCAGACCCTCGACGACGCCGTCCGGAGTGTGGAAGATCCACAGCGCGATCGTTCGGTACGCGGCCCAGTCGCCGAAGCGGACCCGGAACGACGCCACCTCCGCGCCGTCCTGGCTGCGCACCCGGACCGCTTCCAGGACGATCGGTTCGCTCTGCCCGGGAAGTACCAGTTCGATCTCGGACGCCGAGGGCAGCGCCCCGGTGGGCACCGCGACCGCGACACCCCCCAGCGAGATGTCCAGCAGGCGGCCGTCCACACCGTTCACCCTGATCGGCGCACTGACCCCGACCCGGTAGGCGTTGCGCCGCGAGGTGGCGAACTCGGCGGCCTGAATCCGCCGGATTCCCATCAGCAGCACCACGCCGGCCAGCACCACCCAGGCTCCGGCGGTCACGGTCGAGGAGGGCGACGTCCGCCAGGGCACCACTCCCGCGACGCCGGCACCGGCGTAAAGCACGACCGCCACGATCAGCCCGAGCAGCCACCACAGAATCTGCGGGACGTGCCCGCGCAGCCGCTCCTCGGCACCCGCCTTCGGGGTCACCGCGAAGTCCAGCGAGCGCCGGGTCAGCAGCCACCACAAGCAGGCCAGGCCGACCGGGATCCGCAGGATCCGCAGGGCGAACGCCGTCCCCCAATGCAGATGCTGCCGGTAGAGCCGCCGCGCGCCCCAGAGCCGGATCACGAAGAGTGCGACGAACACCGCCATGAACACCCACGGGTCGGCGGTGGACACCTGTGCGCCGCTGAGCAGCACCACCACCGGGATCATGAAGCCCAGCACCGTCCCCACGCCCTCCAGCCACCACACCGTGGCGTCCAGGTATTCGTAGTAGCCGCGCCAGGAAAGCCAGCGCTTCGCCGCCCAGAGCCGCTCCTGAACCAGCACCTGCATGCAACCCATCCCCCAGCGGCGCCGCTGCAGGAGGTACTGCTCCGGTGTGTCCGGGGCCAGGCCCAGGGCGAGCACCTGGTGGTGGTAGGCGGACTTCCACCCCGCCCTGATCAACAGCATCGTGGTGTGGAAGTCCTCCACGATCGTGTCGGTGGCGATCCCGCCGATCTGCTGCAGCGCGCTCACCCGGATGAACGAGGTGGAGCCGCACCACGACGTGCCCGCCCCGGCGCGGTCGCGGGCCGGCAGCTGGACGTGGAAGAAGACGCCCTGCTCGCCGGTGTCGCCGTCGTCGTCGAAGGCGCCCGAGTTGTAGTAGTTCTGCGGCGCTTGGACCAGCGCCAGTTCGGGGTCGCGGAACCAGCCCAGGGTCGCGGTGAGGAAGTGCGGCAGCGGCACGTGGTCGCAGTCCAGGACGCCGATCACGTCCACCGGTTCGGCCCCGGCCGCGACCTCAGCGGTCATCAAAGCCAGTGCGTGGTTCATGTTGCCGGCCTTGGCGTGGGTGTGCTGGTCGCGCCGCACGTAGCGAGCCCCGTAACTCTCGCACAACTCCCGCACCCACGGCCGGTCACCGTCGTCGAGCACCCAGGTCTGGTGGGCCGGCTGCAGCGCGACGGCAGCGGCGATGGTCGGCGCGATCACCTCGACGGGCTCGTTGTAGGTCGGAATGAAGACGGCGGCGCGCAGACCCGTCTCCACGGTGGTCACCGGAGCGGGTCCCGAGCAGTCGAGGTTCCACAGGTTGAACGCCCGGATGATCAGGCCGGTCACCGGCAGCACCTCGAACGCCACCAGCAGCCAGGCGGCGAACAGGTTCCAGCCGCCGGGCGGCATGGTGAACATGATCCGCCAGGTGCCGTAGACGACGATCGCCGTGATGGACACCAGCACCCCGATGTGCGCCCAGGTGCGGGAGCGGGTGGTTTCGGTACCGAGCAGCCGCAGGCCGGGCGCCCAGCCGGCAAGGCGGGAATTCGGGGCGGAGGAGAAGCGCGCCATGTCGGCGCGGAAGGACGAACGGCGCAGCGTGGCCGGGGGCTGGTCGCCAGGCGTCTGGGACTGGGCGCCGTCCGGCTCGATGAGGGGTGGATCGGACAGCTGAGACCGCTTGTCGTACACGGATACGTCTCCTCGGAGTCGCCGAAACAGGCTCCCCCGAGTTCACTCAGCTTACGGGACCCGGGTCGCTGCACGCCAAAACGATCAGAAGCCCGCCGACATCGATCTGGAGAACACGGCCCGCGGCAGTATCGGTGCGAGTGCAGCGGCCGGTCGACGGCTAGGGTGGCGACCCTGCGGCCGGCGCCAAACCGCCGCCGAAGCTCGCCCGCAACAGCGTGCCGCGCGGTTCGGCCTCCTCGATGGTGAACGAGCCGCCGAGTTCTTCGCAGCGCTGCCGCATCGACTCGGTGCCCACTCCGCCGTCCCGCGGCCCGGCGTAGCCGCGCCCGTCGTCGGCGACCGTGAGCACCAGCTGGTCCGCCGCCCGCGCGACCCGCACGGTGACCCGGGTCGCTGCCGCGTGCCGGACGCAGTTGATCAGCGCCTCGTCGAGAACGCGGTAGAGCGCCACCTCGACCGCGGCCGGCACCCCGTCCAACCGGTCCGGCATCGCCAGGTCGATCTGCAGGCCGCCGTGGACATGCCGGTCGGCCACCCCGGCGAGCGCGCCGGCGAGCCCCCGGTCCAGCGCCGGCGGGCGCAGGCCCTCGATCGCGCGGCGCAACTCGGTCGAGGCCAGGCCCAGGTCGTCCTCGATGGCGCGCAGCGCGGTGACGTCGTGATCCGATTCGAGCCCGGGCAGCGCGGCCCGCAGCTGCATCCGCGCCCCACTGAGCGCGGGGCCGACGCCGTCGTGCAGGTCCTTGCGCAGCCTGCGGCGCTCCTCCTCACGGGTGGTGACCAGCCGTTCCCGAGCCTGCTGCAGGTCCCGGATCAGCCGGACCGCCGCCGCCGGTGCCGCCGCCTGCAGGGCGAGGGTGTCGAGCAGGCGACGCTCGCGCCGCGTCCACGGCTCGTCCGGAGCACGTTGCTGCACCGCCAGCTCACCGATCCGGACGCCGCGATAGACCAGTTCGAGCGAGGTCACCGGCCAGGGCCGCCGGCTGCCGGCGGAGCGCTCCGGCCGGGCACCCGGATCCAGCAGCACCGCGACGTAGGGCACCCGCAGCCCCTCCGCGACGCCGTCCACGACCGCGGTCAGCATGTCGTCCGGGGTGAGCGCGGTGCCGACGCCCCTGGCCAGCGAGGTGAGCAGCTCGACGGGGCGCCCGCTGGTGCCGTAGAGCCAGCGGTCGATCAGGCGTTGCAGCCAGCCGTGCAGCGGCAGCACCGCGAGCGCCGCAACAGCCGCGGCGAAAGGAGCGGGCACCCCGCTCCACTGCACCACCAGCGCCGGCAGGGTGGCATAGATCGCCGCGGCTGCGAGCGTCAGGGTGCCGTAGAGCAACGACCGGTGGACCACCGTGTCGATGTCGTACAGCCCGTACCTGGCGATCGCGATCACGCCGACCGCCGGGAATGCGAGCGCGACCAGCACCGCCGTCATCGGAACGCCGACCGCCTCCAGCACCATGCCCAGGATGAGCAAAGCCGTGGACGCCGCCGCCCAGACCAGCGGACCCCGCTCGACCACGGTCGCCCGCCCGATCCGCACCAGGATCGCTACCAACGCCAGCAGTGCGGCGACCAGCAGCGACCCCAGGCCGACGATGCCTGCGATCTGGTCCCAGCCCAAGCTGCCCTCCTGCCCGATGGTCACCGGTTCGCCGGCCGTCCGGGCGCCGAACGCCACGAAGCCCACCACGCCGAGGCACAGCCCGGCGACCACGATCAGCACCGGAACGCGCCATCGCCGCGAGGGCAGGACGCCGTCAGGGAAGAAGCAGCCACTCAATGCCAGGACGGCGTAGCTCGGGAACGACGCCCATTGGCCGAGCACCACCAACGGCCCGGACGTGGCGAGCGAGATGTCCACCGAGGCTGCGGCCAGGATGCCCACCAGCAGCAGGAGCCAGCCGTACCGATTGCCGGGCGCGTGGCTGGCGATCCGGGCGCCGACGACCAGCGTCGCGACGGCGAGCACGCAATCGCGGATCGCCACGTCGGAGTGAATGCTCGCATCGACGGCCAAGCCGCCCAACGCGGCGACGAGGCCCGTGCCGGCGATGACCCAGGCCACCGTCGGAGCCGATCCCGTGTGCGAAACCATGACGACGGTCGGCGTCGGCGTCAGCAACTCTTTCGCAGCAACCAGCAGAGCATGCTTTGGATCGGGTTCCGGGCGCTCGCGGGGCCGTTGTTGCTCCACACACCGCGGTCCAGGTTCGGCAGCCCCATGTCGACGATCGACCACGCATCGTCCTCGGTCGAGAATCCGTGTTCGATCGCCCGCCACACCGTGGCGACGGTGAGCACGATGGTGCCGTCCGGCAGGTCGAGCGGGTCATCGGAGTCGGGGCCGGCCACGACGGGCGCCAGCGCATACGCCTTGTCCACCCAGGCCTGCAACGCCGGGGTCGCATCAACCACCAGACAACGGCGCGCGACCTGGGCCACCGGCACGGGTGCCGGGGTGGGGGTCTCTTCGGGCATCGGAACTCCTGTCTTGTCGATGAGCCGCACAGTACGGCCCTCGACAGGAAGTTCCACAGCCCGCTGACATTGATACGTAGTTTTCCTACGCTGTCGCCATGGGAGACGACGTGAGACCCGCGCTGGTGCTGCTCGTCGACGATCACCCCGTTGTCCGGCGGGGATTGGCGGCCATGCTGGCCGGCGAACCCTGGGTAGGACGCCTGATCGAGGCCGGCACCGTCGCCGAGGCGCTGCGGCTCGCCGTCCTGGAGAAGCCGGACGCCGCAGTGGTCGATCTCGGCCTACCGGACGGCGACGGCGTGAGCCTGATCCGGCGGCTGCGGCACGCCGTCCCCGGCTGTCTGGCGCTGGTCCTCACCATGACCCAGGACGACACCACGGTGCAGGCCTGCCTGGCGGCGGGGGCCACCGGCTACCTGCTCAAGGAGTCGGCACCGGACGCCCTGCTACCGGCCCTGCGGACGGTGCTCGACGGCGGCCTGGTATTGGGCCCGCAGGTGGCCAGCGGCGCACTCAGCGGCGTCCGGCGCGACATTCCGGCCCCGTTCGACGTGCTCAGCCCCCGCGAACTGCAGCATGTCGGCCTGCTCGCCGACGGGCTCTCGGGCGCCCAGATCGCCGCCACCCTGAACGTGACCGAGAAGACCGTCCGCAACCAGATGGCGGCGATCCTGGCCAAGCTCGGCATCGCCGACCGCGTCCGGGTGGCGTTGCTGGCCCGCGACGCCGGACTGCACGAACGATGAGCCGTTCCCGGGTGACCCGCCCGAACCGTCGGGCGTTCTTCCCGCACGCGGCGGGCGGATCTCCCCGCCACACACCCCGCGCCGAGCACACGCTGAAGCATGACTTCACAGATGCTCAGCCCGGTGGCGAAGCTTCGCCACGACGAGTGGCCCGACGATCTTCTGGAACGGCTCGTCGCCGGCGATTCCGCGCTCTGGGCGGATGTCGTCCAAGCCTTCCGGCCGTGCCTGCTGGCCCGCGCGTCCGAGGTGGGATTGAAGCCCTGGCAGCGCCAGGACATGGAACAGCGGGTCTGGCTGGCCCTACTGCGCAACGCCACCGCGATCCGCAACCCGGCCTGCCTGCCGGGCTGGCTGTCCACCACCGCGCGGCGGACGGCGCTCAACCTGCTCCGCGAAGAGGGCCGGGAGATCGTCATCGACCAGCTGCCGGAGCGCCCCACCGCCGCCGAAAGCGACGTGGAGCGTCGCTGCCTGGACCGGCAGCAGCTGCGCGAACTCCACGCGGCGGTCGCCCAGCTCCCACCCCAGCAGCGGGCGGTGGTACGCGGCCTGCTCCGCGAGCTGTCCTACGACGAACTGTCGTCGCTCGCGGGCATGGCAATCGGCAGCATCGGACCCACACGGCAGCGCGCCCTGACCCGGCTCCGGGTCGCGCTCCGAGCGGCCTGAGCCCAGCCGTCCCCAACACCGGGGAAACGACCCGGGTGCGGCCCGAATCCACGCTCGTCTGAGCGACCCATCCCCACGAGAGGAAGCATCCATGGCCCCCGAGCCGATCCCCACCGAATCCATCTATCAACGACGCCGGCCGTTCCGGGTGATCGTCCGGCTGAGCCGCGAGTTCATCACCGACGATTCCAACGAACTGAGCGATGCGGCGGCGCGGGCCGGTTTGAGTGACCTGAGCAACGCCTTGAAGCGCCTCGGAATCACTGCGTCCCGACTGATCACCTCCATCGATCCCCGCCGGCTTCGGGAACTGGAGAATCAGCGGGAAGGGGATGTCGAACAGCCCAGCCTCACCCAATACTGGCAGATCGACCTGAGTGACCGCGACCTGGATCCGGACGAGGTTGCCGCCACACTGGCCCGCCAGGAGGGCGTCGAGGTCGCCTACGTCGAGTCGCCGGTGATCGAGGCCGGCGGGCCCGACGGCCAGGCAACCACCGCGGCGGCAGCCGCTTCGTTCAACCATCTCGACGCGCCACCCGTCGGCAGCAACGTGCGCTGGGCCTGGGGCAAGGTTGCCGGCTACGCAGCGGACGTCCAAGTGCTCGACGTGGAGTCGGGATGGGATCTCACCCACGAGGCGCTGAAGCCGCTCAACGTGTCGGTGATCAGTGGCGTGAACCAGTTCGGGGTGGACGGCTACTACGACAACCACGGAACCGCCGCGCTCGGCATCGTTGCCGGCATGTTCGTGGCTCCGAAGGGCGTGGAGGGCATCTGCTCTCAGACGAGGGTGCTCGCGGCGTCCCCGTTCAACGGCACGGCGCCCGCGCAGCCGCTGGCCGACGTGCTGGCCGCCGCCGCCAACGCGCTGAACCCCGGCGATGTTGTGCTGATCGAGGTCGCCGCCCTCGAGGGCGGCGTCAGCACCCGCTTCCAGCGTCCGATCGAACGCGACGAGCACGTCCGGAAAGCCATCTCGCTGCTCACTGCAATCGGGATCGTGGTGATCGAGCCGGCGGGCAACGGCAATAAGGACCTGGCGAAGCTGAGCATCGACGACGGTCGTAGCCAGCTCGACGTCGACGGACCGGGCTACGTCGATTCGCACGCGGTGATGGTGGGTGGCGCGTACGTCGATCCGAAGACAGCGCCCGGCTCGGTGCCGCGGCGGTGGGTCAGCGGCGACGATCCGCGCATCGGCTCCAACTTCGGCAGCCGGGTGAACTGCTACTCGTGGGCCCGGCAGGTGTACACCAGCGGCTGCGCACCCTGGCACACCTGCGTCGCCTCTGGTGCCTACCAGACCTTCAACGGCACCAGTTCGGCCAGCGCGATCGTTGCCGGGGTGGCGGTGTTGGTGCAGACCATGCTCAGGGCGGCGGGCCGGGCTCCGCTCACCCCCGACGAGATGCGTACGGTGTTCGCGGACGCCGGCAATGGCACGGCGTCCGAACCCAACTCCGGCATCGGGCCGATGCCCGACCTTGAGCGCATCGCCGGGGCCCTCGGCCTCTGAGACGGCACGCCGGCGGACGCCCAACTGGTCCTGTCGAGACCCCCTCCTGTCGCGCGCGAAAGCCAACGGCGCCGGATCCTAAGGATCCGGCGCCGCGCCTTCTTGAGAGGCAGGGAGCAACCCCACCGCGCTGGTCGAGCGAGTCGAAACCCTAGTCAACCGGGTGTCCGAGGTCTCGACAAGCTCGACCGGCGATGCTCGGCGACGATCAGGCGTCGACCTTCTCTTCGATCACCGGAACCAGCGACAGCTTGCCGCGGTCGTCGATGTCGGAGATCTCGACCTGGATCTTCTGACCCACGCTGACCACGTCCTCGACGTTCTCCACCCGCTGGCCGTTGTTCAGCGCGCGCAGCTTGGTGACGTGCAGCAGGCCGTCCTTGCCGGGCAGCAGCGACACGAAGGCGCCGAAGTTCATCACCTTCACCACGGTGCCCAGGTAGCGCTCGCCGCGCTCGGGCATCGTCGGGTTGGCGATGGCGTTGATCATCGACCGGGCGGCGTCCGCGGCCTCGCCGTTGTCGGCACCGATGTAGATGGTGCCGTCGTCCTCGATCGAGATGTTGGCGCCGGTGTCGTCCTGGATCTGGTTGATCATCTTGCCCTTGGGGCCGATCACCTCGCCGATCTTGTCGACCGGGATCTTGATGGTGATGATCCGCGGCGCGAACGGCGACATCTCGTCCGGGGTGTCGATGGCCTCGCCCATCACGTCCAGCAGGGTGTGCCGGGCGTCGCGGGCCTGCTGCAGGGCACCGGCGAGCACGTCGGACGGGATGCCGTCGAGCTTGGTGTCCAGCTGCAGGGCGGTGACGAAGTCGCGGGTGCCGGCGACCTTGAAGTCCATGTCGCCCAGGGCGTCCTCGGCGCCCAGAATGTCGGTCAGCGCCAGGTAGCGCATCTGGCCGTCGATCTCGTCGCTCATCAGGCCCATCGCGATGCCCGCGACCGGAGCCTTCAGCGGCACGCCGGCGTTCAGCAGCGCCAGCGTGGACGCGCACACCGAACCCATCGACGTCGAACCGTTCGAGCCGAGTGCCTCGGACACCTGACGGATCGCGTAGGGGAACTCCTCGCGCTTGGGCAACACCGGCACCAGGGCCCGCTCGGCGAGCGCGCCGTGGCCGATCTCGCGCCGCTTCGGCGAACCCACCCGGCCGGTCTCACCGGTGGAGTAGGGCGGGAAGTTGTAGTTGTGCATGTAGCGCTTGGTGGTCTCCGGCGCCAGCGAGTCGATCTTCTGCTCCATGTCGAGCATGTTCAGCGTGCTCACACCCAGGATCTGGGTCTCGCCGCGCATGAACAGCGCCGAGCCGTGCACCCGCGGGATGACGCCGACCTCGGCGGACAGCGTCCGGATGTCGCGCGGCCCGCGGCCGTCGATCCGGATGCCGTCGGTCAGCGTCTTGGTGCGGACGACCTTCTTGGTGAGCGCCCGGTAGGCACCGGTGATCTCCTTCTCGCGGCCCTCGAAGGTGCCGTCGAGTTCGCCGTGCAGATCGGCCAGCAGCGCCTCGGTGGAGGTCTCCCGCTCGTGCTTGCCGACGATGGTCATCACCTGCTGCAGCCGCTCGCTGGCAGCCGCGGCGACGGCGTCCATCACGTCGGGCTGGTAGTCCAGGAAGACCGGGTAGTTGCCCACGCTCTTGGGGAACTTGGCGGCCAGTTCGACCTGTGCGTCGCACAGCGCCTTGATGAACGGCTTGGCGGCTTCGAGGCCGGCGGCGACGATCTCTTCGGTCGGCGCGGTACGGCCGGAGCGGACCAGATCCCAGGTCTGCTCGGTCGACTCGGCCTCGACCATCATGATCGCGACATCGCCGTCAGCGAGCACCCGGCCGGCCACCACCATGTCGAAGGTGGCGTCCTCGAGCTGGCTGTTGGACGGGAAGCCCACCCAGGTGTCACCGATCAGGGCGACCCGGACGCCGCCGACGGGGCCGGTGAACGGCAGGCCGGCCAGCGTGGTGGACGCCGAGCCGGCGTTGATCGCCAACACGTCGTAGAGCACGTCGGGGTTCAGCGCCATCACCGTGATGACGACCTGGACCTCATTGCGCAGGCCCTTCACGAAGCAGGGGCGCAGCGGACGGTCGGTGAGCCGGCAGGCCAGGATGGCGGCCTCGCCGGGACGGCCCTCGCGACGGAAGAACGAGCCGGGGATGCGGCCCGCGGCGTACATGCGCTCTTCGACGTCGACGGTGAGCGGGAAGAAGTCGATGCCCTCACGCGGGTTGTTGGACGCGGTAGTGGCGGACAGCAGCATGGTGTCGCCGTCCAGGTAGACGCTCGCGCTGCCGTTGGCCTGGCGAGCGAGCAGGCCGGACTCGAAGCGGACGACGTGCTTGCCGTGCGCGCCGTTGTCGATGATGGCCTCGGTGTACTGCAGATCGGGTCCCTCCACGGGACCTCCTTTCGGGTTTGACCACCGCGGCGGCGACACGGCCACCCTTCAGCTAGCTACTGAGGCGGCGACCTGAACCCGGTCTTCGATCGAGGCCCGCGGGGTTTGCGACCCGAGAGCCACTACCGAGGACCGAGGATTCACATGCGTTCGCGCGGTGGACGGTGGTGTGGATATTCAGTTCTTCCCCGGTGGTCGCGCTCGGTTGGTTGAGCTTGTCGAAACCCGGGAATGGGTTGAGGGGAGCAGCCGGAGCCACTCCCCTCATCAAGTCAGCGACGCAGGCCGAGCCGCGCGATCAGCGCACGGTAATGCTCGATGTCCTGCTTGGCGACGTAGTTCAGCAGCCGGCGGCGCTGGCCGACCAGCAGCATCAGGCCACGGCGGCTGTGGTGGTCGCCCTTGTGCACCTTCAGGTGCTCGGTCAGGTGGGCGATCCGGCGGGTGAGCAGCGCGATCTGCACATCCGGCGACCCGGTGTCGCCCGGCTTGGTCGCGTACTCTTCGATGGTCTTCTTCTTCAGATCAGCGTCCATGAAGGGTGCTGCTCTCCTCTCGGTTTCCCGTTGCGCGGCGCTGCCCGACCAGATGGTCTCGATGCGGTGGTGATCGATGGGCGGCTCATAGAGTTCCGCGGGCGTTCTGACGCCAACCCCAGACTTTACCGCAGGCGTCCCAGCGGCGCGAATCCGCACCGACCGGACGCGGCCCGAACGTCACCACAGCGACACCCCCAGCACCACCAGCGCCACGCCGACGACCAACTCGGTCCAGGCCAGCCAGCGCCTGCTCTGCGGCAGCAGCGGCAGCCCCCGCGCTCGCGCGGCCAGGATCACCAGGGCCGCGAGGGCGGGGCCGAGCACCAGTCCCCACAGCCAGCCGCCGACGTACATCCACGGCCCGGACGTCCACAACAGCAGCAGGCCGAAGGTGGCCGTCAGCAAACCGTTGACGATCGGCAGCGCCGACTCGTCGCGGAGCGCCCGCCGCAGTGCGGTCACGCTGAACAAGGCCGCGAGCGCCACCGGCAACCCCAGCAACGCCAGTGACCAGGCGTCCAATCCAGGAGCGTTCAGCGGGGTGCCGTGCAGCAGCGACATGGCGACCGGCGCGACCTCACCGGTGGTGTTGCCCATCACCACGACCGCCCGGCCGCCGTCGGGATCGATGGCCAGCATCGTCCGGAAGCCGGCGGTGTCGCCGTTGTGCCAGGTGGTCGCCCGGCCGTCCCGGCCGGTGGTGGTCATCCATACCCAGCCGATCCGGGTTCCCGGCTCGAAGTCCGCGGTCGGCTTCAGCGCTTCCGTTCCGGGCGCCTTTCCGGTCAGCTGCGCCTGCGCCCAGCGAGCCACGTCCGTGATCGTGGTGAGGGTGGAGGTTCCGGCCGGCAGGTAGCCGCTACCCGTCCAGCGCGGTGCGGGCAAACCGTTCGCGGCGAAGCCGGGCGCCGTCGTCGCCGGGACGTCCGCGTCGGTCGCCGCGACCCTGGTCGCCGTCATCTTCAGCGGACCGGTGATTCGCTGAGCGAGCAGCGTCTGGTAGTTCGGCGCTCCGGACGCCCGCACCAGCGCCGTGCCCAGCAGCGCGATGCCGAAGTTGGAGTACGTCGGCGGCTGCTGCGGGTCGAGGCCGGCGTCGGCGGCGTCCGCGATGAGCCGCTCGGTGGTGCTGTCGGCGTAGGGGTTCTCATTCAGCAGGATGCCGATCATCTTCGCCTGCGCGGTGGCTCCGAGCAGCGGCAGACCGGAACGATGCTGGGCGAGCGTTGCCAGGGTCACCCGGCCGGCGGCGCTGTCGCGGAGTTCGGGCAGCTGGGTCGCCAGAGTGTCGTCGGCGCGGACCTCGCCGCGTTCGATGGCGTCCGCGAACAGGGCGGCGGTGAAGGTCTTGGTGATCGACCCGAGTTCGTAGCCGTTCTGCTCGCCGGGCGGGACGCCGGGTGCGCGTCCCGGTTCGGCATTGCCGAGTCCGGCCCAGCGGACCGACGACTCGGTCACCTCGGCGACCACCAACGACCGCAGGCCGGCGCCCTCCCCCACCAGCGCCCGGACGCGCTCGCCCAGCTCGCGATCGCCCGAGGCCGCGCCGTCGAGGCGCTGTCGCTCGGGTCCCGCCAGCGCACCGACACCGGTTCCGAGCAGCAGGCAGAGCAGCACGATGATCCAGGCCGCCCGGCCCGGCAACCTGCGCACGGCGCTCATCGCTGCACCGCCAGGATGACGACCAGCAGCGGGACCACGCGATGCACGGGAACGGCATACTCGCCCCGCTTCACCAGACTCAGCCAGCCGGCGGCGACCAGCTGCCGCAGATGATGATGCAGCTGTCCCGTCGTGCCGAGCGACTCCTGCTCCAGCAGCCCGGCTGTGGACCGCACGCCGCTCAGCACCAGCTGCAGGATCGTCAGCCGCGCCGGGTGGGACAGTGCGTCCACGGTCGCCGCGGACTGCGCCCAGTCGAGTTCCAGCAGCGCCGAAGAACTCAGCCCGTACTGCCAAGCGACCGGACCGGCACCGGGAACGGTCAGGCTTCCGGCCATCAGTGCCCCGTCGACGCCGCGCTCGCGCAGCCCGTGCAGGACCCACAACTCGTCCTCGGACGGGCCCTCGGGTTGGTCGGCCGGCAAGCGGCCGGGTTGGGCAAGGCGCGCGACGGCGTCCTCAAGCGCCGCGACGCGGCTCTCCAGATCGGTGCTAGTTTCTCCTGTCATTCGTCGATAGTACGTACTTACGCACTATCGTTCAACCCGCCGACCCGGGGCGCTGCGATGCCAGAACGGTCCGCGCGGCCGAACACGTTCGTGAGCGTCAGAACAAGGCGATCCCAAGCCCGACCAGAACCAGGCCGAGGGCGACGCCGAGCCAGGCCGTCCAGACCCGCCGTTCGGGCAGCCAGCTGAGCTGCCGCGCACGCAGACCCAGCAGCACGACGGCCGCCAGTGCCGGACCGAGCGCCAACCCCCACAGCCAGCCGCCGACCGTGGCCCACGGTCCCCAGGCCCAGGCCAGTAGCAACCCGAAGCAGCTGATCAGCACGCTGTTGGCCACGGGCAGGATCGCCCGGCCCCGGATCGCCTGCCGCAGCGCGCTGAGGGACAGGAGAAGTGCGAGCAGCAGCGGCGCGAAGGACCAGGCGAGAACCTCCAGGGCCGGTGTGGCAGCCGGAGCCGGCGAGTCGTGCAACAGGGCGAACGCGGATGCGTCGAGGTCGGTGGTGGTGTTGCCCATCATGACCACGGCTCGGCCGGCCTCCCGGTCGAGGGCGAGCATCGTCCGGAATCCCGCGGTGCCGCCGTTGTGCAAGGTTGTTGCCTTGCCCTGGGGCGCAGCGCTGATCCAGATCCAGCCGATCCGGACGCCCTCACCCAGGTCGGCGGTCGGGTCGAGAGCCTTCGTCCCCGGCGCTTCGCCGGTGAGCTGCGCCTGCGCCCAGCGGGCCAGGTCACCCACCGTGGTGAAGGTCGACGATCCGGCCGGCAGGTAGCCCGCGCCGGTCCAGCGGGGCGTCGGCAAGCCGTTGTCCACGTGCCCCCGGGCGGCACTGTCGGGGACGTCGGCGTCCGCGGGGGCGAGCGTGGTCCGGGTCATTCCGAGGGGGCCGGTGATTCGCTGGGCGAGGAGGCTCCGAAAGTCCGGCGCCCCGGCTGCCCGGGTGAGGGCCGTCCCGAGCAGTGCGACGCCCAGATTCGAATAGGTCGGAGGCTGTTCCGGATCCACCCTCGCCACTGCGGCGTCCGCGATCAGCTTGTCGACAGTCGTCGACGCGTACGGATTGTCGTTCAGCGTCAGCTCGACAATCGCAGCGTCGGCGCCGGCGCCCATGCGGGGCAGGCCCGAGCTGTGCTGCGCCAAGGAGGCCAGCGTGACGGATCCAGCAGGAGCCTCCCGAAGCTCCGGCAGGTGAGTCGAGAGCCGGTCGTCGGGCTTGACCTCGCCCCGCTCGATCGCCTCGGCGAACAGCGCCGCAGTGAAGGTCTTGGTGATCGAGCCGAGTTCGTAGGTGGTCGTCTGCGTGGGTGCGAAGCCGGGACTGCGGCCGTCACCGGCGTTGCCGAGCCCTGCCCACCGGATCGAGTCCTTGCTCACCTCGGCGACCACCACCGACCGGAGCCCCTCGCCGGAGCCGAGCGCAGCACGGGCACGCTCGGCCAGTTCGGGATCGCCGGAGAAGACGGGGCTGAGTTGCTGCCGCTCGGGCCCGAGCACCGCTCCCGCACCGACGCCGACCAAGAGGCTGAGCAGGAGGATAAGCCAGGTCGTTCGCCGCGGGAGCCGGCTCGTCTCGGCGGTCATCCCATTCCCGCCGGGATCGTCCCTAGCGAGCGGAGTGTGCGGTGCGCACCCGAGGTGCACTCTCCTCGGACGGACCAATTGGGATCCACCTGTCTATCCGAGGTCGGTGCGCACAACCTGGCCATCGGCTTCACCCAGTCCATAGCGTCGATGGTAGAAGTGACCTCGACCGACCGAGGACACCGCGCCCGAGGATTCTCGCTATTCGTTCGGATCGGCTGTCGATTTCGGTTCCCTTGCTGCGTTATCTGAGTGCACGCTGTTACCGATCCGAGGAGGAACCATGAAGTACGTGCTGATGTACGCCGCCGATCCGTCTGCCCAGGCCGACATCGACCCCGAAGTCGCCCAGGAGGTGTACGGCCGCATCTACCAGTGGTTCGGCACCAACGCCGCCGTCATCACCGACAGCGGAGCCGAACTGCTCGGACCCGACACCGCGACCACCGTCCGCTCCGGCGGCGTGGTGGTCGACGGCCCGTTCAGCGAGGCCAAGGAGGTGATCGGTGGGTTCAGCGTGATTGACGTCGCCGATCTCGACGCCGCCATCGCACTCGCGAAGACCTGGCCGGCGCTCGACCTGCCCGGCGTCAGTGTCGAGATCCGGCCGAAAGTCGACAACTACTCGCAATTCGAGTGACGTCCCCGGCCGCGGACGCAGCACTGGCCGACCTGCTGCGCGAGCAGTCCGGTCGGCTGGTGATGCGGCTGAGCCGCGTCTTCGGTGACTTCGCCCTCGCCGAGGACGCGGTGGCCGCGGCCGTCGTGGAAGCACTGGTCGCTTGGCGTCGGGACGGCGTTCCACCCAATCCGGCCGGCTGGCTCGCCCTGGCCGCCCGTCGCAACGCGCTGGACGCCGTCCGTCGCCGCGGCCGGACCACCGCGTTGCCCGACGACTGGGCACCGGCGGCGAAGGACGACGAGGAGTCGTTCGGGTCGTGGAGCGACGACCGGCTCGGTCTGCTCTTCGCCTGCTGTCACCCGGCGCTGGCCATCGAGGTCCGGATCGCCCTCACCCTGCGGGCCGTCACCGGCCTCACCACGGCCCAGGTGGCCCGGGCCTTCCTGGTCAACGAGGCCACCCTGGCGCAGCGAATCGTGCGGGCCAAACGCAAGATCGTCGCCGCCGGCATCGCGCTCGATATTCCGGATGCCGCGGCGCTGCCCGGCCGGTTGTCCGACGTCCGCACCGTCATCTACGCCTGCTACAACGAGGCGTTCGTCTCCACCACCGGCACCCAGGACCGGGCGCTCGGCGCGGACGCCCTCTGGCTCGCCGAGTTGGTGGCGCACGCCTTCCCCGACGACCCGGAGAACTGGGGTCTGGCGGCACTGCTCGCCGCCCAGCACGCCCGGGCCGCCGCCCGGTTCAGCGATGGCGGCGACCTGGTGCCACTGCGCGACCAGGATCGCCGACGCTGGGACGCCGACCTGCTGGAGCGCGGACGGCAGCATCTCTACCGGGCGGCGGCGGCGCGGCGTCCGGGACCGCTGCAGCTGCAGGCTGCGATCGCAGCCGTGCACGGCGAGGCGACCACCTGGGCCGAGACCGACTGGGCGCAGATCGTCGGGTTGTACGACCTGCTCCGCCGGCTCGACCCGAGCCCGGTCGTCCGGCTCAACCGCGCGGTGGCACTGGCCGAGTTCCTGCCATCGCGGACGGCGGCGGCGCTGGCCGATCTGGATGCCCTGGCCGAGCCGCTGGCGAAGTACCACCCCTACCACGCCGCACGGGCCGAGCTGCTGCGCCGGCTGGGCCGTCCGGACGAGGCGGAGGACGCCGACCTGACCGCGCTGCGACTCACCCAGAACGATGCCGAGCGACGGCTGCTGCGCAGTCGGTTGCGGCGGGGTGCGCTGAGCGGCGAATAGTCCGCGGTGCCGAGCTGGCTGGTCGAGCTTGTCGAGACCCCTCCCGCCACCGCTGACCGAGCCTGTCGAGACCGCGGGCGACAAGTGCACTGACAACGGTTTCAATGGACTCAGCCCACGATGCCCCCGGGCAGCGCCTCGGGTAGTCTCCGGATCAGCGTCGCGTGCTGGTGGCAGACAGTGTCAGGCATGGAGGCGTCGAACACGAAGGACGACGATGATCACGTCGACCCCTTCGCCCTCGCGTGGCTAAGGGCGAGAGCGCCAGGCTGATCGCCTGGAACCACGAGATGCGCACTGTTCATGAACGACTGCGCGAAGCCTTGCGGTTGACCCGCCTGGCGCTGGCCAGCGGTGCGTCCGCCGAACCCGCACAGCGCGACCTGCTGTTGTTCTGCCACGGTTTCTGTACCGCGCTGACCGGCCACCACGAAGGCGAGGACCGGGAGCTGTTCCCGGCGATCGCCGCGGCCCATCCCGAACTTCGCGATGTACTGCGGAACTTGCAGCAGGACCACTCGATGATCGCCTACCTGCTGGGCGCTTTGCAGGCGGCGGTCGACCGGACGGCGCCGGCCGACGAGTTGGACCGGCACTTGGAGGGCGTCGCGGCCATCATGGAAAGCCACTTCCGCTACGAGGAACGCAGCCTGGGCGCGGTACTTGAGGCCCTTGAGTTAGACGCCGAACCCGGGCACGTTCTCGGCCCATTGTGAGGCGGCGCCTCTCCGTCACCGTTGGTGGCGGCAGGCGATGGCGCGCGATCCAGGCGTCACTCTGCCGGCCGCGGCACGAAGGAGCCCGCCATCGCGCGCCGCTGCATCGAACCTGTCCGACTAGCCTGTCGAGATGCTCTCGAGCCGACCGCCTGCTCCGGGTGATGCCCGATGACGACGGTCGGCCGCCGCAGGCTGATCGCCACCGGACTCGCCGCGACCACCGTGCTCGTTGGTCTGGCTGTGCGTTTCGCACTCCGCCGTGGTGTCGCGTCCGACGTCGCGGGAGACGCGCTGTACGCGATCCTCATTTACCTGATCGTCGCCTCTCTGGCGCCGCGGGCCCGTCCCACAGTGGTCGCCATTGCCGCGGGATTGCTCTGCGTGGCAATCGAGTTGTTCCAGCTCACGGGCCTTCCCGTCGCCTGGGCCGCAACCTTCCCGCCCGTCGCGCTGCTGCTCGGGACCGGCTTCGACGCTCGTGACATCGTCGTCTACCTCGTTGCAGTAGCCGGAGCCGCCTTCGCGGACAAGACCATGAATGCCCGGCTGAGCGCTCGAACTCAGACACCTCACTGAGGGCTCGGACGAGACTGCCTGGGCCATTCAGCCTAGTCAGGCTCACCCGGCGGTCGAACTCGTCGAGACAACGCTGGTGACAACACCTGGACGTCACTGCGACGGTGTCGGAATCGCTACGGGTCTCGACATGCTCGGCCGACCTCCGAACGACCGCGGGCCATGTCCTGTCGAGATCCGGCGCATCGATGTCGAGATCGCTATCCGGTTTCGGAAAGCCGTCCTACTTTCGGGTCACAACACGAAACCGGTCACGTTTCCCGCCACCAGTCACCCATGTCGAGATCGCGTCGCGTGCCCGTCCGGATGAGTGAGTTCGCAACGCCCGCCGGCATGGCCGAGGTTCCGGTGAGTTGACCCGACAGGTGGGCAGGTCTGACCAGCGGACCGCCAAGGATGACTCGAAGAGCCGACCGGGGACGTATCGATGAGGTCTCGACCAGTGGCGTACGGGAATCGACAAGCCCGCCACCAGTAGGTGCCGCCCCACTCCGCAGGACCGACGCAGCCTGCTGGGCCCGATCACAGTGGGGTCTCGATGACCTCCGTTAGCGGGGTGAACTCGACCAAAGTGACCGAAAGAACCGTCCCCGGTGTTCAACAGTGGGTCTCGACAGGCCCGACCGACCAGGACCGACGGGTGACCGGAAGAACCGTCCCCGGCGTTCCGCGCAGCAGCGGGTCCGACGAGACGCCGGCGACCGGGTCAGTAGCGGTAGGCGTCCGGCTTGAACGGTCCTTGCTCTGGGACGCCGAGGTACTCCGACTGGGCGGCCGTCAGCTCGGTCAGTCGGACCCCGAGAGCCGCCAGGTGCAGCCGGGCGACTTCCTCGTCCAGCTCCTTGGGCAGCGTGTAGACGCCGACCGGGTACTCGGCCGTCTTGGTGAACAGCTCGATCTGGGCCAGCACCTGGTTGGTGAACGAGTTGCTCATCACGAAGGACGGGTGCCCGGTGGCATTGCCCAGGTTGAGCAGCCGGCCCTCGGAGAGCACCAGGATCGAATGCCCGTCGGGGAACGTCCAGCGGTCGACCTGCGGCTTGATCACGGTCCGTTCGATACCCGGGTAGGCCTCCAACCCCGCCATGTCGATCTCGTTGTCGAAGTGGCCGATGTTGCCGACGATCGCCAGATGCTTCATCTTCGCCATCTGATCTGCCGTCACCACGTCACGGTTGCCGGTGCAGGTGATCACGATGTCGGCGACGTCGAGCACGTCGTCGAGCCGAGCCACCTGGTAGCCGTCCATCGACGCCTGCAGCGCGCAGATCGGATCGATTTCGGTGACGATCACCCGAGCGCCCTGGCCGGCGAGCGCCTCGGCGGCGCCCTTGCCGACGTCGCCGTAGCCGCAGACCACGGCCGTCTTGCCGCCGATCAGCACATCGGTGCCGCGGTTGATGCCGTCGATCAGCGAATGCCGGATGCCGTACTTGTTATCGAATTTGCTCTTGGTGACCGAGTCGTTAACGTTGATCGCCGGGAACAGCAGCGAGCCCTGCTTGGCCATCTCGTACAGCCGGTGGACGCCGGTCGTGGTCTCTTCGGTGACTCCCCGCAACTCGTTGGAGATCGCCACCCAGTCCAGCGTGGAGGAACGCAACTGCTGCAGCACCACCGCGTACTCGGCGGAATCCCCGGCACCCGGCTCCGGGACTGCGCCGGCCTTGGCGAACTCGACGCCTTTGTGCACCAGCAGGGTGGCGTCGCCGCCGTCGTCCAGGATCATGTTCGGACGCCGGTCGCCCCAGTCCATGATCTGTTCGGTGCACGCCCAGTATTCGGCCAGCGTCTCACCCTTCCAGGCGAACACCGGCACCCCCTGCGGATCCTCCGGGGTGCCGTTCGGGCCGACCACCACCGCAGCCGCGGCCTGGTCCTGGGTGGAGAAGATGTTGCAAGACGCCCAGCGCACCTCGGCGCCCAGCGCCACCAGGGTCTCGATCAGCACCGCGGTCTGCACCGTCATATGCAGCGACCCCGCGATCCGGGCACCGGCAAGGGGCTTCGAGTCGCCGTAGCGTTCCCGCATCGCCATCAGGCCGGGCATCTCATGCTCGGCGAGAGCGATCTCCTTGCGTCCGAATTCGGCCAGGTTCAGGTCCGCCACGCGATAATCCACCGCAACAGCGTAGTCGCCGGCCGCGCAAAGGGAGCTGCCGGTGTTCACCTCCGCTGGCTTCACACCCCCGCAGGGTCCTGGCCAAGGGTTCCGCTTTCCGTTGGTCGCGCTCGTCGAAACAGGACGCGGCGTTGTCGAGATCGCCCGCCGATGGTGGGAAAGTCCTCCGATCTCGGGTCGTGACACGAGATCGGCGCGGTATCCCTCCATCGGACGGCGTTGTCGAGATCGCCGGTCCGGTCTCGACATCGCCGGTCCGGTCTCGACATCGCCGGTCCGGTCTCGACATCGCCGGTCCGGTCTCGACATTGCCGGTCCGGTCTCGACATCACCGGTCCGGTGTCGACGAACTCAGCCAGCAGCGGACGAGTTGGTCAGCTTCTTCATAGCAGGGGTCCACGTCTCCATGGCAGGGTCTAGGTGACCGACCAACCCGGCGTTTCGTCTGACAACGGCGGCGCGGCCCGGTTGGATGGATAGTCGGAACCACACTCACGAAGGAGTACCGCGCAATGGGCTTCGTGCTCGGCATTCCAGCCAGCTTCGATCCGGCCGAGCGGCGCACCCCGATCGTGCCCGACGTGGCGACCAAGCTGCGGGCACTGGGTGCGTCCCTGGTGATCCAGGCCGGTGCCACCGATCGTGCCCACATCACCGAGTACTCGCTCGGCGAGGTCACCTGGGCGAGCAACACCGACGAGGTGGTGACCGCGTCCGACGTCGTCTGGACGATCGGCCCGCCGTCCCCGGAAACGATCGCGGCACTGCGGCCCGGCACCATCCTTATCGGGACGCTGGTGCCGTTCGCCGACCCGGATCGCGTCCGTGCGCTGGCCGAGCGCGGCGTCAACGCGTTCGCGATGGAACTGCTCCCCCGCATCTCGCGCGCCCAGTCGATGGACGTGCTGTCCTCCCAAGGCGCGGTCGCCGGGTACCAGTGCGCGCTGATCGCTGCGGCCCGCTGCCCGAAGTTCTTCCCGATGCTCACCTACGCCGCCGGCACAGTCCGGCCGGCCCGGGTGCTGGTGATCGGCGCCGGCGTGGCCGGCCTGCAGGCGATAGCCACCGCGAAGCGGCTGGGTGCGATCGTCGAGGGCTACGACGTCCGGCCCGAGACCAAGGAGCAGATCGAGTCGCTGGGCGCCAAATTCGTCGATACCGGCGTCAGTGCTGTCGGCGCCGGCGGGTACGCCCGCGAGTTGTCCGAGGCAGAGAAGGGCACCCAGGAGGCGAAGCTGGGCAAGGCGATCGCCCAATGCGACGTGCTGATCACCACCGCCGCCGTCCCCGGCAAAGAGGCCCCGCGGATCGTCAGCGAGATGATGGTCAAGGCGATGCGCCCCGGTGCCGTGGTGGTCGATATGGCCGCCGAGCAGGGCGGCAACGTGGCCGGTACGGTTGCCGGCAGGGAGGTCAGGGTCGGTTCGGCGCATGTCGTCGGCCCGGTGAACCTACCCAGCCGGATGCCGGTGCACGCCTCGGAAATGTTCGCGAAGAACCTCTTCAACTTCACCGCGCCGATGATCACCGACGGAACGCTGGCCATCGACACCACCGATGAGGTGATCGCCGGCACCGCCCTCACCTTGGACGGCGCCGTGGTGCATCCCTTGGCACGGCAGGTGCTGGGCCTGGAAGAGCTGGCTCCCAAGGGCACGCAGGCCCAGAGCACGCAGGAAGGGAACGCCTGAGATGACCGACCTTCTCTATCTCTACATCTTCATGCTGGCAGCGTTCACCGGCTACGTGGTGATCTCGCGGGTGCCGGTGATCCTGCACACGCCGCTGATGTCGGGTTCGAACTTCGTCCACGGCGTCGTCCTGGTGGGTGCCATGTACGCACTCGGCCATGCCGAGACGCCGCTGCAGATCGTGCTGGGCTTCCTGGCCGTGCTGCTGGGCGCAGCGAACGCGGCCGGCGGCTATGTGGTGACAGAACGGATGCTGGCCATGTTCGCGCCGAAGAAGAAGCTCCCCGGCCCGGGCCAGGAGGCCTGATCACCCATGGAATGGATCGTCAACGGGATCTACCTGTTGGTCTCGGTGCTGTTCATCGTCGGCCTCAAGGCGATGGCGTCGCCGGTGAAGGCTCGCCGCGGCATCGCCTGGGCCGGCGTCGGCATGGTGCTGGCCACCGCCGCCACCTTCTTCGTGCCCGGCATGCGCAACATGGCGCTGATCGCAATCGCGATCGTGCTGGGTGGCGGGGTCGCCTGGTGGGCCGGACGCGTGGTCAAGATGACCGACATGCCTCAGATGGTTGCCATCTACAACGGCATGGGCGGCGGCGCCGCAGCACTGATCGCTGCTGTGGAGTTCGCCCGCGCGGAGGTGCACGGACCGATCGTCGGCACCCTCGCGGTGCTCGGCTCACTGATCGGCTCGGTCGCCTTCAGCGGCTCGGTGATCGCGTTCCTGAAACTTCAGGGCATCATGAAGAAGGCCATCCGGCTGCCGGCGCAGAACCTGATCAACATCGCCCTGGCGCTGGTCACCGTCGCGCTCGGCGTCTGGATCGTGCTGGCCTCGATGGGCACCGGTTCGGCCAACCCGTTCCTGCTGGTGCTGTTCTTCCTGCTGTCACTGGCCCTAGGCGTGGTGGTCACCATGCCGATCGGCGGTGCCGACATGCCGGTGGTGATCTCGCTGCTGAACGCCTTCACCGGCCTGGCCGTCGGCTTCGAGGGCTACGTGCTGGGCAACCCGGCACTGATCATCGCCGGCATCGTGGTGGGCGCGTCCGGCACGCTGCTCACCCAGCTGATGGCCAAGGCGATGAACCGGCCGATCCTGGGCGTGCTGTTCACCCCGATCAGCGGCGAGGCACAGGCCGGCGGCGCGATCGAGGGACGGCTCAAGGAACTCACCGCCACCGACGCCGCGGCGCTGATGCGGTATGCCGAGAAGGTGATCATCGTCCCCGGCTACGGCATGGCGGTGGCCGGCGCCCAGCACAAGGTCTGGGAGATGGCCAAGCTGCTCACCGACGCCGGTGTCGAGGTGTCGTTCGCTATCCACCCGGTCGCCGGCCGGATGCCCGGTCACATGAACGTGCTGCTGGCCGAGGCCGGCGTCCCGTACGAGAAGATCTTCGACCTCGACGAGATCAACGCCGAGTTCCCGCAGACCGACGTGGCGCTAGTGATCGGCGCCAACGACGTGGTGAACCCGGTGGCCCGCACCGACAAGACGTCCCCGATCTACGGCATGCCGATCCTGGACGCCGACAAGGCCCGCAACTGCATCGTGATCAAGCGCGGACGGGGCGCCGGCTACTCCGGCATCGACAACGCCCTGTTCTACGCCGACAACACCTCGATGCTCTACGGCAGCGCCCAGCAGGCGGTAGCGGACGTGATCGGTCAGCTCAAGGAACTCGGCTGACCATGCACAGTCAGGTCGCGCCGGCAACTCACATGCCAGGGATGAACGGACGGGTTCGCACCCTCACCGATCGACGTAGGCTTGCAGCGTTCTGGCAAGATGAAGCGTCCGATGGACGCGAGCCAGGCCTGCCCGACTTGACCCCGATCCCCGACCAGCGGAGGTACCTATGACGGAGCGCATCGAGGTGCGGCTGTGCACGGCGGATGACCTCGACGCGCTGAGCCGCCGGGAGCCGCACCCGAACGCCCGCTACGCGCACGGGCACTTCGAACGGCAGCAGCAGGGCGAGTACTTCTTCGCGATCGCCCTGCGGGACGGCCAGCAGTTGGGCACCAGCGTGCTCGACTGCCGGGGCGACAATCTGCTGCAGCCCGAGTTGAAGAGCCTCTGGGTCTATCCCGAGTCGCGCCGGCAGGGTGCCGCCCGGGCACTGACCCGCTTCCTCGAGCAACAGGCGATCGAGTTGGGCTTCGACGAGATCTTCCTGCGGGTCGACCCGCAGAACGCGGCCGCGATCCCGATGTACATCTCGCTCGATTACACCCCGACCGGCGATCACAAGCTGACCACCTACGAGTACGTCGACGGGCTGGGCAACACCCACAGCCGCGAAGAGACGGACGCGATCTACCGCAAGTCCCTGCGACTGCTGCACTGACGGCAGCATCACCATCACCTGGCGGTGAGACAGTCGCGACATGCCTGAGCGCCACCTGCCACCAGCACGCCTGTCGCCCGGCGACACGGTGGCGCTACTCACCCCTGCCAGCTGGGCGAGCGATGCCTGGATCGACGAAACCGCGCAACGAATCACCGACTGGGGCTGGCGGGTGCGGCTCGGAGCGCACGTCCGGGACCGGCTCGGCTACCTGGCGGGAGGCGACGCCGACCGGCTCTCCGACCTACACGCGGCGATCCACGATCCAGAAGTTCGCGCCATCGTGTGCGCAACCGGCGGATGCGGCAGCCTGCGGTTGGCCCGTGGACTCGATCTCGACGCGCTGCGCGCCGATCCCAAGCCAATCGTCGGTTTCAGCGACATCACCGCGCTGCACCTGCTGTGGCAACGTGCTGGCGTGGTGTCGTTGCACGGCGCGGTGGCCGGGAATCGCGCTGACGCGGTACGAGACCTGTTGCTCGGCAACGTCCCTGGGGTGCTCCACGCGGATCAGGCCCAGTACGGCGCGGTGCTCACCACACGTGGCCGGGCGACGGGATGGCTGGCCGGCGGCAATCTGGAGATGCTCGCCCGCAGTGTGGGCGTGGTCGAGGTCTCCTTCGCGGGCCACGTGATCGTGCTCGAAGTCAATCGGGCAGCGGGCCTGGGTATGGTCGATCGCGCCCTGACCCAGCTCGTCGACTCCGGCACCCTCGACAAAGTCAGCGGCATCGCACTCGGTGTTCTCGAGGGCTTCGACGGCTACCGCGATCGCGGCTGGGACGTGCTCGACGTGCTCCGGGATCGACTCGGCTTGCTCGGCGTCCCGATCCTGGCCGGGCTGCCGCTCGGGCACACCCCGAACCCGGTGACGGTTCCGCTCGGCGTTGGGTGCGAACTGGACGCCGACGCCGGCACGCTTCGATGCGACTCCGCGCTGCGGTGACCCGTCGCAGGGGTGGCCTCAGTCGGCCTGATCCAGCCCGACGGCCAGCACGCTGACGTGCCCGCGTCCCCAATCCAGGTCGAGCACCACCCGGCTCTGCTCGGCGTGGAAATCAGAGACCCGGACCTTGTGCTTGATCGCCGTCACGGCCAACTGCCCCAGATCGCCGACGTGGCGGCCCTGCACCTGAAGCGTCGTGCCGTCGGCGAAGCACATCCGGGCCAGTCCGCGGGACGGCCCCGGCCGGACTGCCCGCAGCGGCACATTGCGGCGCATGACATTGCCTACCCGATGCAGCAGCACCTGGACGGGTGCCCGTCCGAACTCCTGCTCCACACGATGGCCCGTGGCGGTGAGTTCGGCGAGGTCGCTTTCCAGCAGACCGAGTTCCTCGGGCGTCCAGACCCGAACCGGCGTCCGGCGGGAAGACTTCGGCCGGCGCATCATGAACACCGCGAGCGCAACCAGCGCCGCCACGACACCCAATGCGACCAATCCGGCCATACTCCAACTGTGCGTCGCCGTCGCGGCCGGCGCAATACATCCATCGCAGACGACCGCGGTTCGAACTCGATGTGTGCCGGTCAAGCTTCGACAAGCTCAGCCGGCGCGGTGCAGGATGTCGCGGCTGCGGCGGACGTCGTCGTTCATCTGGACGATCAGCGCCTCGATCCCCTCGAACCGGACCTGGCCACGGATCCGCTCGATGAAGTCGACGGCGATCGGGGCGCCATACAGCTCGAGGTCGCTGCGCCCGAGCACGTAGGACTCCACCCGGCGCTGCACGCCGTCGAAGGTCGGGTTGGTCCCCACCGAGATCGCCGCCGGCCAGCGCGGAGCGTCCTGCCCGTCGGGCAGCGGCTCGGCGTGGGCGTCCAAGCCGTCGAGCCGGGTGACCCAGCCCGCGTACACGCCGTCGGCCGGGCAGGCCAGCTCCTCGGGCACCGGCAGGTTGGCCGTCGGGAAGCCGAGTTCGCGTCCCCTGTGGTCACCGTGCGCCACCACGCCGGTGAACCGGAAGGGGCGTCCGAGATGTTCCGCGGCGTGTGCCACGTCGCCGGCGGTCAGCGCGTCCCTGATGGTCGTCGAGCAGGTCTCTTCGTCACGGAAGCGGACCAGCTTGAGCGCGTCGACCTCGAAACGGTCCTTGCCCAGCTCGCGGAGCGTGTCCACGGTGCCGGCGGCTCGATGGCCGAAGCGAAAGTTTTCCCCCACCACGATCATCGCCGGCTCGAGCGGGAGCAGCACCCGGGTGACGAACTGCTCGGGGCTGAGTTGCGCGAACTCGCGGGTGAAGGGGACGACCTCCACCCGGTCGGCGCCGGCGGCGCGCAACAGCGCGATGCGTTCCTCGAGCCCGGTGAGCAGCATCGGCGCCTGCTCCGGGCGCAGCACCCGCACCGGATGCGGCCAGAAGGTGACCACCACGAGCGGAAGGTCGGGACGGCGCGCCTGCGCCTCGGCGAGCACCTCGACGTGACCGGGGTGGACGCCATCGAAGTTGCCGATGACCACCACCGATTCGCTCACGAGGAGCCAGCCTAACGCTCCCCTGCCGTCGGGGCACCATCGGTCGCCGACCGCGCCGCACCGGATGGCGCACCGCGTCGGCGGCCACCCGGTGCGTGCCTGGCCCAGGGGTGCGGTCAGGTCAGATGCCCGCTCGACGCGCACGTCGGAAGGGTTCGTCGGACAGACCGACACAGCACCCGGGTTGATACATCGGATCGGGCTGGTTGGATGGGGCCATGGAGTTTCGTCATCTGGGTAACTCGGGGCTGAAGATCTCCGAGATCTGTTACGGCAACTGGCTCACCCACGGCTCGCAGGTGGAGAACGAGGCCGCACTGGCCTGCGTGCGGGCCGCGCTGGACGCCGGCATCACCACTTTCGACACCGCCGACGTCTACGCCAACACCAAGGCCGAGACGGTGCTCGGTCAGGCGCTGGCCGAGCAGCGGCGCGAGTCGATCGAGATCATGACCAAGGTGTTCTGGCCGACCGGTCCGCGTGGGCACAACGACAGCGGGCTGAGCCGCAAGCACATCATGGAGTCGATCGACGGTTCGCTGAGCCGGCTGCGCACCGACTATGTCGACGTCTATCAGGCCCACCGCTACGACGTGGAGACGCCGCTGGAGGAGACCATGCAGGCCTTCGCCGACGTCGTCCGGTCGGGCAAGGCGCTCTACATCGGGGTCAGCGAATGGAGCGCGGAGCAGATCCGGGCCGGTCAGGAACTTGCCCGGCAGCTGGGCTTCGCACTGGTCTCGAACCAGCCGCAGTACTCGATGCTGTGGCGGGTGATCGAGGGCGAGGTCGTCCCGGCTTGCCGAGAACTGGGACTGTCCCAGGTGGTCTGGTCGCCGATCGCGCAGGGCGTGCTGACCGGAAAGTACCTGCCCGGACAGCCGGTGCCCGAGGGTTCGCGGGCCACCGACGAGAAGGGCGGCAAGGGCGCCATCAGCCGCCTTCTGGACGACGCCATCCTGGAGCGGGTGCAGAGGCTGCAACCGATCGCGTCCGACCTGGGGTTGAGCATGGCGCAACTGGCGGTCGCCTGGGTGCTGGCCAACGACAACGTGGCCTGCGCGATCGTGGGCGCGTCGCGTCCGGAACAGGTGGCTGACAACGCCGCGGCGTCCGGGGTGAAGCTGTCGGCCGACGTGCTGGCAGCGATCGACGCGGCGCTCGGCGACGTGGTGGTCTCCGACCCCGCACTCACCAGCGACAGCACGCCGACCTCCCGGCCCAGCTGATCCGCACAGCTGGTAGGCCCTCCCTAATCAGTTCAGCCCTCCCTCATAAGGGAGGGCTGAACTGATTAGGGAGGGCCGTGTGGTTCAGCGCGGGCCGGTGGAGAGGTCGTCGGGGTTCTCGAACCGGGTCTGCTTGTGCTGGCGCTTGTTGAACAGGAAGACCAGCAGGCTGAGCAGCACGCCGATGCCGATCAGGATCGCGGCGATCCAGTACTGCTCGGTAGAGCGTCCGGACCAGGGGCCGACCAGGTAGGCGCAGCTGAGCGCGCCCACGATCGGCAGCCAGCTGGGCGCGACGAAGTGCTCGTGCTCGACCGAATCCCGGCGCAGCACCAGGACTGCCACGTTCACCAGGGTGAAGACCCCGAGCAGCAGCAGCGCGGTGGTGCCGCCGAGCTCGGACACCTCACCCACGAAGGTGATCAGGCCGACCGCGAGGGCGGTGGTGAACAGGATCGCCACCCACGGCGTCCGGCGTCCGGGGAGCACCTTGCCCAGCACCGGCGGCAGCACGCCCTCGTTGGCCATCCCGTACAGCAGCCGGGACGCCATCAGCATGTTGATCAGCGCCGAGTTGGCTACCGCGAACATCGAGATGAACGGGAACAGCGCACCGATCGGCAGGTCGGGGGCGCCGGTCTGGACGACCAGCAGCAGCGGGGTGGCGCCCTCCTTCGACAACTCCCCCGGCGGCACCAGCGCCACCGCCGAGATCGACACCAACACGTAGATGAGGCCGGTGATGCCGAGTCCGGTGAGCATGATCTTGGGGAAGATCCGGGCGGGTTCCTTGGTCTCCTCGGCCATGTTGACCGAGTCCTCGAAACCGACCATGGCGAAGAACGCCAGCGAGGTCGCGGTCGTGACCGCCAAGAACATGCCCTTGTCGGACGGCGTTTCGAAGACGGTGATCCGGCTGAAGTCGGCGCGTCCCTCGGACATCGCGAAGACCGCGACGAAGATCACCAGCAACAAACCGGACAGCTCAACACAGGTGAGCACCACGTTGGCCTTGACGCTCTCGCCGACGCCCCGAATGTTGACCGCGGCGACCAGCAGCATGAAGCCGATGGCCACCACCATCGTCAGGCCGTCGGCGGTGTCCATCCCGAACCCCTTCTGCAGATTCTCGGCGAACGCCCGGGCCGCGGTGGACGCCGAGGTGATGCCCGAGGTCATCACCGTGAACGCCACCAGGAAGGTGAGGAAATGAACGCCGAACGCCTTGTGCGTGTAGAGCGCGGCGCCCGCCGCCTGCGGGTACTTGGTGACCAGCTCCAGGTAGCTGAAGGCGGTGATCATGGCCACCACGAAGGCGATCAGGAACGGCAGCCAGACCACGCCGCCGACCTCTTCGGCAACCACGCCGGTGAGCGCGTAGATGCCGGTGCCGAGAATGTCACCGATGATGAACAGCAGCAGCAGTCCCGGTCCCATCACCCGCTTGAGTTCATTAGGTCGTTCCGTCGTGGCTTCGGTCGTCATCGCGCTACCTCCGGTTTCGGGCCTCGTCTCACCATGCCTCGCCGGGGTCCGGCCGGGCCAGACCCCAAGGGAGGCAGCGCGGACGGACTTAGGTAACCCTTAGTTATGGGGTATAACTACGACCGTGACCATGACCGGGGTGAACCAGGGCGGACGTCCCGCGACCGTGACCCAGGCGTCCATCGTTGCCGCCGGACGCGAGCTGGGGATGGCCGCGCTCAGCATCGCTGCGGTCGCCGGCCGGCTCGGGGTCAGCCCGGCCGCGCTGTACCGGCACGTCGAGAACCGCTGGCACCTGGAGCGTCTGGTCGGCGAGAGCCTGCTCGCCGACCTCAGCCTGGACGCCGCCGTCGCCCCCGGCGTCCCGGACGACCTGGAGACCCAGCTGCTGCGCTTCGGCCGGGTGCTACACGACTTCGCCGCCGCCCGTCCAGGGCTGGCCGACTATCTGCTCACCCTCTTCCCGCGCGGTGAGACCGGCCTGCGACTGATGGAGACCGAGTCCGCGGCGCTGCGGGCGCACGGGCTCACCGACGACGCCGCGGTCGCCGCCAGCAACGCCGTCGCGTCCACGGCGTTCGCCCTGGTCGCCGCCGAAGAGCGCCGCCGGGACGCAGCCGCGGCCGATCACGACGGCGGGTTCGCCGCAGAACTCCAGGCCGCCACCGACCGGTTCGAGGCCCAGCCGTGGCTGGCCGCGGTCGTCCCCGCGCTGCCGGAGGTGAGCGGCGAGGACTACGGACGGCTGCTGCTCGCGACCTTCGTCCGCGGCCTGGTCGCCACCCTGGGCGCCGAGCCCGGCGCGGCGACGTCCGACAGCATCGTCGCCGACCTGAGCGGCCGGCTGGTCCGGGCCGGCGAACCGCCGATCGACCCGCATCCCCGAACGACTCCGAACCCGTTGGAGGACTGAGATGTCCCGAGGATTCCAGGGCGCGCTGATGCGCAGCTTCGGCGCCCGCGACCACGTCGCCACGGTCACCGGCACGCGATGGCTGGCGCCACACTTCCTCCGGGTGCGGCTGACCTCGCCGACGCTGTTCGACGACATCGAGGTCGAGACGACCACCAGGCTGCGGTTCTGGTTCCCCGATCCGGACGGCGGCGACGCCGAGTACCAACGCGCCTACACCCTCACCGAGGCCGACCCCGACACCGGCACGTTCGCGGTGGACTTCGTGCTGCACGCGCCCGCCGGTCCGGCCTGCCTGTGGGCCGAACGCGCTCAGCCCGGTGACACCGTGCCGGTGATGACGTCGCTGACCGCCGGTTTCACCGTCCCTGAGGAGCTGCCGGCCGGGTTCCTGCTGGTCGGGGACGCCGCGTCCATCCCGGCGATCAACAGCGTCCTCGGCGTGCTGCCCGCGCAGGTTCCGGTCGAGTTGTACCTGGAGCGGCACAGCGCCCACGACGAGGCGATCCCGCTGGGCAGCCACCCGCGGCTCCAGGTGCACTGGACCGACCGCCGGGAGGCCGGCTCGCTGGCCGCGTCGATCGCGGCGTCCGACTGGTCGGACTGGTACGCCTGGGTGGCGCCCGAATCGGGTTCGCTGAAGGCACTGCAGACCCGGCTGCGGGACGAGTTCGGCTTCCCCAAACGCGAGATCCACGGCCGCGCCTACTGGATCGAGGGCCGCTCGATGGGCAAGGTCCGCGGCAATACCGCCGAAGCCGCCCCGACGACCGCGGACGCTGCAACTGCCGAGACGCCGGAAGCGCCGCCAACCCCAGAGACCACGGTCGAGCAGCAGGCGGTTCCGGCACCGGAGGTCCCGGTCGCCGAACCGGCGGCGCCGTCCAGCCCGGGCCGTTGGCGCTCCCAGGCGGCGGGCACGTTGCTGGCCCCGCTGAAGTCACGGCTGATCGTCGCCGGTGTGCTGCAGGCGCTGGTCACCCTGCTCGAACTCGCCCCGTACCTGCTGCTGGTCGAACTGGCCCGCCGGCTGCTCGCCGGCGACGGTCCGGACGCCCTGTGGCCGCTGGCCGTGGGCGCCGTGGTGCTGCTCGGGTCGGGTGCGCTGCTCGGGGCCGGACTGCTGCTCTGGCTGCACGTCGTGGACGCCCGATTCGCCCGCGATCTGCGGCTGAAGCTGCTCGACAAGCTGTCCCGGCTGCCGCTGGGCTGGTTCGCCGACCGCGGATCGACCGGGGTGAAATCCCTGGTCAGCGACGACACCCTGGCGTTGCACTACCTGGTCACCCACGCCATCTGCGACGCGGTGGCCGCCGCCGTCGCCCCGCTGGCGGTGCTCGGCTACCTGTTCGTCGCCGATTGGCGACTCGGCCTGGTGCTGCTGCTTCCGGTGCTCACCTACCTGGTGACGATGTGGATCATGGTCGTCCAGTCCGGCGCGAAGATCGGCGCCGCGCAGCGCTGGGCCGAACGGATGAGCGGCGCCGCTGCCGGCTACCTGGACGGCCAGCCGGTGGTCCGGGTGTTCGGCGGCGCGGCGGCGTCCGCGTTCACCCGCCGGCTGGAGGGCTACCTGAGGTTCCTCAGCGAGTGGCAGCGCCCGTTCACCGGCAAGAAGACGATGATGGATCTGGTCACCCGGCCCGGCACGCTGAGCTGGCTGATCGCCACCGCGGGCACGTTGATGGTGATCGGGGGCGGGCTCCACGTCGTCGGGCTGCTGCCGTTCCTGCTGCTCGGCACGGCGTTCGGGACGCGGTTGCTGGGCATCGGCTACGGCCTCAGCGGCCTGCGTGGCGGCCTCATCGCCGCCCGCCGGATCGGCATCGCGCTGACCGAGCGCGAGCTCGACACCCGTCCCTCCCCCAGCCCGGACGCCGCCCGTCCCGTCCGCGGCACCGTCGAGTTCGACCGGGTCAGCTTCGGCTACCACCCCGGCGTCCCGGTGATCCGCGAGGTGTCCGCGGTGCTCCGGCCGGGCACCGTCACCGCGCTGGTCGGGCCGTCCGGGTCGGGCAAATCGACGCTGGCCGCCTTGGTCGCCCGGTTCCACGACGTCGACTCCGGCGCCATCCGCCTCGACGGCGACGACCTGCGGACGCTGGACGCCGACGAGCTCTACCGCCGGGTCGGGTTCGTCCTGCAGGACGTGGCGCTGGTCCGCGGCACGGTCGCCGAGAACATCGCGCTGGCCAGGCCCGACGCGTCCCGAGAACAGATCGAGTCGGCCGCCCGCGACGCCCAGATCCACGACCGCGTGCTGAGCTTGCCGCAGGGCTACGACACCATGCTCGGCGACGAGGTGGCGCTGTCCGGCGGCGAGAAACAACGGCTGACCATCGCCCGGGCACTGCTGGCCGACACCCCGGTGCTGGTGCTCGACGAAGCGACCGCATTCGCCGACCCCGAGTCGGAGTACCTGGTGCAGGCCGCACTCGACCGGCTCACCGCCGACCGGACGGTGCTGGTGATCGCGCACCGGCTGCACACCATCGCCGGCGCCGACACAATACTGGTGCTGGACGCCGGCGCGGTGGTCGAGTCCGGCAGCCACGACGAACTGCTGGCCCTGGACGGCCGCTACCGCAGCATGTGGCTGGCCGGTGGGCACCCGGTGGCCGAGGACCGGATGGAGGTCCGGGCATGATCCGCACGCTGATCGCCCTGGTGCCGGCCACGGCTCGCCGCGCCCTGCTCGGCTACCTGGCGTTGACCGTCGGTTCGGTGCTGCTGCGCGCGATCTCTACGGTGCTGCTGGTGCCGCTGATCGCCGCCCTGGCCGGCGGAGAATCACAACTCGCGCTGTGGGTGCTGGCCACCCTGACCGGCAGCACCGTGCTCGGCTGGGTGGTGGACGCCGCGGCGTCCAAGATCGGTTTCGGGCTCGGCTTCGAAGTGCTCGACACCGCCCAGCACGGCATCGCCGACCGGCTCACCCGGATCCGGATGGCCTGGTTCACCGCGGCCAACGTCGCCGACGCCCGCGCGGCCGTGGCGGCCACCGGACCCGACCTGGTCGGCCTGATCGTCAATCTGGTCACCCCGATCATCGGCGCGGTGCTGCTGCCGCCGGCGATCGCCCTCGCCCTGCTCGGGGTGTCGCCGCCGCTGGCGCTGGCCGCGCTGGCGGGGGTGATCCCGGTGCTGGGCGCGCTCTGGCTCGCCGGACGCACCACCCGCCGCGCGGACGCCGCCGCCGAGTCCGCCAACACCGCCCTCACCGAGCGGCTGGTCGAGTTCGGCCGCACCCAGCAGGTGTTGCGGGCCAGCCGGCGCGCCACGCCGGCCCGCAGCCAGGTCGCCCAAGCCCTGGCCGGGCAGCACGCCGCCACCATGCGGCTGGTGCTGATGCAGATCCCTGGACAGCTGATGTTCGCCGTCGCCAGCCAGCTCGCCCTGCTGCTGCTGGCCGGCACCACGGCCGCACTGGTGCTGCGCGGAGAACTCTCCGCCGGTGCCGCCGTCGGGCTGATCGTGGTCATCGTCCGCTACCTGGAACCGATGACGACGCTGGCCGGACTGGCTCCGGCGCTGGAGACCACCCGGCTCGCGCTGGCCCGGATCCGCACCGTCCTGGACGCCCCGCTGGCGCCGGCCGGATCCGACGAGTCGCATCCGGTGCGGCCGCCGCGGATCGAGTTCCGCGACGTCGAGGTGCGCTACGACGACGGCCCGCCGGTCGTCGCAGGTCTCGAGCTGACTTTGGAGGCCGGCACCACCACCGCGATCGTGGGGCCGTCCGGTTCGGGGAAGACGACGCTGCTGTCGCTGATCGCCGGCCTGCTGCAGCCGAGCCGCGGACGGGTGCTGCTCGACGGCGTGGACGTCGCCGGCCTGACCCCCGAGGCGCACCGCGCCGCGGTCAGCGTGGTGTTCCAGCACCCCTACCTGTTCGAGGGCACGCTGCGCGAGAACGTGCTGGTCGGCGATCCGGCGGCCGGTGCCGAGCAGGTGGCCGTCGCCACCGGGTTGGCCCGGGTCGACGAGATCACCGCCCGGCTGCCCGAGGGCGCCGCGGCCACTGTCGGCGAGGCCGGCGGCAAGCTCTCCGGCGGCGAACGCCAGCGGGTGAGCATCGCCCGGGCGCTGCTCAAGCAGGCCCCGGTGCTGCTGATCGACGAGGCCACCAGTGCCCTCGACCCGGAGAACGAGCGGGCCGTGGTCGACGCGCTGACCCGCGACCCGCTGCCCCGCACCCGGGTGATCGTGGCCCACCGGCTGTCCAGCATCCGCACCGCCGATCGGGTGCTGTTCCTGGAGAACGGCGCCATCGCCGAGGACGGCAGCATCGACGAACTGCTGGCCGCCGGCGGCCGGTTCGCGGCGTTCTGGGAGCATCAGCGGCACGGCGCGACCTGGCGGCTGGGCGCCGAGCAGGTCAGGGCGTCCAGCATCCCCCGCAGCGACGAGACCCAGTCATCGTCGGCACCGTGACGACCTCCGGAGCGGCCCCGCAGCAGCCGGAGTTGCCGCTGGTCGACGAATCGAGGCTGGTCGGCGGCGAGCCCGCTTTCGGCCCCTGGCAAGTCGCCACCGTACCTGGGCTGCTGGGCCTCCTCGGGTATCCCGGGGCGGTCGGACGCGGCCCGGACTCGCCGTTCATCCTCGCCATCGACGGTCGCGGCGCCGGCGGCAAATCGACGCTGGCGCGGACGATCGTCGACGCGACGCCGCAATCCGCCCTTGTTCACACCGACGATCTCGCGTGGAACGAGCCCTTCTTCCAGTGGGCACATCTCCTGCGCGAGGTTCTGGAGACGCTGCGCGCGGGCAACTCTCTCAATCTGCGGCCTCCGGCTTGGGAGTGTGAGGGACGTCCGGGCGCAGTGGCCTTGCCCGCCGGACTCAGCCTCGTCGTCGTCGAGGGGGTCGGGGCGAGCCAGTGCGATGTCGTCGAGCTTGTCGACGCGGTGATCTGGGTGCAGTCCGACTTCAGCGTCGCCGAACAGCGCGGAATCGAGCGCGACATCGCCGAGGGCGTGAACGGAAACCGCGACGAGACGATCACCTTCTGGCACGAGTGGATGTCGCACGAACTCGCGTTCCTGGAACGCGAGCGGCCGTGGGAGCGTGCCGCCGCCATCGTCCTGGGCACCCCCGCCAGCGGCGTGGTGCCGCCCGGGAAGCTCGCCGTGCACCTCTCTCCCGGTGCGCGCCGCTCGGCCGGCAACCGCGACTCCGGAACCTGAACGGAGGCGGGTGACGGGGACGGCTCCGCTCAGACCAGTACGGCGAGGGCGACGGCCCGTCCGGCGTCCGGCCGGTAGAGGGCGAGCAGGCGTCCGTCGTACAGCAGCGCGGTGGGATCTGCGGGCAGCGCCAGCTGCAGCGGACGTCCGTACCCGACGTCGACGGCCTGGTCGTCGCTGAGTTCGACGTGGGAGAAGCAGCGCCGCGCCACCTCGGCCATTCCGATCACGGCCGGGGTTCGGGGTGGGTCGGCGGTCAGTTCCTCGGGGGTCAGCGCGCCGTCCAGTTCGAAGCCGCCGACCCGGGTGCGGCGCAGCGCGGTGAGGTGTCCGCCGGTGCCGAGCGCGGCGCCCAGGTCGCGGGCCAGCGCCCGGATGTAGGTGCCGGAGGAGCAGTCCACGACCACGTCCAGGTCGGTGACTGCGAGGCCGCCGGCATCGGTGTCGCGGCGTCCGATGATGTCGAAGCGGGAGACGGTGACCGCCCGTCCGGCCAGCACGACGTCCTCGCCGCGGCGGGCCCGGGCGTAGGCGCGCTGGCCGTTGATCTTGATCGCCGACACCGTCGACGGCACCTGCACGATGTCGCCGCGCAGTGGGGCCAGCGCTGCAGCGATCTCGGCGTCACCGACGCCGCCCGCACCGGACGCCGTGGTCACCTCGCCCTCGGCGTCATCGGTGACCGTGGCCTGGCCGAGCCGGATGGTCGCCGTATAGGTCTTGGTTGACAAGGCCAGATGCCCCAGCAGCCGGGTGGCCTTCTCGACCCCGATCACCAGCACTCCGGTCGCCATCGGGTCGAGGGTGCCGGCGTGTCCGACCTTGCGGGTGCCGAGCAGCCGCCGGCACCGTCCGACCACCTGGTGCGACGTCCAGCCGGACGGCTTGTCGACGACCAGGATTCCCGAGTCGGGCATTGCTCTCCTCTGCTGCGGACGGCGGCCCGAACAGGCTACGGCACCACTCAGGCAGGTTCCGCCGACGACGATCAGCTGACGGCCGCGGATAGGCGAAGGGTCGCCAGCTGAGCCACCGCCCCGGACGCCTGGTCGAGCGCCACGCGGGTGTCGGGTGGCACGTCACCGCCGGTCACCGCGCCTCCCACACCGACGGAGTCTCCGGCGCCGGGCTGCGGGGTGCCAGCGAGGACGACCAGCTCGCCGGCCAGCCCTTCCGTCGCCGAACGGACGCCGGCCCGCTCCGCCTCACTCCAATACGGCGCGAGCGCGGACAGGGCGGCGATCTGACGGCCGACGGTGGTGACGGCGTCCGCCGCCGGGGTCAGCGCCGCGTCGTCCCAGCGACCCTGCGGGTGCGGTGGCTCACTCCGGGCGCTCCGGGTGGCGCCGACGAACTCGAGCCGCACCAACCGGCTCAGCACACTCGCCTGGGCCACGGCGAGCCGTCGCTCCGCGGTCTCGCCCGACCACAGCAGGTTGAGTGCCACCAGTCGGTCGGCCTCGGCCCGAGCCCACTCCGACAGCAGCTCGTCCAGCCGGCGACGCTGCCAGGTGGGAAACAGCAGATAGGCGGCGAAACCGATCAGGCAACCGATCACGGTGTCCACGCCGCGGGTGGTCGCGGCCAGCGGACCGGCCATCAGCGACGAGATCCACGCGACCAGGAAAAGCATCGACCAGGGTTGCCCACACGTCCGGAACACCTGCAGCCCGATGTAGAGCAGCAGCAGAACCACCGTGTGCAGCAGCGGGTCGGCCGGCAGGAAGGAGAGCGCGATGCCCAACAGTGCGCCGGCGATGGTGCCGATGGTGCGGCCGATGCCGCGCGAGAAGGTGTCGCCGTAGTCCGGGAAAACGATCAGCGCGATGGCGACCACCACCCAGAATCCGTGGGCGGCGAAGATCGCGTCCTTGTCCAGCCAGGCGGCCATCCCCATGCCGACCAGTTGGCCGACCACGCAGGCGATGGCGAGCCGCAGCGCGTGCCGGAAGATCGGCGATCCGGGCCGCAGTTCGTCGCGGACCAGTTCCGCCGACGACGGCGTCCGGCGCTGATCGGACGCCGCGGGCGCGGTCTCGCCCGAGGCGACCTGCTCGGCGATCTCCACTACCCGACGCAGCGCCAGCTGCACTCCGCTCGCCGGTCCCGCCGGCCACGCCACCGACGGCGCTTCGACGGGACGCCGAGGCCGCGCGATCCGGGCCGCGATGCCGGACAACCGCGCCGACGCCGCGGCGCGCCACGGCTCCGCCGCCGCCTCGGGACCGTTCTGCAGCGCGAGCAGCAACTGGGCGGCCTCCTCGCCCCGCTCGACCAGCTGGACGAACCGGGTCAGCTGATCGTTGCCGTCGGCCCGCAGCAACGCCAGGCTGCGGTCGGCCGCGAGCAGCGTGGCAGCGGTCGGCGTCCCGCTGGCGAGGGAGCGGTAGAAGCCGCTGACCGCCGTGCGTTGGGCCGCATAGCGCGGCTCGTACGGCGGGAACAGTTGAACGACGAGCATGATCGCGGCACCGGCCAGGAAACCCGTCGCGACGGTCAGCGGCGGGGTGTTCAAACCCCGTCCCATCTCGGCGAAGGCCAGGAACAGGATGGTCATCAACATCACCCGCATGCTGATTCCGACCGCGACCGCCCGCAGCATTCCGGACGCGAAGAAGCCCAGGAAGGCCAGCACCAGCACCGCCCACCACTGGCCTGACATCGTCACGCCCAGATAGAGCCCGAGCGCCTGAGCCAATGAGCCGAAGCCGGCCGCCACCAGCCGCGACCGGTTGTGCGGCAGGGTGAGCGAGACCCCCGCCAGCAGCGCCCCGACGGTGAGGATGACCTGGGTCTGCGGGCTATGGGTCGCGTATCCGACGACGGACGCGATCACCATTCCAATCACCAGCCGCAGGATCATCGGCGGGTTCTGGAACGGACGTCCCGGGGTGAGTCCGCGGACGGCGGCGCGCTTGATGCTGCTGAGGTCCATGTCTCCCGCTCCCGGCACCGTCTCGCCTCGGCGCCAGCGCCGATCATAGGAGCCTCGGCTCGATGCGGGGCGCAGGGTCGCCAGCCGGTCCGGCGGCGATCCTGGACGGGTCAGCCGGACGCGGACGTAACCGTGCGGCGCATGATGCAGCGGAACCTGCCGAGATCGGGGCCGCGGCTGAAACCGGCACCCGCGAACATGCCGATCGAGCCGCTGAACAGGAAGGACGCTGACATCTTCCGCTCGCCGACGTCCACCCGCGGGTAGCCCTCGACGGTGCCGCCGCCGGTGGCCGCGATCAGGTCGACGGCGCCGTGCAGGGCCATCGTCGCCACGCCGCGACGGCGGTGATCGCGGTCGACGAAGAAGCACGGCAGGCGCCATGCGGTGGGTTCGAAGCCCCGGTTCTCGTATTCCTTGCGGTGGTAGATCCGGGGCAGCTCCGCGGGAGTGCCGTACTCGCACCAGCCGACCGCGGCATCGCCGTCCATCACCAGCGCGTGATGGGTGCGGCTCTGGACGACCAGCCGATGCTTGGCCGCCTGCCCGCCGCCGTGGCCGTCGCGGTCGGCGTCCGGCTGGAACCACATGCACCAGCAGCCGCCGAAGATGCCGTTGTGCTTGGCCACCAGCGCCTCGAATGCCGGCCAGGTGACCTCGCTCAATGCTTCGATCCGGTAGTCGCTCATGGTCGAAAGGTACTGCCGGATCCGGACGAATCGCGTCCGTGATCTACTCACGACTTGCCGGACGCCCCCGCTCACCCAGCGCCACGTAGCCGTACAGGTCCGTTTGTCGTTCGTTGACCCACAGCGGCTCGCCGCCGCCGGGACGATCCACCAGCAGGGTCCGCCCGTAGGACTCGTCGACGACTCTGCAGCCGATGCCAGCCGCATCGAGCCGCCCGGCCACGGCGTCCACGTCGCCGTCGTACTCGAAGGAGAGTTCCGCGCTCGGTTCTTCGCCACCTTCGTGGACGGCAGCCAGTCCGCCGCCGTCCGCGGACGCCTGGAACCAGCCGCCCCTTTGGCTGCGCACCCTGCCGTCCAGACCGAGCGCCTGCAAAACCCGAGTAGCGCGGTCCGTATCGGCAGTCATCCACAGGCCCAGCGCAGACAACTCCGCCAGGTCCGGCGACACGTCGCCGGCGGTAGGCGCGAGGAATACCAGCGGCAGGCCGTCCGGTGCGGTCGCCTCGATCGCCCTGCCCTCAGAGCGGCCGAACCGTCGCACCCGGCAGACCTCGGCCAACCGGCGCGCTACGGCGTCCAGTTCGTCGGTTTCGAAGCCGAGGGTCGCCTGACCGTCCAGCGGGTCGCCGTCCGGGACGGCGTGCAGACCGACCCGCCCGGAGCCGGTTTGGAAGACTGTCCAGTCCGACGTCGCGTCCCCTGCTTGGTCGGGCGGCAGTTCGGCAAGGCCGAGGCCTCCGAACAACTCGCGATACTGCGTGACTCGGCTTGTGTACTGCACCGGCCGGACGATGATCATCGCACTTCCTCCTCCAGATAGCGCCGCCCCAGCTTCTCCACGAACGCCGACATGCTCAGCCCCTCGTCGATCGCCCGGTGTTTGAGCGCGATGACAAGCGACTTCGGCAGGTACACGTTGAACTGAACCTTGGGGTCCGACGCATGCTCACTTACTTGCATACTCGAATGCTAGCATTCTATCCACGTCTTTCAAACCCCGATACCCACTAGGCCCTCCCTAATCAGTTCAGCCCTCCCGTATAAGGGAGGGCTGAACTGATTAGGGAGGGCCTAGTGGGTCGGGAAGACCCGGGCGGGTAACGACCGGGCCTACTCGGCCGGGTCGTCCTCGTCGTCGGGCTTCTTGTAGGGGTCGGGCTCGCCGGCGTACGCGGCGCCGGCGGCCTGGGCCGCTACCGCCTCGTCGGCGGCGCGGGCCCGGGCCAGCACGTCCTCGATCTGCGCGGCCGTCTCGGGGACGGCGTCCAGCACGAAGGCGATCGTCGGGGTGAACTTCATCCCCAACTGCTTGCCGACCGTCGACCGGATCAGGCCACGGGCCGACTCGAGTGCCTCCGCGGTGTCCGATCGCGACTGCTCGTCGCCCAGCACCGTGTAGAACACAGTCGCCTCGCGGCCATCGCCGGTGAGCCGGACGTCGGTGAGCGTGACGAACCCCAGCCGCGGATCCTTGATCCGCCGTTCCAGGAGTTCCGCCACGATCACCTTGATCTGCTCGGCGACCTTGATGTAGCGCGGGTTAGGCATCAATCCCTCGGCTTCTCAACCATCTCGAACGTCTCGATGACGTCGTCGATCTTGATGTCGGAGTAGTTGGCCAGCGTCATGCCGCACTCGTAGCCCTCGCGGACCTCGGTGACGTCGTCCTTCTCACGCCGCAGCGAGGCGATCGAGGTCTCGGTGACCACGACACCGTCGCGCAGCAAGCGCGCCTTGGAGTTCCGCTTGACCGACCCGTCGATGACCATGCAGCCCGCGATCGTGCCGAACTTGGACGACCGGAAGATCTCCCGGATCTGTGCCTGACCGGTGACCTTCTCCTCGTAGATCGGCTTGAGCATCCCCTTCAGCGCCGCCTCGACGTCGTCGATGGCCGCGTAGATCACCGAGTAGTAGCGGATGTCGACACCGGCGGTGTCCGCCATCTGCGTGGCCTTGCCCTGCGCCCGGACGTTGAAGCCGATGATGACGGCATCGGACGCCTCCGCCAGCGACACGTTGGTCTCGGTGATCGCACCGACACCGCGGTCGATGACCCGAAGGCTGACCTCGTCGCCGATGTCGATGTTGGCCAGCGCGTCCTCCAGCGCCTCGACCGAACCGGCCGAATCGCCCTTGAGGATGAGCTTGAGCTCTTGGGTCTCGCCCTTCTCGAGCTGCTCGAACAGCTGGTCGAGGGTCTTGCGCCGGGTGGTCTTGGCCAGCAGGGCCGCCCGCTGCCGGGCCTCCCGCTTGTCGGCGATCTGGCGCGCCATCCGGTCGTCGTCGACAACCAGGAAGTTGTCGCCGGCCCCCGGAACGGAGGTCAGGCCCAGCACCTGCACCGGCATGGACGGCGGCGCCTCGGCCACCTGCTCACCGAGATCGTTGATCATGGCGCGGACGCGGCCGTGGGCCGAGCCGGCCACGATCGAGTCGCCGGTGCGCAGGGTTCCTCGGTGCACCAGGACGGTGGCCACCGGGCCGCGGCCCTTGTCCAGGTGCGCCTCGATGGCGACACCCTGGGCCGACATGTCCGGGTTGGCCCGCAGGTCGAGCGACGCGTCGGCGGTCAGCACGACCGCCTCGAGCAGCTCATCAAGGCCCAGCCGGGCGGTGGCCGAGACGTCGACGAACATGGTGTCGCCGCCGTACTCCTCGGGCACCAGGCCGTACTCGGTGAGCTGGCCGCGCACCTTGGTCGGGTCGGCGGTCTCCTTGTCGATCTTGTTGACCGCCACCACGATCGGCACCTCGGCCGCCTTGGCGTGATTCAAGGCTTCGATCGTCTGCGGCATCACACCGTCGTCGGCGGCCACCACCAGCACGGCGATGTCGGTCGACTTGGCACCGCGGGCACGCATGGCGGTGAACGCCTCGTGACCCGGGGTGTCGATGAAGGTGATCCTCCGCTCGGCGCCGTCCACCTCCGTGGCCACCTGGTAGGCACCGATGGCCTGGGTGATCCCGCCGGCCTCGCCCGCCACCACATTGGTGTTGCGGATCGCGTCCAGCAGCTTGGTCTTGCCGTGGTCGACGTGACCCATCACGGTGACAGCCGGCGGACGCGGGGCCAGGTCTTCCTCGCCGCCCTCGTTCTCGCCGAACTCGATGTCGAAGCTCTCCAGCAGCTCGCGGTCCTCGTCCTCGGGCGAAACGACCTCGATCGAATAGTTGAGTTCGGCACCCAGCACCTGCAGCGTGTCGTCGGCCACCGACTGGGTGGCGTTGACCATCTCGCCCAGGTTGAACAGCACCTGCACCAGCGACGCCGGATCGACGCCGATCTTCTCGGCCAGGTCGGTCAGCGAAGCGCCACGACGCAGCCGGACGGTGGATCCGTCACCGGAACGGATCCGGACGCCACCAATGGTCGGCGCCTCCATCTGGTCGAATTCCTGCCTGCGCTGCTTCTTCGACTTGCGTCCGCGACGCGCCGGCCCGCCGGCGCGACCGAACGCACCCTGGGTGCCGGAGCCACCGCGTCCGCCACGGCCGCGACCGCCGCCGCCACCCGCGGGCGCGCCGCCGGGACGACCGGGTCCGCCGCCGAAACCGGGACGTCCGCCGCCACCGGCGCCGCCGGGGCGACCTGCACCGCCACCGAAACCGGGACGACCGCCACCACCACCCCCACGGGTCGGGGCGCCGAGCGACGGATTCGCCTGACGCGGCATCATCGCCGGATTCGGACGTGGCATGCCGGGCACGCCGGGCCGGGCACCAGGACGCGGAGCACCACCAGGACCCGGACGCGGCGCGCCGGTACGGGCGTCACTCCGCCCGGCCGGTGCCGCACCCTCGGGTCGAGGACGCCGCACGCCCATGCCCTGGCTGGACGAGAACGGGTTGTTGCCCGGACGCGGTGCACCCGGACGGCGAGCGCCGGAGCCCGGAAGGCCACCCGTACCGCCCGGACGGGGCATCGGCCGCGGAGCACCCGGACGAGGTGCCGTGCCGCCCGCACTCGGAGTCGGACGCGGGGCCGGGCTGCCGCCGGCCTGTGCCGCGGGCCGCTGCTGCTGCGGAGCAGTTGCCGGGCGGGGCTGCGGGGCAGCTGCCGCCGGGCGAGACTGCGAGGGCGCTGACTGCGGGGCCGCAGCTTGCGGGGCCGCAGCCTGTGAGGGCGCAGCCGGCCGCGCCTGGGACGCGCCCGGGCGTGCCTGACCAGCACCCGGACGTGCCTGCGGTGCGCCCGGTCGTGGGGACGCCGCCGGCCGCGGGCCGGGCGTGGACTGCGCGGAACCGCGTGGAGCGGGCGTCGAGCCCGGGGCCGGCGCGGTCGGTGCCGAACTCCGCGGCGCGGAGGCACCCGGCTTGGCCGCCTGGGGCTTGGCCGGCGCTGCGCCGGCCGTCTTCTCGGCCGACAGGCGTTCGCTCAGCCGTCGGACGACGGGCGGTTCAATGGTGGACGAAGCAGACCGGACGAACTCGCCCATGTCGTTCAGTTTCTTGAGAAGATCTTTGCTTTCGAGTCCGAGCTCTTTGGCGAGCTCGTAGACGCGGACCTTGGCCACTACTCTCCTTCAGGTCCGCGAGGCGCGCGGACCAGCTAGTTGTTGTTGCTCATTTCGAGGTACTCATCGAGTGGTCATGAGCGTTAGCCCACTTTCTGGTTGGGATCCGCCGGGAGTCGGCGGAGGCGCACCTGCGAGTGTATCGCCGTCGCCCTCGATTCACCCAACCGAGAGCGTGACCAGGACATTCCCCACCGCGGCGTTGTCCAAACCCCGGCGGAGTCCACGTCCGATCGCCTTGGACTTCAACGCCCGCGCGACACAACCGCGATGCAGGTAGACGCCGCGTCCGGGCAGCTGTTGCCGCTCATCGATCATGACGGACGAGCCGCCGTCCCAGACCAGGCGGGTCAGGCTGGACTTGTCGGCCCGTCCGCGACAACCGGCACACATCCGCTGCGGAGCCGTCATGGCGCCAGGCTATCGGTGTGTCGCGAACGCGCAGTCACAGCCGAGACACAGCCCGGCGCCAGCCCGCTCCGCAGAACGGCCGGTTGACTAGGGCCCATGAACAACACCCAAGGTGAAGACCCACCGGGCGGCGCAGACCGTCGGCGCAGGCACCGGAGAAGGGGGCCGCCACTGACCACGACAGATCGACTGATTCCTTTTCCCGCCCGGCCGTCGCCCCGACGGCCGGGTGCAGTCGAGTCCGGACGTGTCCGCCCACCTCACCGCTCGCCGAACTACTTGGGCGCTCGCCGAATTCAGCGAGCCCTGAATAGTTTGGGCGAGCGTTCGGGTTGGGAAGGATGGTGTCGGGCTGGGAGCGCCTCTCGGCGCGTGGCCGCTCGCAGCGGCAAGTGTTGGAGCCCGGGGCTACCTCAGCCCGACACCGATCGCCCATCATAGGCGTCCGCGGGAAACCGCCCAAACTCGCGCCGGCGGCGGCCGGTCGTCGATCGGGTGACCGAAGGAACCGTCCCCGGTGACCGCAGGAACCGTCCCCAGTGACCGCAGGAACCGTCCCCGGTGACCGCAGGAACCTTCCCGGCTAGCGCAGGTCGCCGGAGCGCCAGAGCCGGGCGCACCCGGTCAGGTCGGCGGCCATCTCCTGCAGCCTGGCCGAGCGGGCCAGCGGTTCGACGCCCTCGAGTTCGGCACTGCCCGCGGAGGTGACGTGGCAGAAGGCGGCCGCGCGCTCCAGCGCCACCGCGAAGTCGCCGGTGAACGCGCCGCGCATCAGGTCGTCCGCCACCCGCTGGACGTCTTCGGGCCGCGGCGGATCGATGCCGGCGACCACGTGGTTGGGCTCGGTGAACCGGACGCCGGCCGCGTAGCAGCGGGCCACCCCAGCGGAGTCCGTGCGCATCCATTCGCGCAGGAAGTACAGCCGCCACATTGCACCGGGCAGGGTCCGCGCCGGCCGGGTCGCCCAGAGATCGGCCAGCGTCGACAAACCGATCTCACCGACGATGTCGACCAGCCGTTCGGTGACCGACGGGTCGTCACAGGCGCGGCCGGTGTGCAGAAGCACCGCCGCGGTCTCGTGGGCGGCGTGCAGCTGCGCGATCGGGTCGACGCCCTCGCCCAGCGCCTCCAGCATCGCTGGAGCGCGGAAGGCGGGCCTGCGGGGTCGGCTGTTGTCGGACTGCACCCCGACAGGCTAGCCGGGGACCGCGGTCACGGCGCGACACGCCGAGGCCGCGTCGGCGATCGTGGCATTCGGCTGCCGCGACCGGTATCCGGCGAGCCGATCCGGGGTGAGGATGGATCATGATCAGCCTGGTGCCGGCGTCGTGACCGCCCTCACGCATGCCGCAGTGGTCGGAGCCGGAATCGGCGGACTCGCCGCCGCCCTGGCGCTCAGCCGGGTCGCCGGGCGGGTCACGCTCCTGGAGCGCCGGGAGCAGCCCACCGAGGTCGGCGCCGCATTGGCTCTGCAGGCCAACGGCCTGGCCGTGCTCGATGAGTTGGGCGTACGGTCCGGCGTCGAGCGGATCGGCTCGCGAATCGATCGGATGTGGATCCGCAACGCCGCGGGAACGCCCCTGCTGACCGCCGTGGTGCCGGACTTCGGCGACGGCCTCGATCACGCGATGGCCGTCCGCCGAACCCGGCTTCACCAGTTGCTGCTGGACGCCGTCCTGGCCGAGGGATCCATCGAAACGCGGTTCGGCTGCACCCTGCTTCGGGCCGAACCGACCGGTGAGCTGGTGGTGCACACTTCGTCGGACGGCGGCGGGCCGCACGGCACCGCCCACCTGCGTGTCGATCTGGTCGTGGGCGCGGACGGGGCCAACTCCGCGGTGCGGTCGACAGGTGGCTTCCCCACCCGGATCTCGACCGGCAGCAGGTACGTCCGCGCCATCGTCGACGCGTCGTCCGACTCCGGTTTCGAGGAGCACTGGACGTCGCTGGGGTCGTTCGGTCACGTCGCCATCGACCCCACGGGGACGGCGACCTATTTCTGGGCGGCCGCGCATGCACCGCAGGTCGCGGACGCCGTCTCGGACAGGGACCTCGACGCTTTGGCCGACGCCTGGGAGCAGGTGCTGCCCCTGGCCGGCCCGCTGCTGAGGAAAGTCGGCACGTTCGACGAGCTGTTGGTGAACACGGTCCGCCGGGTCGACTGCCGGCGGTGGCGGTCGGGCCGGCTGGTGCTGCTCGGCGACGCCGCGCACGCGATGGCTCCCAACCTCGGCCAGGGCGCCAACAGCGCCCTGGTGGACGCGGTGGTGCTGGCCGCCTGTCTTGGCGCGGAAGAGACGATCTCGGCGGCCCTGCAGCTCTACGACCGCCGACGCCGTCCGGTGGTGCGTCGGATCCAGAACATCGCCGGGATGCTGGAGAGCCTGTGCAATCTGCGCCACCACAGCGCCACCAGGGTGCGGGACGCCGTCCTGACCACTCTGGAACGCTCACCCAGGCTCAGAGCAACGGCCATCCGCCGGGCCCTGGAGGACGACATCCGGACGGTGCGGACGGGCTGACGATCGTCCCGCGGACCGGAAAGAACCGTCCCCGGCGCTCCACTCGACCGGCGGCCGAGCGCTACGCCTGGGTGTCGGGACGGATGTCGATCCGCCAGCCGGTGAGCCGGGCGGCCAGCCGGGCGTTCTGGCCCTCGCGTCCGATCGCCAGCGACAGCTGGTAGTCGGGCACGATGACCCGGGCGGCCCGGGCGGTGGCGTCAGTGACGATCACCTGGGAGACCTTGGCCGGCGACAGGGCCTCCTTGACGAAGATCGTCGGGTCCGCGGAGTAGTCGATGATGTCGATCTTCTCCTCGTTGAGTTCGTGCATCACGGCCCGCACCCGCTGACCCATCGGGCCGATGCACGCCCCCTTCGCCGAGACGTCGGAGTTGTGCGAGAGCACCGCGATCTTGGTCCGGTGACCGGCCTCGCGGGCGATCGCCTTGATCTCGACGACGCCCTGCTCGATCTCGGGCACCTCCATCCGGAACAGTTTCTGCACCAGGTTCGGGTGGGTCCGCGAGACCACCACCTGCGGGCCGCGCAGCTCCCGGCGCACCGACACCACGTAGACCCGCAGCCGCTTGCCGTGGGAGTAGTCCTCGCCGGGGACCTGCTCGGCCAGCGGCATGATCGCCTCGATGCTGCCCAGGTCGACCCGCACGGTGCGCGAATCGCGGTCCTGCTGGACCACGCCGACCAGGATGTCGCCCTCCACCGCGGAGAAGTGACCGAACTTCTGGTCATCCTCTGCCTGCCGGATGCGCTGGTAGATCACCTGGCGCGCGGTGGTGGCGGCGACCCGGCCGAATCCGTCCGGGGTGTCGTCGTACTCACCGATCCTTTCGCCCTCCTCGTCCAACTCGGGCGCGAACACGGTGACGTGTCCGGTCTTCCGGTCGAGTTCGACCCGTGCGCCCGGGACGGCGCCGTCGGTCTTCTCGTAGGCATTCATCATCGCGTCCTCGAGGGCGCCGACAAGCACGTTCATCGGGATCTCGCGGTCCCGCTCCAGGGCCCGGAGGGCTTCCATGTCGATGTCCATGTCACTGTCCTTCGTCGTCGATGCTGCGATTGAGTTCCACCTGGACCACGGCGCGGGTGATCGAGTCCAGGGCGAGCGCGTGCGGCGTACCTGCCACGTCGAGGGTCACCTCGGCGTCGGTCACCGCGGCGATCCGCCCGGTGACCTCGCCGTCGGTGGTGGTGGCGCTGATCAGCCGTCCGGTGTTGCGCCGGTAGTGCTTCGCCTCGGTCAGCGGCCTACTTACCCCACGCGAGGAGACCTCGAGCGTCCAGGGACGGCCGCCCATCGCGGGCGCATCGTCGAGCGTGCGGGAGATCGCCCGGGTGGCGTCGGCGATCTCGTCCAGGGAGGGCCCGCGGCCCTGCGGCCCGTCACCGTCGAGGAAGATCCGCACCACACGGCGTTTGCCGGCTGTCACCACGTCGACCCGATCGATCTCCAGCCCGCGGGAGACGACCACCGGCGTCACCAGCTCGGAGATGGTTGCTGGGTCCATGGGGTTCTCCTCGATCCGGTTTTTCGGTGCAGTTGTCTGCCTGTGCGGCTATCGGAGGAGTTTACCCGGTACCGTCGAGCCCGTGATCGGACGCCGCCTGCTGCTGCTCGGGGGTGCGGCGGTGTTGACCGGCTGCACGGTGGGCGAGAACATCCGCTGGCTACCCTGGAGTCCCCCCGACCCGCTGCCGGTGACCGTGCCGCCGGGTCTCACGCAGCGCCTCGCCCGCACCGACGCACTGGCCCGGCAGCTGCTGAGCAATGCCGCGGAGTGGGACCTGAGCGGTCGCCGGATTGCGACGCTCAGATGGTTCCGGAAGGCGACCACCGAGCACCTGCAAGTGGTCGCCTCCGACGACCCGGCCCGACGCCAACACGCGACCACGGCACCGCCGAGCACCCCGTCCCCCACGCAACGGACGGCGGCAGCGACGCAGGCCGCTCTGACCGGCGAGCTGAACGCGCTGCGCGCCCTGCACCGCACGTCGGCCCAGCAGGCTGCCGGACCGGCCGCGTTGCTGTGGGCATCCCTGTCGGCGTTCAGCGGCACCATGGCTCGCGCGCTGCCCGGCGGTGTCGGCACGCTCGCCGACGACGGCACCGGCCGCACCCCCGACCTGACCGCGACCGACGCCCACCAGGTGCTGCTGCTGGCCGCCCAGGCCGTGTACGGCTACGAGATGGCGCTGGCGGCACCCACGCTCGGAGAGGCCGATCGGATCGCGTTGCAAAGCCGGCTGCAGCAGTGGCGGGCGTTGCGGCCGACGATCCTGATCGCGGCCCCGACCACGGAACTCACCGCACCTTCGGTGGCCTATGACCTGCGTCCGGCCCGCAACGGCGCCGCGGCCCGACTCATCGCCGTCGAGATCGAGACGGCGGCACTCCCGCTGCTCGGCGCCTGGCTGGCCGGAACGTCGTCCGCCGCGGAACGCCCGATCGGCATCGACGCGCTCTTGGACAGCAACTCGGCGCTGGTCAGGTTCGGCGGTGCCGCGCTGCGCTGGCCGGGGTGGCCCGGCTAGCCGAAATAGCTGAACCAGGTGTCCCAGGCAAGCTTGAGTGCCAGCGCGGACACCACCGCCAGGAAGACCTTGCGGACGAAGGTGTTGCCCTGCTTCAGCGCCGTCCGGGCGCCGAGGAAGCCGCCGGTCAGGTTGGCGGCGCCCATCAGCAGGCCCAGACCCCACAGGATGTTGCCGGTGATCGCGAACGCCACGATCGCTGCGGCGTTGGTGGTCAGGTTCGCGAGCTTGGCCAGGGCGCTGGAGGCCAGGAAGTCGTGGCCGATGATCGACACCAGCGCGATCACGAAGAAGGTTCCGGTACCGGGACCGATGAAGCCGTCCCAGGCGCCGACGACGACACCGATCGCGGCCATCCGCAGCCGCGCGTCGTTGCCGGTGTGCCTGACGTGGGCGTGCAAACCGAGATGCGGACGCCGCCAGGTGTACCAGCCCACCCCGACCACGGCGGCCAGCACCAGCGGCGTGAAGTGCTGCCGGGGTAGGAAGTGGGTCAGCTGGGCGCCGGCCGCCGAGCCGACCGCCGCCATCACCAGCAGCGGCCAGGCCAGCGACCAGTTCACCCGGATCGAGCGCAGGTAGGTGGCGCTCGCGGTCGCCGTCCCCAGGAACGACGGCAACTTGTTGGTGCCGGCGATCGTCGCCACCGGCACCTCGGACGGCAGCGCGATCAGCAGCGCGGGCAACTGGATCAGTCCCCCGCCGCCGACCACGGCGTCCACCCAGCCGGCGACGAAGGACGCCGCCACCAGCAGCGCCAGGGTGAGCAGTGGGAGTTCGAGCCCGGTGATCATCGCGGGCGGAGTACCGCAGTTGCTCCGGCACCGACCGGCCGGGCTGTGCCGGTGACGTCGCCGATCACGACTTCAGCAGCGCGATCAGTTCCTCGGCCGCACCCTCGGCGTTCAGCTCGGTCCGCTCACCGCTGGCCCGGTCGCGCACCTCGATCAGCCCGGACGCCAGCCCGCGCCCGACCACCACGGTGGTGGGCATGCCCAGCATCTCGGCGTCGGTGAACTTCACCCCGGGGCTGGCCTTGCGGTCGTCCAGCAGCACCTCGATGCCGGCGGCCGACAACTCCAGCGCCAACCGCTCGGCGTAGTCGAACATCGCCGCGTCCTTGCCGGCCGGCACGATCTGGACGTCGTAGGGCGCCAGCGTCCGGGGCCAGGCCAGGCCGCGCTCGTCGCAGTGCGACTCGGCGACCGCGGCCACCGCCCGGGAGACCCCGACGCCGTAGGAACCCATGGTGACGGTGACCAGCTTGCCGTTCTCGTTGAGCACCTTCAGGCCCAGCGCCTCGGCGTACTTGCGGCCCAACTGGAAGATGTGACCCATCTCAATCCCGCGCGCCAGGCTCAGCGGCCCCGAACCGTCCGGAGCCGGGTCGCCCTCACGGATCTCGGCGACATCGAGCACGCCGTCGGAACGGAAGTCGCGCTCGCAGACCAGGTCGTAGACGTGATGACCGGCCTCATTGGCGCCGGTGATCCAGCGGGTGCCGGCCACCACCGCCGGGTCGGTGAGGTACATCACCTTGCCGGCGGGCGGTTCGTCGCCCTCGAACTCGCCGACGCCCAGCGCGGCCGGGCCGATATAGCCCTTCACCAGATCGGGGTAGGCCTCGAAGTCGGGCTCACCGAACGGCTCCACGTCGGCGGGCGCGACCGCGGCCTCGAGCCGCTTCATGTCCACCTCACGGTCGCCGGGCAGACCGATCGCCAGCGGCGTCCGGGTGCCGTCCGGGTTGCGCAGCATGAACAGCACGTTCTTCAGCGTGTCGGACGCCTGCCAGGCCCTGTCGGAGCGGGGGAAGCGGGCGTTGCTGAGCGCCACCAGGGATTCGATGGTGGGGCTGCCCGGGGTGTCCTCGACGTGCGCGGCGGGCACACCGGAGGCGTCCTGCGCATCGGCGAGCGGACGGACCACCGCCTCAACGTTGGCAGCGTAGCCACCGGGCGAACGGACGAAGGTGTCCTCGCCCGACTCGGCCACCGCCAGGAACTCCTCCGAGGCCGAACCACCCATCGCACCGGAGGTGGCCTGGACGATCACGAACTCCAGGCCGAGCCGGTTCATGATCGCGATGTAGGCCTCGCGGTGCGCCTGGTAGGACGCCTCCAGGCCGGCGTCGTCGATGTCGAAGGAGTAGGAGTCCTTCATCACGAACTCGCGGCCGCGCAGGATGCCGGCCCGGGGCCGGGCCTCGTCGCGGTACTTGGTCTGGATCTGGTACAGGCTCAGCGGCAGGTCCTTGTACGAGCTGTACAGGTCCTTCACCAGCAGGGTGAACATCTCCTCGTGGGTCGGCCCGAGCAGGTAGTCGCCACCCTTGCGGTCGGCGAGCCGGAACAGGTTGGGCCCGTATTCGGTCCACCGGTTCGTCGCCTCGTAGGGCTCGCGGGGCAGCAGCGCCGGGAAGCGCACCTCTTGCGCGCCGATGGCGTCCATCTCGTCGCGGACGATCGCCTCCACCTTGGCCAGCACCTTCAGGCCCAGCGGCAGCCAGCTGTAGATGCCCGGCGCGACGCGCCGGATGTAGCCGGCGCGGACCAGCCAACGATGGCTGGCGACCTCGGCATCGGCGGGGTCATCGCGCAGCGTGCGGACGAACAACTGGGACAAGCGGGTGATCACCGGGTCAGCCTAATGGTCCCGGCGTGATGAGATATCCGCGAGTACCTACCTCGGAGGGCGTCCCATGGAGATTCTGCTGTTGGTGGTGGGCTGCGTCAGCACCGTGCTGGCGGCGTCATGGGTGTGCCGGCGCGTTCGCGTGCCGGCACCGTTGCTGCTGCTGGTGATCGGTGCCGTCGGGTCGTACGAACCCTGGTTCCCGCTGCCCGAACTGACCGCCGAGATGGCGCTGTTCGGATTCCTGCCGCCGCTGCTCTACGCCGCCGCGGTGAACACCTCGCTGCTCGACTTCCGCACCAACCTGGCCGCCATCGGCTATCTGTCGATCGGCTACGTGCTGTTCTGCGCCCTGGGCGTCGCCCTGGTGATCAGCGGGATGCTGCCCGTGCCCTTCGCCGCGGCCTTCGCGGTCGGCGCCATCGTCGCCCCACCGGACGCCGTCGCGGCCGTCGCGGTCGCCCGGCAGGCAGGCCTGCCCCGCCGGGTGGTCACCATCCTGGAGGGCGAGTCGCTGCTCAACGACGCCACCGCCCTGGTCAGCCTGCGCACCGCGGTGGCCGCTTTCGGGGCATCGGTGACCCTGATGGAGGTCGGTACCGACCTCGCGCTCGCGGTCGTTGTCGGGCCGCTGGCCGGGTTCGTGGTCGCCAAGATCTCCATCTGGCTGTTCGGTGTGTTCACCGACGCCGTGACCAGCACCACCTTGACCTTCCTGATCCCGTTCGCCGCCTACGCGCTGGCGGAGAGCTTCCACGCCTCGGGCGTGCTGGCGGTGGTGGTCGCCGGCCTGATGGTGGGACATGTCACCCCTGTGGTCCGTTCGGCGCCGGCCCGGCTGTCCACCTGGATGAACTGGTCCACCATCCAGTACGTGCTGGAGCACACCGTGTTCCTGCTGATCGGGCTGCACACCCACCAGATCCTGGACGCCGCCGCCGAGTACCCGGTCTCGAACCTCACCGTCGCCGGGGTGTCGCTGGCCGTGCTGGCGGCGGTGATCGGTTCCCGCATCGTCTACGTGATGGCCGTCCGTCCGTTCCTGGACCGCAAGCGTCGCGCCTTGTCGTGGCAGGAAGCGCTGATCGTTTCGTGGGCCGGGATGCGCGGCGTCGTCACCCTCGCCGCCGCCCTGACCCTGCCAGTCGACACGCCGCTGCGACCGGTGCTGCTGTTGATCGCCCTGGTGACGGTCGCCGGCACCCTGCTGATCCACGGGCTGACCCTGCCGCTGGTGGCCCGCAGCCTGGGCGTCCACGGCCCCGACCCGCGCGAGGACGCCCTCCAGGAGGCGATGGTGACGCAGCGTTCGGTGATCGCCGGGGTGGCGGCCATGAAGGAGGCCGCCGGTCCCGAGGACGCCGATCTGGTGGTGGGACTCAAGGCGTCCGCGAAACGCCGGGTCGACCTGCAGTGGGAGCACCTCGGCATGGCCCGCGACGAGCAGGCGCCCGAGAGCCGGGCGATGGCCTACCGCCGGCTCCGGCTGGTCGGCCTGGCGGCGGAGCGGACCAAACTGCTGCAGATCCGCGATCGCGGGTTTGCCGACCACGAGGTGCTCAGTTCACTCCTCGCCGAATTGGACGTCGAGGAGGCGACCCTGCTGTCGCGCGAGTACCGGGAGCGCGCCGTCCGCGCGGCGGGTCCCCGTCCCGTCGGCGAAGCCCCGTGCGTGCACCTGAACGCGGCTCCCGCCGAGGTGGACTTCGAGGCGCACGGCGACTGCCTGGACTGCCTCGCCGCGGACCAGGACCCGGTGGAACTGCGGATGTGCCTCAGCTGTGGCCACATCGCCTGCTGCGATTCCTCGCCCGGCAGGCACGCCACCCTGCACTTCCGGCAGACCGGCCACCCGGTGATGCGCTCCATCGAACCCGGCGAGCACTGGCGGTGGTGCTACATCGACCAGTTGCACGACGAGGGCCCCGACGATCAGTAGTAGGTGACGGTGACCTTCGACCCGGAGAACCGCGCCTGGAAACCGGTCAGCTTGATGTCCTTATACCAGTACCGGCCCGAGACCCGCGCGTCGCGCGCATAGAAATGCACCGTCGCCCGCATCCTCGCCTCCACCAGGCTCGGCGTCGTCAGCTTCGGCTTGGCCGCGCTCACCTTGCCACCGCTCCGCGTGCTCCAGCGGATGGTGCTGGTCCGCAGTTTCACGCCGCTCGGCACCCGGACGCCGAAGCCGCACCCGGACGGCCGGACCGTCTTCTGCTTCAGGCACCAGGCGTACTTTGCCTTGGCCGCCTTCATGATGGTCGACCTGCCGGCGGAGCTGATCGACAGCTTGGCGCTGCCCACCGTCTGCGCGTCGAGGCTGAGTACGGTGACCTTCACCGAACCGTAGGACAGGTTTCGGTTGGTCGCGGTGACCGGGTAGACGCCCGGGAATAGCGAAACCAGACTGGCCGTCACCGGTACGCCGGCCAGGCTGACCGGCGCGCCCGAGAGCCGCAGCCGGGAAAGATCGGCGTCGGAGGTGACCTTGCTGAGCCGGAACTGGTCGCCCACGCGGGTCACCTCGAACGTCGCGGACACCGGCTTGCCGGCCAGGGTGTAGGTGGCCGAGACGCTCGTGGCGTCCGGATCGGTGACCTCGGGGACGGAGACGTTCGCCAGCTTGCCCGCGGTGGACTTGGCCAGGACGCTGTTGGTCAGGAAGGCGGTGTCACCCACCGGGGCCGAGGCCGCCAGGCTCAGCGCCGTGGTGGCGTCCCCGGTGCCCAGCGCGCGCAGGTAGGCGGCGACGGCGTCCGATGCCTTGGGGGTCGGGACCTGAGGCTGAGTGGTCTGCTGCCCCGGTCCCGAGGTGGCCGAGATGCTCGGGGTCGGGTCGGCGGAGTTGCTGTTGTTGCGCACCACCCAGACCACGCCGGCGATCAACGCCAGGACGACCGCGACACCGATGAGTCCGAAGAGCAGCCGCTTGGAGCGATCGGGCGGGTTGGGTGGCGGCGGGGCACCCCAGGGCTGCTGCGGCGGCTGACCCCCGTACTGCCCCTGCGGCGGACCGTACTGCCCGTACCCGCCGGGCTGTTGCGGCGGGGGTTGCTGCGGCGTCCACGCACCGGGCTGGCCGCCGGCGGGTGGCCAGGACTGCCCGGGAGCCTGCCCGGCCCCAGGTTGACCCGGTTGGCCCCAACCCCCTGCGGGACCGGTCGGCCCACCGCCGGGTGGATATCCTGCTCCGCCCTGCCACGCGCCGGGATCGGGATTGCCGCCGCCCGGGGGATAAGGTCCGTTGTCGCTCACCTGGGTGTCCTTTCCGCTGAGGCGACAGTGTACGGTTCATCGGCTCGCCGATGCGCGGCACCCCGGCGCTATTCTCAGCGGCATGCAGCACGAGGAAGTGAGCGGACGCTGGCCCGCGTCCGTCTACGGGGTCGGCGACGAACCCGATCCCCGATTCAGCCTCGCCAACGAGCGCACCTTCCTCGCCTGGATCCGCACGGGCCTCGCCTTCGTCACCGCGGGCCTCGGTGTCGCCGCGCTGGCGCATTTCGCGCCGGTGACCGGCAGCCGCTTCCTGATCGCCGGCGTGGTCATGCTGTCGTGTGGCGTGCTGTGCGGTTTCACCGGCTTCGTCCGGTGGGCCCGCAATGAACGGGCGATGCGCCTCGGCAGGCCGCTGATCCGGCCGTCCGTGCTGCCGATGCTGTCGGTGATCCTCCTGCTCATCGCCGGCCTGGCCGCGTTCAGTCTGGTGGGCTGATGACCGGGCCGATCGAACTGCCCGACCGGATCTGGGATCCGGGGCTGCAACCGGAGCGGACGTCGCTGGCCTGGCAACGGGTGAATCTCGCCGGGCTGGGTGCCAGCCTGGTCAGCGCCCGGCTGGTGGTCGAAGTCTCGCCGGCGATCGGGTACACCCTTGCCGCGCTGAGCGCCACCGTTGCCGGCGTGGTGACCTTCGTGCACAGTCGCCGGCTGAAGGACATCCTGGGCGCGCTGTTCGTGGGTCGCAGCCTGCCCGACGCGCGCGCGTACGCGCTGCTGGTGCTGCTGCTGGTGCTGATCGCGTTCGGAGGTCTGCTCTTCGTGCTCGCCGGGGGCCATCGTTAAGTCATCGAGGAAAGTACTTTCCAGATTGGAAAGTACTTGCTAGATTGGCTACATGGAACCGACGAACTACCAACTCGCGCTCTCCCAGGCCGATGAACTGGTACTGCGCGGACGCCGCTCAGCCCGCTGGCTGGCGCGCTACTACGTCGTCTTCGGCTTCGCGTCGCTGCTGATCGCGCCGGCGTTCGGCACGCTGCACGGCCTGACCTGGACGATCACGCTCAGCGTGCTGTGGGCCGCGCTGATCCTGGGGATCACCCTCTACGCCTCACGACAACGCACGATGGTGCGCGGCGGCGCCCGGATCCACGGCTGGGTGATGGCGGTCTGGACGCTGGTGTGGGTCGCCACCGTGGTGATCGGCAGCAGCTTCGAGCTGGCCTGGCCCTGGTGGCTGGCCGGCGGCGTCGCGATGCTGGCCACCTGCCTGACCGGTGCCTGGGCGGTGCTGCGCCGGACGAAGCCCCAGCCATGATCGACGAGCAGTTCCACTCCCCCGTCCGGTTCTCGATCATGGCCGCGCTGGTCGGCCTCGACCGGGCCGAGTTCGCCTTCGTGCGGGACTCCATCGGGGCGTCCGACTCGACGTTGTCCAAGCAGGCGACCGCACTCGAGGCGTCCGGGTACCTGAAGGTGACCAAGGGCCACGTCGGCAAACGACCCCGAACGTGGTACTCGCTCACCGAGCAGGGCCGGACGGCGTTCCGCGGCCATCTCGACGCCCTGCGTGCGCTCGCCGAAGCCGCCGCCGACTACGCCGCCCAGGACTCCCGCTGATCCTGCGGGAACCGCCGGCCGCCGCGGTGTAGGCTCCGCGAGCCGGCGGGGATGCCGGGGAGGCGGAGCACGATGACGAAGGACGGTCGGAGCGCCCCAGTGGCGGGTGGCTCGACGGGCGCGCCGAGCGAAGGGTTGTCGGTCGGGCAGGGTGCGGCGCTCAGCATCGGTGCGGTGCTCGGCACCGGCGTGCTGACCCTGCCGGCGCTCGCCGCCGAGATCGCCGGGCCGGCAAGCCTGCTGTCGTGGCTGGCGTTGATCCTGCTGTCGGTGCCGTTGGCCGGAACCTTCGCGGCGCTGGGCGCCCGCTACCCCGATGCCGGTGGTGTCTCCACCTATGTTCGCCGAGCCTTCGGCGACCGGACGGCGGCGATGATCGGCTGGTGCTTCTACACGGCGGTGCCTGCGGCGGCACCAGCGGCGGCGATGATGGCCGGCCGCTACGTGGCCGACGCGATGGGCGGCGGCCGGGCCACCGAGATCGGCACCGCCGCCGCGCTGACCCTCATCGTCTGGGGGCTGAACGCCGTCGGGTTGCGGTTGTCCGGACCGGTACAGCTGGGGCTGGCCGCCGTCCTGGCCGCCCTGATGGTGCTGACCGTCGTCGTGGCGCTGCCGCACCTCCGCCCGGACGCCGTGGGGCCGCTGCTGCCGCACGGCTGGGGGTCGGTCGCCTCCGCGGCGGGTCTATTGGTCTGGGCGTTCGCCGGCTGGGAGGCGATGTCGTCGCTGGCCGCCGAGTACCGCGACCCCGCCCGCAGCGTGCCCCGGGCCACCACGATCGCGCTGATCGCCGTGGGCGTGCTGTACCTGGCCCTGGCGGCGACCACCATCCTGGTGCTGGGGCCGCACGCCGGAGCCAGCGCCGCCCCACTGTCGGACCTGATGGCGCTCGGCATCGGACCGGTGGCTCGTCCGGCCACCGCGGTGGTGGCGGTGCTGCTCACCATCGGGACGATGAACACCTTCTTCGCGGGCGCGGCCAAACTGGGCGCCGCGCTGGCCCGGGACGGTGCATTGCCGGCCTGGTTCGCGCGAGGCAGCAGCGCCGGCGCGGTGCCCCGGCGCAGCCTGCTGATCGTCGGCGGCGGCGGACTGGCCTCGTTGGCGGTCACCTCGGCCGCCGGCCTGGATCTGACCGCCATCATGCTGCTGGCGACCAGCTCGTTCACGCTGGTCTACCTGGTCGGCAGCGCGGCTGCCGTCCGCCTGCTGCCACCTGGCTGGGCGCGCCGCGGCTCGTTCGTCGCGACGGCAGCCTCGCTGGCGCTTGCGGCGAGCATCGGCTGGCCGATGCTGTGGCCCGCCGGGGTGTCCGCCGCCGCCGCGCTCTATCTGGCGTCCCGACGGCGCCGGAGGAGGAAGGTCAGCGGCTGAACTCGGCGTCCTCGGGCAGCACGCAGCCCACCTGGCGGCGCAGCTCGTCCAGCACCTCCATCACGGCGATGCTGTCGTCGAGGGTGAGCCGCGGGCTTTCGGTCAGCCCCTCGCGCAGGCAGCGTTCCACCTCAAGCGCCTGGAAGTGCATGCCGCGTGAGGTGCGGTGCGGCTCGAAGGTCTCGGCGAGTTCCTGGCGTCCCGTGTAGCGGCGCACCGTCGTCCAGTTGTAGAAGGCGCCGTCGAGTTCGAGGTAGCCGTCGGTGCCGATCACCACACCCCGGGACGGCCCGGCGCTGAGCATCGTGGTGTGCGCCTCGGATCTGGCGTCACCGGCGTGGGTCAGGATCATCGCGACCTCGCCGTCCACCCCGGTCGCGGTCAGCGTGCCCCGCGCCACGATGTCGGACGGCGCACCGAGCAGGTCGAGCGCGAACGACACGTCGTAGACGCCGAGATCGAGCAGTGCGCCGCCGGCCAGCAACGGGTTGTGCAGGCGTCCGGCCGGGTCGGGGTTGAGCTTCTGGCTGTGGTCGGTGATCACTGCCCGCACCTCGCCGATCGAGCCGTCGGCGATCCGTCCCCGGACGAAGTCGGTGGACGGCAGGAAACGCGTCCACATCGCCTCCATCGCGAACACGCCACGGGTGCGGGCGGCGTCCGCGACCCGGCGGGCCTGGGCCGCGGTGACGGTGAACGCCTTCTCGACCAGCACCGGTTTGCCGGCCGCGATCGCCAGCAGCGCGTGCTCGGCGTGGAAGTTGTGGGTGGTGTTGACGTAGACGGCGTCCACGTCGGGGTCGTCGACCAGCGCCTGGTAGCCGGCATGCGCGATGGGGATGCCGAACCGGTCGGCGAACGCCTGCGCCTTCGCCCCGTCCCGGGCCGCGACCGCCTGGACGTGAAGCCCTTCGGCGAGCAGGTTCTCGGCGAAGGTGCCGGCGATGCCGCCCGCCCCCAGCAGTCCCCAGCGGGTCCGGTCGGTCATCGCGGTCTCCTTCGATCGGGTGCGGTCCAAGTCTTTCAGATGGCTGCGACGGACAGGCGACTGCGCCCCGGGCGAGACAGTGCCCGGGGCGCAGGGATGCCGGTCAGACCGGCGAGGTCGCCGTCACAGGATGGACGGGAACGGCACGTTCTGCTCGTCGGTGAACGCGTCCTCGAAGCCGCGGCGGTAGTGGTACTTCCGCTTGTCGACGTCGTTGGGGAAGGTGAACCGGCCGCCGACGTCCCAGATGAACGGCTTGAACCGGTACTGCAGCACGTCCTTCTTGATGTTCCACAGGTCGACGATCTCTTGCGGGTCGGCCTTGAAGTTGGTCCAGACGTCGTAGTGGAACGGGATCACCACCTTGCACTGCAGCGCCTCGGCCATCCGCAGGATGTCGATGGAGCTCATCTTGTCCTGGTTGCCGATCGGGTTCTCTCCGTAGGAGCCGAAGGCCACGTCGACCTCGTGGTCCTTGCCGTGCTTGGCGAACCTGATCGAGTAGTGCGAGTCGCCGCTGTGGTAGAAGCTGCCGGCCGGCGTCTTGAACAGGTAGTTGACCGCCTTGTCGTCCATGGTCGGCACCTTGCCGGCCAGCGGCTCCTCGGCGGTGACCAGCACCGTCCGGTCGAACGAGTCGAGCATGTGGATCTCGACGTCCTTGATCTTCACCACGTCGCCGGGCTTGACCACCACCAACCGGTCCTCCGGGACGCCCCACTTCCGCCAGATCTCGGCGCAGCCCTCCGGCCCGATGAACGGGACGTCGTCGGCGCAGTTCTGCAGCACCGCCGCGGCGAAGAACGGGCAGATGTGGTCCTGGTGGATGTGGGTGGCCAGCACCGCGTCCACCGTGGTGATCGCGAACGGGTCGATCACGATCGGGGCGGCCCGCAGGTTCGGCTGGGTGGCCCGCCCGCCAGTCATATTGCGCATCTGGTGGTAGGGCGCCATCTCCTTCACCTTCTGGGTCCGCTTGCCGTTGCCGAACCAGGCGTCGGTGACGATGTTCGCGCCACCCTCGGTCTTCAGCCAGATGCCGGTGTTGCCGATCCACCACAGGTCGAACGTGCCGGGCTCGACCACCGTGGCGTCGATCTCTTCGTTCAGCCAGGTGCCCCATTCGGGAAATGCGCCGAGGATCCAGCTTTCGCGGGTGATCTCGTCGATCTTGCTCATGTGCGAATAACTCCTTTGAATTGTTCTAGCGGGGTTGAGAAACGTCTGGGATCAGATGGAATCGAGCGATCGGCCCTTGGTCTCCTGGGCGAACATGTAGGTGACGCCGCCAATGACCAGCAGTGCGGCGAAGAACATGAAGGCCGGCGGGATCGAGGCCAGGGTGACCTTCTCGCCGAACATCAGCCCGAGCATCACCGGCCCGAAGACCTTCGCCGAGGCGCCCAGGCCGTAGCCCAGGCCGAGACCGGTGGCCCGCGCCTCGTTCGGGAACTGCTCGGCGCCGAACGGGTTCAGCACGCCAAAGGCGCCGTCGCCGAACACCATCGCGATCAGGATGCCGGTGAAGAACACCCAGCCCGCGGTCGAGGCGTCCCACCCGGCGCTGGTGGTGATGGCCACCGAGCCCGCGGCGATCAGCAGGCCCGCGGCACCGATCAGGCCGTAGCTGAGCATCACCCAGCGGCGTCCGATCCGGTCGGCCAGCCAGGCCGAGGACAGCCGTCCGAGCAGGTCGCCGAGGGAGACCACCATGAACAGGCCGCCGACCATCTGGGCGTTGAAGTGGAAGCCGGAGCTAAGGATCGACTGCCCCCAGGACTGGATCACCGACGAGCCGAAGATGAAGCAGAACGACCCGAGGGTGACGATGACCAGGGCTTTCAGGTACTTGCGGAAGATCAGCGAGTAGGACGCCGTGGCCGCATGGGTGATCTCGGGCAGCGCGCCGATCTTGTCGGCGGGCATCTCCAGCGCCCAGGCCAGCGCGGCGCGGGCCTCCTCGGTGCGCCCCTTGGACTGCAGGTAGCGGGGCGACTCGGGCACCAGCCGCAGCCAGAGCAGCAGGAAGATGGGGATACCGCCGAGGCCGATCAGCAGCCGCCAGTTGTCGCCGGTGGCGATCTGCGCCACCGAACCCAGGAACAGCCCTACCGGGATGAAGACGGCGGTCAGCCCGGCCAGCAGGCCACGCTGCTTGGCGGGAACGAACTCCTGCACATACGGGATCGAGACGATGTTCAACCCGCCCACGCCGATGCCGACCAGGACCCGCAGGACGGCCAGCAGCACCCAACCGTTGTCGGGGGTCAGCACGCAGGCGATGGTGAACACGGTGAACAGCAGCACGCACCAGAAGAAGGATGCTTTGCGGCCGATCTTGTCCGCCATCCGACCCCACAGAATGGCGCCGAGCACGGTGCCGAGCCCGGACATGGCCAGGATGATGCCGGCCTCGAAGCCGTGCAGGGTCCATTTGGGATCCTTCAGCAGGCTGCTCACGGCGAACCCGATCAGGAACATGTCGAAGAACTCGGAGATATTGCCCACCACGGCGAGCGAGATCAGGTTCTTCTGATTCTTGGTCAGCGGACGGGAATCGATCTGTTGCAGGGCGGTCATCGCCCCGGTTGTCGGTTCGGAAGTCATCGTTAGCTCCTCAGGAAATGCCCGGAACGCCGGTCAACGGACGATGTCGGTGGAGGTGGGAATCTCGAGCTCGGCCGGCGACACGTGAGTGAGGTCGCCGTGGTGGGTGAGCGCGAATTTGGAGGTGCGCAGGCCGTAGTTGATGCCTTCGCGCACGCTGTCGTCGAGGTAGCCGTGCAGGGTGCCGCCCACGAACGAGTCGCCCGCACCCGGACGATCGACGACGGTGACGCCCTCGACCTCGAAGACCTGCTGGCCCTCGATGCCGCTGTAGTAGACGCCGGCGGTGGAGTCGGTCGACACCACGTGGTCGAGGCCGTACCGCTCGTGCAGCGTGGCGTTGATCGACGGCCCGTCGCCGGTCATGTCGAACACCTTGACGCCGTCCAGCCGAGAGCAGAACAGGATCGAGGTCTTCGCCAGCAGCGGCTCGAGCACCTCGCGAGCCCGCTCCGGGCTCCACAGCAGCGAGCGGTAGTTGACGTCCAGGGCCACCTTCACCCCCCGCTTATGCGCTTCGTTCACGGCGTAGGTGATCACGCCGGCGGTGTTCTCGGTGAGCGCCGACGTGATGCCGGTGACGAACAGCACCCGGGTGTCGAGCAGGCGTTCCCAGTCGAAGAGATCGGGGGTGATCTCACGGAACGCGGTATGCAGCCGGTCGTAGGTCACCTTGGCCGGCAGCGGCGCCTGCCCGGGCTCCATGAAGTACAGCGCGATCCGGCCTTCGCACGGGACGCACAGCGACAGGTCGACGCCGACCCCGCGGTACTCGTTGGCGAACCGCTGGCCCAGATCGCTGGTCGGCAGAGTGGAGGCGAACGCGGTCTTGCGTCCGAGCTGCGCCAGCAGGCCGGCCACATTGGCCTCGGAACCCGCCGGCGAGAGTCGCAGATCGTTGGAGGTGGCGAGGCGTCCGCCCCGGTGGGCGGTGAGTCGGATCTGGGCCTCGCCCAGGGTGGTCAGGTCGTAACTGGTCATCGGGTCAGTCCTTCACTCGCGGCGTCGGTGCCGTATCGGTTGCTGTAGCGGTCGTAGTTGGCGGCGATCTCGTCGTCGGGCAGCCGGGTCAGTTCGCCCAGTCCCTCCGCGACGGCGACGGTGCGGGCGATGTCCTCGACCATCACCGCCGCTTGGAGCGCCTTGTTGATGGAAGCACCCACGGTGAACACTCCGTGCTGCTTCATGAGAATTGCCGGCGAGTTGCCGATCGAACGGACGATTTCGTCGCCGATCTCGTTGCCGCCGATCGAGGCGTAGGCGCCGACCGGGACGTCGCCGCCGAACTCATCGGCGATGGCGGTGAGCACGCACGGGATCGGACGCCCGGTGGCGGCGAACGCGGTGGCGTAGCGGCTGTGGGTGTGCACGATCGCCATCACGTCGGGACGCCGCCGGTACACCCCCAGATGCGAGGCGGTGTCCGAACTCGGTCCGCGGGTGCCGTGGACGATCCTGCCGTCCAGGTCGACGACGACCATGTCGTCGGGCCCCATCTCGTCGTAGAGCACCCCGGACGGCTTGATCACCACGTGCCCGGTTTCGGGGTCGCGGGCCGACAGGTTTCCGCCGGTCCAGGCCACCAGACCCGATCTGGGCAGGGCCAGGTTGCCCTCGCAGACCGCCTCCCGCAGCATACGCAGCGACTCCGGCAGTTCGGCGTCCGGCTCGGCACCGGCCCGCGCCGGTTGGTGCACCGCGATGCCGGCTGCCCGGAGCCGGTCCTCGATGAACCGCCGGGCGGCCGCGGAACGTTCGGCCGAGTCGTCGGCGTCGTCGTTCCACATCTCGATCATCAGCCGTCCGGACCAGTGCTGCCGGGCGAGTTCGGCGAACGCCTCGTCCCAGTCGACGATGCCCTCACCCATCGGCACCCGGCGGGGCTCGCCGCGCCGGACGTCCTTGGCATGCATGGCCACCATGTGGCCGGCTCCACGCCGCAGCTCGGCCGTGATCGGCTTGCCCTGCTCGGCGATGTTGCCGATGTCGGGGTAGACCTGCAGCCACGGCGAGCCGACCTCGTCCACCACATCCATGGCGGCCGAGATCGAGACGACGTCGGTGCCGTCCACGTTCTCGATGCCGAGCAGGATGCCACGCCGGGCCGCGTACTCCGCGCCGTAGCGCAGGCAATCGACGTACCACTGCCGGGCCTGCGGGCTCGGCTCCTCGTAGAAGGCGTAGTAGCCGGCCAGTTGCAGGACGGGGATGTGCAGGTCGGCGCACAGATCGATGCCGTCGACGAGCACCTCGCGGGCCCGGCGCCGCACAGCCGGGTCGGCCGAGCCGGGCGCGATGCGGCGGTGGACCGACAGGCACAGCCCGCCGAGCGCCACCCCGGCCCGGTCCGCGGCAGAACGGACGGCCGTCCGTTCTGCCTGCGACCAGGCCAGCCGGGCCTCGCGTTCGGGGGTCTCGTCGACGGAGATGTCGACGAAGGAGAACCCGCCCCGCGCGGCCTGGGCGAACAGGTCGGCCCAGGAGCCGTTCCATTGCAGTGCCTTCTCGTAGATGCCGAGTTCGACACCGGTCATCGGTTGACTGTCGCTGCTCATGGCCACACGCTCGCGATCGCGGCCTGCAGCTGTCCGGCGGCCGCCAGTGGATCGTCCGCCCCGGCGACCGAACGGCCGGCGATGATGATCCCCACCGGATGCCCGGCGAACACCTCCAGGTCGTCGGCCTTGATGCCCCCGGTGATGGTGACGGTGAAACCCATCGCCGCGAGTTCGTCCACCCGGGCCAGGTCGTCCGGACCCCAGGACAGGTCACCGGCCGCCTCCCGGTCCCGGGACCGCTTGACGATGACGTGCTGGGCCCCGGCGGCGCGCCAGCGGCGGGCCTTGTCGGCGTCGTACCACTCGTCGGCCAGTTCGATCTGCACCTCGCCGCCGTGCTCGGCGGCGACCGCGCATACCTGTTCGACGGTTGTCATCGAGGCCCCGGCGACCACCGAGACCAGGGACGCGCCGGCCTCGAACGCCATCTGGGATAGCAGCTTGCCGGCTTCGGCGATCCGGATGTCGGCCAGGATCTCCTTCTCCGGGAAGAGCGCCCGGATCTCCCGGACGGCGCGCAGGCCTTCCGCCAGGACCAGCACGGTGCCGCACTCGATGACGTCGATGCCGGACGCCGCCTGCTGCAGCGGGTTCAGCGCGCTGGGCAGATCCTTGAAGTCCAGCGCGATCTGGAGCCGGGGTCGCCGCGTCGCGAGTCCCGCCTCCGCAGCCGGCGGGGATCCGCCCACCGGTTTCGAATCGGAATACATGAAACCTCCTATTCACCGGTCGCCTCGTCGCGATCCGGAATGAAGGGCCGGAGTTCGTCTCCGGTTGTTCGGACGGTATGGCGGAGAGGCCTGCATGAACCATCGATGGATGAACATCTGTTCAGGCCGGAGTACGCGGGCCGACTAGCGCAGCAGGAAGGATGCTTGCCAGGACCGGTGTCTCGAACAATCCCAAGCGCCATGTTGAGCATTTGTTCACAACGGTGAAATGTGCCGCGCAGATCTGCGGCGGCTGTTATAGCTCGGGAGGGTCAGCCGACGGACTTGAGCAGGCTGATCGCGGTGGCCAGGTCGGTGACCAGCGCGGACAGGAAGCCGCCGGTCATCGCCGCCGCCAGGGCGTCCACCTTGTCCTCGCCCCAGGCCACGCCGATCGCGAGCGGAACCTCTCGCAGCCGTTCCGGCTGCACCGAGACCGTCCGGGGGCACAGCCCGGTGCGCAAGTGCTCACCGTCGGCGGCAAGGTGATGCCCGCAGACGTGGGCGACGGCGCCCGCCCGGCGCAGGTCCTCGGTGGTTTCGGCGTCCTCGTGTTCGCGCAGGATCAGCCCCGAATGACCCTTGCGGACGGCCCCGACGCCGAGCAGTGCCAGGTCGGCGCGGGCCGCCAGCTCCAGCGTGGTGGCGAGCTGGTTGTCGGCCACCAGCGCGGCGGCGATGGCGGCGTCCTTCACCACCAGCGGTGCCGGCAGCGGGTGGAACGAGCCGCCCAGCTTGCGGGCCATCCGGCGGCAGGTCTCGGGCGAGTCGAGCAACCGGTCCGACTGACCGGTGCTGCCGATCATCTGCACCACCCGCGACCTGGGCCAGACCAGCTGCGGCATCGCGTCGACCGTGGCGGTCACCGCCATGCCGTTGGAAACCGCGATCACGGCGTTCTCGGGAGCGTTCTCGACCAGCAGATCGGCGGCGCACCGGGCGACGTCGGCCTGCGCCGCGGACGGATCCGCCGGGTCGGCCACCCGGGCCTGTTTGAGGCCGAACGCCCGGGTCAGCGCACGCTCCACGCTCACTACCCTCTCCAGCGGGTGGCCGATCCGGAACTGGACGATCCCCCGCTCGCGCGCCTCGGCGAGCAGCCGGGACACGGTCGCCCGCGAGAACATCGCGTCGCGGGCGATCTCGATCTGGGTGCGTCCCTCCGCGTAGTACTGCCGCGATACCTCCAGCAGCAGCGCGATGTGCTCACGGGCGTCCGAGGTGCGCGAGCGACGCCCCGCGAGATTCACTCCCGGCCCGTCCCCAGCAACGCCCATCGCAGCAGCATAACGACGCCGGCCGGCTCAGTAGAGGACGGTGGCGAACTGGCCGGCGACGCTGAAACCGGTGCGCAGATAGGTGCGGACCGCACGGACGTTGAAGTCGTTGACGTAGAGCGAGACCGCCTGATGGTCGGTCAGGATGCAGCGGGTCGCGGCAGCCATGGCTGGCGCCGCCAGGCCGCGTCCGCGCAGTCGGGGTTCGAGCCACACGCCTTGGACCTGGGCGATGCCGCCGCAACTGATGCCGACGTCGGCCTTGAACACGACGTTGCCGGAGTCGTCCACAATGCCCCAGGCCCGGCCGCTGTCCACCAGGCCCTGGCAATGGATCCGGTAGCCGTTGCGGCCCCCGCCGGCGGTCGGATCGACGCCCACCTCTTCGGTGTACATGGCGATCGCGGCGGCATGGTACGAGGCGAACTCGGCCATGGTGATCCGGCGCACCGGCACGTCCATCGCCGCCGAACGCACCCGGTGGGCAACCATCAGCGGTTGTCGCGGCCGGATCTCGCGCTGCCCGGCGTAGCTGCGGCTGCGGACGGCGAGCGTGCGGTGCAGTGCCAGCGCCGTGCCGCTCTCCCCCACGATCGACTGGCACCACCGATGTGGTCCCAGCGCCTCGGCGAAGGCGGCGAGCGCGGCGTCCCTCTCGTCGGGCTCGCAGTAGGCGAAGGCGGGAACGAGGTTCGATCCGGCGTGCAGCAGGTGGCGGGGTGCTTCCGCGGGCCAGCCGTACAGGGTGGCCGGGGAGCCGTGCCGCAGCACGCCGGCGTCCACCCGGGAGGCGATGAACAGGTTGCCGACCGGATCGGCGGAGACCAGGCTGCGGACGAGGGCGTCGTCGCGCGCGTCCAGCACCCGCGCGCTTGTCATCCCCCGGATTCCCGGTTCAGCTGACGGACACCATCGGCACGCCGGCCGGTGCCCCCTCCGGGGCCTCCTCGGCGATCCGATTGGCCTCGGCGATCAGGGTCTCGACGATCTGGTCCTCGGGGACGGTCTTGATCACCTTGCCCTTGACGAAGATCTGGCCCTTGCCGTTGCCGGACGCCACCCCGAGGTCGGCCTCGCGGGCCTCGCCCGGTCCGTTCACCACGCAACCCATCACGGCCACCCGGAGCGGCATCTGCAGCCCGTCCAGGCCCTTGGTGACCTCTTCGGCGAGGGTGTAGACGTCGACCTGGGCGCGTCCGCAGGAGGGGCAGGAGACGATCTCGAGATGTCGCGGCCGCAGGTTGAGCGACTCCAGGATCTTGATCCCGACCTTGACCTCCTCGGCGGGCGGCGCCGACAGCGACACCCGGATGGTGTCACCGATGCCCTTGGCCAGCAGGGCGCCGAAGGCGACCGACGACTTGATGGTGCCCTGGAAAGCGGGCCCGGCCTCGGTGACGCCGAGGTGCAGCGGGTAGTCGCAGGCCTCGGAGAGCATTTCGTAGGCGCGCACCATCACCACCGGGTCGTGATGCTTGACCGAGATCTTGAAGTCCCGGAAGCCGTGCTCCTCGAACAGAGACGCCTCCCACAGCGCCGACTCGACCAGCGCCTCCGGCGTGGGTGCGCCGTATTTGGCGAGCAGCCGCTTGTCCAGCGAGCCCGCGTTGACGCCGATCCGGATCGACACCCCCGCGTCGGACGCCGCCCGCGCGATCTGCTTCACCTGGTCGTCGAACTGGCGGATATTGCCCGGGTTCACCCGGACGGCGGCACAGCCGGCGTCGATCGCCGCGTACACGTACTTCGGCTGGAAGTGGATGTCGGCGATGACCGGGATCTGGCTCTTCTTGGCGATGATGAACAGCACGTCGGCGTCGTCCTGGCTGGGCACGGCGACCCGGACGATGTCGCAGCCGGTGGCGGTCAGCTCGGCGATCTGCTGCAGGGTGCCGTTGATGTCGGTGGTCTTGGTGGTGGTCATCGACTGCACCGAGATCGGCGCGTCGCCACCGACCAGCACCTTGCCGACCCGGATCTGCCGGGTGGGCCGGCGCGGGGCCAGGACGGGCGGCGGTGGGGCGGGCATGCCCAGGTTGACGGTCATGGACTCCTCGTTCGACATCAGGCGGCCCCACGACCGCCGCCAGACAGCCTACTCGCGCCAGCCGGCAAGGAACTCGGAGATTCGGCCGATCGCCTCGGTGAGCACGTCGGCGTCCGGGAGGGTGACCAGGCGGAAGTGGTCGGGCTCGGGCCAGTTGAACCCGGTGCCGTGGGTGACCAGGATCTTCTTGGCGCGCAGCAGTTCGATCACGAACGCCTCGTCGTCGGTGATCTGGTACACCTCGGGGTCGAGTTTCGGGAAGCAGTACAGCGCGCCCATCGGCTCGACGCAGCTGACGCCGGGGATCTCGTTGAGCAGCCGCGCGGCCAGCTTGGACTGGTCGTAGAACCGTCCGCCGGGAACGACCAGCTCGTTGATCGACTGGTAGCCGCCGAGCGCGGTCTGGATGGCGTGCTGCGCCGGCACGTTGGAGCACATCCGCATGTTCGACAGCAGGGTCAGGCCTTCGAGGAAGTCGGTGGCCAGGTGCTTGGGACCCGAGACCATCACCCAGCCGGCCCGGTAGCCGCAGACCCGGTACGCCTTGGACAGTCCCGAGAAGGTCAGGCAGAGCACGTCGTCGCCGGCGAAGGTGGCCGCGTGGTGGTGGACGGCGTCGTCGAAGATGATCTTCTCGTAGATCTCGTCTGCCATCACTACCAGGTCATGGCGCCGCGCGATGTCGACCATCCCGCGCACGGTCTCCTCGCTGTACACCGCGCCGGTCGGGTTGTTCGGGTTGATGATCACCAGCGCATGGGTGTTCTCGGTGATCAGGGACTCGATCTCTTCCAGATCGGGGTTCCAGCCGTTCGCCTCATCGCCGCGATAGTGCACCGGCACCCCGCCACACAGGCTGATCGCCCCGGTCCACAGCGGGTAGTCGGGCGCCGGGACCAGGATCTCGTTGCCGTTGTCGAGGAAGGTCTGCAGCACCATCATGATCAGTTCGGAGACGCCATTGCCGATGTAGACGTCGTCCAGCGTCGTGTGGGTGAGGCCCCTCGACTGGTAGTACTGCGCCACTGCGGTGCGCGCCGAGTAGATGCCGCGCGAATCCGAATAGCCCTGTGACGACGGCAGATGGTGAACCATGTCGGCGAGGATGCGTTCGGGGGCGGCGAATCCGAAGGGCGCGGTGTTGCCGATGTTCAGCTTCAGGATCTTGTGCCCCTCTGCCTCCAGCCGCTGAGCCTCGACCAGGATCGGACCCCGGACGTCATACCGGACGTGCTGCAGCTTCTGTGACTGGACGATGCGACGCATGGGGCTCAGTCTCGCAGTCGCGACGGCGATGACTCCGACAGGCTCAGCCAGCGAGTCCGCCGCTCGAGCGTGTCGAGGTCGTTCCGGTACGCGGGGACGGTTCTTTTCGGTCCAAACCGGTACGAAAAGAACCGTCCCTCCGTACCACTCCGCCGGTTCGGTCAGCCGAGTAGGCGGTCGAGTTCGACCAGCGTGGCGGCGGTGCCGTCGACGCCTCGGGCGATCCGGCCCACCTCGGACGCCCGAGCGCGGTACCGGTCGCCGGCGACGGCGGCGACCAGCTCAGCCAGCCGCTCGGCGGTGATCCGAGGCAGCGGCACGGGCGCGGGACCGACGTCGAGTTCCGCGAGCCGGCGTCCGTGGTAGGGCTGGTCGAAGGCGGCCGGCACACACGCCGACGGCACGCCGGCCCGCATCGCGGCAGCAGTCGTGCCGGCGCCTCCGTGGTGCACCGAGCCGGCCAGCAGCGGCAACAGCGCGTCGTGCGGCACCGCCCCCAGCGTGCACAACCACTCGTCCACCACACCGCGTGGCCCGCCCGGCACCACCGGGGCGACGATCCGGCGTCCGGCCAGCCGGGAGGCCTTGCCGAGCAACTCCAGCCACCGCACACCACCGGCATCGTTGAAACTGCCCAGCCCCACGTAGACCGGTCGCTCACCGGCCTCCAAGAACGACCGCAGCGGCTCGGACGGCGTCCACGCGCCAGGCGTGGGACGGATCGCACCGGTCTGGGCGCAGCTCGCCGGCCACTCGGACGCCGGCGGGATCAGCACCGGGTCGGCGGCCAGCCAGATCGGGAAACGGTCCGCAGCCGCGGCCAGGCCGGCGGCTGTGTACCGCCGCAGCCCGGCGCGCTGCCGGAACACCCGCCCGGTGTTCCGGGACAACCCCTGCACGGTCTGCCAGTACCAGTCGACGTACGCCCGCCGGAGCCAACGCGGACCCCGCAGTCGGTCGCCCTCCAGGTGACTGGCCGCCCAGAGCGTGGGCAGGGCCGCGGTGTGCAGCACGGTCGCCATCCGGCAGCCGCGGTCCTCGACCAGGGCGAGCGCGGCGTCCCGGGACGCCACCCCGGTGACCACCGCCGAACCGGCCGGCACCTCGTCCAGGGCGGACGCCAGCGGCTCTGCGAGCCCGGCCAGCCACCGGCCCAACAGCACCGGCTGCGCCACCGGCGTCCGATAGGCGAACTGGCCCAACCGGCTGCCGCTGAGCCTGGTCACCTGGGCCATCGCCGGCCCGATGCCCCGGAACGTTGCACCGTGGGAATGCACCAGTTCGGCGTAGTCGTCCACGGCGACCACCGTCGCGGCGCACCCCCGGGCCACCACGGCACCGGCCAGCACCGCCATCGGCTCGACATCCCCTCGCGAGCCGACAGCCAGGAAGGTGACCGGCTGTTGTGTCACAGCAGCTGCATCGGGCTGATGATGTCGGCGATGATCAGCACTGCCCCGGTGAGCAGCAGGAAGGCGCCCACGACGTAGGCGACGGGCAGCAGCACGGCTGTGTCGAACGGACCCGGGTCGTCCCGGCCGAGCAACTTGGCACCGGCCCGCCGGACCGCCTCCCACAGCGCGCCGGCGATGTGACCACCATCGAGCGGCGGCAGCGGGACGAAGTTGAACAGGGCCAGGAACAGGTTGACCGCAGCCAGCAGCGAGCCGAACAGGACCAGCTTGTCGGTGCCGTCGATGGCGCTGCTGGCGGCCACCTCGCCGGCCGCCCGGCTGGCTCCGACGATGCTCAGCGGCCCGTAGATGTCGCGGGGCTTGCCCTGGATCAGGTCGACCGCCACGTTGTAGACCTTGATCGGGAACTGGGCGATGGCCACGACGCTCTGCTCGGTGAGCTGCCACATCTGGACGACCACGTCGCCGGGGCCGCCCTTGATCAGCACCGAGGTCGGGGTGATGCCGAACCAGCCGGCCGGGATCCGCTTGCCCGGGTCGAGCTTGTCGGGCACACCTGTGACCACCGTGTGCACCGGTGTCAGCGGCGTCCGGACGCCGTCGCGGTCGACGACCACGCGGGCCTCTCCGTCCAGGTTGGCCCGGATCAGATCGGTCAGCTGCTCGTAGCTGGTGATCGCCACCCCGTTGAACTCGACGACGCGGTCGCCGGCCCGGATGCCCGATTTGGCCGCGGGGGTGTCGGGAACCAGACACTGGGCGGTGGGCTGGCTCTCGCGGATGATGCACGGCTGCACCTCGGCGACCACCGGCTGCGGCTGCCAGCTACCGTGCAGGCCGAGGATCGACCAGAACAGGACGAACGCGATCAGCAGGTTCATCGCCGGTCCGCCGGCCATCACGATCAGCTTCTGCCAGGTCTTCTTCTGGTAGAACAGCCGGTCGTTGGCAATGTCGTCGGGGGTGATCTCGGCCCATTCGTAGGCCCGCGCCGCATCGGCGAAGCGGGTCAACCGGCCGTCGCGACGGCCCCGCGGCACCGGCGGGTACATCCCCATCAGCCGGACGTAGCCGCCCAGGGGTATCCACTTGATGCCGTACTCGGTCTCGCCGCGAGTGGTTGACCACACGGTCGGGCCGAACCCGACGAAGTACTTCGGCACCCGGATGCCGAACGCCTTGGCCGGCACCATGTGGCCGATCTCGTGCAGCGCGATCGAGACCAGGATGCAGGCGAAGAACAGCAGCGCGAAGACGACGATAAGCAGGGCGTTCATGCGCGTGCCCGAGTTGGGGCGCCGATCAGCTCGGCGGCCCGGGCTCGTCCCCAGGCGTCGGCGGCCAGCACGGTCTCGACGCTCAGCGCCGAATCGGACGGCCCGGCCAGGTGCTCCTCGACGACCGCGGTGACCGTGTCGACGATGTCCAGGAAGCCGATCCGGCCGTCGCAGAAGGCGTCGACGCAGATCTCGTTGGCGGCGTTGTAGACCGCGGGCGCGGTGCCGCCGGCTCGGCCGCAGCGGCGGGCCAGAGCGACGGCCGGGAAGGCTTCGTCGTCGAGCGGTTCGAAGCGCCAGTCGATGCCCCGGCTCCAATCGAAGCCGCGAGTGACGCCGGGCAGCCGGTCCGGCCAGTTCAGGGCCAGGGCGATCGGCAGCTTCATGTCGGGCGGTGAGCATTGCGCGATGGTGGAGCCGTCGCAGTACTCGACCATCGAATGTACGTCGGAGGTGGGATGCACGACCACCTCGATGGCGTCCAGGTCGACGCCGTAGAGCAGGGCCGCCTCGAGCAGTTCCAGGCCCTTGTTGATGAGCGTGGCCGAGTTGATGGTGATGATCCGGCCCATGTTCCAGGTGGGGTGCGCCAGCGCCTGCTCGGGAGTGACCGCGGCGAGTTCGGCGCGGGTCCGGCCGCGGAACGGCCCGCCGGACGCCGTCAGGATCAGCCGGCGGACCTCTTCGCCGCGTCCGGCTCGCAGCGCCTGGGCGAACGCCGAATGCTCCGAATCGACGGCGACGATCTGGCCGGGCGCGGCAGCGGCGGTGACCAGCTCGCCGCCGATCACCAGGGATTCCTTGTTAGCCAGCGCCAGGGTGCTGCCGGCGGCCAGCGCCGCCAGGGTCGGCTCCAGCCCGGCCGCTCCGGTGATCGCGTTGACCACCACGTCGCAGGGCAGCCCGGCGAGCCGCTGCGAGGCGTCCGGCCCGGTCCAGACGGCGGTCGTCGTAGGGAGTCGCCCGTCGAGGGCTGCTGCAGCGGCCGGGGTCGGGACGGCGACCACGTCCGGCCGCCAGGTGTTCGCCTGGGCGACCAGCAGGTCGAGATTGCCGCCGCCGGCCGACAGTCCGACGACTCGGAAGGCGTCGGGGTGGCCGGCGATCACCTCCAGGGTCTGGGTTCCGATCGATCCGGTGCTGCCCAGCAGGACGACGTCACGCACCCGGCCAAGGCTACAGGGATGCATCATCTCGCCGCCGACCGCATCCGACCAGGCAGAAAGGAGGCAGCCATGACTGCACAACTCGCCGAACAACTGCCCGACAAGACCGACCTGGTGCTCCGAGATCCAGAGCCCGAAGACGCCAACGAGCCCTTCCCGGAGATCGACGACGAGGATGCGGAGGACCAATCGTGACCACCGCGACGGTGAGGGTCACCGGCAAGCCGCGCACCGGTGATCTGGTGTTCCTGCGGAACAACCCGGCTCGACCGAATGGCATCGGCCACGTGGCGGTACTCACCGCCAAGCTCGCCCACGGCGACTTCGAGGTGATCGAGGCCCGCGGGCACCGGTTCGGGGTGGTACGCAGCACGCTCAGCTATTGGCGGGGCCGCCGCCACTTCGCCGGCGTCCGGCGATACCCGGAGCTGCGACTGTCGGCCGGCCCCAACCCCGCACCGCCGCCGTTTCGCCGACTCGTTGTGGACGGCGAGTTCGGCCCGAAGACGATCGCCGCCACCCAGCGGTGGACGCACTCCTCCGTCGACGGGATGTGGGCGCTGCGCTCTCGCAAGGCGTTGCAGCGCAAGCTCGGGGTGGAGCAGGACGGGGAGATCGGGCCGATCACCACGCGTGCGTTGCAGCGGAAGGTCGGCGCCGAGGTGACCGGGGTCTGGAAGGCCGACACCACGCGGCATCTCCAGCAGTTCCTCAACAAGAAGCTGGGCTGAGCCGACTCGGGGGGATCCGGACGCCGAGCCCGGCACCGAAGCAGACGAACGCACGGTGTCCGGGCGCGGCGTCCGATTGGGCGCGGGCCACGGCGGCCGCCGGGGGTTGTCCGGCGGCCAGTCCGGCATGCAGCCGCGCCATCACCGCCCCGGTGCCGCCGTCCGGCACCGGGGTCACCGGCGCGATCAGGGTTCGAGTACCGCGGACCAGGCAGGCGGCGGCGAATCCGAGCAGCGCTTCCCCGGGACGCGACACCGGCCGTCCGCTGTCGCAGCTGGCCAGGATCAAGGTCGGTGGGAGCCGGTCGATGGTGTCCAGGTGGTGCACCAGCAGAGCACCGTCCGACATGGTCAGTTCGGAGAACTGCGGATTGTCCGGACGCAGCCGGCCGTGCGTCGCGAGATGCGCCAGATCGGCGCCGGCGAGTGCATCGAGCACGGTCTGGACGCGGGCGTCCGGGTCGAGCAGCGGAACCGTGTCGTAGATCTCCGCCACCGCTGCGGCCTCCCGCCGGGCGCCGGGCAGTCCCGGTCCGGCCGCCACCAGCACCTTTGCCGGGCCGGTCGCACCCGTCTCGGCTGCGGCCGAGGCGCGCCGCCATTGCCGGACCGAGGACGCCACCACCACCGAGCGCCCGTTCAGGCCGGGCAGCTCGTGCCATGGCACCTGATGCAGGAAGGCCGGTGGAATCAGCACCAACTCGCGCCCGCTCGTCTCCGGCAGTGACGCCAGCAGGGACGCCTGCGCCTCTCCCGCGGCAACATCCAGCAGCTGTTCCAGCGAGCGGCCGAACCGGCCGTGGTCGACGCCTTCCGCGGCCAGCCGGTGCATGGCGAAGCTGAGCCGGTCGACCGCGGCACGGAGCGGCTGCTCGGCGCCCAGGGGGTGCAGCTGGGTGCGGCGGCCGACTCTGGTCAGGGCATACAGCCGTCGGTCGCGGGCGAACCAGCTGACCAGTGCGGAGTCGCCGAGAGCAGCGTCCAGCTCGAACATCCGCACCGGCCGCAACAGTTCCCCCGCACCTCGAGCGATGCGGCTGCGGTCACGGACCAGCCCGGCCAGCGCCGTCCGCTCACGCTCGGAACGGGCGGCGCGATGCCGGCTCAGCAGGTCGGCGAGTTCCGGGTCGTTCGGCGGCCGGACGGCGTCCCTGACCAGCACGGTGGCGCGGGCCCGCTCGACCGCGTCGAAGACCTGGCTCGCCCGTCCATGGGCGAGCGCGAGGTCGACGCCGAGCCCGGCCAGCTCCGATCGGTGCCGGGCCAGCCCGGCCCGCAACTCGTCGGCCCCGACGCCGGTGAGGTGGTCGTCCAGAATCGCCAGGCCACGACGGACGGCCCGCCGCGCCCGATCCGGCCGGTCGGCTTCGAGCAGCGCCTGGGCGTGCCAGGCGCGCGCCCGAACCAGGGCTGGCCCCCTGGCACGACGTCCAACCAGCGCGCAGAGCGCCGCGCTTCGATGAGGCTCAGGCGCCCCGGTGGCGATCATCAGATACGCCTCTGCGGCAAGCTCCCACCAGTTCGCCGCCGCCAGCGCTCGACAGCGCTCGCCAGCGCGGCGGGCGGGCCAGCAGGCGATCGGCTCGGGCAACCTCCAGCCCCGCCGCACTCGCCCACGTCGCGCGTCCCTGCCGCCTGAACGTGGCTCGCGCGCGTCGCGCTTGGTCGCGGGCAAGTGGCAGATCACCCGATGCGGCAGCGGTCCGCGCCAATAGCAGCCGGGTCTCCGGGATTCGCAGGCTGCGGCGTTCACGCCGCGACTCATGTAGCGCCGCTTCCGCGGCGATACGGGCCTCGTCGGTGAGTCCGACCCACCACAGCAACTCGGACTGGTCCATCAGGATACCGGCGACTTGCGCGCCATTCTCGCGGAAAACCTGCTCGGCGCGGGCATAGTGCGCCAGCGCTTCCGGGACTTCGCCCAGCTTCGCTGCCGCATAGCCGCGATTCGCAACGATGAGTCCGAGGGCCGCCGGACGGTGCAGCTGACGAGCCAGGCGTTCTGCCTCGGCCAGGTCAGCGATGGCCTGCTCGACGGCCAGGATGTCGATCTGCACCGTCGCCCGGTTGAGCAGCGCCCGCTGCAGACCGAGGTCATCGCCGAGTCGACGCAGCCCCGCGACCGCGCGATCGAGATCGGCCAGGGCAGGCCTGAAGCCGCCCTTCTCGCGCAGGATCAGGGCACGCGTCCCATATGCGCGGATGGTCTCGGAGCTGTCGGGGTCCCCCGCGCCCAGCGCGTCCGTTGCCAATCGGAGCGCATCGTCGAGTGCGCCGCCCAGCAGTCTGGCGTGTGCCAGTTTCAGGAGCGCCGCCCCCAGGACATCCCTCTCGCCGGAACGCCGGGCCAGCCGCACCGCGACCCGCAAAGAATGGGTGGCCTCGTCCACCCGTCCACCGATCAGCAACGCATGACCGAGGGCACGCTGCGCGATGGACCGCGAACCGGCGTCCGCGCCGGCCATTGCCTTAACGGTCCGGCGCAGCATCGGCACCGCCGACGACAGCGTCATGTCGGCCTGTCGTGCCGCCGCCACGGCGATCTCGCGCGATGTTGCCACGCATCATTCTCGGACGCGGATGCCCGCTCCGCATCATCCGGCCGGCATCCACATCGTTACTGATGAGGGCGGAACTGCTTCGGCCTTCCCCTCTACCGACCGACCGGTGAATGATGACGGCAGGTGCCGGCGACGTTCGCCTCAACCCAGGCAGGAACCATGAACGCCACTTCAGTCAGTACACAGGGCGAACCGCAACGGCTCGCGGTCGACCTCCCGTATGCCGAACTTGTGGAGGAGGTGCTCCGCGACCTCGGCCTCTGCACCTCATCACGACCGCACGCCGGCATCGGCCTGACGCTCATCGACCCTCATCTTGGTGACGAGCCGCTTGATCCGCTGCTGGCCGAAGTGCGCCGACGACTGTCAGCGTGTCACGGTGGCTGGACGCCTCAGATCGGCAAGGACCGCACGGCCAGCAGCACCATCATCACCGGTGGTCACACCCGGCCGATGGCGAACGGTCTGATCCCAGAGCCGGACTCGCCACCGATGGGCAGCCTGGCCGCATTCTCCGTCCCGAGCGGCCGCGCCGGCGCCCGTATCGGTCTGGTGGACGTCCCCAAGGCGGAAAACCTGCAGCTGGCCACGGGCCAATCGATGCCCGCGTGGAAAGCACACTCCGCGTTCATCCTGGACCTGATCGCCCAAGTCGCCCCTGACATTCCTGAGCCAGTGGTCCGCGGAGCACTCGACGAGGACGGGGGCAAGGGCGACCTCTGGGAGGTGGCTACGGCCATGGTCGACCTGGTGCTCGACGATCGCGTCGACATTCTGTTGCTGCCCCTGGCCTGCTACACCGCCGACGGCCTGCCGCCGCTGCTGATGACGCGTGCCATCGAGCGGATCGCCGACAAGGCGCTGATCATCGCTGCGGCCGGCAACCAGTTGGCGCAAACCGGTTGGCTGCTGGGACGCTGCCCGACGTCGTCCGCCTGGCCTGGCGCCTTCCCTCAGGTCCAGGCCGTGGCAGGCGACTTCTTCGGTGGCGGGGAAGCTGAGACTCGGCCGCCCTGGCTGGATGCCCTAACCGCTGAGTCGAGGTTCAGCGGGGCCTTCTTCAATGGCACTGTGGAACTCGAGGGTCGGTACGACACCCAGTTCTCCGGCCACGCCGTGTGGGCGGGCACCTCCTTCTGTGCCGCACACGCGGCCGGGCTAGTCGCTTCCCGGGTCGACGCGCACACGTCGGCGCGGCAGGCGTGGCAGGCGCTCCTTGATGAGGGTCACGGGCTCCGGCGGCCGTCAGAGTCATGACAGCCGAGCCGGTAGCCGATCTGGTCGCCGCCGTTCGCGGCGGCGACCAGGAGGCGTGGAACCGGTTGGTGACGCGGTTCGCGCCGCTGCTGGGTTCGGTGTGCGCGAAGTTCTCGCTCGACGCGCATGACCGGCAGGATGTCGCTGCTGGGGTGTGGCTGCGGCTGCTCGAACGCCTGCACACCCTGCGCGAGCCGGCAGCGCTGCCCGGCTGGCTGGCCACCACCACCCGCAACGAGTGCCTGGCGCTGTTGCGCTCACGACGCCGGACGTTGCCCACCGACTTCGATCACGACCTGCCCGACGACTCTCCCGAGGCCGGCACCGACCTGATCGCCGAACTCCGCCGGCACGCCCTGCGGGAAGCGTGGGCCGCTCTGTCGGAGCGCTGCCGGGAACTGCTCAGCATGCTCTTTGGCGACCCCCCAGTGCCTTACGTCGACATCGCGTCGCGCCTCGGCGTCCAGATCGGGACCATCGGCCCGACCCGGATCCGTTGTCTCGCGGTACTGCGCCGGCAGCCGGCGCTGGAGTCCTGGGGAGGGCCTGATGGAACCTGATGAGATCCTGCTCGGCGAGCTGGAGGCGGCCCTCAGCGAGGCGTCCGACGCCGAGGATGTGGCAGTCGTAGGGCGGTCGTTGTGGGGCTGGCGGGACGCGGACGCCGGTCTGGCCGACCTGGTCTCCGACTCCGCGGTTGAGCCGCTGGCCGGCGTCCGGTCCGCCGGCGATGCGAGGCTGCTGCGTTTCACCGCCGAGGGGGTCGGCATCGACCTCGAACTGCTCGACGGCCATCTGCGCGGACTCGTGGTGGCACCGGACGCGCAGACGCTGGCACTGCACGACGACAAGGGCGCCGCGGTCGCCACGGCCGAACTGGACGCCTCAGGCTGGTTCGACCTGACGGTGCCGGCCACGCTGAGCCGTGGATCGCTGGTCCGACTGAGGCTCAGCGACGGCGCCGGCGGCCGGACCTGGACGGCCTGGTTCCGGCTGTAGGTCACGCAGCTCGGGCCTGCCCCTTTTGGCGGATTTCGAGAAGCGTGGTGCCGCTATCGGTGCGGAGGTATTGCTGACCCATGGGCGATTTCCACAGGTATTCACCGGGACCGATCATTTCGTAACGCCAGCCGGTGTGCGTTTTCAGCAAATGATGCAATCGACACAGGCAGGCAAGATTATCGGTGGAGGTTTCGCCGCCGGAATCGGAGGGCGTGATGTGGTCGGCATCGTGACTGAAATTGCCGCTTGCCGGCCGGCGGACCGGATGGGCAGCACGGCCGCAATACGGGAACACGCAACTCCGGTCCCGGAGCGCGATGTGTTCGCGCATCACGTCAGTCGGTTCGTAGCCGCGGGTTGCCCGGGTTCGGTTCAGATCGATGACCGGACGGATGGTGATGCTGCCGGCGGTGCCGCACCACCGGCGGATCTCGTCGATGGTGACCAGCTGGCCGGTGGTGCCCACCTCGGCCAAGCCTCCGCAGCCGTTCCTGAGTTGGGCGGCGTGGACGTGGAGATAGATCATGATCGGACGACCGGGCCTCCGGAACGCCCGAGCCCCGGAGGACCGGCCGCTGATGCCGACGGCATCAGTCGGCAACCCCGCGGACGGAGTTTGCTCAGCGTCGTCGCAGCAGGACCCCGCCGCTCCTCCAGCGGGCAGCATGAACGGCGCAATTGATGACGCCGACGCGGCTGGGTTCTCGTCCCGACCACCGTCGGCGGCCTGGTCGTTGGAGTCATCGCCACCGGTGCGGGCGTCCGGCACTCCGCTGTCGGGCAGTTCTGGCTGGCCGAGCGCGCGGCGGGCCATCACCCCTAGTGCGTGCGCTCTCCGCCGGTCCAGTTCGGCATCCGAACCGTCGTCGGCGAGATCGGCCGCGATCTGCCGTAGCGCGGCGTCCAGGTCGAGCGCATCGGGGGTATCGAGGCAGCCGTCGAGCCAACTGCGGCCGGTCGGATCGTCGATGTCGGCACCGATCCGCACCCAACGCTTCTCGGCAGGGTCGCTGAGCTTCTCGGGTTCGAATCGGGCCTGGGCAAGCAGCACCAGCCGCTTGATCGTCCGGACGCCGAGCCTGGCTCCGAGCAGTGCGGCCTGAGTGTCGAGCCAGCCCACCGCACGCTCGCCAAGGCGGTGGGCAGCCTGGGCGAGCAGCCGCGCCTTCCACGCCGGCAGGTTCAGCTCGCTGAGTTGCCGCCAACACCTCGGCAACCGGTCATGCAGGGCGACCGCGTCGCCGATCAGTTGCCGCCCGGCGTTCGTGGAGACCCCGTGCGCAGCGGCGAACTCTGCGATCGCCGCCACAGCAACGCCGGTGGCGTCGTCGATCAGCGAGTCGACCACTTTGTCGTACGGCTGAGCGGCAATCCCCGGGTGCAGACCGGCCCAGGTCACGGCGAGTTCCAGACGTCGCGCGGAAGCCGCACGCTCGGCGTGATCGCAGGCGGACAACTCGGCCAACACCGCTGCTGGTGTCACCCTTTCCGCCGCCTGGATTCCCATACCCACAACGTAGTGGGCCCCACTGACAAAATTCGCCCCGAGAATGCCGCTGACAACAATCGGACAACACCCACGGAACCGTAAGCCGTTCCACAGGGACGCCTCTCGAATTGAAGCGTGGCCCTCCGCCGGCGATTACAGCGACATCACCCACAGCCCGAGCGTGGCCGCCAGCAAGCCTGCCACGAGTCCCCCGCCGGCGTGCACCACCGCGGCTACCGGACGCCCGGCGCGCACCAGCCGGACGCCTTCGAAGCTGGCCGTGCTGAACGTGGTGAACCCGCCCATGAAACCGGTGCCGGCGATCGCCGCCCACTCCGGGGCACCGGTGTGGAACATCACGTAGCCGGTGATCAGTCCCAGCAGTCCCGAGCCGACCGTGTTGATGGTGAGCGTGCCCAACGGCATCCGCACCGAGTGCAGCCGGGCGATCGCGGCGTCCGATTGGAAGCGGGCGACGGCCCCCAGGCCGCCGGCCAGCGCCACCAGCAGCGCGATCATCGCGACCACCTCGCGGCCAGCCACATGCCGGCGAACGCCGCCAGCAGACCCAGCACCACGCTGCCCAGCGCGTATCCGATCCCGATGAACGTCGCGGCCCCACCCAGGCCGAGGAGTCGCACCGTCTCCACCGCGAAGGTGCTGTAGGTGGTGTAGCCACCCATCACCCCGGTGCCGACACCGAGCCGGAGGTAGCGGCGCAGACCGGCGTCCGGGCCACGACGGCTGAGGGTCTCCAGCAGCAGGCCGAGCAGTAACGAGCCACTGACGTTGATCGCGAAGGTGGTCCACGGCCAGCCGCCGGGCTGGGCGGGGAACGCCGACTCCAGCGCCGCCCGGACGGCGGTCCCGAACGCTCCCCCGACCAGGACCACCGCGGACGACAGACCGCGGAACGGTTTCAGGCCCACGGCATCGGCGCCTTCCAGTCGACCACCGAGAGCGGCACCGCCAGCACCGGCCGGTGCTGATGCTGCGCGAGCTTGAGCGCCAGCGCGCCGTCCATGAACTCGCGCACCTTCGCCCCGTGCTCGGGTGCGCGGTTGCCGACCACGATCACCGCCGCGTCGACCGCCCGCGCCAGATGGGTCAGCGAACGGTCGGGCCGTCCGGCCAGGTAACGGAACTGCCAGGACAGGCCCGACTCGGCCAGCAGGTCGGAGAGTTCGGCCTTCACCCGGGCCTCGACCCGCTGCCAGGTGTCGTCGGCGGCGTCCGGGTTGATGTCGCTGTGCTGCACCGTGCCGTCGGCGAACTCACGCTCGGTGTACCTCTGCTCATCGACGTAGGCGAAGAACATTTCGCCGCCGGTGGTGCGGGCCAGCGCGGCCGCGGTGAGCACCACCAGCGGATCGCTGCCCGGCCGGACTCCCACCACAAGCGCCCCGCCGCCGAACGGTGTCAACCGCTCGGGGCTGGGCTGTGGGACCTGATGGAGCATCCCGGTCTCCTCTCATTCGGCTCCACGCTAGTACCGCGTGCCGCTGCCGCGGCGAACCTGACTGAGGATGAACCAGCGGCCTAGTGCAGCCTCCCCCGCCTTGCCGCCACCAGGGCACGGCTGAACCAGTCGGCGAACCGCCGCTGCCCTTCGGCTCCGCGTGCCCCCAACCGGCCGGTGCGCTGCTCGGCAACGCTCTGCACCACCGTGTAGCCCAGCAGCCCCTCGGGCCCATGCCGATGACCGGTCCCCGAATCCCCCCGGGCGCCCATCGTCGCGCCGACCGCGCCCCACGAGGCGGCGAAGCTCTCGTTGATGCTGACGGTGCCGGTGCGCAACAGCGGCGCCAGCGTGCGCGCCGCCGTCCGGTCACCGCTGACGATGGTGGAGTGCAGACCGTAGTCGGAGTCGTTGATCAGACGCACCGCGGCGTCGTCGTCGGCCACCCGGTAGACGCTGGCCACCGGCCCGAACGTTTCGGCGTCGCGCAGTTCCATGGCGGCGCTGACGTCCTCGAGCACGGTGGGCTCGTACACCCACGGCCCGATCTCGGGACGGTGCCGACCGCCGGTGAGCACCCGGGCGCCGCGCCGCCGGGCGTCCTCGACATGACCGATGACCTGCTCCAGCTGCTCCGGACCGAACAGCGAACCCATGTCGTAGCCGTACTCCAGGCCCACGCCCAGGCGCAGGTCGGCCACCGCGTCCAGGAACATGCGCAGGAACTCGTCGGCGATGTCGCGATGCAGGATCAGCCGCTCGGTATGACTGCAGAGCTGACCCGCCGCGGTGAAGACGCTGCGCCGTGCGATGTCGACCGCCAGCGGCAGGGACGCGTCCGCACGCACGTAGAGCGCGTTCTTGCCGCCGAGTTCGAGCGAGCAGCCGACCATCCGCTCGGCCGCCACCGCCGCGACCGCCCGCCCGGTGCGGGTCGATCCGGTGAAGCTGATGAAGTCGACGCAACGGACGACGGCGGCGCCGATCGGATCGCCGTCGCCGACGACGACCTGCAGCACGCCCGCCGGCAGTCCGGCGGTGATCAGCTGCTGCACCCCCCACAGCACGCACAGCGCGGTGCGGGGATCGGGACGCAACAGCACCACGTTGCCGGCCAGGAGGGCGGTGAGCGCCTCACCGAGCGACAGTGCGAACGGATAGTTCCACGGGGTGACGATGCCCACCACGCCGCGCGGCAGCCGAGTCTGGGTGGCGTGGCCGACGACCGGCAGCACCCCACGACGGCGCCGCGGCTCGAGCAGCGCCGCCGCGGTGCGGGCGTAGTACCGTGCCACGTTCGCGACCTCGGCGACCTCTTCGAAGGCGTCCGACCGGGTCTTGCCGGTCTCCAGCTGAATCAGGTCGAGAATCTCGTCCCGACCGGCCAGCAGCCGGTCATGGAAGGCAAGCACGATCGTCGCCCGGCGCCGCGGACTCAACTCGCGCCACTGCCGGGCCGCCGAACGCGCCGTACCGACCGCACCCGCCACGTCCGCCCTCGACGACTGCGGGATCTGCGCCAGCGGCCGTCCCGACAGCGGGCTGGCGACCGTTCGGCGCTCGGGCTGAGCCGAACACACCACCAGCGCGGTGAGGGCCGCGACGCGCGCGGACGGAAGAACGAAATCCGTCTCGGTGACCCCCGCTTGCATTGGCACAATGTAGTCGCGCCCGGGCCGGATGCGGGTACGAACGCCGGAATCCCTCACCCGACGGACGGATCAACGGCCGGCGCCGTGACCGCTCGAAGCAGCCGATCGCTGAACGCCGCCACCACCGCGATGGTGAGCAACGCGCCGAGCAGCAACGCCGTGGCTTCGCCGGGCTTGAGGACACCCATCGTCTGTCCCAGCGCCGCAGCTCCCATCGGGATGCCGAGCTGGGCCGCCGTGCACACGGCGATCGGCAGCGGCTGCCGGGTGAAGGTCAGCACACCGTGCGCCAGCACCGCCCCGGCCCCGAGCGCCACGCCGAGGCCGATCACCCCGGGGTTGCGGGTCAGGTCCTGCAGGTCGAGCGAACTGCCCAGCCAGACGAAGAAGATCGGCGCGAAGAATCCCTCGGTGAGGGCGAATGTCTGATTGGCGAGCCGGCGCGGCTCGCCGGCCGCCGCCGTTGCCAGGCCCATCGCGAAGCCGGCCAGCATCACCGACACATGCATGGTGGCGGCCAGCGCCGCGACGGCGAACAGCATGGTGAGGGTGATCCGCAGCTCCATCGCCAGGCCGCGCCGCTCGCTCAACTCGTGCAGCCGGCGACGGCGTCCGGACTGCTCCGCCCACCGCAGCAGGGCGAAGAAGGCCGCGGCCACCGCCAGCACAGCCAGGGCTCCCAGGCCGGCGACCAACGCTTGCGACGGGTCGAGGACCAGCGGCAACGCCACGATGCAGGCGGCGTCCGCGATGGCGAGTTGGACGAGCATCTCGAGGCCCGGGCGGGTGGTCACCGCGGCACCACCCAGGGCCGGCATCACGATACTGGCCGATGACGACGCGATCAGCACCGCGTAGAGCGGGCCGTGCCCGGTGCCCCACAGTGACGCGATCAACAAGCCCAGCGGCGCGGCGATCACCGCTACCCCGACCGCGCGTAGCAGCCCGTTCCGCAACCCGCCGAGCATCGCCGGATGGCGCAACGGCACATGGGTACCGGCGACGAACATCACCAGCGCGAACCCCACCTGGGCCAGGAAGGACAGTGTCGGGTCCTCCGCCTTGATCACCCCGAGACCGGTCTCGCCGAGCGACATACCGACCCCGAGTTCGCCGATGACCACCGGAATGTGCACCATGCGATTCAGGCTGACCACCGGTCCGAGCATGGCGACGGCGCAGATCAGGGCCAGCACCGCGAACGTCACCGGCATACTGTAAGCCGACCTGTCCGGTTCGGGAGCAACGAAGGAGAGTGTCACAGTGGACGCGACGCCCGACCCCGTGGTCTTGACCACTGCCGGCGCCGTCCGCGGTGTTCAACGCCCCGGCTCCGCCGCCTTCCTGGGCATCCCGTTCGCGGAGCCGCCGGTGGGCGAGTTGCGGTTCGCTGCACCCCGGCCGCGTGCCCCATGGACGGGGGTGCGCGACACCACCCGCCCCGGCGCCACGCCGCAACGCCCGCAGTCGGGGGCGGTCACCACGATTCCCGAGCCGTCCTTCCCGGGCGACGACACCCTCAACCTCAACGTGTTCACCCCCGTACCCGGAGACCATGCGGCGCGGCTGCCGGTGCTGGCGTGGATCCACGGCGGCGGCTTCTTCGCCGGTTCGCCGTCCAGCCCCTGGTACGACGGGGCGGCGTTCAATCGGGAGGGCGTCGTCACGGTCAGCGTCTCGTACCGGCTCGGCTTCGACGGCTTCGGCTGGATCGACGGTGCACCCGCCAACCGCGGTGTCCTCGACCAGATCGCCGCGCTGCGCTGGGTGCAGGAGAACATCGCCGCATTCGGCGGCGACCCGGATCAGGTCACCGTCGCCGGACAGTCCGCCGGTGCGGGAAGTGTGCTCGCCCTGCTCGCCGCACCCGCCGCCGACGGTCTGTTCCGCGGCGCCATCGCCGCCTCGCCGGTGGTGGTCGACCTGCTGCCCGAGCGGGCCCGCGAGGCCGCCGTCCGGATCTCCGCGAGCCTGGGCCTGACTGGCCTCACCGTGGACGACTGGCGGGGCGTCGACGAAGGCCGGCTGCTGGCCGCGGAACGGGCCGAGATCGACCTCGCGCTGGCCGAACCGACGCTGCCCCTGGTCGACTACGTGCGGTGGCTGGGGGTAGGCGATGCCGCGCTGTCCGGGCTCACCCTCGCTCCCGTGGTAGACGGCGAAACGCTGCTCCCACTAGGCCAACGACTGCGCGACGGAGCACATCGGGACACCGCGCTGCTGATCGGCTCGGCGGCCAATGAGTTCCCGGGCGCGACCGCGGAGACCGTGGATCGGGGTGCCGTGGACGACGCTTTCGTGGCGCTGGGCGCATCGGAAGCCGGCCTGGCGACCTTCTGGGGCGAGCTGGACCTGATCGGGGAGGCAAGCACCCGCGCGCAGCTCACGGCGCTGCGGATGTTCCGGCTTTCGGTGGCCAAGGTCGTGCTGGCACGGATCGCAGGCGGTGCCGGGAAGAGCACCTGGAGCTACGACTTCCGCCGCCACGCACCCTCGCTGAACCGCGCGGCGCACTGCTTCGACCTGCCCTACGCGTGGGATCTGGGTGCCGGCGAGGGGGTCCTGGAGGCCCTCGGCGAGCCGGCGGACGCCGGTCTCTCAGCTGCCGTCCACCGAGCCTGGCTGGCGATCGTCACCGGTGCCGCACCCGGTTGGCCGGCAGCGAGTCACTCACCGGCCGGCGGCTGCGTCTTCGATCGGGACGCCCGCTACAACCCGGACGCGTACCGGCTCGAGCACGAGATCGCCACCGAACTGCCCTGACCCGCCGGCGGTCCTGCTACTCGGCGCCCACGCTGGCGGCGAGCTGGCCGCAGGCGCCGTCGATCTCGCGGCCGCGGGTGTCCCGGACGGTGACGGCGACGCCGCGGCGCTCCAGGGCTGCGACGAAGGCGGCCTCGTCGCGCCGGCGCGACGCCGTCCACTTCGAACCGGGGGTCGGGTTGAGCGGGATCAGGTTGACGTGCACCCAGCCGTGGCCGCCGTGGCGGCGCAGCACGTCGCCGAGCAGGTCGGCCCGCTCGACCTGGTCGTTGACGTCGCGGATCAGCGCGTACTCGATCGACACCCGGCGCTTGGTGGCCACGAAGTAGCCATGAGCGGCGTCCACCAGTTCGGCGACGTTCCAGCGGGTGTTGATCGGGCACAGCTCGTCGCGCAGTTCGTCGTCGGGGGCATGCAGGCTGACCGCGAGGGTGACCGGCAGGCCCTCGGTGGCCAACTGGTTGATTCGCGGCACCAGCCCCACGGTGGAGACGGTGATGCCGCGGGCGCTGATGCCCAGCCCGTGTGGCGCGGCTGCGGTCAGCGTCCGGATGGTCGCCATGATCGCCTTGTAATTGGCCATCGGCTCGCCCATGCCCATGAAAACGATGTTGTTCACCCGTCCGGGTCCGCCGGGAATCTCGCCGTCACGCAGCGAACGGGCGCCGGCCACCACCTGCGCGAGGATCTCGGCGGCGCTCAGGTTGCGCTGCAGGCCGCCCTGGCCGGTGGCACAGAACGGACAGGCCATGCCGCAGCCGGCCTGCGACGAGATGCACAGGGTCGCGCGATTTCGTCCCGAGCCGGACGCGCGGATGCCCGGCACGCCGTAGCGCATCAGCACCGACTCGATCAGCGACCCGTCGAAGAGCCGCCACAAGGTCTTCAGGGTGGTGCCGCCGTCGCAGGACAACGGCCGGACCGACGTCAGCAGCGACGGCAGGAAGGCCTCCGCCACCCGCGTCCGGTCGGCGAACGGCAGGTCCGTCCAGCCGGACGGGTCCAGGTCGAGATGCTCGAAGACGTGCCGGGAGATCTGGTCGGCACGGAAGGCCGGCAGGCCCAGCGCGCGCACGGCGTCGCGGCGTTCGTCGCGAGTCAGGTCGAGCCAGTGACGTGGCGGCTTGCCGCGGCGCGGCGCCGCCATGGTCAGCGGCATCGTGGCGCCGGCCCGGACCCTGTCCTCCAGCGCGGAATAGGCGCTGATCTCGTCGGGCCTCAGGCCGTCGCCGGTCGCGTTCGGTTGGGTAGTCATCACGGCCTCGTCAGTTGGGGACCAGTAGGAACAGGATCAGCCAGGCCACCGGCGCGGCCACCAGCATCGAGTCCAGCCGGTCCATCGCGCCACCGTGCCCGGGCAGGAACGACGACATGTCCTTGATCCCCACGTCGCGCTTCACCAATGACTCGATCAGGTCGCCGCAGGTGCCCGCCGCCACGATGGCCAAGGCCAGCAGCAGCCCGATCCACCACGGCGCGTCCAGCCACCACACGGTGAGCGGGACACCGACGGCGCTGGCCAGGAGGACCGAGCCGACCATCCCCTCCCAGGTCTTCTTCGGGCTGATCTGGGGCGCCATCGGATGCCGGCCCCAACGCGCGCCCACCGCGTAGCCGCCGGTGTCGGTGCCCATCACGATCAGCAGCGTGGTGGCCATCTTTGCGCCACCGTTGCCGGAGGCCAGGATCAGGCCGGCGAACGAGCCGAGCAGCGGAATGTAGCCGATGGTGAACAGGCTGGCGGCGGCGTCCTTGACGTAGCCGGCGGAACCGCCGGGCATCCGCCAGATCAGCGCGGCCAGCGTGGTGGCACCGAGGAAGCCCAGCAGCACCGAATGCCAGGGCAGCGCGCCGGTGCCCTCCTGGGTGGCGGCGGCGTACGAGCCGCAGATCACCGCGATGGTGCCGGCCACGATGGGAACCACGGCCGAGTTCATCCCGATCCGCTTCAGTGCGTCGTGCAGTTCGATCGTGCCCAGGGTGAGCATGGCGGTCACCAACAGCACGAAGCCCCAGTGCCAGTAGAGCAGGGTGAGCACCACCGTCGCCGCAAGGGCGACACCGACCCCGATCGCCGCCGGAAGGTCGCGTCCCGCGCGTGACTTCCGGACGGCTGGGTCGGCTGCTGATGCCTCCTGCTCCCCCGCCATCAGACTTCCAGCAACTCGGCTTCCTTGGACTTCACCAGCTCGTCGATGGTGTCCACGTGCTTCTTGGTGACGCCGTCCAGCTGCTTCTCGGCGTTGCGGGCGTCGTCCTCGCCCACTTCCTTGTCTTTGACCAGCTTGTGCACGGAATCGTTGGCGTGACGGCGAATGTTCCGGACGGCGACCCGGCCCTCCTCGGCCTTCGACCGGGCCAGCTTGACGTAGTCGCGGCGGCGTTCCTCGGACAGCTGCGGCATGACGACGCGGATGACGTTGCCGTCGTTGGCCGGGTTGACGCCCAGGTCGGAGTCGCGGATGGCCTTCTCGATGCCGGCCATCGACGACCGGTCGAATGGGCTGATCAGCACGGTGCGGGCCTCGGGCACCTGGAAGGTGGCCAGCTGCTGCAGCGGGGTGGGCGAGCCGTAGTAGTCGACCATGAGCTTGTTGAACATGGCTGGATGGGCGCGACCCGTGCGGATCGCCGCGAATTCCTCGCGAGCGTGCTCGACCGCGCCCTTCATCTTCTGCTCAGCGTCTTTGATGATGTCGGGGATCATCGTGATCCTTTCGGTGAGTTGTGGCTGGTCAGGCGTGGACGGTGGTTCCGATCTTCTCACCCTGGACCACCCGCAGGATGTTTCCCTCGACGCCGAGGTCGAAGAAGATCATCGGCAGATGGTTGTCCCGGGCCAGGCTGATCGCGGTGGCGTCGGCCACCTTCAGGTCGCGGGCCAGGTAGTCGTCGTAGCTCAGCTCGTCGAAACGGACGGCGTCTGGGTTCTTCTGCGGATCGGAGTCGTAGACGCCGTCGGTGCCCTGCTTGCCCATCAGCAGCACGTCGGCGCCGATCTCGAGCGCGCGCTGCGCGGCGACGGTGTCGGTGGAGAAGTACGGCATGCCCGAGCCGGCGCCGAAGATGACCACGCGGCCCTTCTCGAGGTGCCGCTCGGCGCGCCGCGGAATGTAGGGCTCAGCGACTTGGCCCATCGCGATCGCGGTCTGCACCCGGGTCTGCACCCCGGCCTTCTCGGTGAAGTCCTGCAGCGCCAGGCAGTTCATCACAGTGCCGAGCATGCCCATGTAGTCGGCGCGGTCGCGGTCCATGCCGCGCTCGGAGAGTTCGGCGCCGCGGAAGAAGTTGCCGCCGCCGATCACCACCGCGACCTGGACGCCGGCGTCCACCACCGCCTTGATCTGACCGGCCAGGCTGGCCACCACGTCCGGGTCGACGCCGATGCCGCGCTCACCACCGAACATCTCGCCGGACAGCTTGAGCATGATGCGGTGGTAGGTCATGGTTCTCCTCGATCGGGGTGGTTTCGGGGCTTATAGCGACGTGCGCCACGAGGGATGGCTCGTGGCGCACGTCATGCTACTGGCTGGGTTGGGGTCAGGCGCCCGCCGCGAACCGCACGAAACGCTTCACGGTGACACCGTTCTCCTTGAGCAGCTGGCCGACGGTCTTCTTGTCGTCGGACACGCTGGGCTGCTCGATCAGACAGACATCCTTGAAGAAGCCGCCGAGGCGGCCCTCGACGATCCGCGGGATGATCTTGTCGGGCTTGCCCTCTTCCTTGGCGGTCAGCTCGGCGATGTGACGCTCATGATCGAGCACCTCGGCCGGCACCTCCTCGCGAGAGACGTACTGCGGCGACATGGCGGCGATCTGCATCGCGATGCCGCGGACGAACTCGTCCGAGCCGCCCTCGTGCTCCACCATCACACCGACCTGCGGCGGCAGGTCGGAGGACCGCTTGTGCAGGTAGATGGTGACGTCGCCGTCGTAGCTGGCGGCGTTGGCCACCTCGAGCTTCTCGCCGATCTTGGCGGCCAGCTCGGCGACCGTCTCGGCGACGGTCTTGCCGGAGGCCAGCTGGACCGCGTTCGCGGCGGCCACATCGGTGGCACCGGCGGCGTCGGTGGCCTTGGCGATCTCGTCGGCCAGTGCGACGAACTCGGCGTTCTTGGCGACGAAGTCGGTCTCGGCGCCGAGCTGGATGACGGCCTTTCCGGCGGCGGCGACCAGGCCGTTGGAGGCCTCGCGGTCGGAGCGCTTGGCCATCTTGGCCTGGCCGGTCACCCGCAGGATCTCGACCGCGGCATCGTAGTCGCCGTCGGCCTCGGTGAGCGCCTTCTTGGCGTCCATCATGCCCGCGCCGGTGGCGTCCCGGAGCTTCTTCACATCAGCGGCAGTGATTGCCATTGTCTGCTCTCTTCGTGGTGTTCGTGGTGTGGATCACTTGGTCTCGGACGCGGCGGCCTCGGCCTCGATGGCCGGCTCGACGCTCTCGCCGGCGGCCTCTTCGGCAGCCTGCACGTCCTGCGCGACCTCGGTCGACTCCTCGGCCGCACCGGTCACGGCGCCCTCGACGGCGTCGGCCAACTCGGCGGCCTGCACATCGGAGCCCTCGACGGCCTGCGCCTCGGCCGCCGGAGCCTCATCGGTGGCGCCCAGCAGTTCGCGCTCCCAGTCGGCCATCGGCTCGGCCTCTTCGCCGGTGGCGGCGGCGCCCCGGCTGCGGACCAGCAGGCCCTCGGCGACGGCGTCCGCGACCACCCGGGTGAGCAGGGCGACGGAGCGGATCGCGTCGTCGTTGCCCGGAATGGCGAAGTCGACCTCGTCGGGGTCGCAGTTGGTGTCGAGGATGCCGACGATCGGGATCCGCAGCTTGCGGGCCTCGTCGATCGCCAGGTGCTCCTTCTTGGTGTCGACCACCCAGACGGCTTGCGGCAGCTTGCCCATGTCGCGGATGCCGGACAGGGTCTTGGCCAGCTTGTCCTTCTTGCGGCGCTGCTGCAGCAGCTCCTTCTTGGTCAGACCGGACGCGGCGACGTCGTCGAAGTTCAGGCCTTCGAGTTCCTTCATCTTGCCGATCCGCTTGCTGATGGTGGCGAAGTTGGTCAGCATGCCGCCCAGCCAGCGCTGGTTGACATACGGCATGCCCACCCGGGTGGCCTGCTCGGCGATGGCCTCCTGGGCCTGCTTCTTGGTGCCCACGAACAGGATCTGCCCTCCGCGCGCGACGGTGTCGCGGACGAAGCCGTAGGCCTGATCGATGTAGCTCAGCGACTGCTGAAGGTCGATGATGTAGATGCCGTTGCGCTCGGCGAAGATGAACTTCTTCATCTTGGGGTTCCAGCGGCGGGTCTGGTGTCCGAAGTGGACACCGCTCTCGAGCAGCTGACGGGTAGTGACGACGGCCATTGCCGTTCCTTTCCGCGCGGGCGCGGCCTTGTCTCGGTGGTGGTGCCGAGACCGGGCGGAACCCGCTGTAGGTTGTTCGGACCGAGCTTTTCGGTCCGCCTGATGCGACCGCTGCCTTCCTCCCCTGGTGGGGACCGCGGAGGCAGCCCGTCGAGCGCGACGGTTCGAGGTGCATGCGAAGTCGACCCGTATCTTCCGGATCGCTGAGATTGATTCTACGTCGCGCGGTTGGGGTTGTCGAAATCGCTCAGCCTCGCCGTTGGTCGAGCTTTGTCGAGACCCGCTGCTGGCCGTCTGATACTCAACGCCGAGATCGGCGATTTTGAACACTTTCTCCACGCCGGGTCCTCAATGAGGGCGGAGGTGAGCAGCATGGCTCGTGCGGTCGTCCGGTTGGGTGTGGGGCTCGCGCTGGCGTGCTTGGTGGCGGTCCTGGGTGCGCCACCAAGTTCGGCGTTCGGCTCGGTGCGGCCGGTTCCCGGTCCGGTGGTGCGCGGCTACGACCCGCCGGCGCAGGACTGGTTGCCCGGCCATCGCGGGGTCGACCTGGCCGCGCCGGTCGGTAGCAGCGTGCACGCGGCGGATGCCGGGCGGGTCAGTGTGGCCCAGATGATCGCCGGACGCGGCGTGGTGACGATCCTGCACGGCGAGCTGCGAACGACCTACGAACCGGTCCGCGCCAGCGTTCGGGTCGGTGACCAAGTGGCGGCCGGTGATGTGATCGGGACGGTCGAGGCCGGGCACTGTGCCGACGGCTGCCTGCACTTCGGGCTGAAGCGCGGCGACGAGTACCTCGATCCGCTCGGGGGTTCCGACGTCCGCCTGTTGCCGGCGTCCGCGGTGGCCGAGGCCCGCAAGCTGGCGGCCGCACGTGCGGCCGCGCTGGCCGCGGGTGACGTCGAGGCCCTGGGGTCGGGGCTGCTGCTGAACCCGGTCAACGGCCGGATCTCGTCGCCCTTCGGACGCCGTTTCCACCCGATCTTCCACGAGTGGCGAATGCATGCGGGGGTCGATCTGCGCGCCTCGTGCGGGACGCCGATCCGGGCCGCGGCGGATGGCGTGGTCCGGTCGGTCTCCTATGACTCCTCCGGCGGACACCGCCTGGTGATCGCCCATGCCGGCGGGCTGACCACCCACTATCTGCATGCGCTGAGGCGCTTTCAGGTGCGCGCGGGCCAGAAGGTGGAGCGCGGTCAACCGGTCGGCCTGGTCGGCAGCACCGGCTGGTCGACCGGATGTCACCTGCATCTCGGTACCCAGATCAACGGACGCCTCGTCGACCCAGCGCGGTTGCTGTGACAGCGGTTGCTGCGAGGGCTATGCCCGCGGGTGCGCCTGCAGGTAGGCCGTTCGCAGTCGTTCGGCGCTCACGTGGGTATAGATCTGCGTGGTGGCCAGCGAGGCGTGACCGAGGATCTCCTGCACGCTGCGCAGGTCGGCGCCGCCCTCCAGCAGATGCGTCGCCATCGCGTGCCGCAGGCCGTGCGGGCCGAGGTCGGGCGCGTCCGGCACGCTCGCCAGCGCCCGGTGCACCAGCCGTCGCACCACCCGCGGATCGATCCGGCCACCCCGGTCGCCGACGAACAACGCCTGGCCCGCCGCAGGGGCGGCGATCAGTTCGCGCACCGAGCACCAGGCGGCCAGCGCCCGGAGTGCCGGATCGCCGATCGGCACGGTGCGTTGCTTGTCACCCTTGCCGTGTACCCGCAACACCTGACGATCGGCATCCACCGACGAGGCGTCCAGGCCGCACAGCTCCCCCACCCGGATGCCGCCGGCGTACAGCACCTCGACGATCGCCACGTCCCGCCGCGCGCGGGCACGCAGCACCGGGTCGGTCTCGGCGTCCGCGCGTTCGGCGAGTCCCTCGATCATCCGCCGGGCCTGGTCGACCTCGACGGTGGGCGGCAACCGGCGGTCGACGCGCGGCGAGCGCAGGCCAGTGGCGGGATCAGCCGCCAGGCGCCCGGTGCTGTGCGCCCAGGCGAAGAACACCCGTGCCGCGGCCGCACGGCGTTGCATGGTGGCGCGTTCGGCGCCCGCGGCGTGCATGCCGGCCAACCAACGGCGCAGCGTCCGCAGATCGACGTCGGCGAGCGCACCGGATTCGGTGCGGTCCAGATAGTCCACCAGGTGCGCCAGGTCGCCCGCGTAGGCGCGCACCGTGTTGGCCGAGACATTGCGCTCGGCCCGCAGATGGCGCACCCACGCCTCGGTCAGGTCCGCGCCCATGCGGCCGAGCCTACGACCGCCGGGCACGGACGGCGGCGACCGCCGCCTCGAGTTGCTCCAGGCGTCGCTGCGCAGCTCCGGTGATCTCGACCACCTCGGCGTCCGCCACCAACTCGGGGTCGTCGGCGAGTTCGAGCAGTGCGGCGTCCATCGCGACCCGGAGTTCCCGGTCCTCGCCGGCGGGCACGTCCATGCCGCTGCCCGGATAGAGCGGAAGCACGACGAGCACGTCAATACGCCCGGCCGTATCGATGACCCGGGCCAGGCCCCGCCGGAACAGACTCGCGGAGCGGGTCGGCCGGGCGAGCGTGTCCAGAGCGTCGAGATAGGCCAGGAAATCCAGCGGTCCGCGCTCGGCGATCAGGTCCACGTCCACCGGCCACTCCAACAGCCGCTCGGCGGACGACTCCAGCTGGGCGAAGTAGGTTCCCCCGTCCGGTTCATCGAGGCTGCCGTCGATCAGCTCGTACGGGTCGGGGAGCACCACGAAGCCCGGGTGCGTTTCGGCGAAGTCGGAGATCAACGTGGATTTGCCGCTGCCATGTGTCCCCGAGACGACGATCCGCATGCGCCGCAACCTACTGCTGGTACATGCCACCCACGATCGCTAGTAGCGTGTCGGCCGAGAGAAGGGTGGCCATGACCGACGATCTGACCACTGGCGGCACCGTGCTGCCGATCACCCGCTGGGGCACCCCGGTGATGCACGAGAAGACCCGCGAGATCGACACGTTCGACGACGAACTGCGCGGACTCGTCCGGGACATGTTCGCCACCATGCGGGCCGCTCACGGCGTCGGGCTGGCCGCCACCCAGGTGGGTCTGGACATCTCGGTCTTCGTCTTCGAATGCCCGGACGCCGACGAGGTGATCCATCGGGGCGTGGTCTGCAACCCGACGGTGACGGTCCCCGACACCCGCGGCCGGACGCTGGAGTCCGCGGAGGAGGGCTGCCTGTCCTACCCGGGTGCCTATCAGGTGCTGGCCCGCCCGGACACCGCGGTGTGCACCGGCCAGGACGTCGACGGCAACCCGGTCAGGATCGAGGGCACCGGACTGTTGGCCCGCTGCCTGCAGCACGAGACCGACCATCTGGGCGGCACCGTGTTCGGGGATCGGCTCTCCACCCGCTCGCGTCGCCTGCTCAGCAAGCAGCACAACGAACTGGCCCACCTCTATCCGGACGACTGGCCGGTGACGCCGCGCCGCGCCTCGGCCGACGACTGAGCCGATCGGCCCGCGTAGGGTTTGTGATGCCCGCCCCAGCCTGGTTGGGTGGAGGAGACGAGCCGGAGCAGGCCATGCGAAAGGACAGCCGATGACCATGTTCAACTGGGGTCCCACCCAACCGCCGAACCAGCCGCAGGGACAGCCGTTCAACCGGGAACGCTGGGACGCGGTGCTGAACAGCCTGGAGATCCAGTTCGCCGTCGACGATGACGAGGACCGATTCGCCGACTGGGAGAACATGCGGATGTGGTTCCTGGTCGAGGGCAACGACAACGACCTGATGGCGATGCGGTCGATGTGGGACGTCCGTCCGCCGGTCGCGTCCTACGACTTCGTCCTGGAAGCAGTGAACAGCTGGAACCGGGACCACTTCTGGCCGAAGGCCAGCGTGGTGCGCGGCGATGAGCACCTGGGCGTGTTCGGCGATCTGGTGATCGACATCGAGACCGGGGTGAGTGACGACTTCCTGCGCCAGCAGGTGCGCTGCATGGTGGGCACGTCCGGCCAGATGTATGAGTACCTGACCGAGCAGTTCCCCGAGTCGAAGGACTGGTTCAACGCCGGCGAGTGACGGCCCGACCTGCGCCATGATGACGCCATGACGAATCGGGCGCCCACGCGACCAGGCAACCGCTGGCTCGTTCTCGTCGCCATGACCGGTGCCCTGTCGATGGTCACACTCGACCAAACCGTGGTCAGTGTCGCCCTGCCCACCATGGCCCGCGATCTGCCGTTGACCGCGAGCGGCCAGCAATGGGTGGTGAACGCCTATGTCCTGGCGATGGCCGGCCTGGTCGCCATCGGCGGCAAACTCGGTGACCGGTTCGGCCAGGTGTCGACCTTCCGGGCGGGCGTCATCCTCTTCTTCCTCGCCTCCGCGGCGTGCGGGCTCACTCCGCGCGGCGCGATGGGTGAATCCTGGATGATCGCCGCCCGTGCCGTGCAGGGGGTCGGCGCCGCCTTGATGATGCCGGTCTCGGCGGTCATCGTCATGGCCGCCTTCGCTGTTCACGAGCGCGGCCGGGCGATGGCCATCTACGTGGGCCTGAGCCAGGTGTTCCTCGCGGTGGGCCCGCTGCTCGGAGGGATCCTGACCCAACAGGTGTCGTGGCGCTCGGTGTTCTGGCTCAACGTGCCGGTGGGCATCGCCGCTCTGATCCTCGTCCAGGTCGCGCGCCCGGAGAACACGCGCCAGGAGGGCGCCCAGATCAACCCCTTCTCGGCGGCCCTGCTGGTGGCCGGGCTGGGCACCACCGTCTACGCGATCCAGGAGGCCAACACCTGGTCGTGGACCTCCCCCGTCACTGTGTCGCTGCTCGCCGGTGGTCTCGTACTCACCCTGCTGTTCGTCCGCACTCAGCTGCGGAGCGCCCAGCCGCTGGTGGACGTCCGGCTCTTCGCACGTCCGGGGTTTTCGGGCAACGCCGCGGTCGTGGGCCTCTCGCAGTTCGCGCTGCTGGCGATCGTGCTGTTCAGTTCGATCTACTTCCAGGAGCTGCTCGGCTTCAGCCCCATGGAGTGCGGGCTGGCCGCCCTGCCGCTGATCCTGCCGATCGCCGTCGGCTCGCAGCTCGCCGGCCGGTGGTACGACCAGAGTGGAGTCCGGCCGACGGTACTGACCGGATTGATGGTCGCCGTTGTGGGCGTCGCGGTCTGGGCGGCGTCCCTGCTGACGCTCAGCTACGTCCCGCAACTGCCCGGCATGGTCCTGACCGGACTGGGCATCGGCCTGCTGTCGCCGACGAACACCGACGTGCTCGGCCGGGTCAGCGGCGCCGATCGGGCGCAGGCCTCGGGACTGGTGCAGACCGTCCGGCAACTCGGCGGCACCCTCGGCATCGCCGTGAGCGGCGGCCTTATCCTGAGCTATCACGGCGCCGGGTCCGGGCGCGAACACACGGCGACTGCCATCGCCGCCGGGTTCGTCGCGGCCACGATCATCGTTGTCATCGCCCTCATCGTCGGCTGGCGGACGCTGCCCAGGGAACGAGTCACCGAGTCCGGTGACGGGCCCGTGGCGGTCCCGGTCTGAGCAGGGCGGGCGCGGACGCGGCTCAGATCGGGAACGCCGCCAGGGCCAACGGGTCGGCGCCGGTGAGCGGCACCAGCCGCCAGTCCAGCCGGGCCGTTCCGGCGTTCGGGTCGAGCCTCAGCACGATGGTGTGCGGGGTCTCCACCAGCCGCAACTGCGCCTCGAAGGAGCCGCCGCTCCAGCCGCCGCTGGACATCACCGCAAGCTCCGGGCCGGCAGGGGTCGGCCAGCGTGACTCCAGCCACTGACCATCGCCCACCACGGTGACCAGCGCGCCGCCGGGGTGATCGATGGTCAGCAGATGGTGGCCGGCCGCCGTTTCGTTCAGGTTGACCGCACGGAAGCTCGCGGGGAGCTGGGACGCCTCATCCCGGACGCCGCGCACCGGCCCGCGACGCTCCGCACCCGCGAGCGGGCGATGCGCGAGTTCCGCCAGCCGGCGGCCCAGCTGCTCGTCGGCGTGGGCGTCGGCTTCGCCGTCGATCGCCGGCAGCAGGTGCCGCCACAGCTGGTCGAGCACGTCCTGCATCACCTCGACCTCGGAGGTGATCGCGACCGCGACGCCGGAGTCGGGAAGCACCACGGCGAACTGGCCGAAGGCGCCGTCGCCGCGATACCCGTGGGTGGCGCCCCAGAACGAGCCGCCGTACCCGCACGCCCAGTCGCCGTCGCCCTCGGCGGCCAACGAGGCCGGGGTCGGACGCAGCGCCCATGTCGCGTAGTCCGCCGGCACCACGCGCAGTCCCTGCCAGACGCCGCCGTCCAGCCAGGTCTGCGCCAACGCCAGGATCGCCGGTGTGGTCAGCTGCAGCCCGCTGAAACCGAGATCGCGTCCCTGCGGGGTGCGTTGGACGGCCGCGGGGCCGCCGCCGAACGGGTCGATCAGCAGCCGGCGCAAATGAACTGACAGCGGTTCGCCGGTGACCGCGGCGATCGCTTGGGCGACCAGATACGTGGCCACCTGGTTGTAGGCCCATAACAGGCCAGGCTCGCCGTCCGGATCACGCGCCAGGATGAGCGCGAGTAGCGGGTCGCCGCCGCCCGCGGGGGCTGACGGTGCGACGTCGCGGCGCCACTGCCAGGCGTCGGTGGCATGTCCCACGGCCATCGTGATGCAGTGCCGGATCGTCACCCGTCTCCACTTGGGCGAGGCCGAGTCCCACGCGCCGAGGTAGGACAGCACCGGTGCATCCAGTTCGATCATTCCGCGTCCGACCAGGTGGCCCAGCACCGTCGCGGTGAAACTCTTGGTCAGCGAATAGCCCAGGTGCATCCGGTCGCGCGCGTACGGCGCCCACCAGCCCTGGGCGATCACCCGGCCGTGCCGCGCGATCATCAGCGAGTGGAAGCCGTGGCCGTCGGCCTCGAGGGCGTCCAGCAGGCCGAGCAGTCGCCGTCCGTCGACTCCCTCCGCGGCCGGCGTGCTGCCTGGCATCGTCATGGGCGTCAACCTAATCTCGGTGCCCGTCCGCGAGCCAGGCGGCCAGCTCGGTGTGACCGAAGTAGCCGGCCCAGCCGGCCGGCGTCAGCCCGAACCGCTCATCGACCGCGTCGAGATCGGCGCCGTGCTCGACCAACCATTCCGCTGCCTCGTCCTCGCCTGCGGCCGCCGCGTAGTGCAGGGCGCCCTCGATCGGCGCACCACCCTCGGCGAGTGCCCGGACCACCTCCCAGTGCCGCAGTCCGGCCGCCTCGGCGGCCAGTGTCGGACGCGCTCCGCTCACGTCGAGTCTTCGCACCGCCTCGGCATCGCCTCGTGACGCGGCGGCGACCAACGGGTCACGTCCCTGCTGATCTGCCCGGTAGAGGTCACGCAGCAGGCAGATCTCGGCGCCGTGCGCCATCACCTCGCGGTTGATGTGCAGCACGAGCCGCGCCAGCGAGTCGGTGGCGTACGCGGCACCGCGGGGTCCCAACGGACGCTCCATTGCCGCATCGTCCCGGGCGCCCACGCCGTCACGCCACAGTCCGTAGGCGCGATCGAGATCGGCCAGCGCGTCCGCCGCGGTGCCGGGAACGGGTTCGGGCCAGTGCCGATCGTCATACATGTCGATGTCGTCGGCGTCCCCGGCGGGCGAGCCGCCGAACAGAGCCCGGGCGCGCTTGCCGAGCACCTCACGGGTGACGTGATCGAGCCGCCAAGCGATCGTGGTCACCGGCGGGATCGGTGGTTCGGGCGCCAGGAAGTCGACCCGCAGCCGACCCGTGGTGTCCGGGCGCACGCTCCACATGCCCGGCACCGGCTCCCAGAGGTATTCGCTGTCGGTGAGACCGGTCAGCCGCGGCCGGAAGTGCACGTTCCAGTAGAAGTCCAGCTGGTCGACCAGGTCCGCGCTCCACGTCATGGCCCGACCGTACTCGGGGGCGACGTCGGGCTGGCCCGCGGGGGTGACGGTGAGCGCAGCACGTAGCCGGCGATCGCGCTGGCGGCTGCGACATTGAGCGAGTCGATGCCGGCCCGCATCGGGATCGTCGCCACCACGTCCGCCTGATCGACCCAGCGCGCGGACAACCCGGCACCCTCCGTACCGAGCAGGACCGCCACCCGAGCTTCCGGCGGCAGTGCGGCGGTCGCCGCGTCCAGTTCGACGGCGTCGTCGCTCAGCGCCAGCGCGATCACGGTGAAACCGGACGCCTGCAGCGTCGGCACCGCGCTCCCCCAGTCGTCGACCCTCGCCCAGGGCAGCGAGAACACCGCACCCATCGAGGTCTTGATCGCCCGGCGGTACAGCGGGTCCGCGCAGCGCGGGGCGAGCAGCACCCCGTCCCAGCCCAGCCCGGCGGCGTTGCGCAGGATGGCGCCCACGTTGGTGTGGTCGACGACGTCCTCGCACACCATCAGCCTGCGTCGGCCGAGCAGGTCGGCCATGGTATGCCGGGTCTCGCGATGCAGCGACGCCAACGCACCCCGGTGGACGTGGAAGCCGCTCACCCGCTCCGCGGTCTCCTCGCTCACCCGGTAGACGGGAGCCTCGCCGATCACGTCCCGCAGCGACGGCAGCCAGCGATCCGCCAGCATGAACGACCGCGGACGATACCCGGCCTCGAGCGCCCGCCGGATCACCTTCTCCCCCTCGGCGATGAACAAACCCTGCTCGCTCTCCAGGTGACGGCGCAGCGATGAATCCCGCAGCGCCACGTAGTCGGCCAGCCGGGGATCGTTCGGGTCGTCGACGGCGATCGGATCGGGCACCGCCACAGTCTGGCGCATCGAACCCCGCGATTCGGCCCTCGCTCGACTGGATCAGCTACGGAACGGGCATGGAAGTCGGAGCCCGCTCGCCGGGAAAGGCCCTGCGGATAACAGCCTCATCTCCTCGAAGCCGCCCGGAGGCGATCGCCTGTTCGACGGTCAACGCACCGGCCACCAGACCGACGACGACTTCCGCTGTGGCTGTCAGGACCGTCTCCGGCTCCCGGTCAGGATTGATGTCCGCACTCGGCCCACGGTTGTCGATACGCAGGGCCAGAAGGACGCCTTCGACGTCGAACCCGATCTCCACCGGTGATGTCGCGGTGGCGCCCCGCAGCAGCGCGGGCAGTGCAAGCGTCAACCAGCGCGGCTGGAAGGCATCCTCGCCGCGCCCGCTGGCCAACAGTGGAACGCCCCACCTACCGAGGGCCTCCATCGGCTCTCGCAGCTCCGCGCCCCACTCGGTGAGCGCGTAAAGAACGCCGTCGTCCCCCAGCTGTCGCTCGAGGATCCCGTTCTCCTCCAAGGTTCGCAGGCGCTCGGCCAGGAGATTGCTCGCGATGCCCGCGAGCGACGCTCTCAACTGGCTGTATCGCAGCGGACCGGGCAACAGGTCACGCACGATCAGCAAGTTCCAGCGGTCTCCGACCACGTCCAGGGCGCGGGCAAGCCCGCAGAACTGGCCGTAGGAACGTCGCGATGCATGGTTTATAATCTCTACCACGATTGATATTATCAACCATCCCGCCGGATGTAACAACCGAGCGCGATCGAACGGGATCACAGACGTCCAGAGGAGTCGAGGAATGGAGATCAACTGGTTCGGCGTCGTTCTCGCACTCATTGCCGGGATGGTCGTGGCGTTCATCTGGTACCAGCGAGGCTTCTTTGCGAACGCCTGGGAGAGATTGACGGGTGTGACACCCGAACTCTCCAGGCAGGCCCGCGCCAGGAATATGACCCAACTGCTCGTCGCGAACGGCGTGACCGCCCTCGGTCTCTCGGCAGTGATCTCGGCCGTCACGACAGCAGCCGGCGACAATTCCGTGTGGCTGGCGCTGCTGGTCGGCTTCGCTGCCTGGCTGGCCTTCTCGGCGACAACACTGCTTCAGCACAACGCCTTCGAGCTGAAGCCGGCGAAGCTGACCGTCATCAACACCGGCTATCAGCTCGCTCTGTTTCTTACCATGTCGGCCGTGATCGGGCTGACATAGAGAGTCCCGCCGCTAGGGTTTTCACCATGGGCTGGTTGAAGCGGATCGATCGTTTCCTGCTGGCCATCGTCGGCGCCGCGCTGATCGCCACCCTGCTTCCCGCCCAGGGCGCGGCGGTCACGGTCGTAGATTGGGCGACCAAGGTCGCGGTCGCCGTCCTGTTCTTCGTCTACGGGGTCCGGCTCAAACCCGAGCAGGCGCTCGCGGGACTCACCCACTGGCGGCTGCACCTCACCATCTTGTCGCTGACCTACCTGCTGTTCCCGCTCGTCGGCTGGGCGCTTCAAGTGCTGTCGCCGTGGGCGCTGAGTCCGGCGCTGTACGCCGGCGTCCTCTACCTGACGCTGCTGCCCTCGACCGTGCAGAGTTCGATCAACTTCACCTCGATCGCGAAGGGCAACGTGGCCGGCGCGATCGTCAGCGCGTCCGCGTCCAACATGCTGGGGGTGTTCCTGACCCCGCTGCTGTGCTGGGCACTGATGACCACCTCCGGCGGCATTGCCATCGACCCGTCGTCGATCCTCGACATCATCGGGCAGTTGCTGGTGCCGTTCGTGCTCGGCCAACTGTCCCGGCGTTGGACGGCCGACTGGGTCGCAGCGCGCCCCCGCCTGAAGCTTTTCGACCAGGGCGTGGTCGTGCTGGTGGTGTACTCGGCGTTCTCCGCCGGTATGCGCGAACACATGTGGCAGCAGGTCGGCGTCACCGACCTGGCGGTCCTGCTCGGGGTATGCCTGGTGGTACTCGCGGTGATGCTCTGGTTCAGCCGCTGGCTCGCGCAGCGGCTCGGCTTCGACCGTGCGGACGTCATCGCGATCCAGTTCTGCGGCACCAAGAAGTCCCTGGCCACCGGGCTGCCGATGGCGAACGTGCTGTTCGCGGGTTCGCCGATCGGCCTGCTGGTGTTGCCGCTGATGCTGTTCCACCAGGCGCAGTTGATGGCCTGCGGGTCGCTGGCCGCCCGGTACGCCAAGCAAGTGGACCAGCTCTGACGTTTACTGCTCCGGTTCGGCCTGCGGCTCGGGCACCTGCTGTGCGGCCTCGGACGGCGGGACGTCGGTCGTCCCCGGATCCAACTCGGCAGCCGGGGTGTTGATGCTGGCCCGCCGCGCCGCCCGGTTGTTCTCCATCAGTTGCGCCTCGGCGATGGCCTGCTCGACGGCGCGTCCGGCCTCGCCCTCGGCCTCGATCTTCTGTTGCGCGATCTCGGCAAACACGTCGACCTTCTCAGGTGCCTCGAACTCCCCGTCGGACTGGCCGTAGCCGGCGCCCTTGAGCAGTTCGCCGGCCGTCCGGCCGAGTCCTTTCAGCGCGTCGTTGAGTTCGGACGGCACGATCCAGACCTTGTTGGCGTCGCCACGGGCGATGCTCGGCAGCATCTGCATGTACTGGTAGGCCAGCAGAGACTGGTCCGGCTTACCGGCGTGGATGGCGCCGAACACCGTGGTGATCGCCTGCGCCTCGCCCTCGGCGCGCAGCATCTGTGCCTGCCGGTCGGCCTGCGCCCGCAGCACCGCCGACTCCCGCTCGCCCTGCGCCCGCAGGATGGACGCCTCCCGGTCACCGGACGCCGACAGGATCTGCGACTGCCGCTGGCCCTCGGCCAGCAGGATCGCGGCACGCTTGTCACGCTCGGCCCGGGCGCCCTTCTCCATGGCGTCCCGGATGGTGGCCGGCGGCTCGATGGAGCGCAACTCGACTCGGTTGACCTTGATGCCCCACTTGCCGGTGGCCTCATCGAGGACGGCGCGCAGCTTGGCGTTGATCTCCTCGCGCGACGTGAGCGTCTGCTCGAGGTCGAGCCCGCCGATGATGTTGCGCAGGGTGGTCATGGTGAGCTGCTCGATGGCCTGGATGTAGTTCTGCGCCTCGTAGGCGGCGCGGACGGGGTCGACCACCTGGAAGTAGATCACCGAGTCGATGCTGACCATCAGGTTGTCCTCGGTGATCACACCCTGCGGCGGGAACGGGACGACGGCCTCGCGCATGTCCATCGTGTAGCGGACGTTGTCGATCAGCGGCACCAGGAGGTGTGGTCCCGGGTCGAGAGTGCGGCGGAACTTGCCCAGCCGCTCGACGATTCCGACCTGTTGTTGTCGAACGACCTTCAGCGCCTGCGTCAGCAGTGCAACCGCAAGCACCAGGATGACGATCGGGGCGATGAATTCCATGGTCAGGGCTCCTTGGGATAGACAACGACGGTGATCCCGTCGACTTCGAAGACCTCCACCGAGGCACCGGCCTCGATCTCGACGTCTCCGAAACTGCGGGCCCGCCACACCTCGCCGTCCACCTTCACCTCACCGGAACTACCGGTGATCGCGGTCGTCGCCCGGCCGGTGCTGCCCACCATGCGCTGCAACGACGAGCGATAGCCCGGCGCCGAACGCACCTTCTCCAGCAGCGTGGGCCGCAACAGGAACAGCAGCGCGAACGCCACCGCGACCGCGACGATGACCTGAACCAGGATCATCCCGGGGAAGAGTAATGCGATGCCCGCACCGGCCAGAGCGCCGGCCGCCAGCATCAACAGAGTGAAGTCGAGCGTGAGCGATTCGGTGAGCGCCAACAATGCGGCGGCGACCAACCACGCCGCCCACCAGTTGTCACTCAGCCACTCCCACATGCATCCATCATGCCTGGGCCCTGGCGCTCCAACGCCCGTTCGTGCGGGTGACTTCGAGCGCGAAGTCGAAAGTCTTGCTCAACAGCTCTGCTGTCAGCACCTCGTCGATCGGCCCGGCGGCCAGGATCGCACCGCTCTTGAGCAGCAGCGCGTGAGTGATGCCGTCCGGGATCTCCTCCACGTGATGGGTGACCAGCACGGTGGCCGGGGCGAAGGCATCGGCACAGAGTTCGCTCAACGTGCCGACCAGGCTCTCCCGTCCGGCCAGGTCGAGCCCGGCAGCCGGCTCGTCTAGCAGCAGCAGTTCGGGGTCGGTCATCAGCGCTCGAGCGATCTGCACCCGCTTGCGCTCGCCCTCGCTGAGCGTTCCGAAGGTGCGGTACGCCAGGTGCCCCACCCGCAACAGGGCCATCAACGACACGGCCCGCTCGAAGTCGGCCTGCTCATAGCTCTCCCGCCAGCGCCCCATGACGGCATAGGCCGCCGACACCACCACGTCCGCTACCCGCTCGCTGCGGGGAATGCGGTCGGCGAGGGCGGCGGACGCCACACCGATGCGGGGCCGCAACTCGAACACGTCCACCGCGCCCAGGCGCTCACCGAGGATCTCGGCGGTCCCGGACGACGGGTGCAGCTGAGCGGCCAGGATCTGCAGCAGCGTCGTCTTACCGGCGCCGTTGGGGCCGATGATCACCCAACGCTCGGACTCTTCGATCCGCCAGTTCACCCGGTCGAGCAGGGTGGCGTCGCCACGGACGATCGACACATCGGTCAACTCAACAACAGCGGCCATAGGGGCCAACCTACCGGCTGCCAGCCGGCATCCGGCCGGGACGCGCGGCCGTCGAGGGTGGTGGTCAGGCGCCGGTGGAGTGCAGGCCGCCGTCCACGTGCACCATCTCGCCGGTGGTGGCGGGGAACCAGTCCGACAGCAGCGCCACCACGGCGCGGGCGGTCGGGTCGAGGTCCTTCGGATCCCAACCCAGCGGAGCCCGCTCGGCCCAGATGTCGTCGAAGGTGTCGGCGCCGGGGATGGCCTTCTTGGCGATCGTCGACAGCGGGCCGGCGGCGACCACGTTGCAGCGGATGCCGTCCGGGCCTAGGTAGCGAGCCAGGTAGCGCGACGTGCTCTCCAGCGCCGACTTGGCCACACCCATCCAGTCGTAGGTCGGCCAGGACTGCCGGGCGTCGAAGGTCATGCCGACCACCGAGCCGCCGCTGCTCATCAGCGGCTTGCACGCCATGGTGAGGCTGGCCAGCGAGTACGCCGACACATGGATCGCCGTCTTCACGTCCTCGGCGGGCGTGGTGAGGAATTTGCCGCCCAGCGCGGTCTCCGGGTTGGCGAAGGCGATCGAGTGCACGACGCCGTCCAGGTGGTCGACGTGCACACGGACCTGGTCGGCGAGACCGGCCAGATGCTCCTCATTGGTGACGTCCAACTCGAGCAGCGGCGGCTCGGGGTCGAGTCGCTTGATGATCCGCCGGGTCAGGCTGAGTGCCCGGCCGAAGTTCGACACCAGCACGGTGGCGCCCTCGCGCTGCGCGATCTCGGCCACCCGATAGGCGATCGACGTGTTCATGGTCACGCCCGCGACCAGGATGTTCTTGCCTTCCAGGATTCCCAATTCCGTTTCCTTCCTCAGTGCCTGATGCGCGGTGCTGGTGCTCAGTGGCCCATGCCCAGGCCGCCGTCGACCGGGATCACCGCGCCGGAGATGTAGCCGGCGCCCTCGCTGGCCAGGAAGGCGACCGTGGCGGCCACCTCGCTGGTGGCGCCCAGCCGGGCCGCCGGAATGGACGCCTTGTAGCCGGCCACCACATCGTCGGGCAGCGTGGCGGTCATATCGGTCTCGATGAAGCCGGGCGCGACCACGTTCGCGGTGATGCCGCGGGCGCCGATCTCACGGGTCAGTGAGCGCGCCACCCCGACCAGCGCCGCCTTGGACGCCGAATAGTTCACCTGGCCGGGTGAGCCGTACAGGCCGACCACCGAGCCGGTGAAGATGATCCGGCCCCAGCGCCGGCGCAGCATGGAACGGCTGGCCCGCTTGGCGCAGCGGAAGGCGCCCTTCAGGTTGGTCTCCAGCACCAGGTCGAAGTCGTCCTCGCTCATCCGCAGCACCAGGGTGTCCCTGGTCACCCCGGAGTTGGCCACCAGGATCTCGGTCGGGCCGTGGGCTTCTTCGGCCTGCTTGAATGCGGCGTTGACCTGAGCGGGGTCGGTCACGTCGCAGGCGATGCCGAGCGCGCCCTCGGGGGCATCCCCACCCCGGGCGAAGCTGGCCACCCGGTGCCCCTGCTCGAGCAGCGCGGCGACGATGGCCGCGCCGATGCCCTTGTTGCCGCCGGTGACGACAGCATTGCGGCCGTCCACGCGTTCCGTATCCGTCACGGTGGACAACCTAGTGGATTGTGGCCACCGGGGCGGGAGACGACTCGGCCGCGTGCCGCGACGACCGTCCGCTGTCGCGGCCGGAAGACATAGAGTGGGCAGGGTGAACACCCGGGCGCATGCGCAGGGCCGGCCGGCCCTGATCACCAGTGCTCGGCCCGCCCACTCGCTGGACGCCAATGCACGCAACAAGCGCTACCTCTGGACGATGGCGGTCCGCGTCGCCTGCTTCTTGGGCGGCGTGCTGTCGCCCACTCCCTGGAACTGGGTGCTGTTCGTCGGGGCCGCGGTGATCCCGCCGATCGCGGTCGCGCTGGCCAACGCCGTCGACCTGCGTCGCACGCCTGAGGTCGCCGAGGACCCGTCGGCCGCGCTCAAGGAACTCTCCCCCGAGACCGTGGTGCCCGGCACCGTCGAAGACGACCCGGCTGAGGACGGCTGACGTGCCGAAGCTGGGCACGATGGGCGAGGCCCCGCAGGGCCGTCGGCTGTGGCTGCGCTGGGTCGTGATGGGCATCGCCGTGATCTGCCTGGCGGTGGCCTTCGTCAACCTCGGTCGCTGGCAACTCGACCGCCTGCAGCAGCGCCGCGACAACAACGGCGTGGTGGTGGCGCACGAAAGCGCCCCGATCGTCGACTGGCGGCCGATCTTCAGCCGCCCCATCACCGACGCCGATCAGTGGCAGCGGGTGCGGGTGCGGGGCGTCTTCGACGCCGAGCATTCCTACGTGGTCCGCTACCGGTCCAACGACAATCAGACCGGCTGGGAGATCGTCACCCCGCTGCGCACGCCGGACGGCACCGTGCTGATCAGCCGGGGCTTCGCCACGCGGCCGGCCAATCAGGACTTTCCGCGGGTCGCGCCCCCACCGCCCGCGGGCGAGGTGACGGTGGTGGGCTACGTCCGGCGCAACGAGCAGGGCAACGCCGACGCGACGACACCGGCCGACGGACAGATGCGCCTGATCAACTCGGACGCCGTCGCGACCACCCTGCCGTATCCCCTGGTCAACGGCTACATCGGGGCGTCCGAACTCTCGCCGCCGGCCTCCGACGGCCTGGTGCCGGTGGATCCACCCGAGCTGACCGAGGGCAACCATTTCTCCTACGCACTGCAGTGGTTCGCGTTCGCGATCATCGCCGGGGTCGGCCTGGTGGTGCTGATCCGCTCCGATCTGCGCGACCGGCGCCGGGCGGCCCGGGCCGTGGAATCCAAGCCGGCCCCGGTACCGGCACCGGATCGACGCACCCACGCCGGTTGAGCTTGTCGAAACCGGTCGAGTTCGTCGGCCGAGGGTCTCGACAGGCTCGACCAACGGAAGTCCTCAGGCTTCGATCAAGCCGCGTTGCACGGCACGCACCAGCCGGCGCGGGACCTTCACGGTCGTGCCGTTGACACGGATGGGCACCAGGTCGACCGCTTGGGCCTTCCACCGGGCGCGTCGCGAACGGGTCCGGCTGCGGGACTTCTTCCGCTTCGGAACGGCCATCAGCCCTGCCTCGCCTTCCAGCGCGGGTTGCGCTTGTTGATCACGTAGGTCTTGCCCCGGCGGCGGACCACTATGGAGCCCTCCTTCAGCTTCAGCGCGCGAAGCGAGGCACGTACCTTCATCGGATCCCTCTCCCTCTCGGTGCCGTCACCAACTCGACTTGGTGACGCCGGGCAGTTCGCCGCGATGGGCCAGTTCACGCAGCCGGATTCGGGAGAGCCCAAACCGACGCAGGTGGCCGCGCGGGCGTCCGTCGATCGCGTCGCGGTTGCGCAACCGGACGGGGCTGGCGTCCCGCGGCAGCGCGTGCAGCGCGGCGATCGCCGCTTCCCGCTCGGCGTCCGGCAGCGAGACGTCGACGCTGCGCCGCTTGAGATCCGCCCGGCGCTCGGCGTAGCGGGCGACGATGCGCCGGCGCTGGGCGTCCTTGGCGATCTTGCTCTTCTTGGCCATCTGATTCCTTCATTCGCTTGGGTGCGGGCCGCGCCGCGCGGCGGGTTCGGGCGGCCCACCGTGGGTCCGACCGCACGGCCCGCGTACTCACTATAGCTAATGAGTCTCATTCTTATCAGATCGTCCGGGCTAAGGTTCTGACATGGAGCTGGGACTGAGCGACCGGGTGTACGTCGTCACCGCCGCGAGCGGCGGCCTGGGGAAGGCAACGGCCCAGCAGCTGGTCGCCGAGGGCGCCCGGGTGGTGCTGGTGGCCCGGCGGGCGGACGTCCTCAACGACGTCGTCGCCGCCCTGGGCAGCGCACAGGCTGTCGCGCTGGCGTCCGACCTTGCCGAACCGGGTACAGCCCAGGCCGCCGCCGACCTTGCGGTACGCACCTTCGGGCGCCTCGACGGCGCCCTGATCAGCGTCGGCGGGCCGCCCCCAGGCGGTGTCCTGGACAACTCCGACGAGCAATGGCTGGCCGCCTTCGACTCGGTGTTTCTGGCCGCGTTGCGCACGATCAGGGCGGCGCTCGCGGCCGCGACCGGCCCCAGCGCCATCGGTGTGGTGCTGTCGACCTCGGTGAAGGTACCGATTCCCGGCCTGGCCATCTCGAACGGGCTGCGGCCGGGGCTGGCCATGCTGATCAAGCAACTCGCGGACGAGGTCGGACCGGACGGCCACCGGGTGTTCGGCCTGATGCCCGGCACGGTGCTCACCGAACGGATCCGCTTCCTGCACGGCCAGAGCGACGATCCCGCGTCCGCCCGGGCGGACGCCGAGTCACGGATCCCGCTGCGCCGCCTGGGCGACCCCGCCGAGTTCGGCCGGGTCGCCGCCTTCCTGCTGTCGCCGGCGGCGTCCTACCTGACCGGGTCGGTGATCCCCGTCGACGGTGGCGCGCTGCGGGCACTGTGAACCTGCACGTCGCGCGTGATCTACTCACCTGTCCGCACTGCGGCCGGGACCTGGAGCCGATGGAGCGGAGTTGGGCCTGTCGGTCCGGACACTCCTTCGACGTCGCCCGCCAGGGCTACCTGAACCTGTCGGGCGGGCCGGAGCCCGCCAACGCCGACACCGCCGCGATGCTGGACGCACGCTCGCGGGTGCAGTCGGCGGGGGTGTTCGACTTCCTCAGCCGCGCCCTCGACGCGGCGGTGCCGCTGACCGGGGTAGGGACGGTGCTGGAGGTCGGGGCCGGCACCGCGCACTATCTGGCGCAGCTGGTGGAGGCCCGGCCGCCGGCCCGCGGCGTGGCGCTGGACGTCTCGCGTGCGGCCGCCCGGCGGGCGGCCCGAGCGCACCACCGGGTGGCATCAGTGGTGGCGGACGTGTGGAAGGGCCTGCCGCTCCGCACCGGATCGCTGGACGTCGTGTTGTGCGTCTTCGCGCCGCGCAACCTGGCCGAGTTCGCCCGGGTGCTGGCCGACGACGGGCTGGCTGTGATCGCCACCCCCGCGCCACACCATCTCGCCGGCCTGCGCGAGAAGTACGGACTGCTGGGGGTCGAGGCCGACAAGCGGGAGCGGCTGCTGGCGGCGGCGTCCGGCCATCTCGTGCACCGGGGCAGCACGATCGCGAAGAGCACCACGACCATCGGCGCCGAACTGGTCGACGACCTGATCGGCATGGGGCCCAACGCCTTCCACGCCCCGCGTAAGGCGACGACGTCCGAGCCGCTGGAACTCGCCGTGCGGCTCGACGTCTTCGGTCGGCCTCGGCCCCGACCCGGCTAAGGCTGGGCTAAGGCTGGGTGCCCAGGATCGCCCCCGCGACGCTGCCGACGTACCACGCCCGGAAGTCCGCGGCGCCGAAGCCACGCCGCCGGACCAGCCAGTCGTAGTTGCGGACGTCCATGGCGAGCACGAGCACGCTCACCACGGCGTCCCGGCGGAGATCGGGGCGCACCTCGCCGGTGGCGATCAGCCCGGCGGCGAACATCGTCATGGCAGTGAGCCGCTCGGCGCTGTTCTTGGCCAGGATCACCGCCGCGTCGGCGTCCACCGCCGCCGCGCGCTCCAGAGCCAGCAGCACACCCGCGACCCGGCCCATCGTCGCCCAAAGCTCATCGGCGTAGCGGCCCAGCTTGTCGCGCGCGCCCGGCAGGGCATTGATGTCGTCGACGAATGTGCGGCCGGACATCGGTACCGGCTCGTCGTCGCCGGCGATCGAGACGTCGAGCACCGCCGACAGCAAACCCTTCTTCGACCCGAAATGCGCGGTGATGGTCGGCACGGCCACGCCCGCCACCGCCGCGACGTCGGCCATGCGGGCGCCGGCGTAGCCCGGCTCGACGAAGAGTTCGGCGGCCGCGTCCAGGATCGCCCGCCTGGTCCGGCGCGCGGAGGCCTGCCGTTTGCTGCCGTCGTAGGGCCTCTTGACCACGGGCCGACCCTAGTGCATATTGACTATGTATGAAACATATTGAATAGGGGGAAGACATGTTCGACGTACATCAGGATGCCCATGCGTTCTTCACCGAGGCGTACCGGACGGAATTCGTGCCCTGGGAGCGGGCCGCCGCCGCGGGCATGGAGCAGGAGTCGGCACTCTTCGACCTCGAGGACGCCGCTCATCCCGCACCGGGTCGGCGCGCCCTCGACATCGGGTGCGGACGCGGTCGCGACGCCCTTCTGCTCGCAGAGCGCGGCTGGCGGGTGACCGGCGTCGACTTCGTCGCGGAAGCGATCGAGGCGGCCCGCGAGCTGCCGGGCGCGGAGCGGGTCGACTTCGTGGTGGGCGATGCTGCCGACCTCACTGCCTGCGTCACCGGGAGCTTCGACTTCTTCCTCGACGGCGGGTGCTTCCACGGTCTCAGCCCCGATGAGCGCGTCGGCTGGGGGCGCGGTGTTGTCGCGCTCGCCGCTGCGGGAGCCACCCTGTTGATGGTGGCCTTCGACCCGTGGGCAGCCGGACAGCCGACCCCGCCGAACGTGCCGGCGGGCACGACACTGCAGGAAATTCTGTCCGTCCTGCCGGGCTGGACACTGGTCTCCGATGAGCTGATGCCGGACGCCTACCGTCCGGTCCCCCAGCCCGCTCACTTCTACCGGCTTCGCAACGGAGACGACTGAGCGAGGGTCAGATCCGTGGCCGCCTCTGATCCAATCGCGCTGAGGCCGTAAACTGCGCGACCGTGACGTCTGCGTGGCTCAACCCTCACCTCTGCTCCCTGCTCGAACAGTTCATCGCGGGGATCGACGGGCACCTCGCCGAGGCACAGGCGCTGCGTCGCAGCATCCACGCCGACCCTTACATCGGCGGCTTCGAACAACCCACGGCCGACCTGCTGCGCACCGCTCTCGAACTCCCCACCACCCCGGTGGCCGGCACTGGCTTCTGGACCCGGCTGGGTCCTGACGGGCCGTCCGTCGCCCTGCGCAGCGAACTGGACGCCCTGCCGATCACCGAGGACACCGGCGTCGACTGGGCCTCCACCAACGGCGCGATGCACGCCTGCGGACACGACGTCCACATGGCGGCCGTCTGGGCGGTGTTGAAAGCCGCCGAGGCCATCGAGTTGCCGGTGGGCTTGGTCGGCATCTACCAGCCCCGCGAGGAATGCCAGCCCTCCGGCGCTCCCGACGTGCTGGGCACCGGTCTGCTTGCCGACCAGGACGTCCGCTCGGTGATCGGCGCCCACGTCCAGCCCCGGGTGCCGGTCGGGCTGGTGAGCAGCGGCGTCGGCGGCGTGAACGCCGCGGCCGACGCTTTCGACATCGTGATCCGTGGCCACGGTGGACACGGCGCCTACCCCCACGTCACCATCGACCCCGTGCCGATCCTGGCCAGCATCGCGTCCGGGTTGTACGAACTCGTCGGACGCCTGATCGACCCGACCCACGCCGCGCTGATCAGCATCGGCCGGATCGAGGCGGGCGCCACCCACAACATCATTCCGGATTCGGCGATGCTGCAGGGCATCATCCGCACCATGCACGAGTCGGATCGCAGGCTGCTGCACGCCGAGGTGCGCAGGTTCGCCGAGCACACCGCCGCGGCCCGGGGCGCCACCGCCGAGGTGACGCTGCTGCGCGGCGACCCGGTACTCGCCAACGACCCCGATCTGGTGAAGACGCTCGACCCGGTGCTGGACGCCGCCGGCCTGCGGGTCGCCGCCGAACCGTTCCGGTCCCTCGGCGCGGACGACTTCAGCCATTTCGGTCAGCACGTGCCGATCGTGATGATGTTCGTGGGCACCGGCGAGGAGGCGGACACCCGGCACGACACCGGCCTGCACCACGCCCGCTATCTGCCCGGCGACGACGTCGTCCGGACGGTGGCGATCGCCCTGGCGTCCGGCTACCTGGCCGGCGCCCACCTCGCCGACGCCATCTGACGAACCCGCCCTCCCCCGAAGCCACCCGCCCGTAGGGCCCTCCCTAACTGGTTCCGGCCTCCCGTCGACGAGAGGCCAGAACTAGTTAGGGAGGGGTTTGGGGGCTAGGCCAGGGAGATCAGGTCGGCGTAGTCGGGGTTCCAGAGGTCCTCGTCGCCGTCGGGGAGCAGCACCACCCGATCTGGCTCCAGCGCCTCTACAGCACCCTCGTCGTGGGTGACCAGGACGATCGCACCGGCGAAGGAGTGAATCGCGCCCAGCACCTCGGCCCGGGACGCCGGATCGAGGTTGTTGGTCGGCTCGTCCAGCAGCAGTACGTTCGCGGCCGACACCACCAGCATGGCCAGCGCCAGCCGGGTCTTCTCGCCGCCCGACAGGACCCGGGCGGGCTTGTCGACGTCGTCGCCGGTGAACAGGAAAGAGCCCAGGATCTTGCGGGCGTCGGTCGGCGTCATCTCCTCCGGCGCCGCGGTCATCATGTTCTCGAGCACGCTGCGCGAGACGTCCAGGGTCTCGTGTTCCTGCGCGTAGTAGCCCAGTCGCAGGCCATGGCCCGGCTGCACCTCGCCGGTGTCGGACGGCTCCATGCCGGCCAGGATGCGCAGCAACGTGGTCTTGCCGGCGCCGTTCAGGCCCAGGATGACCACACGGGAGCCCTTGTCGATGGCCAGGTTGACGTCGGTGAAAACTTCCAGTGACCCGTAGCTCTTGGACAGTTCCTCGCCGCGCAGCGGCACCTTGCCGCAGGGCGCCGGGGTCGGGAAGCGGATCTTCGCCACCCGGTCGGACGTCCGCTCGGCCTCCACCGACGCCAGCAGCCTCTGCGCCCGCTTGGCCATGTTCTGGGCGGCCACCGCCTTGGTCGCCTTGGCCCGCATCTTGTCCGCCTGGGCGAGCAACTGTTCCGCCTTGCGTTCGGCGTTGGCCCGCTCGCGCTTGCGGCGCTTCTCATCGGTCTCGCGCTGCAGCAGATAGCGCTTCCAGTCCATGGCGTACTGGTCGAGTTCGGCGCGGTTGGCGTCCAGGTGGAACACCTTGGTCACGATCGCCTCGAGCAGGCCGACGTCGTGCGAGATCAGGATCACCCCGCCCGGGTAGGCCTTCAGGTAGTCCCGCAGCCACACGATCGAGTCGGCGTCCAGGTGGTTGGTGGGTTCATCGAGCAGCAGGTTGTCGGCACCGGAGAACAGGATCCGGGCCAGTTCCACACGCCGCCGCTGACCGCCGGACAGCGTCCGCAAGGGCTGTCCGAGCACGCGGTCGGGCAGCCCCAAGTTGGCGGCGATCCGCGCTGCCTCCGCCTCCGCGGCGTAGCCGCCGGCCGCAGCGAGTTCCGTCTCCGCCCGTGCATACGACGCCATCGCGGCGTCCTGCGCCGCGCCGGTCTCGGTGGCCATCTCCACCGAGTACCGAGTGAGCCGCTTCAGAATGGAGTCCAGGCCGCGCGCGGACAGAATGCGGTCCTTCGCGAGGGTGTCGAGGTCGCCGGTGCGCGGATCCTGCGGCAGGTACCCGATCTGGCCCGAGCGGGTGATCTGGCCCGCCGCCGGCAACGCCTCACCGGCGAGAATCTTGGTCAACGTGGTTTTTCCGGCACCGTTGCGGCCGACCAGGCCCACCTTGTCACCGGGCGAGACCTGGAAGGACGACGGCGCCAGCAACAGCCTGGCGCCCGCCCGGACTTCGACTTCCCTCGCAACCAGCACGAGGGATCACTCTACCGGGCGGGCGCCGTCCCGCTACGCGAAGGACTGCTGCTTGGCCTTGCCCCTGACGATCTTCACGATCGTGCCCGGAGCCGGCGGCTTCTCGCTACCCAGGGTCCCTGCCCAGAGGCTGCCCCTCGGGCCGATCTCGACCGCAACGACGCCCGGCAACTTCACCACGGTGGAACGCTTGCCCAGGCTGACCCTGGTGATCTTTCCACCGAAGAGTTCGGCCACGTAGAACTCGCCGCGGCTGCCGATGGCCAGGTTGGTCGCGCCGAGGAATCCGCCAGCGATCACCTTCGCCTTGCCGTTGGACGGGTTGACTCGCCACAGCTTGCCGCGCGCGCCGAGCGCCGGACTCTCCGGACCGCCGGGCAGCGTCGTGACATAGAGGTAGCCATCGCGTCCGACCTCGACGTCGGTGGGCACCGATTCGAAGGCGTACGTGGCGCCGATGACGCAGTCCGGCAGATCCAGCGCGGCCGCGCTGGCCTTGTCGAACGTGAACGGCTGCGGCGGCAGGACAGCGAGCGTGCTCACCTTGCCCGTGGCCGACACCGAGAACAGCGCGTTGGCGCCCGCATCGGCGACCACCCAGCGGTTCTTCCACGCGGCGACCGAGTAGGCGTGAGAGTCGACCTGGCCCTTGTAGCTGACCGGGGCCCCGGCCTTCTTGAGGGCGTCCGAGACGCACTCGCTCGGATTCTTCACACCGTAGTGGTACGCCTTGTCAGGGTTGTGCTTCGCCTCGTAGGCGTAGGTGTTGGCATAGATCCGGGTGCCCATCGGACCCCAGAGGTGCAGCCCGCTCGCCGTGTTCTCGAAGGTCTCCTCGTTGGTCACCGTGGTGGTGAAGGCGAGCCAGCGGCCGTTGCGGGAGGTCGCGATGCCCGAGGCTCCCGGCTGCTTGGCCGCGATGGTGGCGATCGAACCGTCCTTTCTCAGCCGGCCGACCTTGTTGAGTCCGCCGTCGGCGACCCGGACGGTGCTCCCGCGGATGTCCAGGTTGAACGGCGCTGCCAGAGCACTCGACTTGACCACCGGTTTCCAGGTGGGTTTCGGTGCAGGCCCGGCGGTCGCGACGCCGGGGATGATCAGAAGCAGACTCGCCGACAAGCTGCCGGCGGCCATGACGAATGTACGGGTGCGCATGCTTCCCCCTCTCAGGCCCGGGTGATCCGGACCTGAATCGGACGCGCGGCGGCGAAAGTGTCCCCATGTCATACCGGCCGCCCGCCGAACCCCATCGGGGCCTAGTGGTCATCCTGTGTCGCGGCTGTGTGGATGGTCAACGGTTGCTGAGAGACAACCGTGCGGAAGCGCTACGCATAATTGCGCAGCCCGGGCGGTGGTCTCGACAGGCTCGACCGACGAGGCCGGAATCAGGACAGGCCGGACAGGGGCGGACGGTCGGGCGTGATGGTCTGGGCCACCCGTTCGAAGACGGCCCGCAGGACGGCCTGCTCCTCGCTGGTCATCAGGTCCAGGAAGTTTCCCCGGACGGTACGCACATGGCCGGGCGCCGCGGCCCGGATGCGGGCCAGCCCCTCTTCAGTGATCGAGACGACGGTGCCCCGGCCGTCCTCGGCGGCGGGGCTGCGGACCACCAGTCCGCGCGTCTCCATCCGCCGCAACTGATGGGCCAGACGGCTGCTCTCCCAGCCGATCCACTCCCGCAGCCGGCCGACCCTGACGCCGGCGCGGTCGCCCCCGCTCAGGCCCACCAGCACCGCATAGTCGGCATGCGAGAGAGCGCTGCCGATGAGATCGGCCGAGATCACCCGGTCGAGGTCCTGCTGGGTCAGAATGAAGTTCTGCCACAAGGCTTGTTCATCCTGGGACAGCCAGCGCACCTCATCCACAGGCGAGATCGTAGGCCACACGCCCCGTCCTTCCGCAACGCCATTCCGGCCAGCGGGCCAGGAACGGGCGTCAGTCCTCCTTGACCGGACGTCCACGACGAGGCAGTGGTCCCGCATCCCTGGGCAGACGTCCGGACCGCTTCAGGGCATCGCGGAGCAGCATCTCGACGTGCGCGTTCAGCGAGCGGAGGTCGTCCGCCGCCCACCGGGCCAGGGCCTCATGGACGGCGGGATCCAGCCGCAGCAGAACGGGCTTTCGTTCGCCCCTCCTGCCGCGGCCGCCCGCGGACGCGGTGTCGCCGGTCTGCTCGGACATCGCCTCAGGTGTACAGCGATCCGGTGTTCACCACCGGGGTCGCAGCGGTGGAGCCACAGAGCACCACCAGCAGGTTGGACACCATGGCGGCCTTGCGCTCCTCGTCCAGAACCACCACGTCCTGGATCTCCAACTGCCGCAGCGCACCCTGCACCATGCTCACCGCGCCCTCGACGATCTTCTCCCGGGCCGCCACCACGGCCGCCGCCTGCTGCCGCTGCAGCATCGCGTGGGCGATCTCGGGTGCGTAGGCGAGGCTGGAGATCCGGGCTTCAACGACCTCGAGGCCGGCGATCGCGATCCGCGCCGCCACCTCTTCGGCCAACTCCTTGGCGACCACCTCGGTGGAGCCGCGCAGCGACTCCTCCCCCGGCCCCGCGTTGTCATAGGGGTGGCTGCTGGCCACGTGCCGCAGCGCCGCCTCGGACTGCACGGCGACGAAATCGGTGAACTTCTCGACCGCGAAGACCGCCTTGGCTGTGTCCGCCACCTGCCACACGATGATTCCGGCGATGTTGACCGGGTTTCCGTCCGCGTCGTTGACCTTGAGTTCGTTGGTCTCGAAATTGCGCACCTTCACCGACACCTTGCGTCGGGTGACCAGCGGCAGGGTCATCTGCAGGCCGTCGGCGCGCAGGGTGCCGATGTAGCGCCCGAAGAGTTGCACCACGCGCGTCTCACCCGGATCGACCACCGTGATCGCGGTGCCCAGCACCGCGGCCAGGAACCACAGCAGGACGGCGAGGACGACACCACCGGTGTTCTCGGCTCCCGCGGCCAGCGCCCAGCCGACGGTGATCGCGGCGAAGACACCGCCCAGGATCAGCGCGACCACCACTGCCAGCCCGATCAGCCCGTTCGTCGACCACGCTCGCCGCTCGGCCACGTCGACCCGGGCCCCGGCGTGTCCCACCGGCACGCCGGCTGGCTCGACATCGGGGGTCGCCTGTTCATCGCCGCCCATCATCGGGTTCTCGTCATGATCGCGCATCGCCGACACCTCCTATAATCCGATATCTAATTGATATCAGATTAGAGGGTCGCGGGGCCAGGCCTGATACGTCGGAGCAAGGGGTTCGACCAGGTTCAGGTCTCGACAAGCTCGACCAACGAGGGGACAAGCTCGACCAACGATCGGGGACTCAGACGTTGTAGCCGATCGCCCGCAGCTGCTCGCGGCCCTCCTCGGTGATGTTCTCCAGCGTCCACGGCGGCAGCCAGACCCAGTTGATCTCGACCGAGTTGACCAGGCCGTCCAGCGCCATCTCGGTGTCGAACTCGAGCCGGTCGGTCAGCGGGCAGGTCGGCGAGGTGAGCGTCATGTCGATGGTGCAGTTGTTGTCGTCATCGAGGTGGATGCCGTACACCAGTCCCAGGTCGACGACGTTCACCATCAGCTCGGGATCGACCACGTCGCGCATCGCCTCGGTCAGGTCCTCCAGCGAGGGACGCGCCGACGGCGGCGCGGTGCTGTCCGGGAAGGTGTCATCCACCAGGTCGGACGGACGCATTTCGGTCATCATGACTCCTTAGGCTTCGCCAACGCCTGGACGGCGGCGTCCTTGAACGCCGACCAGCCCAGCAGGGCACATTTCACCCGGGCCGGGAATCGCGCCACCCCGATGAACGCGATGGCGTCCTCGAGGCGGTCCTCGTCGGGTTCGATCTCGCCGCGGCTGTGCATCATCGCGGTGAACTCCTCGTGCAGGGCGAGCGCCTCGGGCACCGTCTTGCCGATCACCAGCTCGGACATCACCGAGGTGGACGCCTGCGAGATCGAGCAGCCGACTCCCTCGTAGGAGACGTCGACGACCCGGTCGCCGTCCAGCGCGACCCGCAGCATCACCTCGTCGCCGCAGGTCGGGTTCACATGGCTGACCTGTGCCCCGTAGGGCTCGCGCAACCCGCTGTGATGCTTGGCGCGGTAGTGGTCCAGGATGATCTCCTGGTACATCGCCTCGACGCTCACGCCGCCCTCCCGAAGAACTTCTGGGTGTACACCAGCGCATCGACCAGCTGATCGATCTCGCGCTCCAGCGTGTACAGGTAGAACGACGCCCGGGTGGACGCGGTTATTCCCAGCCGCTCGTGCAGCGGACGCGCGCAGTGGTGGCCGCCCCGAACGGCGACGCCGCGGGAATCGAGGAAGGTCATCACGTCGTGCGGGTGGATGTCCAGCCCGTCGGCGGTGGCCAAAGTGAACGACACCGCACCGCCGCGGCCCTCCGGCCCCACGGCGGTGGTGCCCAGAATCCGCACCCCGTCGAGTTGGCCCAAGGCCTCCAGCGCGTAGCCGGTGATCGCCCGCTCGTGCGCGGCGACGTCCGCCATGCCCAGCTCGTGCAGGTATTCGGCGGCCGCACCCAGCCCGACCGCCTCGGCGATGGGCGGCGTCCCGGCCTCGAACCGGTAGGGCGGCGGGGCGAACGTCGAACCGGTCATCTTCACGATCTCGATCATCTCGCCGCCACCGAGGAACGGCGGTAGCTCGGCGAGCAGGTCGTAGCGGCCCCAGAGCGCTCCGATGCCGGTCGGGCCGACCATCTTGTGCCCGGTGAAGGCCACCAGGTCGGCGCCCAGGTCGGCCACCGAGGTGGTCAGCTGCGGGACGGCCTGCGAGCCGTCCACTACCATCACCGCGCCCACCGCATGCGCCTGCGCGGCGATCTCGGTGATCGGGTTCACCGTGCCGAGCACGTTGGACACCCAGGCCAGCGAGACGATCCTGGTCCTGTTGTTGATCAGGTTCTCGGCCGCCGCTTTGGCCAGGTCGAGGCGTCCGTCGTCGGTGATGTCGAACCAGCGCAGTGTCGCCCCGGTGCGGGCGCAGAGCAGCTGCCAGGGGACGATGTTGGAGTGGTGCTCCATCAGCGAGATGACCACCTCGTCGCCCGGCTTCAACCCGGCACCCAGAGAGTGGGCCGCCAGATTCAGCGCCTCGGAGGCGTTCTTGGTGAACACCACCTCTTCGGCGCGCGCCGCACCGATGAAGGCGGCCACCTTCTCACGCCCGCCCTCGTACGCGGCGGACGCCTCGGCGCCCAGCACATGCATGGCCCGGGCCACGTTCGCGTTGTGCCGCTCGTAGTGGTCGACCATGGCGTCGATCACCACCTGCGGCTTCTGCGAGGTGTTGGCCGAGTCGAGGTAGGCCAGCGGGTACTCCCCCACCCGGCGGTCCAGGATGGGGAAGTCTCCGCGGATCAGTTCGACGTCGTAGCTCACGGCTCTCCTGTCGTCGGCGCCGCTGGGGCGCCGGGCCTCAGTTGGCGGCAGCAGCCTTGACGAACCGCTCGTAGCCCTCGATCTCGAGGTTCTCGGCCAGCTCGGGGCCGCCTTCCTCGGCGATCCGGCCGTCCACGAAGACGTGCACGAAGTCGGGCTTGATGTAGTTCAGGATGCGCGTGTAGTGGGTGATCAGCAGGACGCCGCGGTCGCCCTGGGCGTGGAACCGGTTGACCCCCTCCGAGACGATCCGCAGCGCGTCGATGTCGAGGCCGGAGTCGGTCTCGTCCAGGATCGCGAAACCCGGGTTGAGCAGCTCCAGCTGGACGATCTCGTTGCGCTTCTTCTCACCACCGGAGAAGCCCTCGTTGAGCGAGCGGGCCGAGAAGGTCTGGTCGAGGCCGAGCCGGTCGAGGGCGGCGTTGACGTCCTTGACCCAGGTGCGGACCTTCGGCGCCTCGCCGTCCAGCGCGGTCTTCGCGGTGCGCAGGAAGTTCGCCACCGAGACGCCCGGCACCTCGATCGGGTACTGCATGGCCAGGAACAGGCCGGCGCGCGCCCGCTCGTCGACGGTCAGCTGGGTCAGCTCGACGCCGTCGAGCTTCACCGAACCGCCGGTGATGGTGTACTTCGGGTGACCGGCGATGGCATAGGCCAGGGTCGACTTGCCGGAGCCGTTGG
>WBZS01000067.1_pt1 | contig 207383 bp, 205 predicted proteins | sample 5204201 | NCBI WGS metagenome assembly WBZS01 (sample SAMN12344357, study PRJNA552823) | activated sludge metagenome | biome: Activated sludge suspended growth; feature: Nitrification reactor; material: Wastewater; isolation source: activated sludge from nitrification reactor of wastewater... | reverse complement strand
GTCTGGGTGGTTGAGGAACTTCCATTTTCACACCCAGGGCCCGCCTACATGTTGTGGTCGCTCCCATCCCGCGCGGACATCACCTACGCACTCTTAGGTCCGAAGAGCCAGTTTGATTACGCCGGCGACCCCAACCGGGTGATTATCGATCTGACCGATGCCGACATCTGGGATGCTTCGACCGTCGCCGCCCTTGATGCCGTCCACAGCAAATACGCGGCCAAGGGCAAACACGTCGAGATCGTCGGCCTCGACGGCGCCAGTCTCGATCGCTATCGACGCTTATCCGGTGAGCTGACCTCGGGTCATTAACTGCACCTGCGAATCCGCCACCACATACCGGTAGCACCCACTACTGCTAGTCGTTGCGACCGGCAGTCCGCCCGAAACCAGACCAGGGAATTCCAGCGAGATCGGCCACTTCCCGTTTCCAACTGGCTAGGTCGTCGAGTACGAACTGATCTAAATGATGGTGCCCGCAAGCACGGGCCATCACCTTCATGAGTTCGACGCTGGCTGACATGAATCGGGCGAGTCGCTGCGGTGCCGTCGCACGATCAATACGAGCTCGCAAGGTGGGGTTCTGGGTGGCGATACCGGACGGACAGCGGTTGGTGTTGCACATTCGTGCCGCGACGCAGCCAATTGCCTGCATCGCCGAGTTCGCCACTGCAACACCATCGGCACCCAGCGCGAGTGCTTTCGCAAAGTCCATGGGAGTGCGCAGGCCGCCGGTAACGATGAGGGTCACCCGCCCGCCGGCGCCGAGCCGGTCGAGGGTGTGCCGGGCCCGGCGCAGCGCCGGGATCGTCGGCACCGAGATGTGGTCGCGGAACAGGAGCGGCGCGTCCCCGGTGCCGCCGCCGCGACCGTCCAGGATGATGTAGTCGGCGCCGGCCCGGACGGCGAACTCGACGTCGGCTTCGATGTGTTGCGCGCTCATCTTGAACCCGATGGGCACGCCACCGGTGAGCGCGCGCACCCGGTTGGCGAAGGATACGAAGTCCTCGACGGTGTGCAACTGGGCAAAGGTCGGTGGCGAATCGGCGTCCTGACCTTCGGGTAGGCCCCTGATTTCAGCGATCCGGCCGACGACCTTGCTTCCGGGCAGGTGGCCGCCGGTCCCGGTCTTGGCGGCCTGTCCGCACTTGAAATGAAACGCCTGCACCCTCGACAGCAGGGAGTCGTCATATCCGAAGTGGGCGGACGCGTACTCGTAGAGATATCGACGGTTGGCCTGCTGTTCCTCGGGCAGCATGCCGCCTTCGCCGGAGCAGATACCGGTGCCGGCCAGCTCGGCGCCGGTGGCCAGCGCAATCTTCGCCTCTTCGGACAGCGCCCCGAAACTCATGTCACTGACCAGCAGTGGGATTTCGAGCCGCAGCGGCTTGCGTGCCTGCGGCCCGATCACCAGGTCGGTGCCAACGGCCACGTCCTCGAGCAACGGCTGGCGGGCCAACTGGGCGGTCATGAACTGGATGTCATTCCAGTCGGGAAGCTCGCTGCGCGGCACCCCCATCGCCGCCATCTCGCCATAGGGCCCCAGCACGCTCAGCCCCTCCCGAGCGAGGCGGTCGATGAAGGCGACGGTCGGCTCCTCCGCGGTCGGAACGGCTCGGGGCGCTGAGTTGGCCGACAGTGTGGGCTCGACGGCGGCCGTCGGCGGAGTCTCGGTCAACTCGGCATCATCGAGCGAGTAGGGCTTGCCGACCATCTCGTCGGGCACTCTGATGTGGTGCCCATCGCAATAGGGCGCATCATGCGTCTGTTTACAACGGCACAGCCACACCCGGCCGCTCTCAGCGGGCGTGAATGCGATCGGGGTGAAGCCGGTGCCCAAATGCGAGTCATCGCAAAGTGGCTGGTTTTGCGACCGTCCGCACCGGCACCACAAGTACTCGCGACCGGCCTCGACCTCAACTTCGATCGGCGTGTTCGCCGCCACCACAGGTTTCACCGATCCGACCCCTTAGTCTGCCTGTCCACTGGGAACGCTAGCCGCAAGCCGCGTCGCCGAGGAGCAACTCAACCGATCTGATCGAGGGTGTCGGGGTCCCGGGCCAACCAGGTCCCCCCATCGGTCACGACGAAGGGCCGTTGGATCAACTGCGGGTGTGCCGCCAACGCACCAAGAAGCGCTTCGTCGTCGGCATCCTCGAGTCCCAGCGAGCGGTATTCGGGCTCGGTGTCGCGCACCACCTGGCGCACCGACAGGCCGGCATCGGCGATCAGAGTCCGCAGTTGTTCGACGGTGGGCGTCTCGTGCAGGTACTCGACGATCGTCACTTGCGCGCCGGACTCCTGAAGGTGCGCCAATGCGTTGCCCGACTTGCTGCACCTGGGGTTGTGGTAAATCGTTGCTTTCATCGGCTACTCGCTTTCTTGTTGTGAATGTCACTGGCCCGTGCGGGCTCAGCCCCGGATCAGGTCCAGGAATTCTCGACGGGTGGATTCGTTCTCGCGCAGACGCCCGCGCACGGCGGAGGTCACCGTGGAGGTTCCGGTAGCATGCACCCCGCGCATCGACATGCACAGATGCTCGGCTTCTACGACCACACCAATCCCCCGCGGTGCTAGATGCTCATCCAGCCAGTCCGCGATCTGCATGGTCAACCGCTCCTGTACCTGCAGGTCGCGCGCGAAGAGTTCAACGACCCGAGCGAGTTTGGACAATCCCAGAATTCTCTCGCCGGGCAGATAGGCGACGTGCGCAACACCCCGGAACGGCAGCATGTGGTGCTCGCACAATGAGGTCAAAGGAATGTTGCGGGCCAGTACTAATTCGTCGTACCCGGCATCGTTGGGAAAGGTTGTCAGGTCGAACATCGCCGGGGTGAGGAGCTCCCGGTAGGCCGCGGCCACCCGGCGAGGGGTGTCGTGGAGGTGTGTCGACTCGGCATCGCGCCCCAATGCGCGGAGCAGATCGACGACGGCATGTTCGGCGGCTTCGATGTTGACCTCAGGTACCTGACGTCCCGCCCGAACAGCAACCGGCGGCTCCGGAGCGGAAACGGTGGGATTGCCGGCAGGGGTGTCGGCGAGGTTGTGGAGACTCATCGTGTCAGCTTTCCGGTGTAGGAGACGGCCAGGCGAGAAAGGGCCAAGGCGGCAACCAACAAGCCGAAATCGCGTAACGCAACGTCGTAATAGCCGGGCAGTGTCAGGAGGTTGACGATGATCCCGAGCAACCAGGCCGCGACGACGAGCGCGCCCCAGCGCGGAACGATCGCCACCAAGACGCCAGCGATGATCTCGATCGCGCCGATGAGGTACATCCCCTGCGCAGCCGTGCCCGGCAAGATGTGGTCGATCCAGGGCGCGAGGTACCCCGGCCAGTCGGTGAGTAGGTTGAGGAACTTGTCGACGCCAAACAAGATGGGAGCCACGGTGAAGACGGTGCGCAAGAGCAGGAATGCTTGATAGCCGGGTTCAGTCAATTGGGTTTTGTCGATGTAGGCATGTGCGCGAGTGGTGGTCATTCTTCCTTCTCCTTCTAATGGACGGTAGAATGGACTTTAGTAACCTCTCGTTGATTAAGTCAACCTTCATTGGTTTTAGAAAGTGGATATGGACGCCTACCAGGATATTTCGGCAGTCGCCGCCCTAGACGAACCGCTCCGTCGACGGCTCTACCAGTACGTCTGCGCCAGTGAGCACTCGGTGGGACGCGATGAAGCCTCGGCAGCTGTCGACTTGCCCCGTAAGACGGCGGCGTTCCACCTCGACAAACTCGTCGAGGCCGGGCTCCTTACCGTCCATTTCGCCCGACTCACCGGCCGCAGCGGCCCCGGCGCGGGGCGACCCTCCAAGCTATATTCCCGCGCCGAGCACCCGATATCGATCCAACTCCCCGAACGTTCCTACGAGCTAGCGGCACAGCTGCTGGCGCAGGCGGTTGAGGACGCCGAGTCGACCGGGGTATCACCCCAGGACAGCCTCAACTCCCGGGCGCTCGAAGCCGGACGGGTCGCGGGCACGGCCGAGCGCAAGACGGGCGACGGCGGGCTGATCGAGGTATTGACTCGCTGCGGTTACGAACCACGCTATGACGGTGACGACATTGTGATGGCCAACTGCCCATTTCATTCCCTTGCCAAGCAGCACACCGACCTCGTGTGCGCGATGAACCTTGGACTTATCGAAGGGATACTCGATGGCGCCGATCACGCTGCACGCCGGGCTCGGCTGGTCCCAGATGAACGGTATTGCTGCGTTCGCATTGGGCACCGAGCGGATAGCTGACACGGCTAACCTACGGTCAGCCCGATTGTCGTCGACGAAAGTAGCCTCCATGCCCGACTCCCCCGCTGCACCACCGGTTCTCGTCGAGCGCGTTGACCACGTCTGCGTGCTGACGATCAACCGGCCCGAAGCGCGCAATGCGATTAACGGCGCGGTGACCGATGCGCTTGGTCAGGCCTTGGCCGAGGCCGACGCCGACCCGGAGATTCGCGCCATCATCCTCACCGGGGCCGGCGACAAGTCCTTTTGCGCAGGCGCAGACCTCAAGGCCCTCTCGCACGGGGAGAACATCGGCCCGAGTGATCCCGAGCACGGAAAGTGGGGGTTCGCCGGCGTGGTCAGCCATCCGGTGAGCACCCCGGTGATTGCCGCGGTGAACGGTACCGCCCTCGGCGGTGGAACCGAACTCGTGCTCGCCGCCGACCTCGCGGTCGCGGCAAAGTCGGCGAGCTTTGGACTCCCCGAAGTCAAACGTGGTCTCTTCGCCGCGGCCGGCGGGGCGTTTCGAATTGTGGACGCCGTGCCCAAGAAGATCGGCATGGAACTACTACTCACCGGCCGTCCAATCACACCCGAGCAAGCACTTGGTTACGGACTGATCAACCAGGTCGTGCCCGACGATCAGCTCCGTACCGCCGCGCTCGATCTCGCGCGCGAGATCGCGAGCAACGCACCGCTGGCCGTCCAGGCATCAAAAAGGTTGGCGCAACGGATCGTCGACGATGCGGTTGCCGGCGACGCAGAGCAGTGGGCGGCCAACACCCGAGAGCTCGGCGTCGTCTTCACCAGCGAGGATGCCATCGAAGGTCCACTCGCCTTCACGCAGAAGCGCGCACCCGTGTGGAAAGCGCGATAGGCCACGGGACACTTGACCGCTCGCACCGGCGCACCTGGTGCGGGCGGTCGGTCGTATGGGTTATGACACCCACTGGACCAGCTGGACGATGATCCCGTTCGGATCGGAGAACTGGCAGTACCGCTCACCCCACGGCTCGGTTTCGGGTTCTGTCACCACCGATGCGCCCGCGCTCGCCATCGTCGCAAACGCAACATCGACGTCGTCGACAACGAAGGCCAGCAGGAGCCCCTCCCCTGCGCTGCCCGCACGACTTGCCGGCTTGAAGGTGGACAGTCCGGTGCGCAAGAAGATGATGTTCACGGTCCGCTCAACGGGGTGCTCCAGGGAGATGAACCCATCATCGGACATCGCAACGCGAAAGCCGAGATGGGTGCAAAGAAAGGCTGCGGAGGCCTCCGGGTCGACGACGTTGAGCGAAATGGCGGTGGAGCTGATGTTCATTGGGGTCCCTTTCCCGTATGTGATACGGTCCACATAACTCGTACGCAGTACGGTATATTCCGAGAGATGGAAACCATCGACCTCCTCTGGCGCGCCGAGATCACCCCGAATCGTCGCGGCCGGCCCCCCAAATACACCACGGACCAGGTAGTCGAGGCGGCCATCACCGTCGCCGATCGGGTTGGATCGGCGTTCTCGTTGCGCGACGTCGCCAGCGAAGTGGGCATCCCGGTGATGTCGCTCTACTCGTATATCGACAGTCGGGAACAGCTCCTCGAACTGATGATCGACGACGTGCATGCCCAGATGGCGCGGATCCCCCTCGCCGGGGATTGGCGCAGCCGACTGACCGCCGTCGCCGACGACAATCTGACCCTGTTCGCCGATCACGGCTGGCTGGCTGACGTCGAATCTGAGCGCGCCATCCTTGGCCCGGGCACCTTGACGAAGTACGAGTACGAACTCGAGGCGATTAACGACCTCGAACTCACCGATACCGACAAGGACGCCGCGCTGAACGTCGTCCTCGACTTCGTCAAGGCCAGCGCGCGCGCACTGGCCCACGCAACACGCGAACGGACACACGAAGACCCCCAGCAATGGTGGGAGCGCGAAGGCGCGAAACTCGCGGTCCTCGGCATCGAGGCGCGCTTCCCGCTGGCTTCGCGCATCGGCACCGCCGCCGGCGAGGCGCAGGGTGCGGCCCGAGACTCGCGACGCGCCTACGAGTTTGGTCTACCGGTGATCCTCGACGGACTCGCCGCCCGGCTCGCCGACCACTCATGCGTCAGCGGCGGATGAGGCCCAGATCCGTGGCGCTGGCGACCGCGGCGGTCCGCGAATCGACATTGAGTTTGGCGTAGATGCGGGCCAGGTGGGATTTGACGGTCCCCTCCGTCAGGTGGAGCCGGTCACCGATGGCGTGGTTGGACAGGCCTTCGGCCACCAAGCTGAGCACCTCGGTCTCGCGACGTGTCAGCGACGCACCGGGTACGCGGAGGCGATCCATCAGCCGATCGGCGACTGTGGGAGCCAACGTCGTGCGGCCCGCGGCCGCCGTCCGCACCGCCGCCGCCAAGTCCTCCGGCGGCGCGTCCTTGAGGATGTACCCGGTGGCCCCGGCCTCGATCGCGGGCAACGTGTCGGCATCGGAATCATAAGTGGTAACGATCAGCACGCGTGGAGCGCCGACGCGGCCGGTGATCAGCGCAGTTGCCTCGGCACCCCCCATCCCCCTACCGAATTGCAAGTCCATCAGCACCACGTCGACACCGCCCTCAGCGGCCCGATCGACCGCCTCCCGGGCGGTCGCCGCCTCACCGACCACGCTCAGATCCGACTCGGCCTCCAGGACGGCGCGAAGTCCAGCCCGCACGACAGGATGATCGTCGGCCAAGAGCAACCTGATCGTGTCATCGGTCACTGACAGCCTCTGTTTCGGGTGATGCGGCGTTCTGGGCCGTCGGGATCTGAGTCGTCAGCACGGTGCCTTCGCCGGGCGCGGATTCGATGGTGAGCACTCCCCCAAGGCTACGTACGCGCGAACGCATCGCCGCCAGGCCGAAGCCGCCGGTCTCGTGATCAGGTGCCGGCAAATTCTCGGCGTCGAACCCCCGTCCATCATCGACAATCTCGAGGGCGACGTGAGTGCCTGAATAGCGTAGCGTCACGTCCACCCTGGTGGCGCCGGCATGGCGGACGGTGTTGGCGAGGGCCGACTGCGCAATGCGCAACACGGCCACATCCTGCGCGGTGGTGAGTGACGCCGGCTCGCCGACGAGGTGGAAATGCGCGGCGATCCGGTGGCGTGAACTCGTGGTGGCGCACAAGCGCTCCAGCGCCCCGGCCAGCGTGGTGCCGTCCAACGACGGCGGCGTCAGTGCGGCGACGAAGCGCCGTGCCTCGGCGAGGTTGTCCCCCGCCGCCTGGCGCGCCTGAACGACATAGTCCGCCGCATCGGCGGGCTTCGCCGGCAACGCCCGCTCGGCGGCGTGCAGCAGCAGCTGGATGCTTGAGAAGCCCTGGGCCAGCGTGTCGTGAATCTCGCGGGCCAGCCGATCGCGTTCGGCCAGCACGCCGGCGGTGTGCTGGACGGCAGCCAGGTCCGCCCGCGTCGCGGTCAACTCCTCGATCAGCCGGCGTCGACGATCACTCTCGCGGTAGAGGGCCTGATATCCCAGGACCACGGCCACCGCCACGGCTGCGCCGAGCGCCGGACCGATGGCCATGCCGGGGGTGAAGAGATGCCGGTGGACGGCAAAGCCGACGATCGCGGCCACGGCGGTGGCCGCCACCGCGACGAACGCACTCCGGCGCGGAAGAAGGTGCAGTTGCAGGAAGTACAGCGGAAACGCCAGCCAGACGGCGTCTGGGGTAAGCGTCATCAGCACCAGCCAGGCCAGCCCGAGGGCGGCGAGCCACACTGCCGCGGCCCGGCGAGACCGCCGAACCCCCGACAACGCAGGTCCGAGCCCGTAGATCACGCCGCACACCGTCGCCGCCACGACGCACCACGCGGCGTGGGGCTCGGCGTCGACTACCGACCGAGCGGCCGCGAGGCCGAGCAGGGCGACGATGAGCAGGTGCAGACACCAGTCCAGTGCCCTCGGGGTCGGGGTCGGAACCGAGTCATGGCTGTTCACAATGCGTTCCACTGTACGGATGCCGGCCGCCGCGGGCCTCCATCGAAAGTTACAACCCGGTCACCACCTTTGTGCCCGTGGATTGGGGCCTTGTGTGCGATGTGCCCAGGGGGGTGTGCGGACGACAGTGGAGCGGTAAGCAATCGAACGTCGGAAAGGACGCACATACCGTGTTCGTCGCCTGGAGAGACCTCAAATTCGCCAAGGGACGGTTCGCCTTGATGGGGGCCGTCATCGTACTCATCACCCTGCTGGTCGGCTTGCTGTCGGGATTGACCGGTGGGCTGAGCCAGCAAAACATCTCTGCGATCACGGGACTCCCCGTCGACAAGATCGCCTTTCAAGCTCCCTCCGGTGGACAGGAACTCGCCTACTCCAACTCCACCGTTACCGAGCATCAGTGGCAGCAGTGGGCCCGCGAGCCCGGTGTTCACCGCGCCGAACCCCTCGGTATCACCACCACCAAGGCCGTCGCCGGGGACAGGAGTTCGGCAGTATCGGCCTTCGGCGTCGAACCCCGGTCGACCCTCGCTCCCGACAGTGACCGGATCGATGACAACTCGACGGTGTTATCAACCGCTGCGGCCGACAGCCTCGGCGTCAAGACCGGCGATACCGTTACCGTGGCGGGTCGGGCACTGACCGTCGCCGGCGTCGCCGGCGATGCCTACTTCAGCCACACCCCGGTAATCTGGACCACGCGGGAGACCTGGCAAAAGGTGGCACCGCCGTCGGCCGACGGCACAGGGCCGACCGCCACCGTCATCGCACTGACCACCGGTCCCGGTGTGGACCTTGCCGCCAATGACAACCAAATCGGCACCAAGTCGGTTTCCCCCAAGGAATCGCTGTCGGCGATCGGCGCCTACACATCCGAGAACGGCTCACTGCAGCTAATGCGAGCATTCTTGTTCGCCATTTCCGCGCTCGTCGTCGGTGCGTTCTTCACCGTCTGGACGATTCAGCGCAGCGGTGACATCGCCATCCTCAAGGCCCTGGGTGCGTCTACGGCCAGCCTTCTCAAAGATGCCCTCGGGCAGGCAGTGATCCTGCTGGTCGGCGGAACCCTGATCGGCACGGCGCTAGCCGCCGCCCTGGGCGCACTGGTAGCGGGGTCGTCGATTCCCTTCCTGCTAACACCGCAAACCATTGCCCTGCCCGCCGCGGTGATGATCCTCCTCGGCGCCCTCGGGGCCGCCCTATCCATCCGACGTATCACCTCTGTTGACCCGCTGACTGCACTAGGGAGCGCACGATGAGCCTGCAACTGACCGACATCACCCTGACCTATCCTGACGGCGATGCCCGGCTGACCGCGCTGGACCGAGTCTCGCTCGATGTCCCCAAGGGCAGCCTGACCGCCGTTGTCGGACCGTCCGGCTCGGGCAAGTCCAGCCTGCTGGCCGTCGCTGCCACGCTGATCACCCCCGACTCCGGGGTCGTGACCCTTGATGGCTCGGCGACCACCGGCATGTCGCGGGGGGAACTGGCAGAGTTGCGTCGCGACAAGATCGGCATTGTCTTCCAGCAGCCCAATCTGTTGCCCTCCCTCACCGCGGCCGAGCAACTTCAGGTGATGGCGCAGATTCGCGGCGACAAGCCGCGATCGGCGCGGGGTCGCGCACTCGAACTCCTCGACGTGGTGGGCCTGGCCGAGCAGGCCGACCGTCGGCCCCACCAACTCTCCGGCGGTCAGCGGCAACGTGTGAACATCGCACGCGCGCTGATGAACGAGCCCACCGTCCTTCTCGTCGATGAACCCACCAGCGCCCTCGATCACGACCGGGGCGCCGCCATCGTCGATCTGATCACGCGGCTCACCCATCAGCAGGCAACGGCCACGGTTCTCGTCACCCACGACCGCACACATCTGACCGCGGTCGACCAGATCGCCGAGGTCCGCGACGGCCGTCTCAGTCACCTGGAATTGGCCTACTGAACCAACACATTCTCGTGATCGCTTATCCGGACATTTCGCGGCAGTTGTGACACGGTGGAAGAACCCCGATCGTCGGGGTGTAACCGTTGAGGAGACACCATGACCATCATTACGGCCACCACTTTCGAAGCGGCGACCGAACTCGTTGCCCGATCGACCACCATGTCCCAGCAAGTCGGCTGGATCGGCTACATCATCATCGGTGCGCTCGCCGGCTGGATCGCGGGCAAGATCGTCAAGGGCGGTGGCTCGGGCGTTCTGATGAACATCGTCATCGGCATCGTTGGCGCACTCGTCGGCGGATTCCTGCTGAGCTTCTTCGTCGACACCGCGGGCGGCGGCTTCTTCTTCACCCTGTTCACCGCGGTGATCGGCTCGGTCATCCTGCTGTGGATCGTGGGCAAGCTGACCGGCTCAGCGAAGTAGCCGCAGGTCCAGCAACTGTTTCGCCGATCCAGCATCGATCGCTGCTGGATCGGCGAAACGCTGCGGGTTAGAGGGCCGCCCGCCGGTTGCCGAACGGACTACTGTTCGTGGACATGTCCCCCACCGCCGCTTCCACCCCACCCGTGCATCCAGCCGATTCGCACGAACTGATCCGAGTCGTCGGCGCCCGGACGAACAATCTGCGCAACGTCAGCGTCGAACTTCCCAAGCGGCGGCTCACGGTCTTCACCGGACTGTCCGGATCGGGGAAGAGTTCCCTGGTGTTCGGCACGATCGCCGCCGAATCACAACGACTCGTGAACGAGACCTACAGCGCGTTCGTACAAGGGTTCATGCCGAGGCAGAACCGGCCCGACGTCGACGTGCTGGACGGGCTGACCACGGCGATCATCGTCGACCAGGAGCGGATCGGCGGCAATCCCCGTTCGACGGTCGGCACGATCACCGACGCCAACGCCATGCTGCGGATCCTGTTCAGCCGGTGCAGCGAACCCCACGTCGGGCCGTCGACGGCCTTCTCCTTCAATGTGCCGACCGTCAGCGGAAGCGGCGCAATCAAAATCGGCGACAAGAAAGCCAAAAAGGCCACCTTCGAGAGTCTCGGCGGCATGTGCGCGCGCTGTGAGGGCATGGGGGTCGTCTCCGACGTCGACCTGACCGAGATCTACGACGAGACGAAGTCGTTCACCGGCGGCGCCATCAAGGTGCCCGGCATCACCCCCGACGGCTGGTACGGACGCGTGTACGGTGGCTCGGGCCTCTTCGATCCAGACAAGCCGATCAAGGACTTCACGGCACGCGAACTCAACGCCTTGCTGTACCAAGAGGCGACGAAGATCAAGGTCGACGGGATCAACATCACCTACGAGGGCATCATCCCCCGGATCCAGAAGTCCATGCTGTCCAAGGACATCGACTCCGTTCAGCCGCACATCCGGGCGTTTGTCGAGCGCGCGGTCACCGCCACCGTCTGTCCGGAGTGCGACGGCACGCGGTTGGCCGAACACGCCCGGACCGCGACGATTAGCGGGATCAGCATTGCCGACGCCTGCCGCCTGCAAATCAGTGACCTGGCCCAGTGGGTGCGCAGTCTCGATGAACCATCGGTCGCACCATTGCTGGCCAGTCTCGGCGATTCGCTCGATTCCTTCGTCGAGATCGGCCTGGGGTACCTCGCGCTCGAACGGCCCACTGGCACCCTCTCGGGCGGCGAGGCCCAGCGAACTAAGATGATCCGCCACCTCGGCTCCTCGCTCACCGACATCACCTATATCTTCGACGAGCCGACCGTCGGGCTCCATCCGCACGACATCACGCGAATGAACGGCTTGTTGCTCCAACTGCGCGACAAAGGGAACACCGTGCTGGTGGTCGAGCACAAGCCGGAGACGATCGAGATCGCCGACCATGCCGTCGACCTCGGTCCGGGTGCCGGCGCCGAGGGTGGAACGATTTGTTTCGAGGGCAGCGTCGCCGGGCTGCGCGCCAGCAACACACTGACCGGTCGCCACCTCGGCGACCGCGCGGCACTGAAGAATCAGGTGCGCGAGGCGAACGGCGTCTTGCAGATCCGCGGCGCATCCACCAACAATCTCGACGACGTGGACGTGGACATCCCACTCGGGGTGCTGACCGTTGTCACCGGCGTCGCAGGATCGGGCAAGAGCTCCCTGATCCGTGGATCGGTCGCGCCGCTCGCCGATGTGGTCACGATCGACCAGAGCGCGATTCGGGGCTCCCGGCGCAGCAATCCGGCGACCTACACGGGCCTCCTCGAACCGATCCGCAAGGCATTCGCCAAGGCCAACGGCGTCAAGCCTGCCCTCTTCAGTGCGAATTCGGAGGGCGCGTGTCCAACCTGCAAGGGCAACGGCGTCATCTACACTGACCTCGTCACGATGGCCGGGGTGGTGACCCGGTGCGAAGAATGTGAGGGGCGCCGATTTCGTCCGGAAGTCCTCGAGTACACGCTCGGCGGCTGCGACATCAGTCAGGTCCTGGCCCTATCGGTCAACGACGCGGCCGAGTTCTTCGGTGGCCGCACCCGGGGCGCGGAGGATGCGAAGACTCCGGCCGCCCACACGATCCTGCTGCGGCTGGCCGACGTCGGGTTGGGCTATCTGCGGATCGGGCAACCGCTGACCACGTTATCCGGCGGTGAGCGCCAGCGGATCAAACTGGCGACCCATCTGGGTGACAAGGCCGGGGTGTACATCCTCGACGAGCCGACCACCGGTCTCCACCTGGCCGACGTGGCGAACCTGCTCGGGCTCCTCGACCGGATCGTCGACTCCGGAAAGTCCGTCGTCGTCATCGAGCACCATCAGGCCGTCATGGCACACGCCGACTGGATCATCGACCTCGGCCCCGGTGCCGGCCACGACGGTGGTCGACTCGTTTTCGAGGGCACCCCGCAGTCCATGGTCGAGAACTCGACTACGTTGACCGCCCGACACCTGGCCGCCTACGTCCGATAGGTTGGGGGAATCGGACACAACGCGGCGGGGAGGTAGCACGTGCTGGGCATCGTCCTACTGACAATCGGCATCATCGGCTTGGTCCTGACCGTCCTCTCCCTCGTCGGTCTCGAAATCGACAGCGCCGTCGACCTCGGCTTCGACCTGGGCGACTCCGGCGTCGGACTCCTCTCGCTGCTGACCCCGTTCGTCACCGGTTTCGGTCTCCTCGCAGGCGGGCTGATGACGTTTCGCGACGTCCCGACGGGCCCAGCCCTGGGTGCGGGGGCCCTGACCGGGGTCGTCCTCGCCGCCGTTGCGGGACTCCTCCTCCGCTACCTGCTGAAGTCGGGAACCGAACTGCCCAGTATCGACCTGATCGGTACCCGGGTGCGCGTCGTCGAACCCGTCGGGCCCACTCATCTCGGCACCGGCGAGGTACAGACCGAAACGGGGGCACGGCAGATCTCGATCACCGCCGATGCGGACTATGCGCTGGGTGAGTTTGTCCGAGTCACCTCCAAACTCGATGGGCGCAACATCTACCACGTACAACAACTGCCCTACGACCAGCTTTCCTAAGAAGGGAACCACCTGCCATGTCGACGCTGATCCCCGCTCTCGGGGCCGCCGCAGTCCTGCTCATCCTGTTCATCCTGCTGCTGCTGTCTCGCTACCGGGTGCCCGGCGCGGAGGAGGCATTCATCGTGACCGGCACCGGCAAGGGCCACCAGGGCAAGGTGTACCGCGGTACCGGCACGTTCGTGCTGCCCGTCGTCCAGCGCGCCACCCGCGTCCAGCTCTCCTCGGTCAAGGCCGACCTCGACACCTCCACGCCCGCCAACGATGGCATCGAACTGAAGGTGCGCGGCGTGGCCGTGGTCAAAGTCGGTGACACCCCCGAGGACATCCTCAAGGCCGGCCCGCGATTCGGCGATGACCTCGCGCGCGTCAACGCACTCGTCACTGAACAGCTCTCCGGCGAACTCCGCTCCATCGTCGGCACCATGACGGCCAAGAGCATCCTCGTCGACCGTCAGCAGCTCGTCGACCAGGTTGCCCAGTCGATCAAGGAGATCCTGGGCAATCAGGGACTGGTGCTCGACAGCTTCTCGATCAACGACGTCCAGGATTCGGACGGACAGTACTTCAGCGACCTGGCGGCCAAGGAGCGCTCGGACCAGTCGGCGATCGCGGCCCAGTCCCGGGCCGTCGCCCACCGGGTCGCCGAGGAGAGCCGCATCGCCAACGAGCAGGCCATCATCGAACAGCAGCGTGAGCTCGACATCGAGCGCGAAACGGCGCGGCAGGCGACCGACCGCGCCGCTGCCGAGGCCGACGCCGTGCGTCCGCTCGTGGAGGCCGAACGCCGGCGTGTCCAAGTCGAGAAGGACAACGAGGTCGCCGAGCAGCAGGCCCGGCTACGCGATACCCAGCTCGACGCCGAGGTGCGCCGGCCTGCGGAGGCCGAGCTGTATGCCGCGCAGCAGCGCGCCGAGGCCAAGAAGGCGGAGATTACCGCCGAGGCCCAGGCGCGCGCCGAGAGCATCCGCATCACCGGCGAGGCGGAGGCACAGGCACTGGAGATGCGCGCCGAGGCCCTGGGCAAGCTCGATCAGGTCGGGCAGCTCGAACTGGTGCTGTCCAAGCTGCCCGATATCGTGCGAGCGACTGCTGAGCCGCTGGGCGAAGCCAACATCACTCTCGTCGGCGACTCCGTCGACCCCCTCACCCGGGGTGCTGGCGCTGGCCTGGTCAGTGGCCTGGAAGTGATCCGCGGCACCACCGGACTCGATATCGCGAGCCTGCTCACCGACCTCGGCAACCGGGTTGCCGGGTCCGTGTCGGCGACGACGGCCACCAAGGGCAGCACCGGCGAAGACTAGCGCTTGAGGCCGTGTCGGCGCGCCACCAGCGAGGTGACCACGCTCCGCGGTACGAGCCGTCGTAGCGCGAAGACCAGTGGTGCGTTCGAACCGACGGCATAGAACTCGCGCGGCGGATCAGCTTCGATCGCCTTCACGATCGTCTTCGCGACCGTGGCCGGCGAAATCCCCGACTGCTCGTTGGCGTCGAGATGGGTGATCATCGTGTCGTAGTCGGCCTGGTAGGGCGAACCCTCGGCGATGTAGTGCGTACGCCGTGTCCCGATACCGGTCGCAATCGATCCCGGTTCGACGTGGCTCACCCACACGCCGAACGGGGACAGTTCCTGCCGGGCCGACAGCGCGAAGCCCTTCAGCGCCGCTTTCGCTGCACAGTACGAGCCGCGATGGGCCAGCGGGAAGCTCGCTAGCATGGACCCGACGGTGACCACCCGGCCGTATCCCTGCCCGCGCATGTGCGGCAAGAGGCGTTGGGTCAGCTGCACCGGGCCGAACACGTTGGTCTGGAAGAGGCGGTCGACGGCCTCGTCGGGCAACTCCTCCACCGGACCGGACTGGCTCTCGCCCGCGTTGTGCACGACGATGTCGACGTCCCCGATCGCCGTGGTGCAGGCGTGGATGGAATCGCGGTCGGCGAGGTCGAGGGCGACGTATTCGACACCGGGCAGGCGCTCATCGTCGGCGAGCCGCTCCGGGTTCCGGCCGGATCCGATCACCCGATAGCCGCGGTTCACGAGTTCGCGCGCGACCTCTAAGCCGATGCCCGAGGTTGCTCCGGTGACCAGTGCCGTTCGCTGGGGTGCCATGGCTGCGAGCATATCGAGTCCGCCGCTGCGGGTGTCCCTCCGACCCCGCGAGGCCCTACCCGCTGTTGCGCAGCGCCGTCGCCAAACCATTCATGGTCAATAGAATGCCGCGCCGAACTTCCCGGCTGTCATCGCCGGCTCGATAGCGGCGCAAGAATTCGACCTGCAGCAGATTCAGCGGCTCCAGGTAGGGATACCGGTTGTACACCGATCGCTTGAGCGCCGGATTGTCCGCGAGCAGGTCATCATTGTCGGTGATCGCAGCATGCATGGCGAGGGTGAGCCCATGCTCGGCGACGATCTTGCCGAACACGCGCTCGCGCAACTGCTCGTCGGGTACCAGCTGCGAATACCGGTGGGCCACCCCCATATCCGACTTGGCCAGCACCTGCGCCATATTCGACATGACGCTCGCAAAAAACGGCCAGCGCTGGTTGTAGTCGCGCAGCACCGCAAGGCGATCGGCTGATTCCGCATCGTCACCGATCCAGCCGGCGAATGCCGATCCCGTCCCGTACCAGCCGGGCAACATCACCCGTGACTGACTCCACGACAGCACCCACGGGATCGCACGCAGATCCGATATCGCCTTCGTCTGTTTGCGCGATGCGGGCCGGCTGCCGATGTTGAGTTCGCCGATCTCCGAGAGCGGGGTCGACGTGGTGAAGTACTCGACGAAGCCATCGGTCTCGTGGACGAGTTCGCTGTACGCGCGTCGGCCGCGGGCGGCGAGCTCATCGAGGACCGCATATGCCTGCTCGGGGTCATCGCCCAGGCCTTCGACGTCGAGCAGCGACGACTCAATCGTCGCAGCGAGGATCGTCTCGAGATTGCGGTGCGCGGAAACCGGTTCGGCGTACTTGGCGGCAATGATCTCGCCTTGCTCGGTGATCCGCAACGAGCCCTGCACCGCACCGGGCGGCTGCGCCAGAATTGCCTCGTAGCTCGGCCCGCCGCCCCGCCCGACGGTGCCGCCGCGGCCGTGGAACAGGCGCAACCGGATGCCCGCGCGGCCGGCGGCCTCGACCAAGTCCAGTTCAGCCCGGTACAGCGCCCAGTTGGCGGCGAGATACCCGCCGTCCTTGTTCGAGTCCGAGTAGCCGAGCATGACCTCCTGCATGTTGTGCTGCCCGACCACCACCTGGCGGTACAGTGCTACATCCAGCGCCGCGAGAATCGTGGCCGCACCCTGCTGAAGATCCTCGATCGTCTCGAACAGGGGCACGACGCGCAATTGGCAGCGCGCGCCGTGGCCGTCGGTGCCCGAGTCATAGAGCCCGGCCTCCTTGAGCAGAATCAGGGCTTCGAGCATGTCGCTGACCGACGTGCACATGCTGATCACATAGTTCGGCACGGCCTCGGCCCCGAAAGTCGCCACGGCCGTCGCGGCGGCGCGGACGATCGCCAGTTCCTTGGCCGCCAGTTCGCTGAGCTGCGCTGCCGGGCCGGTCAGCGGGCGCCGCGACGCCAGTTCGGCAGTCAGCACGGCAACGCGCTGCGGTTCGGACAGAGTCAGATAGTCGTCGTGCACGCCCGCCCAAGCCAACAATTCGGCGACTACCGTCTCGTGGACCTCCGAGTTCTGCCGCATATCCAGGCCAGAGAGATTGAATCCGAAAGTCAGTGCACCTTCCCGGACGCGCAGCAGTCGGTCGTCGGCGATCGCGGCGTCGACGTTGTCGCGCAGCGCGGCGTCGAGCACATCCAGGTCGGCGCGCAGTGCTTCCTTGTCGGCGTACGGCTGGGCCGCGAGCCCGGTGGCGGGGGTTCGCATCAAATGGGGCAGCGTCGATGCCGAGGCGTCCAGCCGGGCGAGCGCGGTGGCCGAAAGCCGGGCGCGGATCGCCTTCAGTGCACCGCGGAACGGCTCGTCGGAGGAGGTCGCCGGCGACTGTGCGGCAAGCTCGGCCAAAGCCGCCGGCACCGTGATCAAGCGCGCCGACATACTCAGCTCTCGGGTGAGAAGCTCGAGTTGTTCGAGGTGGTGGGCGAAGGCAAGTCGCGCTGCCGAGGAGGTTGCGGTGGCGACGACGTCACCGGTCACATACGGATTGCCGTCGCGGTCGCCGCCGATCCACGAGCCCATGCGGATCATCGGTGCACGATCGAGTCCGGCATTGGGGTAGGCCGCGCAGAGGGCGGCACGGGTCTCGGTATTGATCCGCGGCACCACGTCGAAGAAGGTGGCGCTGTAGTAGCGCAGCCCCGCCGCGATCTCGTCAACGATGGTGAGCCGCTCCAGACGGATCAGGGCCGTTTGCCACATGGTGAGAATTTGCCGACGGATGGCACCGAGTGCCGCCGCTTCTTCGGCGGGCGTGAGCTCGGTCCGGCGGCGCAGTCGCATGAGCTCGGTGATGCGGTTCTGCGAGTCGAAGATCGTGCGCCGGCGGGTCTCCGTCGGGTGCGCGGTGATCACCGGCACCACCGTGATGTCGGCAAGCAGCGCGCCCACCCACTCGTCGGAGAGACCGGCAGCGGCCAATTTGGCGTAGGTCGCCGCCAGGCTGCTGTTCTGCGGGGTGTCGCCGGCCCGCAGGTGAATCGAGCGCCGCCGTTCACGGTGCAGGTCCTCGGCCAGATTCGCGAGGAGGGCGAACAACGAAAACGCCCGGGCGACGGGAAGCAAGTCCGTCGCCGGTTCCGCCGCAAACCGCACCGCGAGATCGTCGCGGTCCAGGTCGTTCTCCCGGATGTCGAAAGCTGCCTGGCGAGACCCCTCGACCAGGTTGAACGCATTGGTTCCCGAATGTTCGCGAATAACGTCGCCGAGAATTCCGCCGAGCAGCCGGATGTCCTCACGCAGCGGCTCGGTCAGCGCACGATCGGATTGGTCCACCTCCAGGTGGCTCACAATCGTACGGTCCGGCCGCCAGGCGGCCGAGCGGACAGGTACCCCTGAGGCAGATCCTGGATCACCCATCTACCGAGTATCCCCGACGAGGGACTGGCGGGCGACCCGAAAGGCAGGTGTGCGACTGGCTACGCCTTGGCGTTGAGTTTGATGTGCAGTTCCATCGCGATGATCAGAATGACCCACAGCACACCGACGACGATCGTCATGCGGTCGAGGTTGCGCTCCACCACACTCGAGCCGGACAGGCTGGACTGGACACCGCCGCCGAATAGCGAAGACAACCCGCCACCTTTGCCGCGATGCAGCAGCACGAGCACCACCAGCAACACGCTGGTGACGACGATTCCGATCTCGAGTGCGAGTTTCACGGTGGTCAGATCCTTGCTTTCAACTGGTGACGGCCATCAGAGAGTGTACGCGACGACGGGGTCCCGCTACGGCAGCGGTCCACCCGCGGCGATCGCCGACAGGGTGGCGAACTCCTCCGCCTTGAGCGAAGCACCGCCGACGAGCGCGCCGTCGACGTCTGCCTGGGCGATCAGATCACCGATGTTCTGGGCGCTGACCGATCCGCCGTAGAGGATGCGGATCGACGCGGCGACCGAGTCACCGGCCAGTTCGGCGATCGTCGAGCGAACGGCGGCGCACACCTCCTGCGCGTCGTCGGAGCTGGCCACCCGACCGGTGCCGATCGCCCACACCGGCTCATAGGCGATGACGGTCTTCGCGATCTGCTCAGCGGTCAGCCCCGCGAGCGAGCCTTTGAGCTGCTCGGTGTTGTAGGCGATGTGCTTCCCGGCTTCCCGAATGTCAAGGCCCTCGCCGATGCAGACGATCGGGGTCAACTCGTGCCGCAGCGCCGCCCGGGCCTTCGCCCCGACAACCTCGTTGGTCTCGTTGTGGTACGTCCGCCGCTCGGAGTGGCCGACTATCGCGTAGGTACACCCGAGCTTGGCCAGGAATGCGCCGCTGATCTCACCGGTGTAGGCGCCCGAGTCGTGCTCGGACAGGTCCTGCGCGCCGTAGGTGAGCAGCAGCTTGTCGCCATCGACAATCGTCTGCACGCTGCGGATGTCGGTGAACGGCGGGATAACCGTCACATCGACCTTGTCGAAATACTTGTTGGGCAGGCGGAAGTCGATGTTCTGCACCAGAGCGATCGCCTCGAGGTGCGTCATATTCATCTTCCAGTTGCCGGCAATCAACGGCTTGCGACTATTCGGCATGATCACGCCTCCAACACGGTGAGTCCGGGCAACTGCTTGCCTTCAAGGTATTCCAGGGAGGCTCCCCCACCGGTCGAGATGTGCGAAAAATCCTCATCTGGGATCCCCAGCGCACGAACTGCGGCCGCCGAGTCGCCACCACCGACGACCGTGAACGCACCGTTGGCGGTGGTGCCGGCAATAACCTCCGCGACCCCCTTGGTGCCGGCCGAGAACTTCTCGAACTCGAACACACCGGACGGACCGTTCCAGAAGATGGTCTTCGCACCGGACAACACCGCCGCGAAGCGCTTGACCGATTCTGGGCCGATGTCCAGGCCCATCCAGCCGTCGGGGATTGCGTCGGCGGCAACGGTCTTCGACTCTGCGTCGGCGGCAAACTTGTCGGCGACAACGATATCGACCGGCAGGCGGATGACATCGGCGAACCGCTCGAGCAGATCCTTGCAGACCGCGATCTGGTCTTCTTGCAGCAGCGAGTCGCCCACCGGCACACCCTGGGCCGCCAGGAAGGTGAACGCCATGCCGCCACCGATCACCAGGGTGTCCACCTTGGGGGCGAGCGCCTCGATGACGCCGAGTTTGTCCGATACCTTCGAGCCGCCGAGGACCACCGCATACGGTCGAACCGGATCGTCGGTGAGCCGCGACAACACGTCGACTTCCGCACCGACCAGGTCGCCGGCATAGTGCGGCAGCAGTTTGGCCACGTCGTAGACGGAGGCCTGTTTGCGGTGTACCACCCCGAACCCGTCGGAGACGAACGCACCGTCTGACCCGGTCAGTTCCACCAGGGCCCGCGCCAATGCCTCGCGCTCCGCCTCGTTTTTGCTGGTTTCGCGCGGGTCGAAGCGGATGTTCTCCAGCAGCAGGACGTCCCCATCGGTCAACCCCTCGGCCCGGGCGAGGGCGTCGGAACCGACGACATCGGTGGCGAGCTGCACGTTCCGGCCCAGCTCGGCACCCAATCGCTCCGCCACCGGAGCCAGCGACAGCTTCCGGTCCGCCATCCCCTTGGGCCGACCCAGATGAGCGGTGACGATGACGCCGGCACCGGCGTCCGCGAGTTTGCCGATGGTCGGTGCCGACGCCACGATCCGGCCCGGATCGGTGATGTTTCCATCGTCGTCGAGCGGAACATTGAGATCAGAGCGCACCAGAACGATGCGCCCGGCGACCCCGGTCGCCAGCAGGTCTTCGAGGGTGGGCACGGCCATGCGGGAACTCCTTGGAGTGCGGGAGAAGCGGATTACGCCGAAAGCGACTTGGAAACCAGGCCGATCAGATCGACGAGGCGGTTGGAGTAGCCCCACTCGTTGTCGTACCAGGACACCGTCTTGGCCTGGTTGCCGATGACCTTGGTCAGACCCGAGTCGAACAGCGAACTGTGCGGGTCGGTCACGATGTCGCTGGAGACGATCGGTGCGTCGTAGTACTTGAGGATGCCCTTGAGCGGACCCTCGGCTGCGGCTTTCATCGCCGCGTTGATGTCGGCGGCGCTGGCCGTCTTCTTCAGCTCGGCGGTCAGGTCGGTGACCGAACCGGTGGGGATCGGGACGCGCAGTGCGTACCCGTCGAGCTTGCCCTTCAGCTCGGGCAGCACCAGGCCGATCGCCTTGGCCGCACCGGTACCGGTCGGCACGATGTTGACGGCGGCGGCACGGGCGCGGCGCAGGTCTTTGTGCGGGCCGTCCTGCAGGTTCTGGTCCTGCGTGTAGGCGTGAATGGTGGTCATCAGGCCCTGCACGATGCCGAACTCGTCGTTGAGGACCTTGGCCATCGGGCCGAGACAGTTCGTGGTGCACGATGCGTTGGAGATGATGTTCTGGCTACCGTCGTACTGGTCGTCGTTGACGCCCATCACGATGGTGATGTCCTCGCCGGATGCGGGCGCGGAGATGATGACCTTCTTCGCGCCGGCGTCGAGGTGGCCCTGGGCCTTGTCGCGCGCGGTGAAGATGCCGGTGGACTCGACGACGACGTCAACGCCCAGGTCGCCCCACGGAATCGACGCTGGGCCTTCCTTTACCTCAAGCGCCTTAATCTTCTTGTCGCCCACGACGATGGTGTCATCGCCTTCGAGGCTGACGTCCTCCGGCAGGCGCCCCAGGATGGTGTCGAACTTCAGCAGGTGGGCCAGCGTGGCGTTGTCGGTGAGGTCGTTGACCGCGACAATCTCGATGTCGGTGGTGCCGAGGGCCTTCTGCGCCTCGACGGCGCGGAAGAAGTTGCGGCCGATCCGGCCGAATCCGTTGACGCCTACGCGAACAGTCACGTGCATTCTCCTTTGTGGGCGGCGCGATGCGATTGGGCGCGCCGGGTTGGGCAGGACCTACGGTTCGCGTCTCAGCGTAGTCGGTGCTCACCGACTCGGCGCGACGGGTCTACGCGTCGTCGAGGAGATCCGCGGTGACCGCCGACTCTGTGTCCGCAATCCCCTCGATGCGCGCCTTCTTGTCGGCCATCGAGAGCAGTCGGCGGATCCGTCCGGCGACTGCGTCCTTGGTCATCGGCGGATCGGCCAGCTTGCCCAGTTCCTCCAGTGAGGCCTGTCGGTGGGTCACCCGTAGCTGACCCGCCGAGATCAGGTGATCGGGCACCTCGTCACCCAGGATTTCCAGCGCCCGCTCCACGCGCGCCGCCGCGGCGACGGCGGCCCGGGCCGATCGCCGGAGGTTCGCGTCGTCGAAGTTGGCCAGCCGGTTGGCGGTCGCGCGCACCTCACGGCGCATGCGGCGCTCCTCCCATTCCAGGCGGGTGTCCTGGGCGCCCATTCTGGTGAGTAGCGCGCCGATGGCCTCACCGTCGCGAATCACGACCCGGTCGGCACCGCGCACCTCGCGCGCCTTAGCCGACACCCCGAGCCGTCGGGCGGCCCCGACGAGCGCCAGCGCGGCCTCGGGTCCGGGGCAGCTGATCTCCAGCGCCGATGATCGGCCCGGCTCCGTCAACGATCCGTGTGCCAGGAAGGCGCCCCGCCAGGCGGCCTCGGCGTCGGCGACACTGCCCCCGACCACCACGGTGGGCAGTCCTCGAACGGGGCGGCCGCGCTGGTCAAGAAGCCCGGTCTGCCGGGCCAGTGCCTCGCCGTCCTTGACGACCCGGACGATATAGCGGGCACTCTTGCGGATCCCCCCGCTGCGCAGGACGTGGACGTCGGACAAGTAGCCGTAGAGTTCGTGGATCTCGCGGCGCAGCCGCCGGGCGACGTTGCCGGTGTCCAACTCAGCCTCGACGACGACCTTGCCGGCGACGATGTGCAGGCCGCCGGCAAACCGCAGCATCGCCGCCACCTCGGCCCGACGACAACTCGTCTGGGTCACCGGAAGACGGCTGAGCTCGTCTTTGACCGCCGCTGTCATCGCCACCGCTGATGATCCTCCATTCACAACAATTTCCCCCGCGCTCTATGGCAAGTGCCGGTGCCCCGGAAACGCCGTCGCCGGAGGCGGGTCCAAGTGGACCAACTCGGCCACCACCGCGGCGACTCGCACCGGATCGTGGACGTGCTTGCCGGGCACGGCAAGTTCTCCAACATGCAGTTCGGCACCGAACAACGCTGCCGCCCGGGCCAGGTGCTCCCGCTCCCGGCCCGCCGGAACCGAGCGTTCGTCAACGATCACATCATCGATGCCAAGCCTATCCGCGTGCGCATGCAGCACGTGCAGGTGCCGCTCGACTGAGAAGCCGGGGGTCTCCCCGGGCTCCGGTGCTAGATTGACGATCAGCATCTTACGTGCAGCTGTCGAAGTCAGTGCGGTCAGCTGGTCGGGAACCAGGACGTGCGGGATCACGCTGGAGAACCACGACCCGGGTCCCAGTACGACGAGGTCGGCGTTCGTGATCGCCGTACACGCGTCGAGGCTCGCCGGCGGCGCCCCCGGCAGCAAGCGCACGCGGCGCACCTTCCCCGGTGTCGTCGCCACGGCAACCTGGCCGAGGATGGCGCGACTCAGTCGCGGATCGGCCTCGAGTCCGGTCACGTCGGCCTCGATGGTGAGCGGCACCGTTGACATCGGCAGCACCCGACCGGTCACATCGAGCAACTCGCCAAGCCGATCGAGGGCCGCAATCGGATCGCCGAGCAACTCGGCGAGTCCGACCAGCACCAAGTTGCCGATGGGATGGCCGGCCAGCGCGCCGTGCCCACCGAATCGGTGCTGAAGCAACTGGCCCCAGAGCTGGGCGTCCCGCGCGTTGTCGGCCTCCTTGTCGGCAAGGGCGGCCGGGGCGACGAGCAGCGCGGCGAGTGCCATGCGCAGATCGCCCGGCGGTATCAAGTCCAGCTCGCCGCGCAGCCGTCCGGACGATCCGCCGTCGTCGGCCACGGTGACGACGGCAGTGAGGGCCGGGCTGAGATACCGCATCGCAGTGAGGGTCGCGTACAGGCCGTGCCCGCCGCCGAGCGCAACGATCTGCGGGGTCGATGCCGCGTCGGTCATTCCCGCCCCAGATCGCGATGCATGACGCGGACGTCGAAGGCCGGGCCACCCTCGCCCTGCGCTCCCGACAGCCGGCGCGCCAATTCTCGCGCCATCGCCACACTGCGGTGTTTGCCTCCGGTGCAGCCGATTCCGACACTCATGTACCGCTTACCCTCGCGCAGATAGCCGCCGGCGACAAGTCGGATGATGTCGGTATAGAGGCGGGCGAACTCGTCCGCCCCGTCTTGACGCAAGACATAGTCGCGCACTTCGGCCTCGGTGCCGTCATGGTTGCGCAACTCGGGAATCCAATATGGATTCGGCAGGAACCGTACGTCGGCCACCAGGTCGGAGTCGATCGGCAACCCGTACTTGAAGCCGAACGACTGGATCGAGACCGATAGGCTGGTGGTCTGTGCGGTATTCGCCGAGGCGTTGGCGAGCACCTCGCGCAGCCGCGCCACCGACAGCGCCGAGGTGTCGATCACCAGGTCCGACTGCTCCTTGACCCCCGCGAGGTACCCCCGTTCCCGGGCAATGGCCTCGACCAGGGTGTCGTCGGTCTGCAGCGGATGGCGCCGCCGCACCTGTTCGAACCGGCGAACCAGGACCTCGTCACTTGCGTCGAGGAAGATCTGCCACACCGACGTGCCGCCGGCTTCCAGATCCACCCGCAGCGCGGCTAGTTCGGCGTTGAAGCTCTCGTCGGCGCCGCGCACGACCATCGCGATCCGCGACGTCTGGTCACCGCCCGTACGGGCAAGTTCGACCAACTTGCCGATCAGCGAAACCGGGACGTTGTCGGCGACGTACCAGCCGTCATCCTCGAACACATCGGCGGCCGCCGAGCGACCGGCACCCGACATGCCCGCGATGAAGACAACCGTGATCTCAGTCATCATTCTCCTGTCTACCGACTGTCAGCGCGTCGTGAACGGTCTTTGCCGTTGTTGGACCGATTCCGGGGACCGCGGCAATCTCGTCGATGGTGGCGGCCCGCAGATTCGCCACCGAGCCGAAGGCCGTGACCAAGGCCGTGCGCCGCGTCGGGCCCAGCCCCACTACCGCGTCGAGCGCCGACGTCGTCATCCGCTTGCTGCGTTTGCTCCGGTGGAAGGCAATCGCGAAGCGGTGCGCCTCGTCGCGCACGCGCTGCAGCAGGAACAGCCCCTCGCTGGTGCGGGGCATGATGATCGGCTCATCGTCACCCGGTGCCCAAATCTCCTCCATCCGCTTGGCAAGGCCGACGACGGTGACGTCGGTGATCCCGAGTTCGTCGAGCACGGCCGCCGCCGCATGCGTCTGCGGGGCACCGCCGTCGACGACGAAAAGGTTGGGCGGGTAGGCGAATCGGCGCGGTTTGCCGGTCTCCGGGTCGAGCGGCTCCGACTGCTGCGCATCGGCCCGATGCCGGAGGAACCGGCGGCGCGTCACTTCGGCGATCGACGCGACGTCGTCGGACCGGCCGTCGCCGGCGGCCTCCTTGATCGTGTAGTGCCGGTAGTCCGATTTGCGCGGCAGGCCGTCCTCGAAGACGACGAGCGAGGCGACCACGTCGGTGCCCTGGACATGGGAGATGTCCACGCACTCGATCCGCAGCGGCGCCGAGTCCATCCCCAGATCCTCCTGGATCTGCGTGAGCGCCGCCGAGCGAGACGTGAGATCGCCGGCCCGGCGAAGCTTGTGCAGGGCGAGCGACTCGGCAGCATTGCGTTCGACCGTCTCGAGCAGGTCACGCTTGTCGCCGCGCTGCGGCACCCGGAGCGTGACCCGCGATCCCCGCAGCATCGAAAGCCACTCGGCGAGTTCGACGGCATCATCGGGGAGCTCGGGCACCAGAACCTCGCGCGGTATCGACTCCCCTGACTCCCGATTCGCAGACGTGGTCACCGTGGCGTCCTGGTCCGCCGCGGCCCCGTAGAACTGGGTCAGGAATTGTTCGACCTGCGCGCCGAGCGTGTCGTCGTCGGGTCGCTCGACCACCCAGCCCCGCTGCCCGCGGACCCGGCCGTCGCGCACCTGGAAGACCTGCACCGACGTCTCGAGTTCGTCGCCGACCATCGCCACGACGTCGGCGTCCGTGCCGTCCCCGAGCACGACGGTCTGCTTCTCCATGGCCCGCCGGAGCGCGGTCGAGTCGTCGCGCAGCCGGGCGGCCCGCTCGAAGTCCAGGTCGTCGGCGGCGTCACGCATCCGGCGCTCGACGTCGGCAATCATCGTGCCGGTGCGGCCGGACAGGAAGTCGCAGAAGTCGTCGACGATTTCGCGGTGTTCGCCGGCGGTGACGCGGCCGACGCACGGCGCCGCACACTTGTCGATGTAGCCGAGGAGGCAGGGACGGCCGATTTGGTTGTGCCGCTTGAAGACTCCGGCCGAACAGGTGCGCGCCGGAAAGACCCTCGTCAACAGATCGAGAGTCTCCCGGATCGCCCAGGCGTGCGAGTACGGCCCGAAGTAGCGCACCCCTTTTCGGCGCGGCCCGCGGTATACGTGCAGGCGCGGATACTCCTCGTTGAGGGTCACCGCCAGCATCGGATAGGACTTGTCGTCGCGGTACCGGACGTTGAAGCGCGGGTCGAACTCTTTGATCCAGTTGTATTCGAGCTGCAGCGCCTCGACCTCGGTGGTCACCACCGTCCACTCCACCGCCGCGGCGGTGGTCACCATCTGCTGGGTGCGCGGATGCAGCGATGCAACGTCGGCGAAGTAGGACGTCAACCGCGACCGCAGGTTCTTTGCCTTGCCGACGTAGATGACTCGCCCATGCGAATCCCGAAACTTGTACACCCCCGGCCCGGTGGGGATCGACCCGGGAGCGGGCCGGTACGTGGAGGGATCTGGCACGTGATTCAGATTAGTCGTCGGCTACGACACCACCGTCGGCGACGGCTGTTCGAGTTCTCGTGACAGGCTGTCCGGGAGGAGCCGCGCGCCCCGGCTACTCCGGGAATCCGACATCCGAATCGTCTGCGGGCACCGGAGGCGCGGTGCGGTATCGCGCCTGGAGCTCGCGAACCCGCTCCATCGCCTCGACGGCCCGTTCCCCGTCGCCGAGACGGATGGCCAAGACGGGGATGTGCTCGTCGTGCGGAAATTCCAGCCAGGCCGACGAGCCGCGTTCGGGATAGCTGATGCCGTCGATCTCGCCCCACCCGAAGGCCCGCTCCCCGATCAGGTTCCGCACCGCCACCCCCGACGGGCCGACGCGCACGCGCGGGCGGGTCAGCAGCAGGATTGCGCCGGCAACAATCACCCCGATCAGCATGATCGCCCACTGATCTGCCGACCCGATGTTGCGCACACCGTTGTCCCCGAAGACGAAGGTGTGGCCGAAGACCACGAGTTGGGATTTGGTGAGCAGGTACCCGAAGATCGCGTGGATGAGGAGGACAACGGCAGCGGCGACTCCGCTCCACACCACCAGTCGGTGGGGCCGGTAGACGAACTCCCACTGCTCGTCGGGACTCATCACAGGGACCGCAGGATGAGCGCGGAGGCAAGTACGGCGTTGACCGCCTGCGCGCCCTTGTCCTCACCGGACTCGGGCAGGCCGGCCCGCGCCAGCGCCTGGGCCTCGGTGTCGACGGTGAGCACACCGTTTCCGACCGGCGTCGACTCGTCGAGGGAAACGCGGGTCAGCCCGGCGGTCACCGCGTCGCAAACATAGTCGAAGTGCGGTGTCTCCCCGCGGATCACCACCCCCAGAGCCACCACCGCGTCGTGGGTGCGGGCGAGCGCCTGCACGACGACTGGCAACTCAATCGCGCCGGCGACGCGGATGATCGTCAGGTCCGCGACGCCGGCCGCGGTGGCCGCGCCGGTCGCACCGTTCAGCAGTGCGGTGCAGATCGTCTCGTGCCATTGCGACGCGACGATCGCCAGCCGCACCTCGTCGGCGCTGGCCAGGTCCAGCGTGGGTTCTCCGGTGCCGCTCATGCGCGATCTCCTCCTTCGGCAATCGGCGCCGGTGCCGGTGCCGGTGGTTCCAGACCTTCGGGTACGTCCAGGTCGTAATCGTCGAGCCCTTCCAATTCGTGCCCCATCCGGTCGCGCTTGGTGCGTAGGTACCGCAGGTTCTCCTTGGTGGCCCGCACCGGCATCGGGACGCGCTCGGTGATCGCGAGACCGTATCCATCCAGGCCGACCCGTTTGGCCGGGTTGTTCGTCAGCAACCGCATCGACCGCACCCCCAGGTCGACGAGGATCTGTGCGCCGATCCCGTAGTCCCTCGAATCGGCCGGCAGCCCCAAGGACAGATTCGCGTCGACGGTGTCCTCGCCGGCATCTTGGAGCTGGTAGGCCTGCAGCTTGTGTAGCAGGCCGATTCCGCGCCCCTCATGGCCGCGCATGTAGAGGACGACTCCGCGTCCTTCCGCGGCGACCATCCGCATCGCCGCATCGAGCTGGGGTCCGCAGTCGCACCGCAGCGATCCGAAGACATCGCCCGTCAGACACTCCGAATGAACGCGGACCAGAACGTCCTCGCCGTGGCCGGCCGAGATGTCGCCCATCACCAGTGCGACGTGTTCCACGTCGTCGAACGGCGACGTGTAGCCCACCGCCCGGAACGTGCCGTGGTCGGTGGGGATCCGGGCGTCCGCGACGCGCACCACGTGCTTCTCGTGGCGGCGCCGCCAGGAGATCAGGTCGGCGATGGAGATCAGCGCGAGTCCGTGGTCGTCCGCGAAGACGCGCAACTCCTCGCCCTGAGCCATTGCCCCCTCGTCCTTCTGGCTGACGATCTCGCAGATCACCCCCGCCGGCGCGAGCCCGGCGAGGGTCGCCAGATCGACGGCGGCTTCGGTATGCCCCGGACGGCGCAGAACACCGCCGTCCTTGGCCCGCAGCGGCACCACGTGCCCGGGCCGGGTGAAATCGACGGCCTTGCTGGTCGGGTCGGCCAGCAGCCGCATCGTGGCCGCCCGATCAGCGGCGCTGATGCCGGTTCCGACGCCCTCGCGGGCGTCGACGGTGACGGTGTAGGCGGTGCCGTGCTTGTCCTGATTGGTCGTATACATCGGCGGCAGTCCGAGGCGATCGCAGTCCTCGCCGACCAGCGGGACACACAGATAGCCCGAGGTGTAACGGACCATGAACGCCACCAACTCCGGGGTGGCCATCTCGGCTGCGAAGATTAGATCGCCCTCGTTTTCGCGGTCCTCGTCGTCGACGACGACGACGGCTTTGCCCGCCTTGATGTCGGCGATCGCGCGCTCCACGGAGTCGAACCGGATCGGCTCGCTATTCGCTGTCATGATCGGGCCTCCGATTCGGTCGCCGGGCCCGATGTCATCCGCTCCACATATTTGGCGATCACATCGGCTTCCAGGTTCACCTGACTCCCGATCCGGGCCTGGCCCAGATTGGTGTGGGTCAGGGTGGTCGGGATGAGCGAGACCTCCAGCCAGGGCCCCGCCTCACTGTCGCCCACCGCCGACACGGTGAGCGAAACACCGTCCAGGGTGATCGAGCCCTTCGCCACCACATAGCGGCGCAGCGACGGCGGTAGGGCGATCCGGATGATCGTCCAATTCTCCGTGGGGCTGATTGCGACAATTGTTCCGACGCCGTCGACATGACCCTGCACGATGTGCCCACCGAACCGCCCGTCGGCGCGCATCGCGCGCTCCAGGTTCACCGTTGCACCGGCCGCCAGGCCGGCGAGCGAGCTGCGGCGGAGGGTTTCGGCCATCACGTCGACGGTGAACTCGCCGTCGCCGGTCAATGCGGTGACGGTGAGGCAGACGCCGTTCACCGCGATCGAGTCGCCGAACGCGGCATCGCTGGTGACCGTCGGCCCGCGGACCGTCAGCCGGGCAGCGTCGGCCAATTCCTCTTTGGCGGTAATGGTCCCGCGCTCCTCGACGATTCCGGTGAACACATCGACTCCTCTCCTGTTCTACGACTCAGAATCAGGGGGCAGGGCGCGAGAGCGCCGACGACGGCCCGCGCCGTGCGCGATGCCGCAGTGTTCTCTCACATCCGGACTATGACCGTCGGCTCCGGATTCACACCGGATCTGCTGACCCCGCCGACGTGGCGGGCGCTCGCGGGCTGACCAAACATCGGTATCACCGCCGGTAGGGAATCTCACCCTGCCCCGAGAACTCTCCTTACGAAAATAGCACGCAGATCGGCGGACCCGCAGTCGCCGATCCGTTCCGATCAGCCCGAACCGAAGTTCACCTGAGTCCGGTGAGTCCGGTACGGCTGTGCGATGCTGACCCCCATGACGAACAACGCGCAAAGCTCCAGTTTCGTACAGTCCGCGCTCAGCCTGGTGAAGAAACACTGGTTCCCGCTGGCAGTGGCCATCATTGCGATCGCCTTCATCTCCCTCAACCGCATTGAGGCCGAGGTCAATTTCCTCTTCTTCCGCGTGACCGTCGCCCTGTGGCTGGCCCTGAGTGTCGCGGCCGTGCTCGGTTTGCTGGTCGGCCTGTTCCTCAGGCGCAAGTAGGTCCTATTCCGCTGACCTGCGACGCAGCCGCAACCGCACGTCGTCGCCGAGCGCGGTGACGTCGGCAACCGCAAACCGGTGCGCCTGCGCCAGGGTGGTGACGGCGGGATCGTCGACCGCATTCGCGCCCGCGCCAAGGAAGACCGGCGCAAGGTAGGCGTGTACCTCGTCGACGAGACCGGCGGCGAGGAACGCGCCGATCAGCGTCGGGCCGCCCTCGACCAGAACCATCAGGGCATCGGGCACCGCGGCCAATGCGTCAGCCGGGTCTCGAGAGTCGACTATTCGCGTAGGAGCGGCACCATCGCAGACGGTGGCCGATGCGGAAATGGTCCGGCGACCCAGCACGACTCGGGTCGGCTGGTGGTCGAACAGCGAACCATCGGAATGGCGGGCCGTCAGCGCCGGATCGTCGGTGAGGACCGTGCCGGTGCCGACGATGATCGCGTCGAGGACGCCCCGTAGCGCGTGCGCGTCCTGCCGCGCGGCCGCGCCGGTGATCCATCGACTCGTCCCGTCGGGGGCGGCGACCCGCCCATCGAGGCTGGCCGCGATCTTCGCAATGACAACGGGACGGCCGGTTCGCTGCCGGTGCAGCCACCCGCGCAGCGGCCCGTCCGCCGCCTCGGCGGCCCCGATGCCCGACACCACCTCGACGCCCGCCGCCCGTAGTGCGTCGGCTCCCCCGGCGGCCCGGGGGTTGGGGTCGCCGACCGCGTACACCACCCGGGCGATTCCCGCGTCGATGAGTGCCCGGGTGCATGGACCGGTACGGCCGGTGTGATTGCACGGTTCCAGGGTGACGACGGCGGTCGCCCCGCGAGCGGCCGCCCCCGCAGCACGGAGTGCGACGACCTCGGCGTGAGCCCCACCGGCGGCCTGGGTGTGGCCGGCCGCAATGATCTCCCCGTGTGCGCCGACGATCACCGCGCCCACCGGCGGGTTCGGCGTGGATACTCCCGCGGCGGCCTGCGACACCACGATCGCCCGGACCATCGCGTCGAGCAGGAGTCCATCGGCCGTCACGGTGCTGCGGTCCTAGGGCAATTCCGTGGCGGGGACCGGCCAGTAGGCGGCGGCCTGTTCGCGCAATGCCGCCACCGCCCGGCCCGGATCCTGCGCTCGGTATACCGCCGATCCGGCGACAAAGCAGTCGACGCCGGCTTCGGCGGCCCGCTCGATCGTGTCGGCGTTGATCCCCCCGTCGATCTCCACCAGAACGCTCAACTCCCCAGCGTCGACGAGATTGCGCACGGTCCGCACCTTGGACAACACGCCGGCGATGAAGCTCTGCCCGCCAAAACCCGGTTCCACGCTCATCACCAGCAGCGTGTCGACGTCGCGCAGGATCTCCAGGTAGGGCTCCAGGTCGGTCCCCGGCTTGATGGCCAGGCCGGCCTTGGCTCCGGCGGCCCGGATGTCGCGGGCCACGGCTCGCGGATCATCGGTTGCCTCGGCGTGGAAGGTGACGTTGTGCGCTCCAGCCGCTGCGTAGGGCGGCGCCCAGCGGCCGGGATCGTCGATCATCAGGTGGCAGTCCAGCGGGATGTCGGTGGCCGCGAGCAGACTCTCGACGACGGGAAGTCCCAGCGTCAGGTTGGGGACGAAGTGTGCGTCCATCACATCGACGTGCAGCCAATCCGACCCCGCTACCGCGCGCGCCTCCGCGCCCAGGTCGGCGAAGTCCGCCGACAGGATGGACGGTGCGATCATCGGGGCGCGGGGTCGCTGGCACATGTCGCTCAGTCTATGTGTGCCGTTGGGGCTGCCGGAGCCGGGCGCAGCACCGCGAGGAACATCGCGTCGGTGCCGTGCAGGTGCGGCCACAGCTGCACCTGCGGGCCGGGACCGGGCACGGGGAAGTCCATGCCGTCGGTCGCGACGAAGGGCCGGGCATCGATCTGCTCGGCACCGGTGGCCGCGCACACGGCATCGACGACGCCGATGGTCTCCGCCGGGTGCGGCGAACAGGTCGAGTACACAACGACCCCGCCCGGGCGGACAAGCCGCAACGCCGACGTCAACAGCTCGCGCTGGAGTGGGACGAGTTCGTCGACGTCGCCCGGGACGCGCCGCCAGCGCGCTTCGGGGCGCCGGCGCAGTGAACCCAGCCCGCTGCACGGCGCGTCGACAAGGACGCGATCGTAACCCGGTGCGAGTCCTGGATCGCGGCCGTCGGCCACCACGACGGTGACTGGCAGACCAGCGGTGATCGAGTCGATGAGGTCGGCGCGGTGCTCGGAGATTTCGACGGCATCGAGGTGCGCACCGCTCAACTCGGCGAGCGAGCCGAGCAGGGCGGCCTTGCCTCCCGGCCCGGCACACAGATCGAGCCACCGGCCGCCGTCGGGACCATCGAGCGGTGCGCGGGTCAGGGCGAGTGCCACGACCTGGCTGCCCTCGTCCTGCACCCCGGCGAGCCCATCGCGCACGACGTCGAGACGTCCCGGATCGCCGCCGGGGAGGTACACGCAGTACGGCGACAATCTGCCCTCCGCACCCCCGGACATGAGCGCCAACTCGGTGGCGGTGATCTGACCGGGCCGTGCGACGAGATGTACCGGCGGGCGGGCGTCGTCAGCGGCGAGTGCGGCCTGCAGCGAGCCGACCGAACCGTCGAGCGCGTCGGCGAACACCTCGGCGATCCACCTCGGGTGGGCATAGGTGAACGCCAGGTTGCCCACTGGGTCATCGACGATCGACGGCGCAAGTTCCTCCACCCAGAGGTCTTCGTCGCGCTGCGAAATCTTACGCAGCACGGCGTTGACGAACCCGGCCAGGCCCTGGCCGGCCTCGGCTCGCACCAGGTCCACCGAGGTGGACACCGCCGCGTGGGCACCGATCCTGGTGCGCAGCAACTGGTAGGCGCCCAGCCGCAGGACATCGAGCAGGCTGCCGTCGATCTCGGCAATCGGCCGGCCCGCCGCGGCTGCGATGACCGCATCGAGCGTCCCCTGCGCGCGGGCGGTGCCATAGGTGAGTTCGGTGGCCAGGGCGGCATCGCGCCCACTGATGCCACGCTCGCGCAGCAACGCCGGCAGCAGCAGGTTCGCATATGCGTCGCGCTCCCGCACCGCTCGCAACACGTCCCGGGCCACCGCCCGCACCGGGTCGACCGCCTTGTCGCGGAACTTCGATCCGCCTGATCGGCCACCAGCGCCGACCGGCCCCCGTCCCGTCGGCCCGCTCATCGCGCTCATCGCGCTACCGTCCCGGCCGCCACTCGGGCGCCGCGCGCCCAGTCCGCCGCGGGCATCTGCTTCTTGCCCGGCGGCACCACCCAGGTGAGGGCCACAACTTCGTCTGCCGTGCCGACGTAGACGGCCTGCTTCGCGACGGCCAGTTCGCCGGGCGCGAGGGAATCGGGCGCACCCGCCGCACCGGCGGCGCCGCGCCGTACCGGCCCGATCCGCAGCCGCACCGCGACCCCGTTCGCGTCGACGATGGTCCAGGCGCCGGGATCGGGCGTGTGCGCGCGGATCAACCGGTCCACGATGTGTGCTGGGCGGGCCCATTGGACGTGGGCGTCGTCAACGGTGATCTTCGGCGCGAACGACACATCGTGCTCCTGCTGGGCCACCGGTGACAATTCGCCCGCTTCAATCCCGTCGAGCGTTGCGACGAGGAGCCGTGCGCCGGACTCGGCAAGGCGGCCCAACAGATGGCCGCTCGTCTCGCTCGGCGTGATGTCGGTGGTGAGGGTGCCGTACACCGGGCCGGTGTCCAGACCCGCCTCGAGTTGGAACGTACTCGCGCCCGTCACGGTGTCGCCGGCGGCAATCGCCGCTTGGACGGGGGCCGCGCCGCGCCAGGCCGGTAGGAGCGAGAAATGCAGGTTCACCCATCCGCGGGTCGGCAGGGCGAGCAGGGCCGGGGGGATCAACGCGCCGTAGGCGACCACGGCGGCACAGTCGGGCGCCCAGCGGTTCAGGACCGCGAGCACCTGGGGGTCGACCGCACCGCCCTGGTGCAGCCGTTCGGGCGTGAACACGTCGATCCCGAGTTCATCGGCCCGGTGGGCGACCTCGCTCCGGCTGACTTTGCGGCCGCGGCCGGACACAGCGTCGGGCCGCGACAGGACTCCGACGACCTGGTGCTCATCCGAGTCGTGCAGGGCGTTCAGCGAGGGCACCGCGACCTCGGGGGTACCGGCGAAGATGACGCGCATTCAGCCAATAGTAGGCGGGTCTACCTGAACCCTGAGCGGGCCCGCATCGTTGCCCCCGACACGGCGTGCCTGGGCGCTGCTGAGCGCCCGGGCCAGATCACGACCGTGGCGACGATCAACCCGGATCAGCAGGCGCTCGTAGGCGTCGCCGGGCGGCATCGGGTCGGTTCGCCCGCCGGCCGGGCCGCGCACCCCCGGCGGAAGCGGGACCGGCCCGAGTACGTCGGCCCCCGCCGGCAGTTCCACCAGGTCGACAAAGGTCCGCACCGCCGCGGGCGTCCCGTCGACCGAGGCCATGGTGACGGCGGGCGGGAAGCCAAGTTCGGCCCGCTGCGACAACTCGTCGGCCGCGAATCCGGCCGGGTCCCAGCGGACGAGCGCCTGTACGACCGGCAGGTCGTTGTCGGCGAGCAGCACGACAGTGCCACCGTCAGCTGCCGGGCGCGCCAGGGCGGCGATGGCGAACCAGTGCCGGGCCGCGTCTTCGTCCGCCCGCAAGTCCTCACGATCGAGGTGCGCCCAGGTGTCTACGGCGATGACGGTGCCGTACCCCGCCATCGTCGGCGACCGGTCCCCGGCGCAGCGGACGATCGGTTCGGCCCCGGGGGTGGCGACGACCAGGCGGGCCTCGTCGGGAATCTCGTCGACCCGGTGGGAACCGTCGCTGGTCACCACCGGTACCCCACGAAAGGCGCGGCCCAGCTCCTCCGCAGTCCGCGCCGAGCCGACGGTGCGGGCCCGAATCTCCGTTGATCCGCAGGCTGCGCAGCGCGGTGCCGGGTCGACGCGCCCGCACCACCGGCAGGACACCGTATGGTCGCGTGCCATGGCCAGCGGTCCGTGGCAGGATCGGCACCGCGCGTGGCTGCGGCATTTCGCGCACGACAGTGATGGCAGGTAGCCGCGTCGGGGCACGCTGATGAGCACGGGGCGATCCGCGTCCAGTGCGGAACGGGCCAGCCGGAAGGCGAACTCGGGTACTCGGGCCATCCGTACCAGCGGATCGTTTCCGACTGACCGGTTTTCCTCGGCGAGCGCCTGGACGCGCGGTCCGCGACGGCGCACCACCGCACGGTCGGCCACCAGGTCGTGGGCCCAGTCCGCCGCGACGAGCGCCTGGGCCTCGGCGGTACGGGAGTAGCCGCCGATCAGCAGTCCGCACTGCTGTTGATGACTGCGCAGCACGGCCACCTCGCGGGGGTGCGGGTACGGGGCGCGCGGCTCGTCGAGGCTCGGATCCCCGTCGTCCCAAACGATCACCAGACCCAAATCGTGCACCGGGGCGAAGACCGCGCTACGCGTGCCCAGGACGACCCGAGCCGTGCCGCGCAGCGCGGCGAGCCAGCGCCGATAGCGCGCGGTCGGTCCCAGGCTCGCCGCGAGGGTCACACAGCGGTCGCCGAGCTCAGCACACGCTTGTGCGAGACGGTCGAGATCGCGCTGGTCGGGAACGACGGCGATCACACCGCGCCCGGCGGCGACGGTGTGGCCGATCAATTCGGCCAACCGCGCCGGCCAATCGGCCCCCGGAAGCGCCTGCCACACGGCCCGGGGAGCGCGATACTCGCACACCGCCGCGGCGAACGCCGGTCCGCCACGATAGTCGGCCCACCCGGCCAGGTCGGGACCGGACGGAAGCTGCGGCGCCGGCCGCGGTTGTTCTTCGTTCTCGGTGCGCGCGTGTCGCGGCGGAACCGCCAGTCGCACCACATCGGACATGGTTCCGGCGTACCGGTCGGCCACCGACCGGCATAGGGTGGCGATCTCCGGAGTCAGCACCGGTTCGGGTGAAACCACCCGATCGATCCAGCCGAGCCGCCCGTCGTGCTCGCTCACATCCAGGCGCGCCAGCACGAAGGCGTCGACCAGCCGACCGGCGAATCGCACCCGCAGACGCGCGCCCGGCACGGCGGCGGCATCCTGCTCGGTATCGACGAGGTAGTCGAACGGCCGGTCCAGGTGCGCGAGCCCCAGCATGGGCAGCACTTGGGCGACAGGTGCGCGCCGTGCCGGTTCACGCTTTCCCGTGCTCACCGGGGTGGCTACCCGACAGCGCGGCGAGCGGGCCGGTCAGGCACCGGCCGCCGCTTTCAACTCGGCAGCCTTGTTGGTGTGCTCCCACGGCAAATCGATATCGGTGCGCCCGAAATGCCCGTAGGCCGCCGTCGGCGCGTAGGTGGTGTGCAGCAGATCCAGATCACGAATGATGGCGCCCGGACGCAGGTCGAATACGTTGGCGATCGCCTTCTGAATCAGGTCTGGATCGACGGTCTCGGTGCCGAAGGTCTCGACGAACAGGCCCACCGGCGCCGCCTTGCCGATGGCGTACGCGACCTGCACCTCGATCCGGCGGGCCAATCCCGCTGCGACGGCATTCTTCGCAACCCACCGCATCGCGTAGGCGGCGCTGCGATCCACCTTCGACGGATCCTTGCCCGAGAACGCGCCGCCACCGTGGCGGGCCATGCCGCCGTAGGTGTCGACGATGATCTTTCGCCCGGTCAGGCCGGCGTCGCCCATCGGCCCACCGAGGACGAAACTGCCCGTCGGGTTGACGAGCAGGCGTGGGCTGGAGGTATCGAGCCCGTTGACCGCGAATTCGGCGAGCACCGGTTTGAGAACGGCGTCGACGAGGGCGGGCGTCAGTGCGGCATCGCGGTCGATCCCCTCCGCGTGCTGGGTGGAGATCACCACGGTGTCCAGTCGTACCGGCTTGTCTCCGGCGTATTCGATGGTGACCTGGGTCTTCCCATCCGGCCGCAAGTAGTTCAGCTCGCCGCTCTTGCGCACCTCCGCCAGCCGCCGGGACAACCGGTGTGCCAGGGCGATCGGAACCGGCATGTACTCGGGGGTCTCGTCGGTGGCGTAGCCGAACATCAGACCCTGGTCGCCGGCCCCCTGGCTATCGAGGTCATCGCCGTCCGCACCGGTCTGCTTCTCGTGTGACTTGGTGAGTCCCTTGTTGATCTCCGGCGATTGCGCGCCAATCGCGACGTTGACGCCGCAGGAGGCGCCATCGAAGCCCATCGTCGACGAGTCATAGCCGATCTGCAAGATGCGCTCGCGGACAATCGACGGGATGTCGGCGTACGCGGTCGTATTGACCTCGCCGGCGACGTGGACCTGACCGGTGGTCACCAGTGTCTCGACGGCCACCTTGGCATGGGCGTCCTGTCCGAGCAGGGCATCGAGGATGGAGTCGCTGATCGCGTCACAAATCTTGTCGGGGTGCCCTTCCGTGACGGATTCACTGGTGAACAGTCGCGACGAGATTGTCATCGGGTCCCTCTCAAACATCACTGAGCCGACCGCCTGCCGGTCGACTCGAAATCAGATTCCAACCTACACACCGGGATCCACACGCCCGGGTGCCGGTCCGTGCTCAGCGCTGCGGCAGCAGCGGTGCGAGTGCGTCGAGGATTCGACTCGCCAGCAGGGTCTTCGACGTCAGCGGCAGCGCTGTCTCGGTGCCGGCGGTACTGAGCAACCAGCCGGTATTGTCCTCGGTGCCGAACGCCTTGCCGGCGCCGACGGGATTCACGACGAGCAGATCGCAGCCCTTCCGCGCGAATTTCGCCCGGCCGTGGTCCAACACGCCCCCGGTGTCGTCGCCGGTCTCCGCGGCAAAGCCCACGATGACGGTCTCCGCGGCGATCTCGCCGCGTTTTCGCGACTGCACCAGCCCGGCCAGGATGTCGGGGTTCGTCTCCAACTCGATCGGGGCCGGACCGCTCGTGCCCTTCTTGATCTTCGCATCGGCGATCACCACCGGCCGAAAGTCGGCGACCGCAGCGGCCATGATGATGACGTCCGCCGTAACCGCCCGTTCGGCCATCTCGTCCGATAGCTCCATAGCGCTTGAAATCGGTATGCGCTGCACCCCGGCCGGCTCCCCCGCCCCCGATGTCGAGCCGGCGACAACGGTGACCTCGGCACCGCGAGCCGCGGCGGCCCGCGCGAGCGCGAAGCCCTGCTTTCCGGAGCTGTGGTTGCCGAGGTAGCGGACCGGGTCCAGCGGTTCACGGGTGCCACCTGCGCTGATCAGGATGCGTACGCCGGCCAGGTCGAACGGGAGCGCCCCGGGGGCGTCGAGCAGCAAGTCGCCGAGTAGGCCGATTTCGCCCGGGTCGGGCAGCCGCCCGGCTCCACTGTCGCGGCCGGTCAGCCGCCCGGAGTCCGGCGGCATGACAGTCGCGCCCCGGTCACGCAACGTCGCGACGTTGTGCTGCGTCGCGGGGTGCTCCCACATTTCGGTATGCATCGCCGGCACGAAGAGCACCGGACACCGCGCAGTCAGCAACGAGGCGGTCAGCAGGTCGTCGGCTCGGCCCGCCGCCGTCCGGGCCAGCAGGTCCGCGGTGGCGGGCGCGACGACGACGAGATCGGCGTTCTGTCCGAGACGTACGTGGGCGACCTCGTCGACGTTGTCGAACACCGACGTCGACACCGGGTGACCGGAAAGCGCCTCAAACGTGGCGGCGCCGACGAACCGGAGGGCGGCCGCGGTCGGGATGACGTGGACGTCGTGTCCCGCTTCGGTGAAGTGGCGGATGACTGAGCACGCCTTGTAGGCGGCGATTCCCCCACCCACACCGACGAGAACGCGCTTGCGCGCCGACGAGGTCATGACCGCCCGGGCCGCTATTCGCCCTCGGTGTGCTCGAGCAGGTCGGCGTGAATCTCGCGCATGGCGATGGACAGCGGCTTCTCGTGCATGCCGGGTTCGACCAATGGTCCGACGAACTCGAGGATGCCGTCGCCCAGCTGGTTGTAGTAGTCGTTGATCTGCCGGGCGCGCTTGGCGGCGAAGATCACCAGTGCGTACTTCGACGACACCCGGTCGAGTAGATCGTCGATCGGCGGATTGGTGATGCCCAGCGGGGTGTCGTACGCCGGCGCGTCGACGATCTCGATGACATCAAGGTTCTGGGTGCTCACGCAAACTCCTGCTTCACATGCTCGGTTCTGGTCTGACAATCGAGCTGGTCTGATAGTCGAGCTGGTCTGATAGTCGGGCTGGTCAACTGGGTCCGACCAGCAAGGATACCAACTCATTGGCGGTTGAGTCGACTTCGTGGTTCACCAACCGGTGGTCGTACGTGTCGGCGAGGTCCATCTCGGCCCGTGCGGTCTCCAGCCGACGTGCCACGACGTCCGCTGATTCGGTGCCGCGACCGGTCAGTCGCGCCACCAGTTCGTCCCACGAAGGCGGCGCGAGGAACACGGTCTGGGCTTCGGGCAACCGTTCGGTCAAGCTCTCCGCGCCCTGGATGTCGACCTCGATCAATACCGGGACCCCGGCCCGCAGCGCGGTGATTACGGGCGCTGCCGGCGTACCCGAACGTTGCAGCCCGCCGTGGATCTCGGCCCACTCGAGCAACTCGCCGTCGGCGATCATCTCGTCGAATCGCGCGGAGCTGACGAAGTGGTAGTCGCGGCCGTCGACCTCGCCGGGACGAGGACCGCGCGTTGTCGCCGACACACTGAAGAACAACTGGGGCAGTCGTTCCCGGACGGCGTTGACGACGGTGGACTTTCCGACAGCCGAGGGGCCGACCAGTACAACCAGTCGGCCCCTCGGCGGCGAAAGCTCATCAGAGCGATCAGGCAAGGTCAAACTTCTCCAACAGGGCCTTGCGCTGACGGTCGCCCAGCCCGCGCACGCGGCGCGTCGGAGCAATCTCAAGCTCCTCCATGATCTCGGCGGCCTTCACCTTGCCAACCTTGGGCAGGGCCTCGAGCAGAGCCGAAACCTTCATCTTGCCGAGGATCTCGTCGCTCTCGGCATCGGTGAGGACCTGCTTGAGGTCGGTGCCGCCGCGCTTCAGGCGCTCCTTGAGCTCGGCGCGGGCCTTGCGGGCGGCCGCAGCCTTTGCCAGCGCTGCCTTGCGCTGCTCATCGGTCAACTGGGGAAGGGCCACGAGATCCTCCAAAATAGTGCTTGATCAGGGTCTGTCCGAGTCGTACGACTCGTTCGGCTGCGACCCTACACCGGGTCACGGCACTGGGTCGACGCTACCCAACGGCATCCGGACAAGCGAAGGCCCCCCGCTAAACGACCAGGAAGCAGCTGATGTAGCGTGCCGACGGCGACAGGCCCCCAAAGTCTTGGCGGTTTCCTTTCCCGCTCGTCATACTCGCTGGTCAAGACTATTTATGCGCAGCAGGGCCGGGAGCTTTGAGGTACCGGACCCGCTTTGCCTGCAGCAGGTACAACCGACGGCCAACGGGTAAAGGTCCCTCACCAGCGCGCTGCCACCTGCGCGTGTCGCACAGGTCACGGCGCCCGTAGCGCTGCTTCCACCTCGTCGCGCGCGGCTTCACAAGCCGCGCGCAGCGCTGAGCCGCTGGGGCCGGCGCCCAGTATTCCGCGCGAACTCGCGGGCAGCAGCCACTGCTGATCGGCTGCGGCGAACAGCTCCGGCAACTCGGCGGCCGTGGCCCCCTGAGCACCCAATCCGGGTGCGAGAATGACGCCCCTCAACCCCTGCAGGTCGAGTCCGTGCGCGCGCGTGGCTCCGACGACCACGCCCACCGTCGCGCGGCCGTCGGCGTTGATCGCGGCGGCATCGTCGACGATCGACTGGGCCACCGTCCGGCCCGCGGCCTGGGCCGACTGCAGCGCCGCCCCCTCGGGGTTCGAGGTGCGCGCCAGCACGATCACCGCCCGCGAGAGGTCCCGCGCCTCGCTGACCGCGGGCTGCAGGGAGCCGAACCCGAGGTAGGGTGACGCGGTCACCGCGTCGGCGCACAGTGGTGAGTCGTCCGCCAGCCAGGCACGGGCGTAGGCCGCCATCGTCGAGCCGATATCGCCCCGCTTCGCATCGGCCAGGACCAGTGCACCCGCGTCGCGGCAACCGGTGATCACCCGTTCCAGCGCAGCGAAGCCGGCCGAACCGTAGGACTCGAAGAAGGCGACCTGGGGCTTGATCACCGCCGCCGTCGGACCGAGCGCCTCGACGCAAATGTCGCCGAATCGCGCCAGTCCGTCGGCCGACTCCGGCAACCCCCACTGCACCAGCAGGTCGCGGTGGGGATCGATCCCGACGCAGAGCCGGCCACGGTCGGCGACCGCCGCACGATAGCGGGAGGCGAACCCCGCCGCCGGGGTCACCGCGCTCCGGTCCGTGGGCTGTTGACCAGGGCGGCATGGAGATTCTGTAACGAGTTCACGCCAAGTTCGCCGGTGAGCAGGGCCTCGATCCCCTGCACTGCGGCGCTCGCGCCCTGGACGGTGGTGATGCACGGGATGGTGGCGCTCACCGCGGCGGTACGGATCTCGTAGCCGTCGACGCGGGGTCCAGCGTTGCCGAACGGGGTGTTGATCACCATCGCGACTTCGCCGTCACGGATCTGGTCGACGATCGACCGCTCCCCCGCAGCCACCTCCGGGTCGGAGTGCTTGCGCACCCGGGTGCAGGTAATCCCGTTGCGCTGCAACATGTCGGCGGTCCCCTCGGTGGCGAGGATGTCGAACCCGAGGTCGGCCAGGCGCTTGACCGGGAACAGCAGTGCGCGTTTGTCCTTGTTGGCCACCGACACGAACACCGCCCCGTCCTTCGGCAGCGACCCGTACGCGGCAGTCTGCGACTTCGCGAACGCGCGGCCGAAGTCGGCGTCGATACCCATGACCTCCCCGGTCGACTTCATCTCCGGACTCAGCAGCGAATCGACCCCGGTGCCGTCGGCCCGCCGGAACCGGTGGAACGGCAGTACCGCCTCCTTCACCGCGATGGGCGCGTCGACCGGGGTGTTCCCGCCGTCGCCGGTGGCCGGGAGGATTTGCGCAGTGCGCAACTCGGCGATCGACTCGCCCAGCATCACGCGGGCACACGCCTTCGCCAGCGGCACCGCGGTCGCCTTGGAGACGAAGGGTACGGTTCGGCTTGCCCGCGGGTTCGCCTCCAGCACGTAAAGGACGTCGTCCTTGAGCGCGTACTGGACGTTCATCAGCCCGCGCACCCCGATGCCGCGGGCCAGTGCCTCGGTCGCCGACCGCACCGCGTCGAGATCGGCACGACCGAGAGTCACCGGCGGCAGCGCGCACGCCGAGTCCCCAGAGTGAATACCGGCCTCCTCGATGTGCTCCATGATTCCGCCGAGATAGACCTCCGTGCCGTCGCACAAGGCATCGACGTCGATCTCCACCGCATCTTCGAGGAAGCGGTCCACCAGTACCGGATGGTCAGGGGTGAGCTCGGTCGCCCGGGAGATGTAATCGCGCAGCGACTCCTCGTCGTACACGATTTCCATGCCCCGCCCACCCAAGACGTAGGACGGGCGCACCAGCACGGGGTAGCCGATGCGGTCGGCGACCACGCGCGCTTCGTCGACGCTGGTGGCGGTCCCGAAAGCCGGGGCGGGCAAACCTGCCTCGGTCAGCACCTTGCCGAACTCGCCGCGGTCCTCGGCCAGGTCGATGGCCGTCGGGGACGTGCCGACGATGGGCACCCCGGCATCGGCGAGCCGGTGCGCGAGGCCCAGGGGCGTCTGTCCGCCGAGTTGCACGATGACACCGGCGACAGTGCCCGACTGCGCCTCGGCCCGGTACACCTCCAACACATCCTCAAAGGTCAACGGTTCGAAGTAGAGGCGATCGGCGGTGTCGTAATCGGTGGACACCGTCTCGGGGTTGCAGTTCACCATCACCGTCTCGTAGCCGGCCTGCGACAGCGTCATCGCGGCGTGGACGCACGAGTAGTCGAATTCGATGCCCTGTCCGATCCGGTTGGGACCTGAACCGAGGATCAGTACCTTCGGGCGCTCGGTCTGCGGCGCGACCTCGCTGGTCGCCGCCGGATCAAGTTCGTACGTCGAATAGTGGTACGGCGTCCGCGCCTCGAATTCGGCGGCACAGGTGTCAACCGTCTTGTAGACGGGATGGACGTCGAGCCGCTCCCGCAGTGCGGCCACGGCCGTCTCCGACCCCAGCTCCTGATCCCCGCGCCCGGCGCGCAGTGCGCCGATCTGGCGGTCCGACAGCCCGGTCGACTTCGCCAGCCGCAGCAGTGGCTCGTCGATGTCGTCGGCGTCGCGGACCCGGTTCCCGACCTCGCCGATCCAGCCGATCTCGGCGAGAAACCACGGATCGATGGCGGTCGCCGCATAGAGCTGCTCGATGCTCGCACCGGCCTCCAGTGCCAGCATAAGGTCGTAGAACCGGCCGTCCTTGGGTGTACGCACCTTCTCCAGCAGCGCCGGCACATCCACCCCGGCAGGGTCAGGACGATCGGGTTCGGTCCAGAACCCGGCCGCCTTGGTCTCCAGCGAGCGCAGCACCTTGCCGAAGGCCTCCGCGAAACTGCGGCCCAGGCTCATCGCCTCGCCGACCGACTTCATCGTCGTCGTCAACGTGTCGTCGGCGCCGGGAAACTTCTCGAAGGCGAACCGGGGGGCCTTGACGACGACGTAGTCCAGCGTCGGCTCGAAGCAGGCCGGAGTCTCCTTGGTGATGTCGTTGACGATCTCGTCAAGGCTGTACCCGATGGCCAGTTTCGCGGCGATCTTGGCGATCGGGAAACCGGTGGCCTTCGACGCGAGTGCCGATGATCGGGAGACGCGCGGATTCATCTCGATGACGACGAGGCGGCCGTCGCGCGGGTCCTGGGCGAACTGAATGTTGCACCCGCCGGTGTCGACCCCCACTGCACGCAGGATCGCGATCGACAAGTCGCGCATCTGCTGATACTCCCGGTCGGTCAGCGTCATCGCCGGTGCGACGGTCACCGAATCACCGGTGTGCACGCCGACCGGATCCACGTTCTCGATGGAGCAGACCACCACAACGTTGTCGCGATGGTCGCGCATCAACTCGAGCTCGTACTCCTTCCAGCCCAGAATCGACTCTTCGATGAGCACATTGGCCGTCGGCGAGGCCGCCAGGCCATCCCCGGCGATCCGATTGAGATCCTTCTCGTTGTAGGCCATCCCGGAGCCGAGTCCACCCATGGTGAACGACGGACGAACAACGACCGGGTAGCCGAGTTCGGTCACCGTGTCGTGGACCTCGTCCATGGTGTGGCACACGCGTGACCGCGCGCTTTCCCCGCCGACGGTGGCCACGATGTCCTTGAACATCTGCCGATCCTCACCACGCTGAATGGCATCGAAATCGGCGCCGATCAGCTCGATGTCGTACTTCTCCAGCGAGCCACGGTCATGCAGCGCGACGGCGGTGTTCAGTGCCGTCTGACCGCCGAGCGTGGCGAGCACGGCGTCAATCGGATGCCCGGCGTCGCGCTCGGCCTCGATGACCTTCTCGACGAACTCGGCGGTGATCGGCTCGACGTAGGTGGCGTCGGCGAACTCCGGGTCGGTCATGATCGTCGCCGGATTGGAGTTGATCAGCGAGACGCGCAGTCCTTCGGCCTTGAGAACACGACATGCCTGAGTGCCCGAATAGTCGAATTCACAGGCCTGACCGATGACGATCGGACCGGACCCGATCACCAGGACGTGGTTGAGATCAGAGCGGCGTGGCATTAGGAGCGCTTCCCTTCCATCGCGGTCGCGAATCTGTCGAAGAGGTCGGCCGCGTCATGCGGTCCGGCCGCCGCCTCGGGGTGGTATTGGACGGAGAACGCACGTCCGTCGAGCAACTCGACGCCTTCCACCGTTCCGTCATTGGCGCAGACGTGGCTGACGCGGGCACGGCCGAAGTCGGTGTCGAACTCCTCGCCGGCCTCGCCTTCGAGGGCGAATCCGTGGTTCTGCGAGGTGATGGCGGCCCGTCCGGTGGCCAGGTCGATGACCGGGATGTTGATGCCACGGTGGCCGAACCGCATTTTGTAGGTGCCCCGCCCCAGTGCGCGGCCGAGAATCTGGTTGCCGAAGCAGATGCCGAACAGGGGGTAACCGGCCCCGATCACCGCGCGGGTCAACGCGACCGCGGCGTCTGCGGTGGCGGGGTCTCCCGGCCCATTGGACAGGAACACCCCGTCCGGCTTGAGGTCGGTGATCATGTCCAAGCCCGCGGAGACAGGCAGCACGTGCACCTCGATGCCGCGCTGCGCCAGCATCCGGGGCGTGTTGGCCTTGATGCCGAGGTCGAGTGCGGCAACCCGGAAGCGCACCGGACCGTCGGGCCGCACCACGTAGGGCTCAGCGGTGCTGACCTCGGCCGACAAGCTGGCGCCGGCCATGGCCGGCTGGGCGGTGACCCGCGCCAGCAACTCATCGTCGGCGGCCAGTGCGCCGCCGGAAAACACCCCCGCCCGCATCGATCCGTGATCGCGCAGCACGCGGGTCACCGCTCGGGTATCGATGCCGCCGATACCGACGATGCCCTGCTCGCGCAGCTGATCCTCGAGCGTGCCAGAGGCGCGCCAGTTGGAGACCCGGCGGGTCGGATTGCGCACGGCGTACCCGGCCACCCAGATCCGCCCCGGGTCAGGGCCGTCCCCGTCGCGCAGCCGGCTCTCCCCGTCCTCGTCGTTCCAACCGGTGTTGCCGATTTGCGGGGCGGTGGCCACCAGGATCTGCCGGTGATAGCTCGGGTCGGTGAGCGACTCCTGATAGCCGGTCATCGCGGTGCAGAACACCGCCTCCCCCAGGGTCTGTCCGACCGCGCCGAACTCGGTACCGGTGAACACCTGACCGTTTTCCAGTACCAGTTTTGCCGTGCTGTTCATCTGCGTGCTCACTCCGCTGCATTCGGGTCGGTGGTTTCGGTGGGGCCGGGGAAGGCGACCAGCCACCGCGAGTAGTCGTCCTTGTCGTCGGCGCGCAGGGCGCTGGTCAGGTCCGCCCCCGAGGGCAGGGACCAGTCGAAGGCCAGCAAGCCGCCGGCGTGCATCACTTTGCCCGCGGCACGGTTGGTGGTGCGCACCCCGATCAGCGCGTCGCGCGGGATCCAGATCGTCGACGCACCGCGCCGCTGGATGGCCACGCCGTGGGTGTAGCCCACCGCGGCGGCCTGCGCCCGGTCACCGATGTCATCGACCTGCACCCGGTCCACCCAGTTCTGCGTGGGCGTGGTGCCGACATAGAGCCCCGAGGTGGGGCCCACGATCACCTCGCCCGGGTTCTCGGGGGGCGCGGGAAACGCGCCGAGGACCGCGGCCTGTTCCCGGCCACGACGGCTGCGTCCGGTGAAGAACACCCAGAACAACCAGCCGATGAAGAGCAGGAAAGCAGCAACGCAGACCAGGAAGACGATGTTGACGACGAGGGTTCCAGCACTCACCAGCGCACCTCGCCGCCCAATTGGGTGACTCGTCCGCGCAGCAGCGTCGCAGTAATGCCGGCCGGCATCGTCATGCCTGTGTAAGGGGTGTTGCGCGACCGGCTGGCCAGGTCTTCCGGGACGACTTCCCAGGTGCGATCGGGGTCGACCAGCGTCAGGTTGGCCGGTTCGCCGACGGCAATCGGCCGCCCCTGGTCGGGCAGACCGACGATCGCGGCGGGCCGCTCGCTCATCACTCGCGCCACCCCGCGCCAATCCAGCAGCCCCGGCGCCACCAGGGTGGCGACGACGATCGGCAAGGCCGTCTCCAGGCCGAGCATGCCGGGTCGGGCGGCGGCGAACTCGCAGCACTTGTCCTGCATGGCATGCGGCGCGTGGTCGGTGGCGACACAGTCGAGCACACCGTCGGCCAGTGCCGAGCGGAGCGCCTCGGTGTCACTCGCTTCCCGCAGCGGCGGGTTGACCCGGTTGAGCCCGTCGTAGGTGCTCAACCGTTCGTCGGTCAGCAGCAGATGATGCGGGGTGACCTCGGCGGTGATCGAAATCCCCTGGGCCTTCGCCCATCTGATGAGTTCGACCGTGCCGGCGGTCGAGGCGTGGCAGATGTGGATGCGCGCCCCGGCATCACGGGCCAGCAGTGCGTCACGGGCGACGATGGACTCCTCGGCCGCGCGCGGCCAGCCGGCCAGACCCAGCCGTGTGGCGGTGGGCCCCTCGTGCGCGACCGCGCCAACGGTCAGTCGGGGCTCCTCCGCGTGCTGGGCGATGAGGACGCCCAGGCCGGTGGCGTACTCCAGGGCACGGCGCATGACCAGCGGATCGTCGACACAGTTGCCGTCGTCGCTGAACAGCCGCACCCGGCCCGCACCGGCCGCCATCATGCCCATCTCGGCGAGTTGCCGGCCCTGCAGGCCGACGGTGACCGCGCCGACCGGGTGCACGTCGACGAGGCCGACCTCCCGCCCGGTGCGGTAGACGTTGTCGGTGACCGTCGCATTGTCGGCGACGGGATCGGTGTTGGCCATCGCGAATACCGCGGTGTAGCCACCCCGGGCGGCCGCGGCCGACCCGGTCGCAATGGTCTCGGTGTCCTCCCGGCCGGGCTCGCGCAGGTGGGTGTGCAGATCGACGAAGCCGGGCAACACCACTGCGCCGCCACCCTCGATGACCTCGGCACCGGCGGGCACCGGGAGATCCGTGCCGATCTCGGCAATCTCCTCGCCGACGATCCTGATGTCGGTCTCAGCCTCGCCATAGGGCCGGACGCGGCGCAACAGCACCCCGCCCACCGCCTCGCTCACGAACCCGCCTCCACCTTGTGGTCTCCTCGCTGTTGATCTGAATCATTGCCGACAAGCAGCCTCAGCAGCACGGCCATCCGCACATGCACGCCGTTGCGGACCTGTTCGAGGACCGTCGCCTGCGGTGCGTCGGCAACCGAATAGCCGATCTCCATTCCGCGCAGCATGGGGCCCGGGTGCAATACCACCGCGTCGTCACCCAGCAGCCGCAACCGGTCATCGTTCAGCCCGTAGCGCACCGAGTACTCGCGGGGACTCGGGAAGAACCCCCCATTCATCCGCTCGGCCTGCACCCGCAGCATCATGACCGCGTCCGCCGCGGGCAGCTCGGCATCGAGGTCATGGGCGATGGTCACCGGCCAGGTGTCGACGCCGGCGGGCAGAAGCGTGGGCGGAGCCACCAGCACCACCTCGGCGCCGAGGGTGGTGAGCAGGTGGGCGTTGGAGCGCGCGACCCGCGAGTGCACGATGTCGCCGACGATGACCACACGGCGCCCCTCGATGTCCCCGAGCCGCTGGCGCAGGGTTAAAGCGTCGAGCAGGGCCTGGGTGGGATGTTCGTGGGTGCCGTCGCCGGCGTTGATGACCGCCGGACCGGCCGGCTTCCCGCCCGCATCGGTGTGCGAAGTCCACTGCGCGATCTGCTGAGCCGCCCCCGAACTGGGGTGGCGAACGATCAGGGCGTCGGCACCGGCGGCATACAACGTCTTGGCCGTGTCGCGCAACGACTCGCCCTTGCCCGCCGACGACCCGGTGGCGCTGACGTTGATGACGTCGGCACTCATCCACTTCCCGGCCACTTCGAAGGACACCCGGGTCCGGGTCGAGTTCTCGTAGAAGACAGTCATCACCGTGCGTCCGCGCAGTGTCGGCAGTTTGCGGATCTCCCGGCCGAGCAGTGCCTGGGCAAAGCCGTCGGCGTCGTCGAGGATCCCCGTCGCGTCGTCGCGGCTCAGGTCGGCGGTGGAAAGCAGGTGACGCATGTCAGACACTTCCCCCGACGGCGGGGCCACGGGGCCCGAGCACCACCTCGTCGATGCCGTCGGTCTCGGTGAAATGGACCGCGACGTCCTCGTCGCGCGCCGTCGGCAGGTTCTTCCCGACGTAGTCGGCCCGGATCGGGAGCTCGCGGTGGCCGCGGTCGACCAGCACCGCGAGCTGCACTATCGCGGGCCGGCCCAGATCTCGCAAACCGTCGAGGGCGGCGCGGACCGTGCGCCCGGAGTACAGCACATCGTCGACGAGGATCACGTGCGCGTTGTCGATGCCGCCCGCGGGGACCGCGGTGCGCTCCAACGGCCGGTGCGGCTGCGCCCGCAAATCATCGCGATAGAGTGTGATGTCGAGGAAGCCGGTGGGGATCTCGATGCCGGAGTACTCGGCGATCCGCGCGGCGAAGCGCTTGGCCAGCACCGGTCCGCGGGTGGGAATGCCCAGCAGCATCACGTGGCGGTCGCCGATGTCGTCAAGTGCGGTCTTCTCGATGATCTGGTGCGCGATACGCGCGATCGTCCGATTCACATCGGCACTATCGAGCAAGATCCTTTGGGCAGCGCTGGTCACAGCGGCCGACCTCCTTCTCCGCCTCACGGGACGGATCGTTAAAGGATGTCTATCGGCTACGAGATTACACGGTGACCGACTACTCGTGACCGCCCGGAGCCCGATCGCCGCTGTCGGGCGGCGGCGCGGCCGCTGCCGCGGCCCGCACCTGGGGTGCGAGCTCGGCGATCTTCGCCAGCACGCCGTTGACGAAAGCCGGCGAATTGTCGGTGGACAGCTCCTTCGCCAACTGGACGGCCTCGTCGACAATCACGACGGGGTCAACGTCAACGGCGTTGAACAGCTCCCAGGTGGCCAATCGCAAGATGGCCCGATCGACGGCGGGCAGGCGATCGAGTTGCCACTTGTCCAGGTGCGAGGCGATGACGGCGTCGACTTGCGCCTGGTCGCCGGCCACGCCGGCAACGGCGACTGCCGTGTAGTCATGAATGGAGCCCACACTGTCGTCGAGTACGAAGATCTTGCGGCGCTCAGCGATCAAATCCATCGGGGAAACGCCCTTGGCCTCCGCCTCGAAGAGAAGGTCGACCGCGCGGTTGCGCGCCTTGTGCCGGGTGCCGGAATGCTTCACGTCGGAATCAGTGCTTCGCGTCAGGAGTTGACGCGACCGAGGTAGCCGCCGTCGCGCGAGTCGACCTTCAGCTTGTCACCGGTGTTGATGAACAGTGGCACCTGGATCTCCGCGCCGCTCTCCATGGTCGCCGGCTTGGTGCCCCCGGTGGAGCGATCGCCCTGCAGACCCGGGTCGGTGTGGGTCACCACCATCTCGACGGTGACCGGCAACTCGATGAACAGCGGCACCCCTTCGTTGAGGGATACCTGGACGGTCATGTTCTCCAACAGGAAACGCGCGCCGTCGCCGACGGTGGCCGGCGGAATCGCGAACTGTTCGTAATCCGCGGTGTCCATGAAGACGAAGTCGGTGCCATCGTTGTAGAGGAAGGTCATGTCCCTGCGGTCGACGGTCGCCGTCTCCACCTTGACGCCAGCGTTGAACGTCTTGTCCACGATCTTGCCGGACAGGATGTTCTTCAGCTTCGTACGCACAAAAGCCGGCCCCTTGCCCGGTTTGACGTGCTGAAACTCCAAGATCTGCCACAGCTGGTTATCCATCTTCAGCACGAGGCCGTTCTTGAAATCCGCAGTCGTCGCCATGGGCGTGCCTTTCTGTAATGCGCTAGTTCGATAACTCCCAGACCGATGTCAATCAGTCCGAATTGCCCATCAGTCCGATGTCGATCAGTCCAGGACGGTGAAAGTCCGGTCGGTCGCAGTGAGGATCTGGCAGGGCCCGTCGGACACGACAACTGTGTCCTCGATGCGGACACCGCCGCGTCCGGGCAGGTAGACCCCGGGTTCCACCGTCACCACTGCGCCGTCAAGCAGTGTACCCGTCGCCCCAGAACCCACCGACGGGGCTTCGTGGATCTGCAACCCGACGCCGTGGCCGAGCCCGTGTACGAATTCTGCACCGCGACCGGCTGCGTCGATCACCGCGCGCGCCGCGCCGTCGACCGCGCCGGCGCCAGTCCCGGCGCGGGCCGCCCGCCGGCCTGCGGTCGCGGCCGCCGCCACCAGTTCGTAGACCTCTCGTTGCCACGGCTGGGCGGCGACCAACACGTAGGTGCGCGTCATATCCGAGTGATAGCCGTCGACGACGGCGCCGAAGTCGATCTTCACGAAGTCGCCGGCGCCCAACACCGCGTCGGTGGGCCGATGGTGCGGAACCGCCGAATTCGCCCCCGCCGCGACGATGGTCTCGAATGCGATTCCGGCCGCACCGTGGCGATACATCGCCCACTCCAGGGCCCGGGCCACCGCTCGCTCGCTGCGCCCCGGGGCAATCATCCCGTCATCGATGATCTGGGCCAACGCCGTGTCCGCGACGCCGCAGGCACGGGCGATCGCTCCGATCTCACCGGCATCCTTGACCTCGCGCAACCCCTCGACGAGTCCCGACGTCGCGACCAGATCGACCCCGGCGACCGCGCCGGCAAGCGCCGCGTGCCCGGCGACGGTCACACTGTCTGCCTCGAAGCCCACCCGGCGGGCGCCGGCTCGCCCCGCGGACTCCAGCAGGGCCTTGGCCACCTCGCGGGCGCCGACCAGCATCAGATCCGCGGCCTGCTCCCCCACCTGGACGGTGTATCGCCCATCGGTGCTGATCGCGTCGTCGTGACCCGCCGCGTCCGGGTCGGCCCAGACGAGCACCGCGCCGTTGGACCCGGTGAAGCCGGACAGGTACCGCACATTCACCGCATCGGTGACCAGAACCGCGTCAGCACCGGGAACCGCGTCGATCAAGGCGGCGCGCAGGCGGTCCCGACGGGTCGCGGTGGCATCGAATCGGGCCATGACAGAGGGCATGCCGCCACGCTAATGCACCCTGTGATTGGCTTCACTATCGGCGACCGCTAATCTAGGGCTCATGAGTTCGTGGATACTGCGCGGTCTGTCGATGGGCGCACTGGTGACGGTGGCCTGGGTCCTGGTTGGGATTCTGATGCGTGTGGCGGCAACGGTCGGCAGCGCCTGGTCGATTATCGCCCTGGCCTTGATCGTGTTGACCTCGATCGTCTGGGGCGGGTACGACGGCATCCGCGACGCGCGCGCCAACCCCGATCCCGATGACTACGCCGACCTCACCATGGTGTGGCTCAAAGCCGGCTTCCTGTCCGCGGCGATCGCCGTCGTTATCGGCTGGATCGCCGGCATGACGCTCGTCCCGGAGATGCGTCCGCCGGGGCTGATGGTCGCGATCACGGCGGGCATTTCGTTCCTGACCCTGCTCGTCTACGTGCCGGCCTTCATCGGCGTGAGTATCGGCCGCTGGTTGATCCGCCGCGAGGAGCGCAAGGCGGCGCAAGCCGCCGAGGAGACCCCGGCGAACGAGGAAGCAGTCACCACCGCCTGATCCGATTCGCCGCACCTCCCGCGGCCGGAGCGGGTCGGCGCTACTGCGCCGCCACCGCCGAGTAGGCAGCGGCGATGAGTGTCGGGTCGGGACCCTCGAGCCGCCCTGGTTTGGCCAGTCCGTCGAGAACGACGAATCGGAGCACCCCCGACCGGTTCTTCTTATCGCCGGCCATGCCCGTCATGAGATCTCCGAGCGCGTCCGCGTCGTAGGTCGTCGGCAGGCCGATCAACTCAAGAATGCTGCGGTGGCGATCGGCTGTCTCGTCATCGAGTCGCCCCGCCAATCGCGCAAGTTCCGCGGCGAACACCAGTCCCACCGACACCGCCGCCCCATGGCGCCAGTTGTACCGCTCACGCCGCTCGATGGCATGGCCGAGGGTGTGTCCGTAGTTGAGGATCTCGCGCAGCGAAGACTCCTTGAGATCCGCGGACACGACATCGGCCTTCACCTGTACCGAGCGCCGGATCAGTTCGGGCAACAACTCGCCGCGCGTGTCCAGCGCACCCTCGGGGTCTGCCTCGATCAGGTCGAGAATTGCCGGATCCGCGATGAACCCGGTCTTGATGACCTCGGCCATCCCCGCGACCACCTCGTTGCGCGGGACGGTCTCGAGGGTGGCAATGTCGATTAGAACCGCATCGGGCTCGTGGAACGAGCCGACCAGGTTCTTGCCGGCATCGGTGTTGATTCCGGTCTTCCCGCCCACAGCGGCATCAACCATCGCGAGCAAGGTCGTGGGGATGTGAATGACGCCGATGCCCCGCATCCAGGTCGCCGCGACGAAACCGGCCAAATCGGTTGCAGCACCGCCGCCGAGGCTGATGATCTTGTCGTTGCGCTTCAGACCGATCCGACCGCACACGTCCCAGCAGAATGCGGCGACTTGCAGGTCCTTACCCGCTTCGGCGTCGGGAATCTCCACCCGATGAGCATCGAAACCCTCCTCCGCGAGGAATTGGCGAACCTGCTCGGCGGTGGCCTGCAGCGGCGGCTGATAAAGAATCGCCACCGTGTCGGCTCCCCGGGCGGCGACTGCCACCTCCTTGAGGAGCCCCCGGCCAATGGTGACCCGATAGGGTGACGCGGCGTTGACGCCGATCCGGACGGGTTCGCTCATGCTGGGTTGTCCTTTCGGGCGCGGGTATCGGCATCGACGGCGGCGAGGACCGCCGCCACGACCCCGGCCAACGGTTGATCGGCATCGACGGTGGCTGTGGCGGCCGAGTCGTACCCCTTGCAGCGCTGTGCGAGCAGGCGCACGTAGGTGCCCCGCGGGTCGTCTCCGGCCAGCAGTGGGCGTGCCGAACCCATCACTCTGGCAAAGCCGACCTCGGGTGAAACTCTCAGGTAGACCACCTGATGACCGTCGAGCGCAGCCCGGATCCCGGGCACCGTGACCGATCCGCCGCCCAGCGCGACCACCCCGTCGAACTCACGCAGCACCCGGGCTACCGTCGCGAACTCAAGCTGACGGAACGCCGCCTCGCCGTCGGTGGCGAAGATCTCCGCGACGGAGCGTCCAGTCGTGCGCTCAACCTCGGAATCGGTATCGAGGAAGCCGACCCCCAGCCGAGCCGCGACAGCATGTCCGACCGCGGACTTGCCCGCTCCCATGAAGCCGGTTAGGACGACGGCCGGGACCGCGGTGCTCATGGTCGGGGCGGACGCGCCGCGATTCGCTCCAGGTAGGCCTGCAGGTTAGCGGCGGTCTCGGCGATCGAGTCGCCGCCGAACTTCTCCAGCAGAGCCTGTGCGAGGACGAGGGCGACCATGGTTTCGGCGACGACGCCGGCCGCGGGGACCGCGCAGACGTCGGAACGCTGGTGGATGGCGCTGGCCGTCTCGCCGGTGGCCATGTCGACGGTTGCCAACGCCCGCGGAACCGTCGAAATGGGCTTCATCGCCGCGCGCACCCGAACCGACTGACCATTGGTCATCCCGCCTTCGAGTCCGCCGGCGCGATTGGTGGAGCGCTCGACGCCATCCGGGCCCGGCACCATCTCGTCGTGGGCCAGACTCCCGCGGCGCCGAGCTGTTTCGAACCCGTCCCCGACTTCGACTCCCTTGATCGCCTGGATGCCCATCAGGGCACCGGCCAGCCGGGCGTCGAGGCGGGTTTCACCGCTGACGTGGGATCCCAGACCGATCGGCACACCGCTGGCGACGACCTCAACCACACCGCCGAGAGTGTCACCGTCCCGCTTGGCGGCCTCAATCTCGGTGATCATCGATGTCTCGGCCGCCGCACCGAACGCCCGGACCGGACTCGCGTCGATCGCTGCGAGGTCGGCGGGCTGGGGCGGAGGACCCTCGTAGGGCTCACTCGCCCCGATCGAGATCACGTGCGACACGATTTCGATCCCGGCGACCTGCCGCAGGAACTGGCGCGCGACCGTGCCCGCCGCGACCCGTGCCGCTGTCTCGCGGGCACTCGCGCGCTCCAGGATCGGTCGGGCATCGTCGAAGCCGTACTTGAGCATGCCGGCGAAATCGGCGTGACCGGGACGCGGCCGGGTCAACGGCGCATTGCGCGCACTGGCCTCCAAGTCGGCGTCGTCGACGGGGTCAGGGGCCATCACCTGTTCCCACTTGGGCCATTCGCTGTTGCCGATCTCGATGGCGATCGGGCCGCCGAGGGTAACGCCGTGTCGCAGACCGGCGAGAACGGTGACCTCATCGGCCTCGAACTTCATCCGCGCACCGCGGCCGTAGCCCAGCCGGCGGCGGGCCAGCTGTTCGGCGATCTCTGCTGAGGTCACCTCGACTCCGGCAACCATTCCCTCCACGAGCGCCACTAAGGCGCGTCCGTGCGATTCTCCTGCAGTGATCCAGCGCAACACGGTTCCCAATTCTTCCATGCGCACCACATCGATCCGAATCGGGCCGACCGCTCGGGGCCGGCGGTCATAGTCACGCGCCGATGACCAGCACGGCCGCAACCCCGGCCAGCGCCGGACCATGGGGTCGGCGGGCCAGGCGATCAGTCCAGAACCCGGCGAGGGCGACGACTTGGGCGAGCCCGACAACGACGGTGGCGCTCGCCGGATCGGCCAGCAATCCGCCCAGGACGAAGGCGAGTTTCACATCGCCGCCGCCGGCCTGACCGAGCGCATGCGCCGCCAAATAGGGCACCGCGGCAATCAGCGCGGCGCCGATGGCCGCCGGGTGCGTCACCCCGACTGTGACGACCGCGACGATACCCGGCCAAAGCTTCACGGTGGGGATCCGGCAGGTGCGGTGATCACCCTCGCCGAGGGTGAGCAGCCACAACACGATGATCAGACTCATTCACCCACGATTCCGGACGTCGCGGCGCCCGGGCCGTCGGCTCGGCCACCACCCGGGGTGGACTGGGGACGGCGCCCGGCTGTGGACAACAGTGCACGCGAGCCGGCGGTAGACCGCGGCCGCCGGGCAACCGTCGGCGATCAGTCCAGCGCAGCAGCCATCGCGGCCCGCGGTGCCGGACTGCCGGTGAAGAGTTCGACCTGCCGGTAGGCCTGGTTCAGTAGCATCACGAGACCACCGACGACTGTTCCGCCGGCCGCGGTCACCCGCGCCGCAAACGGTGTCGGCCAGGGATCGTAGATGGCGTCGACCAGCCGGATCGGTCCGTCCACGGCTGCCGCCAGCCCTGCCGCGGCGTCGGCGGGCACAGTTGAGACAACGGCGTTCGCCCGGGCGAGCGCCTCGCGGACCGCGCCGACGGCGTCGAAGGTCACCACACGGGACGACAAGGACAACTCCCCCGCCAGTTCGAGGGCCCCCGCCGCACGCCCCGAGTCGCGCGCGACGATGACAACCTCCTGCGCGCCGGCCGCGGCCAGGGCTGCCAGCGCAGGGCGCGCCGTACCGCCGGCGCCCAGGACGACCGCTTCACCACCGGCGGAGAAATCTGCCCCGACCGCGGCAAGAGCACCGGTGACGCCGTCGATGTCGGTGCAGTCGGCAAACCAGCCGGTCGGGCGGCGGACCAGGGTGTTGGCCGAGCCGACGAGACGCGCCCGCTCAGTCACCTCCCCGGCATACGCCAGCGCTTCAGCCTTCCCGGGCATCGTGACCGAAAGGCCGACGTAGGCGTCATCGAGTCCGGCGACGAGGTTGGCCAACTGCCCCGCACGGCATTCGATTCGCTCATAGGACCAGCCGCGCAGGCCAAGCGCCCGATATGCCGCCCGATGCAGATCTGGCGAGCGCGAATGCTCGATGGGGTAGCCGAGGACGGCGGCCTTTCGACCGGAGTCGCGGCCAATCTCAGCAGCCGGTGGTGAGGAACTTGTTGTCACAGGCGATCTTGCGGTTGCGCAGGTGCTCCTCGAAGGTGGCCGAGAACTTCGTCGTGCCCTGCTGGTCCACCGTGATGAAGTACAGCCAGTCTCCCTTGGGCGGGTCGAGCATGGCATTGAGTGCCTTTTCGCCGACCGTGGCGATCGGCGTGGGCGGTAGGCCGCTGACGCGATAGGTGTTCCAGCGGGTATCGGCCTTGTAGTTGTCGCCATGGACGTCGATATTCGTCTCGGCGGCGGTGTAGTTCGTCGTCGAGTCCATCTCGAGGCGCTGATTCTTGGCCAGCCGGTTGAGAATGACCCGGGCCACCTTGGGCAGGTCGTCGACATCGCGGACCTCGCGCTCGGCGACCGAAGCCGCCACCAGCACCTCGTACGGGGTCAGCCCGCTTCGGTTGCCGGTGAGCAGTCCCCACGACTCGTAGCGGCGCGCACTGTCCTTGATCAAGGTGTTGAGGATCTGGACGGCGGTGGCCTCTGGGTCAATCGCCTCCCAGGTGCCCGGCGCGACGAGTCCCTCGATCCGGCGGTAGTCGCCGGGCAGTTTGCCGACCGCGTCCCGCGCCCACGGCGGCACGCCCAACTCGCTGGCCGACGCGGTCTTCGCCGCCGTCTCCAGATCTTCGACCGAGACCCCGACCTTCCGGCCGTTCACGGTCACCTCAGTCGCTTCGGCGATGAGCGCGAAGACACCGGGAATGGTCTTTCCGTCGACGCCGCGCTTCGCCTCCAATTGGACTCCCTCGGGTACCAAGAGGCGTCCGACGCGGTGCGTCGAATCTGACATCATCGACACCGCGGTGGCGGCCGAGATGCGGGTGCGCATTTTGTAGACGCCGCCGGAGAGTGGCTGTCCGTCAGCGGCGTGGACAAAGGCCAGCGGAGAGCCGACCACGCCGGCCGCGGTCAGGATGTCCCCGAAGTCGGTCAGAGTCGAATCATTCGGGATCGTGACCAACACGTCGGCGGCACCGGTCGTGCCGGCATAGTCCTTGTCCGAGTTCAACAGACCCAACCGGTCGGCGACGAGGTAGCCGCCCGCGGCGAGGGCCAGCACAGTCACCACCGCGGTGGCGATGAGCGCCCAGCGGCGCCGGCGGCGCGGCATCTGGTCGGGGTGGCCGGCTGGGTTCGCGGCCCGCGCGGCTTCGCGCTCCTCGTCGAGATCGTCGTGCCAAGCCGGCACCCTCGGGGTCGCCGACTCGTCTTGCCCATCGGTGCCGGTGGCCGGCGGTTCGTCCGGCGCGTCGCCGGATGCCGGCCCATCGACGTGGCGAACGATGTTCGGCGCGACGCTGGGCGCAGTCCGTTTCGCGGCAACCGCTCGGCGTCCCGAACCTGATCGAGATCGATCCGGCGCCACCTCGCCGGCGACGCGGGGCAGCTCACCGGTCATCCAGGCCGGGGCCCCGGACAGATCGGCCGAACGCCCGCGCCGGGTCCGGTGATGCGTTGCGCCGTCCCGACGGCCGTCGGGTTCGGCGGAGCCGTTCGAAGCCTCTGCGTCGTCAGTCACGCACGTCGTCCCTTCGTCAAATGTCCGATTCGCCGAGCTTTCCCGACTCAATCGCCAGACGGACAGGACATCAGTGCCCCGCGCGCCGAATCGCCACCTACCGCCGACCGCTATCCAACCACCCTTGCAGAATAGCGACCGCTGCGGCCTGATCAATCACTCCACGCGAGCTGCGCGAGTCTCGGCCGGCCTCCCGTAGTGCCCGAGCCGCCGTGACCGTCGTCATCCGCTCGTCGACGAAGATCATCGGGATCGGCGCGATCATCTGCCCGAAGCGTTCGGCGAAGTCCCGCACCGCCCGGGCGGCAAACGACTCGTCACCCCGAAGATCGCGCGGCAGCCCGACGATGACCGCCAGCGCCTCGTGCTCGGCGACCAGTTCGGCCAGCCGCGCCAGCGCGTCGTCGTCGCCGCCTGCCCTCGAGACGGTTTCCACCGGGGTCGCCAGAATCCCGTCGGGATCGCACACCGCGACACCGATCCGTACCGATCCCACATCGACGGCGAGTCGGCGGCCGCGCGGCTGCAACACCTAGTCGCCCTCGACTAGTTGCGCGACCCGGGCCATGGCTGCCGGAATGCCGGCTGGATCGGTCCCGGCCCCTTGGGCCAGATCGGGCTTGCCGCCGCCGCGACCGGCGACCAGCGCCGACACCTCCTTGACGACCGCACCGGCCGCGATTCCGGCATCCCGCGCACCCGCTGTCGTGGCGACGACGAACGGGACTTTTGTTGCCCCGTCGATGGTGGTCGCCGAGAACAAGACGACCACCGTCTTGTCGGCGCGAGCCCGATTGCGCAGATCAGCTGCCAGTTCGCGCAGCTCCTTCGGCTCGAGGCCGTCGGCCACCCGACCGCCGACGATGTCCACCTCACCCACCCGTTCGGCGGATTCGACAAGATCGGCAGCAGCAGCGCGGGCCTGATCGGCTCGCAGGCGCGCCACCTCGCGTTCGGCGTCGCGGAGTCGGGTCACCAACTGCTCGACTCGGCCGGGCACCTCCGAGCTGGGCACCTTCAGCGACGAAGCCAGGCCGGCGAGTAGCGCGCGCTCGGTCGACAGATGGCGGAACGAGTCCATCCCGACGAACGCCTCGACGCGCCGAATGCCCGACCCGACCGAGGACTCGCCAATCACCGTGATCGGACCGATTTGCGACGACGCGGCGACATGTGTCCCGCCGCAGAGCTCCATCGAGAACGGCCCGCCGATCTCGACGACACGGACGACGTCACCGTAGTTCTCGCCGAACAGGGCCATCGCACCCATCGCCTTGGCCTCGTCGAACCCGGTCTCAAAAGTGTGCACCGGATAGTTTGCCTCAACCGCGGTGTTGGAGATCTCCTCGATCTCGCCCCGCTGTGCTTCGGTGAGCGGGCCGTTTGCGTGGAAGTCGAAGCGCAGATATCCGGGCTTGTTCAGCGATCCGGCCTGCGTCGCCGTCGGACCAAGGACTTGGCGCAGCGCGGCGTGGACGAGATGCGTGCCCGAATGCCCCTGGGTGGCGCCGTGGCGCCACACCGGGTCGACCGAGGCGATGACATCGTCGCCCTCGGCGATCTCACCCGCCTCGACCACCCCTCGGTGCAGCCACACGGCTTTCCCGACCTTCTGGACATCGGAGACGACCACCCGAACACCCGAACTCGTGGTGATCGTACCGACGTCGGCCAGCTGGCCGCCGCCCTCGGCGTAGAGCGGTGTGCGGTCCATGATGATGTCGACCTCGGTGCCCGGCCCGGCGGCACCCAGCCGGCGGCCAGCACTGACGACGGCTAGCACCCGGGCCTCGCTGACGAGTTCCCCGAATCCGAGGAACTCGGTCGGATGGGCGTCGATGAACTCCCGGTACACGCTCAGGTCCGCGTGACCGCTCTTGCGCGCATTCGCGTCATCCTTGGCACGCTTGCGCTGCTCGGACATGAGTGCGGCGAAACCGTCGGCATCTACCGACAGTCCCGCCTCGGCGGCCATCTCGAGCGTTAAGTCGATCGGAAACCCGTAGGTGTCGTGCAGCGCGAAGGCGGCGTCACCGCTGATCCGGTCGCGGCCGGCGGCTTTCGTCTCGGCCGCGGCATCGGCGAACAACGCCGATCCCGCCGACAGCGTCTTGGCAAAGGTGCCCTCTTCACCCACGGCGACGGTGAGGATGCGGTCCCGTTCGGCGGCCAGTTCCGGATACGACGGGGCCATCACGTCGATGGCCGTCGAAACAAGCGCGGCCATTGTCGGGCCCGTCGCGCCGAGCAGGCGCGCCGACCGCACAATGCGGCGCAGGAGCCGGCGCAAAACGTACCCGCGGCCCTCATTTCCGGGCGCCACACCGTCGGCGATGAGCATAGCCGCAGTGCGGGTGTGATCGGCGATGACCCGGAACTTCACGTCGTCGGCGGCCCCCGCCGATCCCCCGGCGCCGTAGGCCCGGCCGGTCAGCGAGACCGCCTCATCGATCGTCGGTTTAAGCAGATCGGTCTCGTAGACGTTGTCGACGCCCTGCAGGATGCAGGCGACGCGTTCGATGCCCATCCCGGTGTCGATGTTGCGCTCCGGCAGTGGCCCGAGGATCTCGTAGTCCGACTTGGCGCCGCCCGCGCCGCGCTCGTTCTGCATGAACACGAGATTCCAGATCTCGATGTACCGGTCCTCGTCGACCTCCGGCCCACCCTCGTCGCCGTAGTCGGGTCCGCGGTCGTAGAAGATCTCCGAACACGGACCACAGGGCCCCGGCACCCCCATCGACCAGTAGTTGTCCTTCATCCCGCGGCGCTGAATCCGTTCGGCGGGGACGCCGATCTCCTGGCGCCAGATCGTCTCCGCCTCGTCATCGTCGAGATAGACCGTCGGCCACAGTCTGCTCGGGTCGATGCCGTAGCCGCCGTCGGCGACCGGATTGGTCAGCAGTGACCAGGCGAAGGTGATGGCCTCGCGCTTGAAATAGTCGCCGAAGGAGAAGTTCCCCGCCATCTGGAAGAACGTGTTGTGCCGGGTCGTGATGCCGACTTCCTCGATGTCGAGGGTTCGCACGCACTTCTGCACACTCGTCGCACGCCGAAACGGTGGCGTCTGATCACCGAGGAAGTACGGCTTGAACGGAACCATCCCCGCATTGACGAACATCAGGTTCGGGTCGTCGAGGATCAGCGGCGCACTCGGGACCTCGATGTGGCCCGAGGCGATGAAGTGGTCCAGGAATCGCTTGCGGATCTCGTGCGTCTGCACTGCGTGGCTGTCCTTTGTCGGCGGGAAAACGTGACGGGCGCGACGGTCGGCGCACCGGCGTCCGATTCTACCGGCGTCGGTCAGCGGCGGAGACGGCGGATGATGGCGCGCAGCCGGGGAAGCCGGCTAGCGACCTCGCGCTCGGCGCCGCGCTCAGTCGGCGTGTAGTAGTCGACACCGACCAATTCGTCTGGCGGATACTGCTGCGCGACGATGCCGTCGGGATCGGCGTGCGGGTAGCGGTAGCCGACGGCACTTCCCAGCGCCGCCGCCCCCGCATAGTGTCCATCGCGCAAATGCGTTGGTACGGCGCCGATCCGGCCGGCGGCGATATCGGCCATGGCCCCGCCGATCGCCGCCACCACACCGTCGGACTTGGGGGCGGTCGCGAGGTGGATGGTCGCCTGGGCCAAGGCCAGTTTCGCCTCGGGCAGGCCCACCAGCGCCACCACCTGCGCGGCGTTCACCGCAGTCGTCAGTGCGGTCGGGTCCGCCATCCCGATGTCCTCGCTCGCGTGGACCATCAGCCGCCGCGCAATGAACCTCGGATCCTCCCCCGCACTGATCATCCGGGCCAGGTAGTGCAGCGCGGCATCGACGTCCGACCCCCGGATTGACTTGATGTACGCGCTGATCACGTCATAGTGCTGGTCGCCGTTGCGGTCGTACCGCACCGCCGCCTGATCGATCGCCGCTTCGACGTCCGCGACCGACAGTTCCGCCGGTCCGACTTCGGGCCGGCGATCGTCGGCGCCCGCGGCGGCCGCCTCGAGCGCGGTCAGCGCACGGCGGGCATCACCGCCGGCTACGGCGATCAGGTGGTCACGGGCCCCGGCGGTGAGCCGGACGGTGCCGGCCAGTCCGCTCTCGGCGCTGACCGCCCGATCGAGCACCGCGCCGATGTCGGCGTCGGACAGCGGATGTAGCGCCAGCACCAGCGACCGGGATAGCAGCGGCGCGACGACCGAGAACGACGGATTCTCCGTTGTTGCCGCCACCAGCAATACGATGCGGTTCTCGACGGCGTCGAGTAGCGCGTCCTGCTGATTCTTGGAGAACCGGTGCACCTCGTCGATGAACAAGACGGTCTGCTCGCCGGCGATCAGCCGACGACGAGCGAGGTCGATGACGGCGCGGACCTCCTTCACACCGGCCGACAGCGCCGACAGCGCCTCGAACCGCCCGCCCGTCGCCTGCGAGATCAACGACGCCATCGTGGTTTTTCCCGTACCGGGCGGCCCGTAGAGCAGCACCGAGGCCGCCCCGGCTCCCTCGACGAGGCGGTTCAGCGGTGACCCCGGTTTGAGTAGGTGATCCTGACCGACGACGTCGCCGAGCCGCTGGGGACGCATCCGAACTGCGAGCGGCGCCGACCGGTTGGCTCCGCCGCGATGATCGGGCGCGGGCCGATCCGGCGTGCTACCGGGCTCGAACAGGCTGTCCATGTGCGGCGGCTAGGACAACCAGTTCCGCCGCAGTGCGGCGGCGAAGGATTCGCAGAAGCCACCCAGTTCGGCGAGTCCTTGAGTGCTCTCGGCCGCCCGGTTGGCCGCATCGGCGATTGCCTGCCACCGGTTGCACGCGACGACGACATCGGTCGTCATGATCGCCCAGTCGTGGGCCAGCAACATCTCTTCGGCTCCGTCGAGCGGGCCGTCGCCGACCCCGACGAGCACCACGGTCGACAGCCACACCCACAGCAGTCGCGCCGACGCGATGAGGTCGGCGACCGCACGCTCGTCGGCCAACGCCGGCCACATCGTCTGCGCCTCAGCACGCCATGCGTCGACCAGAGCGGTCTCGAGGTCCGCGCGCACCGATGTGGCTCGCGCCCCGAGATGCTCGGGAAAGGTGGCCAGCCCGTAGGCGACGTCCAGCGTGGCGTCGCGGAACCCGCCCCATTCGTAGTCCATGAACCGAACACCATCAGAGTTGATGAGGATGTTCTCGGGCCCGACGTCGGCAGGACTGAAGGCGCGGAAGTCGCCGTCGGTGAATAGACGGACGGCGTCGCCGAGTCGGGCGAGGACCGAGTCCGGCACCGCCACGCCGAGAGAATCGGCCACCGCCGGCAATTCGGCGACCACCCGCCGGGACAACCGAGTGGGCGCACTTCGAGCGATGCGCGCCCGCGAACGGCGGACCAGCGCATCAAAGTCCCCCTCGCCGCCGACGGTCGCCGCATGCATGCGGCCCAACGCCTGTCCCCAAGCACTCACCGCACGGGAGACTTCTTCGACGTCGGGACTGGCGAGAAGATCGGTCATCGCCCGCCCGGTGCCGAGGTCGGACAGGACGATGACTCGTTTCCCGGGGTCGTGGGCGATGAGCTGTGGACCGGGCCGACTCTCGCTGGGCAGCGCAGTGGCGTACTGATACGCCGCGACCTCCCGGTGGAACGCCTCCGGGTTGTCGTCGGCGCCAAGCGCTTTGATGACGAGAGTTCGGTGTGTGGAGACGAGATTGCGCGAGACTCGCACCCGGGCGACGACGGTCCGCCCGCTTCCGCCCAAGTCCTCTGGATCAGTCAGCGACACCGCAGTCCCCGCACGTCCCGACAAGACGGCTTCCGCGGTGCTCAACGCGCCCTCAATCGGAGACTCAACGGTGGCCGTCATGATCATTCCAACCTACCGAACAATGCGATGCCCGTCACTTGTCTGTCGCCGCCGGCCCCGATGCCTTCGGTTTGGCGTCGATGCCCGACTCCTTGCGCTGGGCGGCCGTGATCGGCGCCGGCGCGGCCGTCAGGGGATCCACCCCGCCGCCGGACTTCGGGAATGCGATGACTTCGCGGATCGACGACTCGCCGGCGAGCAACGCTGTGATGCGGTCCCAGCCGAAGGCGATCCCGCCGTGCGGCGGTGCGCCGAAGGCGAATGCGTCGAGCAGGAAGCCGAACTTCTCCTGGGCCTCCGCGGAATCGATGCCCATGATCGCGAAGACGCGCTCCTGGATGTCCCGTCGGTGAATACGGATCGAGCCGCCGCCGATTTCGTTGCCGTTGCACACGATGTCGTAGGCATAGGCGAGCGCGGCGCCCGGATCGGAGTCGAGCGCGTCGAGCGACTCGGGCTTCGGCGAGGTGAACGCATGGTGCACCGCCGTCCACGCACCCGAGCCCACCGCCACGTCACCGGCCGCGGCGGCATCGTCGACCGCCTCGAACAGTGGCGCGTCGACGACCCAGGTGAACGCCCAGTCGGCGGTCGACGGATCCACCGCGTCACCGGGAGCCGGAATGAGTCCCAGTCGGGTCGCGATCTCGACTCGGGCCGCACCCAGCAGCGCGCGCTGGGCCCGGGGCGGTCCGGCGGCGAAGAACACGCAGTCCCCGGGCACCGCCCCCACGTGGGCGGCAAGGCCGGCCCGCTCACGCTCGGAGAGGTTCTTGGCAACCGGGCCGCCGAGGCTGCCGTCCTCGGTAACCAGGACGTACGCCAACCCCCTGGCTCCGCGCTGTTTCGCCCACTCCTGCCATGCATCGAGGGTGCGGCGCGGCTGAGCGGCGCCACCGGGCATCACCACCGCACCGACGTAGGGCGCCTGGAAGACGCGGAACGGGGTATCGGCGAAGTAGTCGGTGCACTCGGCGAGTTCGAGTTCGAACCGCAGATCGGGCTTGTCGGTGCCGTAGCGCCGCATTGCCTCGGCATAGGTGATCCGCGGGATCGGTGTGCGCACGTCGACGCCGATCAGTTTCCACAGCGCGACGAGGACTTCCTCGGCCAGGGCGATGACGTCGTCCTCGTCGACGAAGCTCATCTCGATGTCGAGCTGGGTGAACTCGGGCTGTCGGTCGGCCCGGAAGTCCTCGTCGCGGTAGCACCGCGCGATCTGGTAGTACCGCTCCATCCCGGCGACCATCAGGAGTTGTTTGAACAACTGCGGGCTTTGCGGCAGCGCGTAGAAGCTGCCCGGCTGCAGTCGCGCCGGTACCAGGAAGTCGCGCGCACCTTCGGGAGTGGACCGGGTGAGCGTCGGCGTCTCGATCTCCACGAAGTCGTGACCGGCCAGCACCGCACGGGCCGCTGCGCTCGCGCGCGAGCGCAGCCGGATCGCTGCCGCCGGGTCATCGCGGCGCAAGTCGAGGTACCGGTAGCGCAACCGCACTTCTTCGCCGGGCTGTTCATCGAGCTGGAACGGCAGCGGTGCCGATTCGTTGAGTACTTCGAGTCCAGCCGCACTGATCTCCACCGCACCCGAGGCGAGGTTGGGGTTCTCCGAGCCATCGGGGCGGACCTCGACGACACCGGTGACCGCGACGCAGAACTCGGCGCGCAAGCGGTGGGCGGCGGCGGCGACGGATTCGTCGCGAAAGACGACCTGGACCAGGCCCGAGGCGTCGCGCAGGTCGATGAACACCACGCCGCCGTGGTCGCGGCGTCGCGCCACCCAGCCGGCAACGGTGACGGTCTGGCCGGCCGACTCCCGGCGCAGCGAACCTGCGAGATGCGTGCGCAGCACTGAATGTCCCTCCAACGGGTCAGTTGAGATCAAGGTCGCGGTGATCAACGTGGTGGTGGTCTACACCGATCAACGCCCGAGTCTACGGTCCCGGGCCGCGCCGCGGCCAAACCGGCCTCGCCGTCCCCGCCCGATCGCCCCGCCCGATCGCCCTGCACGATCGCCCTGCGCGATCACTGCGGAAAATGTCGGCTGTGCGCGGCCGACCCGAATATGCTGGAATTCACTGATTGCGATGACAGGAGCACAATGACTTTCCAAGGCAGCGGCCCGCTCGACACCACGACAGTCTCCAGCGGAGGCCGTGGCGGCGGCCTCGGGGGCGGCCTCGGGGGCGGAAACCTCGGGGGCGGCCGGATCGCCATGGGCGGCGGCCTGGGCCTCGTCGTCACCCTCATCGCACTGTTTCTCGGCGTGAATCCAGGAAACCTGCTGGGCGACATGAATGCGCCGGCACCCGACGCCAATAGCGCGAACGATGCGATTACCCAGCACATCCAGCAATGCACGATCGAGAAGGCCAACACCGATTCGATTTGCCGCATCGTCGGCACCGTCGACAGCCTGAACACGGTGTGGCCGCAGCTGCTGCCGGGGTACACGGCGCCGAAGACCAAGATTTTCTCCGGTGCGGTCAACACGGCGTGCGGGCCCGCCAGCTCGGCGATGGGCCCGTTTTACTGCCCGGCCGACCGGACCGCCTATTTCGACCCGTCGTTCTTCGACACCCTCAAGCGGATGGGCGGCAGCAACGGCCCGCTCGCGCAGATGTACGTCGTCGCCCACGAGTACGGACACCACGTGCAAAACCTGACCGGCGCACTGCAGAAGGGCAACCGGATGGGCAACAACGGCTCGGTGCGCGTCGAGTTGCAGGCGGACTGTTTGGCCGGCGTGTGGGCGGCCCACGCCGACAAGGGCCCCGACGCGATGCTCGCGCCGCTCTCCAAGGAGCAAATCGCCTCGGTCATCCAGACGGCGAAGGCGATTGGCGACGACACCATCCAGGGCTCGAACTCCAACCCGGAAGGGTGGACCCACGGCTCGGCGGAGCAACGGTCGCGCTGGTTCTCGATCGGTTACCAGTCCGGCGATATGCGCCGGTGTGACACCTTCGCGACCAACGACCTGTAGTCCGGGTCAGGCCTGCTGGCCGGCCTCGCCGACCAGCAGGCGAATCTCCTCGACAACGCTGGGCAGCGGCACCTGTTCCTGATTGCCGGTCCGCAGATTCTTGAGTTCGGCGCAGCGTTGCTCCAGTTCCCGCTCGCCCACGACGAGGGCGAAGTCCGCGCCGGACCGATCGGCGGCCTTCATGGCACCCTTGATCCCCCGGTCGCCGTAAGCGAGATCCACGGCGATCCCGTGCGCGCGCAGCTGCGCGGCGAGGACGACTAACTCCGCCTTCGCCGCGGCGCCCATCGGCACACCGAATACGCGGCAGCGCGGCGGCTCGTCCTGCGCCACCCCCTCGGCGCGCAAGGCGAGGACGGTGCGGTCGACGCCGATGCCGAACCCGATGCCCGACAGGTCCTGTTTGCCACCGAGTTGACGCATCAACCCGTCGTAGCGTCCGCCGCCGCCGATACCCGACTGGGCGCCGAGACCGTCGTGGACGAACTCGAAGGTGGTCTTGGTGTAGTAGTCCAACCCCCGCACCAGGCGCGGATTGAGCTCATACCCGACGCCGAGGCGATCGAGGTGACCGCGGACGGCCGCGAAGTGCTCGGCCGACGCCGCGGAGAGATGGTCGACGAGCAGCGGCGCATCGGCGGTCAGCTCCCGGATCTCCGGGCGCTTGTCGTCGAGGATCCGCAGTGGATTGACTTCGGCGCGCGTCCGCGTGGCCTCATCGAGGGCGAGGCCGGACAGGTACTCGGTCAGCAGGGCCCGGTATGCGGGCCGGTCGGCCGCAGTCCCCAGGGACGACAGCTCCAGCCGGTACCCGGTCAGTCCCAGCCGGCGGTAGCCCTCGTCGGCAATCGCGATCACCTCGGCGTCGAGTGCCGGATCATCGACGCCGATGGCCTCGACGCCGACTTGTTGAAGCTGCCGATAACGCCCCTCCTGCGGCTTCTCGTACCGGAAGAAGGGGCCGGAATAGCACAGCTTCACCGGCAGCTGGCCGCGATCCAGCCCATGCTGGAGCACGGCGCGCATGACCCCGGCGGTCCCCTCCGGGCGCAGCGTCACACTCCGCTCCCCCCGGTCGGCGAAGGTGTACATCTCCTTGGACACGACATCGGTGGACTCGCCCACTCCCCGGGCGAACAATGCCGTGTCCTCGAACACGGGCAGCTCGATGTGTCCATAGCCCGCCAGCGACGCCGCGTCGGCAAGAGTGTCCCGGACCCGGGTGAAGTCAGCCGATCGAGGCGGGTAGTAATCCGGAATGCCCCGCGGCGCCTGAAATTCGCTCACAGTCCGAAACGTCCTTTCGAGGTGTTCGTCGGCTCGCCCGAACCGCCGATATCGACGAGGAACGGATTGGTCGCCCGCTCGGTGCCGATCGTCGTCTGGGGGCCGTGACCCGGCAGCACGACCGTGTCGTCCCGCAACGGCAGCAGCCGGGCCGCGATGGAATCGAGTAACTGCTGGTGATTGCCACCGGGAAGGTCGGTCCGCCCGATCGACCCCTGAAACAGGACGTCGCCCGAGAAGCAGGCGCGCGCCGGTGGGGCGCCCGGATCGGGGGCCCCATCCGCGTCGGGCAGGTCGACACCGAGCAGCACCGAGCCCTGGGTGTGCCCGGGGGCCAGGTCCACCGTGAAGCGCAGCCCGGCCAAGACCACGTCCTCACCATCGGTGAACTCGATGACCTTGTCCGGTTCATGAAACTTCAAGGCGCCGATCACCGCGCCCAACGTCCGGCCCATCCCCTTACCCGGGTCGGTCAGCATGGACCGGTCCGCCGGGTGGATGTAGCAGGGAATGCCGTAGCGCTCGCACACTGCGGCCGCATTCCAGGTGTGGTCGAGGTGCCCGTGGGTCAGCAGGACGGCCACCGGGGTGAGTTGGTACTCGGCGCACAGCTTGTCGACCTGATCCGCCGAGTCCTGCCCCGGATCGATGATGACCGCATCGCCACCCGGTCCGCCCGGCACAGCGTCAGCGGAGACGAGGTAGCAATTCGTCTGAAACATGCCCGCGGGAAATCCGGTGGTCAGCATGGCGCCATTCTCGCAGAACCGCACCGCGCAGGCCGACGCGGCCGACACCCGGTGTCAGCGCAACCCGCGCAGGACTGGCAGTATGGCACGAGACCTACGACCCCCTTGAGGAGAGTTGCCGCACGTGACCAGCAACGACGACCAAGTGACCAGCAACGAAGATCGCCGTCTGGCCGCCAAGCGCAAGCTCGAAGCCCGACTGGAGGCCGAGCGGGCCCGCCAGCGCCGTAGTCGCAACATCGTCATTTCCATCATGACCGTCATCACCCTCGTCGTCGCCGCGACGGCGGTCTGGCTCGCACAAACCTTCATCGGCACGGTGACCTGCGACTGGGGCAAGCCGCAGAACACACTGGCCGACACCGTCAAGGATCGCGCCAAGATCATCGGACAGCAGCCGGCCGAGCGCCGAGCCGAGGCGGAGAAGTACATGGACACGCTGGCGGCCGGCGTGTCCAAGGACCGCACCGTGGCGCAGCCTGCATCCAACGTTCCCCTACCGTTCCCCGGCACCCACCGATACATCAAGACCGGGTCCTGGTTTGCCAGTGCCACCACCCCGATGAACCTGGCGACCAACCACGGCGACCTGCCGATCACGCTCGACCACGAGTCCGCGCCGTGCAACTCCGCCGCCATCGAATCGCTGGCCAGAACCGGTTACTACGACGGCACCGACTGCCACCGGCTGACGCGCAGCGCAAGCCTCAAGGTCCTCCAGTGCGGTGATCCGACCGGCACGGGCATGGGCAACCCCGGCTGGACGAGTCCCGACGAGGCGCCGACCGGTCTGAAGAAGCTGCCCGGCACGCAGGACCCGATGATGGGTGCCGGCCCGGTTGTCTACCCACGGGGAACAGTCGCCATCGCCAACTCGAACAATGCGATGATGGGACGCTCCAACACCGGCGCGGCCCAGTTCTTCATCGTGTGGGCCGATTCACAGTTGACCCCGGACTTCGCGGTCGTCGGACATCTCGACGAAAGCGGGATGAAGACACTGGACGCGATCTCCCAGATCCCGACCACCCCGGGACCCGACGGAAACAAGGACAACGGCAAGCCGAACGATCCGGTCACCATCAAAAGCGCCACCATCGACTGAGAGACGGCGCGTAGGCCCACACAACGTGGGCCTACGCGGCTGACGTCACCCGGTAGACGTCATACACGCCCTCGATATTGCGCACCACGTTGAGGACGTGTCCCAGATGCGTCGGATCACCCATCTCAAAGGTGAACCGGCTGACGGCCACGCGGTCGTTGTTCGTCGTCACCGATGCCGACAAGATGTTGAGCCGCTCGTCGGCCAGCGCCTTGGTCACATCTGACAGCAACCTGTGCCGATCGAGTGCCTCGACTTGGATGGCGACCAGGAACACCGACGAATCCGACGGCGCCCACACCACCGGGATGAGCCGCTCGTCCTGCTGTCGCAACGACTCGGCGTTCGAGCAATCGGAACGGTGCACACTCACGCCGCCACCCCTGGTGACAAAGCCCAAGATCTCGTCGCCGGGGACCGGCGTGCAGCATTTGGCCAACTTGATCAGCACGTTGTCGACACCCTCGACGACCACACCGGGATCGCCGCCGGACCGGCGGCGCGGCGGGATCGTCGACGGTGTGGTGATCTCGGCAAGTTCCTCCTCGGCACTGTCGAGCCCACCGAGCTGGGCGACCAGACGGCTCACGACGCGGTGGGCCGACACCTGATTCTCCCCGACCGCCGTGTAGAGCGCCGTCACGTCCGGATAGCGCAGCTCGGCAGCCACTGCCGCCATGTTCTCGCCGGTCAGCAGGCGCTGCAAGGGCAGCCCACCGCGCCGAACCTCCTTGGCGATCGCATCTTTACCGGTGTCGAGAGCCTCCTCCCGCCGCTCTTTGGCGAACCACTGCCGGATCTTGCTCTTCGCCCGCGGGGAGACGGCGAAGTTCTGCCAGTCTTTGGACGGCCCGGCGTTGGGGGCCTTCGAGGTGAACACCTCGACGACCTCGCCATTGTCCAGCTTGCGCTCGAGCGCCACCAGTCGGCCGTTGACCCGGGCGCCGATGCAGCGATGACCAACCTCAGTATGGACGGCATAGGCGAAATCGACCGGCGTCGAGCCCGCCGGCAGCGTGAACACGTCGCCCTTTGGACTGAAGACGAAGATCTCCTTGACGGCTAGGTCGTATCGAAGCGACTCGAGGAACTCACCCGGGTCGGCGGCCTCGCGCTGCCAATCGAGCAGCTGGCGCATCCAGGCCATATCGTCGATTTCGGCGAGCTCGGTCCGCTTGTGCCCTTTGCGGTCGCCCCGGTAGCCGGTCTCCTTGTATCGCCAATGCGCCGCGATGCCGAACTCGGCCGTCCGGTGCATATCCGTGGTGCGAATCTGCACCTCCAGAGGTTTGCCTTCCGGGCCGATGACTGTGGTGTGCAACGACTGGTACACGCCGTATCGCGGCTGGGCGATATAGTCCTTGAAGCGCCCGGCCATCGGTTGCCATAGCGAATGGACGACTCCCACCGCCGCGTAGCAGTCGCGCACGTCGTCGCACAGGATCCGGATGCCGACAAGATCGTGGATGTCATCGAAGTCTCGGCCCTTCACGATCATCTTCTGATAGATCGACCAGTAGTGCTTGGGCCGCCCCTCGACGAGCGCCGACAGTCGCGCACCCGCCAGCGCCTCGTTGACCTCGTCCCGCACCTTGGCCAGGTAGGTGTCGCGGGATGGCGCCCGATCGGCTACCAGGCGCACGATCTCCTCGTAACGCTTGGGGTGCAGAATCGCGAACGAGAGGTCCTCGAGCTCCCACTTGACCGTCGCCATGCCCAGGCGATGGGCCAACGGTGCGATGACCTCAAGTGTCTCGCGTGCCTTGCGCGCCTGCTTCTCCGGCGGGAGAAATCGCATCGTGCGCATGTTGTGCAGCCGGTCGGCCACCTTGATCACCAATACGCGGGGATCACGCGCCATCGCGATGATCATCTTGCGAATGGTCTCGGCCTCCGCCGCGTTGCCTAGCGACACCTTGTCCAGCTTGGTGACGCCGTCGACGAGGTGGGCCACATCCGGACCGAAGTCGTCGGTGATCTGTTGCAACGAGTAACCGGTGTCCTCGACGGTGTCATGGAGTAGAGCGGCGACCAGGGTCGTCGTATCCATCCCCAGATCGGCCAGGATCGTCGCCACGGCCAGCGGATGGGTGATGTAGGAATCCCCGGACTTGCGGTACTGGCCTTCGTGTTGCGCCTCAGCGACGTCGTAGGCCCGCTGCAGCAGCGTGACATCGGCCTTGGGATACACCTCTCGGTGCAGCGTGGCCAACGGCTCGAGCACCGGCCGCACAGAGGAGCGCGTCGCCGTCATCCGCCGAGCCAGCCGAGCGCGGACCCGCCGTGACGCCGATGCCTGAGGCGTAGCCGGGTCCGGCGATGAGGCGATGGTGGGACCGGAGTCCGGCGACGTCACCGGCTGTGGCGGTGCACCGTCCACGGTACGAGCGGGTCCGGTCGTCGACGACTCGTCCATGCGCACTCCTCTCCGCAGCTGCCGGGTTGTTCAAGTCTAGTCACGCATCGATCGCCTCACCCGGTGACGAGCACGCGAATCGGAACCGGCGTCGCCAGCGCCCGTTCCACCTCGCCGCGGCCGTCGAGCCCGTCGAGCTCCATCACCGCCGCCACCGCCACGACCTCGGCTCCCGCCCGGGCGAGCAGGCGCGCGGCGGCCGCCATCGTGCCACCCGTCGCGAGTACATCGTCGACGATCAGAATCCGGCGTCCCCGCAAATCGAGGGCATCGGCAGGGATCTCCAGCGTCGCCGTCCCATATTCCATGTCATAGGTGCACGACCACACCGGCGGCGGCAGCTTTCCAGTCTTGCGCACCGCAATCACGCCGACGCCGAGCCGGTGGGCTATCGCACCGCCGAGTAGGAAGCCGCGGGCGTCGATACCGGCCACGGCGTCGACATCAAAGCCCTCGCTCAGCGCTTCGACCACAGCGGCGAACCCGGCAGCGTCGGCTAGGACCGGACTCAAATCCTTGAACACCACACCGGGGGCCGGAAAGCCGGCCACCGAACGCGTCAGGTCGGCGATGGCGGCCCGCGCACGCTGAACCGTCACGAGCGCGTCCAGCGATCCATGTTCCAGCCAGTACCGGTGCGGGCCCTACCGGCGATCAGCCCGGTGAGATCGTCAGACCACACCTGCTCGCGCGGAGTCGCGAAGAGCGGGATCGCGGCGAGATCGCGCCAAGCCGCGGCCTCCATGGCCCGCGACTGCGCAAGCTGGTCGCCGGCCACGATGGTCACCGAGAATCGGCTGACGCTGTCGGTGGCCTGCGGGTCGCGGAAGTCCCCGATGTTGAGTGGGTCGCCGGCAAACAACGTGTACGAGTCGCGGACCACATCGGCGGCGCCGGCGGCCGCGAAACTCGCACCCGAGTTCAGCAGCAGCACATCGGCGGTTGTGCCCAACGCGCGCACGGTGAGGTCGGGACTGTTGACGTCCACAACGTCGATCCCGGCCTGGCGGCACGACGCCGCGATAGCGGCCACCATCGCCTGGTGACGGGCGTCCGGTCCGAGGTAGCCGACGCGGACCTTCAACGGTGGTGCCGGCGCCCCATCCGGGCCTGCCGGGCGCTGCGCGGCCAACTCTCGCGCCCACGCGATATCGGGCCGGGCGAACCGCTGGCCGAACTGGGGGTTGATCGTGTCGGCCAGATCGCTCGCCGGTGTCAGGACGTGCAGGTTCCACGGCTGCGAACCATATCCGCTGCTCCGGGCCAACTCGTCCCGCGGCACGCAGGCCCCGAAAGCCTGGCGGGCCGACGCCGGGCCGAGGGCGCCGCGATGGGCCAGCACCAGCTGCTCGACCGACAGCGAGCGGGCGGCCGGCGAGACCCGCGGCCGCGGTGGCTCACTCCCCGCGGGCGCGGCCACGATCCCCACGGCTGAATCGGTCACGTCGAACCCGCCGTGCGCCACGCGCGCCGCGGTATCGGTGTTGCGGCCGTACACCACGATCGTCGGCAACGCGGCCGGCTCACCCCACCACTTCTCGTTGCGAACCAGGCGCAATCCGCCCGCCGGGTCGAAGGAATCGGCCCGGTAGGGCCCCGACGACACGAACCGGGCGGGGTCGAGGCGCCCGGTGGGCAGGGCAAACCCGGTGTTCCACGACTTCGCGACCGCGCCAATCGGCGCTGGTTTGCGTGCCCGGACCGCCTCGACGACCGAACCGATGCCCGCATCGCGGGCGACGATGTGGGCGGGCACCATCGATCCCGCACCGAACAGGGCGCGCCAGTCCCGGTAGGCGCGACCCCGGTAGAACCGGACGGTGGCGGTTGCCGACCCCGGTTCACAGTCGACGGCCTCGATATCCCGGTAGCCCGCAGTCGTCGCCGGCGTGAAACCGCGGAACCTCCCACTCTGGGCGGCCCACGCGAGGACCAGGTCATCGCACGTCCGCTTCACCCCGTCGGAGTAGACGGCCCGGGGTGAGAACGCGTACTTCACCGTCAGCACCGGTCCGGGAACCAGCTCGACCGTTCCGGTGTCTCGGTCGGAGATCACCTGCCCCTGGGGCCCCAGCAAGCTGAACCCGGCCAATACGCGCGAAAACGCCATGGCCACGCCGTCGGCGTTGCCCGCTTCGCCCGCCGGGTTGTAGGTGGTCAGCCGCGCGTCGGTCCGGAAATAGACTGGCGCATTCTTGTCGGTCCCGCAGCCCGCGACAAGTGGCAGCACCAGGACCGCCGAGCCGACAAGGAGGCCGACGGTCCGCAGACCGCGCTTTCTGTTTCGCACGCTGAGAGACTAGCGCGAACGCCGACGCTTCCCGGTGGGACGCGCGGCGCCCGTCTCCACTCCGGCGCCGGAGCCGACGCCGGCCGCCGCGTGCCGCCCGCCGGTGCGATCGGCCGGCACCGGTTCGCCGGCGCCCGGTCGGGTACGCCGGGTCAGGACCTTCTTGGTGTGCGCCGCGATCTCGGTGTTGCGTTCTTTGAGGCTCACCAGCATCGGCGTGGCGAGGAAGACCGAGGAGAACGTACCGACGACGACTCCGACGAGCTGGATGAGAGCCAGGTCTTGCAACGTGCCGACACCGAGCATCCACACGGCCACCACCATCAGCGCGATGATCGGCAGCACGGAGATCACCGTGGTGTTGATCGACCGCATCAGCGTCTGGTTCACCGCAAGATTCGCCTGCTCGGCATAGGTGCGCCGGTAGGTCTTCATGAACGACCTGGTGTTCTCCTCGACCTTGTCGAAAACCACGACGGTGTCGTAGATGGAGAACCCGAGGATCGTCAGCAACCCGATGACCGTCGCCGGACTCACCTCGAATCCGACCAGCGAGTACACGCCGGCCGTCACGATGACGTCGAAGAACAGCGAGGCCAACGACGCCGTCGCCATCTCCTTGTCGAACCGGATCGCGATGTAGATCGTCACGATCACCAAGAAGACGATGAGTGCGATCACCATCTTGCGTGTGATTTCCGCACCCCAGGTCGAACTGACGTCCGACGACGACACGTCCGCGCGCGTCAACTCCGGTGCAAATTCCGCCGCAAGAGCATCCATCACGCGGCTGGCCTGCGCTTCGTTCAAATGCTCGGTGCGCACCTGAATGGTCTTCGCCGCGCCGGAGCCGGCGGACTGCACCGTCTCCGGTCCGCCGCCGAGGGTTTGCGCGAAGACCTTTTCGACGCGGTCCACCGACACCGAGGCGCTCGTCGCCGGAATGGAAACCTGCGTGCCTCCTTCGAAGTCGATTCCGAAGGTGAAACCGCGCACCACCATCGACAGCAGGCAGATCCCCAGGATCACGCCGGTGACGAGGTACCACCGCTTGCGGTGGCCCACGATCTCGAAAGCGCCGGTACCGGTGTAGAGCCGGGACAGGAAGGAGCGATTGGCGTCGGCCTGGTAGTCCGCCTCGGCCACCAGCGTGTCCACCTCGTCGGACCTCGCCGACCGCGAACTGTCGAGCCGGAATCCGGCGGGCAGCGGATCGCCGCCGTCACCGACCGCCCGCTTGGACAAACCGTCGACGCTGTCGCTGCCGGGACCGCCTCTGCTGAAACTCATCGCTGACCTCCTCGTGCCGTGGCGGCGGGTTCGCCACCGGCGGCCTCATCGGCGCCGGCCGGGAGTCCGACGACTGCGCGGGCCGCTTCGCGCCGCTCGCGCGCGACATCGCTGACCGCACCGAGACCGTTGACCGACGGCTTGGACAGGAACCTCGATCGCGTCGCCAGGACCACGAGCGGATGGGTGACCATGAACACGACCATGACATCGAGAATCGTGGTGAGACCCAGCGTGAACGCAAAACCGCGCACGGACCCGACCGCCAAAACATAGATGACGATGGCGGCGATCAGGCTGACGGCGTTGCCCGTCCACACGGTGCGCCGAGCACTGGCCCAGCCGCGCGGGACTGCCGATCGGAACGATCTGCCCTCACGCATCTCGTCCTTGATGCGCTCGAAGTAGACGACGAAGGAGTCCGCGGTCATGCCGATGCCGATGATGAAACCGGCGACGCCGGCCAGGTCCAGGGTGAACCCGATCCACCGGCCGAGCAGCACGATCAATCCGTAGGACATCGCACCGGCGAGCAGCAGCGAGGCAAAGGTGAGAACCCCGAGCATCCGGTAGTAGGCCAGTGCGTAGAGCAGCACGGCGATCAGGCCGACCAGTCCGGCGAGCAGCCCCGCGTGCAGCGCCGACAGGCCGAGCGTCGACGAGACGGTCTCGGCATCGGACGCCTCGAACGAGAGCGGCAGCGAACCGTACTTGAGCACGTTCGCCAGGTCGCGGGCCTCAGTCTCGGTGAATCCGTTCTGACCGCCGGAGATCTCGGTGGAACCGGTGATCGTCGACTGGATCGCGGGCGCCGAGACGACACGCGAATCCAGCGTCATCGCCGTTTGGGTGCCGCGGTTCTCAGCGGTGTAGGTCGGCCACAGCTTCTGGGCGGCGCCCTTGAAGTCCAGCGAGACCGTCCACTGGTTCGTCTGCGGTGACAGGCTCGCCGCGGCCTGGCCGATGTCGCGACCGTCGATGATCATCGGCTCGAGGAGATAGACCTCTTTGCCGTCGGTGCTGCACGCCAGCAGGTACGCGTTCGGGTCGTCGTTGCCCAGCAGTGGGTCGTTGGCCTTCGGGTCGCAGTTCATCTTCGGCATGTATGCCTGCAGCGTGGCGATCTGCTGCGGCGTCGCCCCCTTCGGCGCCTGCCGCAACTTGCGCTGCTCCTCGATCGCGTCGCGCTGCTCTTGCGGAGTCGGCGCCGGTGCCGCATCGCCGTTCGGCTTCTCCTGGCCACCGGTGGACGGCTTGGCCGCCATCACCATCGCCTGGCCGTTGGGCGCCTTGGCGACCGGCCGGATGTAGAGACGCGCGGTCTGACCCAGGTTTCGCGCCTGACGGCCATCGTCGCCCGGCACGGTGATGACCAGGGTGTCACCGCTGACCACGACTTCCGAGCCCGCGACGCCGAGCCCGTCCACGCGCTGCTGGATAATCTGCTTGGCCTTGTCGAGCTGGTCGCGCTCAGGCCGCTTTCCGTCGGGCGTGCGAGCGGTCAGCGTTACTCGGGTGCCACCCTTGAGGTCGATGCCAAGCTTGGGCTCAGCCTGCCGGTCGCCGGCGAAGAACACCAACCCGAAGACGATGGCGAGTAGGGCGGAAAAGGCGAGCAGCGGCTGCCACGGCGGGGTCTCCCGCGCCGAACTGGAACGCTTCGCCGCTGGACGACGCGGTGTGGTCACGGTGGTTTGATCTCCTGCGGTGCTATTTATCGCTATTTATCGTCGGCCGAGTCGTCGGACTGCGCCGAGTCTGCCACGGCATCCGCGTCATCGTCGTCGACGGCGATCTCCAAACCGGCGCCCACATAGGTGTCGGCAGCCTCGTCCGAGGGCACCACACCGCGGACGGCCAACTTGTTCCACCGGCCCACCACGCCCGGAGCGATCTCCAGGTCGAGGAAGTCGTCGTTGGCGTCGAGCACGGTGCCGAACAGCCCGGACATCAGCTGGACGCGGGTGCCGGTGGTGATCGAGGCCTGCATCTGCTGCATCTCGGCCATCTGCTTCTTCTGCTTGCGCGTGCCCATGAAGAGCATCACGCCCATCAACACCAGCATCGCCGGGATCAAGAATTCCATGTCCACCAGTCTGCCAGACGCGCTAGTCGACCTCGTCGAACAGGTTGGGTTCGTCGCCGAGGCCACGCACGCCCCAGGTCGCACTTAGTGCATCGGCCGGCGGGACCAGGCCGAGATGATGCCAGGCCGCGGCCGTCGCGACGCGCCCGCGCGGGGTTCGCGCAATGAGCCCGGCACGCACCAGGAAGGGCTCGCACACCTCCTCCACGGTGGCCGGTTCCTCGCCGACCGCGACGGCCAGCGTTGACACCCCGACCGGCCCCCCACCGAAACCCTGGACCAGTGCGGACAGCACCGCCCGGTCAAGCCGGTCGAGGCCCCGGCCGTCGACGTCATAGACGGTGAGCGCGGCCCGCGCGATGGGCAGCGTGACCTCCCCGGTGCCGCGGACCTCGGCATAGTCGCGGACGCGGCGCAGGAGGCGATTGGCGATGCGCGGCGTGCCGCGCGAACGCCCGGCGACCTCCACGGCGGCATCGTCGTCGAGGGCGATACCGAGGATTCTCGCGGACCGGGCCAGCACGGCGACGAGTTCATCGGTCTCGTAGAACTCCATGTGCGCGGTGAAGCCGAACCGGTCGCGCAGCGGGCTGGTCAGCGCACCCGACCGCGTGGTGGCGCCGACGAGGGTGAACGGCGCCACATCGAGTGGGATAGAGGTCGCGCCGGGCCCCTTGCCGACGACCACGTCGACGCGAAAGTCCTCCATGGCCAGATAGAGCATTTCCTCGGCGGGACGGGCGATGCGGTGGATCTCGTCGATGAACAGGACGTCGCCCTCGATCAGATTCGACAGCATCGCGGCGAGGTCACCGGCCCGCTCCAGGGCCGGGCCGGAGGTGACCCGGATAGCCGAGCCGAGTTCACTCGCGATAATCATCGCCAGGGATGTCTTACCGAGGCCGGGCGGCCCCGACAGCAGGATGTGGTCGGGCGTACCGCCGCGCCCCTGGGCGCCGCGCAACACCAGTTCCAGTTGTTCGCGGACTTTCGCCTGGCCGATGAAGTCGGCGAGCGACCGCGGCCGCAGATTGGCGTCGAGCTCTCCGTCGGCCGCGAGCCGACCGGCGTTGACGGTCCGATCCTCGCCCTCCATGCGCTACATCTTTCCCAGCAGGGTCAGGCTCGCCCGCAGCGCCCGAGCCGAGTCGGCATCCGGATTCTCCGCCAGGACTGCCACCACTGCCTTTTCGGCGACCGCCGGGGTGAACCCGAGTCCGATCAGGGCCTCGGCAACCTCTCCCCCGACGGTGGTTCCACCGAGGTGCGGCGAGGCCGAACCGTCGGCCACGACGCTTACCTTGTCGCGCAGTTCGACGACGAGCCGCTCCGCCACCCGCTTCCCGATTCCGGGGACGGTGGTAAGTGCCTTGGTGTTGGACGAGGCCAGTGCAGTCGCCAATTCTGCGGGCTCATGAACCGCCAATGCCGCCATGGCCAGACGCGGGCCCACCCCGGTCACCGTCTGCAGCAGCACAAACAAATCCCGGGCCGCGCCGTCGGTGAAGCCGTACAGGGTCATTGAGTCCTCGCGGACGATCATCGTGGTGAGCAGTGTCGTCTCGGCCCCGCGTGTCAACGCCGCGATCGTCGCCGGCGTCACCAAGACGCGATAGCCGACGCCCGCGCAGTCCACCACCACGTGGTCGAGCGCGACGTCGACGACCGGCCCGCGCACCGCGGCGATCATTGCCGCGCCTGCATCGCGTTGGTGTGCGCCGCACGGAGCCGGGCTCGATGCACCCGCGCCAACTCGTCGGCCCGAGCCTGCGCCGCAACGAGTCGGTCTACCATCGGTCCGCGCCAGCACTGGCAGATGGCGAGCGCCAGGGCGTCGGCGGCGTCGGCCGGTTTCGGGCGCGTCTGCATGCCGAGAATGCGGGTCACCATCGAGGTGACCTGGGCCTTGTCGGCCCGCCCTGATCCGGTGACCGCAGCCTTAACCTCGCTGGGAGTGTGGAAGCGTACCGGGATGTCGCGCTGTGCGGCCGCGAGCGCCACCACCCCCGCCGCCTGAGCGGTGCCCATGGCCGTACTCACCTGTTGCTGGGCGAAGACGCGCTCGATGGCGACCACGTTCGGGTGGTGCGTATCAAGCCAGTGGACCGCGGCGGTGTGCACCGCCAACAACCGATCGGCCAAGTCCATCGAGGCCGGCGTCCGCACCACATCGACGTCCAATGCCGTCACCGAACGACCCGCACCCGATTCGACCAGCGCGATACCGCACCGCGTCAGCCCGGGATCGACACCCATGACGAGCATCGGCCCACCCTCCATAGTTTCGCGAACAACTGTTCGACAGTCTAGAAGGAGGGACCGACAACAGGCTGGACCGACACGCCCAATACGTCAGTCGTCGAGTTCGGCGAGCACCTCGTCGGGAATGTCGACGTTGCTGTAGACATTCTGCACGTCGTCGGAGTCCTCGAGGGCGTCGATGAGCTTGAAGACCTTGCGCGCGCCCTCGGCGTCTACCGGTACCTCGACGGAGGCGCGGAAGTCGGCCTCCGCGGAGTCGTAGTCGATCCCCGCCTCCTGCAGCGCGGTGCGGACGGCGACCAAGTCACCCGGCTCGCTGACGACTTCGAAGCTCTCGCCGAGGTCGTTGACCTCCTCTGCCCCGGCGTCGAGGACGGCCGTCAGGACGTCGTCTTCGCTCTGGCCGCCCTTGTCCAGCGTCACCACCCCCTTGCGGGTGAACAGGTAGGCGACCGATCCGGGATCGGCCATGTTCCCGCCGTTGCGGGTCATCGCGGTGCGTACCTCGCCGGCGGCGCGATTGCGGTTGTCGGTGAGGCATTCGATGAGCAGTGCCACCCCGTTGGGGCCGTATCCCTCATAGGTGATGTTCTGCCAGTCGGCTCCACCGGCCTCTTCGCCACCGCCACGCTTGCGGGCGCGCTCGATGTTGTCGTTGGGCACCGACGACTTCTTGGCCTTCTGGATTGCGTCGAAGAGTGTGGGGTTGCCCGCCGGGTCACCTCCGCCGGTACGCGCGGCCACCTCGATGTTCTTGATCAGTTTGGCGAACATCTTTCCGCGCTTGGCGTCGATGACGGCCTTCTTGTGTTTGGTAGTCGCCCATTTGGAGTGTCCGCTCATGGGCGAAGAGCTTACCGGGCGCCGGGAGCGACGCGAGCGGGCCCAACTACTACCGGGCGCCGGGAGCGAAGCGAGCGGGCCCAACTACTACCGGGCGCCGGGAGCGAAGCGAGCGGGCCCAACTACTACCGGGCGCCGGGAGCGAAGCGAGCGGGCCCGGTAGCTACTGTCGCACCCGATCGACGAAGTACTGGTGCACCCGCAGATCGCCGGTGACCTCCGGATGGAAGGAGGTCGCGACCACTGCGCCCTGTGCGACGGCGACGATCCGCCCATCAGCGGCCGGGTCTCGCGCGGCACCCGGCGGCACGGTCGCGAGAATTGTCACCCCTGCTCCGACTTCCTCGACCCAGGGAGCCCGAATGAAGACACCCCGCACCGGCGGCGCACCGGGGGCATCGGTGATGCCCGCGAACTGCAGATCTGTCTCGAATGAGTCGGTCTGGCGCCCGAACGCGTTGCGGCGCACGGTGATGTCGATCGCGTCGAGGTGGCGGGCGTCGGGCCGGGTGTCGAGAATCTTCGAGGCCAGCATGATCATCCCGGCGCACGAACCGTAGGCGGGGAGACCCTGCGCGAGCGCGGCGCGCAATGGTGCGTCGAGCTCGAACACGTCGAGGAGCTTGGAGATCGTGGTCGACTCGCCGCCGGGCAACACGATTCCGTCCAGGCCGTCGAGTTCGGCCGCACGACGCACCGGGCGCGGGTTCGCGCCGACCGCCCGGAGCGCCGAAACATGTTCGCGCACGTCACCCTGCACGGCAAGAACACCGATCGTTGGTGGCGTCATTGCTCCTCGGTACGCATCGGGATGCCTTGCACGGCCGGATCGGATATGGTCCGCGCCAGGCCCTCCTGGGTGACCGCCGCGACCATCCGGCCGCGTTGGTCGAACAGTCGGCCCTGGGTGAGCGCACGCCCGTGGCCGGCTGACGGCGACGTCTGGTCGTACAGGAGCCATTCATCGGCCCGGAACGGCCGCAGGAACCACATCGCGTGGTCGAGGGAGGCCGACTGCACTCGCTCGTCGCGATGGATCGCCGATGCCGAGCCCAGCAGCGTCATGTCGCTCATGTAGGCGAGGACGCAGATGTGTGACACCGGATCGTCGGGCAGCCGGTGGCGGTACCGAAACCAGACGCGTTGCTGTGCGACGAGGTAGTCCGACAGCTCCATCTGGTCGCGCGGCACAATTCGGATGTCGAAGTTCTCCCACTCGGCGAACAGCGCCCGATCCGATCCCGACACCGTGTCCCGGCGGTCGGCGATGTCGTCCGGGGCGATCACCGGCGGCATCCGATCCTGATGCTCGATGCCTTCGTCGCCGGCGATGTGAAAGGAGGCCGACATGGAGAAGATGGCCTCCCCGCGCTGTACGCCGGTGACGCGCCGCGTGGCGAATGAGCGGCCGTCGCGAATGCGGTCGACGAGGAAGACGGTCGGCAGGTCCGGGTCCCCGGGGCGCAGGAAGTAGCCGTGCAACGAGTGAACCCCGAACTCCGCTGGAACGGTCCGCGTCGCCGAGACCAGCGCCTGCCCGGCGACCTGGCCGCCAAAGGTGCGCCGCAGCACACTCGGATAGGACGGCCCGCGATAGATGTCGGTCTCGATCTGCTCTACCCGCAGGATTTCATCAATCATCGGCACGCATTTGATTATCCCTGATCGCCGCCCCGGTCGCCGCGGCGGGCAGGTGTCAGAGTTCGTCGAGCGAGATCAGTTCATCTTGCACCGCTCGGGCCACCAATCCGGCCTTGGTGGGCGCGGGGCGACCGAGGTCGGCGTACTTTGCACGGATACGGGTCAGATGGGTGTTGACCGTCCCCAGCGAGATGCCGAGACTTCCCGCCACCGCGGGCTTCGAGTCGAGCAGGAGCCAGGTGCGCAACACCTCTACCTCGCGGGCGGTCAGCGCGGGGCGGGGCAACTCCAGGTCGGCGGCCGCCGCGAGATGTGCGGTCTCGGCTGATGCGACTGCGGCTTCGGGCTCCGGTACCGGCCGCTCGAAGACGACGACGCCACCGGGCAGGCGACCGATCGGGCGGGCGGCGAACTCGACCTCGGCGTCCCGGCCCGGGGTACTGCTGCGCCGGCCGGGCACAGCCATGCGCCGTGCGGTGAGGTCGGCGAGCGCACGGGCCCGCCGCTGCGCCGCCTGTGCCGCCCGGCGGCGGGCAGCGTCCTCGGTCCGCCGGACTTCATCGTACGGGTGGTAGGCCGGGTTCCAGGGGGCTGCTGCAGTCATCGTCGTTACTCCTGTCGCGGGCGGGCACCGACGGTGTCTCGCGGTGTCGCCAATGACGTTATGGCGACGCCACCGACCAGGAAATGGGGAGAACTACCCATCCTGTATCGGCAGGTCACAGCAATATCGTGCGCGCAAACCCACGGCGTCAGGCCTGGTTTCGCCTCGCCTCGGCGTCGAGCAGGGGCAAGTCGGCGCGCGAGACCAGCTGCGACGAGAGCGCGAACTCGACGAGCCGGGCACGGCGATTGGTCGCCAACTTGCCGCCACCCGCGCGCATTCCGGGCACCCCCAACCGGTCGAGTTTGTCGCAGACGTTGTCGAGCTTGCGGTTGAACTTCGTCAGCGACCACCCCAGGCGGCCGGCCGCGTGGGCCGACGTCGGGATCGCGCTCGTGCCGCTCCCCTCGCGCCGCAGGATCTGTTCGGCGAGCACGACGATGAGCAGCCGCTGACTCTCGGTCAGCGCCGGCACGCCAACCGTCGTGTCACCGGTCTGGGTGGCCGCGGTGACCGCGGCAGCATCGGGCCCCGGCTTCGTGTGGATCTCGAACTCATAGGTCGTGGGGCCGGCGGTGAACACGACGACGGTGCGCCCGAACACGAGCGGCAGATTGGCTCCCGGCGCAATCTGGCCGTAGAACCCCGCCGCCGCCGCGACGACGGTCGCCGACAGGTGCGACCCGATGTTGGACAGGTACCAGAGGCCGGCCGCCCCCCGGTGGATCAGCAGGAATCGACGATGCAGATAGGGGTTGTCGTCAACGACGAGGTCTCCGTCACGGCCGACGGTGAAACGGCCGTCGTCGTCGAGGTCGTAGCGCTCACCGCAAAACTCGACGTATCCGTCGGCCGTCGCCTCAGGCATCGTCGGGCGGCCCCACCCGGACGACGACGACGGTCACATTGTCGTGGGCGCCCAGCGCCAGGGCACTCTCGACGAGCGTATCCGTGGCATCTTGGGCGGTCGCGCACTCGGCAAGTATTTCGCCGATCTCCTCGTCGGGCAGCTCCCCGCTCAATCCATCCGAGCACAGCAGCAACTGGTCACCGGGCTCGGTCTCAAACGAGAAGAAGTCCGCACGCGGCGGCACGAGGCCGGCGCCCAGCGCGCGGGTGATGACGTTTCGCCGCGGATCGACGCGTGCCTGCTCAACGGTCAGCATTCCCGCATCGACATACTCCTGCACCTGGGAGTGATCCACGGTGACTTGCTCGAAAACCCCGTCACGCACGCAGTAGGTCCGCGAGTCGCCGATGTTGAACACCAACCAGTGTGGCTTGTCGTCGTGGGTGATGAGGATGGCGCCGGTGGCCGTTGTCCCGGCCCGCCGGTCGCTCGACGTGTCGATCTCGCCGATCTCGTCCTGGGCCGAGACGAGGAGCTTCTCCACCTCGTCGCGGGTACCAGCCTGATCGCCGCCGACCCCGACGCCGGACAGGACCCGCAGCGCTACCTCGCTGGCGACCTCACCGCACTCGTGCCCGCCCATGCCGTCGGCGAGGAGGAACAGTCCGGGTCCGATTAGTGCACCGTCCTCGTTGGCCTCCCGCACCATGCCGACATTGCAGGCCGCCGACCACTCCAGTCGCACGCCCCCAACCTCGTCGCTCCCGGCGAGTACGTCGTCGCGGACGATTCCCGGCTCGCTCACGCGAGGGTTCACCAACCCCGCTCGGCGAGTCGGTGCGGCGCCGGGATGTCGTCGACGTTGATGCCGACCATCGCTTCGCCCAGCCCGCGGGACACTGTGGCGAGCATGTCCGGATCGTCGTGGAAGGTGGTCGCTTTGACGATCGCGGCGGCGCGCTGGGCGGGATTGCCCGACTTGAAGATCCCGGAGCCGACGAACACGCCCTCGGCGCCGAGCTGCATCATCATCGCCGCATCGGCGGGGGTGGCGATCCCCCCGGCGGTGAACAGGGTGACCGGGAGCTTACCCGCGCGGGCCACCTCGACGACCAGGTCGTACGGGGCCTGCAACTCCTTCGCGGCCACGTACAGTTCGTCCTCGGGCAGCGATGTCAGCCGGCGGATCTCGTCGCGGATCTGCCGCATGTGCGTCGTCGCGTTCGAGACATCGCCGGTGCCCGCCTCACCCTTGGAGCGAATCATCGCCGCGCCCTCGGTGATGCGGCGCAACGCCTCGCCCAAGTTGGTCGCGCCACAGACGAACGGCGCCGTGAACGCCCACTTGTCAATGTGGTTGCGGTAGTCGGCGGGGGTCAGGACCTCGGACTCGTCGATGTAGTCCACGCCCAGGCTCTGCAGAATCTGCGCCTCGACGAAATGTCCGATCCTGGCCTTCGCCATCACCGGGACGGAGACCGCGCTGATGATGCCGTCGATCATGTCCGGGTCACTCATCCGGGACACGCCGCCCTGCGCTCGGATATCGGCGGGGACGCGCTCGAGCGCCATGACCGCTACCGCTCCGGCGTCCTCGGCAATCTTCGCCTGCTCGGCCGTGACGACGTCCATGATGACGCCGCCCTTGAGCATTTCGGCCATGCCTCGCTTCACCCGGGAGGTGCCGACGTTCTCACTCACTGAAACCCACTCCTGTTGTTGCAACCACATTTACCCGAACAGTCTAGGCCAGCCGCAGGTCACCGAACCGATCAGGGCTGGCGGATCGACCTCAGGCCCGCACGCGTTCGATGATCTCGAAGTAGCCGGGCAACTGGGCGCGGCCCGCGAGGCGCAACCAGCGCACCGGTCGCCGCGTTGCCAGCGCCCGGGTATCGCGCACCGCATCGTTGTAGAAGCGCCGGGCCATTATCACCCGGGTCTGCGCGTCCGCGATCTCGGCAATCAACTCGGTGGGATGGACGAGACCCGCGGTGGCGGCCGCCACCCGGCCCAGCACCAGGGACATCTCATTCTCGGTGGCCTCGCGCTCGGCGAAAGGTGCCGCCTCGGCTCGATCGGCATCGGTGGCGAGGGTTGTGCCCAGCGCCTCGAGGTCGGGGTCCGCACCCTCGCGGAGCACGGCCGCGATGGCGCGCGCCACGACGGCCCGCCGGTCCAGTGCCGCCACCAGTGCCTGTCGGGCAAGGTCGGTTCGCACATGCAACCGGTCGAGGCGATGGGCGACCCGGTAGGCCCACAGCAGCACGAGGACGAAGAGCGCCCCCGCCACAATCAAGGTGATCGCTGTCGGACCCACCCGCTCACCCTTCTCGTCGCAAGCATCAGTCCACCAGCACGACGGGTCCGGCGGCGACGGTCACCGTCTCGTAGACGCGCATGATCTCGTCGGCGACTCTGGACCAGTCATACCGCCACGCCTGCTGCTCCCCGACGCGGATCTGTTCCTCGCGGGCGTTGTCGTCGGTCAGCAACTCGATCACCGCGGTGGCCAGGCCATCGGCGGACCCGACCTCGGCGAGCCGCCCGGCCCGGCCGTTGTCGAGTACCCGGCGGAATGCGTTCAGATCGCTGGCGATCACCGCCGCACCCGCCGCCATTGCCTCGACCAAAACGATGCCGAAGCTCTCGCCACCAAGATTCGGGGCGCAGTACACGTCGGCGGAGCGCAATGCGCGCGCCTTCGTCGCATCGTCGACGAGACCGAGGAAGACCAGTCGATCGGCGAACTCGCCGGCCCGCCGGCGCAACGCCGCCTCGTTGCCGCCGCCGACCACGAGCACGGTGACATCGGGGAACGCGTCGACGATCCGCGGCAATGCGCGCATCAGGACATCGATCCCCTTGCGCGGCTCGCCGTAGCGCCCGAGGAACAGAATCGTCCGCCCGGGGCGCGGGTATCCGTCGAGCGGAGTGGCGTCGGCGAAGAACGGTACGTTGACGCCATTGGGGATCTCGACGGCATCGGACCCGAGCGACTCCATCTGCCAGCGCCGGGCCAACTCCGAAACCGCAATCTTCCCCTTGATCCGCTCGTGATAGGGGCGCAGCACCCCCTGGAAGACGCTCAAGAACAGCGACTTCGTGGTCGATGTGTGGAAGGTCGTGACGATCGGCCCGTCGGCGACCACGAGCGAGAGCATCGACAGCGACGGCGCGTTCGGCTCATGGACGTGCAGGACGTCAAAGCGACCGTCATCGATCCATCGGCGCAGTTCCCGGTACGCATGCGGCGAGAACGTGACCCGCGATACCGAGCCGTTGTACGGAATGGCCAGGGCCGGGCCGGCGGAGACGACGAAGTCGGGCAGGCGCACACCCGACCCGGCCGGGGCCAAGACGCTGACCTCGTGACCGCGCTCGATGAACACCTGAGCGAGCTCCACGACATGGGCCTGCACGCCCCCCGGCACATCGAACGAGTAGGGGCAGACCATCCCGATCCTCATGTGGCCTCGCCCAGCCGGGCGCGGCGGGCCGCGCTCCAATCCGCCTCCCACAGCGGCTGCAACATATGCCAGTCGGCCGGATGCGCCGCGATATTGCGCTCAAAGGCCGTCGCCATCGCCTGGGTCGCCGCCGCCACGCCACCGCTCACATCGATTTCTTCGCCACACGAGGCCATCGAGTAGGGCGCGTCCAGGAACCAGACGTGCGCGGGGATGAGTGCGGCACCGGTTTCGATCGCCAGTTTCGCCGGTCCGGCCGGCATCCGCGTCGGCTCGCCGAAGAACGTCACCGGCACCCCCTGCCGGGCGAGGTCGCGGTCGCCGAGCAGGCAGATGATGCCGCCGTCGCGCAGTCGCGCCGCGAGTTCCCCATACGGCGGCTGCTCGCCGCCCGACAGCGGAAAGATCTCGAACCCCAGCGACTCGCGGTACTCGACGAAGCGCCGGAACAGCGACTCCGGCTTGAGTCGTTCGGCGACGGTGGCAAAGGTGCCATAGTGCTGGACGAGCCACAGCCCGGCCATATCCCAGTTGCCGGAGTGCGGCAGCGCGAGCACGACGCCCCGACCGCAATCGAGCGCGGTGTCGATGCGGGCCCGATCAGCTGCGGGCAAGTCGAAGTTCCCGGCGGCCTCCGCGGGGTCCATCGACGGCAGCCGGAAGGCCTCGCACCAATACCGCAGGTACGAGGTCATCGCATCGACGACGAGCTCATCGGGGACCTCGCCGGGCGTCGTACCAATCACGCGGGCCAGGTTGGCGCGAAACTGCGCGGGCCCGCCGTGGCGCCGCCCCACGACGGCACCGGCCTGGTCGAAAAGACTGCGGGCCAGGGCGTCGGGCGCGAACCGCAGCGCCGTCCACCCCGCTGCATATCCCGCGTCGGCAATACGCTCGGAAACGCGGACTCGAAGGTCTCGACCGGCCATGACGGCTAGTCCCCGTGCGCCTCGGGCGCACCCGCCGGCCCGGCCGTCCCCGCGGTGGGAATCAGCTCCCGCGCGCCGGGCGACCGGGCGATCGACCACATTCGCTGGCCGACGGTGATCACGCTCGCCACCGCCAGCACCCACATGGCGACATGAATGGCCCAGGGCACGCCCATCCCGGTCACCCCGGCCCCGACCAGCACGATGACCAACCGGTCCGGCCGCTCGATGAGCCCGCCGTCGCCATTGAGTCCGCTGGCCTCGGCGCGTGCCTTTGCATAGGAGATGACCTGCGAGGTGACCAGGCAGATCAGCGTCGCCGCGAACAGCCACCGATGCGTCTCGGTGACGATCGCCCACCACGCGAGGCCGGCGAAGATCGCGCCGTCGGCGACGCGGTCACACGTGGCGTCCAAGACTGCGCCCCACCTGCTGCCGCCACCGCGGGCTCGGGCCATTGCGCCGTCGAGCATGTCGAAGAGCACGAACAAGGTAATTACCGCTCCGCCGACGAGCAGGTGGCCCATCGGGAAAAGGGTGAGCGCCGCGGCGATCGTCCCCGCGGTGCCGATCAGGGTCATCGCGTCTGGGGTCAGCCCGGTGCGCAACAGCGCGCGCCCGATCGGCAGGGTCACCTTGGAGACCGTCCCGCGGCCCTTGATGCTTAGCACTACCGGAGCTCCTGCCACTTCGCGGAGAGAAGGCTGCGCGTGTCGCGCAACAACTGCGGCAGCACCTTGGTGTTGCCGACGACGGTGATGAAATTCGCGTCACCGGTCCACCGCGGAACGATGTGCTGGTGGATGTGCTCCGACAACGAGCCGCCTGCGGCGGCGCCGAGGTTGAGCCCCACGTTGAACGCATCGGGCGATGACACGGCCTTGATGACGCGAATCGTCCGCTGGGTAAAGGCCATGAGTTCGGCCGACTCGGCGCCGGTGAGGTCTTCGAGGTCGGCCACCTGCCGATACGGCACGATCATCGTATGCCCGGGGTTGTACGGGTACAGGTTGAGCACCGCGTAGACCGTGTCGCCGCGGGCGATGATCAGACCGTCCTCATCGGACATCCGTGGGATATCTAGAAACGGGTGCCCGGTGGAATCGGCTGGGCGCGGCTCCGCGGTGATGTAGGACATCCGGTGCGGACTCCACAATCGCTGAAGTTGATCGCTCATCGCCGCTTCCTGGCCGCCTCGAGCACGACGCCCATCGTCTCCGCGGTGGGCGAGTCGTTGCGGCGCGACTCCTCCCACTCGTCGATGGCGACCACGGCCTCGTCGACGGGAACCCCGTTGAGCTGCGTTCCGTCCCGGAAGCGGAAGCTGACGGCACCGGCCTCGACATCGCGTTCGCCGGCCAACAACATGAACGGCACCTTCGCAGTGGTGTGGTTACGGATCTTCTTCTGCATCCGGTCGTCGGAGTGATCCACCTCCGCCCGGACCCGGCGGCCCTTGAGCCGGTTGATCACCGCCTGCAGATGCGGTGCAAAAGTGTCCGCGACGGGGATGCCCACCACTTGCACGGGGGCCAGCCACACGGGGAAGGCGCCCGCGTAGTGCTCGGTGAGGACGCCGAAGAATCGTTCGATCGAGCCGAAGAGGGCGCGATGAATCATCACCGGGCGTTGTTTGGTGCCGTCTGGAGCGGTGTACTCGAGGTCGAACAACTCGGGCAGGAAGAAGTCCAGCTGAATGGTCGACATCTGCCAGGTCCGCCCCAGCGCATCTTTGACCTGAACCGAGATTTTGGGGCCGTAGAACGCGGCGCCGCCCGGATCGGGAACCAACTCGAGTCCGGAACTCTCGGCAACGGTTCGCAGCGTCTCAGTCGCGTCGTCCCACACCTCGTCGGTGCCGACGTACTTCTCCGGATCCTTGGTGGACAGTTCGAGATAGAAGTCGTCGAGGCCGTAGTCCTTGAGTAGCTGGAGCACAAAGCTGAGCGTGGTACCGAGCTCCTCGACCACCTGGTCCTGGGCGCAGTAGATGTGGGCGTCGTCCTGGGTGAACCCGCGGGCACGGGTGAGGCCATGAATGACGCCGGACTTCTCATAGCGATAGACCGAGCCGAACTCGAACAGCCGAAGCGGAAGTTCGCGGTAGCTTCGCCCGCGCGAATTGAAGATCAGATTGTGCATCGGGCAGTTCATCGGCTTGACGTAGTAGTCCTGCCCGGGACGCCGCACGGTGCCGTCGTCGTTGTACTCCGCGTCAAGGTGCATCGGCGGAAACATGCCGTCGGCATACCACTCGAGGTGTTTGGACGTTTCGAACAACTGTCCCTTGGTCACGTGCGGGGTGTTCACGAATTCGTACCCGGCCGCCGCATGCTGTTCGCGCGAGTAGTCCTCCATCTCGCGCCGGATGACTCCGCCCTTCGGGTGAAAGACCGGCAGGCCCGACCCGAGCTCGTCGGGAAAGCTGAACAAATCCAGCTCCGCGCCCAGTCGACGGTGGTCGCGCTTCTCCGCCTCGGCCAGCAAGTCGAGGTAATGGTCCATCGCCTCGGTGCTCTCCCACGCAGTGCCGTAGATGCGCTGGAGGTCGGCGTTGTCCTGGTCTCCGCGCCAATAGGCGGCAGAACTGCGGGTCAATTTGAACGCCGGGATGTACTTCGTCGTCGGCACGTGCGGCCCACGACACAGATCGCCCCAAATCCGTTCCCCGGTACGGGGATTCAGGTTGTCGTAGGCGGTGAGCTCACCGGCGCCGACCTCCATGACCGCTGGATCGTCACCGGCTCCCTTGTCGTCGACGAGTTCGAGTTTGTAGGGCTCGCCGGCGAGTTCGGCCTTCGCCTCGTCGAGCGAGGAATAGACGCGTCGGGAAAAGCGCTGCCCGGACTTGATGATCTTTCGCATCGACTTCTCGAGCGTGGCGAGATCCTCCGGGGTGAACGGCTCGGCGACGTCGAAGTCGTAGTAGAAGCCGTCCTCGACCGGTGGGCCGATGCCGAGCTTCGCGTCGGAAAAATGATCCTGCACCGCCTGGGCGAGCACGTGCGCCGCAGAGTGCCGGATGACGCTGCGGCCGTCCTCGGTGTCTGCCGCCACCGGCTGCACCTCGGTGTCGGTGTCCGGCGCCCACGACAGGTCGCGCAGGCCACCGGCCGGATCGCGTACCACGACGATCGCCTGCGCCCCTTTGTTGGGCGCCCCGATCTCGTGCAGGGCCGCGCCAGCCGTCGTTCCCGCCGGCACCAGGACGGCGGCGGGCACAGCGGATTCGGGTTGCGACGACACGGACGGACTCCTGGGGCGTTGGTCGGGAAGGGGCGGAATGCTGACATTCGCCCTAGATCGTATCCGTGATGCGCAGAGTCCGCGTGTGGTGGTCCCAGCTGGGTTCGAACCAGCGACCCCTCGCGTGTGAAGCGAGTGCTCTTCCGCTGAGCTATGGGACCGCGGGCCCACCGGATACCGGGAGCGCGCGAGCGCGCCCATCATTTCATGGGCCGTGGTGCGCGATACAGGGATTGAACCTGTGACCTCTTCCGTGTCAGGGAAGCGCTCTCCCGCTGAGCTAATCGCGCGGGTATGGAGTTGGTGGCGACAATATCTGGAGGTGGCGACGGGAATCGAACCCGTGTGCACGGCTTTGCAGGCCGTTGCCTCACCACTCGGCCACGCCACCACGCGAGGAACTCGCCTCGAGCGGATGACGGGATTCGAACCCGCGACCCTCACCTTGGCAAGGTGATGCGCTACCAGCTGCGCCACATCCGCATTCTTCGCGCCGCTCGCCGTGTCGTCTCCGTCGTGCTTGCGGTGCGAGTGGAAACACTAGCCGACCTTCCGAGCCAATGCCAAATCAACTGGTCAGCGCCACGGCCATCGAATCACGAGGATCACATTCCGGGACCGCAACCGGGCGCGCGAGCGCCGACCTAGACTTCGGGCATGCCCATCGTCGAGACCGTGACCGACTCCGGATCGGCCGGCGAGATCGCCGATGTCGCGGCGGCAACGTTTCCGCTCGCCTGTCCCCCGCACGCCCGGGCCACGGACATCAACGGATTCATCGACGCCCACCTGCGCGCCGCTGACTTCGAGACCCACATCAATGCTCATGACTCCGACGTCCTCGTCGTGCGCCCCCACGACGGCGGACCAATCATCGGCTACGCCCTGCTGCACCACCGCCCGCCGGCCAATCCCGTCGTCGCAGCCGCGGTGACGGCGTCCCCAGCGTCGGAGATCTCCAAGATCTACGTCCGGCCCGAGCACCACGCCCGACGGACCGCGGCCACACAAGCACCGTCGCGGGCGTTGATGGCCGCCGCGCGCGATTGTGCGCACGCCCGCGGCAGCGCCGTCATCTGGCTGGGCGTGAACCAGGAGAACGAGCGCGCACAACGGTTCTACGCAAAGAACGGATTCACCCGCGCGGGAACGAGGACCTTTGAACTGGGCGATCGGGTCGAGCACGACTACGTGCTCGTCGCAACGCTGCCCTAGCGGTGATGCCTAGCCGGGCTGAGCCGCAGTCGTCTCGGCGAACCGGGACAACGCCAGCAACCGCGACGTGGCGCGCAAATACTTCTTGCGATATCCGCCGGCGAGCATCTCCTCGGTAAAGATTTCGTCCAGCTTGCAGCCCGACGTCGTCAGCGGGATCCCGGCGTCGTAGAGGCGGTCGGCGAGGACGACCAGCCGCAGCGCCACCGACTGGTCCATAGCCGGCGACACCTCGGACACGCAGACGAGCGACACCCCGTCCACGAGGTCCTTGTATTTGGACGGGTGCAGGGTGCCCAGGTGCTCACACAGCGCCGTGAAGTCGTCGAGGCTGGCACCGGGAGTGGAGTTGGCCAAGTCTGCCAGCACCGCATCGGTGCGCGGCTCGGGCGCCGGCGGCAGGTCGCGGTGGCGATAATCGGGACCGTCTACCCGGACGGGCTGAAAGATCGCCGACAGTTTCCGGATCTCGCGCAGGAAATCCTGTGCCGCGAAACGCCCTTCGCCGAGCTGGCCGGGCAACGTGTTCGACGTCGTGGCGATCGACACCCCTTTGGCGCTGAGTTCGGTCAACAACCGGGAGACGAGCATCGTGTCCCCGGGATCATCGAGTTCAAACTCGTCAATGCAGATCACACTGTGCTCCGCGAGTCGCTCAACGGTATTGATGAAGCCCAGGGCACCGACCAACTGGGTCAACTCGACGAAAGTGGCGAAGGCCTTCGGCCCGGGCATCGCGTGGTAGATCGACGCCAACAGGTGCGTTTTGCCCACCCCGAATCCGCCATCGAGGTACAACCCGATGCCGTGGGCCGGGCCACTCCTGCGGCCGAAGAGTCCGCGCTTGCCGCCGCCGCGCACGGCGCGGGCACGCTCGGCGAAGTCGCGCGCCGACGCCAGCGCGGCCGCCTGACTCGGTTCGTCCGGGCTCGGAAGGTAGGAATCGAAACTCACGTCGTCGAACGTCGACGGCGGCACCATCTCGGCGACCAGGGCTTCGGGGGCGACGATCGGATTGCGATCACACAAATGCAGCGTCATGACCCTCAAATCCTATCCGGCCGGGCCACAATGACGTAGTGCAGATTCTCCGCAAAGCGAGCGAGGTCACACCCGACGAACTGCGGGTCCTCTACGCCTATCCGGACGGCGGTCCGCACGTCCGCGCCAACATGATCGCCAGTATCGACGGCGCGGCCGGACTTGAGGGTCGCTCCGGTGATCTCGGCGCCGACGGCGACCGCCGCATCTACCGGCTGCTTCGGGCCCTGTCGGATGTGGTGGTGGTCGGGGCCCACACCGCGATCACCGAGGGTTACCGGCAACCAGACGGGCCGGCGCTGGCGATCGTGTCCCGCTCGCTGCAGATCCCCGTCGACTATGCACCGCTGTCGCACCCCCGAACCCTCGTCCTCACCTGCTCGACCGCCCCGCCACAGCGGCGACAAGCACTGACCCGAGCGGGCGCAACACTCGTCGACTGCGGCGCCGACACCGTGGACCCGCGGGCGGTCATCGCCGAGTGCGCGCGACGCGCCTGGCCGGCCATCCTTCTTGAGGGCGGCCCCCGGCTGTTGGGATCCTTCGTCGCCGCCGACGCGCTCGACGAACTCTGCCTGACGACCAGCCCGGTGATCGTGGGCGGCACCGCGACCCGGCCGGTCCACGTCGACGCGGAGGCCGCGCATCCGCTGCGTTGCGCCCATCTCCTCGGTGACGACGACGGGTACCTCTACGCGCGATGGGTGCGCACCCGCGACCAATCGGGAGACGAGACGCACAACACCACCCGAGTGCCCCGCTAGTCTCGGTGCCATGCACTTGCACGGCGCACACACGGGCACCGCGGCCCGATTCCTACTCCTCCCCCTGACCGGCCTGCTGGCCGCCGGGTGTGCCGTCGGCCCCAACACCGGGCCCGCCGTGGTCCGCGACGGCGGCTCGCCCGGGGTCGCCAGCAGCCAGGTGAAGAAGGCACCCGCCTTCCCGGCGCTAACGGGGGTGAAGACCGACGTCGACTGGCGCGACTGTCCGCCCGCCATGGCCTCTCGGTACGGGATCACGCCTGCACCCGCGCTGACGGTGCAGTGCGCGACGATGATGAACCGGGCCGATCCGAACGTCGCGACCGGGGACTCGGTTACCATTCCGCTGATCCGCATCCGCCTCGCCTCAACCCCGGCCCAAGCAGCACCGATCGTGGCCGTGACCGGCACGGACCTGCCTGCGGGGCAACTCGTGCTCGCCCTGGCCAACGGACCTGCGGGGGCCGCACTGTTGGCCAAGCACCCCGTCGTCGCCGTCGAGCAGCGCGGCGTCGTGGATATCGACTGCATGACGCGCGCCGATCGCCGCATTCTTGCCGACAACGGCTCGGTCGGCACCGGCGACGATCCCCAGGCGCAGGTGAGACGCGTCGCGGCCGCGGCGCGCAGCGCCGCCGACTCGTGCACCGACGCCCTCGACGACAACGCGATGGCCTTCACCTACGCACAATCGGCCACCGATGTCGAAGCGCTGCGCCGCAAATGGGGTGTCGACCACATCGCGCTGCTCGGCATTGGCACCGGCACCCAGGTCGCATTGTCCTACGCCGCCCAGTACGCGCCGCGCGTCGGCCGCCTCATCCTCGACTCGCCGACTCCCTTCACCGGCTCGGCGAAGGATCGCGCAGCCGTCCGGGTGCGAGGAGTGCAGCAAGCCCTGGACACCTTCACCCGCCGTTGCGCCACCAATCCGGATTGCCGCGGGCAGGTGGCCGACCCGGGCGCCGTTCTGCGATCGGTCCTGGACAAGGCACGCGCCGGCACGCTCAAGGATCTCGACGACGCCACCGTCTCCGACGCGGTGATGACCACCGTCGGGCTGGCCACCGATCAGGCCGGCCTGCGATCCTTGGTTGCGGCGCTACAGTCCGCCGACCGCGGCGACCTCACCGACCTGACGACGATGACACGGCGAACTGCCGCCCTGCAGACACCCGACGGGATGCTGGTGAGCCGTTGCAACAATGTCACCGGGGCCGCCGGACTCAACGAGGTGGACGCGCTGACGGGCGACTGGGGCAAGCAATACCCACTGGTCGGCCAGACGATGGCGATCTCCCTGGCGCGCTGCACCGGGTGGGGCACCAGTTCCCCGGCCTCGGCGCCGGCGGGCTTCGCCGTGCCGCCGCTGGTTTTCGGGGCCGGTGCCGATCCGGTCAACGGCAGTGATCCGACCGTACTCGGCCAACTGTTCGCCGCCGCCCGCAGCCAGCCGACGTCGGTCAGTTGGGACGGGGTCGGATACTCCGTTGTCGCCCATAGTGACTGCGCGGCGCGCATCGTCAACGACTTCCTCGACGCAACGGCCCTGGGCGCGGCGCGCAGCCGGGCCTGCCCAGCCGGATAACGCAACCTCGTGTAGTACGGTTCGCTCGTGACGATTGCAGACCGTTACCTGTTCCCGCCTGTTTCGACCGAGCGGATCATCAAGGCCATCATGTGGCCGATCAGCATCATGATGGTCTTTCACAAGAGCGTGGTGCTCGGTATCAACGGTGACCGCACCGACGACTTCAAGCCGGTGTACGAAGCGGTGCTGCGGTTCCTGCACGGCCAGCCCGTCTACGCGGAGAGCTACCTGACCGTTGAACCCCACTATCTGTATCCGCCGTCGGGAACGCTACTCATGGCCCCGATCGCCTACCTCGACCCGGAGCGCTCGCGGTGGGTGTTCATCGCCCTCTCGGTGGCCGCCCTGGTGCTGTCGGCATACCTGCTGACGCGGCTGTTCGGCTACCGGGCCTCCTCGTGGGTCTTCCCGACGGTCCTCTTCTTCTTCTTCGTGTCCGAGTCGGTCGCCAACACCCTGATCTACACCAACTTCAATTCGTTCGTCCTGTTGAGCCTGGTCGGATTCCTCTGGTTCCTGCGCCAGGAGCGCCCGTGGCTCGCCGGGATCGCACTCGGGCTGACCATCGCGGTCAAACCGGTGCTGCTGCCCGTGCTGTTGCTGGCCCTGCTCAAACCGAAGATGTGGCGGGCCCTGATCCCGGCCCTCGGAATCCCGGTCGTCCTCAACCTCATCGCGTGGCGGATGGTCGTCGACACCGACAACTTCATGTCCCAGACATTCCCCTATCTGCGGGAGACGCGCGACTATTACAACTCCTCGATCGGCGGGCTCGGCACTTTCTACGGGCTGGCACCCTGGTTGATCCTGGTGTTGCGCGTGATGTTCGTCGCGATGGGCGCGTTCGGTGTCTGGTTCCTGTGGCGCTACTACCGCGACAAGGACGAGGTGCTCTGGCTGACCGCGTCATCGGGAATCCTGCTCGCGACGTCCTTCCTCGTCGGGCCACTCGGCCAGGGCTACTACTCGATGATGCTGTTCCCCCTGGTCATGACCGTTATCCGGCCCGGATCGCCAATGCGCAATTGGCCGGCATGGCTCGGTGTCTACGGCTGCATGACCTTTGACATCTACTACACGATCCGCAACCCCCGCTCCGAACACCTTCCGCAGAACTGGGAGGGTTTCGGCCGCAACCTGGAATACCTCACCGTCACCTGGGGCTGGTCGTTGCTGATGATCGCCGTATTCTTCTCGCTGCTGTGGCGCTACCTCGACTTGCGGCAGGCCCGGTGGCCCCGCGTCGCGGCTACTGTGGAGGCATGACCGACCCCACCGACTTCACCGCGCTCACCGACGACCAGTGGGCCCAGCGACTGACGCCCACCGAGTTCCGGGTGCTGCGCCGTGCGGGGACCGAGGCGCCGTTCACCGGCGAATACACGGACACGACGACGAACGGTGTCTACCGATGCCGGGCGTGCGATGCCGAGTTGTTCCGCAGTGATGCCAAGTTCGAGTCCCACTGCGGCTGGCCCTCGTTCTTCACCCCGCTGGCCGGGGAGCGGATCATCGAACGTCGCGACACCTCGGCCGGAATGGCTCGCACCGAGGTGCTGTGCGCGAACTGCCATAGCCACCTGGGCCACGTCTTTACCGGTGAGGGCTACGACACCCCGACCGATCTGCGCTATTGCATCAACTCGATCAGTCTGACGCTCGCACCAGCGGAGTAGCCCCTAGGGCAGTGCCGGCACCAGCGCCGTCGGGTCCACCCGGGGCCCGGTGAAGAACGGGATCTCAACACGCACGTGGCGGCGCGCCTCGGTGGCCCGCAAATCGCGCATCAAGTCGACGATGCGGTGCAGTTCGGGCGCCTCGAACGCCAAAATCCACTCGTAGTCGCCGAGAGCGAATGCCGGTACGGTGTTCGCCCGGACATCCTTGTAGCCCCGCGCAGCCTTGCCGTGATCGGCGAGCATCGTGCGGCGCTCCTCATCGGGCAGCAGATACCAGTCCAGCGACCGGACGAACGGGTAGACGCAAACGTAGGCGCCGGGGTCTTCGCCGGCCAGGAACGCGGGGATATGGCTCTTGTTGAACTCGGCCGGGCGATGCAGCGCGGCCCCACTCCAGAATGGATCGCACGCCCGTCCGAGGGCCGTTTCTCGCCGGAATCGTTGGTATGCCGCTTGGAGTTCCTCGATGGTCTCGGCGTGCCACCAGATCATGAAGTCGGCGTCCCCACGCATACCGGCGACGTCGTACACCCCGCGCACGACCAGGCCGTCGCCGGTGATGTCGTCGAGAAAGGCCACGAACTCGGCTGCGGCCGCGGCGCGATCAGTGGGCATATCCGCAGGACGCACGGTGAACACCGAGAACATCAGGTAGCGGATCGTGTTGTTGAGTTCGTCGTAGTTCAAACGGGCCATGGTTCCACGCTACCGCGCGGCGAGGTGGGCACCAACGGCGGCGGCCGCGGCCCGGGCCTGCCCGATGCACGCGGGAACCCCAACGCCGCGATACGCCGAGCCCGCAACAGCAATCCCGGCGGGCAGTCCGGCGATCACACCGTCGATACGCCCGTTGTGGCCAGGTGCGTAGCACGGCAGACCGTCGGGCCAGCGCTGCACCACCGCGTCGACAAGCGCAACGGCCGACGTGCCACACACCTGTGCCAGCGCCGCGGAGGCGGTCGCGATCAGTTCCCCGTCGGTGGCCGTCACCGGTTGTCCGAGACGGCCGAAGGACGCACGAACCCGCGGTGCCCCACCGCCGGCAACGCCGCTGTCCGCGGCATAGTGCGCCCACTTGCGCGAACTGAGAGTGATTGCCTTGACCGGATCAGCGCTCACCCCCCGGGCCAGTTCCTCGCCCGTCGCCGCCAGCACGCCGGACCGTTCGGGCAGCGGGGTCGCCGGGTCGACCGCCATCGCCACGACCGCCGACGAGGCGGTGGCAATGCCGCGCAGCCCGTCGGCGCTCACCGCCGCAACAGCTGCCAACTGGCGGGCGGCCACCGGCGCCGGTGTCGCCACGACGACACCGTCGTAGCCATGACCGTCCACTTCCCAGGCCGCACCCACCCGCCTCACCGGACCCACCGGACGGGTGAGGTACAGGTGGGCCGCTGCGGACTCGACAAGGGCGTCGACCAGTCGCCGATAGCCGCCGCGCAATGCCCCGAACACCGGGGCGCGCGCCTCGCCCGGAGCCGGCAGGAGGGCCGCGACCGCGGCGGTCAGGCTCGGCGCCCCCTCGTCAAGCAGTCGGGCAAGGGCCGGCAGAGCCGCCCGAACGCCGGTGTCTACGGCGAGGCACGCGTAGACCCCGCCGATCATCGGGTCGACGCTGCGGGCGACGACCGACGGACCGAACCGGTCGGCCACCAGCTCGCCCAACGAGCAGTCCGACCCGGGTGACCAGTTCAACGGCCTACCCGGCTCCCGCTCCATCCGCGCCGCGTCGACGTCGTCGACGAGCCCGCGGACCGCGTCTGCGGTCGCCGGGATACCCATCCAGGCGGGGCTCGGCAGTGGGTTGAGCCGCGCATGCGCCCACACCGCCGGCCGCGCCCCGGTGGGAACGACAACCTCGTCGTGCAAACCCAGCTCGGCGACCAGTTCGCGGGCCTCTGGCCGCCGCAGCACGAACGCCTCGGCACCGACGTCGGTCGGCCGCCCGGCCACCGGCACACCGTGGAGCTGCCCGCCAACGCGATCAGCTGATTCGTAGATGTCGATCTCCATCTTCGGCCCCAGCGCACGCCGCAGGCCGTGCGCCGCGACCAAGCCGGAAAGCCCGGCTCCGAGGATCGCGACCCGGCTCACGCCGAGTGCACCAGCTCGACAACCCGGGTGATCGCATCCGGGTCCGTGTCGGGCAGGACGCCGTGGCCGAGGTTGAAGATGTGGCCGCGCGCCCCGGCCGCCAGTGCCCGATCCGCGTCGGCGATCACCCGCCGGACGTGTTCGGCGATCACCGTCTCGCCGGCGAAGAGGACGGTCGGGTCGAGGTTGCCCTGCAGCGCCGGCCCAGGCCCGATCCGCGCGATCGCTTCGTCGAGCGGGACCCGCCAATCGACGCCGACAACATCGGCGCCGACCCGGGCCATCGGAACCAGCAATTCGCCGGTCCCGACGCCGAAGTGAATCCGTGGCACGGAGGCCGCGCCGCCGGTCTGGGCGGCGGCGATCTCGGCGAAGACGCGTGTGCTGTGCGGCGCGACGAATGTCTCATAGTCGCGCCGGGACAACATGCCGGCCCACGAATCGAATAGTTGTACCGCTTGCACTCCCGCCCGGAGCTGGACGATGAGGAAGGCAACGGTGATATCGGCGAGGCGCGCCATCAGCGAGTGCCACAATGCCGGGTTCCCGTACATCATCGCCTTGGTGTGCGCATAGTGACGGCTCGGCCCGCCTTCGATGAGATAGGAAGCCAGGGTGAACGGCGCCCCGGCGAATCCGATGAGTGCCGTCGGCGTCGGGTCCAGTTCGGCGCGCAGCAGCGCGACCGCGCGGCCAATGGCGCCGACCGCCTCGGGATCAAGGCGGCCAATAGCCTCGACATCGGCTGCCGTGCGCACCGGATGGGCGATCACCGGGCCCGTTCCGGCCACGATGTCGAGGTCGATTCCGGCTGCTTTGAGTGGTACGACGATATCGGAGAACAGGATTGCTCCGTCGGTGTCGTGGCGCCGCACCGGCTGCATGGTGATCTCGCAGACCATCGCAGGATCGAAACATGCTTCGAGCATCCCGCGATCGGCGCGGAGCGCGCGGTACTCGGGCAACGAACGCCCTGCCTGGCGCATGAACCACACCGGTCGGCGCGACGGCGACTGCCCGTTCGCCGCAGCCAACAAGGGTTTCACAACCGCCATTCCGCTCACGGCCACCACTGTGCCATACCGGCTATCGCGACCGGCGCGCCTCCCACGGCGTAAACCCGGTGCGGCTTACGTTTGACGGGTGATCCGATCAGGCCCTAGCGATGGCGGTGTCACGGCCGGCCGGGCAGGCGACCCCGCCGATTTCGCTTTCGCCGTGGCGTCGTTGCAGAGTGCGAAAGTGCGCCCCGACATCGAGGTCTCGCCGATTCGCCCGCCCCAGCGGCTCGCCCCCTTCAGCTATGCCGTGGGCGCCGAGGTCAGTTCAGCCGAGTCCGACGACGTGCCGACCGACTCCTCGGGATCTGCGTTCGGACGTCTCATTCTGCTCTACGATCCCGAGGGCCACGACGCCTGGAGCGGCACGATCCGCCTGGTCGCCTATATCCAAGTCGACGTCGAAGCGGACCTCGCCGGCGACCCCATGCTCCCCGAGGTCGCCTGGAGTTGGCTCACGGACGCGCTCGGCGTACCCGACGGGGAGAACTCGACCCCGCCGGGTGTTTCGGCGGCCGACCGGCCCACCCTCACCGCGCTGGGCGGTACCGTCACCTCAACGAGTTCAGTCCGCTACGGCGACATCGCCGGGCCGCCACGCGCCCACCAGCTGGAGCTACGCGCCTCGTGGACGGCACTCGACCCGACACTGCGCCCCCACCTCGAGGTGTTCTGCGAGGTATTGGCCACCGCCGCCGGTCTGCCACCGAGTGGAATCACCGCGCTGACGAGCTTGCGACAATGACGAGCTTGCGACAATAAGGAAACATGGCATCCACGCCCACCCCCGACAAGTCCGATCCAGCCGACATCGACAACCCTCCTGATCCGCTACTCGCCCCCGCTGACGGCGTGCCGCCGGTCCTCATCGAGCCGGGCGAGTTCGCCGACGCGGCAGCTCGCCTGCGATCGGGGTCGGGACCGATCGCGCTGGACACCGAACGCGCCTCCGGCTTCCGGTACTCCCAACGCGCCTACCTCATCCAGATCCGCCGATCCGGGGCCGGCACCCTGCTCCTCGACCCCATCGACCATCCCGACCACCTCGGCGAACTCATCGACGCGCTTACCGGGCCGGAATGGGTGTTGCACGCCGCCGATCAGGATCTCCCCTGCCTGCGCGAACTGGGCTTCTCGTGCGAGACGCTCTACGACACCGAACTGGCCGGCCGACTGCTCGGCTTGCACCGGGTGAATCTGGCCGCGATGACCGCACACTTCCTGGGCCGCGAGTTGCGCAAAGGCCACGGCGCTGCGGACTGGTCTAAACGACCGCTGCCCGACGACTGGCTCAACTACGCCGCTCTTGATGTGGAGCTACTCGTCGAACTCCGTGACGCCATGGACAAGCAGTTGCGTGCCGAGGGAAAGGATTCGTGGGCAGCCCAAGAGTTCGCGTATGTCCTTACCCGTCCACCTGCGCCGCCGCGGCTGGGCCGATGGCGGCGCACCTCGAACATCCACAGCCTGAGCACCCGCCGTCAGCTCGCCGCGGTGCGGGAATTGTGGCAGGCACGCGAGGAACTCGCTCAGAGTCGCGACGTCGCCCCCGGCCGCGTCCTTCCCGACTCGGCGATCATCGACGCCGCGCGCGTCAATCCCGCGACCGCCGAGGAACTGACCCGGCTCGCAGTCTTCGGCGGACCGCGCCAGCGGCATCACGCCCGCCGGTGGCTGGCGGCGCTGCACCGCGCCCAGGCACTGCCCGAGGACGAGTTGCCCGCGCGCACCGCTCCGTCCACCGGTCTGCCGCCGGTCAATCGATGGGAGCAGCGCAACCCCGAGGCCGCGGCACGAGCCGCCGCGGTGCGCCCGGCAATCGCCGAAATCGCCGAGTCGGTATCAGTGCCCGCGGAGAACCTGCTGGCCCCCGATCTGGTGCGACAACTCTGCTGGGCGGGAGTATCGGCGTCGCCCGGAGCCGTCGACGAGGCGCTCGCCACCGGGGCGGCCCGCCCATGGCAGCGAGAACTGACTCGGGACGCAATCGCCACCGCGCTTGGCCGGCTCTAGTCGGAGTCGCTGCGCACCGCAGTCCCGGTGTCTACCCCGATCGGCGAGTCGAGCCGCTGCGACACGCTTTCGGTGATCGTGCGCGACAACTCCTGGGCAGTGAGCCCGAGGCTGGCGAGGATTTCACCGCGTGAGGCCGCGGCCACGAACTCCCGCGGAATGCCCCGTTGCATAACCGGAACCGTGACGCCTGCGGCGGCCATCGCACCGATGATCTCCGACCCGACTCCCCCGTCGACGAGGCCGTCTTCGAGCGTGACGACGAGCCGGTGATCGGCGGACATCTCGATGATCGAGCCCGGCACCGGTAGCACCCACCGCGGGTCGACGACGGTGACCTCGATGCCGTGGCGGGCGAGGATCGCCGCGGTATCGCACGCCGTCGCCGCAAAGGCGCCGATTCCGACGAGCAGCACGTCACCGACCGGCCGCGCTGAGGTGGAGGTGCTGCGGTACAGGATGTCGACACCGTCCACGGTCCGCTCGATTGCCCGAATGTCTTCGGGTACCGCTCCCTTCGCGAATCGGATCGCGGTGGGACCGTCGTCGGTGCCCAGCGCCTCGTCGAGCTGTTCGCGCAGCCGGACCGCGTCGCGCGGAGCGGCCACCCGCAAGCCGGGAACCATCGCCATCAACGACAGATCCCACATGCCGTGGTGACTCGGCCCGTCCGGACCCGTGATCCCGGAACGGTCCAGCACCAGGGTGACCGGTTGCGCCAGCAGGGCCACATCCATCAGCAATTGGTCGAAGGCACGGTTGAGGAAGGTGGAGTAGATCGCGACGACGGGGTGCAGGCCGCCCAGCGCCAGCCCCGCGGCGGAGGTGAGCGCGTGTTGCTCGGCGATACCGACATCATAAAGCCGGTTCGGGAATCGCTCGCCGAACGCGGTCAGCCCCGTCGGAGCGGCCATGGCCGCGGTCACCGCCACAATGTCGTCCCGGCGCCCACCTGCTTCGACCAGGGCTGCGGAGAATACCGACGTCCAGTCCGGTGCGGTCACGGCCGCGGCCCGGCCGGTGGCCGGGTCGATCACGCCGATCCCGTGCATCTGGTCTTCCTCGTGATCCTCGGCGGGGCCGTATCCGTTGCCCTTGCGAGTCACCGCATGCACGATCACCGGCCCGCCGAATGACTTCGCCTGGTGCAACGCACTCTCAAGCGCAGCGATGTCATGACCGTCAACCGGTCCGACGTACTTGAGACCGAGGTCGGCGAACAGGGCCTGGGGCGCGAGGAGATCCTTGATACCGCTCTTTACGCCGTGCACGACCGCATAGGCCGGGTCGCCGACGACGGGCAGTTGCCTGAGCAGCTTGCGTCCATCGCCGAGAATGCGCTCATACCCCGGCTGCAGTCGAAGTCCCGACAGGTGTTGGGCGAGCCCGCCGATCGTCGGGGCGTAGGACCGTCCGTTGTCGTTGACGACGATCACCACCGGCCGATTGGCGGCCGCGATATTGTTCAGCGCCTCCCAGCACATGCCGCCGGTCAGCGCCCCATCACCCACGACGGCGACGACGGTGCGGCGCTCACCGCGCAACTCAAAGGCCTTCGACAGCCCATCGGCGTACGACAGTGCGGCCGACGCGTGGGAAGACTCGACCCAGTCATGTGGGCTCTCCGCGCGCTCCTGATAGCCCGTGAGCCCGCCGCGCTGGCGCAACGCATCAAACCCCGCGGCGCGACCAGTGAGGATTTTGTGGACGTAGCACTGGTGGCCCGTGTCGAAGATCACCGGATCCGATGGGGAGTCGAACACCCGATGGATGGCCAGGGTCAGTTCCACGACACCCAGATTGGGGCCGAGGTGGCCGCCGGTCGCCGATACCTTCGCAACGAGGAATCGCCGGATCTCACCGGCGAGGCGGTCCATCTCTTCGCTGGTCAGATCGGCGAGGTCGTCCGGGGAGTTGATCGACTCCAACAGACTCATCGTCGAGTCCTCCTGTCCAAATCTGTCGCGGGCTGGGCGAATGGGTCCAGTCTACGGACGCCCGAACCCACGGTTTGCGCGGCGGCGCTTCACGGTCGAACGAGCAGTGCCATCGCCTCGACATGGTGGGTCAATGGAAAGGCATCGTAGGCTTTCAGCCGATCCAATCGGTATCCTGAGGCGATCGCGCGCCCGATGTCACGGGCGAATGCGGCCGGATCGCAGCCGACGTGGACGATCGCGGCGGGTTCCGCCGCGGTGATGACGTCCATCACGGCATTGCCGACCCCGCTGCGGGGTGGGTCGAGGACGACGATGCCGGGCGCGGGCAGATTGGCCAGCGTTGCCGCCGACACCGCCGCGCGATGCGTGTGCACCGGCGAACCGTGAAAAGTCGTCCGCGCCGATGCCAGCGCATCGGCTTCGGTGTCGACGATGTGCACGGCCCCCGCCCCGCGCTCGATCGCGGCCCCGGCGAACACCCCCGACCCGCCGTACAGGTCCCACACGGTGGCGTCGAGCGCCCACTCCGCCAACCATCGGCCCGCAGTGCGCGCGAACACCTCCGCGGCGCCACGATGAGCCTGCCAGAAGGCCGCAACCGGCAGTTCCCAGGTTCGATCGCCGACCCGATAGCGTGCCGTCGGGCCGCCCAGGAGGACTCGCGGCGCGCGCGGCGGACCGCTCTGCGCCCGTCGCCGCTGTGCGCCGGCCCGGCCGCCGCGCACGGATGGCGGTCCGGCGACCTCGGCAAGGTGGACGGCATCGTCGTCGTCGTGCACCGCGATGACCTCGGACCCGGCACGCAGATCGGCCGGGTCGAGCGTGCCGAGCGCGTCGCTCAGCGCGGGGGTGAGTGCGGCGCACCGGTGCGCGACGATCGCGTTGCTGTGGATCGTGCGAAAACCCAGCGCGGACCGATCGGCGGCGACGCCCGCCCGTGCACGGATGCGCCATCGATGCCCCGACTCGCCGCCGGGCATCCCTTCGACGACAAGACCGGCGGGCACCTCGACGCGGCCGATACGGGTGAGTGCATCGGCCACAATGGTCGCCTTCGCCCGCCGGATGCCGTCCGTGGTGCCAAATGCCAAGTCGCAGCATCCGGCCCCGGCGGCCGCGGCCGGACAGGACACCGGCGTCCGATCCGGTGAGGGCACTACCACCTCGAGGACGTGCCCGCGCCACCACGCTGCACGCGAATCATCGGTGATCTGCACCAGCACCGTCTCCCCCGGGAGCGCACCGGCGACGAACACGACCCGCCCATCGATGCGGGCCACTCCCGCACCGCCGTGGGCGAGCCCGGTGACGTCGCAGCGCACCGGCGCGGGCACCATCACGGTCCGACGCCGCGCCGGGTCTCCCCCGGCGCGACATAGTGGGGAGCCTCCTTGCGACGCTCCGACGAACTGAGCAACCACGGCACCGACGTCACCATGACACTCGGCTCGAACAGCAGTCGGCCCTTGAGGCGCAGTGCGGACTGATTGTGCAGGATCTGTTCCCACCAGTGACCCACGACGTACTCGGGGATGAACACGGTGATCACGTCGCGCGGATTGTCCCGCCGGACCCGCCGCACATAGTCGACGACGGGTCGCGTGATCTCGCGGTAGGGCGAAGCGATCACTTTCAGTGGCACCGTGATGTCGCTGGCCTCCCACTCCGCCACCAGCTTGCGCGTGTCCCGGTCGTCAACGTTGACCGTGATCGCCTCGAGGGTGTCCGGGCGGGTGGCGCGGGCGTAGCGGATCGCCCGCCGGGTGGCCAGGTGCAGCGACGACACCAGCACGATTGAATGGGTGCGCGGCGGCAACACCTCGTCCTCGTCGACGGCCGCGTCAAGTTCGGCCTGCACCGTCGCATAGTGGCGGTGGATCAACTGCATCAGCACATAGAGCGACATCATCGCGACGATCGCGATCCACGCGCCGGCCAGGAACTTGGTGATCAGCACGACCACGAGGACCGTCGCGGTCATCACCAAGCCGATCGCGTTGATCACCCGCGACCGCTGCATGCGGCGCCGGCCGGCCGGATCGGACTCGACACTCAGCAGGCGCGTCCAATGCCGCACCATCCCGGTCTGACTCAGGGTGAACGAGACGAACACGCCGACGATGTAGAGCTGGATCAGCGCAGTCACCTCACCGCCGAACGCGACGACGAAGATGATCGCGGCCAGCGCCAGAAATACGATGCCGTTGGAAAAGGCCAGCCGGTCCCCGCGCGTGTGCATCTGGCGAGGCAGATAACGGTCCTGCGCAAGAACCGAGCCGAGTACGGGAAAGCCGTTGAACGCGGTATTGGCCGCCAACATCAAGATGAGCGCCGTCGAAATGGCCACCACATAGAACGCCGGGCTGAAGCCGCTGAACACCGCCTCGGCGAGCTGCGCGATCATCGACTTCTGGCGATAGCCGTCGGGGATTCCGGTCAGCTCGGTGCTCGGGTTGGCGACGTACTTCACGCCGGCCTCCCGCGCGAGCAACACCAGGCCCAAGAGCAGTGTGATGGAGAACCCGCCGAGCATCAGCAGCGTCGTCGCCGCGTTGCGCGACTTCGGCTTGCGGAAGGCCGGCACTCCGTTACTGATCGCTTCGACGCCGGTCAGCGCCGCACACCCCGAGGAGAAGGCGCGCGCCAGCAGGAACACCATCGCCAAACCCGACCAGTGCCCGGGCTCGGCCTGCAGGCCGAAGCCGGCCGTCTCGGCGCGCACCCCGTTGCCGAAGAGGACCCGGGCAAACCCCCAGCCCAGCATCACCAGGACGCTGAAGATGAACAGGTAGGTGGGTGCTGCCAGAAATGCACCTGATTCGCGCAGGCCCCGCAGGTTGACCGCCGCCAACAGGACGATCGCGGCCACGGCGAACCACACCTTGTGGCGGTGCACCACGTCGATGGCCGATCCGATGTTCTCCACTGCTGACGCCATCGACACGGCGACGGTCAGCACGTAGTCGACCAGAAGCGCACTGCCCACCACCAGGCCGGCACGCGGCCCGAGGTTCACCGTCGCAACCTCGTAGTCACCGCCGCCCGACGGGTAGGCGTGCACGTTCTGGCGGTAGCTGGCCACCACGACGACCATCACGACGGCCACGGCCACCGCCACCCATGGGGTGTACGCATAGGCGGAAAGGCCGGCCACGGACAGGACGAGGAAGATCTCCTGCGGCGCGTAGGCCACCGACGACATCGCGTCGGAGGCGAACACCGGCAACGCGATGCGCTTGCGCAGCAGCGTTTCGCCCAGCCGATCACTGCGAAACGGCCGGCCTACGAGTAGTCGCTTAACCGCGACTGGCACCTGGGACAGGGTGGACACCACGATCACACTAGGCCGAACACCGCCAACGCGCGAACACGCCGCGCGGGTCATGTACGTTCATCACCGTGCGGATAGTCATTATGGGCTGCGGCCGGGTCGGAGCCTCCCTGGCCGAAGCGATGGAACGTCGCGGCCACACGGTTTCGGTGATCGACCGCGACCCCACCGCGTTCAAGCGGCTGAGCCCCGAGTTCGCCGGAACAACGACCGTCGGCATGGGATTCGACCGCGAGGTGCTGACCCGCGCCGGCATCGAGAAGGCCGACGCATTCGCCGCCGTGTCCTCGGGGGACAACTCCAACATCGTGGCTGCGCGCGTCGCCCGGGAGACTTTCGGTGTCGCACGGGTCGTCGCCCGCATCTACGATGCCCGCCGCGCACAGGTATACGCCCGGCTCGGCATCCCGACCGTCGCCACCGTTCCCTGGACGACCGAACGCTTCGTCGCCGAACTCGACGACGACGTCGACACGGTCGCCTGGCGTGATCCCAGTGGCAGTGTCGATCTCATCGAACTCGACATCGATGAATCGTGGATCGGCACATCGGTCGCGAAATTCGCCGAGGAGACCGGTTGCCACGTCGTGTTCCTCAATCGGCTCGGTCGCCCGATCCTGCCCGAGCCCCGCACCGCATTGCAGGACGACGACATCGTCTATGTCGCGGTGCGCTCGGCCGATCGAGCCGCCGTCCGTGCCACCGCGGGCGCGCCGCGCCCCATCCACGACTGATCCGCAGGAGAGTCCAGTGAAAGTCGCGATCGCCGGTGCCGGCGCCGTCGGGCGGTCCATTGCCCGCGAACTCCTCGCCAACCGCCACGAGGTCACCCTCTTCGAACGAGAGGCCCGCAAGGTCGACCCCGAGTCGGTGCCCGGCGCCGGTTGGATCACCGGCGATGCGTGCGAGTTGACCAACCTCGAACGCGCCGGACTGCAGGACTACGACGTCATGGTGGCCGCCACCGGTGACGACAAGGCCAACCTCGTCGTCGCGCTGCTGGCCAAGACCGAGTTCGCCGTCAATCGCGTCGTCGCCCGGGTCAACGATCCGCGCAACGAGTGGCTTTTCGACGAGGATTGGGGGGTGGACACCGCCGTTTCCACCCCGCGGATCCTGGCCTCCCTGGTGGAGGAAGCGGTCAGCGTCGGCGACCTCGTCCGCCTGATGACCTTTCGGCAGGGGCAGGCCAACCTGGTCGAGATGACCCTGCCCGACACCACCCCGCTGGCCGGTCGCCCGGTGCGCAAGCTAGCCCTCCCGCGCGATGTCGCGCTCGTGGCAATCCTGCGCGGCAGCCGGGTCATCGCTCCGCAGCGCGACGATTCGGTGGAAGGCGGCGACGAACTCGTGTTCGTCGCACCCGAAGATGTCGAAGACGAGTTGCGCACCGCGCTCCATCTCGCCTGACGGCGGCCCTATCGCGGCGGCGGCGTCTCGGCGGCGTCGGCCCGTGCCGCGATCTCGTCTTCGCCGCGGTCGGCTCGGCGCACGAGCAGGACCGTCGCGCCGACTGCGAGGATCGTCAGCGGCCACCCCATCGCGATGCGCGTGGCGGCCAACACCCCGGTGTGCCCGGTGTCGTACAAATGCGATTGCACCAGATAGCGGGCGATGAACACCGCTGCCCAGACGCCGGTGGCGACGTCATAGGCGATCAGCGTCGGCCGATGCCGGCGCCAGGCGGTGCCGTCACCGTTGATGAGGTTCCAGACGAGCCCCACCAGCGGCCACCGCACGATGATGGACACGACGAGGACCGCCGAGTAGACGAGCATCGTCCAGATGCCGAATAAGAAGTAGCCCTTCGCGCTCCCCGTGCGATGCGCGATGTAGGCGCAGATCGCGACACCGATGAAGCCCGACAATGCCGGGCTCACGTCCTCGCGCCGAGCAACGCGATAAAGGAGAATCGCCGTAGCGACGGCGAGGGCCGCGATGATCGCCCCGGTCAGTCCGAACCAGGTGTTGGCGGGGACGAAGACCAGGATCGGAAGTGTTGAGTACACCAGGCCGGACACGCCGCCCATCTGGTCGAGCAGCGTGCGGGCCTCCCGCTCGTCCTCATGGTCGGGCGCGGTGGGCGTTCGGCCCTCATGGTCTGGCGCGGCCTGCGATTCAGTCACCGTCGAGGTCGTAGTACGGGTTGAAGATCACCTTGACGCCGTCGTGCTCACCGATGCGGCCGGTGACCCACAGTTTTCGGCCCGGTTCGATTCCCGGGATCCGGTTGCGGCCGAGCCACTTCAGGGTGACGGTGTCGGTGCCGTCGAAGAACTCGGCGACGACCCCGGCTTTGGCATTCTTGGAGCACGTCTGCACCGACCGAAGTTCACCGAAGATCCGGACCTCTTCGCCCCGCGCGCAGTCCGATGCGCACCGGGCGCCCTGCGATCGCGACTCGTCGGCGATCTCTGCCGCGTCGGCGACCTCGAGGTCCTCCACGAGCCTGCGCGTCATCCGTCGCAGATAGCCCGCTGTCGCCATCACACCCTCCTGGGCGAGAGAATTCCTACATTGCGATGCCCAGGGTAGACCTTGCGGAAGGATCACGTCATGCCCCGTCCCCTGTTGGCCATGCCCGGTACCGGATCCGACGGCGACTACGTCCAGCGGGCTTTCGGCACCGCGGCCGCCGCCGCAGGGTTTTCGCTGGTAGCGCTGGAGCCGGGAACCGACCTCGCAGCCGGCTACATGCGCGCGCTGGACGCGGCCGCACGGGCCCACGGGCCGATTCTGGTCGGCGGCATATCCATTGGGGCCAGTATCGCCGCGGCGTGGGCCGCCCGAGTGGGTCCGCAGTGCTGCGCAGGCGTGTGGGCCGTGCTGCCGCCGTGGTCGGGAGTCCCCGGGGCGAGCCCGGCTGCAGCCTCGGCGACCGCTACCGCCGACGCCCTCGAGCGCGACGGCCTGAGCGCGACCCTCGACGGAATGTCCGCCAGCAGTCCGGGATGGTTGGCGGCCGAACTCACCCGCTCGTGGACGGGTCTCTATCCCGGACTCATCGGACAATTGCGTGGCGCGGCCGCCCTCGTCGGCCCGGAACCTGCGACGCTGACCCGATTGGCGGTTCCGCTGGCGGTCGTGGTCAGCGACAACGACCCGATTCACCCGGCGGCCGTCGGCGAGGCGTGGGCGAAAGCAGCACCGCGCGCCGCCGTGAAGCGCACGACCCTCGACGTGTGGGGCGCCGATCCCGCGGTGTTGGGCCGTCTGGCCCGCGCGGCCTGGGACGAGATGCACCACCCCACATTCCCGGCCTGAATCGGGGCGGAACGGGCGCTAGCGCGCCCTCCTGCCCTGACGCAGCCGCTGCATGGCGGTGCCGCGGGAGACCTCCTCGCCCGGCACCGGGCCGGCGGGCGGCTGCGCCACGGCTTCACGGGCCGGGGACTCGTAGGTCACGGACTCGTGGGCCACGGGCTCGTACGCATGGGAGTCGGGCTCGCGGCCCGTCTCGGTGAACTCCGGCGGCAGATCGTCCAGCGCGAGCTGACCGTCGTCGACCATCTGTTGCTGCGCCATGCGCACCTGCTCGGCGAGAACTTGGGGAAGTATCAGCGGCAGCGGTTCCCGCGGGGGGTAGGGCTCGGCTCCTCGGCGCACCACCGATTCGGCGAGGACCGCGCGGGCCAGTTGCGCCAACTGCGGCGCGGTCTGCGGCGGTCCACTCGCGACGCAGCGGACCATCCATCGGGGCCCGTCGACACCAAGGAACAGGTGACTCTCGTCGCCGGGCACCTCGGCGATGATCTCCCGCCCCCAGTGCCCTTCCTCGGTGCGGATCACCGCGCCTTCGGCGCGGATGGAGTCGGCCAGTTCACGAACCACCTCGCGCCACTGGCCCGGCGACTTGGGAGCGGCGTACGCGGCCACGGTCACCCGCCCGACCGGGGTGAGCAGAAACACCGCCTCGGGCTGGTGGTCCACCGACATCTCTACACTGACCTGCCCGCCCTCGACGACCGGGACGAGTACCGATCCGAGGTCCAGGTGCGAATTGGCCAGTTCCTCGGCAGAGGTCGCCAGGTCCGCAATGTCGTAGGGGCCGGCCGCCTCCCCGACCCGTGCCTGTCCTGCCATATCCTCGTCCTTCCGCTTACAGCGCCGCGTGCCCGCCGCTCGATCCATAGCCGCCGACACCCCGACTCGTATCGTCGAGTTCGTCGACCTCCTCGAGCTCGGGCAACTCGACCCGCTGGACTATCAACTGCGCGATTCGATCCCCGCGCTTGATCGCGATCGGCTCGGTGGGGTCGAGATTAATCAAGCAAACCTTGATCTCCCCGCGATAGCCCGCATCGACGGTGCCCGGCGTGTTGACAATCGACAGCCCGGCGCGCGCCGCCAGCCCCGAACGCGGATGGATCAGCCCGACCGTTCCCACTGGGAGCGCAATCGCGATTCCCGTTCCGACGAGTTGTCGGTGCCCGGGTCGCAGGTGGGCATCGGTTGTCGAGTACAGGTCGACACCGGCGTCACCGGGATGGGCCCGCGCCGGCAGTGGCAAATCCCTGTCGAGACGGCGGACGCGCAGTAGTGCGGGTGACGGAATTCGATCGGACACACCCGCAGACTACGCTGAGCGACGTGACTAGTGACGCCCAGACCGATCGATACAACGAGCGGCTGTGGTTGCCCCTCTGGTGGTGGGTGGCGGCCGCGGTTCTCACTGCCGTTCTCGGCTACGAGATCCGACTCGGCGCGCACCGCGCGGCCTGGAGTTGGTGGGTGTTCCCCGCGATCGCCGTGCTGCTCATCGCCGTGCTGGTGTCGATGGGCCGCCGTCGAGTCCGGGTGAGCGCCGACGGTGAGTTGTCCGTGGACGGCGCCCGGCTGCCGCGCGCGGTCGTCGGACGGGGCGCCTCGGTCCCGCCGAGCGCCAAGAGCGCGGCCATGGGGCGACAGCTCGATCCCGCCGCCTATCTCGTCCACCACAGTTGGGTCCACCCGATGGCCCTACTCGTGCTCGACGACCCCGATGACCCCACCCCGTACTGGCTGGTCTCTACCCGACACCCGGATAAACTGCTCGCGGCCATGGGTATCGCTGATGCCCGGCTGGAGGGCACCGCCGAGGCCCCGGTGCCGGTCGAACCCGAGGGCTCCCGGGTCACCCGAGCACTGAACACAGTTCTCTACGGCCCGCTGTTGTGGTTGATGTTCCGGCTTCCCCCCGAGACGATCCACCGATTCGCCTCCGGCGTCATCCGACTCGTTGGTGCGGTCCCGGGTCTTGGCCGCGTCGTGGGCCGGGTGCTCGTCGTCGACGATCCGATCCTGCGTCAAGATGTGCTCGGCACGAGCTTCCCCGGGCCGATGGGTCTGGCGGCCGGGTTCGACAAGGGTGCCGCGGCCGCCCGGTCGTGGGGTCCACTCGGCTTCGGATACGCGGAGATCGGCACGATTACCGGGCAGGCACAGCCCGGCAACCCCGCCCCCCGATTGTTTCGGCTTCCCGCCGACCGCGCCCTCGTCAACCGCATGGGATTCAACAACCCCGGCGCCGAAGCAGCTGCGCAGCGGCTGGGCCGGGCGCGAAGGTCGGCACGCACGCACCGGGTGCCGATCGGCGCCAACATCGGAAAGACGAAAGTGGTCGACCTCGCGGCCGCGGCCGACGACTACACGCACAGTGCCGCACTGCTCGGTCCACTCGCCGATTTCGTGGTGGTCAACGTGAGTTCACCCAACACACCGGGGCTCCGTGACCTGCAGGCCGTCGACCAGTTGCGCCCGATCCTTTCCGCGGTGCGGGCCGCCACCGACCGGCCCGTCCTGGTCAAGATCGCGCCCGACCTCGCCGACGCCGATGTCGACGCGGTCGCCGATCTGGCCGTCGAAACGGGCCTGGCCGGCATCGTCGCCACGAATACGACGATTTCGCGCGACGGCCTGACGTCGTCATCGGACGTCGTTGCGCAGGCCGGTGCCGGCGGCCTGTCCGGTCCGCCGGTCGCCGCACGATCACTTGCAGTCCTGCGGCGCCTGCACGCCCGCGTCGGTGGCCGGCTCCTGTTGGTGAGCGCCGGGGGCATCGAGGATGCCGACGACGCCTGGGAGCGGATCCGCGCCGGCGCGACCTTGTTGCAGGGCTACACCGGGTTCATCTACGGCGGGCCGCTGTATGCCAACCGGATCCACGCCGGGTTGGCGGCACGCGTGCGCGGCGCGGGATTCGCCTCGCTCAGCGAGGCCGTCGGCTCCGGTGTCTACTGCGAATAGCGGCCGACGATGGTGGACCGCGCGATGGCGTGGCTGAAGAGGTTGAACCCCAGATACGCGGGGGTGGCCTCGTCGGGCAGGCCGAGCGACTCCACATCGACCGCGTGTACCACTACGTAGTAGCGGTGCGGCCCGTGCCCGGCGGGCGGCGCAGCACCGACGAAGCGCCGCAGCGACGCGTCGTTGGCGAGCGTCACCGCACCGACCGGTAGCGAACCCGGCGCACCGTCCCCGGCTCCGGCTGTCAAGCTGGTCACCGACGCGGGGATGTCCGCGACCGCCCAATGCCAAAAGCCCGACGCGGTCGGCGCGTCCGGGTCGTAGACGGTGACGGCGAAGCTGCGCGCCGCCGCGGGGAACCCCGACCAGCTCAACTGCGGTGAAACATCCTGACCGCCCGCCCCCATGATCCCACTCACCTGCGCCGACGCCAGAGTCGTGCCGTCGGCGATATCAGTCGAAGTGAGCTCGAACCCCGGCAGGTGCGGCAGGGCCGCATAGGGGTTGTAGGAACTGTCCGGCATGGCGGTCACCTCTCGGTTGGGTGCGACGCGGCGGCGGTCGCCGGCGCGCTGTGCAATAGGAAATGCTCGAAAACCTTGGTACCGAACAACACTGAGTCCACCGGCACGCGCTCGTCAACCCCGTGGAACAGCGCAGCGAAATCCAGTTCGGGTGGCAGCTGCAACGGGGCGAAGCCGAAGCACCGAATTCCCAGTTTCGCGAAGGCCTTCGCATCGGTCCCGCCCGACAGCATGTAGGGCACGGTTCGACCCTGCGGATCATAAGTCAAGATCGCCTCGTTCATGGCGTCGACGAGGTGGCCGTCGAACGTCGTCTCATACGAGTCCAGGTGGGTGATCCACTCCCGCTCGACATTCGGGCCCAGCAGCGCGTCAATCTCGGCTTCGAAGGCCGCCTGGCGTCCGGGCAGCACCCGGCAGTCGATCACCGCCTCGGCGGTCTGCGGGATGACGTTGGCCTTATAGCCGGCATGCAGCATCGTCGGGTTTGCGGTGTCGCGCAGCGTCGCACCGATGATACGTGCCAGGCCCCCCAGTTTGAACAGCGCCGTTTCAAGGTCTGGGGTGTCAACTCCCAGATCCAGGCCAGTCTCCTCGGCGGCCACGGCCAGGAATGCGGAGACGGCATCGGTGAGCACCAGCGGGAACCGATGGGTCCCGATGCGTGCGACGGCCGCCGACAACTCGGTGACCGCGTTGTCGTCGTGCAAGAAGGACCCGTGCCCCGCCGTCCCTTTGGCACGCAGGCGCATCCAGCACAGGCCCTTCTCCGCAGTCTCGACCAGATACAACCGCCGCTGCTGTCCATCTGGCCGGTCGACGGTGAGCGAGAAGCCACCGACCTCCCCGACCGCCTCGGTCACGCCGGCGAACAGATCGGGCCGATTTTCCACGAGCCAGTGCGATCCCCAGGTGCCGCCGGCCTCCTCGTCGGCCAGGAAGGCGAAGACCAGCTCGCGCGGCGGAATTGTGCCCTCCCGGGCGAACTGGCGCGCCAGCGCGAGGGCCATACCCGCCATGTCCTTCATGTCGACCGCGCCGCGTCCCCAGATGTACCCATCGGCGATGGCGCCGGCGAAGGGGTGCACCGACCAGTCGGCCGCCTCGGCCGGCACCACGTCGAGGTGACAGTGCACCAGGAGCGCGCCCGCGGTGCTGGTCGGGTCACCTGCCAGCCGAGCGATGACATTGCCCCGACCAGGCTGCCCAGACTCGATATAGGTGGTCTCATACCCCACCTCGGCGAGTTGATCGGCAACCCATTTGGCGCATCCCTCCTCTCCTTTGGTCGTCTCCGGCTCACCGGTGTTGGAGGTGTCGAACCGGATCAAATCGGCAACCAGGTCAACGACTTCGTCGAGCGCGCGGGGTGTAGTCACACCACCATTATGCGAATTTGGGGAATCGTGTCGTCCTCGGTTAGGGTTATCGCGCACCGAGTCCGAGTGGCGGAATGGCAGACGCGCTAGCTTGAGGTGCTAGTGCCCTATTAACGGGCGTGGGGGTTCAAGTCCCCCCTCGGACACACTCGTCTTGAGTCGCGACATCCTTTCACCGGGGTGCCGCGGCTCTTTTCGTTTTGGCGAGCCGCAGCCGGTGAGTCGACTTCGTAGCTCATCCGCCCGACCATCAGATGCGCGACTATTACAGACGTGGACGCATCCGAAAGCCCCGCCGGGGCAACCTCCGGTTCCCCGGCACACCGCCGGGGCTTTTGGTCACTCGCCGTCGGCTTCGCCGCACTCATGGCGTTCACCACCATCCCGACGACGATGTACCCCGTCTATCAAGATATCGATCACTTCCCCACGTTCATGATCACTGTGATCTTCGCGGCATACGGGCTCGGTGTGATGGCGGGTTTGTTCTTCGTCGGACACCTCTCCGATCACTTCGGGCGGCGCAAGGTATTGGTGAGCGCCATCGGCGTCGAGGTGATCAGCGCGCTCATCTTCATCTTCTCCACGCACGTATCGGCACTATTGGCAGCGCGGTTTCTGTGCGGATTCGGCATCGGCGCGGTCACCTCGACAGCCACCGCCGCCCTCCTCGAGCTACGCGCCAGGGCTGCGCCCGATGAGTCTCCACGGCTGGCAACGACGGTTGCGAGCGGGGTCAACCTGGGTGGTCTGGCACTCGGCCCGCTGATCGGCGGGATCTTCACACAATGGGCGCCGAGCCCGTTGACATCAACCTTCGTGGTCTTCCTCGGTCTGTTGCTGGCCGTCGGCGTCATGGTGGTCGCGATCCCGGAAACCGTCGCCCCCCATAGCCGCCGGTTCGTCTACCGTCCACAGCGGCTGCAGGTCGACCCCCGTCGGCGTGGCGAGTTCCTTGCCGCGGGCGTCGCGGCCGCCGGAGCCTTCGCGGTAATGGGCTTCTTCACCTCGCTCACCGGAACCTTCGTCGGCGGAAGCTTGCGCATCAACTCGTATTTCGTGGTCGGACTGACGGTGTTCGCGATGATGGGCGCCAGCGCGGTGTCACAGGTCCTCCTCGCACGTCTCACGCTGCGGCCCAAAGTGGCCTACGGGCTGTCTGGGATGGTGGCCGGGCTGATCGCCCTCGCAGTATCGGGTGCGGTCCTGTCATTCCCGTTGTTCCTGGTCGCCGCCGTCGTCGCCGGCGCCGGGGTGGGACTGGTCTTCAGCGCGGCGATAGAGACCGCCGGTGCGATCTCTGACCGTGATCACCGCGGCGAAACCATCGCCGGAATGTTCCTCGCGGCATATGTGGGAATCACCCTGCCCGTCATCACCGTCGGGATGGCCCTCACCTGGTTCGCCGCGCCGACGGTGCTGATCACCTTCGCCCTGATCGTGCTGGTGGTCGTGACGGCGTCGACGAGTGCGATGATCCGGCAGACTCCCGGTTAGTCAGCCTCCCGGCGGATTGTTGGGGAACGCCGACTCGCGCTAGGGTCCGGTCGTGGCCACTGCCCTTTTTCTCGACTGCGACACCGGGATCGATGACTCGCTGGCGCTTACCTACTTGCTCGCCCAGCAGGACGTCGAGATCGTCGGGGTCGCCGCGACGGCCGGAAACGTACCCACTGACGTCGTGGTGGCCAACAACCTCGCCTGGCTCGAACTCTGCCGACGAACCGAGATTCCCGTGCACGTCGGTGCGCAGAACCCGATAGCCTCGCGCCTGCGGACCGCCGAGGACACTCACGGCCCGCATGGGATCGGCTACGCCGAACTTTTCCCGGCATCGACCCCGCCCAGCGATCTCGATGCCGCGCACGGATGGCTGCGTGCGGCCGACGACCATCGAGGGGAGCTGATCGGCCTTGTCACCGGGCCCCTGACAAACCTTGCGCTCGCGGTTCGGGCCGATCCCGAGTTACCCGGGAAGCTGCGCCGCCTCGTGATCATGGGCGGCGCCTTCGGTGTCCCCGGCAACACGACGCCCGTCGCAGAGTGGAACACGGTCGTCGATCCGGAGGCCGCCGCCGAGGTCTTCGAGGCGTTCAGCCGATTCGATGCACCCGACCCCATCGTGTGCGGGCTGAACATCACCGAACAGCTGGTCATCACACCGGCTCATCTCTGTCGCCTCCGAACCGACTCAGGCGACGCACTGCTCGCGCGGCACCTCGCCGAGGCACTGCGCTTCTACTTCGAATTCCACGATTCTCAGAACGAAGGGTACGTGGCCTACCTCCACGACCCCTTTGCCGCGATGGTCGCGCTAGATCCCGACCGCGTGTCCGGTATCGCCGCACACGTGGCGGTCGAACTCAACGGTGCCCTCACCCGGGCCATGACCGTCGCTGACCGGCGTGGCATGCTCGGGCCGCCCAACGCCCAGGTGGTCACGCAGGCCGACACCGACGCCATGCTGGACGAACTGATCGACACACTCGCCGGTTATGCCCGCCACCTCAACGACGCCTAGGAGTTTCGGCGCCGTCGACGAAATACCGGGCACAGCCGGCGCGATACCGGTCACCCCGGATGAGCAGACCGGTCGAGCGCGGCGAGTAGCTCGGCGGCGCCGAGCGTCGGGGTGAGGTCTCCCCCGACGATCCGCGCTTCGACGCCGGCCCGCACGGCCGCCACGGCCGGGTCGGCGGCCAGCCGGGCCAGCAGCGCGTCGTGGACCATCGTCCACATCCAATCGACCTGCTGACCACTCCGGTGCGCGTCGAATCGCCCGCCGTCAACCATGGCTTGCCGGTGTCGCAGCACCGCGGCCCAGAACTCGTCGACACCAGCGTTCTCGATCGCACTCATCGTAAGCACCGGCGGGGTCCACCACGCATCGTGCGGGTAGATCAACCCGAGCGCGCCGCGCAGCTCGCGGGCGGCCGACCGCGCCTCGTTGACATGCTTGCCGTCGGCCTTGTTCACGACGACCACGTCGGCGAGCTCCAGAACGCCCTTCTTAATCCCCTGCAGGGCGTCACCGGTGCGCGCCAGCGTGAGAAAGGTGAACGTGTCGACCATGTTGGCGACGGTCACCTCGGACTGCCCCACCCCCACGGTCTCCACCAGCACGACGTCGTATCCGGCCGCCTCGACCAGCACGATCGTCTCCCGAGTCGCCTTCGCCACCCCGCCGAGAGTGCCCGCCGTGGGCGATGGCCGGATATAGGCGTCCGGGTGCGCGGCAAGCCGGCCCATACGGGTCTTGTCACCGAGGATTGATCCGCCGGTACGGGTCGACGACGGGTCGACGGCGAGCACGGCGACGCGGTGGCCCTGCTCGATCAGGTACATCCCCAGCGTCTCGATCGTCGTCGATTTGCCCACCCCGGGCACTCCGGTGATACCCACCCGGAACGACTGGCCCGAATGCGGGGTCATCGCCAGGAGCAACTCCTGCGCTTTCGCCCGATGCTCGGGATTGGTGGACTCGACCAGCGTGATCGCGCGCGCCAAGTCCGACCGTCGACCGGCCAGCACACCGGCACCGAGCAGCGTTGGATCGGTGCGGGCCGGACCAGCCGCCACTACGCCCCCGCGCCCGCGCCCGACAACTGTAGACCCAGGTTGTCGGCCAGTTTCGTGATCAGTTCGACCGCCGAATCGGCGATCACCGTACCCGGCGGGAAGATCGCCGCGGCCCCCGCCGAATAGAGTTCGTCGAAGTCGCCGGGCGGGATGACCCCGCCGACCACGATCATGATGTCGGGGCGGCCCGCCTCCGCGAGCGCATCACGAAGTGCAGGCACCAGGGTCAAGTGGCCGGCGGCCAACGACGACACGCCAACGACGTGAACATCGTTGTCGGCAGCCTGCGCAGCGACCTCCTCCGGGGTCGAGAACAACGGGCCCACGTCAACGTCGAAACCGAGATCGGCGAACGCGGTGGCGATCACCTTCTGGCCGCGATCGTGCCCGTCCTGCCCCATCTTGGCGACCAGGACGCGCGGTCGGCGGCCCTCGGCCCGCGCGAACTGTTCGACGAGCGTCGTCGCGGCGTCGATGTTGCCCGATTCTCCCGCCTCGTGGCGATACACACCGCTGATGGTACGGATCTCGGCCTGGTGCCGTCCGAAGACCTTCTCCATCGCGTCGGAGATCTCTCCTCCGGTCGCGCCGTGGCGGGCGGCGTCGATGGCGAGTGCCATCAAGTTGGTGTCCATCGATCCGCCGGGCTGTCCGGCGGCCCTCGTGAGGGCATCGAGGGCGGCCTGCACCTCGGCGGAGTCCCGATCGGCCCGCAGCCGCGCCAGCTTCGCTAGTTGCTCGGCGCGCACCTTCGAATTCTCGACCTTGAGGACCTCGATCTCCTCGTCGTCGTCGACCCGGTACTTGTTGACGCCGATCACCGGCTGGTGACCGGAATCGATGCGCGCCTGAGTGCGCGCGGCCGACTCCTCGATGCGCAGTTTGGGTAGCCCCTCACTGATCGCCTTGGCCATGCCCCCGGCCTCTTCAACCTCCGCGATGTGGGCGCGCGCCCGGTCGGCGAGCTGCGCGGTGAGCCATTCCACGTAGTTGGACCCTGCCCACGGATCGATCGGCCGGGTGGTACCCGACTCCTGCTGCAGCAGCAGTTGGGTGTTGCGGGCGATGCGGGCGGAGAAGTCGGTCGGCAGCGCCAGTGCCTCGTCGAGGGCGTTGGTGTGCAACGACTGGGTGTGGCCCTGAGTCGCCGCCATCGCCTCGACGGCGGTGCGCGCCACATTGTTGAACACGTCCTGCGCGGTGAGCGACCAGCCCGAGGTCTGCGAATGCGTCCGCAGCGACAGCGACTTGGCATTCTTGGGGTTGAACTGACTGACCAGTTCGCTCCAGATCAGCCGAGCAGCGCGCAGCTTCGCGACCTCCATGAAGAAATTCATGCCGATGCCCCAGAAGAACGACAGGCGCGGCGCGAACTTGTCGATGTCCAGGCCGGCGGCGAGGCCGGCCCGGATGTACTCCACGCCGTCGGCCAGCGTGTACGCCAGCTCCAGGTCGGCCGTCGCGCCCGCTTCCTGGATGTGGTAGCCCGAGATCGAGATGGAGTTGAACTTCGGCATCTTCGCGCTGGTGTAGCCGAAGATGTCGGAGATGATTCGCATCGAGGGATCCGGTGGATAGATGTAGGTGTTGCGGACCATGAACTCTTTGAGGATGTCGTTCTGGATCGTGCCGGCCAGCTTTTCCGGCGGAACGCCCTGCTCCTCCGCGGCGACGACGTACAGCGCAAGGATCGGCAACACGGCGCCGTTCATCGTCATCGACACCGAAACGCTGCCCAGGTCGATACCGTCGAACAGCTGTCGCATGTCCAGGATCGAGTCGATGGCAACGCCGGCCATTCCGACGTCGCCGGCCACGCGCGGATGATCGGAGTCGTAGCCGCGGTGGGTGGCGAGATCAAACGCGACCGACAGGCCCTTCTGCCCGGCGGCCAAGTTGCGACGGTAGAAGGCGTTGGACTCCGCGGCGGTCGAGAAGCCCGCGTACTGGCGGATCGTCCACGGCTGGTTCACATACATCGTCGGGTACGGCCCACGGATGAACGGCAACGCCCCCGGCACCGTGTCCAGCGGATAGGCGGGAGCCACCGTGTCCCGATCGGCCCGGGTGTAGATCGGTTTAACATCGATCTGCTCCGGGGTCTGCCACACCACCTGTTCGGGTGTGTAGCCGTGCGCCATCGCGGCCGCTTCGATGCGGTCATTCGCGTGCTCGAGAGTGACCGGCGGCTCCGGCGATTCGGAACGCAGCGGCACTCCGGCGAAAGGCGGGACGGCGAAAGGCGGGACGGCGAAAGGCGGGACGGCGTTCATGCGGGAGCTCCCGTCGGTGCGGACCCGGTGGCCAGCAGATCCAGCAGTTCGGTCAGGACGGCGACGGCATCGATTCCCGCGCGCAGCGAGCCGTCGGGCAGTGCGGCCTGATCGGGCCACTCTTTGCCGGGGCCGGCGAGGTACACACGGCTGACTCCCGCACCACGAGCGGCGGCCAGCGCAGCGGGACCGTCAGCAGCGTAGCGCGCCTTGGTGCCGCACAAGACGGCGATCCGCGGGGAGTGTTCGGCGACGAGCCCGGCAAGTTGATCGGCTGTCACCGGGCCGGGGTTGATCGCAGCGATACCACCGGCGGCCAAGAGGTTGGCGATGAAGGTGGTGCGCCCGTTGTGTTCGGCAACCGGGCCGAGCGGGATGAGCAAGGCGCTGGGACGTGCCCCGTCGGCGGCAGCAGCATCAGACCGGTCCCGCAGTGCCTCGAAGTGGCGGGCGATCCGCGCGAGGTTGGGCGCTGCGCCCGGCAGGCTGGTCGCCGACGAGGCCGCCGTGCCGAGCGACGGTTCGTCCAGATTGGGGAATTCGCTGACGCCGGTGACCGGAGTCGATCGCGTCGCGACCGTCGCGTCGCGATCGGCCAGCGCAGCGGCGATGCGCTGCGCGATTGAACCGTCGGCCAACGCCGCCCGGTACCCGCCCCGCGCCTCGACGTCGGTGAATACCGCCCAGGCGGCATCGGCTAGATCGTCGGTGAGCGACTCGATGTACCAGGAACCGCCGCCGGGGTCGAGGACCCGGCCGATATTGGACTCCTCCAAGAGCAACAGTTGGGTGTTGCGAGCGATCCGTCGCGCGAAGGCCGGTTTGGCGGTTCGTTCCTCGACGGGGATAGCTGCGTCAAAGGTGTGCACGGTGACCTGGTCTGCGCCGCCGACGCCGGCACCGAAGGCGGCAACGGTGCTGCGCAGCATGTTCACCCACGGGTCGCGCTGGGAAAACATCGTCAGGTCGGTCACGGCGTGCGTCACCGCCGCACCGGCATCGGGAACGCCCAGTACCTGCGCCACTCGAGCCCACATCAGGCGCAGCGCGCGCAATTTGGCGATCGCGCCGAATTGGTCATCGGTGACGCTGATCGCGAAGGTCAGCTGCCGAAGCGCCTGCCCCGGGGTCAGCCCGGCTTCGACGAGGTCCCGGACATGCGCGACCCCGGCGCCGATGACCAGCCCGAGCTCGGTCACCGGGTCGGCACCACCCCCGGAAAAGTCCAGGCCATCGACCCGCAAAGTCCGGATCCGCCCAGTGCGGTCGGTACCGGCGAGCTCGACGGCGAGCGCAGTGGCGTCGGCCTCGTCGACGGTCGGACGCCCGGAATACGCCGCGGTCAGTGGCGACAAACCCAGCGAATGGGCGGTCGCGACGGTCGGCGGCGCCTCCTGCGGGGGCGTCGGCGCGGCATCGAGGATGCGCAGAAACTCGCGGGCGGCGGCAATGCCCTCGGCGTCGGCGCCGAGGGTCACCGGCAACAGATCCAGGTAGACCCCGGTAAGCACGGCAGCCAGGTCTTGAGTGGTCAACCCCTCACCCACCCGCAGCCACAGTCCGCTCGTGCCGTTCTGACAGGCACCGAGAATCTGCTCGTTCACCGTCGACGCCGACGCGGTGTCGTCGCCGAATCGCTCGGTCACCCGCCACCCCAGCACCGCGTCGCGGACGCGATCGGCACCGCGCACAAACGGGAACTCGCCGGGCAGCCCGGGCTCGGCCGTCTCGTCGAGACGGGTGTACAGCGGCCGGACGGTCAGTCCACCGGGAATCGGGGTGGACAGCAGCTCAGTCGGGGTTCCGGGCAGGTCGCCGACCTCGACGCGACGGGACTTCGCCAGCACCGCCGCCGCCGACTCGGACCACTGCTCGTAGGCCTGAGAGAGGGACATCACACCGCCTTCCATCGTGTAGTTCAGACCATAGACGATCGCGCGCCGTGCTCCGCCGCTGACTCCGCGTTCCGGCGAGCAGTACCATCGCGGCTGTGAACGACGGCCCGACACATCACCCGCACACCGGGGCCGAACTCGCCGCGGCCGACCTCCGGGGGACGGTGATCCGTCGGCTTATCGCCGTCGGAGTCGTCATCGCCGTCATCATGGGCACCTCGTATGTGGTCCCGACGCGCGGGATCGTCGACGCAATCGAGTCGTGGCGGGCCGGGCTTGGACCAACGTTCCCAGTCATCTTCTTCACCTGCTACGCACTGATTACGATCTTCCCGATTCCCCGATCTGCCTTCACCTTCTCGTCGGGGATCTTGTTCCCCGCAACCCTCGGTCTCGCCGGCGCGATGTCGGCGACCATGTTTGCGGCGACGGCCTCATTCATCGCCATCCGGCTGATCGGCCGCGAGAAGGTGCAGCCCTACCTCAAGCAGCCGGTGGTGCGGGCGATCGACGCCCGCCTCGAGCGTCGGGGCTGGCTGGCGGTCGGGTCGCTGCGGCTGATCGCGGCCTGCCCGTTCGCGCTCGCCAACTACTGCTCGGCGTTGTCGTCGGTGCGGCTGTTCCCCTACCTCGTCGCCAGCGTCATCGGTGTCTTCCCGGGGACCGCGGCCGTCGTCCTCCTCGGTCACTCGGTGACCAGCGGACCAAATCCGTGGCTGATCGGCAGCACCGTCTTCTTCTTCGCGCTGGGCATCGTCGGCCTCGTCTTCGACGCCAAACTGCCCGTTGACGCGCCGGGCGGGTCGTCCCCCGCTCCCCCGCTGACTTAGCCCGCTTCGGCGGTGACGAAGTCGATGAGTTCCTCCACCGCACGCAGCAGCGGCACCTCGATGTCGCGGTAGTCGCTCACCCCGGAAAGGACCCGGCGCCAGCCGTCCCGCGGTGCACCCCAGCCCAGTGCGGTGCACACGCCGGTCTTCCAGTCGGTACCGCGCGGAACGACGGGCCACGCACGGATCTTCACCGAAGCCGGCTTCACCGCCTCCCACACGTCAATGTAAGGATGACCACAGACGAGCACATGCGGTCCGACCGAACCTGTCAATCGATGCTCTTTCGACCCCGCCACGAGGTGGTCCACCAGGACCCCGGCCCGCCGGCGCGGGCCCGGTTCGAACTCGGCGAGCGCATCGGCGAGATTGTCCAGGCCGTCCAGACTCTCCACGACGATCCCCTCGGCGCGCAGATCGTCACCCCAGACGCGCTCGACCAGCGTCGCGTCGTGCACCCCTTCGACGAAGAGCCGGCTGGCACGCGCCACCCGGGCCCGAGATTGCGCCGCCTTGCGCGACCCGGAGGCCGTGCGCGCCGCCCCGGAAGCGACGGTCGTCGTGGGCCGCGCCAGAGTCACCGGCTTCCCGTCGATCAGAAAGGCCGACGGCCTCATGGCGAAGACCCGAGTCCCGCCGCGGCGATCCTCGAGGCGGACGAACAACCCGTCGTAGGACTTTTCGAAGCCCACCACCGCGCCGCAGTAGCCACTGGCCACGTCTTCGACGACCAGTCCCTTCTCCGCCGGGATCACCGGCACCTGCGGGCCTTCGCGGCGGGGCGCGGCCAGAATGTCGCGGCCGTACGGGTCGTCCATCACGATCGCCCAGCGTAGATCAGTCGCCCTCGGACCATGGCGAGCGACGCGCAGGCAGCATCGGTTGGCGACTAGGCTGGTTCGCGTCATGGCCGCGATTCCCCATCCGAACAGCCCGCCAGCTGAGTCCGTCTATCTGCTGACCACCCTCGCCCCCTGGGCCGCCGCCTTCGGTGCGCGCCGGTGCGCCGGCGACGACCTTCTCGACGAGTTGGCGGCGTTCGGGATGCCGGCCGTGATCGTCGACGCCGAGAGTGGCGCACGTACCGGCTGGCTCGAGCTTGCCCGATCGGCGCGGTCGTGGTCGGTTCGCCTACCGGCCCCCGGAGCGCCAGATGGCCTACCACCGGGCCCGGCCGCGCACGCCGCCGGTGTAGTCGGCGAAGCGCTGGTCGTCGACACCGGCGCCGCCCCCCTACTGGTCATTCCGCAGCGCGATCCCGATCGCGCAACCGGATGGATCGCGCACCGGCCCGGTGGTCCTGTTCCGCCTCCGGCGGAGATGGGTCTGGGTGAGGCGCGGCTGTCGCTGCTCGACGCAATCGGCGGAGCCACCGCGGTTCTCACCGGCTTGCCCGGCGCTTCCGACGGGGACGCGGCGACCCTGCGCGCCGAACTGGCCGCCCAGGTGTCGCGCTTCCTGCCGGTACTGCCCCCCGGTGCCCATGCACGGGCCGCCGAAGTCGCCTCGCTGGCCGCCCAAGTTCTCGCGACTGGTGCGCTGGCCACGGCTCGGCGGGCAAGCTTCGGTCTGGCGGGCGCCCACTCACAGGAACCCGACCGGCGCCTCGCCGAAGTGGCTGCCGCCGCACGGGCCGCCCTGGCCGCGTCGGTCAATCGGGTGATCGACGAATACACGCGCCACGCGGTATGAGGCCTTCGGCCCCCTTCAGGAGGGCCCGCAACACCCTGATCGGCAGCCGGCGCCGTTGTCCCCGCAACCGGGCGCATCGAGGTCGCCGTAGCCGTCGGCATACCGGTCGACGATGGCTGCGACGAGATCGGTGAACCGGGGATCGGTGCCAACCGTGTCGGCCCGGACATAGGCCAGTCCCAGATCGGTGGCGAGATCCGCCAGCTCGTTGTCAAGGTCCCAGACGACCTCGAGGTGATCGGAGACGAACCCGATCGGCGCGACGACGACTTGTTCGACCCCCGACTCGGCGAGAACTCTCAGATGGTCGGCGATATCGGGCTCCAGCCAGGCCACCTCGGGCGGCCCCGAGCGCGACTGCCAAACCTGGTCGTAATCCGTTCCGGCTTCGGCCCCGGCGCGCGTCAACCGCCGCGCAACCGCTGCCGATGCCTGCGCGACCTGCCGGGAGTAGAGCCCGCCACCGATCGCCTGGTCAGCGCGGGTCGGGATGGAGTGTGCGGTGAAGACGAGCCGGAACTCCCCGTCGGGATCGGGCAGGTCCGCCACGGCACGACGCACCGCGTCAGTCTCCGCGTCGAGAAACGCCTCTTCGGCCCAATACTGCGGAAGCTTGCGCAACAGGACCGGATCATCGACGCTTCCGGGCTCCCGCTGCGCCAGATCGGCAACGGCCCGCGCGATGTCCTCGTGGTACTGCGTGCAGCCGGAGTAGCCACCCCAGGCCGAGGTCGCGAAGACCAGGATCCGCCGGTGACCGTCGCGGTAGATCTGCACCAGCACGTCTTCGACGTACGGATCCCAGTTGCGGTTGCCGAAGTACACCGGCAGATCGTCGCGGCCACGTTCGGCCAGGCCCGTGCGCAGCGCCACGATCATGTCGCGGTTGAGCCCGTTGATCGGCGATGCGCCACCGAAATGGTAATAGTGCTCCGCGACCTCGTCGAGCCGGCCGCGCGGCACGCCTCGCCCCCGTGTGACGTTCTCGAGGAACGGCAGCACGTCCACGGTGCGCTCCGGCCCGCCGAAAGACAGGAAGAGGACCGCGGTAAACCGCGAGTCGTTGCCGAGTGGGCTCACTTGCCCTCGAGCATCTCCTCGGGGAACCAGGTGTTGTGGCTGGCACCGCCGTCGACGTAGATGATCGACCCGGTCGTGCCCGGCAGGAAATCAGATAGGACCGCGCACACACTGGTGCCGACGACACCCGGATCGTCGACGTTCCAGCCGATGGGCGAGGCGCCGTTCCAGTAGTCGTTGAGCATGTTGAGCTTGCGGGCGTCATCGGTGGCGGTTCCGGCGATTGCCTTGGCGGCCAGCGTCTTGATCGGACCGGCAGCCACCAGGTTCGACCGAATCCGCTTGGCGTAGCCGACTTCACGGGCGACGTAGCGGTTCACCGACTCCAGGGCGGCCTTGGCCACACCCATCCAGTTGTAATCGGGCATGGCGGTGCGCGGATCGAAGTCCATGCCGACGATGGAGCCGCCCTCGTTCATGACGGGCAGCGCGGCGCGGGCCAGCGCGGCGTAGCTCCACGCCGAGATCTGGAACGAGCTGGCGACATCGGGGCCGGGCCCCTCCAGGAACGGCAGCGCGTCCGGGCCCATCAGCGTGCGCGGGGCGAAGGCGATTGAGTGGACCAGTCCGTCGATGCCTTCGGGTGCCAGCTCGCGCACCCTGTCGGCCAGCGCCCCGAGAGACTCCTCGTCGGTGATGTCGAGTGGAATCGCCGGCGGCACTTCCTGCGGCAACCGCTTGGCGATGCGGTCGATAAGTCGTAGTCGTTCCGGGATGCCGGTGATGATCACCTTGGCGCCCTGCTCCTGCGCGACCTTCGCCGTCGAGAAGGCGATGGAGGCGTCGGTGATGATGCCGGTGACGAGAATGGTCTTGCCGTCGAGGATACCCATGGTGACTCCTGAGTTCTGGTGGATGGCTGGTGGTCGGTACGCGGGCCCTAGTGACCCATGCCCAGTCCGCCGTCGACGTTGATCACGTTGCCGGTGACGTAGGCCGAATCATCGGAGGCGAGGAAGGAGACGACCGCGGCAACATCCTCGGGCTGCCCCATGCGCTTGGCTGGAATGGCCTGGTCAACGGCGGTCTTGGTGTATTCCTCCGGTAGCGCGCGGGTCATGTCGGTGTCGATGAGACCCGGCGCGACGACGTTCGCGGTGATGTTGCGGCTGCCGAGTTCACGAGTCACCGAACGGGCCAAGCCGATGACGCCGGCCTTGCTCGACGCGTAGTTGGCCTGGCCGGGGGTACCCATCAGGGCGACGACCGAGCCGAGGTAGATGAAGCGTCCCCAGCGGTTCTTGAGCATGTTTCGGGTGGCCGCCTTGGTGACACGGAACGCACCGGTCAGGTTGGCGTTGACGACGCGCTCGAACTGGTCGACGTCCATCCGCATGAGCAAGGTGTCCTCGGTGACACCGGCGTTCGCGACGACCACTTCGACGGGCCCCTGGTGCTCAGCAACCTCGGCGACCGCCCGGTTCACCGATTCGGTGTCGGTGACGTCGCACTGGACGCCGAAGAGGCCGTCGGGAACACCGGATCCGCGGTGGGTCACGGCAACCTTGTGGCCGTCGGCGGCGAGCCGCTGTGCGATGGCCAGACCGATGCCGCGGTTGCCACCGGTGACAAGAACTGAGCGCGAGGTAGTCATGGGTACAAAACCTATCGTGTCGCGGGTCGTGGGAGAAAGCTCGGGTCCGCTGGGGCGCTTACGGGCCCGTCACGGCAGGCGCTGGTTGAGCACCAGCGCGCCGGCCGCGCCGAGCAGGACGAGGACTGTGCCCGCGAGGATCCACGGGTGGGAGTTGTCGCCTCGCGTCGTCTCATAGCCGATCTGCTCTTGCAGTGAACCGTAGACGGCGTTGAGCTCCTCGAGGCTCGAGGCGGTGAAGAATCGGCCGCCCGGCGCACCCAGCTGGGCGATCTTCTTCAGCGTCGCGTCATCGACCGGAACCGGGATGCGTTCACCCTCGATCTCCACGACGCCGGTTTTGGTTCCGAAGGAGATCGTCGAGATCGGGACATGGCGCTCCCGCGCCTTGCGCGCCGCGGTGAACCCACCGCGCGGCGCATCGGGGCTCTCCGGCACCGTCTGCTTGCCGTCAGACAGGAGGACGATGTGCGCGGGCGGCGCCTCCTTGTCGCCGCCGAGGAGCGAGTTCAGCGTGCGGATCTGATCGAGCGCGGCGAAGATGCCCTCGCCGGTCGCCGTCTTGTCGTCGAGTTGGAGCTTGTCGACGGCCGCCTTGGTCGCGTTGTGGTCGGGCGTCGGGCTCACCAGCGTCGTCGGTGTCCCGGCGAAGGAGATCAACCCCAGGTTGATGCCGTCGGTCAGGTCGTCGGCGAACTTCTTCGCCGCCTGCTGTGCTGCCTTAATGCGGGTCGGGGCGACGTCGGTCGCGTTCATCGATCGAGAAACGTCGATGACCAGCATGACCGTGGCCTTGTTGCGCGGCACCTTGCGGTCGGCCTGCGGGCCGGCCAGCGCGACCGTCAGCAGGATCAGCGCCACCGTGAGGAGCGCGAACGGCACGTGGCGAAAGCGATCGGTCCGCTTCGGCGTGACCGTCTTCAAGATCTCCAGGTTGGCGAACTTCATCGCGCGCGAGGTCCGTTTGCGCTGGATGTAGACGTAGAGTCCGACGAGAGCGGCGACGACGAGCAGGCCGAGCAGCCACCAGGGGTTCGCGAGCATCAGCCCACCCCGGCCGCAAGTCCGCGGCGGCGCCCACCGATGAAGCGCACGGTGTCGGCGATCCAATCATGGTCGGTGCGCAGGGTCATCACCGGTCCGCCGCAGGCGCGAATCGTCCGGTGCACCTTGTCCTGGTGGGCCTTGGCCGCGGCCGCGAAGTCATCGCGCACCTGCTCGGTGATGACCACATCGTGGATCTCTCCCGATTCAGCATCGGCGAGCCGGACATCGCCGATCACGGGCAATTCCAGGTCACGCGGATCGAGGACCTCGATAGCCAGCAACTCGTGGTGACCGCCCACGGCGCGCAACGGACGATCCCAATCGATCGGTCCGAGAAAGTCACTGATCACCACTGCCATCCCCCGTCTGCGCTCCGGTCGACGCAGGGCCTCGATACCGTCGCGCAAGTCACCACGCACCGTCGGCGAACTGCGATGCGTCGTGGCGACCTTCTTCAAGAGGTTCTGCGCGTGGGCCCGGCCGCCGCGCGCGGGGACGCGCACGATCTCGTCGCCGGTGACGATGATCGCGCCGATCCGATTGCCACCGCCAGCCGTCAGGTGCACGATGACCGCGGCCGCCGCCACCGCCAGATCGCGCTTGGTGCGACCGACGGTGCCGAAGTCCAGACTGCCCGAAACGTCGACGACCAGCCATGTCTCCAACTCACGGTCGGCGACCATCTGGCGCACGTGGGGCACCGTCGTTCGGGCGGTGACCGCCCACTCCATCCGGCGGATGTCGTCGCCGGGCTGATAGGCCCGCGCCTCCCCCGGCTCCGACCCGGGCCCGGGAATGAGCCCGAGGTGCTCGCCTTGCAGCACTCCGTCCAGCTTGCGCCGAACGGTTAGCTCGAGGGTGCGCAATGCGGCCGTTAGCGCCGGGTCGGTCAGCAGACCGTCCGCAAAGGACGGCAGACCGCTGCTACTGCCCGGCATGCCGGATGTTGCTCGGCGGCGTCGGGACTGGGCCGACCGGCGCCGGGTTCGGGATCGCCGGTATCTGGCCCGGCGCTGCCGCCGCATTGCCACCGTTGGCGTTGACCGGAGCCGCCACGACTTGCGGCAGGCCCACCGTCTGCAGGACGCGGACAATCACGTCATCAGCATCGACGGAGTCGGCCAGCGCATCGTAGGTCAGCACCAAGCGGTGGCGCAGAACGTCGGGGGCGATCTCCACGATGTCGTTCGGCACGACGTAGTCACGGCCCCGGACCAGCGCCAATGCGCGAGCCGCGGCGATAATTCCCAGGGTCGCGCGGGGGGATGCGCCGTAGGCCAGCCAGGAGGCGACTTCGGTCATGCCGAGGTCGGCCGGTCGACGGGTCGCGTTGATCAGGCGCACCACGTAGTCCACCAGGGCGTGGTGGACGAAGACGTTGGCCGATGCGTCCTGCAGGCGAATCATCGTCTCAGCGTCGAGTACCTGTGTGGCCGTGGGGGGAACGTTGCCCATCCGATAGACGATTTCGCGTTCCTCCTCGACCGACGGGTAGTCGACCAACACCTTGAACAGGAAGCGGTCGCGCTGCGCCTCGGGCAGTGGGTAGACGCCCTCGTTCTCGATCGGGTTCTGGGTCGCCATGACCAGGAACGGCTTGGGCATCGGGTAGGTGACGCCGCCGATCGACACCTGCCGCTCGGCCATGACCTCCAGCAGCGCCGACTGAACCTTGGCCGGGGCGCGGTTGATCTCGTCGGCGAGCAGGAAGTTGGCGACCACCGGGCCCAGTTCGGTGTCAAACTCCTCGCGGCCCTGACGGTAGATGCGGGTACCGATGAGGTCGGTCGGCACGAGGTCCGGGGTGAACTGGACGCGCGAGAAGCTGCCGCCGACGACTGTGGCGAACGTTTCGACGGCCAGGGTCTTGGCCACACCGGGAACACCCTCGAGCAGGATGTGACCGCGGGCGAGGAGTCCGACCAGGATGCGCTCGACGAGCTGATCCTGGCCGACGATGACTCGCTTGACCTCGTAGATGGCCTTCTCGATCAGCTTCGAATCGGCTTCGCTGAGCGCTGCGGAGTGCTGCTGGCCGTTGGCGGGCTGCGACGTCAAAGCCCAACTCCTGTCGTCGGTATTCGCGCCTGGTCACGAGGGAACAGTCGCGGTCGGTGTGGATCGGTCTGCACCAGCCTAGCGGCGCAACCGGGGTTAGGCGATCATGGCCGGTCCGCGCGTCCGCCGGTGGATCGACCTCCCTCGACTACCAGAGGCGCACGACCATCGGCATCGCACCACCGAGTCGCACCGGCGAGACCTTCACGACGTCACCCGACTGTGGTGCCTCGATCATCTTGTTGTCGCCCACGTAGAGGGCCACGTGCTGGCTGGCATTGGCGCCCCAGAAGATCATGTCGCCGCGCTGCATCTGCGCAATCGGCACCTGCGGGCCGGCGGTGTACTGATAGCCGGTGTAGTGCGGCAGGTCGTACCCGATGCCGGCGAACGCGTAGATCATCAGGCCCGAGCAATCGAAGCCGACCTTGTTGTAGTCGCCGTGCGCATCGGCCACTCCGCCGTCGCGGATCCCCTTGGTCGGGCCGTTGCCGTCTCCGCCGCCCCACGCATAGGGCAGGTTCAGCTGCGACATCGCACGGTTCACGACGACTTCGACCGCCTGCGGTCCGCGCAGGCCCGGCCGAACCTGTCCGCCGCCACCGAAACTGCCGGTACTGCCGAACAGTGCGCCGAGCGAACCGGTAGACAGTCGCGTCAGCGAGCCGTTGCCTCCGGTGCTGGTCACGTCGCTGCCGCTGAGCCCGAGTTCGTCGAACAGCTTCGACTGCGGGATCTGCTGTGATCCGATCACCGTGGCCAGCGTCTTCTGCGCGACGTCCATCGCGATCTTCGCGGCCGCCACGGCGGCGTCCATTGCCGCCTGGTTGACACCGCCGCCGTCGACCAGCGCGGGCAGACCCGGGATCGCCGGTGCCGAAACCCTGGTGGTGACACCCCGAAGGGCGTTGAGTTTGTTCTGCGTCTCGGCCCGCTTCGTCAGCAGCGCGACCTTGTTCCGCTGCTGCGCGGCCATCGCCTGCTGCGCGGTCTGCACGGCACCGATCGCATCGCCGCGACGACTTGCCGCACTGCGGACCGCCGAGGATGCCTGACGCCGCGATGCCTCCGCCGTCGCGGCGCGGTTGGCCTTCTGGTTGCGCGCGATCTTCAGCTGCTCGATGGTCCGGCGCTGGGCGGCGCTGACCCGATCGAGGACGCCGACCTGGTCGAGCACCTTCTGCGGGTCGTCGGCGGAGATGTAGTCGCGCATCGTGCCCGCTGCGCCCCGGCGGTACGCGCTGGCCGCGTAGGCGTCGAAGGACTTCTGGGCCGACGCCAGTCGCCGATCGGCGTCGACCAAGGACTTGCGGGCGCCCTGCGCCGCGACGGCGGCGAGGCGCTCGGCCACGATCGAGTTCTGGAAGTCGACGAGGGCGCGGTTGACGGCCTCTCGCTTGACCGCCAGCGTGTTGTCCAGATCCGTGAGGTTCTGGTCGGTGGTGGCGATCTGGTTGACCAGGCGCGAGATCTTCGCCGCCTTCTGATCGGTGGGCGCGGCACCGGCCGCGCCGGCCACCAGCGTCGATAGGGCGACCGCACTCACCAGCACACCACCGCGAAGCATCGCGGTGAGCCGGTGGCTCGTTCGAATTGCTCTGGTCTTCTGGTTTCGCCTCACGCCATTGCTCCTCAAATCCGCGAGGTGTACATCAAACGTCACAGGAACCTCACCTGCGACATCTGCACCGTACGTCACATCAGAAAGCATGGGAAACACCAGAAACAGAATTACAAACGTGGGATTACCTGCGCCGATGCTGTGATCAGCGGAAAAGGACCGGAATGTCCGGATGTCTCACTTTGGCAACATCAACGGCGGCCGCGCTCTCAGCGGCCGACCGGCGCCCGACTATCGGTATCGCCGGCCGCACCCGTATCACCATCGACGGCCGAAGACCCCTCGTCGACGGCTGCGCTGGACCGTGGCCCGGTGCCGCCCCGACGTGCGCGTCGCGTGGCGACCAGTCGGGCACCAACGGCCGCCACCAGGACACCGAGGGTCAGGACGATCGTGATGGCAGTCCAGTTCGTCTGCGGAGCCGTCAGCTGGTCGACCATCTGGCGCGCCGCGCCGGGCGGGTCGGTGAGCGTGAGATTCTGGGCGGCCTCCTCTTGGACCACCCGCGCGAACTGCGGTCCGGAACTGCCGACCGAGTCCGGCCCGAGCACGATCACGGTGCCGCCGGTCTTCGGTTGCAGGGTCAGCGCGATGTCCCGGTAATACGTGAACTTCGGCTGCTTGTCCGTCAGGACCACGACCTTGATGTCATAGCCCTTCGCCTTGGCATCGGCGACCACCGCCTTCAGCGCGGGAATCTGCGCGACCGGCCCGGCGACCCCCTGCGTCTGCAAGTCGCGCGCGATGGCCTCGATATCGATGCTGTCCGGCACGCTGGCGCCGTACGGAATCGTCGGTACCGCAGAACTGGGCTCGGGACTCATCGCAGGTGCGCCTTTCTCGCTACGCCTTACTTGCTGCGCAAGAGTACGACACAATGGAATCGCGCCGGGCCAGCAGCCCGCGACATCCCCGGCCTAGTAACAGTACACCCGTACTGTTAGGCTGAGGGTGTCGCGCCTATCGGTTGGCGCAGCAGACCCGGATCAACCCGACACAGCCCGTCGGTCCGTGCTGGCGCAAGCCCTCGTCAGCACGCCGAGGACACTAGAGGAGATGTTTTCGAAGTGAGTATTGATTCATTCGGCGCCCGCGGCACCCTCGAGGTGGGCGACAAGTCCTACGAGATTTTCCGTATCAACACCGTGAAGGGCATCGAGCGGCTCCCCTACTCGCTCAAGGTGCTCGCCGAGAACCTGCTGCGCACCGAAGACGGCGCCAACATCACCAAGGACCACATCGAAGCACTCGGCAACTGGGACCCGTCCGCCGATCCGAGCATCGAGATCCAGTTCACGCCGGCCCGCGTCCTCATGCAGGACTTCACCGGCGTCCCGTGTGTCGTCGACCTGGCCACCATGCGGGAGGCCGTCGCCGCCCTCGGCGGCGATCCGAACAAGGTCAACCCGCTGTCCCCGGCCGAGATGGTCATCGACCACTCCGTCATCCTCGACGTCTTCGGCCGCGCGGACGCCTTCGAGCGCAACGTCGAACTCGAGTACCAGCGCAACTCCGAGCGATACCAGTTCCTGCGTTGGGGCCAGGGCGCCTTTGACGACTTCAAGGTCGTCCCCCCGGGCACCGGTATCGTCCACCAGGTCAACATCGAGTACCTCGCCCGCGTGATCATGACCCGCGACGGCCAGGCCTACCCCGACACCTGCGTCGGCACCGACTCGCACACCACCATGGAGAACGGCCTGGGCGTGCTGGGCTGGGGCGTCGGCGGCATCGAGGCCGAGGCGGCCATGCTCGGCCAGCCGGTGTCCATGCTCATCCCGCGCGTCGTCGGCTTCAAGCTGACCGGTGAGATCCAACCCGGGGTGACCGCGACCGACGTCGTGCTCACCGTCACCGACATCCTCCGGCGGCACGGCGTCGTCGGCAAGTTCGTCGAGTTCTACGGCAAGGGCGTTGCCGAGGTGCCATTGGCGAACCGTGCGACGCTGGGCAATATGAGCCCCGAATTCGGCTCCACCTGCGCGATCTTCCCGATCGACGACGAGACCATCAACTACCTGCGCCTGACCGGCCGCACCGACGAGGAACTCGCGCTCGTCGAGGCCTACGCCAAGGAACAGGGCATGTGGCACAACCCCGACCAGGAGCCGGAGTTCTCCGAGCACCTCGAACTCGACCTGGGCACCGTGGTGCCGTCGATCGCCGGGCCGAAACGTCCGCAGGACCGCATCCTGCTGTCGGAGTCGAAGGTCGCCTTCCGCAAAGACATCCACAACTACGTCGAAGAGCATCACCACGCGCCGAAGAACGGCCTCGACGAGGGGCTCGACGAATCTTTCCCCGCATCCGACCCGGTGTCGATCACGCCGAACAGCGCCACGTTGTCCTTCGCCGACGACGACGCAGTCGAGTCGGCGGCCAACGGCGCCCACGGGCGCCCGAGTAAGCCTATCGAGGTCACCTCGGACGGCAATACCTTCATCCTCGACCACGGTGCAGTCGCGGTCGCCGGCATTACCTCGTGCACCAATACGTCGAACCCGTCGGTCATGATCGGCGCCGGCCTGCTGGCACGCAATGCCGTGGAGAAGGGCCTGACCTCCAAGCCGTGGGTGAAGACCAACATGGCACCGGGGTCGCAGGTCGTCTCCGACTACTACGAGAAGGCCGGGCTGTGGCCCTACCTGGAGAAGCTCGGCTTCTACCTGGGCGGCTACGGGTGCACCACCTGTATTGGTAACACCGGCCCGCTGCCCGAGGCGATCAGCGCCGCCGTCAACGACAACGACCTGTCGGTCACGGCTGTGCTGTCGGGCAACCGCAACTTCGAGGGCCGCATCTCCCCCGACGTGAAGATGAACTACCTGGCCAGTCCGCCATTGGTGATCGCGTACGCGTTGGCCGGCACAATGGACTTCGACTTCGAATCGGAGCCACTGGGCACCGACACCGAGGGCAACGATGTCTTCCTGAAGGACATCTGGCCCTCGGCGCAGGAGATCGACGACACGATCAAGGCAGCGATCAACGAGGACATGTTCCGCAGTTCTTACGCCGACGTCTTCAAGGGTGACGAGCGTTGGCGGAGCCTGTCGACCCCCGACGGCGACACCTTCGCCTGGGACGACAAGTCGACGTATGTGCGCAAGGCGCCCTACTTCGACGGGATGACGCTTGAGCCGTCGCCGGTGTCCGACATCAAGGGTGCGCGCGTGCTGGCGCTGCTGGGCGATTCGGTGACCACCGACCACATCAGCCCGGCCGGTCCGATCAAGCCGGGTACGCCCGCCGCGCAGTACCTCGACTCGCACGGGGTTGCACGCAAGGACTACAACTCGCTGGGCAGCCGTCGCGGCAACCACGAGGTGATGATCCGCGGCACCTTCGCCAATATCCGCCTGCAGAACCAGCTGCTCGACGGCGTGTCCGGCGGGTACACCCGTGACTTCACCCAGGACGGCGGCCCGCAGTCGTTCATCTACGATGCGTCGGTGAACTACCAGAAGGCCGGCATTCCCCTGGTCGTGCTCGGCGGCAAGGAGTACGGCTCGGGCAGTTCACGCGACTGGGCGGCCAAGGGAACCGTGCTGCTGGGTGTGAAGGCGGTCATCACCGAGTCCTTCGAGCGCATCCACCGCAGCAACCTGATCGGGATGGGCGTCGTTCCGCTCCAGTTCCCGGCCGGCGAGTCCGCGAAGTCGCTCGGCCTGACCGGTACCGAGGTCTTCGACATCGAGGGCATCGAGAAGCTCAACGAGGGAGTCACCCCACCGACCATGCACGTCACGGCGACAAAGGAGGACGGCGACACCATCGAGTTCGACGCCGTCGTCCGGATCGACACCCCCGGAGAGGCCGACTACTACCGCAACGGCGGCATCCTCCAGTACGTTCTGCGCAACATGCTGAAGGCTGATGCCTAAGGTCTCCGACGACCACCTGGCCGCGCGTCGTCGAGAGATCCTCGACGGCGCGCGGCGGTGTTTCGCGGAGTACGGGTACGACGGCGCCACGGTCAAACGACTCGAAGAGGCGACCGGGCTGTCCCGGGGTGCAATCTTCCACCACTTCCGGGACAAAGAAGCGCTCTTCCTGGCACTCGCCGACGACGATGCCCACCGGATGGCCGACGTCGCCGCCGACCAGGGTCTGGTGCAGGTGATGCGCGACATGCTCGCCCGGCCACAGGACTTTGACTGGCTCGGGACACGACTGGAGATCGCCCGCAAGATCCGGACCGACACGGCGTTCCGCGACGAGTGGCAGGCCCGCTCGGCCGAGTTGGACTCGGCCACCCTGTCGCGCCTTGAGAGTCAGCGCACCGCCGGCCGGCTGCGCAGCGATTTGCCCACCGAAGTGCTCGTCACCTATCTGGACCTCGTGATGGACGGCCTGATCAACCGGCTGGCCACCGGAGAGTCCACCGCCAACCTCGAGGCGGTCCTCGACCTCGTCGAAGCGTCGGTGCGCTCCGATACCCACTCCTGACCAATTCGGCGGTGGTGCCCGGGGAATGGGCTCGCGACCTGGTCCCTATCTGCGCGACCTGCTGGGGTTGGTGCCACGGTTTCACCGCCGCCTTCGGCGTAACCTTGAACGGTGGCAGCGCAGGCTCCGATGCCGCGGTTGGCCGAACTGATCGCGTCGTTGTCGATTGCCACCGACCTCGGCCTCGGGTTGCCGCAGGAACACGTCCTTCGCCAGACCCTCATTGCGCTGCGCCTCGGCGCACTGGCCGGGTTGAGTTCCGAACAACAAGACGCGGTGTTCTACGTTTCACTGCTGGCGTGGGTGGGCTGCATCGCGGACTCACATGAGTTGTCGCGCTCCTTTGGGGACGACCGGCGGATCCGATCCGACAGTTACCTCGTCGACAAGGCCGGCCTGGAGATGATGCGATTCATGTTCGCGCAGGTGGTGCGCGGCCGCCCGCCGCTCGAAGGCGTGGCCATGGTCGGGCGTGTCCTCGCCAGTGGATTCGCCGACGCGACCAACTCGTTCATCACCCACTGCCAGACGACGGGCGACATCGCCGATCGGCTCCATCTCCCGCCCCGCGTTCGCGACTGCCTGACCCAGGTCTTCGAGCGGTGGGACGGGCACGGTGTTCCCGGCCACCGTGCCGGCCCGCGGATCGACATCGTCGTCCGCGTGGTGCAGATCGCCGACGACGCGGAGGTCCTGCACCGGCAGGGCGGACTCGGTGCTGCCGTCGAGATGCTCCAATCGCGCCGGGGGACCGAGTTCGACCCCGAGTTGGTCGACGCGTTGATTGCCCGCGCCGGCGAGATATTCGGGAGCCTCGAGATCGCCGACCCCGCCGGCGCGGTGGCGGAGATCTCCCACCAAATCGAAAGCCCACTCACCCCTGCCGAATTCGACGATGCCCTCGAGGTCTTCGGCGACTACGCCGATCTCAAGTCCCCCTGGTTCAGCGGGCATTCGTACGCAACCGCGCAACTCGCTGCCACTGCGGCCGCGCACGCCGGGCTCGATCGACATGACTGCCGCCTGGTCCGCAATGCCGCACTTGTGGCCCACCTCGGGCGAACCGGCGTCTCGACCGGAATATGGAACAAGACCGGCCCGCTTACCGCCGCGGAAATCGAACGGATCAGGACGGTGCCCTACCTCACCGAGAGCATTCTGCGCCGGCAACCCCGACTGGCCGAACTCGGCGCCCTCGCCGGCACCGTTCACGAACGCATCGATGGTTCCGGCTACCCCCGCGGACTTGCCGCAAACAGCTTGTCGACGTGCGCACGCGTGCTGGCCGTGGCCGACTGGTACCAGACCATCGCCGAGGCCCGTCCCCACCGCGATCCGGTACCCAAGTCCGAGCGGGCGACACTACTGCGCCAACTCGTCACCGAAGGCAAGTTCGACGGCGTCGCCGGACGCGCCGTTCTCGCCGCGGCCGGGCATCGGGTGCCGAGGCGCACCACTTTGGTCGCCGGCCTGACCGATCGTGAGGCCCAGATCCTGGACCTCCTGGTTCGCGGGGCGTCCAACCGCCAGATCGCTGAGCAGCTGACGATCACCCGGCGCACGGTCGGCAGTCACGTCGAGCACATCTACGCCAAGATCGGCGTGAGCACCCGTGGTGCCGCCGCCATGTTCGCCATGCGCCACGGTCTCGTCGACCCCACCGACTGAGGACCGACAGTCAACGAAGATCGGGCGAACACCCGATGATCGGGGTCGGCGACCGCCGTAGAACTGTTGGTATGACCATTTCAGAACCACTCTCGCTCCCGGCAACAAGCATCGCGCCCGTGTATGAGCACTTCCTCGCCGCCATCGTCAACCGCGATTTCGTGGGCCTCGGCGCCACCCTGCGCGACGACGTTCGCCTGCGCGCCCTGGTGCCGCCCGGCCCCTTCGCACTAGCCGGGCCCCCCGCCGTCGTCGCCCAGTTCGAGCAATGGTTCGGCGGTGGGCGCTCCTTCGAGGTACTGAGTCACTCCGCCGGCGTCGTCGGCACCCGCGTGCACGCCCGGTGGACCGTCCGTCGTACCCCCGATGCGCCCGACGCCAGCCCCCTCACCGCCGAGCAGCACGCCTTCCTGACCGCTGACGACAGAGTGCGGTCGATCGATCTGCTGTGCTCAGGATGGCAGGACGCACGATGAGTACCGCACTGGCCAAAGCCGCGGTGAGCCTGACCACCGGTCTGGAAGACCCGGAGAAGGTCACCGTCGCCATGCTCGTCGCCGTCGGCGCCGCCGAACAGGGCCGATCTACGATGATCTTCCTGACCAAAGAGGCGGTGCGCCTCTCCGTCGCGGGGACGGCACTGGGCACCGCATGCGCGGGCTGCCCCCCGCTCCCAGAGCTGTATACGCGCTACGCACAGGCCGGGGGCCGGTTCCTGATTTGCCCGATCTGCTTTGCCGCCAAGGGGTTGGATTCCGCCACCACGATCGATACGGCCGACCTCGGTGGCACGGTGGCGCTCTGGGAATGGATCGGCACCGACCCGGTGGTGACTTTCAGTTACTGATGGCGACGGACTACGCCAGCTCGATGAGTTCTTGGTACTCGTCGGACCAGTGGTCCTCGGTGCCGTCGGGCAGCAGGATGACCCGCTGCGGGTCAAGTGCGGCGGCGGCACCGGGATCGTGGGTGACCAGGACGACGGCGCCGGCGTAGCTGCGGAGGGCGTCGAGCACCTGTTCGCGCGAGATCGGGTCGAGGTTGTTCGTCGGCTCGTCCAACAGCAGGACATTGGCCGCCGACGACACCAGCCCGGCAAGGCTCAATCGGGTCTTCTCACCACCGGACAGCGTCCCGGCCGGCTGGTCGAGCTGGGCCCCACTGAACATGAAGGCACCGAGCAGGCCGCGCAGATCCTGCTCCCCCGCGTCGGGCGCGGCGTGCCGGATGTTCTCCCACACCGATGCGTCGTCGTCGAGGGTGTCGTGCTCCTGTGCGAAATAGCCGAGCTTCAGCCCGTATCCGGGCTCTAGGGCGCCGGCGTCGGCCTTCTCCGTCCCGGCGAGAAGCCGCAACAGGGTGGTCTTGCCGGCACCGTTGAGACCGAGCACGACGACCCGACTGCCTTTGTCGATCGCGAGGTCGACGCCGGTGAAAATCTCCAGCGAACCGTAGGTCTTGGTCAGACCCGAGGCCATCAGCGGCGTCTTACCGCAGGATGCCGGCTCGGGGAAGCGGATCGTCGCGGTGCGGTCGGCAACCCGCTCGTCATCCAGCTCGTTCAGCATGCGATCGGCCCGCTTGAGCATATTCTGCGCCGCCGTCGCCTTCGTCGCCTTGGCGCCGAGCTTCGCCGCCTGGGTACGCAAGGCGGAAGCCTTCTTCTCGGCGTTGGCGCGCTCGCGACGACGGCGGGCCTCATCGGTCGCCCGCGCGTCGAGGTACTTCTGCCACCCCATGTTGTAGACGTCGGCCTCCCCGCGCACGGCGTCGAGGAACCACACCTTGTTGACGACGTCGGCAAGCAGGTCCACGTCGTGACTGATGACGATCAACCCACCGTCATGGTTCTGCAGGAAGGAGCGCAACCAGGTGATGGAGTCGGCGTCCAGATGGTTGGTCGGCTCGTCGAGAAGCAGCGTCGTCGTCGACTTGCCCCCATCGTCGGATGCCGCAAAGAGGATCCGTGCGAGCTCGATTCGGCGGCGCTGGCCACCCGATAACGTCGAAAGCTGTTGGGCGAGGACCCGATCCGGGAGACCCAGGTTGTGGCAGATGCGTGCCGCATCCGATTCGGCGACGTAGCCGCCCAACGACGAAAACCGCTCCTCAAGCCGGCCATAGTTCCGCACCGCCTTGTCCCGGGCCTTCTCGTCGACGAGTTCGGCCATCAGGAGTTGCTGCTTCTCCATGTCGCGCACCAGCGTGTCCAGCCCCCGGGCCGACAACACGCGGTCTTTGGCGAGGACGCTCAGATCGCCTTCCTTCGGGTCCTGCGGCAGATAACCGACATCGCCGTTGCGGACGACGCTGCCCGCATACGGTTCGGTTTCCCCCGCGAGAATCCGCAACGACGTGGTCTTCCCCGCCCCGTTGCGACCGACCAGCCCGATACGGTCACCCGGGCCGATCCGCAACGCGGCGCCGGGCGCCGACAGCAGGGTCCGGGCGCCCGCGCGGACTTCGAGGTCGGTGGCGGTGATCATGTCCCCCGAGTCTACGGCCCCCGGAGCGCGGCCTGAAATCGTTTCCGCCTGGTACGCAGTAGTCTCAAGCGCATGGCGAGCTGCTCCTCCGGCGACTCTCCCGATCTTGTCGTGGTCGGGGCCGGCCCCGCCGGCCGGGCTCTCGCCCACCGTGCGGCCCGGTCCGGCCTCACGGTCACGCTCGTCGACCCCAATCCGCATCAGCGCTGGTCGCAGACTTTCGGAGCCTTCGCCGACGAGTTGCCCGAATGGCTTTCGCCCGTGTGTGTGGCTGCGCGCAGCGAGACGGTGGTGGTCTACACGCCGCGTCGCCGAGTGCTGCACCGGCCCTACGTCGTCCTCGACAACACGGCACTGCGGGACTCGCTGTCGCTTCACGGGGTGAGGATCGTCACCGGCTGCGCGGCGCACATCCGCCCCGACGAGGTGGTCCTCGACACCGGTGACGTCGTCCCCGGTCGAGTCGTCGTCGACGCCACCGGCCGGGCACCCGGCGTTGCCGCGCGCGCGCTGCCCCGGCAACGCGCCTACGGCGTCGTCGGCATTGTTGGCGCCGACGCCGAAACGGTGCTCATGGATTGGCGCCGCCCGTCGCCCGATACCCCCGATCCGCCGACGTTCAGCTACCGTGTGCCACTCGGCAGCGGGAGGTTCCTCGTCGAAGAGACCTTCCTGGCCGGCACGCCGCCGCCGATCGCGGAGTTGGCACGACGATGGGCGCTGCGCGGGACCCCGCACGGCTGGACCGGCGCCGCGACGGTCGATTCCGTCGAAGTGGTGGACTTCGCGCTGACTTCCGGTGCCCCCCGGCCCTGGCTCGACGATGGTCACCCGCTGCGATTCGGTGCGGCGGGCGGTCTCATGCACCAGGCCACCGGGTACAGCGTCGCCGCGTCGCTGCGGTGTGCCGACATCGTTGTCAACGCGATTGTTTGCGGCGACGACCCACGCGTCGCACTGTGGCCGTGGCGTGCGCGAATGGTCTATGCGATGCGCGAGCGGGGGCTGCGTGTCCTGACCGGCCTGGGGTGCACGGACACCGAACAATTCTTCGCCGCCTTCTTCAGCACCGGCGATGCCGGACAGCGGGCCTACCTCGGCTCGCGCCACAATCTTGCGGGAGTGCTGCGCGCGATGGCTGCGACTTTCGCCGCGACCGACTGGGCCGGGCGCCGACGCATCCTTGCCAGGGCGATCGGGATGGAACAGATCCGGCGCACCCGACGTTAAACCGGACATGGCAACCACAAATCTCACCGCAGCCGCCTTCGACCAGACGATCGCCGACAACGACATCGTGCTCATCGACTTCTGGGCCTCCTGGTGCGGCCCCTGTCGACAGTTCGCCCCGATCTACGAACGGGTGTCCGAGAAGCACCACGACATCGTCTTCGCCAAAGTCGACACTGAGGCCGAGCAGCAGCTCGCCGCCGCAGCAGACATCCGCTCAATCCCCACGGTGATGGCGTTCAAGAAGGGCTACATGGTGTTCAACCAGCCCGGTTCCCTGCCTCCCGAGGCGCTTGACGAGCTAATCGGCCGGCTCAAAGAATTGGACGTCGACAAGGCGCTCGCCGAGAGCCAGACCGCTGGCGGCGAGGGTTAGGCGCCAGTTCAAGCGCGATTGTCGATCCCCGGCTCGACGATCGCAATGACGTCCACCTCGGCGTCGGGCTTTGGATCCATCGCAGCAGCCAGCTGCGCATCGACATCGATAACCCGTGCTGCCCGGACCTCAGGTTTGTCGATCTCCTCGGCGACCTGCCGGGCGATCACGCGCCGGACCTCGTCGTCGACCTGAGCAAGATTGCGCACGATTTCGGCCCGCATGTTGCGCGACGCGACGTCGACGTGGACGTCAGCCGGCTTCGGCGGCTGAACATCGAAGTGAATCTCCAACGGTGCGACCGCATGGACCGTCAACGGCAGGGTGACGAGGCCGGCGACGTCGTAGCGCAGTCGATCCACCTTCAGATCGATCTCGATCTTGATCCGCAGCGGAATCTGCACGGTAAACCGGATCAGGTCCTCCACCGATCGCTCGATGATCGGCTCGTCGATGCTGACATGCGCGAGCACCTTGACCATCCCGCCCGGGCCGCTTGGGATGGGGCCGACATCAAAACTCTCGCCGGCGATCGACGCGAAGGCCTCGCCCACGCGCGGCTCCGTCACCGCGATTTCGAAGAAGCGTCGGCCAAATTCCTCGTAGGTCATAAATTCGGGCACCGGCTCAGTCTGCCATTGCCCGTCATTCGTGGCATGCCGACCCGGCAGCTAGGGGCCTGCCGACACCAGATCCATCCTCAGCCGCTGGCGCTGCGCTGGTCCGATTCGGCGACGCCGTCATCCCAGAACCCGCGCAATTCGAGCTCCCGGACGAGACGCTCGCGCGCATCGATGAATCGACTGTGGATCTCGGCGGTGATCGCCTCGGCATCACCCCGCCTGAAGTGACTGATCAGACGGCGGTGACTTTCGACGGCCTGGGTGCCCCAGTCCCGGTCGCCGACGTAGAAGCTGTATGGGGTGTACTTGGTCGCCGCGACCAGGAACCAGGCGAGCTTCCAGCTGTCCGCGGCAACGTGGATCCGCCGTTGAAACTGGTACTCACGGTCCAGAACCATCTGGTCGTCGCCGGCTTCCACCGCACGCGCGAGGTCGTCGACGATAGCGGTCAGGTCGGCGAGGTGGTCGTCGATATCCGGGTTGGACGCAGCGTGGACGGCCAGGCGAGCCGATAGCTGCGCTTGCATCCAGAAGATGTCCACGATGTCGCCGCGCTTGAGTTCGCCGACGATGAATCCGCGGTGCGGCGACGACCGCACCAGCCCCTCCCCCCGAAGCGTCACCAGCGCTTCCCGGACGGGGGTAACGCTGCACCCGAGCTCGGCCGCGACGTCATCGAGGCGGATGAATGCACCCGGGCGGACCTGCCCGGTAAGGATTCGGCTGCGCAGGTCGGCGGCCACTTCATCGGTGAGCTGCATTCGCCGCATATTCGCTCTCGTCACGGATATATCCCTTCATCGCCCACCACCATCTCAAGTATGACCAGCGCTACTCCCGGCCGGCGTGACACACCCCTCGAGTGTCACCGCCGGCGCGGGAGCGCGCTCAAATCACGTCCCGGTCGTGTTTCATGCGCCACTGCAGGTCCTTCATGAGGATCCGCGTCCCCCCGAACCGGATGAACTTGGGCAGGAACTTGTTGACGATCGACACGAATGTGAAGAGGTGCTGGAACCGGCGCCGATCGTCCTCGGTCCATTCCAGGCCCAACTGGCGGTGGAACAGCGGCGGCAGGAACCCGATCGTCAAGAACCGCAGGAGGTTTACGAACGGCAGCCGGATCAGCGGATTGATCATTTTCAGGTCGACGAGGTCGTTCATGAATTCACATGTCGTGTCGTCGATGACGACACGTTGGCAGGCGACATTCCAATAGTGGTCGAAGTCCTTGCGGGTGGCCGGCCACATGTCGTCGGGGACCTGCAGGGTGGTCCCGAGCGTCTTTGCCGACTGATAAAACTCCTCGGCGTCCTCCTCGCTCATCACACCGTGCAGGAGTTGATGCGAGTCCTCCACGCCGATGAACAGGCAGGCCGCCACCCACAGCTGCAGCTCGCGGTTGAACGCGTTGTATTTGACGGGGCTACGCTCGTCCGACTTCACGTGCCGGTGCGCAGAGTTGACCGCCTCGCGGAAGGCCTCCTTCTCCTCGTCGGTCCCCAAGACCGCGACCGCGAGATATTGCGACGTCGTCCGTGCCCGCTTCCACGGATGCTTCATCAGCGCACCGGACTCGACTTTGCTCTCCATTACGCCGTAGCCGACCTCCGGCCAGCCGAGTTGCATGACGACGTTGGCCGCGGCACCGGCCATCGACCAGAAGTCGATGGCCTCGGAAATCTGGGCCGGTTTACGCAGACTGGTGATCCGCCGCCTTCGCGTGGTGATGGCGATGCGCGTATCGCTGGTGCGCAACTCAGGTGTGGTCTCGTCCAGGTCGGGCGTGTACTTCAGCGCATGGTTGGTTGTTGACATTGTCCTACTCCTCCTGCTTCAATCCTCCGCCTGATCACACGGTTTGCACATCGTCGACGAGCCATCGCCCATCGGCGCGGACCAGTTTGACCACCATGCGATAGGGCTGACTTTTTCCATCCGGCGCGACGACGTTGCGGGCCTTCTGGTTGACAAACAGGATCACTGTCGCCTTCCCGTCGCTCAGCGACTCGACCGCGGAGTTGGTCACCGTCGCAGTGGCCACCCCTTTCCCGTTGGCGACGATCTCGGTGAGTGCCTTGACCATCTCGTCGTACTTCTTCCCGAAGTCCTCGGTGGACATCGCGGCAATCACCTCCCGGTTCTTGTTCAGATCCCGGTAGTCGAAGCTCGACAGCTTCACCGCATAGTCATTGGCGATCCGGACCACCTCGCCCCGCGTGGCGGCGGTGTCGACGGTCTCGCCGCCAGCAAAGTAGTGGTATCCGAAGAAGCCTGTTGCACCGATGAGCACGGCCGCGGCCGCGGCCAGAACCAGTGCCCCGAGGCGCGGCAGTCGCCGAATCTGTTGTTCCGCGGTGCCGGCCGGACGCCGGCCCGGAGCGGGTTTGCGGCGCGCAGCCGCCGGTGCGCGCCCGGCCGGGCTCCTCCGCTTCACTTCAACCTTCGTCTCCGGCGCCACGTCAGCCGCCCCATCGGAGTCGACCGCGTCAGCATCAATCGCCGGATCCGCATCGATTGTCTCAGTTGCCATTTCGGGTCCTTTCGAGAAGTTGTTCCCACATCTGAAGGAGTTCGGCGCCATTGGGGACCAGGACGGGGTCGGTGACCGCCCCCGGCCCCGACGGCGCCCCGGATGATTTCCAGTTCTGTGTTCCCAAAGCGTTCGGACGGGGCGCGTTGACTGCGCCACGCTGGCCGTAGCCGTCGCCGGGCGGGCAGTAGCGAGCCAGATTCGGCTGCGCCGGGGACACGTCGCCGACCGTCCGCCGGGGCTGGTCGCAGAAGAGGCAGACCGGACCTTGCGTGCCGATGAGCGCGAAGTCGGCGCGATCGCCCTTGACGATCGAACGAAGATCAATCAACCCCTGCGGAATTGTCTTGAGGCCGGTGGCCAGCGATGCGCTCCGGTCACTGATGATCGGTTCCACCGAGACCAGGTTGGCCAGCACGGCGCCGAACGTGCCCCGGTACTTATCGAACAGTTGCTGTGCATGATCCAGGGCACGGGGTGACTGGTCGAGAAGGTAGACGAAGACCGGCTGGTTGGCATCGAGTTGATCGGTGAACGAGGCAGCGGCACGCATACCGGACTCGAATGTCGCGGTAGTGGCACCCATTGCGGCAAGCACGTCGAGCCACTCCGACAACAGTCCGCGCAGCATGGGCGCGTTGCGCGCCACCACCTTGGCCAGCGCTGAACCGTTGGCGACCAGCCGGGCCATCGACTCACCGTCCGCCCCGAACGCCAGATACATCTCCTTGCTGATTGTCGCCACCGAGCCGCCGTGGAAGGTTTCGAGCATCTTTGCCGCCTGTGCGATGATCGCGTCCATCTGCATCGGCTGCTTGTCGGCCGGCGCGGCGATCGAATCACCATCCCGCAAATAGGGTCCGTCGGCAGTGCTCGGAATGATGTCGACGCTCTGGATGCCTGCCATCGATGCCATCGTGACCTGTAAGAACGCATCACGCGGGATTCGGGTGCCGCCACGCAGGACGAGGTCGACCCGGGCTCCGTCGCCGCCGGGACGCAACGACGACGACTGCACCGTTCCGACGTCGACCCCGCGCAATGTCACGCCGGTGCCCGCGGTCAGCCCGAACGCGTCGGCCATCTGCGCGTGCAGGCGAAGCTTCGAGCCGAAGCCCTCCGGCCCGGCGATGAAATTGATGCCAAGGGGAATGACGATCGCCGAGACCACCAGAAAGATGACGAACTGCAGAGTGCCGGTGGGGAACCTGTCTTTCATCGCGGTCCTCCCCGCTGGGCCCGATGGGTCCGATCGCGCAGGAGTCCACCGGTAAGAATGTCGCCGAGCTCGCCGGGGGTTGGTAGCGGCTGACCCGACCCGAGCAGGCCCCCGGTGATGATCTTGTCGATCCCCCCGGGGATGTCCAGCGCGCCGTCGAAGACGAGGTAGTCACCACGAATCGCCCGGGAGAAGTTCGTCATGAACGAATTCATGTTTGCCAGCGTTTGGCCAACACCGTTGTTGAACGCCGCCAGTGAATCAACCAGTTTCGCCGCGTCAGGCACCAGGTTGTCCAGCTGTGCCTGCCGGCCCGCGGTGATGGCGTCGAGGTTCTTCGCCAGGGTGGTCGTCTGTGTCATCAGTGCGGCGATCCGATCGCGCTGCCCGGCCAGGACCGACACCGCGCGCGGAGTCTCGTTCAAGAACCCTTCGATCTGGGTCTGCTGCGCCATCATCAGGTCGGTCGCCTGTGTCGCAGCCCGCATCGCCCGATTGAACTCGGCAGTATGACGCGAGGTGCGTGTCAGCAACCGGTTGAGGGTGTCGATCAGTTCCCCGACTTTGTCCGACCGGTTGGCGAAGGCCGCATTCAGGCTGGTCATCACCGACTGAAGCTGGCGCATCCCGCTGCCGGTCAAGATGTTGCCCAAGGCGGCCAGGGTCCCCTCGACCTGCGGCCCGACCGAGGTTCGATCCGCCGTGATCCGTCCCCCGTCACTGAGACGCCCGCGCGGTTCGGCCGGGGCCTGCAGCCGGATGAACGGCGTACCCAATGCCGACGGAATCTCCACCGCAGCGCTCACGTTCGCCGGCACGTCGGTGCCCTTGCGGAGCGACAACGTCAGTTCCGGGCGCCCATCGGCCAGGGCCACGGCGGTGACCCGCCCAACAACCTGCTGACCGTCGATGACATCGGCACCGTCGACCACCCCGTCGGCGGTCACCAGTTCGGCCGTCACGTCGAAGGTGTTGCGGATTCCTCCGACCGGGACGTCCTGAAGACCCACGCCGCATCCGGTAGCGGCCAGTGCGAGGGCCACCACGCCGACCGTCACCGCGCCCCGCGCCCCCGCGCTCATCGTGGGCCCTGCTTCGGCGGCAGCTGCCCACCGGTGATTGCCGACACGATGCCCAAGGGGTCGGAACTCGAGATGGGGAAGCCAATCGGATTCGTGAGCCCGGCACCGATGCAGATCGGCATCGGGAAGCGGTCGCAAAGCGGCTTGAGAGTCTTGAACTGGGTGAGCGTCGTCGACACGTTCAACCTGATCCGGCCCCGACGGTCCGGGCCGATGGTGCTCGACAGGTTCTGCATCATCAGCGGGGCCAGATCCATGAACTCGGCAAAGCCGGCCCGGTTGGCGACTAGCACACGCCCGAGTTCGTCCAGGTTCGCCGCGACGGTGCCCACATCGTTGCCGTGCGCGACCACGAAGCTGTTGATCTGGTCGAAGACTGTGCGCAGGTTCTTGATGGGCGTGGCCACGTCCTGGTCGGCGCCCTGCCACTGCGCCGACAGATCGCCCATCGATCGGACGAGGCCGTCGAGGGACACTTGCTTGGCCCGGAAGGTCGACATCAGCTGGTCCAGGCTGGTGATCAACCCCCCGATGTCGTCGGCGCGCGCTCCGAACACGCCGCTCGCTGCCGACATCTCGGTAAGCGCCTGGTTGAACTCGGTGCCCCGGCCCTGCCACGCCAGGGCGGTCCGATTGAGCAGACTGCCGACATCGGTCGAGCCGGGGGCGTCACTCGGTCCGAGAATCCGGGTGAGGGTACCGAGGCTGGCCACCAGCTGGTCGAAGCTGATCGGCGCCCTCGTACGTTCGCGTGGGATGGTGCTGCCGGCGGCCAGCTTGGCTCCGCCGGTATAGGCGGGCGCCAGGTCGAGATGCCGCTCGCTGATGATCGACGGGTTGAGGACGTACGCGCCGACGCTGGCAGGCAGGTCGATGCCGTCCGCAAGGCTGAACACCACGTGCACGTGGTCGCCGCGCGGGTCGAGCTCCTCGACCCGGCCAACCGGGACACCCAGAATCGTGACCTTGGAACCCTGGTAGAGGCCGTTCACGAATGCGAAGTCGGCGCCCACCGTTTGGGTTTGCGGATTGCGCAGGAAGACGTGCCAACCACCGTATGCCAGCGCGGCCACCAGGACCAGCGCGGTGACGATCTTGCCCCCGTAGCGCTTACGCACCCGTACTTCACGGACTTGACGGAAAGTCATCAGCTACACCCCTGCATCGTTCCGAGCACACACAACAGTCCGTCGGGAATGACCGCCGACGGCGAGACCACATCAGCCCAATTGCCGTTTCCGGTGGCGTCGGTGATCGTCCGCATGGCTGGCGGAAGCGTCGTGAGAATCGAGTCGATCGTGGCCGCGTTGCTCTTGAGCGTGCCGGTGACCGCCGTGATGTTCGCCGTCAACTCGCCCATCGGAATCTGCGGAAAGGTCTGCGCCATCTTCGCCAGCACCAGCCGCAGGTTGTCGGCCAGCCGGGTGAGGACGTACCGGCGCACGACGAGGGTCTGCACGATCGCCTGAGTGTTGGCCATTGCGGTGGCGATCGAGTCCGATTGACCGGCGCTCACCTGCGCCAAGCGCCGGGCGATTCCGAGTAGCTGGTCGAGTTGGGCACCCGTTCCGGAGATGGCAACGGCCGCGCCCCCGGCACCGGCCAGCGCGGCCGAGAGCTTCTGCGAGTCGGGCACCAACGACTCCATCGTCGTCAGCATCGTCCGGACGACAGTCGGGTTCACCTCCGTCGAGGAGCGCAGCGCCGCAGCCGACACGTCGTCGAGCGTGTACGAGGAATCAGTACGGACCAGCGGAATCGTGCGGTCGCCGGTGCTGTGCCCACCGGGAATCACCTCGAAGTACCGCTTGCCGAGCACCGTGCGCAGGCGCACCGTCGCCCTGGTCTGGTCACCGAGGGGCTGGCGGCGGTCGAGTCGAAAGTCGACGCGCACCCGGTCCCCCGCGAGACGGACCGCTTCGATCCGGCCGGCCGGCACTCCCGCGATGAGCACCGGGTCGGAGGTGGTCAATCCGGCAGCGTTTCCCAGCTCTGCGGTATACGGCTGGGTCCGCGCCTGATAGTGCCAGTGCGGAATGCCGATCGCGATCAGCAGCAGTGCCACCAGGGTGATGATTCCGGCAGTCCCGAGCACTGCGGCAGACGCGCCCTGGGCACGTTTATCGGACTTAAAGACGAACTCGAGGATGCCGACGAAAACGTCGATCAATCTGACTAGGAACATCTCTCACCCCCTACCGACACACCGGCGAGTGGAGCGGACCGAAGATGTTCGCCTCGACGTTCCACGCCTTGAGCGTGAAGTTGCAGAGGTAGAGCATCATGAATCCGCCGTACCGACCGCTGTGGTTGATCCGGTCGGCCATGATCGGGAACCGGTCCAGGAACGTTTCGAACGCCGGCGTATTCGGAATCCAGGCCGCGGTCACCCCGCGCAGGCCAGTCAGCGAGCGGGCGAACGAATCGCCCGCGGTGGTCATCATCTGGGCGAGGGCGGCCACCGAACGGTCACCCGAGTCCAGCAGGGCGGTGAGCTGTCCGTTGTCGCCGACTATCGCCGACGTCAACGATCCCAAGCCGGCGAACAGCTCGGTCAACTGCGCATTGCGCGCGTCCGCGGTGGACATCAACGAATTCAGGTTCGCGACAAGTCGAGCGAAGACGGCGCCGTTGGCGGAAAGGTTGGCCCCCATCGAGGCGATCTGACGCAGGAGCAGATGCACCGATTGGGTGCGCCCGGCGAATGTGTCGACAAAGCCCTGGGCGAGTTCGTTGACCTGCTTGGGGTCGAGTGCGGAGAAGAGCGGCTCGAATCCGTTCATCAATGCGGTGAGGTTGACCGGGGGGGTCGTGGCCTCGACCGGGATCTCATTGCCGACGCGCGCCGGCGACTGCGGCCCGGCATCGGACAGCGCGATGTAGCGCGCGCCCAGCATGTCCGCGTACCGGACGGCGGCATGCACGTGCACCGGTACCGCATGGGCCCGCTCGATCGTCACCCGCACCCGGGCACGCGACGTGCCGTTGGCCTGGGGATCGAGTTCGATCCCCGCGACCCGGCCGATGCGCACGCCCGAGACCTTGACCGGATTGCCCTCGACCAGCCCCTCGGCATCGGACAGGTGCACGATGTAGTCCGTGGTCGCACCGCGTACAGGCGACCGGAGCGTATTGCTCATCAGGGAGAACGCGACGACGCCGACGACGACGAACAGCGCCGCCTTGATGACCGTCACCACTGACAGCCTGGTCATTTGATCCTCACTTCCGCGCCCCGGACCATCGGCCCGAGCATCATCGTCGTTGCCGGATTCGGGCGACCGCCCGACGAGTAGTCACGGCCGCCGGTGACCACGCCTTCAAGTCCACGCAGGGTCGAGACCTCCGCGCTGCCGTCGATGACGCCGGGGCGGTTTGCACTGGCCGGCCGCACCTTGGGCCTGGGCGGATGCAGGACCGTGCCGTTGCGCTGGCCGGGGTCTCGCACCGGTCCGGTCCCCCACAGTGACCGCTTTCCGAAACACGACGACCCCCGCAGCGCCCCGTACGTCGGGCAGTCGGCGCCCGAGTAGGGCTGTGGCTGGGAGAAGGTGGGCACCGCGGTGATGTTGAAGCGGCCGGACGCGAACAGAATCGTGCCGGCTCGGCCGAACCCGCTCGCCTCACGCACCGTTCGGGTGATTCCGGACGGGTTCTGGGCAACGGTGCTCAAGATCGTTCCGGTCGAATCGATGATCGTGATGAGATTCTTCCGGTTCGTCGCCACAAACGGGGTGATTGTCTCCAGGTACCCGCTGGCCGAGGTGAAGAACTCCGCGAGCTGGTCCGCCTGGTCGACGACTCCGTGCGAAATGCTCGCGACGGAAGCGAGGGTCTCCATCATCGCCGGGGTGGCCCGCCTGAGTGATTCGGTGACGCGGGCGAATTCCGGTGTGGCATCGATGAACCGGTTGATCGTCTGCTCCAGTTCTTGCGAGGCCGACCACCAGTCGTCGATCATCATTCCGAGTTGCTCGCCGCGCCCGCCGATGGCCTTGTCGACGGCGGCAAGTGCGACATTCATCTCGTCGGGCTTGACCTCGTTGATCAGTTCGGACAGCTTCGCGAAGATGTTGTACAGGTTGACGGCGTCGGGACCGTCGTCGACGGCGACCTCGGCATTGGGTGCCAGATGGTTCCCCGGCGTGGTCGGCGATCCGGGAGTGGGCGCGAGCTGAACGTAGGTGTCGCCGAAGAAGGTGCGCGGCAGCACCCGCAGCATCACTGTCGCCGGGATGTTGCGCAACGAACCCTCATCAATGGTGAGCCCGACCCGCGACGATGAGGCGCCGGCGTCGATCGAGCTGATCTCGCCGACCTTGACCCCGTGGAAGCGCACCGGCGCGCCGGCCTGGATCAGTCCCGCCGCGACCGGAACCTCGGCATAGACCGTCGGCTCCGATGACAGCGTGCCGGTGTGGCGCGACACCATCCATAGTGAGAACAACAAGATGATCAGCGCCGCCGCTACCGCTCGTACTGCGTACCGGCCGCGCGAAACCGCCTTGCCCGGGAGCATCACCGTCATCGTCTACAACCCCAATCCCGGAATCTGGGGGACCAGGCCCCACAGTCCGAAAGTGAAGATGACATCGAAGATCCCGATGGCCAGGATCGATGTCCGAAGCGCGCGTCCGGCGGCTTGGCCGACGCCCTCGGGCCCACCGCTGGCAAAGTAGCCGTACGAACAGTGCACGAGGGTGACGATCGCGGCGAAGACGACCGCCTTGATCGCGGAGTACAGCAGGTCCGTCGGAGTGAGGGCCAGGTGGAAGAAGTAGTCGTAGGTGCCCGAGGATTCGCCGTTGAACCAGACCACCACCGCACGGGTGGCGAGGTAGCTGGCCAACAGGCCGATCATGTAGATCGGGAGCACACACACCATCGCAGCGATCATCCTGGTCGTAGCGAGGAAGGGAATCGAGCGGATCGCCATCACGTCGAGCGCTGCGATCTCGTCGGATATCCGCATGGCGCCGATCTGGGCGGTGAATCCGGTGCCGACTTTGGCTGCCAGCGCGATGGCGACGACCACCGGGGCGAGTTCGCGCGTATTGGCGATGGCAGCGAGCATGCCCGACATCGAGGTCATTCCGACCAGCTGCAAACCGCGGTACGTCTCGACGCCCAGCATCATCGCGGCGGCCAGCGACATGGCCAGGACGATGCCCATGGTCCCGCCGCCGGAGAGCAGCGACTTGGTGCCGAAAGTCATCTCCGCAATCTGGCGGATCACATGCTTGCGGTAGTGCACCAGCGTGTACGGGATGGCAGCGATCGCCCGCGCGATGAAGGTGACGTACTCGCCGAAGCGAACGGTGTGGTCCACGAGCGGACCCACCCGGCGGCGATACCCCGATTGGGCCCGGGCACGCAGATCGGTGGTGGCGGCCACGTCAGTACGCCCCCACGGCCGGCACGATCACCGTGTACACCTGCGACAGGATCGTGTTGAAGATGAACACCAGCGCGAACGCGATCACGACGGCCTCGTTCACCGCATCGGCGACGCCACTCGGCCCGCCTCGTGCGTGTAACCCTTTGAAGCACGCCACAACGGTCGCCAGCAGTGCGAACATGGTTGCCTTGACCAGCGCCATGACGAAGTCGGACATGCGCCCGTACTGGCTGAAGGTGGACATGAACGCGCCGGCCGGAAGGTGTTGCACGTAGATGTGGTACAGGTAGCACGCGCCGACGCCGGTGACCGTGATCAGCGAGCACAACACGACTGAGACGACGATCGCGGCCGCGATCCGCGGCGCCACCAACCGCTCGATGACGTTGAGGCCCATGACTTCCATTGCGTCGATCTCCTCGCGGATCTTGCGCGAGCCCAAGTCGGTGCAGATCGCCGACCCGGCCACGCCGGCCATCATCAGCGCGCAGACCAACGCCGCCGCCTGTCCCACGATGACGAAGGCGACGACTGCGCCGGAGTAGCCGCCCGCCCCGATACGGCCGGCCAGTTCACCGACCGATACCGCGATGAACACACCTACCGGGATCATCAGCAGCAGCGACGGTCCGGTACTGACCCGGCCGATGAAGACGATTTGATTCAGCGTCTCGGCGAGCGACAATCGCAGTCGAAGCGTGGCCACGACGAGTGCGCCGATCGACTGCAGGGCGAACCCGAGCGTGTGCCCGGCCTCCACTGCAAGGTCGCGAACCGGCCCACGCGAGGCGGGAAGCTCGAACGCCATTGATGTCTACCCCCAGGTCGAGTGAACGGCGCCCCGGGTTCGGTTCCGGCCGGGGCATGTTGTGGTCGCGGTCACAACGAAAGGACCCTAACATATTTTATATATGAAATGCGCCAAGAGCCCTTTAGTCCTCGTTCCCCGCCGGCCGAGGGGCGCGGAACGCCCCGAGGCGCAGGACGTGCCGCAGGACGAAGGCGAACAGCGGACGCGACAGCGGCGCGCCCCAGCGCCACGGCAGCCAGCCCACCCAGCGCGGCGTCCCCGCGATCGTCCAGCGAACCTCGGTGACACCGTCCCGCTCGGTGGCACCAATCGTGAACCGCTCGGCAAAACTGGCGATGGTCGCCGGCGTACACACCGCGGTACCGGTCAGCGCGATCACCACATCGGGCTCATACCGAATTACCTGTTCCGAAACGGCGTAGATCGTCCCCGACATCGTCCGGCGCGACCGGGCGCCGCGCAGGTCAGCCATCCCTTTGTCGGGCCAGTCGTTGTCGAGCCACTCGGGCCCACTCAGAAACGGCAGGCTACTCAGGTACGGACGGCGCGCCAGGCGTCGGAAGATCTCCGCCGGAGCCAGTGGAGTCCGCGCCGAAACCGTCACCGCAAAGGCCGCACGCCGGGCGAAGTAGTCATCGAGGTCGGCCGCCGCAATGGTGGAAACCGGCGCACGGTCCGGCCGTCGGGCCAGCGCCACCGCGGCGCCAATCGCCAGCAACCCGACGAGGCCACCCAAGGCCAGCACACCAAGCACCACAAAAAGGCCATCGACCAATGTCATATTTTTGATATTATCCTTCACGATGAGAACTCCGCGGAAGACCTCGCTTGTCCGGGTTACGACCGTCCGGGTCACGATGATCGCCGCCACGGTGGCCGCGCCGCTGCTCGGCGGATCGATCCATGCCGCGCCGGCCGATGCCGCGCCGATGCCGACGATCTCGGTCACCCTGGCCGGCGACTCGGATTGGCAGATCACCTACCACCGCGGGTCGGCCACCCACCACGATGCCCGGTGCCGCGTATGGATGGACCGCCAGGTGGTGGCGTCGTTCGAACAGGCCGCCCCACACAGCGCCCCGCCGATGCTCGGTACCACCACCCTCCGGGGCTACGCCGTCGCTGCGGGCGCCCACCAGGTGAATGTGCGCTGCGGCCGGTCGGCGAGCCCGACGATATGGCTGATCGCCCCACGCAACCAGATTTTCGACGGCGTGACCTGGCTGTCCAACGGCACCGCGGGGATCATCGGCTATTGAGCACTGCCAGTACCTGGACCCTGTAACCCGAGCGCAATCCGTCGTCTTCATTGCAGTAATGCGCGCGGTGGACGATTCCGGTATGAATCCGACCGGGTCGTCACTTGCGAAGTCGTCACTGTCGCTCGACGGTGCCGCATTCAGCCACTACCGGTCCGGACTGCAGCAGCGAGCCATCGATGAGATGTTTCGCCCGGACGGTTCGGTGCGCGCACCCTACCGCGGGATAGCCGAATCAATCGGTGCGCTCGAGCCCGGCGACCTGCGGGCCCGACTGGCAGCGCTCGGCCGGGCATTCATCGACCAGGGCGTCACCTTCTCGCTATCGGGCCAGGAACGCCCCTTCCCCCTCGACCCCGTTCCCCGCGTCATCGCCGCCGATGAGTGGCGGCGACTCGAGGCCGGAATCATCCAGCGCGTGCGCGCACTCGAACTCTTTCTCGACGACGTCTACGGCGAGCAGGCAATCCTCGCCGATGGCGTCCTCCCCCGCCGCCTGATCAACTCCTGCGAACACTTCCACCGACAGGCAGCGGGAATCCGGCCCCCGAACGGGGTGCGCATCCACGTCGCCGGGATCGATCTTATTCGCGACGAAAAGGGCGACCTGCGCGTCCTTGAGGACAATGTGCGCTCCCCCTCCGGTGTCTCCTATGTCATGGAGAACCGCCGAACGATGGCCCGCGTCTTCCCCGACCTGTTTGCGACGCACCGGGTCCGCGCGGTCCGCGACTACCCGCGCCACCTGCTCCGGGCGCTGCAAGCGTCGGCCGCGTCGGCCATCGCCGACCCGACCGTGGTGCTGCTCACGCCGGGTGTCGCGAACTCCGCGTACTTCGAGCACTCACTCTTGGCCCGCCAGATGGGGATCGAGCTCGTCGAAGGCCGGGACCTGTTCTGCAGCGACAACGTCGTCTATATGCGCACCACCGACGGCCAGACCCGCGTCGACGTCATCTACCGGCGGATCGACGACGAGTTCCTCGACCCGCTCCAGTTCCGTCCCGACTCGATGCTCGGCGTTGCGGGCCTGGTCAACGCGGCCCGCGCCGGCAACGTCGTGATCTCCAGCGCGATCGGCAACGGCGTCGCCGACGACAAGCTCGTCTACACCTACGTGCCCGACATCATCCGCTACTACCTCGGCGAGGATCCGCTACTGGCCAACGTGGAGACCCTCCGTTGCTGGTTGCCCGATGAGTGCGCCGAGGTGCTGAGCCGCATCGACGAGTTGGTCGTGAAACCCGTCGAGGGCAGTGGCGGCTACGGGATCGTGTTCGGTCCGTTTGCGACTCGCGTCGAACTCGACGTTCTCGCCGCCCAGATCCGCGCCAACCCCCGTGGCTGGATTGCGCAGCCACTGGTGTCCCTGTCGACCAACCCGACCCTGTTCGACGACACGCTTCAGCCGCGCCATGTCGATCTGCGCCCGTTTGCCGTGAACGACGGCGAATCGGTCTGGGTCCTCCCCGGCGGTCTGACGCGCGTGGCACTCGCGGAGGGCTCGATGGTCGTCAACTCCTCCCAGGGCGGCGGGTCCAAGGACACCTGGATCCTGGCCACCTCGGCACCCGGCGCCACCGGCGAGAGCCGCGACGACGAGGTCATCGTCGCCGGAGCCGCACCGGAAGCCCTGCCCGCTCCGTCGGTCGACCCCCCGATGATCCGGGCCGGCGACCAGACTCAGCACCAACAACAGCAGCAACAGCAGCAGTGCCGGTTGAAGGAGGTTCGCCGTGACCCTCGCCCGTAACGCCGACTCGCTCTACTGGATCGGCCGCTACGTCGAGCGCGCCGACGACATGGCGCGGATCTTGGACGTGGCCGTCCAGCAGCTCCTCGAAGACGCCACCGTCGACACCGACTCAATGGCTCGTCACGTACTGGCCGTCCTAGGATTCCAGCGTGCGGACGACACCGCGTGCACCGTGTGGTCGCTGGTCGACGGCGTCGCCTACGACCGCGCCAGTGCCGAGTCCATCGTCGGACTCATCCGCACCGCCCGCGAGAATGCCCGCGGGGCCCGCGAGGTCATTTCCAGCGAGATGTGGGAATGCCTCAATGCGACCTACATGGGCCTCGACGACGCCGAGCGGCGGGCGCGGCTACTCGGCCCGCACGCGTTCCTCACCTATATCAAGGAGAGAGCGGCCATGTTCGCCGGGCTGACAGATGCGACTCTGAGTCACGACGTCGGGTACAGCTACCTCATCGTCGGGCGGTCGATCGAGCGCATCGACATGACGGTGCGGCTGCTGATGTCGCGTGCGGCCTACCGCCCCGACGCGCTCTCCTGGATGAGTCTGCTGGTGGCGGCCGGGGCCCAGGACACCTATATCCGTGCCTACCGCGGCGCGGTGGACACCGAACACGTCGTCGAGTTCATGATGCTCGACCGACTTTTCCCACGATCGGTGTTCCACTCCCTGCGCGTTGCCGAGCGCCATCTCGCCGAACTGGACAATCGGCCCGACCGGGTGGGCGCGCAGTCCACCGCGCTAACGCTGCTCGGCCGGGCGCGCAGCTCGATCGAGTTCATCGGCCGCGGCGAGATGGTTCGGGATCTTCCGGCCTACCTGCGGAGCGTGCAGGAGACGTGCCGCGCCGTTAGTGAGTCGATCGCCGCGGAGCACTTTCATGTCGAACCGTACGTGACCTGGACCGACACGGGGCTCGTGTACGACTACGTCAGCCACGGGAGGAAGCCATGAGCGCCCGACTGCGCATCGTCCACACGACCGGCTTCACCTACTCCGGTCCGGTGACGTCCTCGTTCAACGAGGCGCGAATCACCCCGCGCAGCGATTCCCGGCAAACCGTGGTCGTCGACCATGTGGACACCGTTCCGGCCGCTCGCCAGTTCCGCTACAGCGACTACTGGGCGACCACGGTCACCGTGTTCGACCTGCACTCCCCACACGAACGGCTCGAGGTGATCGGAACCGCCGTCGTCGAGGCCGAGGACGAGGTCCGCGGCGAGGAGGCCACGTCGATCGACTGGGTGCAGCTGCGCAACGGGTCGATCGTCGACGACTACGACGACATGCTCCGCCCGACGGTGTACACCCCCCACACCCCCGAGATCACCGCCTTCGCCGCGGCGGCAGCGGACGGTCTGCGCCCCGCCGATGCCGCCGAGGCGGTCGTCGACCGCGTCTTCAGCACCATGACCTATGAGCCGGGCACCACCGAGGCACATTCCACCGCGGCCGACGCATGGCAACACCGCACCGGCGTGTGCCAAGACTACGCACACGTCAGCCTGGCCATGCTCCGCAGTCTTGGCATCCCGGCCCGCTACGTGTCGGGGTATCTGCACCCGCTCGACGACGCGGGTATCGGCGAATCGGTGGACGGCGAAAGCCATGCGTGGATCGAAGTCTGGACCGGCGGCTGGTGGGGCATCGACCCGACGAACAACAAGTTCATCGACGACCACCATGTGGCCGTGGGTACCGGCCGCGACTATGCCGATGTCACCCCGATCAAGGGCATCTACACCGGCAGCGCGCAGTCGCAGCTCGACGTGACCGTGCGCATCACCCGGTTGGCCTGATTCGGCCGGCGGTCCCAAAAGCCACCGGCTTATCCGCTTCACAACCTGGCTGGACCCCTGATTCCCTCGGATGATCATGCCCTCAGAGCCCCGTCGGGTTCGGTTGATCCCCACGGTGTCGCCATCAAGACCCACCCTCGGCCGCGGTTGCCTAGACATTCATCCGGCAGGTACTACCGTCTGTAGTCATGGTCGAGTTGACGGTCTCCCCTGCACACCAACGGCTGCGCGACCGCGTCATGCGGTTCACCCGGTTTGATCTTCTGCCCACCGATGCGGTGCAGGAGGCGTTTGCGCGCGGCCACAGTGCCGGCGATCCCATCGCCGAGAGGTTCGTCGCGCAGACCTACCACGGCGACCTCGGCCCAGAACGGTCCCGCGAGCTCCTCGACGAGGCCTTGCGCGTCGGGATTGCGAACGTACCCGATGCACCGGAGTCGATGCGCGAGTTGTTCGCCGAGTTCGAGACGATCCCCGAGTGGGTCGATCCCACCCTTGTCGAGCAGGGTGCGGCGGTGTGGCGACGATGGGCGTACAGCCTCGGCGCCGTGGGCAATGCCGGCACGATGGACACCTACACCGAGGCCTCCCTGGCGGTGCCGCTGTCGCTCTCCGGCGGCTACGCGGGAGCCAGCGCCCTGCACCGCTACCTGGAGACAAGTCGCTGGTGGCTGGAGGTGTGCCGGCCCAATGCCGCGCTCACCCCGGCCTCAACGGCTCGCGGGGTCTCACTGAAGGTCCGCGTCATGCACGTGTCGGTGCGGGCCCGCGTCGCCGAGCACCCCGAGTGGAAGTCCACGCAGCACGGGCTGCCCATCAGCCAGAGCGAGATGATGCTGACACTGCTCGGCGGCAGCGTCGGGCCGGCGATCGGCCTCTACGCGCTCGGCTTTCTCACCTCGCCACAGGAGATGCGGGCGGTATTGCACTTCAACCGCTATCTCGGGCATCTCGTTGGCTGTCAGGTCGACGAGATCTATCCGCGGACGGTCGCCGACGGCGTGCGCCTGCTCTACTACTTCGACGCCACCCGCAAGCACGACTCGGGACCGCTGGGTCCCGAACTGGTCGAGGGGTTCGTCCCCTCCTTCGAGCCGGCTTCCGATGTCCGCGGATGGTCACGTCTGCGGGCGCATTATCACCTTCAGTTGCAAGCGGGGTATACCCGACTGTTCATGCTGCCGTGGAACCGGCGCCGTTACCGCCTTCCCTCCGGGCTGCCGGGCCTGGCGGTGCTGATCGGTCGTGCACCGCTGGTCGCCGTCGTCGAGGTCGCCCGACGACTGTCACCGTCGATTGATCGTCGCTGGCAGGACGGCCAAATGCGGCGGTGGCGACGCTGGCACGCGTGGCACCTCGGCCAGCGCGAGGAGCGTTTCGACGCGGGCAAGCAGCTGCGCCGCTGACCGTCATCGATCAGTCCGGCTTGGGGGATTTGTCGGCGCGGCGAGCGACTCGGACACGGTCGCGTTCCTGCGTGACGGTCTTCGCAAGAACCGTGGCCCCGGATTCGGTGACGGCCCGCCGCCACGGCAGCGTGCCCTCGACTTCGATCTGGATCGACATGCTCAGAACCGTCCGCAGCAGCACGATGATGGCAAGAACGCCGACGTTCTCCAACGACGGTTCCGAGGTAATCGTGCGGATCAGATCAGCTGCGACGAGGATCTCGAGGCCGAGGAGGATCGCACCGCCCAAGGATGTCCGCAACACCTGGAAGCTGCCGTACTCTCCGCTCAGGAGGCGGCGCGCGGCGAGGCCGAACGAGATGAGGAACCCCGCCACCATCGCGATGACGCCGGCGATTTCGAATCCGTCCGCGACGCCGTCGAATACCTGGTGCATCGTCATGCAGCGATCCTATGGCGAAACACCCGGGGCGCGCGGCATGACACTGCACGCCAGCACTAGCCGGTGTATCTCCCCGACGCGACCGCCCGGGCCCGCCTCTTGGCCGCCTCCTCCGCGCGGTCCTTCGGCGGCGCAGCCGTCACCAACGCATCAAGCAGATGTTGGGTGCTGTGGGCTATCTCGGCGACCGCCCGGTCGAAGACCTCCCGGTTCGCATTCGACGGCTTCGTCGTTCCGGCGACCTTCCGCACGTATTGCAGCGCTGCCGCGGTCACCTCGTCAGAAGTCGCCGGCGGTTCAAAGTTGTGCAGCGTGTGAATGTTGCGGCACATGGTCGGCCGGCGAACCCGCTACTTACCGCAGCCGCATTTCGACGCAGACCCGCACTTGCAGTCAGGTCCACACGTGCAGTTCTCACACTTGCAGTTCGGATTGGAACAATTGCTCGTTTCGTTGCTCATGTCCCCCATCATATGCGCGTGGCCGCATAGGTGGGTGGGATCATGTGTTTCTCACGTCGGCCCGGTGACCCGGCCGAGTCGAACAATCCGATCATCGCCGGCACCGAGCGCGCCTCGGCCGTCGGTGTTGTTGGTGAGCACCCAGATCGACCCGTCCGGCGCGGCCACCACGTCGCGCAATCGGCCGAATTCGCCGGCGTGGGAGTCCACCGAGGCGGAGAGGTTGGTCAGCGGCACCGTGCGAATTCGCTCGCCGCGCAGGTTTGCGATGACGACGGCGCCGTCGACAACCGCAATACCACTGGGGCTCGCATCCTCGGGCGTCCACGTCTGCAGTGGATCGACATAGCCGTCGCGGTGGGCGAACCCTTCTGCGCCGGGCCACCCATAGTTCCGTCCGGGTTCGATGAGGTTCAGTTCGTCGGCCTTGTCCGCACCAAATTCCGACGCGAACATCCGATGATCGGGCGCCCAGGCGATACCCTGCACGTTGCGGTGGCCCATCGAGTAGACCACCGACCCGGGGATCGGATTGTCCGGGGGCACCCCGCCCACCGGAGTCATCCGCAGGATCTTTCCGGCGAGCGAATCGACGTCCTGAGCCAAGCGCGGGCGACCCGCGTCGCCCGTGGTGGCGTACAGCATTCCATCAGGACCGAAGGCGATCCGGCCCCCGTCGTGGTTCACCGCCGCCGGGATCCCGTCGAGGATCCGCTCGCGTCGGCCCAACGACAGCGCCCCGGGCACGCCGCTGATCGGAAAGCGGGCAACGCGGTTCTCCGCTCCGGCCGTGTAGTACGCGTACAGGTACCGATCGTGCGTCGCGATGCCGAGCAGCCCGCCCTCGCCGGCCCCGTCGACGCCCGCGACCGTCGCAACCTCGCGGGTGTGCCCCTCCCCAACGACCTCGACGATCCGCCCGCTGTCACGTTCGCTGACCAATGGCGTCGTGCCATAGAAGGCGACGGCCCACGGTGCGGCGAGGCCCATCGCGATGACCCGCGAATCAGCGGGTAGCGACTGCGCGGTGTCGGGCTCGCGTCCCATCGTGGGCGCTGGCGAAGAGTGCCCGCACGCGGTCGACACCAGTGCCACCACAACCAGTCCAGCGCACGCGACTCGACGCCGGCGGCCGCCCACCTCACTCACGGATGGTCCTCAATGCCAGCCGACGTCCTGCGCATCAGCGATTTGCGCGATGGCGACAGCGAGGCTGACGTCAGCCGCACTCAGTTGACCAATGGCATGAGTGGTCAACACCAAAGCGACTGTGCTGTAACGAAAGTCGATGTCGGGGTGATGGTTGGCGGCCTCTGCGGCGGCAACGATGGCGGTAGCGAACTCCAAGCCACGCACCATGGTGCCAGTCCGATACCGGGCGACCAGCGCCCCGTCGACAACCCGCCATGGCGCTGGCGCCTGCTCGGCCGCCGCCGCCGCGGTAAGTGGTCGGTAGTGATCCTCGGTCATCGCTTCTCCTGCCTCGTTGCCCGGCCAATAGCGTTACCATCCTGTCTACCAAGCGTTGGGTACCCGCGACCACCACCCTTGGTCCGGTGGCCTAGTCCGACCCTGGTGCGCGGTCGGTGTGGAGGCCGTCGCGGTCCATCACCACCCGGTAGTCGAGGAGCGAGGTCCAAGTTGTTGGTGGGCTAATCGAAGACCAGAAGCTGATTCGGCGGACCGGCGAGCAGCAGTCGAGCCAGTGCCACCCGGAGCGGCCGCCCCGAAGTGGCCGTCGAGTCACGCAGCATCTCGAGCAGCCATCTGTAGCCCCGTCGATCAAACCGGTCCGACCAACATCAGTGTCCCGCGACACTTGCCCCCGATGGCGACACACCCGTAACTTAGCTCCTTTGTTCGAATGGTGACGTAGTCTTGGCCCATGGCCACCGGCATCCAGGACACCCTCTTCGATCCGATCGGGTCTCCCACAACCCTCGGATCGTTTGAGAATCGTCGGCGGATAAGACTGGACCACGACGCATGGGTCGACCTGTGCCCCGGATGGCTGACCGGATCGGCCGACATGTTCGACCGACTGCTGACCACTGTGACTTGGCGTCGTGAGCAGCGGCAGATGTATGACCGCATCGTCGACGTACCTCGTCTCGTCGCGCACTACACCGAGCGCGATCGACTCCCCGATCCGTCGATGGCAGCAATACGTGCCGACTTGAGTGCCCACTATGCCGACGAGCTCCCCGAGGGATTCGCGACGGCGGGGCTGTGCCACTACCGAGATGGCGACGATAGTGTGGCCTGGCACGGTGATCGAATCGGACGCGGCCGCTACACCGACACGTTGGTGGCGATCGTATCCTTGGGCTCGCCTCGAGCATTGCTCCTGCGACCTCGCGGTGGCGGCAGATCACACAAGTTCACCCTCGGCACCGGCGATGTGCTCGTCATGGGCGGATCCTGCCAACGCACGTGGGATCATTGCGTCCCGAAGCAGCGGGGCGCCGGACCGAGGATCAGCATCCAATTCCGTCCGGCCGGCGTGCGGTGACCTCGTTGGACCTGAAGGGCCAGCACCATCGCCGTCACCCGACGATCGTTACAGTTCGGGCAGGCCGTGCCGATCGATAGTAGGCGTTCACCGCGACACTCCGCCGGCTACTGCCAAAGGATGAATCCGAGAGCGACCACGACGACCAAGAGGGTGAGCACCATGACCGACGCCGGTCCCGGCATCGGCCCGCCGTCGGCGAGCGCACGATCGACCCGGCGCCACCGTACGAGCCCGAGGACTGCGGCGAGTGCCCCGATCAGCAGCAGCGTCGAACCGATCAGGCTTCGGGCGTGACTGTTGCCAAACGGTTCGACGATGTGCAGCACCGCCACGCCGGCGGCGATGAGGCCCATTGATGTGCGCAGCCAGGCGAGCATGGTCCGTTCGGCGGCGAGGGTGAACCGGGCATCGACCGCGCCGGGCAGGACGGCGGGGCCATCCGGGTCCTCGGCGTCGCCGCCGGCTTCTCGCATCGATTCGGCCATGGTGTCAGCATCGCACGGCCCGCCGATCACCCGCACCGCAACACCCGTCGCCCATCGGTCGTGCCGACCGGCCCGTTGCCCAACTGCCATGCAGGCACGGCGAGGGTGTGCGACCCTGTTCGACGGTGGCCCCGCGGGCCGCTGGCGGGACAACGACGCAGGAGAACCGAGATGGCTGCTCACCAGGACTATCCGTTCGACGACACTCAGGACTTCGCCGACGCCGATCGCGGCCTGATCGCCACTCTCGATGTTGGCGCCATCACGGGGGCGGACGGGCGGCCGGTCTGGGACCTCGATGCGTATGCCTTCCTCGATGCCGCCGCCCCCGACACCGTCGACCCCAGCCTGTGGCGGCAGTCGCAACTGTGCGCCAAGCACGGCCTCTACGAAGTGACCACGGCGATCTATCAGATTCGCGGATTCGACTTGTCCAACATGACGATCGTCGAAGGCGACACCGGCATCATCGTGATCGATCCGCTCATCAGCACCGAGACTGCGGCCGCCGCGCTCGAACTCTATCGCCGTAACCGTGGTGACCGACAGGTGGTCGCCGTCATCTACACCCACTGCCATGTTGATCATTTCGGCGGCGTCAAGGGCGTCACCACCCAAGAGGAAGTCAACGCCGGGAAGGTTCAGATCATCGCTCCGACCGGGTTCATGGAGCCGGCTATCGCGGAGAACCTCTACGCGGGCACCGCGATGAGTCGTCGGGCCGGGTACATGTACGGCGCTGCGTTACCGAAGGGACCGACCGGTGGGATCGGTGCCGGTTTGGGCCAGACCACCTCGATGGGAACGGTCACCCTGATCGCACCGACCGTCGACATTACCGAGACCGGGCAGGAATTGACTGTTGACGGTGTGCGGATGGTGTTTCAACTCGCCCCCGGCAGCGAGGCGCCCGCTGAGATGCACTTCCACTTTCCCGATCACCGGGCGCTCTGTATCGCCGAAAACGCCACCCACACGCTGCATAACATCGTGACGCTGCGCGGCGCGGTCGTGCGCGACCCCAGCGCGTGGGCCCGCTACCTCGGCGAGGCAATCGACATGTTCGGCGAACAGACCGATGTGGTCTTCGCCTCCCACCACTGGCCGACGTGGGGCCGCGAGCGGGCCATGACGTTTCTCCAGACCCAGCGCGAAATGCATGCCTACCTCCACGACCAGACGCTGCGGATGCTCAACAGCGGACTCACCGGCATCGAGATCGCCGAGCAGTTCCAGCTGCCGCCGAAGCTGAATGCGGCGTGGCACACCCACGGCTACTACGGTTCGGTAAGCCACAATGTGAAAGCCGTGTACCAGCGCTATCTCGGCTGGTTCGACGGCAATCCAGCGCGCCTCTGGCAGCATCCGCCGGAGGCGGCGGCCACTCGCTACCTCGAGTTCATGGGCGGCGCCGACGCAGTCGTCGACAAGGCGCGCAAGTCCTTCACCGAGGGTGACTATCGCTGGACCGCACAGGTTCTCGACCACGTCATCTTCGCTCAACCCGATCACGCGGCGGCCCGGGAACTGCAGGCCGACACCCTCGAGAAGCTGGGGTTTGCCGCGGAGAACGGCACCTGGCGCAACTTCTATCTCTCCGGCGCGATGGAGCTGCGCAGCGGCAACTTCGGCACGCCGACCGGCACCAGCGGCGCCGATATCATCGCCCAGTTGACGCCCGACATGTTCCTCGACGGTTTGGCCATCCAGATCGATGCAACCCAGGTCTGGGACCTTGACATCACGGTGCGCTGGATGTTCGGCGACACCCGACTGCTCACCCGCCTGCACAACGGCGTGTTGCTGCGCGACAAGGATCGGGCCGACACCGTGGTTGCCGCCACGATCACCGTGCCCGATGGCGTGCTCGTCCACCTCGCCACCGGCGACATCGCCGCCGCGATGGAAGCCGGACTCACGATCGACGGGAACGCCGGCGCGGTGACTCAGATCCTCGGTGCGCTGCAAGCTCCAGACCCCGATTTCAACATTGTGACCCCATGAGACGTCACCATCGCGACCGCATGAGTCAGCCGTACCCGCGCTGGTGAGGGTGGTCGATGATGGTTGCGCGGATCGCCAGTTTGACTCCCGGATACTTCGCGGGGGTCATGGCGACCGGAATCGTCTCTATCGGCGCCCGCCTGAAAGGCATGTCGACGCTGGCCGGCGTGCTGTTCTGGTTGGCCGTTGTCTTCTATGTCGTACTGATCGTGCTCAACGGGGTGCGGCTGGTGAGGTTTCGCCGTCACATGGCCGAGGACTTTCGGGATCCGGCGCGCGCGTTCGGCTTCTTCACGTTCATCGCTGCGACCAATGTGCTCGGTGCGGCACTGGTCGGCACCGGTCACAGCACCATCGCGTCGGTGGCGCTGACGGTGTCGGTACTCGTCTGGCTACTGCTTGGGTACGTCGTACCGTGGACCGCCGTGCTGAGCAACGAGCATCGGCCCATGCTCGATCGCGCCAACGGCACCTGGTTCATCTGGGTGGTCGCCAGCCAATCGATCGCGGTGGTCGCCGCGGGGCTCGAGCCGATCCTCCCGGCTCACCGTCAGTACCTGTCGATTCTTGCGATCTTCGCCTGGTCGCTGGGCGTGATCCTCTACGCCGGCTGCGCCGCCTTCGTCGCACTGCGCGCCATGCTCTATCCCCTTCGGCCCCAAGACCTGGATCCGCCGTACTGGGTGGCGATGGGTGCGGTCGCGATCACCGTCGTGGCCGGCGCCCGCGTCATCGAAATGGAGAACACCCCGATGATTGCCGTCACGCGCGGTGTCGCGGCCGGACTATCGGTGATGTTCTGGTGCTTTGCGACCTGGCTCATCCCGGTGCTCATCGCCGCGGGGGTATGGCGCCACTTCCTCCACAACATTCCGTTGCGCTACCAGCCGACCCTCTGGAGCATGGTGTTTCCACTCGGCATGTACTCGGTGGCCGGGATGTACTTGGGCCGGGCCAACAAGCTCCCCGTCGTCGAATGGATTGGCAGCGCCTGGTTTTGGGTCGCGCTGACCGCCTGGGTGCTCACCGCTGTGGGCATGATTGTATCGATCACGAAGGACATACGCCGCCGCCATGATCGGCCCGCCGACGCGCCGAGTCATTGCTGACTATTCGACCTCTCCTGCGCGAGGTAGCGGCTGCGCAGTTGGCAGAACGAGTGCGGATGCCAGGAAAAAGCAGACGGCACCGATCAGTGTGCTCACGCTGGCGACTCGCGCGTCGAGCGTGGCGCCGGTGGCGGTGATGAACGCCGCCACCGCGGCGACGCCGAAGGCGACGCAGCCGAGGAAGTTGACCTGTCCAGCCCACCAGTCGACCTGGCCCGGATTCCAGAACCGGTCGCTCCGCGCGAAAGCAACGAGGGCGAACACACCGCTGATGAGAAACGCCGTTGATCCGGCCGCGTCCGGGTTCCAGATGAACTTCTGCTCACCCTCAACGGTCAGGGTCATCAATGCTGCCCCCGTGCTGATGTTAAACAGCACCGTGCCGAAGGATTGCGTCGATCCAGATAGCCATTCGGCCCGGAACATCTTGCCCGGTGCGAAATCGACGGGAACGGTCGCCTGCCCACTGAGGACAAGTTGAACGGCTCCGGCGGCGGTGAAAAACCATGAGCCGATGAAGTAGAGGCTGTTCGCGAGCACCGCCTGGTCGTGTACCCAGATTGACAGGATCGCGCCGAAAGCGAAGAGTGCCGACCCGATCATGAAGCCGACACATTGCTTGCGGCGAGAGGGAACGAGGATCCCCGAACCGCCATTCCCAGCCATCGCCGCCCCTTCCGCTCCTCCGCGAAACTCTATCGCGCAGCAACCCGCGCGACGTCTTCCCCGTCAATTGCGGCAAGCCCTTGCCTCCGATCGGCCACCCCGATAGTATGAACATATGTTCGATTACGCGAATATATGTGCTGGCTAGGGGGGTGATCCGGATGACCATCACAATCCAGCCGGGTACGGATCCTTCGCGTGGTGTCGACTATGACATCGCCGAGGGGGTCGTGTTGCCTGATACGCCGCTGGCGTTGGCGTTGGTGATCGACGCAGCGACGACCAAACTCGCGACGGTCGGGATGGGGCTGGCTTCTGATGCCGAGGTCATGGCTGCGCTCCAGACGGTCGAAACCGCCCGCCGTCGCGCCGCCGCCGTAGATTCCGCGCTACTCGTGGAGGTATCAGACCGCAATCTGTACCGCCGCGCTGGCCATTCCTCAGTACGACGATTCCTCGCTCAAGACCTACGATTGGGCCCCACCGAAGCCAAACGTCGCTATCAGACGGCCCTGCTGATCGGCCGGTTCACTTCCTTGACGGGGCAAAAATTACCACCGAGTTCCGAGCCTCTCGCGGCGGGCGTGGCTGACGGCGAGATCTCCGCCGACCACCTCCACGAAATCGATCTGCTCCTGGCCAAAGTGCCCTCCCTCGCACCTAACACCGACACTGACTATGCCGTGGACATTCTCGCCACCGCCGCACGCACCATGGCACCACAAGATCTAAGACCGCTCGGACAACGACTACTTGCCCACCTCGACCCAGACGGCAAGCTGACCGACGACACCGACCGGCAACGGCAACGCGGCCTAACCCTGGGCCGCCAAGATCGGCAGCTGATGAGCAAGATCACCGGCGCGATAACCCCGGCATTACGGGCAAAGTTTGAGGTGATCCTGCACAACTGGGCCGCCCCAGGAATGAACAACCCTGCCGACGAACATCCCACGTACGGCTCAATCACCAACCTCGACGACACCGAACGCGACGCGTTGGCCGAGGCGGTCAAACGTGATCTCCGCACCCCCGCCCAACGCAACCACGATGCCCTCGACATGCTCTGCGAATGGATCCTGGGTCATCAAGCATTGGGCCGCCCCAACCGGATCCCCAGCCAACTCGTCATCACCGCCGAATTGTCACAGCTGACCGCTCTGGCTACCGGCCAGCCCATCGGTGCGGCACCAACCACCACTGGAACCCTCGTTCCCGTCGCCGACCTCATCGAACTCGCCGCCGACGCCACCCCATGGCTGGAGATATTTGCCGATAAAACCCGCGAAGTCCTCGATTTCGGCCGCGGCAAACGCATCGCCACCTTCAGTCAACGCCTCGCGCTATTCGGCCGCGACCGCGGCTGCACCCGGCCCGGCTGCACCGAGCCGTTCAGCCGCACCCAGGCTCATCACGCCGCGGCCGACTTTGCCGATGGCGGTCTAACCAACACCGCAGAGCTGACCGGCGCATGCGGCCCCGACGACCGCAACGTCGGCAGCAAACCCGGAAACTGGGAAACCACCGTCATCACCACCGGACCCGAAACCGGACGAATCGGCTGGCGAAAGGCCGGCAGCAACGCGCCGTACCGCACGAACCCCATCCACCACCCCGAAGCCTTCCTCAACCACCTCCCCAGTCACAGCGGCCCCTCCACCGGACCCACCAGCCTACGGCCAGCCCAACAGCAGGAATCGCCTCCACGCCCCCCACGACCAGTAGAACTGCGTCGTGACCACCACACCCCACACCAACCGCCACCAGAGTGCGCCCCACCGCCCCCATCACCAGTGGAAACTGCACTGGCAGCACTTCTCACCGCCGCCTAGGTTGGCAGCCTGGTGTCCAGATCCCTGGGCCGGACGTTGCCCATTGGTGAGTTACCCTCGATCCACTTCTCGCAGCGCGCGGCATAGGTGTCGCGCGGGCTCCGGGTCTTGTTCGCAGGCGGGTACCGCCACCTGGACTTCTCCCTGATCTTGCGATCGGAAAGCGCACCTTGCGGCGCGGACGCGCCGAGACGCTCCTGTCCGACGAAAGGGACGATCACACGGAAGGGCTTCTGCAGAACTGGACCGATCAATACTGCACTGGTGCCAGTCCGCAACGGGCCGCAGGACGCAAAGTTGAGAACGAGGGGCCCAGTACCGCTGACGGTTCCGGGCACTTCTCATATGTGGAGGGAAGCGCGACGAGGACGCCGGTCAAAGCTGAGCGCCATACAGGAGCAGTACCGCCGTTAGACCGGATGCCCAGCCGGTGCGGTGTGTTCGGTCCATTGCGTGCCGTCCCAATAGCGCTGCAGCGCCGGGTTGTCGGCATCGGGATACCACCCGGCAGGCACACTCGGCGGCGGGGGCGGTGGAGTTGCACCGCGGGGTCGACCACTCGGCTGGCCCAGCGTGTAATCAGGGGCGCCTGCTGTTGTCGCTGGCCTCCGAACCTCGGGTGTGCCCGGAACCATTTCTCGATCCGCTCCCCAGTCCCCATGTTCGTCGGGACCTCAGCGAGCACCGTTCCCAGGCCTTGAACAGTCACGACCTCCTGCAGGCTGCTCGCCTTCAGCCGCTTCTTGTCGTCTCGCGTAGCGCGGCGGACTGAGAAGCCTCGCACGTCGTCGAGGTTGACACGGAACGCAGGTAGCAACTTGCCGGTCTGACGGAACTCGACACTCCCGTCTGGATACTCAATCAGGCTGCCGTGCCCGACTCCGAGTCCATGCGATTCACCCTTCGCTGCCACCGTCACCCTCCGCTCCTGATTGCCGTCTCGGATCATCCCATGCTTCTCGCCGCCCAGGAGGTGATCCACGCTATCGTTGAAGTGAGTCTCCCGTACATCTCGAACTGGCCAGTATGGTCGCGCAGGCTAACGACCCTGCCGCCGATATCGAGCTGAAGGTAGCGAGGAACGGTATCCCGCGAGATCAGTTCGAGGGCACGATCTTGGAGATGAAGCCCATCCTGCCAACCCGGAGTTCTTCCGCAGCTCTATCGCGTCGACGGGTGGTGCGAGGTTGCTTCGCTATTTTTGGCGAGAAGCTGAAATATTCTTCGGGCCGAATGGCCAAGACTTGGAACACACAGGGCACCCAACCGGACCGAAGCCTACATGGGTAATGCGGCGCCACGACAGCGGCCAGGGTGGCAGAGCATCGGGGTGGTTTCAGGAGTGGAAACTAGAAAGAGGGTGTCTCCGCCGAAGCGGAAACACCCTCTGACCTGCTGTCGGGCTGACAGGATTTGAACCTGCGACCACTTGACCCCCAGTCTTCGAAAGCATGTTCCCCGATGTTCGCTGGTGTTCATGTTTACCCAGGTAGTCCCCTATTTCTGAACACTCACGGACGCCTGCAGACGTAGGCGGTAATCGACGGATTTCCGACCTGGTTTGGGTAAGCGTTTGGGTACGGAACCGAAGTTCAACAGGGTGTTGAACTCTGTTGAACTTTCATCCTCCGCGTTTAGTCCTTTGACCTGCGGGTTTACAGGCAGATCAACAGTTTCCACGGCTTCAACAGTGGTTTACCTGCAAGGAAAGGCCCCGACGCTGACTCGGGGGGAGTTCACGTCGGGGCCTTCAGCCGAACCTTACAGTGACCGCTTCCTGTAACGGTTCAATACGAACGTTTCAGCCAGCGACCATCCGACGAAGCCACCCCTGATTGACTCGCTGAACGGGCCGGCAGTGGAGTCGCGTGCGATCTGTCCAGGGTTCGTCATCATGCGGGCCGTAGCAGTCACCAGGACTGCCGCGACATCAGGTTCCGGCCCGTCGTCGGTGAAGCCACGGTCGCGGGTGTACGCGCGTGCCATCGCCTCGACGATCGGCAACGTCTGACCGGCCATCGCGACGGTCGCCGGATCAGCAGGCTGTCCGAGGAACGCGGCGACATCGGAGCCTGTCGGAGTCATCACGGGGTCGCGGTGAGGACCGCGACTGCCTTCGGGTGCAGTAGACCTAGGTCGTAGCGGGTCGTCACACGAAGACCAACCTCGTCGAACTCTGCGTAGCGTTCGTTCAGGACGGTCACCGAAGGGCTGGTGTCCCGGGCGATCGCGACGGTCGACATGTCCGCGAGGATCGCCTTCCCTGCAGACAGCTTGTTCGTGATGGTCACCGGGATACCAAACAAGGTGGTCCCGGACTGCTTCGACGGATCAGGCTCCAGCAGGTACCGGGCCGACGAGGCCGATTCCTTCAGTTTGCGGAGCGAAGCGAAGTCGGCACCGGAGATGAACCAACGGTTCGGGATGATCTCCTGGGCGTTCAGTGCGGCGATCGCGTCCAGGAGACTGTCGGGGTCGGTGACATCGAGGGCACCGGTGGTCACGCCCGACTGGGCGGTGAGGCCCTTGATCGAGTTGGTGGTGCCGGCACCCTTGAGCAGGGCGGTGTCGAGGGCGTCGGACACGTCCTTGACCAGGCGTGCCTTCAGGACCGAGTCGATTCCGATGACGGACTGGCGGACCAGCTCGTTCGAGTACCGGAGGATCGACTTGATGCTCTTGCGTTCGGTCGGCATCAGTTTCACCTCGTTGAAGGTGACGTCGTGTGTCGAGGCGATCTCGCCACCTTCGGCGACGAAGCCGGGGGTCGTGCCGGACACGAGTTTCGGGATTCGGAGTTCGCTGGCGGTGTCGAAGATTCGGGGTCCGGCAGCGAGGACGACCGACGCCGCTTCGAGGGGCTGCACGAGGAGGCTGGCGACCTGGTCCTGCAGGAGGGTGGGATTGGTGGCGACTTGCTCAACCATGATGTTTGTCCTTTGAGAGAAGAAGTTGGTCCTTCGTCTCCAGGACGAGAATGGGGGCAGGTTCACCAGGAACCTGCCCCCATCGTCTCACATACTGGGATTATTCGCGAGGACGGTACCATAGGGCCGCCCACGCCTGCGCCAACTTCAGCACCTGTTCGGCTCCTGCCGTCGAGGCCAGTTCCCCGATCTGGGCGGTCAGTGCGTCGCGTGCTTCTTCCCGGTTCACTGGTGACCCCCAAGCAGGCCCATCAGGTTCACTTCGGCGGGCGTGCTGACTGCGCCTTGTCCGATGTCCCCGGAGATCCGGCGTGCGGCCAGGTGCGGCTTACGCTGCAGGAGATCTCCGATCGCCTCGGTCAGGTGGTTCCCGTCGAGGTGGTTGTCGTCGAAGTCGAGATCCGAAGGGTCTTGCAGTCGACCATCGGCGGCGACGAGGGCACGATGCAGTCGGTGCGCCAGGTCGTCGGCCTTCTGGGCACGCTGGCGGTACTTGCCGTTCTCCTGCCGTAGTTTCTCCACATATTCGCGACTGAAGGTGTCATCGTCACCTGCAGGTTCGTCGGTAGCGGCCTCTGGTTCGCCGTCTGCGCGACTTTCGGCCGGTTCGGGTGCCTCGGTGTCGGGCATAGTGATCTCGTCGGTCTCGGTGATGATGTTCTCGGTCATCGGATTCCCTTCTCTCGTGCAGTGCGTACGGTTTCCCGAATATTTGGTGCGACAACGGGTTTCGGGGTGCAGGTGCAGCCCTTGTGATGTTGGAACGGGTGTTCTGCCGGCCAGATCCTGCCGTCGCGAGACCACCAGCGGCACAACTGGCAAGCCTTCCCCGACAGCTGCCGGGTCCAGCCCTTCGTCCTGCCGGAACGGACCATCGCCTCCGAGTACGACTTCGCGGCAGCCTCCAGCGGTTCCGACCGTGCCAGGCGTGCGACGATCGCTTCGGGGACGTCGGAGGCTTCAGCAGTCCCCAGGACCGTCGACGCCGCTTTTGTTAGCCTCGAAGTGTCATCAGGAACATCGACCCCAGTGACCGGAACGACTTCTTGGAGTTGAATCATCAGATCGACGGCGATCGCATAGTCGGCCAGCATTCGTGCCCTGCCGTTCGCCCGGGCGATCATCGTCGCGATCAGGTTGATCGTGTCGTCCCGATCGAGGCGATCCTCGACAAACAGGCGGTAGACGGCCAGGGCTTGTCGTTCGCTGTCAGCGGCGAGCCGTTTCAAGGTGTCTGCGTAGGACATCAGAGCACCAACTTCGACAGGTCGACCGCCGCGCCATCGAGGGCTTCGGTGCGGCGCATGGTGCGGATCACGTCGATCTCGGTCTCGGAGTACCCGAGTCGCTGCAGCGCGAACGAGGCCGGCAGCAGACCGGTGGAGAACAGTTTGGTGACAGCGTCGGCTTCCTGGGCGATCGAGCGGGTCGCCGCGTCCGCCCACGACACCCGAACATCGACCTGCAGCGGGTCGACACCGTCACGGACACCGACAATCAGGCGTGCGACGTCCTCCCATGCCCTGCCGAAGGCGGCCTGCCGTGCCTGCGCCCGAGCAGTCAGCGATGCTTCGGCGGCACGAAGCGCATCCGCTGAAGCCGGATTCGCGGTCGTCACCCCGACATAGTGGGCAGGCAGACCTGACACGGCCATGATCTGCGACAGGATCACGTTCACCGCGGTCTCATAGCCGGCCAGGTCCGCCGATTCGAGTTGCCCAAACTTGGCTTGCTCGTTCTCGGAGATCATCGCCCGGTTCCCCTCCGGGATCGGGTTGATCGCTTCGCCTTCCTCGGATTCCTCCAGTTCGATTCCGGTCGCCCACCGGCGTGGCCTGCCCGCGAACTCGGAGGTGACCATCATGTCGGTCAGGATCTTGTTCAGCGCGTCGACGAGCGGGATCAGATCATCAATCTCGGAGACTCCGTCGTCGAGCAGTCGGTCGCCGTTGCGGAGACGAACGACCGGCACCAGCTCCAACGGATTCGGCAACGTCTCGATGACTTTGAAGCCTGCCGTCGTTGCACCCGGCTGGTCGGCACGAAGGCGAACGATCTCGTCCGGCCCGAACAAGGTGGCCTCGGTGGTGGTGGCAGTCTCCCAACGCTTCAGCGCAGCGGTGATTCGGCGTGTCCCCGGATCGTGCAGGGTGGTGACCTGCCGTGCCGATTCCACCGTCACCTGCGGACGCCCGAACTGGTCGCCCCAGACGATCGCGTACGCCTGCCCGAGAAGAAGGGCTTCGCGGTGCGCGGTGCCGGCCTCCTGATCGAGGTCGGAGCGGAGCCAGTCATCCCAGACGTCGACGCCCTCGAAGCCGGTCACCCGGAGACGTTCAGACAGGCTGGTGACGGCCAGGCGCGGCAGGTTCGAAGCCAACCGCCCGAACCGGTCCCCGAGCGCCGTGCGCGCTTCAGGTGCCAGGTAGGCGAGGGCTTGCTGTCCCCGGTAGTAGCGGTCGAGGGTGTCGAAGCGCGGAGCGGGTGCTTCCAACTTCTCCAGCATGGTGGTGAGTAGATCGGTCACTTGAATGACCTCACTTTCTTCTTCTTGCGGTGAGTTGCGCGCCAAGTTGCGCGACTGTGCGCCATCACGAGGCAGGCCGCCAAGTCGACCTTCTTGGCCTTCCTCGATCGACTCGCCTTCGATAGGCGGATTCCCCGGGCGTCTTCGACGATCACCGCTGCACCAACATGGGCAGCGAGCGTCGGATCGCCCGAGTGAGACAACCGGCCATTGAGGGCGGCTGAATACAGGTCACCGGTCGCGGCAGTGAGCCGCGCCGGACTATGCGGAAACTCGCAGATCGGCAAACTTTCGGCTTCGAGGGCCTGCAAGGTGCGGGTCCACCGGAACGGGTCCGCGACGATCTCGACGACATTCCAGCGGCGGCAGGCGTTGCGGATCTCGTCCTCGACCTCGGCTACCGGCACCCGATAGGTGTCGTCGCCCGAAGGCTTCTCCCACACCTTCACCTTGTCGAAGTGCGGCACCGTCGACACCGTGCCCACCAACAGGGCCGTCGTGTCATCGGAGAACGAACCGTCGAAGGCCAGCACCACATCGGCACCGTCCGGGACCGGCTCACCAGTCCCGAGATCCGCCCACACACCGGCAGGCAAGAAGGCGCCGTCCAACTCCGTCACGAACTGGCAGAGCCTCGCGCGCCGGAACGTGGCCTCCCGAGTCTTCGGCGGCAGCAGAGCGACCAGGGCGTCGCGGTGCAGGAAGTCGTCGAGCGCTGGGTTCGCCAGGGACCAGCAGTGCTCACAGTCGACCGGATGGTCCTCGAAGCCGGACGCGGAGAACTCGCGCCAGACCAGAGACTTGTCCTCCGGGTGGTCGGCGGCAGCGGTCCGAAGATCAACGAGGACTTGATCGTTCGGGTCCGGTCCCGGCGTGCCGATCGCCACCAACGTCGACTTCGGTCGCTTGCCCTGCGCCAGCGTCAACACTTCGTAGGCTTCACGCGAAGCGACCCCGGCCTCGTCCAAGATCGCCAGCGTGTAATCCAGGCCCTCCAGCGACGCCGGAGACGCCGGCAGACAGTGGAAGTAGGAATCGGTGGCAGGCCAATACAGCTTCTCCTTGAACACCTGCACCCGGGCCGACAGATCCTCGTCCAACTCGATCATGCGGCGCGCGATGTTGAAGACGATCCCGGCCTGCCGTTCATCCACAGCGACCACGACCACAACAGACCCTTCGCCATCGGCGAAGAACCGGTACAACCCATACGCGGCCACCAGCGTCGACTTCCCCGAACCGCGCGGCAACATCCACCCGGCCGTACGCGGCATCGGGTCGGCGTCCTCGATCGAGGAGATCAACTCCAGCTGCCAGTCCCGGAGCCGCAACTTCGCCTTCGCATTCGAACCCTTCGGCACCCGAACGAAGCGATCACAGAAGGACCTGAACCGGGCGGCACCGGTCGACCTCGGCTGCCACGGCAACGGCGAGTCGTCCGTCTTCGCCTTCGGACCCGCCTTCACCTGCCCACCTCCAGGGCCTCCAGCCGGTCATGCAAGCCGCCGATCACCCTGGAGCGATCAGCAGCCAACGCGGCCAGTCCGAAGACCAACTCCACCAGGTCGGCGCGCTCCAGACCAGCAGTCACCTCGTCGACCGTGCAGTGCAGAAACTCGCGCTTCTCCGTGACTGGCGACTCGCTGCACCCGACCGCCTCGACGGCGGACATCAGAGCGCACAAGGGACTCTCCCAAGGGTCTCGTCGATCGCTCACCGGATACCCCCCGGGGTGTATAACGCTCCCTGCGCCTTACCGCGAGGTCTCTGACCTGCGGTTTTAGGGGTGCGTCCCCTGGCCTTGCCTCGGAGGGTGTTGCAGGCACGGCAGACGACGGTGATGTCACGGAGTCGGATGGGTTTACCGGCGTCGTGTCGCGCCCATGCTTCGGGTGAGTGGTCGGCGGTGAGGTCGTCGATGTCACCGCAGTCGTCGCACCAGGGCTGGAGTTTGCGGGCGCGTGCCGAGAGTTTGCGCCAGCGGCTGTCATATCCGCGTTGGTGTGCGGTCAGGCCGTGGTCGAGCTGGTGGTCGGCGCAGCGACTGTTGGTGCCGGGTTCACCGCATGCGAGGCAGGGTTTCACTGGTCGTCCTCGGCTAGTTCGGCTAGTCGGGCGCAAAGGGCATTGACGTATGCGGTGAGTGACTTCAGGAGTCTGGGTGCGACTGCGTCTGCGGGGTTCAGGAGGATGTGGATCTCGTCGCCGTGCCGGTCGTCGGTGAAGGCGAGGATGGGAACGTTGACGATGAGGTCTGTGTCGACGGTGGTGTCGTAGTTGTGAACGGTGATTCCGTTCTCGTCGGGTGAGAGTCGGATGATGCCGTCGTCGATCATGGTGCTGTCTCCAAGCTGTCTGCGATCTGGTTGGCGAGCCGGATGGCTTGCCGATCGGTGAGGGTGAGTCCGGCGAAGGTGATGCCGCCTTCGACGCGGGTGACGTGGGGGGTGGCGTCTTCTGGCCTGCAGTCGGGGCAATAGCGGGTGGTGCTCTTCGTGCTGCGACTGCAGGTGCGGCACGGTCTGCTGTTGCGTCTGGTCACTGGGCGACCTCCAGTGGGATCGGTGTTGAACCTGTTGGACTTTCGGGGGGCTGGTGCGAGTACTTGCCGTACGCGATTCGGAACAGGTGCTCCCGGTCGACGAGTCGTCCGAGATAGGTGCCTGCGGTCTTGGGATCAATCTTGAAGTGCGCGGCCACGAGCTTCGGGGTGACGATCGGGTGTTGCTTCGCGTAGCCGAGGATCTCCAGAGACTGATCTCCCTGGTGCCCTTTCTCCTTCCTTGTCTCGACGACTTGTTCGGCGGATTCGATCGTGAAGCCGTCCAGTTCCCATTTGCCGTTGTCGGTAAGGAGCGCGATCTCTCGTTCGGTGACGTCGCGTCCGGTGATGGCGAGCGTGGCCTCGTTGGATTTGCGGGGCCGGCGAAGGACCAGGATGGAGTCGGCTGATCCGGCGATGCCCTGCGTGCCGGAGACGGCGTCGACGAAGTCGCCCGATTCGGACTTGTTGGTGTGGTGGACGACGAGGAGGCACGCGCCGGGGATGGAGTCGACGATCGCTTTCAGCTGCGATCCGACTTTGTAGTCCGCGAGGTAAGGATCATCGCCTGCCCGGCGTTGTGGCCGCGCTTTCCCCAACGTGTCGAGGATGACGAGCGGGGCCTTGTCCTGGTGTCTTTCCATCCATGCGGAGATGGTGGCCTCGATCATGCCGGGTTCGACGGTGCAGATCATGTCGAGGGCGTCGGGGAGTGGCTGATCGTCGTTCAGTTTCCGAAGCCTCGACTGCAGGCGCCGGGGACCATCCTCTAGTGCGAGGTACAGGACGGGCCGCTGTCGGACGTCGATCCGGCCGAGAGCGCGGCCGCCCTGAGCGCACGCGAGCGCCAGGTTCCCGACGAGCCATGATTTCCCGACCTTCGGTGGGCCGACGATGAGCGCGAAGCCCTCGACGAGGATTCCGGTCACGATCTCCTCCAGTTCAGGGAACGTCTGCTGGTCGAGCCATGCGCCAGAGAAGATCCCTTCGAGGAGTCTGTCTTCGGCGGTGAAGCCGTCTTCGTCATATTCGGTGCCATATGGGATCACCACCGGCCCCACCTGCAGATGTGGCTTGCGGGGTCGCGGAACCATGCGTGGCAGGAGCAGCATTGGATCGGTGGCAGTCTTCGCGCGGCGTCGCGACGTCGGGCTTGTGCTGCCCTATAATCGGTGAGGTTCCGCGCCCTGGAGCTTTCACGAACGGCCCCGTTAGCCCCGGGGCCGTTCGGCATTTGGACAGTCATTTCAGATGGCCTCCTGGTCGCTGAAGATCATGCGCAGGAACTTGTCGGCATGCTCGGGGTTGATTGAGGCCTCGTCGATCAGGCCGTCGATCATGCCTGCGTGTATGCGCATGACGGGAACGTCTGGGAGATCGTCGACGGTGTCCATCCAGAAGGTGTACGGACCGATCCAGCCAACAGCGGTTCCGGGTAGGGCTTCGAAGCCCGGATGATTAGTGACTGCGCTGGGAAGTGCGTTGCTGGTCATCAGACGTTCTCCTTGGTGAGGGTGGCGACGTACTTGTCGATGGATTCGGCGGTGATGAAGCCACGCCTGCCGATGTTCACCTTGTCGAGGTGGCCGGCTTTTACGAGTCCGTAGACGGTGGTTCGGGAGATTCCTCCCAGTTGGTCCTGTGTTCGTTCGATGGGAACCAGTTGGTTCGTCACTTGACGCTCCTTGTCGTGTGCGGTCCGCCGATGTTCACCGGCGCTGTTGACAAGGCTGCATTGTTAACTGCATAGTTATCTACTATGCAGTTAATCTGGTTCGAAAAGCAGATGACCGAAGAGCCGCACGAACGTGGGGTCTACTTCTACGACGCCAGCGACGAAGACGCACCTCACTGCGCCTATCGGGTGTCCACTGACTTCGAGGTCATCGAGGGAAACCGGATGCCCTTGTGGCTCGAAGTCGAAGCCATCTCGGACGTCACGTCGCCACACTGGGGCGCGCGGGTCGAACTCGTCAACGGTGCGCCCCGGATCGTCAGTCTCGGATTCGAGACGCGCTACGGATTCGACATTGGCCGCGAGGTCAAGGTGTCCGACTTTCAGGTCACGCAGAAGGTCATCTACGACTTCTACTCAGCGTTCACTGCAGCGCTGGACAAGGATGGCGAACCGGTACGACGGATCGGAGATGTGTTGGGAGACAGGAGCATTCGCGACTTTCTTCAACAACGTCGCACCGGACGCAAACGCCTCCGCACCCCCGACTATGAACGTGCTGCACAGATCTACCGCGAGAACATTGACGGAACACCAACGCAGGCCGTTTCGGACGCCTTTGGTGTTGGCATTCGCCAGGGAGGAAACATCGTTGCCGAGTGTCGACGGCGACAGTTGCTCCCCCCGACCAGGCAGGGGAGGAAGCGGGCATGAGTAAGCGTGCGAACGGTGAGGGCAGCATCCGGCAGCGACCGAACGGGCGATGGGAGGGTCGACTGTCCTACGTCGACCCGGCGACCGAGCTGCGCAAGTCTGTCTCCGTCTACGGTGCGAGCGCTGCAGAGACCCGATCGAAGCTGAAGGTCGTCCGGCAGCGACTCGACGACGGTCAGCCTGCGAAGGATTCGGCCATGACGGTCGGCGCGTGGTGTCAGACGTGGCGAGACTCTGCCCTCGAAGCATCCGATCGGAAGGCGACGACGAGGGCCCTCTATGGCGGCCTCAGTCGCAAACATCTGGAGGCCGGGACGATCAGCCGTAAACCGTTGGACAAACTGAAGGCGACGGACGTGGAGTCGCTGATAGTCGCGCTACGTAAGTCGGGCCTGTCCGAGTCGACGGTCCGGCAGATTTACACCGTGTTGCGCGCGGCGATGGAGATCGCGGTCCGCGATGGGCTCCTCGGCTCTAACCCGGTGGCGAAGGTGCCCCGCCCGAAGGTGACCCCGCACGAAGCGAAGCACCTGTCCGCCGACGAGGTGAAGGTGTTGTTGGAGCAGGCGAAGTCGTCGCGCTACTTCCTCGCTGTCCTTCTCATGGCGACGACGGGGCTTCGGCGCGGTGAGGTTGTCGGGCTGGCATGGTCCGACGTGGACATGGAGCAGCGGGAGATCCGGGTCCGGCACACGTTGAATCGGGTCGACGGTGAACTTGTGTTGAGCGAGCCTAAGACGGCGCGTTCGCGGCGTCGGATTCCTCTCCTGCCATCGGTGGTCGCGGAGCTGAGGTCATGGCGTCTACGGCAGAAGCAGGAGCGTCTACGGGCCGGGGACCAGTGGGCAGACACTGGGATGGTGTTCACGACGGAGTTGGGGACGATGGTGGACCCCCGGAATCTTCTTCGGGTGGTGTCTGCGGCAGCGAAGGCGGCAGGGCTGGAAGACGTGGTCGCCCATTCGCTTCGGCATTCGGCGGCGGTCGCCATGCTGGAGGCCGGGGTGCATATCAAGGCGGTCGCGGATCTGCTGGGGCACTCGTCGATCTCGATTACAGGCGACATCTACGGCCATACAAGCGATGACGCTGCCAAGTCTGCGATCGCGTCTCTCGGTGAGGCCCTGGGAACCTAGAAAAAGGTGTGGAACGTGTAGGGGCTGTTGTATTGCCTCTATATGTGCAGGTCAGAGAACTATCTCTACAGTCTGAAAGTTCAACAGAGTTCAACACGGTGTTGTACTTCGATTGAGGCACGTTTGGGCTGGTTTGGGTACAGCGTTTGGGTACGAGATAGAACAGAGGCCCTATCCGAACTTCGGATAGGGCCTCTGACCTGCTGTCGGGCTGACAGGATTTGAACCTGCGACCACTTGACCCCCAGTCAAGTGCGCTACCAAACTGCGCCACAGCCCGTTGCTCGCTAGAGCGAGACCTACCTTATCGCACGCGCGTCGGCGTGGAAAAATCGGCTCGGCCGCCTACTTGGCCACCGCACGCTTGCGGTACCAGACATAGCCTGCCGTCACGATGATCGCGCCGACCAGGGACCAGATGAGCCCGATCGGCCGGATCGCGAACCCCTGCCCGGTGATCAGGCTGTGCAGCAGACCGCCGACGAACGAACCGGCGATGCCGGAGAAGAACGCGAGTGACCAATCGATGGTCGTGACCTTCGCCGTCCCGAGGATCAACTGCGCTAATCCGCCGACGATCATGCCGAAAAGAATGACTCCGATGACGATCAGTCCAGCAGCACTCATGTCCGAAAGTATCGCATACGGCCCACTCAGTCCGGTGCGCGCCGCGGCAGGATCACATGCTGACCGGCGATGTCGTGCGCGTCCATGGCCAGCCCGTACACCTCGCTGACCCGCTCGGCACTCAGGGTTTCGCGCGGGGCACCGATGGCCACCAGGCGACCGCAACCGTTCTTGTCGGGGGCCAGGACGGCGACGCGGTCGCTGTAGGCGGCGGCGAGATTGAGATCATGGACGACGACGAGTGCCGCGGCCCCCGCATCGACCTGGCGCCGCACGATCGCCATGACCTGCTCCTGGTAGTGCGGGTCCATCGCCGCGGTCGGCTCGTCGAGCAACAGGATCGGGGTGTCCTGGGCCAACACCCGGGCCAGCGCGACCCGTCCCCGCTCGCCACCGGACAAGCTCCCGAAGCTGCGCGTGGCGAAACCCGTCACGTCACACGCTGCCATGGCACTGGCGACCGCGGCGTCGTCGGCGTGGCGGTTCGCGGTGCGCGACCAAGCGTGCCGCGCCATCTGAACGACCTCCGCACAGGTGAACGTGAACCCGATGCTGTGCTCCTGAGGGAGCACGGCGCGCCGTCTTGCCTGGTTGATCTTCGACATTCCCGCAATCGGATCGCCAAGGAGTTCAACGGTTCCCGCCGACACGGCCAGCGTGCCCGCGATCGCCGAGACCAACGTCGACTTGCCGGCGCCGTTGGGCCCGACCAGGCACAGCAGCTCCCCCGCCGCGAGGTCCAGCGACACGTCGGCCAGAACCTGACGCCCGCCGCGCGACACGGTGAGACCGCTGACGCGCAACGCGGTCATATCCATCCCCCGCGCTTCATCTCCCGCCGGAGCAGGAACAAGAACACCGGGCCGCCGACGAGGCTCGTGACCATGCCGATCGGCAGCTCACCGTAGGGCACTACCGTGCGCGACGCCAGATCCGCGGCCGTCAGCAGGCATGCTCCAGCGACGGCACTCGCCGGAATCAACACGGCGTGACGAGGACCGACGATCAGCCGCATGAAATGCGGGACGACCAGGCCCACGAACAAGATGATGCCGCAGAAGCTGACCGCCGCCGCCGTCAACAGGGCGACGATGACCACCGAAACGCGCCGCAGCCCCTCGACGTCGACCCCCAGATGACCGGCGGTGTACTCGCCCAGTGCCAGCAGATCGATTCGCCGGGCCAGCAGCATCGACGCGACCAGCCCGATCAGCACGAGCGCGGCGACCAGCAGCACCTGGTCCATCGTCGCGCGATTTAGGCTGCCCATCTGCCAGAACACGATCTGGTCCCGGGCGGCGGGCGTGGCGCGATAGGTGAAAAAGGCGATCAGTCCGCCGGCGAACGCATTGACGGCGATACCGGTGAGGATCAGGCTGACCACTTGGGTGCGTCCCGCCGAACGAGAGGCCAGGTAGACGAACAGCGTGGTCAGCAGCCCCGCTGCGAATGCTCCCGCGGCGACGAAATAGCCCGCCGCCCCCAACCCGCCGACGGCGATGACTCCCGCCGCACCCGCCGCAGCACCCGACGAGACGCCGATGACACCTGGCTCGGCGAGCGGATTGGCGAATATCCCCTGGAGGACCGCGCCGGCGCAGCCCAGCGCCGCGCCGACAGCCAACGCCAGGTAGACGCGCGGGATCCGCACCTGCCAGAGCGTGTCCTCGCCGACCTGGTCCGGTAACGGACCGAGCGGAATGCTGATGTGGTGTAGCAGCGAGCCGACGACCTGGCTCACCGGCACCGGGTTCTGACCCGTCGCCATCGCGTACAGTGCGACGACGACGGTGACGCCCACAGCCACCGTGAGCGCGACACCCGCCCGCACCCGCCGGATCTCCCCTGCCCGCGAATCCGTGTGCACCACATCAGCTCCGGTAGAGGGCTTTGGCCAGGGCCAGGGCCACCGCACCGGTGCGGGGCCCGAACGTCAGGAGCTGACCGTCGGCCATATCGATCACGCTACGAGTCCGGCCGGCCGGCGTCTGCGCGACGCCGGGAACCCGCAGCAACCCGTCGATCCCCCCAACCGAAGCCAGCCCGTCGGTCATCATGAGGAGCACGTCCGGGGCCGCTTTGATCAATCCCTCAGCGGTCAGGGACGTGTAGGGCTCCCGCAACCCGGCTGCGGTACCCGCGTCGATCCCACCGAGGAACTCGATCAGTTCCGATGCCCCCGATCCGGGACCACCCAGGATCATCAAGCCGGTGCCGCGGGCGTACAGGAACGCCACCTTCGGCTTGGTTTTCAGGTTCGGAATGAGACTCCTCGCCTCCGCGATCTGCGCCTCGGTTCGCCGGACCAGTTCTGCACCGGCGCGCACCACCCCCAGCGCGGCGGCCGTCGCCCGCAGCTGAGCGGCCGTATTGTCGAGGTTTCGCGCCGGATCGCCCAGCACCACCGGTATCCGCGCCGCACGCAGCCGAACCGCCAGCGCCGAGACCGACGGGAGCGATGCATCGGCGAGCACAATTGTCGGCCGAAGGGCGAGCAGTGCCTCCAGATTGGCGTTGGTGCCATCGGGGGTCAGGACCGGAATGTGTTGTGCCGCCGGAAACTTCGTCGCAATATCGCGGCCCACGAGGTTGCGGCCCAGACCAAGCGCGAACACGGTCGTCCCATAGGTTCCGAAACGGTCGAGCGCGACGATCCGATTGACATCGGACACGGTGACGCTCGGGCCATCGAGCGAGGCAACAGTCGTCGGCAGCTGCGGCACCGGATTCACGGCGACGGGCACCGGATCAGCGGGGATGGCGGCGGTTCGGGGGCCGGTAGGCACCACAGTCTCAGCGGGAGTCGATCCGCCGACGTCGAGGGGGGCCGTCGAGCAGCCGCCCACCAGCATCAGGCCCGAGGCGAGCAGTGCGACGGCGGCGCGGCGTACCGACCTCACTGAGGGACGACCGTGGCGATCCGGCGGGGGGCGATCAGGAGTGCGACTTCGTCGCGGCCATGCCGACCAGAGCCTGCGCCGACTCCGGCGACAGCTTCCACGTGCCATTCACCCGGTTGAACGTATAGGGCACGGTGACGGGCGCGGGCGCATGCGGACTGGCCACCGACACCTGGGCGACTGCCGTGTCCGCCCCCTCCGCGGCAACCGACTGCACCGTGAACTTGTCCGGCGTGTATCCGCCGCGCGCGGCCGCCAGCGCGAACGCGTGCAGCTTGGCCCCCCACGACCCGTCTGGCGAATCCACCAGCGCGGCCGCCGCCGCCGGCGTGGTGTCCGGACTGATGAGGGTGCGCAGAATCTCCTGCGCCTGGACCACCGAAGGCGTCGAGCCCGTCGATGTCGAGGCTTCCTCGGAGTTGGTACAGCCGACCACGCCGAACAGTGCGACGGCAGCCAGGGCACTCACCGCACCGGCAATGCGAAGAATCATGACGGCTTCCTCTCGTCTCGCGGATGTCGTGCGACTCCGGAATAAGGACATCCTAACAATCAAGTTCTCAGCGTTTGCGGCGCTGCTCGCGCTTGTCGCGCACCCGCACGTTGATGCGCACCGGCGAACCGTGGAAGCCGAACTCCTCACGCAGGCGACGCTCCAGGAACCGACGATATCCGGCTTCGAGAAAGCCCGTGGTGAACAGCACGAACGTCGGCGGCCGAGTCGCCGCCTGGGTGGCGAACATGATCCGGGGCTGGCGCCCACCGCGCACCGGGGGCGGGTTGGCCGCGACGATGTCCTTGATCCAATTATTGAGCTGCCCGGTACCGATCCGCTTGTCCCACGACGCCAGGGCCTCGTCCAGCGCGGGCACCAGCTTGCCCACCGCCCGCCCGGTCATCGCCGAGATGTTGACCCGCGACGCCCACGGCACCCGGCTCAACTCGCGGTCGATCTCGCGGTCGAGGGTGAGACGCCGCTCCTCGTCGACGAGATCCCATTTGTTGAATACGATGACCAGCGCGCGTCCCGTCTCGACGATCAGCCCGAGTACCCGCAAGTCCTGCTCGGTGAGCGGCTCCGAGGCGTCGATCAGCAGGATCGCGACCTCGGCGGCCTCCAATGCCGACCGGGTCCGCAGCGAGGCGTAGTACTCGTGACCGGATGCGGTGCGCACCTTGCGGCGCAGCCCGGCCGTGTCGACGAACAGCCACGTCTGACCGTCGAGCTCGATGAGCTCGTCGACCGGATCGACTGTCGTGCCGGCCACATTGTCGACGACCGAACGCTCGTGGCCCGCAAGTTTGTTGAGCAGAGAACTCTTGCCGACGTTCGGTTTGCCGACCAGCGCCACTCGGCGCGGTCCCCCCGATGGCGCGGCGACCCCGGTTCGCTCGGGCAGCACTTTGAGCACCTCGTCGAGGAGGTCACCGGCGCCGCGCCCGTGTGCGGCCGACACCGGGTGCGGCTCGCCCAGGCCCAGTGACCACAGGGCGGCCGCATCGGCTTCGGCTCGTTCACTGTCGACTTTGTTGGCGGCCAACAGCACCGGCACCTTTGCGCGCCGCAGGACCCGCGCGACCGCTTCGTCGGTCGCCGTCGGACCCACCGTGGCGTCGACGACCAGCACGATCGCGTCGACCGCCGCCATCGCCCGCTCGGCCTGATCGGCGACCGCCTGCTGGAGCCCCCTCGCATCGGGCTCCCAGCCGCCGGTATCGACCACCAGAAACGACCGGCCCGACCAGCTCGCCGAATAGGAGACCCGGTCGCGCGTCACTCCCGGCAGGTCTTCCACCACGGCCTCGCGCCGACCGAGGAATCGGTTCACCAAGGTCGACTTGCCAACGTTGGGGCGGCCGACGATCGCCACCGACGGCAGTGCTGCCGCCACGTCGGCGGCCGCGTCGCCGCCGGCCGCGTCGACGATCTCCCAGTCGGCTTCGTCGGCCCACACGCCGTCACCCGGAAGTGCTTCCACCCCGAGAATCTCGTCGCTCACCGTCGCACTCCGATCCGTTGGTCCACTAACTCGATCAAACCTGTGAGAACCTGCTCCACCGTGAGGTCGCTGGTATCGAACTCGACCGCGTCCTCGGCGCGGCGCAGCGGGGACGCCGCCCGAGTCGAATCCAGGTGATCGCGCCGGTTCACGCTCGCCAACACCTGCGCGAGGTCGCTGTCGCGTCCAGCAGCACGATTCTGCCGGTGACGGCGCCGCGCGCGCTCGTCCGGCGTGGCGGTCAGAAAGACTTTGAGCTCCGCATCGGGGAAGACGACGGTGCCGATGTCCCGGCCCTCGACAACGACGAAGCGCCCCCCTGCGACGCGGCGCTGCAGATCGACCATCCGCGCGCGGACCCGCGGGTTCGCCGCCACCGCCGACACGGCGTCGGTGACGTCGTCGGCACGGATCGCCGTGGAGACGTCCTCGCCGTCGAGCGCGACCACGGTGCCGTCGGGCCCGTCCCGAAGGTCGATCGACAGCGTGTCGACGAGATCGGCGACGGCCGACCCGTCATCGACAGGTATGCCGCTGCGCAACACCGCCAGGCTCGCTGCCCGGTACATGGCACCGGTGTCGAGGTATTGGGCGCCCACCCGGTCCGCCAGCATTCGCGACACCGAGGACTTGCCGGTGCCCGCCGGGCCGTCGATCGCGACGACGGTCGCCGGCGCGATCACAACCCCACCGCCTTGTACAACGCGCCGATCTCGTCGCGGCCCAGCGCCCGAATCGAGCCCGGCCGCTGGTCACCGAGATGGATCGGCCCGACGTCGGTCCGGACGAGCCGCGTTACCGAGTGCCCGAGATGGTCCATCAGACGGCGAACGATGCGATTGCGGCCCTCGTGCAATGTGATCCGCACCAGCGACGAACCATCCCACACCTGCAGCGGTACGAACTCGTCGACGTGAACGAGGCCGTCGTCGAGTTCGATTCCCTCGCGCACGTGGCGCGACAGCGAGCGCGGCACCTCGCCGCGCACGGTCGCCAGGTAGGTCTTGGGCACCTCGAACGAGGGATGCATCAGCCGGTGGGCGAGATCGCCGTCGTTGGTGAGCAACAACAGCCCTTCGGTCTCGGCATCGAGGCGGCCGACGTGGAACAGTCGCTGCCCGGCCATGACCCGCTCGGCCACGAGGTCGCCGATACAGGGACGGCCCTGATCATCGGCCATCGTCGAGTGGTACCCGGCCGGCTTGTTGAGCGCCAGATAAGTCATGTCCTCGTCGATGAGGACTCGCACGCCGTCGACCCGGACGATGACCTGCCGGGGATCCACACGCATCCCCTGCTCGGTGACGACGACGCCGTCGACGCTCACCCGACCGGCCGCGATCAACTCTTCGGCTCCGCGACGCGACGCGACCCCAGCAGCGGCAAGGACCTTCTGCAACCGGGTGCCGGACGGATTGTACGGGTCCTCGGGCGCTCCGGCGGAGCCGACGAACTCACCCTCGGCACGATCCTCGGGCGGGCGGTGCTGACGCTTGGCGGGCTTGGCGTTGTTCAACCGAACCTTGCCCGACGCGGCATTGACCCGCGAGCTCGTGCGCGGTTTGCCGCCTGATCGTCGGGGTCCCGGTGTGCCGTCGCGGCTAGCGGATGCCATTGTCCTCAGTCCTGATCGTGGTCGTCTGGCGCCGCTTCCGGCGCTGTGGTGGGTTCTTCCGATTGTGCCTGGCCAGCGCCGAGTTTGGCGAATCGCGGATCCGACGTCAGCTCCTCGGTGAGGTCCTCGATCAGGTCGACATCGGGTAACAGTGGTCCCAGATCCGGCAGCTCCGACAGTGACGCGAGCCCGAGTCGCTCGAGGAATAGTTCGGTGGTCCCGTAGGTCGTGGCCGAGGTCTGCGGATCGGTGCCGGCCTCGTAGATGAGTCCGCGCGCGACGAGCGTGCGGATCACGCCGTCAACATTGACGCCGCGGATCGCCGAAACGCGCGCCCGGCTCACTGGCTGCCGATAGCCGATGACGGCCAGCGTCTCCAAGGCTGCGCGGGTCAGCTTCGAACGCGCGCCATCGAGTAGTAGTCGCTCCACGTAGGGCGCGAATTCGGCGCGGGTGTAAAACCGCCACCCGTCGGCGGTGTACCGCAGGTCGATGCCGCTGCCCGCCATGGTCAGGTCGTTCGACATCCGGGTCAGCATCTCTTTGACGCGCAGGCGGTCCTGGTCGGTGGCGGTCGCGAGTTCCTCCACCGATACCGGGGTGTCCACGACGAGCAACACCGCTTCGAGTGCCGATCGCAGCCCCGCATCGTCGAGAATGATCGCGTCTTCCGCGTCCAGGGTCGTCTGCGTCGAGTCGTCGCTCATCCGTAGTCCTCCACTCGCTCCATGCTCAGCTCGTCGACGGCGCGATCGCCAGTCCAGTTGACGATGAGTATTCCCAGCGCCACTTCCTGTTCGAATCCGACCGCACGCTCGCGGTACAGCTCCAACAGCCCCAGGAACCGGGCCACGACTTCGAGCCCGTTCACGCACTCGGCGACGAGTTCGCCGAAAGTCAGGCTGCCGTTCGGGGCACCGCGCAGCAACACCGAAAGCCGCTTGGCCTGCTCGGGCACCGAAACCTTCGGGATATGCAGGTGATCGAGGCCCACGGTGGGGACCGGCTTGGGCGTCAGCGCCGCCGCGGCGACCTCGGCGAATCCCCGCGGATCCACGCCCAGCGTCACCTCCGGTAGCAGCTGTGCGAATTGGTCTTCGAGGGCGACGGCGCGCGGATAGCGCTGAAGTGCGGTCGCCTCGAGTTCGGCGAACAGCGCCGCCGCCTGCTTGTAGGCCCGATATTGGAGAAGTCGCGCGAACAGCAGGTCGCGGGCCTCCAGCAGCGCCAAGTCCTCGAGGTCGTCCACTTCCCCAGCGGGGAGCAGCCGGGCGGCCTTCAAGTCGAGCAGGGTGGCCGCCACGACCAGGAACTCGGTGGTCTGCTCCAGGTCCATCTGGTCACCCATCGCCTTGGTGTAGGCGATGAAGTCGTCGGTGACCTCGTGCAGCGCGACCTCGGTGACGTCGAGCCGGTGCTGGCTGATCAAGTTGAGCAGCAGGTCGAACGGGCCTTCGAAGTTCGCGAGGCTGACCCGGAACCCGGCGTCGGCCGCCGGCTCGACCGGGCGGCCCGGCCCGGCGGGTGGGATCACGGATGCTCGGCGTCGCGGGCGATGACCTCGGCGGCAACATCGCGGTACGCGCGGGCCCCCGCCGACTTCGGCGCCCAGGAAATGATCGGCTCACCGGCAACGCTGGTCTCCGGGAACCGGACAGTCCGGTTGATCGCGGTATCGAAGACGACCTCGCCGAACACCTCGACCACCCGCGCCATGACGTCGCGCGAGTGCACGGTCCGCGGGTCGAACATCGTGGCCAGAATGCCGCCGATCTCCAGCCGCGGATTCAGCCGGTCGCGCACCTTCTCGATGGTGTCGGTGAGCAGGGCGAGTCCGCGCAGGCTGAAGTACTCACACTCCATTGGGATGAGCACGCGGTCCGAGCAGGCCAGCGCATTCACCGTGAGTAGGCCCAACGACGGCTGGCAGTCAATCAGAACGTAGTCGTAGCGGTCGACGACGGGGTGCAAGGCCCGGCCCAGCGTCTGTTCCCGGCCCACCTCGTTGACCAGCTGGATCTCGGCGGCCGACAGGTCGATGTTGCTGGGAAGCAGGTCCATCCCCTCGACTCGCGTGCGCTGCAACACGTCATCGATGGACGCCAGCGGCGCCACCAGCAGGTTGTGCACGGTCTGTTCGAGTTCGTGGTGGGCCACCCCCAACCCGGCCGACAGGGCACCCTGGGGGTCGAGGTCGACGAGCAGCACCCGACGCCCGTACTCGGCGAGCGCAGCGCCGATGTTGATCGTCGACGTGGTCTTGCCGACGCCGCCCTTCTGGTTGCAGACCGCGACGATCGTCGCCGGTCCGTGCGAACTCAGCGGCCGCGGCACTGGGATCTCGCGCACCGGGCGCCCCGTCGGACCGAGTTCGCCGCCGGCGATCCCCTGGGGGGAGTCGGCCTCGTCGTCGGCGCCCGAGCTACTCACCGACAGGCGATACTTGTCGTCGGGCTCCGGCGTGCTCACAGACCGCGACTCCTCTCTTCGGCTCGATGACTGAGTCCACCCTAGCGGGCGCGGGGATGTGCGGTGGCGTAGACCTCGCGCAATGTCGAGACGGTAACCAGCGTGTAGACCTGGGTCGTCGTCACCGAGGCGTGGCCCAGTAATTCCTGCACGACCCGCACATCGGCCCCGCCCTCGAGGAGATGCGTCGCGAAGCTGTGCCGCAGCGTGTGCGGCGAGACCGCCGTCGTGATTCCGGCTCGGGCCGCCGCATCGGACAGGATTTGCCACGCGCTCTGGCGCGATAGGCGCCCACCCCGGGCATTGAGGAATACCGCGGGCCCGCTGCGTGTTGCGGCGAGGGTCGGACGCGCACGGACCAGATAGGTCTCGACCGCCTCGGCAGCCGGCCCGCCGACCGGCACCAACCGTTGTTTGCCGCCCTTGCCGCGAAGCAAAACGGCGCGGTGCGACAGGTCGAGGTCGTCGACGTCGAGCGAGACGACCTCGGAGATCCGTGCACCACAGCTGTACAACAGCTCCAGCAGCGCACGGTCGCGCAGCCCTCGGGGCTCGTCACCGCCCGCACCTGCCAGGATGGCGTCGACATCGCTGATCGACAGTGCTTTGGGCAACCGTTGTGCGGGTTTGGGCGGCCGAATCGCGCGAGCGGGGTCGCTGCTGCACAGGCCTTCGGCGAGTGCGAACTTGTGCAAACCGCGTACGGCCACCAGCGTGCGCGCGATCGAGCTCTCCGCCAGCGCCACCGATCCGTCAGCGCCCTCCGGGGCGGGTGATCGCAGGGCGACGAGGAAGTCCCGCACGTGCGACTCCTCGACGTCGCCGAGGTGGATGATCGCGCAGGATGCCAGAAAGTCCCGGTATCGCCACAGGTCCCGGCGATACGACGAAGCGGTGTTCGCCGCCACGCCACGTTCCACCACCAGGTGATCGAGGTATCGGTTCACCTGTTCGTCCAGGGATGGCGCCATCGTGGTCAGCCCTGCTCACCCCGCGCCGCCTTGCGGCGATCGAACGCCACCGGCCGATCGGTCCACGGGGTATCCACCGGTCGGACCGAGTCCCCTCGTTCGATGACGCGGGCCGCGGCGAGGATCCCGGCCACCGCGGTGGCATTGACGATCTCGCCGCGCAACGCCATCGCTACCGCCTCGTCCAGCGCCACCCACGACCAGCGCAGGTCAGCCTCCTCATCGACCCGATCCGCGGCCGGCAGCGCACTCAACCCGCGCGCCAGAAAGACTCGCAAGGCCTCATCGGTGAACCCGGGCGAAACCGCGAGGTCGACGAGAACCTCCCAGCGATCCGCGGCAAGATCAACCTCCTCGGCGAGTTCGCGCGCAGCGGCGGCGACCGGCTCTTCCCCCGCCGCGTCGAGCAGACCGGCGGGCAACTCCCACAACCGCCGGCGGACGGGGTGCCGGTACTGGGTCACCAGCGCGATACGCCGCTGTGCGTCGAGGGCCACGACGGCGACGGCGCCCGGATGCTCGACGACTTCGCGGCGCGCGGTGCGCCCGCCGGGCATCACCACATCGTCGACGCGGAGCGCCACTATCGCTCCGTCGTATTGGACGCTCGAGGCGGTGACGGTGAACTCGTGCTGACCACCGGGCATGACCGAACTACTCCGCGGGGACCGGTGCGACGTCGTCGTCGCGCCGCGGGATCTCGACCGGCAGTCGCTCGGCGGCCTTGTACGCCAGCGCTGCGGCGATGAGGCCGCGGAAGAGTGGATGTGGCCGGGTCGGACGCGACTTGAGCTCCGGGTGGGCCTGCGTTGCGATGAGGAACGGGTGCTGTTCGCGTGGGTACTCGACGAACTCGACGAGCCGCCCGTCCGGCGAAGTCCCCGAAAAGACCAGTCCGGACTCGGCGATCTTGTCGCGGTAGGCGTTGTTGACCTCGAACCGGTGGCGGTGACGCTCGGTGACCTCGGTCTCGCCGTAGGCCCGTGCGACCTGGGTGTCCTCCCCGAGGATGGCCGGGTAGGAGCCGAGTCGCATCGTGCCGCCCAGATCGGCCTCGCCCGCGACGACCTCCTCCTGGTCGGCCATCACCGAAATCACCGGGTGGGTGGTGTCGGGCTCGAACTCGGTCGAGTTCGCATCGTCGAATCCGACCGAGCGCGCCGCCTCGATCACCACGCACTGCAACCCGAGGCACAGGCCCAGCAAGGGAATGCCGCGCCGGCGGGCATAGCGGATCGCTCCGACCTTGCCCTCGATACCACGGATGCCGAAGCCGCCGGGAACCAAGATCGCGTCGACGTCGCCGAGCTCGTGCTGGGCACCGGCATCGGTGGCACACAGATCCGACTGCACCCACACGATCTCCGTGCGCGCCCGGTGCGCGAACCCGCCGGCCCGAATGGCCTCGGTCACCGACAAGTAGGCATCGGGCAGGTCGACGTACTTGCCCACGAGGGCGACCCGGACGGTCTCTCTGGGCTCGTGCACGCGGCGGAGCAATTCCCCCCACACCGACCAGTCGACGTCGCGGAAGGGCAGACCCAGCTTCCGGACCACATAGGCGTCGAGGCTCTCGGCGTGCAGGACCTTCGGGATGTCGTAGATACTCGGTGCGTCCGGCGTGGAGATGACGCCCTCGATGTCGACGTCGCACATGAGCGCGATCTTTTGCTTTAACCCCTCCGGGACGTCCCGATCGCAGCGCAGGATCAGGGCATCGGGCTGAATACCGACGTTGCGCAACGCGGCGACGGAGTGCTGCGTCGGCTTGGTCTTCAACTCCCCCGACGGGGCGAGATACGGGACGAGGGAGACATGCAGAAAGAAGACATTGTCCCGTCCCACATCGTGGCGGATCTGCCGGGCGGCCTCGATGAACGGCTGCGACTCAATGTCGCCGACCGTACCGCCGATCTCGGTGATGACGACATCGGGGCGCACCCCGTCCTCGCCCGGTTCGCGCATGTCGAGCACACGTCGTTTGATCTCATCGGTGATATGCGGGATGACCTGCACGGTCTGGCCCAGATACTCGCCGCGCCGTTCTTTGGCGATGACCGTCGAGTACACCTGCCCGGTGGTGACATTGGCCGCCTGCGACAGGTTGACGTCGAGGAAGCGCTCGTAGTGGCCGACGTCCAGGTCGGTTTCGGCACCGTCTTCGGTGACGAAAACCTCGCCGTGCTGAAACGGATCCATCGTGCCCGGATCGACGTTGAGATAGGGATCGAGCTTCTGCATCGTGACGTGCAGGCCGCGCGCGGTGAGGAGTTGACCGAGGCTTGAAGCGGTCAATCCCTTGCCGAGCGACGAGGCGACGCCGCCAGTGACGAAGATGTGTTTGGTGCCAGCACTTCCGTGGCGCAAAGGTCGCAAGCAAACTCTCCCGATCGGTACCGATCCGGGGACTGAAACCCCGGTTACCTACGGGACTTCACGGTAACACCTCGGTGCCGCAATCCGTGCATCACCGGGCCCGCCGTGTCGCGGGAAGGCAGGAATCAGGCCGGCGGTGTGATGGCGATCGCACCCGCACCGATCCCGTAGGCACCCGGCTTGCCCTGATTCGCCTGACGAAGGGCGAGCACCGTGGTGATCCGGCCGATTGGCTGATTGACGTTGTCGACGGTGGCAACCGAGTTGCTCAACGACGGATCGGCCCGGACGATGGCGACCGGTGATCCGCCCTTCGCCGACCCGACCCGCCCGGCGAGCACCCCGCCGAGTCCGCGCGCGGCGAACGCTCCGGCGAACCGGCCGACGAGTTGCCCCTGCGCGCCCGAGTCAGCCGGGAATGCTCCCCCGGCCACGACGACCACGAGCTGACCTGGATTAAGCGCACCATCGGTGAAGGAGATGAAGCCCCCCTCGCGCAACGACTGCAACGACGTGGCCACCTCGGCCGCGGGCAGGTTGCCGCGACTGGGTCCGGTTTGAAGCAGCAGCCCCAGCAAGTCGCCGAGGCGTCCGCCCGAATCGGTGAGCTCAGGACGCAGATTCCGCCCGGGCGGAATCGACTGGTCGATGATCGACCGCAGCTTTTCACTCTCCCGATCGCGCAGGAGTCCGGTGGTCAGGGCCAGCTGCCCGGCAAAGCGGGCACCCGCCGACGACAGCGACTCCTTGACCGCGGTGACGTCGTCGTCGGCCGAGTTGGGCACCGTCACGACCACGACGCTCTTCTTGGCAAGCTGATCGTGCAACAGGCGGGGCGCGACGGCGTGGGCGAAGCCATCGGAGGCGTTGCGGGCCGCATTCGCCTCGTCGAGCTGGTCGTTGAGGTCGCCGATTCGGTCCCGGCTGGTCCCGGTCAGCGAGTTCACCTTGTCGCCGAGAAAGCCGGTTCCGAGGAACAGACCGATGATGAGGGCGGCGAAAACGGCGACCAAGGAGATCGCGTGCTGGCGGAGTGAAATCACAGATGTCGCTGCTACGTCGTCAGTTCACGAGCCCGGTCGCCCACGCAACGAGCTGGTGCCATTGCTGCACCAGGTAGTCGACCACACCGGCCCCGTTGCCCGAGAGCATCAGCGTGGCGATCACGGCTACCAGCGTGGCCAGTACGAGCAAGGCGATCCCCATGCCGGAGCCCCGGCTCCGGTAGAGCGAAGCGACGGCCCGCGCGTCGACCAGTTTCGGCCCGACCTTCAGCCGGGTCAGGAACGTCGATGGGTTGCTCTCCCGCCGCGAACGGTCGAAGAAGTCGTCGAGTCCCCCACCGAAGCCGACCGTCACGATCAGATCCGCACCGTGGTGATCGGCGAGCAGAAGCGCCAGGTCCGCTGCGGAACCCGCCGCCGGGAAGGTGATGGCACCCACCCCCAGATCCTGGATGCGGGTCAGCCCGACGGCGTGGCCGTCGGTGTCCGCGGGTAGCACCAACTGCGCTCCCGAGCGCAGGGTGTCGCGCGAGATCTCATCCGGATCGCCGACGATCAATGCCGGCCGGTAGCCGGCCTTGAGTAATGCGTCGGCTCCGGCCCCGACACCGATCATGACCGGCGAGTACTCCCGGATGAACGGCTTGAGCGCACGCAGTTGAGCGACATGGTCGGGACCATCGGCTACCACCACGACGTGCATTCCGTCGAGTTCAACATCGACCTCGGGTACCCCGACTCCGTCGATGAGCAGGGGCGATTCACTGCGCAGGTACTCGATGGTGTTACCGGAGAAAGCCTCGAGATGGTCGACGACTCCGGACTTCGCATCGATCATCTGATCGGCGATGTCGGTTTCCAGCAGTTCGCTGCCGAGCGCGACCCGGCGCTCACCGATGTAGAGCCTGCCATCGTTGATCCGGACCTTCACACCGTCGCGCACCTTGGTGAAGACTTCGGTACCCACGTTGTCGAGCAGGGCGATTCCCGACGCGACCAAGACCTCCGGCCCCAAGTTCGGGTAGCGGCCCGAAATCGACGGTGCGGCGTTGACCACGGCCTCCACTTGAGCCTTGACCAGGGCGTCTGCCGTAGTTCGGTCCAGGTCGACCTCGTCGAGGATGACGACATCGCCGGGGCCGACTCGTTCGAGAAGCCGCTTGGTGTCCTTGTCGATCCTGGCGATTCCACTGGTGCCAGGCAGATTTGCTTGGGAACGGCTGAGTACGGCAGGCATCTTCATACCGCACATCATGTGTGGTTTGTCCGGGCAGCGCACGAAGGCGCGCCGTAACACCAACCACTTTTGTCACAGCAGTCGCACCTACCCCACCGAAGGAGAGGCGAAAGCCCCACGTCACGGAGCACGACGCGGGGCTCTGCCGATCACCGGGATCGGGTGGAAGATCTAGGCGGTCGAATCCCCGTATGGCTGCTCGTCGAACTCGAGTTCCTCCCGCCGGGTCTGACCGGTCACCCGCTGCGTGCGCGTCTGCCGCTCCTTGCCGAACTCGACCTGGCCGATGCGGCGCACCCGCTTGCCAACCTCGACTTCTTCGCCGCGCAACTCGATCTCGAACACACCTTCCTCGAAGGCGTAGCTCGGGTCGACCACGTCATCGTTGAGCTCGGTGCGGTTCACCGTGAGCTTCTCCTCAAAGACGTCGACGTCGAGCGAAGCATTGTCGACAACAACTTTCTTGTGGACCTTGACCACGCCCGTCGGCACCTCACGTTTAGCGGCCACCAGGTCCTCGGCGTGCAGCTCCACCGTGCGTGCCGCCGAAGCCGCCGGAGCCGCCGGGACCGCGGCGGGAACGGGCGGGGAAACCGGCTCCGGAGTCGGGACCGGCTCCGGAGCCTGGACCGGAGTTGGAGCCTGGACCGGAGTTGGGACCGGCTCGGGAGTCGAGACCGGCTCGGCCACGGAGGCCAACGGTGCCGGGGCCGTCTCGGGTGCTCCGCCAACGGCAACCCAGTCGCCCTCGGCAACCTGTGCCGCAGTCACGTCGAGCCGGATGAAGTCCGGCTCGAAAGCTGCGACACCGCTCTCCGCCAGGAGCATATTAGCCGCGTTGTTGTGGACATCGATGATGAGATCGGCGCCCTGCGTATCGGAAACAGTGCCGACTTCGGCACCGTCCCGAGAAACCACAGGGGTACCGACCTTGATGTCGTACCCGGCGAAAGTCACAATCATTTCGCATTCCCTCCGTTAAGCCTACTGGTCAACACTGTGTGAGTTTGTATACATCGTGACAGATCGGTCCGCGCCAATTGGGCAAGTCCGATTCGAAAGGAAACCCTAATCGTTGCCGACGTGTCCGTGACGCCCGGTATTCGAATCGCTTCGGGTCTCGATTGGAATCTCTGCGCGCACCCGATGATGCGGATCGACTTGCACCACGTCGACGCGTTGCCGCCGAACCTCGCCATCGACGACGACGTTCTTCGTCTTGCGATGCCGCGTGACGCGCACCTCCTCGCGGACCACCAATCGTTTGACGACGACTATTTCCTCTTCGACAACCGGAACGACGAAAGTGTCACCGTCCCAATACGGACTGGGCACCTCGTCAACCTCGCGGTCATCGACCACCACCCGATCAACCTCGACGAACTCCCGGCTGACGGGAACCGAGAGTTCCTCGTTTTCGGTCACGACCGATGTGCGCACCTGAGCGATACCGGTGACCACTTCACGCGTCTTCGCAGTCAGGTATTCCTGATGCAAACCAACCGTCATCTTCCCCTGCTGCGGAGAATCCGGGTTCTCTGCAGCACCTCGCGTCACATCCATAGGCAACAGACTAACGCCGCACCCACCCGTTTGTGGAGCCCGCGTAGGTATTCTGGCCTCGAAGGGTTACCGATCTGGAATGCAGCGGTTTCAGCGGATCCGGTCGGCCTGCGCGGTCGTCAGCAGTTCCTCGGCGTGCGCACGCCCCGTTTCGGTGTCTCCGAGTCCCGCCAGCATCCTCGCCAGTTCAGCCACGCGCTCCTCACCGGCCAGGGTGGCAACGGTGCTGGTCCGGCCGCCGGCATCCTTGCCGATGACGACATGATGGTCGGCGAAGGCCGCTACCTGCGGCAGGTGCGTCACCACGATGACCTGGTGATTACGCGCGAGTCGCGCCAATCGACGCCCGATTTCCACCGCCGCGCGGCCGCCCACACCGGCATCCACCTCGTCGAACACCATCACCGAACCCCCATCCGGCGAGGCAAGCACGACCTCGAGGGCCAGCATGACCCGCGACAGCTCACCGCCAGACGCCGACTTCGTGATCGGCAGCGGTACCGCGTCGCGATGCGGCACCAGCGCGAACTCGACGATATCGGCGCCGTGCCCACCCACATGGCACCGCTGCCCGTCCACCACCAACGTGCGCCGCATCGCCGGCGACACCGCCGACGGAACACCTGCCGGATACTCGCCACCGGGGGGTCCGTCGTCAGCACACACGTCGGGAACGACGGTCACCTGCAGAGCGGCATCACCCATCGCCAGTCCGCCCAACTCCTCGGTGACCCGCTCCCCCAATTCCTTGGCGGCGGCCATTCGCAGCACACGCAGGGCGGAGGCGGCCGCGGCAACCTCGGCCGCCACTGCCGCCACAGTCTCAACCAGCTCTTCGATCGACTCGACCGGATCATCGATCTCGGCCAGTCGCGCCCGCGCCTGCACCCACCATTGCCGCACACCGTTGATGTCCGGGGCGTACTTGCGAGTCAACGATTTGAGCTCGCTCTGTCGCACGAGCAGCTGGTCGAGCTCAGCCGCGTCGACCGGAAGGCTGCCAACGATGCCAGCCAGGTCCGCTGCGAGATCGGTGACCACCGCCAACGCCTCCTGCACCCGTGGCAACAATGCTCGCAAACCCTCGTCGCCAGACGACTCGAGCAGCGTGCGCACCTGGCCGAGCTCGGCGATCACCCCCGCGCCGTCCTCACCGTCGCCGGAGACAAGTGCGTGCCCATGCGCGCCCGCAGCCCGCACTGTCTCCAGATCGGTCAGCCGCTTGATCGTCGCGGTCAGCGCAACATCCTCGTCCGGCTGTGGATCTATCGCGTCGAGTTCCTGCACGGCGAATCGCAACCGATCGGCCTCTTGCGCCAGCTCGAACGAACTCGCCCGACGCTGCGCCAACTCATCGGCAAGGTGGATCCACCGCGAACGAGCGTTTCGATAGACCTCGATCGCGGCCGCCACCCCCGGCCCAGCGAATCGGTCGAGTGCGGCCCGTTGCTGATCGGCGCGCAGCAGCCGCAACTGATCGTTCTGCCCGTGGATGGTCAACATCGAAGTGGTGACCTGACCCAGCACACCCACCGGTACGGACCGACCGCCCAGATGAGCACGCGAACGCCCATCCGATCCGACGGTGCGCACGGCGATGAGCGACGCGTCGTCGTCCGCCTCGGCGCCCGCCGATTCAAGAAGCTCACTGATTGCCGACGCCTCATCACCGAGCCGGAACCGCCCCTCGACAATCGCTTTGCTGTGCCCGGTGCGGACCCGGCTCGCGTCCGCGCGGCCGCCGGATAGCAAGTGCAGGCTCGTGACAACCATCGTCTTGCCCGCACCCGTCTCCCCGGTGAGCACGGTAAAACCCGGACCGAACTCGGCCGAGGCGTTCTCCAGAACGCCTAAGCCGCTGATCGACAACTCCTCCAGCATCTAGCCCTTCCCCTCCGGTCTGCTGGGTGACTGGGCCCGGGCGCCGGGAACTCGTGAGCGGCCCCGCCAACCCGTCACCGGGAGGCTGAACTTCGTCACCAGCCGATCCGCGAAGGGCTCCGCATCAATCCGGACCCACTTCACCGATCGCTCGCTGCGGACCACCTCCACCCTCGCTCCCGGGGGTAACGGGAACGACCGACGGCCATCACACACCGCCAGGGCCGGGTGCAGCGACTCCACCTCCACGGCCACCCGCGAATGCGGGGAGGTGACCATCGGTCGCGCGAACAATGCGTGGGCGTTGCTGGGCACCACGAGTATCGCTTCAAGATCGGGCCACATCACCGGCCCGCCGGCGGAAAAGGCGTAGGCCGTGGAACCGGTGGGCGTGGACACCATGACGCCGTCGGCACCGAAAGCAGAAACCGGCCGGCCATCGACCTCCGTGATCAGTTCGAGCACGCCACGGTGCGCATCGTTCTGCACAACGACCTCATTGAGTGCCCACGTCCGCGCCAGCGTCGCACCATCAGGGCCGATCACCGTGACGTCCAGCGTCATCCGCGGCTCGACGGTATAGCGGCCCTGCACCAGTCGAGACATCACCTCATCGATCGATCCGGCCTCTGCCTCGGCCAGGAAACCGATGTGGCCGAGGTTGACTCCGATCGCCGGAGCCGAGGCGGGATAGGCGAGTTCGGCGGCCCGAAGGAAGGTGCCGTCGCCGCCGAGGGCGATAACCACCTCGCAGTCCTGCCCGGCCGATTCATCCGGCTCCACGCGCGTCACCGTCGCGCCCAGTGCCCGCAGTCGGTCGATGTCTACTTGGGCACCACTCGCCGAATTCCGCTTGTCGGGATCGACGACGCGTAATTCGACGTCGCCCTCGACGCAGCGCGACGCGATCGCCGCCATCGCGCCGCTATGTTCAGCCCGGCCGGTATTCGCAACAACAAGAAATGCGCGACGGTCCTGCCCACTGCTCACTGCTCGGTGCTCACGGTCTGCGCTCGCTCTCTGTCCTCGTCCCCACCCTGCGGGCGCGGTCGATGGGCCTACTGCGGTCCCGACGCCACGACGCCGGCGATAAGGTCGGCGACGGCCTCGCGATCGAACCCGCTGTCTATGCCCACCAGCGTATCGGGGTCCGCCGACAAGGCTGCCGGCAACTGTGCGGTCCGCCTCGCCAGCTCGTCGTCGTCGCAGTTGCGCGTGAGCCACAAGAAATACTCGACATTGCCTGATGGCCCGGGCAGAGGCGACGCACCGACGTCGCGCAGGCCCAGTCCCAGAGCAACTGCCCAGCGGGCTACCGACAGGACCGCCTCCGTGCGCAGCGCCGGGTCACGGACGACCCCGCCGGCACCGACACGGTCCTTGCCGACCTCGAACTGCGGTTTGATCATCGGTACGAGATCCCCACCGGGCTTCGTGGAGGCCGCCAGCGCCGGGAGGACCAGCCGAAGCGAAATGAAGGAAAGGTCCGACACGGTTAGATCCACCGGCCCACCAATCTGCTCCGCGGTCAGCGATCGGACGTTGGTCCGGTCCAGCACGTGTACCCGCTCGTCCGATCTCAGCCGCCACACCAACTGGCCATAGCCCACATCGACGGCAGCTACGCTCACGGCACCCCGATTGAGCAGAACGTCGGTGAAGCCGCCGGTCGACGCGCCGGCGTCCAGACACCGCCGACCGGTCACCGACAACCCCGCCGGTTCGAACGAGTCGAGTGCCCCGATCAGTTTGTGTGCCCCGCGCGAGGCCCACTGATGGGTGGGCACCGCGACGACGATGGGCGCGTCCCTCGCGACGTTCGTCGCCGGCTTCGTCGCGGCCGTTCCGTTGACCGACACCTCGCCCGCCGCTATCAGCGCGCTGGCGTGCTCACGCGAGCGCGCCAATCCCCGCCGGACCAATTCCGCGTCGAGACGCGCGCGTGGAGCCATCGGTCAGGCGTGATCGATGGCGGACAAGGCATCGGCGAGCACGCGGTGAGCGCGCTCCAGCAGATCGGCCTGACGATCGAGGACACCGAGCTGTGCGAGTGATAGCGGCGAGCCGCCGTCACCATCGGCGACGTGGCGGCCGAGTTCGTCGAGTTCGTCGAGCATCTCACCAATCGCCGAGACCACCTTCTCTGGCGACACCGGAGACGGCAGCGCCGCTGCCGCCGACAGGCGCGGCCCAGGTCGTGGCGCGCCCTGGGCGAAGTCAGGACTGGTCATGATGCTTCCACGTTAGCCGACGCCGAGGCCGCCAAGCAGATCGGCCACTGCGGAGTTAGCCGAGGTCACCGTGAGGTCGGCCGCTTCCTGCGCCGACATTCCACGTGCCCAGACCTGCGCCACAAGCGCCGGGATCGCCGATAAGGGATCAGCATCGTCGGAGTCTGCGGCAATGGTCAGCGAGGATCCGCGGCCCGTCACCGTCCAGCGGTGGCGGCCACCCACGGCACTCAACGCGGCAGGGGCGGTCAGTGCGCCCAGCGTGACGCCGATATGGGTCGGTCGCCGGGCCGCCGGTGCGGCCAGTACATCGCGCAGCGAGCTCACACCGGTGAGCACCAGAAGACTGTCGACGCCCACCGCGTTGGCACCTTCGATGTCGGTGTCCAACCGATCACCGACGACGAGCGGATTGGCGGCGCCGACACTGGCGATTGCATCGCGCAGCAGCGGCAACGCCGGTTTGCCCGCGATCAACGGGGACGCCTTCGTCGCCGACGCCACCGCGGCAACCATTGAGCCGTTGCCGACGAGCAAGCCCCGCTCACTGGGCAGCGTCGTGTCGACATTCGTGGCAACCCACACCGCACCGGCAGCAATGGCCAGCGCGGCCTCGGACAGCGCAGCCCAATCAGTCTGGGGCGAATGACCTTGGATGACCGCGCGCGGTGCATCATCGGCGGACCGGGTGGGCACCAGCCCGACCTCACCGATCTCGGCGGCCAAACCATCGGTTCCGACCACGAGGACCGTCGAACCGGCGGGAACCTGTTGGGCCACGAGCCGGGCGCCGGCCTGAGCGCTGGTCACGACTTGATCCGGTGTCGCCGAAAAACCGAGCTCGCACAGGTGGGCGGCGACCTGCGCCGGTCGCCGACTCGCATTGTTTGTGACGTAGCGGACCGTCTCGTGCGGAAGCTCGGCGACGGCCTCCACAGCTCCGGGGATGGGACGATGCCCGGCGAATACCGTCCCGTCGAGATCGAGTAATACCGCGTCAAACTCCTCAGCGAGCGTGGGCACAGTCGACGGAACTCCGGGCACAGCCGCCGACGCCACGGGCACAGCCGCCGACACCTCAGGCGACACCACGGCCACAGCCGCCGACACCTCAGGCGACACCACGGGCACAGCCGCCGACACCTCAGGCGACACCACGGCCACAGCCGCCGACACCTCAGGCGACACCACGGCCACGGCCGATGAAACTTCGGGCCCTGTCGGCAGTCCCGGCGGGCTATCGGCGAGTTCGACCAGCCTCAACTCGGCGTCGGTGAGGTCGTCAACATCAGCCGATGCCGCGTTCATGAACCAGGTCATCGCGTCATCGCGCCGGCCGGCGGCGAGCAACGCCTCGGCATAGGCGTAGAACAGTCGCGTCGCCTCGGGACCCGTTTGGCCCGGTGCCAAGTCGGCGGCTTGCAGCGTGACCACGGCTTTGTCGGCTTCACCGAGGTCGAGGCGAGCGCCGGCCTCGACGATCAGCATCTCGAGCCGATCGTCAGCCGTCAGGCTCCGGGCGTCGTCGCCACGGGCAATCTCGAGCGCGCGCTCGGGACGGCCGAGGCCGCGTTCACAATCAGCGATCAGCGGAAGTAGCGCACTCCCGCCCAGAATCCGTCGTGCTGCGCGCAACTCACTCAGCGCTTCCTGCCATTCGCCGGCGTGGTAGGCGGCAATGCCGACCGTTTCGCGCACGACGCCGATCCGGCTCGCCCTATTCCGGGCGGCGCGCGCATGGCTCAATGCCAGCACCGGGTCCTCGTCTGCGAGACGTCCGACCATGACCAGGTGTCGGGCCACCGCGTCCGCGTTTGCCTTGTCCAACGTCCGCAGGTCGCGCCGAACCGCCGGATCGAGATCAGCTGGCGCGATATCGTCGGGCAAGGCCGGGTCGTCGGGGTGCTTACGAGCCCGGCTTGCATTCTCCGCGTTGCCAGCCGGGCGCCTAGCGCCCGGCCTGCCGTCCCCGGACCGGCCGCCGGGGGGACGACCAGCAGCGCCGCTGCCCGGCCGGCCACCGCCGGACCGCCCGCCGCCAGACCGACCACCCTGGCGATCACCGTCCGGCCGACCGCCCCGGGCCGGCCTGCTATCCCCTGCGCTCATCTTCGCTATTCCATTCTTCTGCTGACTACCACGACCACACTACCGGCGAATACACCGATACCGGAAAAAGATTCAGACCCCACACAAATGTGTGGGGCCTGAATCGTAAATTGTGTTCGGCGGTGTCCTACTCTCCCACACTGATTAGGGTGCAGTACCATTGGCGCTGGAGGGCTTAGCTTCCGGGTTCGGAATGGGGCCGGGCGTTTCCCCTCCGCTATTGCCGCCGTAACT